>BNJT01000824.1_pt1 | contig 671529 bp, 985 predicted proteins | sample 8540491 | NCBI WGS metagenome assembly BNJT01 (sample SAMD00202455, study PRJDB9452) | human saliva metagenome | host: Homo sapiens | reverse complement strand
TTTTGCTTTTTCTACGTATTTTTTGAGTTCGAAGACATTCTTTCCGGTGGTATCTCCTTCGGCTACTACAATGATATTGGACATTTTCCCTTTATTGTGGTTGATCTCTATCTCGCTTACAAGCTCTTCCAAGGTGCTATGTTGCTCTGGAATAAGGATTTTCTCGGCACCTCCTCCCATACCGGAGTTCAGAGCGAGGAAGCCAGCATCACGCCCCATTACCTCGATAAAAGAACATACGATTGTGGGAACTGGCGGTATCACGGATCTTGTCTATGGCTTCTACCACAGTATTCAGGGCTGTATCATACCCTAAGGTATAGGTAGTCCCATAGATATCGTTGTCAATAGTACCAGGGATTCCCATGACAGGAAAAACCAAATTCTTGATTGAAGAGAAGAGCACCAGTGAAAGATCCATCTCCACCAATAACTACTAAGGCATCAGCTCCGGCTGCAACAAGATTTTCATAGGCTTTCTTGCGGCCTTCAGGAGTGTGGAAATCCTTAGAGCGTGCTGATTTTTGAAAAGTACCTCCTCGGTTGATGAGATTGCGTACACTACGAGCATCTAAGGGAGTAAAGTCATTCTCTATCATTCCTTGGTAGCCTCGGTATACTCCTAATACTTCTATATTGTGATAGACACAGGTGCGTACTACTGAACGTATGGCGGCATTCATCCCTGGAGCATCTCCTCCTGAGGGTGAGGACGGCTATTTTTATGTTTGTCATAATTGTTATAATTGGTATTATTTATTGGGGCAAATTTACGGAAAAAATCTATAATAGCTCCAAAAATAAAAGTTTTTTCTTTATTTTTTATATCTCTGTGGTAGTCAGAGGGTTTATTCAGAAGCAAACTGCATATTGTACAGGTTTTTTTATAGTATCCGTTGGGAATTTCAAGTAGCTGTTCATGAGTCCCTTCTTCCACGATATTTCCTTTGTTCATGACAATGATCCTATCGGCCTTACGTACGGTGGAGAGGCGGTGGGCAATCACACTGAGTACGCCCTTGGGTGATCTTCTCGTAGCTTGCTGTAAGAGCTTTTTCCGAATGCGAGTCTACTGAAGCGGTAGCCTCATCAAGGATAAGTATTTTGGGCTTGTGTACATAGGCACGCAGGAAGGAAATCAGTTGTCGCTGTCCGGCAGAAAGTACAGCTCCTCGCTCCTTCACATCAAAGAGATAGCCGTTGGGCAGCTGTTCTATGAAGTCGTGAATGCCTATCTCCTTAGCTGCTTCTTTGACCTGTTCTAAGGAGATGTTCTCATCTCCTAAAGGTGATGTTGTAGAAAATACTATCAGCAAATAGAAAGACATCTTGGAGGGACAACGCTTATCTGTTTGCGGTAGTTTTCCAGATTATAGTCGTTGCAATCCACCTCCATCTATGAGTATTTTTTTCCAGAATTGGCCTTATAAAAACGAGAGGAGCTGTATCACGGTGGATTTTCCTGCTCCAGTAGCCCCCGACAATGGCTATAGTTTTCTCCTTGTTGGGCAGAGAAATTGATTCCGTGAAGTATTTTCTTCTTCTTTTTTTGTAACCAAAGGTAACCTTGTCAATTGAATATTTCCTTCTATATCTCGGCAGATGCCTCTTTGAGCATCTTCTTGACTTTCCTTGCCCTCCTCTATAATATCAAAAACACGTCCGGCGGCAACCATCCCCATTTGTAGTACAGTAAACTTGTTCTGCAATATGGCGCAGTGGGCGATATAGCTCCCTGAACCAATTGGACAAAACATAAAGATTACTCCCAGACTGGCCATTTTCATAGTGGGCAACTTGTAAGCCTCCATACCAAATAACTAAAGCAATAGCAATAGAACTTAATATTTCAGCAATAGGAAAAGTAAATAGAGTTCTGGAGGATATTGCACAACCACGCTTTTTATGTTTTTTTCATTAATCTCTTGAAAGGCTTTGTACTCCTGCTCCTCTCGGGTGAATAGTTGGACTACTTTGATTCCTGTGATGCGCTCCTGTACAAAAGAATTCAAGTTGGCTACCTCTCGGCGGATGTCTGTAAAGGCAGCTTTACTCGCCTTCTGGAAGAGATGGGTAGCATAAATGATAATTGGTAAAGTCAGGAAAGTAAGGAGTGATAATTTCCAATCAGTCAGTAACATCAAGGACATAATCAGTAGCATTTTGAGGATATCCGAAATAATCTCAAAAATCCTGCGCTGAAAATCTCTCCAATACGTTCTAAGTCATTCACTGCACGAGTAATCAATACTCCTACAGAGGATTGGTTGTAGTACTTCATATTGAAGCGAAGCATTAGAGAATAACTTCTTTCTATGTCATAAATCACCATTTGTCCTATCCATCCTGAAGTAATAAGCAAAAGAAATCTGAGAGATAATTTCTGATAGGAGGATCCCCACCAAGAGCAAACTGGCATATAATAAGCCTTCGTAGTCCTTGGGAACAATATAAGTATTGATAATTTCCTTGGAGATATAAGCCCTCAGAGAACTTGCTCCTGATATATAGATGGATAGGAAGGCTACTAAGGCAAAATATCCATTTGTATGGTTTGGTGTAGCTAAAAAGTTTCTGCAGGATAGAAATATCAGTATTTTGTGTTGAGTCATTTTATTGGTAAATCAAGTCTTGCAACTTCCTTGAAGTTTGTTCTTAATGTTTTGCGGCAAAGGTACGAAAAATATTAGAATTGAAAAGAATTATGAACTTGTTTTACCTAGAACAAAAATTAAAAATATTTTCTTAGTTTCGAAAAAGATGTAATTTTGTACCTGATAATAGTTAATAGTATCAGGTTGTATTTATAATAATTTTACAATGAGTTTAGAAGCAAAAAAATAATGGAGGCTCTTAAGGAGGCTATGAAAGCCAAAGATACCATTGCTTTGGAGTCCTTACGTGCTGTAAAAATCAGCTATATTACTTGCTAAGACAGAAGCTAAGGCAGGAGATTCCCTTTCAGAAGAAGATGAAATAAAGCTCTTACAACGTCTTGTAAAAACAGCGTAAAGAGTGCTGACCTTTATCAGAAACAAGGTAGAGAGGATTTGGCTACTCCAGAATTGGCACAAGCAGAAATTATTGCTAAGTTTCTTCCTGAACAACTTTCCGAGGAGAAAGTGGAAGCTATTATTAAGGAAATTGTAGCTCGTTTGGGAGCTTCAAGTATGAAAGAGATGGGCAAGGTGATGGGAGAGGCTAACAAAGAGCTTGCAGGCAAGGCCGATGGTAAGCTTATAGCCGCTCTAGTTAAGAAAGTATTGTCATAAGATATTTATTATTTCATAAAAGGCCGCGTAGTTCAACTGGATAGAATATCAGATTTCGGCTCTGAGGGTTAGGGGTTCGAAGCCTCTCGCGGTCACTAAAGGGTAATATCCTTTTGGATATTACCTTTTTCTTTTTAAAAAACAACTTCCTGATAATCATAAATACAGCAATAAGCAATAAAAATATGTTGCAGAGGGAACATAGGCATAAAATAAAACCCTTTGTATAAAAATAATAAAACTGACTACTATAATCCCAAGGATTTTCAAGACATACCTCCCAATAGAAATCATCCCAAGCAATACGAGAAAATATAATACATAAAACCCAATTGAGTACAGAAAACCAGATAAATCTGTCCTTTCTAATGAATAGATAGGTAAGGAAAAGGCTTTCAAAAAGGTAAATATCAGACCTGAATAAGTGGATATGAAAAATTCTCGTCCATGATTTTCTAAAAATATAAGAATTATTCTCCTTTGAAAGAGGGATCCAGTCCATTTGACCTGCTATATAACAGAAAATGTTGAGTAGTCCGAAGACTACAACTAAGTAAATTAACCACTTCCCACCAAATACTTCATAATTACTTTTTGCAAATTTCTTCCTGCTGGCACGAACCAGAAGAGCGGGAGTGATAATCATCCAAATACTTACGGCAAGTCCCGCATAGCCAATGGCTGTTACAAATCCATAAGGATAAACTAGGCTCATCAGTAGCGGAGGGACGAAGGTAATCAAAGCCGTTTTTTATTCTTCCCCATAGGCCGTTACCAAACTTGAATACATCGGAAAATGTAATCGAACAGTCCTAAAGTTACTCCTAAGAAAGAGCTAGCAATAGCCATATAAGCAAAGAAATCAAGCAATACACTTATAGATTGTGTAGGGATATATTTGTTTAAGGCTGTTAATAAGGTAGCTACATCTCCATTCTTAGCAATGATGGGAGCAAATTCTCCTCTGGGAAGGTTGCCTTGTACCGCCATCTGCCAAGATATATAAATAATAAGTGCTAAAAGAGACCCGATAAGTATTGAATAGATTACTTTTTACTCTTCTTATCATAATAATTGACCAAAGTAGGTAACAAATATGATATCCAAAGGATACTAAGCAGGTAGGAATGGCTGAAAACAGATAAGGAAGGTAGGAAGTCTCCGTATGTGCTACTGTATTGAGTAAGATCTCGCTCTTGGCAGAACTTAGCAATCCTGTTGTCGATAAGAAAAAGCAATCACCATACCAGAAATAAGAATTGTGCTCATCCTGTCCACTGCCTTGGTAGAAATACTTACAAAAAGTGCTAATGCCAGACAGAAAAGCAATGCCGCAAAAGTATGATTGATAGGAAGTTCAGGAACAAACCGATTGAGCAAACTCTTGGTGATGCTTCCTCCTGAGGTAATATAAGCATACGTAAGGATGTACAGGGTGAAGGCCACCGAAATTCCGTTGAATATATTCCAGCCTTTTCCTAATAGTTGGGTTGTGATTGTGTCAAAAATTAGCACCTTTCTCAAAGTGAAGATTGGCTTCTAAAAGCATTAATGCCGATAGGGTGGTGATGCCCCAAATGATAAGGAATAAAATCACCGAACCGAGAAACCATATCCCCGACATAGCTGTCGGATTGGCAAGCATCCCTGCACCAATAGCAGTTCCTGCGATGATCATTGACCCACCTAAGAGTGAAGGAAGTTTTTTTGAGGTCATTTTTGCCTAATTTACATTATCTGTTACTTGTTTCCATTACCTATTTAAAGGTTGGGATAATCCCCATTTGTATTCCTATTTGAGCTATTATATTGATAAGCCCAAAGAAAAATAATAAAGTAGACCATTCCTTTTCCTCCATACACTTTATAAGAAGACTCAGGAAACTTTTTACGGCTGGCCTGTACCAATAGAGCGGGAACTATGGCTGCCCAAAGAGTAGCTGCTAATCCTGCATAACCAATGGCGATGACAAAGCCATAAGGAAACTGTAAGCTCAGTAGTAGAGGAGGAAGAAAGGTCAGTAAGGCTGTCTTAGCCCCTTCCCCAAGGGGTGTCAGGTAGCTTTTGAGCAAATCCGCTATATAATCAAAAAGTCCTAAGGTTACCCCCAAGAAAGAACTGGCGATAGCCATATAAGCGAAGAAGTTTAGAGCAATACTTATATATTGGATAGGTATATAGGCACTTAGTGCTTCCAAAAAGAGCCGCTACATCTCCACCCTTAGCTATGACAGGAGCGAATTTGTCTCTTGGGAGGTTTCCTTGTACTGCCATTTGCCATAATATATAGATAAAAAAAGCGCTAAAAGAGTTCCGATAAATATGGATTGCATCACACGGCGTCCATTTCGATTATAGTATTTGACCAAAGCTGGGAACATTTCCATGAAAGCCAAAAGAGACTAAGCACACAGGAAGTGCTGTAAGCAAGTAGGGGAGATGTGCTGTTGCATTTTTATTTTGAATATCCAACAATATATGACTACTTACCGAAGAGAGTAGTCCAGTTGTTGAGAGAAAGAAAGCAATGATCATACCTCCAATAAGAATAGTGCTTAGCCTGTCTACAGCTTTAGTAGAAAAACCATACAAAAAGGCCTAATACTAAGCAAAAAGCAAAGATCCTATGCTTCTAGAGATTTGTACTTCTCCTTGTAGGCTATTAATGGCATTTTTCAGTAATACTTCCCCAGAGGTAATATAGGCATATGTCAGGATATAGAGCACAAAAAGCCACAGAAAGCCCGTTGAGAAAAATTCCATCGCTTTCCAAGCAAATCTGTAACAATAGTATCAAAACTAGCTCCAGTAGGGTAGTGGAGATTGGCCTCCAAGAGCATAAGTCCGGAAGTAGTCATACAGAACCAAGTATAAAACAGAATGATTGCCGAACCCACAAACCATATTCCTGCAGTAGAGGTAGGATTGGCAAGCATTCCAGCCCTCAATGGCAGTTCCGGCAATAATCATAGCTCCTCCCAGTAGGGAGGGAATTTTTGTGTCATGTTTTAGTTTGATTTACAATAACATATATAATAAAAATCCCTGTAAAAGAGCATTGATAATCAGTGCCCAGAGTGCCCATAGCCTCGGCGCTCATCCTCCACGCTCTCCTGCATATAGTGTTGTACTTTTTCATATAGGACATCGCTTTTGCTTCTGTGGGGAAGTAAGGGTAGGAGTGGCTACAATATCGGCGACAAAGCCTACCATAGGAGTAAAAGAAAGCACTAAAAGAGCAGGGGCTTTTGGAAAGCCTTGGGGAATCTTAGGGAAGAAAAACGCTGGAAGGTATCTTGCAACTGCCCTTTACTGATAATTTTTCAGTGGTATTCTCTGCTTTTTGGAAAATACTTTCGAATACTTTTTGAATCTGAGGTTGAAAATTGATTGAAAAAGATAGGAAGCATATTCCATTTTTAAGCAAATCAAAAACTTTTCTGATGGCGATAAATACAAATAGTACACCTATTCCTATCATAAGGAGCAGGAAAAATAGTTTTTATAAGCAAAAGTATGGCTAAAAAGTAGATAACCCCCCACCAAAAAGATAAGATTCACTATGGTAAAGAATAAGATATTCTTTATAGACTTTACCCAGAGCCAATTCCCTAACACACTCATTTCTTTTAAATATTTTCAGAGGATTAGAGCTCCTCTGTAGGCGTTTGAGTTCGTTAGAGAGTTCTAAAGACCCCTCTGAGTTCTCTTTTATTTTTTCCAGAGTTTCCATAAGTGATATTTTTTTGCAAAGGTATAAAAAATTTTTTATTAAAAATATAGTTGTACTTTTTGCAAAAAAATTTTCCGTTGAAAAACTAATTTTATTTTTTTGTGCCTTTTATGTGGTATATCCTCTTGTGGTATCTATAATTTCACAGGAGGAAGCACAGGGAATGCCAAAAACTTTTCAGGTGAATTTTTCAAAATAGAGCGCCACTGATAGAGCCAGGAATGGATAGAGAGTTCACTTTCTACCTACAGGATTTGATTAATAATCAAACAAATCTTTCGCTTACCAATAGCAATGGAGACTTGGTCTATGAGGGAGAAATAACAAACTTTACAGTGGCTCTATGGCTGCTACAGCAGATCAGCGAGCAGCCCAGAACCCGCCTCACAGTAACAGTCAATGTGCGCTTTACTAATAATAAGGAAGAGGACAAGGATTTCGAAAAAACAGTTTTCTCACTATTACGATTTCCCTGCCAATGCGCAGCTTAGTTCGGTCAAGAGTGCTGCTTTTGAGGCTATTTTTGAGCGAATAGGACAGGATATTTTTAATGCTTCTTTAGCGAATTGGTAAAATGACAGCAGCAGAACTCTCTCTTATCATGAAGCAGCCTAATCATATCACCTTGTCACAGGTGTATGAGCTGGAGAATATCATACACGAATACCCTTATTTTCAGGTAGTAAAGGCTGTGTATCTGAAGATATTATATGCACAAGAGAGCTATCGTTATAATAAAGAACTGAAAATAACAGCTGCTCATATAGGCAATAGAACTTTATTGTTTGATTTTATCACCTCTTCTTCTTTTAAGGAAAAGAAAGATTTCTTTAAGAAGAGTTCCATGCCCAAAGCTTATGCTGATGAGGCCATTCCGTCAGAGTTTACCACTTATGTAACGGGAGATGCCTTTGAGCGAAAGGAGTATTATCCTATAGAGAATCGCAATGCATCTTCTGTGAGAACAGAGCAAGGTGAGCAGACAGAGCAAGATGATATAAAGGGCTCTTTTTATTCCTACTTCAGAGCAGACAAGAGGTGAGGAAGAGGCTTTTACAGATGGGTAAGCCTATAGAATTTCAAAAAGCAGATAAGCATTCTTTTGCCCAATGGTTAGAAGTGACACGCTACAAAACCTATTGATAGAAGAGTCCATGCAACTGCTTCAGTAGATTTACCTTTTGTGGATAAGAATATATTTGAGGAAGGCGATGCCCGTGCTAAGAAGTTTTGATCTGATAGACAAATTTTTGGAAAGCAATCCAAAGATAGAAGTTAATAGGATTATGATGCACCGAGTGCAGTGGAAATTGTCGAGAAGAAGGATATGGGACGACAGTTCATGACTGAAACTTTAGCAAAGGTATATCTCGAACAAGGAAAATATAGTGAAGCTATTCAGGCTTATCAGATATTAATGCTTAAAAATCCAGCTAAAAAGCGGTTATTTTGCAGAACAAATTGCAATTATCAGAAAAATTACAACAAAAATAAATTATAATTATGCTAACATTCAACATTGTTTTAGGGCTTATCCTATTGGTATCTTTCTTATTGATATTAGTAGTCATGGTGCAACAGCCTAAAAAGCGGAGGTCTTTCATCTTCTTTTGGAGGGAAATGCACAGATCGTAGGAGGGGTAAAGAAAACAGGAGATTTTCTTAATACAAGTACATGGACACTTGGGGTGTCTCTTATTGTGCTTTCCCTTATCAGTAATCTTATTCTTACCAATGCACATCCAGAGCGAGGCGGAAGTGTTTTAGATGGAGTAAGCACACCTCCTGTCTCTACACAGCAGCCTGTACAGACCCTCCAACGCAACAACAAAAATAATCCTCAAAAAGTAAAATGTATAAAATCAAAAACAATATTAATTTATATTAATATTGTTTTTGTTGTTATTAGTATAAATTTTTGAAAAAGCGGTTTTGTATAGGGGCTATCTTTCTGATAGAGAGTGTCTAATATTACTATGGTAAAACCCTTGGTATGGTATTAGAATTTATAAATTTTAAAAATAGAGATATATAAAATGTTGATAACTTCTACAAGATAACTCCTTGTAGAATTGAAATAATCTCTATATTTGCAATTACAAATAAAAGAAATTTTAAAAATAAAAACGAAAGATGAAATTAAGACTATTCCTATTATTATTAGTTAGTGGGATGCAGGTATTTGCACAGGTGGGCAACTCAAGAGAAAGTAAGAACCACTTGAAGGATATGAATCTTTACGGAAAAAGAAGACATTCAAAAATAACTCCCTATAAATTAGTAGATTATTTTGGAAAAGTAACAAAAAGGAGATAAACAAGACTTCTGGAGAGGAGATGTAGTCATTGTTTTTGATGAGCAAGGCTACAAAGCAGAGAATAATACCTATAATAAGGTAGGGCAACTCTCTCAAAAAGTAGTCTATAAATATGATGCTAAAAGGCAAACGTACTTCTCGTGACTTATATAACTCTTATGGTAAGTTACAGATGAAATTCCTTTATGTATATGACAATAAGGGATATAAGACTCGCCTATAATAGCTATTCTCCTACAGGAGAACTCAACGATTCTTATCTATATAAAAATGATGATAAGGGACGTATGATTGAGGAAACTTGGATTAAAAAGGACAAATCTTTCGGATCAAAAATATACATATGAGTATGATAAGTTAGGAAAAATTGATAAAAAAATGTGCCAATATACTACTTCTGAAACTCAAGTGGACAACTGTACTTCTTACAAGTATGATAAATTAGGGGCAAATAGTGGAGATGGAAATTTATAGTAATAATGCTCTATCAAGAAGAAGTGTTATTACATATGACGACAAAGGTAATGAAAAGGAAATAAAATACTATGATGGTAAGGGAGTATTCTTGGAAGAAAGAGCTTACGAATATAAGTTTGATAAGCATGGAAATTGGATAGAAAGAATAGAGTATATCAATCAGTTCCCTAAGAGTTTCTTAGAAAGAGAAATTACTTACTATTAGGATTGTTTTTATTTGACATATGTTTAGAAGGGGTTGTTCTATTTCTATAGAATAACCTTTTTTTAATTTTTAATAGATAAAATCATGCAAGAAAAAAGAGAAAAACAACTACAGGCCTTTAGTCGCCTATTGGATATTATGGATGAGCTTCGTGAGAAATGCCCATGGGATAGGAAGCAAAACCATGGAAACCCTTCGTCCCCTTACTATAGAAGAATTGTATGAACTTACCGATGCCATTCTGGCAGATGATTCTCAAGAGATTAAGAAAGAATTAGGGGATCTTCTTCTGCATATAGTCTTCTATGCTAAGATTGCAAGTGAGAAGAATTTGTTTTGATATAGAGGATGTTATCCAATCCATCTGTGAGAAACTTATCCAGCGACACCCTCATATCTATGGAGATGTATCGGTAAGGAATGAAGAAGAAGTCAAGCAGAATTGGGAAAAGATAAAACTACAGAAAGGAAGTAAAGGAGTACTTTCGGGAGTTCCTAAGAGCTTACCTTCCTTAGTCAAGGCTTATCGGATACAGGAGAAAGTGGCCGGAGTAGGTTTTGATTGGAGCAATAGGGAAGAGGTATGGAAGAAGTTTCAAGAAGAACTCTCTGAACTTGAGGGCAGAGATAAAGAAAGGAGATTCACAGAAAACAGAAAAAGGAAATGGGAGATGTCTTCTTTAGCTTGGTTAATTATGCTCGTTTTTTTGAAAAATAAATCCCGAAAAATGCTTTGTCGCTAACTAATGAAAAAAATTCTTACAACGTTTTGATTTTTCTTGAGAGTAGCGCTAAGTCGCAAGGTAGAGATATTACCGATCTCACTCTTTGAGGAAATGAACGATCTATGGGAACAATCGAAAGTCTATTTCTATTAAATAATTGTTAATGTTGTGTAGGTGTTTTTTTCTATAATTCAGATATACATAGTATTGCTTTTTGGTAATAAAAAAAGACATTGTTAAATCTTTTTGATAAGTGGGTGGGTATTGGAGTTTATTTTATATCTTTGCGCAGTGAGAAACGATTTGTATAACCATGAGATTCTACCTAATAATTGCCTTATTATTAGGTATCTTTTTTCAAAACAAGGAACAAATAAACAAGAAAGGACAAAAATAATGAACCAAGAAAATGACATTTGGTGGCTTAATGACGAATCTGAACAGATACTCAATCGCGGGTATTTGCTCAAGGGCGAAAGTGTAGAAGGCGCAATAGAGCGTATCACGAGTGCTGCAGCTAAGCGATTGTATAAGCCTGAGTTACAACCTGCATTCAAAGAAATGATTACTAAGGGTTGGATTAGTTTTTCTTCTCCTATATGGGCGAATATGGGTACCGAGAGAGGACTGCCTATTTCCTGTTTCAATGTACATATTCCCGATAGTATAGAAGGGATCACCCATAAGCTTTGGGGAGGTAATTATGCAAACAAAAGATAGGGTGGAGGCACCTCTGGATATTTTGGAGAGTTGCGTCACCGTGGTTCTGCCGTTACGGACAATGGAAAATCCAGTGGTGCGGTGAGCTTTATGAAGCTATTTGATTCAGCTATGGATGTAGTCTCTCAAGGAGGCGTACGTCGTGGCGCTTTCGCAGCTTATTTAGACATAGATCACCCAGATGCAGAAGAGTTCCTACAGATAAAAGATACAGGCTATCATATACAAAACCTATTTTTTTGGTGTGTGTGTGCCAGACTATTGGATGCAAGAAATGATTGAAGGGATACTGAGAAGCGAAAGCTATGGGCAAGAGTCTTGGAATCACGTCAGCAAAAGGGGCTCCTTATATTTTCTTTACAGACAATGTAAACCGTAAGCGCCCACAAGTGTATAAGGATAACAATATGTTCATCCATGCCAGCAATCTTTGTAGTGAGATCATGCTTCCTTCCAACGAGGAGGAGTCTTTCATCTGTTGCCTTTCTTCTATGAACTTAGAACTCTTTGATGAATGGAAGGACACCAAGGCAGTGAAGTTGGCTATCTTTTTCTTGGATGCAGTACTCTCTGAATTCATTGAGAAGACCAAAGGGAACTACTACCTACAGTCAGCACGCAACTTTGCCATTCGCCATCGTGCAGTAGGCTTAGGGGGTATTAGGTTATCATTCTTACTTACAGAAGAATATGATTCCTTTTGAAAGCTTTGAGGCTACTCAGTTCAACGCTCGTGCTTTTCAGCATATCCAGAGTGAGGCAGAGAAAGCCACTCAGGAGTTGGCACACATCTATGGAGAGCCAGAATTACTCAAGGGATATGGCAGGAGAAATGCAACTACTATGGCCATAGCACCTACTACATCCAGCTCAGCTATCTTAGGGACAGGTATCTCCAGGAATAGAGCCTTTCTCTAGCAACTACTACAAAGTGGGGCTCTCTAAAGGAAACTTTATGCGTAAGAACAAATACCTCACTCAACTCTTGGAAGAAAAAGGACTTAATAATGAAGATATTTGGCGAAGCATACGTCTTTCTGATGGTTCTGTACAGCACTTACAAGAACTCACTCAGGAGGAAAAGAATGTATTCAAGACCTTCAAGGAAATATCTCCTATGGAGATCATTACCCAAGCGGCACAGCGCCAACAGTATATAGACCAGTCTCAGAGTCTAAATCTCAACATACCACCTACCATGCCTGTAAGGGATGTGAACAAGGTGCTTATTGAGGCTTGAAGCTAGGGAGTAAAGAGCCTTTATTACCAGCGCAGCCAGTCGGTAGCCAAGGAGATGATTATGAACTTTGTCAATTGTAGTAGTTGTGAGTCTTGATTTAGATGTTAGTAGTTAGATTTTTAGGTAAAATTAGGCATTATTATCATTGAACATTCATCATTAAAAATATTACGAATTATTAGTCAAATTGATTAATAATTCGTATTTTTGCTTTTATGATATGTGGAAGAAACTTTTTAAAAATTTTGAGCATTACCTAAAGATAGAGAGGGATGTCTCCAAATTCAGTACAATCCTATCTCTTTGATTTAAGAAGCTCAGTGACTATATAAACCTTCATCAGATAGAGGAGCGTCCGGAAAATATCTCGGCAGAGACACTCAGAGAGTTTGTCTATCAGCAGAGTAAGGAGCTACAAGCACGTTCTCAATCACGGCTTATATCCTCTTTGAAGAGTTTTTTCAAGTATCTGCTCTTGGAAAACTATCGGGAAGATTTCCCTATGGAGTACATAGATACTCCTAAATATGGTATGAAGCTACCTGATACCCTCTCTGTCGAGGAAATAGATGCGCTTATTGCAGGAATAGACCTTTCCACATCGGAGGGGCATCGCAATCGGGCTATTATAGAAACTTTATATGGGTGTGGGCTACGTGTATCAGAGCTGGTAAACCTACACCTCTCAGACCTTTTTTTCGATGAAGGATTTATACGAGTATTGGGTAAGGGAGACAAACAGCGCTTGGTACCTATCAGTGAGTATACACAGAAACAGATAAATAACTATATACAGCATCAGCGCAAGGAAGTCCCTCAAGTGAAGGAATTTACTGATATAGTATTTCTCAATAGGGCGTGGCAAACAGCTCACCCTGAGCGATGATCTTTACCATAATAAAACAGACAGCAGCTGCCATAGGGCTGACTAAAAACTATCAGTCCGCACACCTTTAGGCATTCTTTTTGCTACCCATTTGTTGGAGAATGGAGCTAACCTTAGGGCTATTCAGCTTATGTTGGGGGCATGAGAGCATTACCACAACAGAAATATATACACATATAGACCATTCTTATCTTTCACAAGTGGTAAATACTTATCACCCAAGGAAATAGAAAAGAGAAATAAGAAAAATATTTTTAATTTATTTTGATATATGATACGAAAATATCTATTATTTGCTATGCTTGCAACCTCAGTGGGAGCCATAGCACAGACTGAAAACTTCTGGGCGTTCCTCTATCACGCCGAGGCTACTAAGTACAGTGCCTTGATCATACCAAAGCTGCGCGTATCTTTGAATTTTGAGAAAAAGAACTCTATGGAGAAGAGTGGCTTACTGCAGCCCCTTATTTCTATCCGACCGATTCTCTGATGCTGGATGCACAAGCTATGCTGATCCATAGTGTAAATCTCAGTGATAAGAAAGGAACTATAGGAAAACCACTTACCCTATAAATATGATAAGGACAGACTCACTATTCGCTTGGACAAAACCTACCAAAGAGGAGAAAAAATATACCATATACATTAAGTATACAGCTCAACCAGAGAATGTAGGCAAACATGGTAGTTTGGCTATTAGTGATGCTAAAGGGTTGTACTTTATCAACTCCAACAAAGAAGATAAAGACCGTCCTATACAAGTATGGTCACAGGGAGAAACTAAAAGCCAATTCTTGCTGGTTCCCTACCATCGATGAGACCAACCAGAAATCTTCTCAGGAGATATACATCACAGTACCAGACAAATTTGTCACTCTCTCCAATGGGGTACTTTCCTCTTCTAAAAAGATGGAAAAGGGATGCGTACCGACTATTGGGTGATGAATCAAAAAACATGCCCCTTTACCTCTTCTTCCTTGGAGCAGGAGAGTATGCAGAAGTTAAGGACAAACCATGGAGAGGTAAAAGTGCCTATCGTGTACTATGTAGAAAAAGAATATGCAGATGTAGCTAAGAGAATCTTCGGAAAGACCTCTGAAATGATAGAGTTCTATTCTAAAAGATTGGATTATGACTACCCTTAGCCAAAATATTATCAAATGACTGCTCAAGAGTACGTAAGTGGAGCCATGGAAAATACTACAGCTGTACTACACAGCTCTATGGCTCAGCAAGATGCAGAATCTCTCAACGACCAGAATATCTGGGAAGCTACTATAGCACATGAGCTTTTTCCACCATTGGTTTGGAGACTTAGTAACTGCAGAAAGCTGGGCTAATCTTACTGTAAATGAGTCCTTTGCTAACTATTCTGAATATCTTTGGTTAGAACACAAATATGGGAAAGACTATGCAGACTATCATATGAACCGTGATATCACAGGTTATAAGAATAGCGGCTCTTTTGATAAGGACTTAGTACGCTTCAACTACAAAGAACGCGAAGATATGTTCGATGCCGTATCCTATAACAAAGGAGGAGGGATCCTCCATATGCTACGTAACTATTTGGGTGACAAGGCATTTTTCGAAGGAATTTCTAAGTACTTAAAGAACAATCAGTTTGGAACAGGAGAAGCACATCAGTTACGTCTTGCTTTGGAAAAAGTAAGTGGACGTGACCTCAACTGGTTCTTTAACCAATGGTATTTCAATCATGGAAATGTAGTGATGACTCCTAAAGTAACTTATGATAGTGCTAAAGGAGAAGCTGTATTGGAAATTGCTCAGGATGAGAAACTTATGTTTCAATTTCCTTTAGAGGTAGACATCTATGACGCAGGAAAAATATGTACGTAAAGAGGTATGGGTGGACGCCAAAAGCCAAGAATGAGTTCCGCTTTTTAAAGTATCTCCTAAGTATAGCCTAATCAACATTGACCCTCGTGGACTGATCGTAGGAGATGAAGCTGCTTACAAAACGCCTGAACAATATCTCTTCCAGTACCAAAAATGCTAAAGATTATAAGAGCCGTAACCAAGCCATTGAGTATGCTGTTACTACAGGAATTCAGATATTCTTCTCTTAGCTCTAAAAGATCCTTTCTTCCGCTTGCGTATCAAAGCTATCCAAGGACTCAGACCTGACAACGTAGCACAATGGGCACCTGTGGTAGAGAATTTGGCACAGAATGATCCAGAAAACTTGACCAAGGCAGCTGCTATCGCACAACTCTCTCGCCTAAGAGATGCTAAATACAAATCCTTGTATGAAAAAAATCAGTGAAACTTCCTTCACGTGCTGTTAAAAATAGCTGCAGCTTCTGCCTTAGTAGCTTTAGACCCTTCTCAAGCAGGGCAGTATATTGATATGATCGACTTAAAAGGACTTAGCTTTGAACAATTTATGTCTTTCTACCCTTATATACTTAAGAACCGCAATGAGAAATATTTGCCTGTATTATTGGATAAGGTTATCTATTACCCATTGTACCCAGAACAATATCAAACTCCTATCAAAGAAGGATTTACTTGGCTGATGAGTGTAGACAATACAGAATATACCAAGAAAGTAACCAAATCACTAAGCAATGTATTTGGCTGGTTGAATGAAGAACAGAAAAACACTTACATGCAGTAGCTGAAGAAGGACTCAAAAATAAAGGAAGATCTCCTAAAGAAAAAAATCCTAATTCTCAGTCTATCAAAGCACAGGTGGAACTGTTGAAAAATATCAAATGGTAAATGTAGCGTACAATTGATTTCTATTTTTTTAGGTTAAGTAGGTCATTTCTTTTTGGGGAGACCTACTTAATTTTTCTATGGAATACTTCTAATTCAGATGTACATTTGCACTTGTTATTAAATAATAGAAAATGAAAAATACTTTTTAATAGGAATTTTATTAGTCGTTTCTTCCTGTAAAAACCAATCCTTTTACAGGAAAAACAAACTTTGAACTTCATGTCGAATAGTTCACTTTTTCCCAACCTCATTTTTCTCAATATAATGAGTTTCTCTCTACTAGTAAGGTCATCAAAGGTACTCCCTGAGTCCGAGATGATCAAGCGTGTAGGAGAGCGTATTGCTAAGGCATCACAACTATGGTTGGATAGAAATGGGTATAAGAACTATCTGAAGGACTACCGCTGGGAATACAACTTGGTAGAGAACAAAGAACTCAATGCGTGGTGTATGCCAGGAGGAAAAAAATTGTATTCTATACAGGGATACTTCCTATAGCTAAGAATGAGCGTGGTATTGCTGTGATTATGGGGGCATGAGGTAGCCCATGCTTTGGCCGATCATGGAGCACAGCGTATGAGCGCTTCTACCCTTCAACAGATAGGAGCATTGGCGGGAAATGTACTACTAAGCAATAGCAAAATACCTTAATGAGTTTAATACCGCCTATGGCTTAGGGTACTCAAGTAGGGGTAATGCTCCCTTTAGCAGAAGTCATGAGAGCGAAGCCGATGCTATAGGTCTTCAGATTATGGCACTGGCAGGCTATGATCCAGATGAAGGGTATAAACTATGGGAACGCATGAGTGCTGCCTCAGGAGGAGGGAAGCACTAACTCACTTCTAAGTACTCACCCTTCCAATCAGTCGCGTATTGCTCACCTTAAAGAGTTGGCTCCCAAGGTGAAAAGCAGAAGCTAAGAAATATGGAGTGACCCGATTCGAATAATAGAAAAAGTAACCATCAAGAAAAAGGAGTATTTGTTTGCTCCTTTTTCTTTTTTTATTACCTTTGTACCTTATTCTTTTTATTTATGACAAATATCCAATTCATTAAGGCTCAAGTGTCCACCACTGAAAAAAAGCTATTGAGAATACACTGACTTTGCTTTCGGAAGGCTGTACAATCCCCTTTATAGCACGCTATCGCAAGGATAGAACAGGCAATCTGGATGAGGTTGCCATTGAGAAAAATAGCTAAAGCACAAGCCGATTACGAAAAATATCTGCAAGCGTAAGGAGACCATCCTTTCCAGTGTAGAGGAACAAGGAAAGCTTACCGAGGAACTCCGCAAGCGTATAGAAGCCTCCTATGAGCTGACAGAATTGGAGGATTTATACCTTCCCTATAAGAAAAAGCGCAAAACTAAAGGCGATGTAGCTAAGGAAAAATGGTTTAGAACCCTTAGCTAAACAGCTCATGATCCAGAGAGTGACTGACATGGAACAACTTGCCTTTGCGTTATCTTTCAGACAAAGGTCGCTACAGTCGAGGATGCTCTACAAGGAGCATCGGATATCATAGCCGAGTGGATCAATGAAAAATATGTATGTGCGCCGTACTCTCAGAAGGGTCTTCCAACGAAAAGCTCAGCTCTGTACAGAAGTAGCCAAAGGTAAAGAAAATGACGAAGAAGCTCAAAAATATGCTCAGTACTTTGATTGGAGTGAGCCCCTATCCAAGGCGCCTTCCCATCGTGTATTGGCTATGCTACGTGCTGAAAAAGAAGGATTTGTCCGCCTTAAAGTACAAGTAGAAACAGAGGACACCCTTCCTTTTATAGAAGAAACTATCATCAAAGGCAACGGTCAGACTGCTGACTTTCTAAAAAGACCATCAAGGATAGCTATAAGCGTCTTTTAGAGCCCTCTATCTCCAATGAAACTCTCCAAGAAGTTAAGGACAAGGCAGATGCCAAGGCCATAGAAGTCTTTTTCAGATAATCTTTCTCAGCTATTACTCTCTTCTCCCTTAGGAGAAAAAAGCGTATATTGGCGATAGATCCAGGATTTCGTACCGGATGCAAGGTAGTTTGTTTGGATGAAAAAGGAGATTTATTACACAATGAAACCATTTTTCCACACGCTCCTCAGCACGAGACTGCTATGGCAATGAAGAAAATTCGTACAATGGTCGAGCAGTATCGCATAGAGGCTATTAGTATAGGTAATGGTACCGCTTCGAGAGAGACAGAACGCTTTATCAAAGAGATTTCTTTTCCTCATCCTCTACAGGTCTTTGTAGTCAGCGAAGCTGGAGCATCAGTGTACTCAGCCTCAAAGATAGCTCGAGAGGAATTCCCTACATACGACGTAACGGTGCGTGGCGCTGTCTCTATTGGTCGTAGATTGTCCGACCCCTTGGCAGAGCTGGTTAAAATAGAACCTAAGAGTATAGGAGTAGGCCAGTACCAACATGATGTAAACCAAACCCTACTCAAGCAAGAACTCGATGCTACAGTGATTCGCTGTGTGAATAAGGTAGGGTAAACCTCAACACTGCCAGTGGCTCCCTGCTTAGTTACGTATCGGGCATAGGGGAGAAAATGGCAGAGAATATTGTTGCCTATCGTTCGACCAATGGGGCTTTCCGCCGAAGAGAAGACCTCAAGAAGGTACCTCGCTTAGGCGATAAGGTCTACCAACAGGCTGTAGCCTTTCTAAGGGTACACAATAGTGAAAAATCCGTTGGACAACTCGGCAGTACACCCCGAAGCCTATCCTATCATCAAGCAAATGGCCAAAGATTTGGGAATCTCAGTAGAAAAGCTCATAGGAAATAAGCAAGCTATCTCAACTATTGATATAAAAAAAGTACAAAAATGAAGAAGTGGGAGAACTTTATCTCAAGGATGTGCTCAAAGGAATTGGAAAAACCAGGTCTTGATCCGAGAAAAATCCGCTAAAGTATTCGAATTTGACCCCAATGTAAAAGACTTTTGATGATGTGAGAGTGGGTATGATACTACCAGGAATTGTTAATAATATCACTGCCTTTGGCTGTTTTGTGGATATAGGTATCAAGGAAAGTGGTTTGGTACACATCTCTCAGCTCAAAAGATGGCTATGTGTCAGAGGTAAGTGAGGGTGGTCAAGCTCCATGAGCAAGTGCAAGTAAAAAGTCACTGAAGTGGATACTGCCCGCAAGCGTATTTCCTTGAGTATGATACTATAACAAAAAAACAAAGCAAGTTAAGAAAAACGATGAATATAACACCCCCAAAGGCTCCTAAGCGACAGACGATATTGGAGGCACACTCCGACAAACGTATAGATAACTATTTTTGGCTCAATGAGCGAGATAGCCCTGAGGTATTGGCATATCTTGAGGCAGAAAAATGCCTATTTTAAGCAGCAGACCCAGCATACTCAAGCTTTAGAAGAGACTCTTTTTCAGGAGATGAAGGGACGTATCAAAGAAGATGACCAGTCGGTACCCTACAAGTACAATGGTTATTGGTACTTCTCTCGTTTTGAACAAGGGAAGGAATACCCTATTTATCTACGCCAAAAGGACGAAGAAGGAGCAAGAGAAGAAGTGCTTTTTGATGTCAATCAGATGGCAGAAGGGCACAAGTTTTATCAGTTTGCCGAATATTCCATAAGCCCTGATAACCAGTGGGCATCTTTTTTTCTGTGGATACCCGTGGCAGACGAATGTATTCCCTTTTTATCAAGAACTTGAAAACAGGGAAGATCCTTCCTACCGAGATAAAAAAATACCGATGGAGGGAGCTGCTGGGCAAATGATAGCAAGACCCTTTTCTATACTAAAAATAGATCCTCAGACTCTGCGTTCACATAAGGTATATCGTCATCAAGTAGGGCAGACTTCCCCTAAGGATGTATTGGTCTTTCATGAAAAAGATGAGACCTTTAATACTGGCATCTTTAAGTCAAAATCAGAGCAATACCTTATCATTGAGTCTGATAGTACTCTTTCTACCGAAAGCCGCTTCTTGGATGCCTCCACACCTGAAGGCGTCTTCAAGATATTTCAACCTCGCCAAAGAGGATTGGAGTATGATATTGCGCATTATGGAGAATATTTCTATGTGCTGAACAATGCTGATGGAGCGACTAATTTCAAGTTGGACAAGACCCCTATCACTCATACCGAGCTTGAACACTGGAGCGAAGTACTCCCCATAGAGAGGATACTCGCTTGGAGGAAGTGGATATCTTTAAGGAATATTTGGTAGTTACCGAGCGTTCTCAGGGGCTTCCTCAGTTAAGAATCATCCGCTGGGATGGCACCAAGGATATGTATTTACCTTTTGACAACGAGACCTATACCGCTTCTACAGGGCTCAATTTGGATTTTGATACCCATTGGCTGCGCTATATCTATAATTCTATGACAACTCCTTACTCTATAATAGATTATAACATGCTTACTGCAGAGCAGCAGGTCAGAAAGGAGCAGGAGGTGCTGGGAGGGAAGTTTTCCAAGGAGAATTACCACTCGGAGCGTATCTGGGCAACAGCTCCTGATGGAGTTAAAGTACCTATTTCATTGGTCTATCGTAAAGGGCTAACTTTAGATAGCAGTCACCCTCTATTGCTTTATGGCTATGGTTCTTATGGCATCACTATAGATCCCTCTTTTTTTCGACTACACGCTTTGAGCTTGCTTGATAGAGGATTTGTATTTGCTATTGCGCATATACGAGGCGGAGAGTACTTAGGTCGTCCCTGGTATGAAGCGGGGAAGCTCATGCAGAAACAAAATACCTTTACTGACTTTATCGCCTGCGCTCGACACCTAATAGGCGAGAAATATACCAGTGCCCAGCATCTATACGCTATGGGAGGATCTGCAGGAGGATTGCTTATGGGAGCGGTAATCAACCAAGCTCCTGAGCTTTTTCATGGAGTGGTTGCCAATGTTCCTTTTGTGGATGTACTCACTACCATGTTGGACGATTCTATTCCCCTTACCACAGGCGAATATGATGAATGGGGCAACCCTAATGACAAGGCTTATTATGATTATATGAAAACCTATTCTCCCTATGATAATGTACAGCGTAAAGCCTACCCACATCTGCTGGTGCTCACAGGCTATCACGATTCTCAAGTGCAATATTGGGAACCCGCCAAGTGGGTTGCCAAGCTTAGAGAGCTCAAGACAGATAACCATATCCTGCTCTTTTATACCGATATGAGTTCAGGACATAGTGGTGCTTCGGGGCGCTATGAAGCACTTCGGGAAATAGCAAGAGAGTATACTTTTCTCTTGGATTTGGAAGGAATTTATCTATAGTGAAAAGTGTAGGGGCGAATTGCTCACATACTCCGCTGCATCAGCTTGCTGACTTTGCTCTTACGCCGATTCATACCAATTTTTTTGTAAACCATTTCCTATTGACTACAAATATTATTCTTTTTTTCTTCTTAATTCGCATGATAAGAGAACTTTTTCTCATTTTCTTCTAAGAGAACTGTAAGAAATGTGTCAGTAGGAGGAAGAACTTTTTGAGTGAAAAGGAAAGAGCATTTTAGTAATATGTATAGTAGATATTTATTGAAACTCTTAAAAATAAAGACAAAAAGAATTTTTATAAGAATTAATGTTGTAATTTTGTGGTCAGAAAGTAAGTACTTATTTCTATGAAAAATACAACTATTAGTGATTCTTTTCCTATAATAGCTTTCTCACAAAAGGCTGAAAAAGAGGTTTCTAAAAGCAGAACTAGCCAAGAGGGAGAAGGCACAGCAGCAGTCACAAGCCTTTGCCTACCAAGGGTATCAGGCGGGAAAAAGCACATAAACTATTGGATTCAGAAATGGATTATAGAAAAGCTATATCCAAAAAAACAAAGAAAAATGCAGTAGCTCAATACAATATGGGTGATGTACTCTATTCTCAAGAGGCTTATAATGAGGCTACTCATTATTATCAGGAAGCATCGGTCAATAAAGAAGCATCTAAGGAGGACAAGCATAAGGCATTTTCATAACTTAGGCAATTTGGCTATGCAAAACAAAAAATATGAAGAGGCAGTACAATTCTACAAAGAAGCTCTTAGAAACAATCCTACCGATGAACAGACACGCTATAACTTGGCTATAGCTAAAGAAAAAAACTCAAAAACAACAACAAGAGAACGAAAAATCAAAAATAATCAACAAAATAAAGATAACAAAAGAAAAATAAAGATAACAAAGATAATCAAAAATAAAGATAATAAAAGAAAATAAAGATCAACAAAAATAAAGACAATAAAGATAATAAGGACAATCAAAAACAAGGATAACAAAGACAATAAAGATAATCAAAAACAAAGATAATAAGGACAATAAGGATAACAAAAATCAAGGAAGTCCTGAAAGGGATAAACAAGAGAATAATAATCAAGATAACAGAGAAAGCAATACCCCAGAGGAGGAGAGAGAAAAAGAGCTTTCTGCTGAACAAATGAATCGTATTCTCAATGCCATCAATAATGAAGAGAAAAACTCAAGAGAAGCTCAATGCGAATAAAAGTGAAAGGGAAGGCAAAGAAATCAAATACGAAAGATTGGTAAATACTTATATTGGTTCCTACAAAAAGTAGTTTATGCGTAGTTTTTATTTCAAATATTATTTTTCATTCACTACCCTGCTTTCTGCACAAGAAGTATCCTTCAGGGCAGAACCCTCACGTAAGTCTTTAGGGGAAAAATGAGCGTTTGAGGGTCGATTTTATCATGAATAGAGAAGGAGATAATTTCACCCCACCTTCGTTTGAGAATTTTGAATATTCAGGACCTACCCAATCTGTTTCTAATTCTTGGATCAATGGTGTACGCAGTTTTTCCAAGACCTATACCCTACATGCTACAACCCAAGAAGAAAGGAAAAACTCACCATAGGGGCAGCATCGGTCATTATAGAAGGTAAAGAGTATAAGACTAAACCCCTCACTATAGAGGTAACCGATCCTGTGGCCAATCCCCGAAGTGCACAAACGACTCCTCCGACCAGTCCCTTTGGTAATAATAGCCCTTTTGGCAACTTCCCCTTTGGCTTTGATCCTTTTTGGAACAGAAGAGGTACAACCCTATGGAAATTATAGAACCTACCAAGGAAGATCTCTTTATCACAGCAGAAGTGTCCAGTAATCATGTATTTGTAAATCAGCCAGTTACTATTACCTATAAGATGTACTTATCAGCTCGTTTTGGCATTGCAGGGTTTGAAAGTATAGAAGATCCACGCTATGCTAACTTCTGGAGCCAACAGCTATTGGACAAACTACAAGTCACTGAGGTAATGCACAATGGAAAGCCCTTCCGTTGTATTACCCTCAAACAAGTATTACTATATCCTCAACAATCAGGAGAACAGGAGATTTCCCCTCTTTCTACCTCTTTTCGTATTACAATTGCCCTCCAATCAGGTAGATTTCTTTGGAAACCGCTCTTATGTAACTCGTAGCAGAAGACTGCAATCCAATGCGCTGAAGATAAAAAGTATCCCCCTTGCCAGAGGAAGGTAAGCCGGCCAACTTTTCTGGAGCTGTGGGTAAGTTCTCCCTATCGGTGAATTTTTCCTACCCGTATAGTCAATGCCGGAGAAACTGCTCAGGGAGAGGTGATTATCTCAGGAAAAGGGAACTTCAAACTCTTCGATATGCCTAAACTGACTTTCCCACCAGCCTTAGAGGTATATGCTCCTAAGGAAGAAGAGCATCTGAACCATAGTGCTACGGGAGTCAGTGGAGATATTACCCATACCTATACAATAGTACCCCCAATACAAAGGAAAATTTCCTATTGCTCCATTGAGTTTTACCTTTTTCGATCCAGAGACACAGAAGTATGAGACTCTTACCTCAGATCCTTTCACCATAGAAGTACCCAATGGAGAAGAATATAATGCCACTTCACCAGAAAAACACCTCTGAGGTTGCACAAGAGAAAGGCCAATTCGCCCCTCTTAAAACCGAAGCAAAAACTTGCTCCGATCAATCGAGCAGTATTCTTTGGGTCAGGCTTATTCTACCTACTATGGCTTTTTACCGATAGTTCTGATTCCTATAGTACTTCTTCTTAGGGTACTTCTATCAGAAAAAGAAATGATGATACTGCTGAGAATAGAAGCCGTAGAACAAACCGATTGGCTAAGAGATACCTATCAGCAGCTAAGAAAAATATCCATAATAAGGAACTTTTCTATGAATCCATGGAAAGAGGATTACACACCCTATCTCAAGGCAAAACTTCATATAGAAACCAGTGAATTGTCCAAAGATAAGGTGCGGGAGTTACTTGAGGAAAAACAAGTAGAGAGCAGTGCAATAGCCAGATTTTTGCAGCTACTTTCCAACTGTGAAATGGCTCGTTATGCTCCTTATACACAGACTGATATAGATAATGATTACGAGCAAGCAGCCTCCATCATAGCCTTACTTGACAAACAATTATAAAGATATAACCATGAACTCAACCACAGAAATTCCCTTAGTAAGCAGAGAGCTTAGCTGGCTCTCCTTCAACGAACGTGTATTACAAGAAGCCAGTGATGCCCGAAATCCACTGGTAGAGAGACTACGCTTTGTGGGGATTTTTCTCCAACAACTTGGATGAGTTTTTCGTATACGCTATGCTATAGTCAAGCGAGATTTTAAGTTGATCAAAGATAAGGAAGCCGCCAGTAAGGCACAATTGTTCTTAGAACAGATCAATGAGCAAGTAGTACTACTACAGCAAAAGAGCCTCGCTATACTCGAATGTATAAAGGAAGAGCTAAAGAAGGAAAAGATTTATATTATCAATGAAAAGAACTCTTACCCCAGCATGTGGAGTATGTGAAGGAATATTTTATCAATACTATAAGTCCTGCTCTTTTACCATTATCTTAGATGAAGTAGCGGCTTTGCCTACTCTTAAGGACGATGTGGCTTACTTGGCTGTAAGGATGTTGCTCAAAACAGAGGAAAAAGAGAAAAACAAAGATACAATATGCTCTGATAGAACTACCTAAGACCTTAGACCGCTTTGTGGTATTGCCCAAGGTGAATGGCAATAACTATATTATTCTCTTGGATGATATTATTCGCTTTTTGTTTGACTACACATTTCTACATCTTCCCTTGTGAGGAGATTTCAGCCTATATGATCAAGATCACTCGTAATGCCGAACTGGACTTGGATACAGACCCTGAATAAGAGCTTTATAGAGAAGATCTCCCACAGTGTAGAAGGGCGCAAACAGGCTGAGCCTGTACGCTTTATCTATGACAAACTCATAGACGAGCAGATGCTTCATTTTTCTAAAAGAGAAAATGGGGATACAAAGCAACTGATAGTATCATTGCGGGAGGGCGTTATCACAACCGACGTGATTATATGAGTTTTTCCCGCTTGTGATAATCAAGGATTGCTCTATCCTCCTTTCTATCCCTCACCCATTAGGAAACTTAGGGTAGAGGAAAGTCTCTTTGCACAAATCGCTCAAAGAGATTATCTGCAATATACTCCCTATCATAGTTTTTCGTACTTGATTCGCTTCTAAGAGAAGCTGCTTTAGATCCTAAGGTAAAGACAATCAAAATTACTATTTATCGCTTGGCCAAACAGTCTCAAGTGATTAACTCACTGATCAATGCTGTTAAGAATGGTAAGAAAGTAACAGTACAGATAGAGCTCCAAGCTCGTTTTGATGAGACTGCCAATATTCACTATGCAGAACTTTTACAGCGAGAAGGAGTAAGAATTATCTTTTGGAATACGAGGGCTTAAGGTACATAGCAAAATAGGAGTGATAGAGCGAGAGGAAGCCGAAGGAATACGCCGTTATAGCTTTATTAGTACAGGTAATTTCAATGAGGATTCAGCTAAGATATATCTGACTATACTCTTTTTACCGCTCATAAGGAGATATTGGAAGATGTGGATCGGGTATTTGCTTTCTTTGACACCCCATTTCAGATATTCCAGTACAATCATTTATTAGTTTCTCCTCACTATACCAAAAATACTTTTTCTTTTCACTTATCGATAGGGAAATAGCTTTGGCTCAGCAGGGGAAAAGAAGCTTTTCTAAAGCTTAAAATGAATGGTCTTACGAGTAAAACTATGATAGAGAAGCTCTATCAGGCCAGTCAAGCGGGAGTCAAAATACAGATGATCGTTCGTGGAGTGTGCTCCTTGGTACCTGGTCTTAAGGGAATAAGTGAACATATAGAGGTTATCAGTATAGTGGATCGCTTCTTAGAGCATTCTCGCTTGTATATCTTTGGGAATGGAGGAGCCCCTATTTATTATATTTCTTCAGCAGATTGGATGTCTCGCAATCTTAATAATAGGGTGGAGGTTTCTTGTCCTATTTATCAGGAGGATATACAACAACAGTTATGGGATACTTTCCATTTGGCTTGGGAGGATAAGGTGAAAGCACGTGTTATAAATCAAGCACAAGATAATGTATATCGCTCTAAAAAGAAGGAAAAATCCTCTCAGGAGGCTATCAATGAATATTATATAGGTAACAGATAAAGTTAGTAAGTGCTCACAATAGGGTATGTGAGTAATAATATGAATCAATAGTTAAAATATTATTCGTTAATTTTCTAATATGTAATAAACTCATATTTCTACCCTGTCGTTGGCCAAGCCCTATGCTGATTGGCATAAGTTACTCGTAGAGACGCAATTTATATTGTCTTAGAATATCGTATTAATAAATAATATCTCAAGAAAAGGTGTGAAGCAGGGGCGAATTGTAATTCGCCTTTTTGCATATAATGTGATTTGTCCTCCTTGTATAATATATCCTATATATGTGATGCTATTTTTCTATAGATGAAAGTAGTAAAAAAATAAAGACTATTTTGTTATCAAAAATAGTCTTTATTAATCAGTAATTTTAAATATTTCACTATGAGCAAATGATTTTTAAAGCTACTAATGAATTAACATGTTTTCATTAGGTTGCTTTTTAGATTACCCGCTTTATTTTTTTATGGATAATGTTTCTTTTTGCTAACTTATCAATCATAGAAACTACATTAGGTAAAGTTCTTTAGCTACTGAAGCATCAGTAGTAGTGCGTAAACGCTTGATAGCATTACGAGTAGTTTTATGTTGGTAACGATTTCTAAAGGCGAGCTGCCTCGTTTCTTCTAATTCTTTTTGATTGCTGACTTATGGTTTGCCATTTTCTTATCTCAATTAAAGTGGTACTTACTAAAAATTACTAAAAAAATATGTAGTCCGTAGGGGAATCGAACCCCTGTTACAAGGATGAAAACCTTTGCGTCCTAACCCCTAGACGAACGGACCGCGCAATTCTAAAACATAATTTTAAGTAGTAGTCCGTAGGGGGAATCGAACCCCTGTTACAAGGATGAAAAACCTTGCGTCCTAACCCCTAGACGAACGGACCATTGAGTGGTATTATGTTTCTCAATTGCGAGTGCAAAGGTACAACTTTTAATCTGCAAGAGTTTTCAACATAAATTTTTCATTTTTCTTTTTCTGTTGATTATCAGTATTTTGTATTGTTCAAAAAAATAGAGGTAAAGGTTAGGATTTAGTTTCTAATAGTAGGAAAGACAATCATCCATTATCGTTTTTTTATATCCGAATAGTTCTATTTTTGTGACTTCAGGAATAAGGTAATATACTTCCTTGTTAGTACAGTCCTCTTTTAGTGCTGGATGTAAATCTTTTTCTAAGTATATTTTTCCGTACTCTTTTTACAGCAGGCTCGAAGATTTTTACTAAAGGATAATTTTTTTAGCTCTATACATTTTGTAAGAGATAATAGTGTCACTTTCTATATTCCCAAAAATAACATCTGTGTAAATACCTGCATTATGTATTCTCCCAAAAGGCAAATTACCTCCTAAGTTAAAGAAATGATCTTGAAAAAAATGAGCTTATTATCCTCTAAGAGGAAAAAACCTCCACCTTCTAAGTGTATTTTTTTATTGCTGTTTTGGTATAACAAATTCCTTCGTCATTGGGTTTAGATAGTTTTTCGTTGTCAAGCTCTATATAAGAACGAAAGACCTTTCTTGAAGGATGAAAAAAATATACAAAGAAAGCATGGGATATGGTTCCTCTTGTATATATATTATATTATATTTTAAAGAAGTAGAATCTTTATAATGGGTTTTATTGCCTATTTTACAGAAAAATCCTTATAGTAAGAAGAATATATGATATCTTTATAATTGATTTTCTCTTGTCGGAGAAAAATCTTTGAACATTTCAGTATTTTCTTCTTTTATTGTCTTGCAACTAAGTAATAAGAAAAATATAACTATAGTCAAGCTCTTTGCTTTGGAAAGGAGTTTTTTTCATATTAATCAGTTGTTAGTCTTTATTACTGGTGCCAGTATGGTGCTGCAGGGGAGAATTGAAATTTGCCTCCCAAAAAAGAATTTCTTGAACAGCTTTCATGGTAGGGACGAACAGCAAGTGCGTGACAGCGCATGAGATCATTAACCATTGATGATCATTGAGTTAGAATTGGAAATAGATAAAAGGTTGTGGGCCTGCAGAAGCAGTGGCATAGATAAGCCAAAAATACAAAAAGCTAATACTACAGATTTGAACAATAGAGGCATTCTTTTGAAACAGGTTACAGAGACCATTGCTCCACTTCTGAGGAAGGAAATGCCAGAGGAAACCTATGACAAGTAGCAAACAGATATTTCTATATCCCTCAATGATGACCCACCATTGGTGTGGATCATAGGGTGATCTTGGAGATATTGGTGATGACCTCCATAGCTGAGGATAAGTCTTTAGCTCGGAAGAATATCCAACAGAAGGCTACAAAATGGAAAGTGATAATTATTGATAGTAACGAAAAAAGCCATTTTCCAAAAGTTTTCTTTTCTGGATTTTTTTCAGGAAATATCTCACGGAAAGACTTATGGAAAGCCAAAAGCCAATCCATGAAGAGCTCCCCAGATGATAAAACGTATATTTGCTCCATGCCAAAGGCCTCCCAATAACATGGTAGTTAGTTGATTGAAATGACTTCTAAGAGATTTTCCCTTGTTGGGAGATAGTAGAATAGAGACTTCAAAGAGAACAATCACGCCAAAGACTGCCAATAAGGGAATCAGGCTTTGTTTGCTCACTCCATACGTCCACCAGATGGTAGCTGCAAAGAATAGGGTAGGGAATAGGTAACCCAAGAAAGAGCCCTTGCGGTTCCCTCCTAAGGGAATGTACAAATAGTCCTTGAGCCAAGTGGAGAGTGAAATATGCCAGCGATGCCAAAAAACTCTGTGATATTTTTGCGATTGGTAAGGAGTTCGGAAGTTAATCGAAGAGTGAAGCCCATCAGTAGTGCTAAGCCTATAGCAATATCCGAGTATCCAGAGAAATCACAATAGATTTGCAGTGAATACCCATAAGTGGCCATCAGATTTTCAAAGGGAGTATAGCTATTGGGGGCATCGAATACACGATCTACAAAAATTGATAGATATATAATCCGAAATCACAGCCTTTTCAAGAGCCCCCTATGATAAGGAAGAGGGCATAGGAGGTTTCCTCCTTGGTTAGTGTTACTTTTTTTATATTTGAGGGATAAAAATCCTTAGCCCTTACAATAGGCCCCGCAACTAACTGAGGAAAGAAAGTCACAAAAAAGGTGAAATCCAAAAAGTTCTTAGCTGGAGCGATTTCCTTTCGGTATACATCTATGGTATAGCTCATGGTTTGAAAGGTATAGAAAGAAATACCGATGGGCAAGGCTATATTCTGGAACTTGAGATTGCCATTAAAGAGTTGGTTGAAGTTCTCAATGAGGAAAATTGGTATACTTGAAGTAGCCCAACATAGCCAAATTCGCCACCACACTTAGCACTAAGAAAAAAATAACTGACATGCTTATTTTCCGAATTTCTGTGCATAAGAACAGCGATGATATAATTCACCGCTGAGGAAGCTAATAATAGAATAAAGTACTCACCTCCTGCTTTATAATAGAAGAAAAAGAGAAAAGAGCACTACATATAATGTGCGGAAATATGTGTGCTTTTAGTGAGTATGTATATTAAATAGAAAAACAAGGAATAGTCCTAAGAAAAAGACTACTATTGAAGAGTAGAGGATATTCCTTTATTGTAAAGGAACCAACTCTTTAGCTGCTCCCAAGAGCAGAGGTCAAGCAACCATTGTTGCACGTCTGTTATTTTCAAAAGTATAGATTATTTTTGCTGATTTTTTTATATTTTAGATAGTTACTCATCAGGGCATCGAAGAGCATGCCTCCTTGTTCCACATAGCCTGCATGGGTGTAGTGTACACGGTCATGAGCGATTAGGTTCTGAGCAATAAGGGAGGACATAGCCTCACTTCCTCCTAATATTTTGTAGAGGTCGAATACCCCATAATTCTTTTTCACAGAGTTGTCAATCAATATATTAGCATATTGCTCACAATAAGGATTAGGAAGCTTCTTTTTGAACAAAAGAAGGTGGAGGGAAGTGAGCAAAATAGGGCAATCTCCATAATGAGAACGTATCTGCTGAATGAAAATTTCTACTTGTTTGTCATAATCTTCGGCAGAAAGTCTCGAAAAAGTCTCATTGGTACCCAAGGAAACAATGATCAAGTCTGGCTGTAGTGCTTGTATCTGTTCGAAGAACAAGTTACACTTGTTATAATCAGAGAAGCGAGCCCCATTCACACCAATAGTATGATAGATAACTCCATTTTGGTTATTTTTCCAATACAATTCCATTGAGTGCAAAAGTAAGAACTTTCTGTATTGAGGGGTTAGGTATATCTTGTCAAACCCTTCTAAGTTGTTATAAGTATAGCCATAAGGAGTATCTGCCTTGTTGGTAAGAGCTTCAAATCCGTTGAGATTCACCGATTGCTCAGTGGAAGTATTGCTGACAATTTTCTCTTGAGAAGGAATCTTAAGGATGGCATTTTTCCTTGATAGTATTTCCTTTTATGCGGTTTTGCCTCTTGTATTTTCTTTTTCAGTAGTTTTGTATTTTCGGGATAATCCATAGAGTGTTTCTCCTTTTTGTACCTTGTGAAGGATCATCTTTTTGGGAGATGTGAGAGGATACTACTGCTGGCTTGATAGCTACCCCCATTTTGTTGGTAGCCACTTCAAAGAGATGTTTGTTGTGAGGGGTGAGTACACGCAAGGAATTGAAAGAATAATCCTTATTTTTTTACATTGAGTTCTATGACAAAATTTTTGTTATTGGTCAAAAAGCGAATACCCTGCAATACCAATGGCATCGGTATCTGTTCTGCTCGTATTCTTTTTGGCTATCCCAAGTGATATTAGATGAAAAACGTACATAACGTTCGCCATTGGTACGAATCAGCGAATAAGGAAAAAACAATCCCTAAGCCTCCATTTCCGAACTGAGATTGGAACTGTTGGCGTATTTCATTGGTCATGGCATCTCCTTGTATATGAGAATCCCCTATGTGAACAATATTTAGCTTTTTGTTTTGTGCTGATCCAGTGTATTGAGCTTTTTCAAAGAAAGGATCTAATGCCTTTGGGTTGTAGATGTATTCATACTCTACAGGGGCTTCCTCTGCTTTAGCTTCATTAGAGGACACAAGAGGTACTCCTAAGGTCTTATGATTGATCTTAGAATACAATAGCATGGTGGTGACCATAGCACCTGAAAGTGCAAAAAAACTCTTAATAATTTGGTTCTCTTTCTCATTGTTTAGTGTTGTTTTTATTGAGAGTAGGAAACAAAATCTACTCACAAAAAAATTGTGCAAATATAGGACTTTTTGTATTTTATTTAACTATATATCTCTGTTTTTAAGATTTTTGAAATGAATTTCCTTAAGTGAATATATTTGTTAAAACACTAAAAAAATCAATAATTTATATAGATATTTTTAAGAAATAGATACTTTCGAAAATAGTTATCCACAAAAATATCAGTTGTTCATAACTTATTCTAAAGTAAGTTTGTCCGCAAAAAGAGTTGCGTACTTCCTTATTGTCTGTTTGTCAAAAGTAAGGTTCTTCATCAATACGTCCCAGAATAGGAAGCTTTGTATAGGATGAAATCCAAGATTCAGTAGCTGGATTTTCAGCGCCACTGAAAAGGATACCAAAAATGGAGAGACCTCTTCTTTGTAGTGCTTCTACAGAGAGAAGTGTGTGATTGATACTGCCTAAGTAATGCCGAGAGACCAAGATAACCCTATCAGAAGGGGCAATCAGTTCCATCATGATATCATGATCATTGAGTGGAACAAAGAGTCCTCCAGCAGCTTCTATGACCAAAGGGCGAGAGGTCACAGGGGCGTACAATCTTGTCTTTCTCTATAGTAATACCCTCCATTTGAGCCGAGAGGTGAGGACTAGCAGGGTACTCAAACTCATAGGAAGAGGGGAAGAAGTGGGTCTTAGAATTGGAAATAAGCTCTTTTTACCTTCATGGCATCAGAAGCATGTTTGTCTCCTGATTGTATAGGCTTCCAATAGTCTGCTTGAAGGGCTTCTACCACTATGGCAGAAGTGAGAGTCTTGCCTACTTCGGTAGAAATACCTGTAATAAAAATATGTATGATTCATTATATTCTTGAAGTAGCTTTTTCAGTGCACAAAGATACAAAAAAATATTTTTTTCGAAACTACCAAAATTGTTGAAAAAAATTTTTCATAGCGAATCTATTTCTTAAGATAAAGGGAGGTTTATTTTTAATATATTAATATTCAGTTAGTTGTCTCTGAGTTATATCATTAAAAAAATTCAGAAAGTATTGTTTTTTGCTTTTAGTGTAGAAAAATAATTTGTACTTTTTGTACTCAAAAAGAAACCTTGTGTCAGCTATATTAACACTCTCTAAAAACTACGACAAGGAAAGCCACAATTATCTAAGAAGGAAAAGAAGAAGTAATCGTTGTCTATTATATCTAACTTCTCTAATCCATCCCCCTAATCCCTAAATGATGTCTGAATTAGCTCTTCAAGTACAAACACTTCCCGATAATCCTGGTGTCTATCAATTCTATGATAGCACAGATACTATTATCTATGTAGGGAAGGCAAAAAAATCTTAAAAAAACGTGTTTCTTCTTATTTCAACAAAGAACATGATTCGTCTAAGACACGGGTATTGGTAAGCAAAAATTGTCCGTATAGAACATATAGTGGTAGCCACTGAAAATGATGCTCTACTACTGGAAAAACAACCTGATTAAGAAGTATCAACCTCGCTATAATATTCTTCTGAAGGATGGGAAGAGCTATCCGTGGATTTGTATTTCCAATGAGCGTTTTCCTCGGGTATTCTTTACGCGTAAGATGCTCAAGGATGGCAGTACTTACTTTGGCCCTTATACGAACCTGAAGATAGTACGTACCCTTATAGACCTTATCAAAGACCTTTACCCTCTGCGCAATTGTAGGTTAGACCTATCACAGGAGAATATTGATAAGGGCAAATTCAAGGTTTGCTTGGAGTATCATATCAAGAACTGTCAAGGACCTTGCGAGGGCTTTGCAGAGTGAAGAGGAATATAATCACAATATACAGCAAATCAAAAGAAATACTCAAGGGGAATCTCAAGGAAGTGATTGCTTATTTTAAAGAAGAAATGCAGGAGCATGCTGCGGCATTGCGCTTTGAAGAAGCTCATCAGATTAAGCTCAAAGCTGGAAAGTTTGGAGAACTACCAACACAAATCGACTATAGTGAGCACTAAGATCCACAATGTAGATGTGTTCTCTATCGTTTCTGATGGAGAATATGCCTATATCAACTTCTTGCAGGTAGCACATGGGGCTATTGTCAGAGGACACACCTTGGAAGTAAGGAAAAAATTAGAGGAAACAGAGCAAGAATTGTTAGAATTGGCGATTGTAGAGCTTCGGGAGCGTTTTCATTCGGCTTCTAAGGAGCTGATTGTACCCTTTCCTCTCACAATGGAGTTTGCCGAAACGCTTACGATTCCCAAGGCAGGGGAGAAGTTTCAACTCTTACAACTCTCTGAACGCAATGCACAAGCCTATCGTCAGGAGAAGTTCAAACAAGTAAAAATTACTGATCCTGAGCGACATACCAATCGCCTACTAACTCAGATGCAGCGAGACCTTAGGGCTCTCTGAACCTCCTGCTCATATAGAGTGTTTTGATAACTCCAATATACAAGGTACCAATCCTGTAGCTGCTTGTGTAGTCTTCAAGAATGCCAAGCCTAGTAAGAAGGACTATCGCCATTTCAATATCAAAAACAGTAGAGGGGCCTAATGACTTTGCTTCGATGGAGGAGGTGGTTTATCGCCGTTACCGTAGGCTATTGGATGAAGACGAACCACTGCCACAGTTGATTATTATCGATGGAGGAAAAGGGCAGTTAGGAGCAGCTCTAAAATCGTTAGAACTTTTGGGGTTGAGAGGTAAAAATAGCTATAGTAGGAATCGCTAAGCGCTTGGAAGAAATTTTCTATCCAGGGATTCTGTTCCCCTATATTTGGATAAGAAACTCGAAACGCTCAAGGTCATTCAGCACCTGCGCAATGAGGCACACCGCTTTGGGATCACTTTCCACCGACAGAAGCGCAGTGCCAGTGCTATTCATTCTGAATTAGAGCAAATCAGTGGAGTAGGTAAGCAGACACAAGAAGCTCTCACTCAAAGCAATTCAAATCTGTAAAGCGCCTCAAAGAAGCTTCCAAAGAAGAAATTATCGCTTGTATAGGACACTCTAGAGCCCAGAAAGTATGGGAGTATTTCCACCCATAGGGGCAAATTGTAATGTCCTTGAATTGTAATTGTTTAATTCGCCCCTCTCCTTTAGAGAGGGGCGAGAGGCTAAGAATTATTTCCTATGCAAATCATATAATAAGGATAATCCCTTGATTGTATGATATTTATCATCTATTTGTATTTTTTTCTGTTAGTTTACTGAATATATGCCCCACGCCACCGGTGGAGATGACTAAGAAATCACTTTTGGTAGGTTTGCTTGATACGTTCTATAAGTCCCTCAACCATAGCTGCATAGCCATAGATCATACCACTCTGCATACAAGTCTCCGTATCCATACCTAAAAACAGATTTGGGGTTCATTCAGCTCTATATAAGGTAGTTGTGCCGTGCTGTTAACTAAGGATTGTAAGGAAGTAACCACCCCAGGAGCAATGATTACCCCCAACATCTGTCCCGTTTCAGCAACTCCTGTAAGAGTGAGTGCTGTGCCAAAGTCAATGATAATTTTCTTCTGCTCAGGGTAGAGATAGTGTGCGGCTACAGCATTGGCATATAAGTCAGTACCCATTTGGTTAGAGTGATGTGTGACCTCACTGGGTGTATCGCGATTTACAATGAAAGGCTTTAAGGAAAAAAGTCTTTTTGTAGCATCTTAGCGATAATTTGCGTTTGCTGAGGTACTACAGAACCCACTACTATCTTTTGTAATTTTTCCAAAAAGCATTTTTGTACTGTTCCTTATAGGACTGAAAACTCATATAGAACTCTCCAGCCGTACGATACGGCTTGGTGGCAATTGTCCAAGACAGATGCACTTGTTGTCCTTCTACGACGGCAAAGCGAATGTTAGAATTGCCAATATTAACAGCTAATAACATGTAAACAATGAATTATATTATTGATTATCAGAAGCGAACCATTCAGCAAAAGAGCTTTCAGTTTCCTGTAAGCGGAGGCTGTAGAGGGAGATATTCTCAGGCAAATGTTGCTGTAGGCGTTGGGCAAAATCGGCAATCAACATCTCGCTGGTAGGCTGGTAGGGAAGTAGCACGATGCGGAGTCCTTCTCCTTGAAGTTTTTCGGCCAAGGCGCGGTGAGGACTATTCCCATTGAAGAAGATAGTGTGATCCGCCTCTTTGATAATATGCTCATTGACAATCTCCTTGATATCACCGAAGTCAATAACCATTCCATTTTTGACATGAGAACTATCCTCTATAGGACTGCCGATGACCGTTACCCAGAGTTTATAGCTATGTCCGTGAATATTCTTACACTTGCCATCATAGCCATAGAGGGCATGACCAGCTTCAAATTCAAATTTTTTTAGTAATGCGTATTTTCGTCATTAGCTATTGTATTTTATGCGTTCTTTTATAGGCGTTGAGAGTATTTTTTTCATCAGCATAGCGATAGTCATAGGGCCTACACCTCTAGGCACAGGGGTGATGTAGCTGGCTTTCTCTTTTTACATTTTCGAAATCTACATCTCCTACAATACGGAAACCTTTCTTAGAGGAGGGATCTGCTACTCGAGTGATACCCACATCGATAATTACTGCTCCTTCCTTGATCATTTCAGCTTTGAGGAAGTTAGGGCTTCCTAAAGGCAGCTATGATGATGTCTGCTTTCTGAGTAAGAGCAGCCAGATTCTGGGTGCGGCTATGGGTGAGGGTAACGGTGGCATTCCAAGGTTTTTGGGAGAGAAGGATACTGATGGGACGACCTACAATATCTGAGCGACCGATAACTACGACATTTTTTTCCATCCGTAGGAATCTGGTACTGAGAGAGAAGCTCCAAGATACCATAGGGAGTGGCAGGGATGAAAGCCTCAAGCCCAAGGCCATGCGCCCAAAGTTGGTTGGGTGAAAACCATCTGCATCCTTGTTGGGGTTGATTGCCAAGAGCACTTCTTGTTCCTTGATATGCTTAGGTAGAGGCAGTTGTACGATAAAGCCGTCTATGGTGGTGTCTTGGTTGAGTTTTTGGATTTCTCCAATTAATTCCTCTTGGGTTACACTTTCAGGGAGGTTTACCACAGAAGAGGCAAAAACCTACGCGCTCGCAAGCGGTAACTTTGTTGTTTACATAGGTCATACTAGCGCCATTTTGGCCGACTAATATAGCCACTAAGTGAGGAGCTCTGTGGCCTTTTTCTTTGAGATAAGCAACTTCTTTGGCAATGTCCTCTTGTACTTTAGCTGCTGCTTTTTTTCCGTCTAATAATTCCATCTCTTTTTAGGGGGTAATAGTGGGAGTGAAAAGTGAAAAGAAATCACTGATGACTGACATTTTATAAAGAATGTAGGAGCGAATGGCATTCGCCCCTACATCAAAAAGTAATTGTTCTATTAAAAACTATTTTTTTAATAATTAAATATCAATAGCTTCTCCATAAGCAGCTGCTACAGCCTCTTTTTACTCCTTCGCTCATGGTAGGGTGAGGGTGTACTGCTTTGAGGATTTCGTGAGCGGTAGTTTCGAGCTTGCGAGCCACTACAGCTTCGGCAATCATATCGGTAACACCGGCGCCGATCATGTGGCAGCCAAGCCATTCGCCATATTTGGCATCAAAGATTACTTTGATGAATCCTTCGGTAGTTCCCGCTGCATTGGCTTTTACCAGAGGCAGTGAAAGGGAATTTACCTACTTTGATTTCATAACCTTTTTCTTTAGCTTGTTTTTCAGTAAGCCCTACAGAGGCGATTTCAGGAGTACAGTAAGTACAGCCAGGAATATTGCCATAATTGATAGGCTCTACATGTAAGCCTTTGATCTTTTTTTCTACACAGAGGATACCTTCAGCAGAAGCCACATGTGCTAAAGCCTGCCCAGGGACTACGTCACCGATAGCATAGTAGCCAGGTACATTGGTTTGGTAGAACTCATTGACTTGAATTTTTGTCTCGATCAGTTTTGATACCTACTGCTTCCAAAACCAATATTTTCTATATTTGTTTTGATACCTACTGCAGAGAGAAGAATGTCAGCTTCAAGAATTTCTTCACCTTTAGCTGTTTTTTTACATAAGCTTTTACTCCTTTTTCCTTTGGTATCTACTTTAGTTACTTCAGAAGAAGTCATTACATTGATACCCATTTTCTTGAAGCTCTTTTCAAGTTGTTTGGAAATTTCTTCATCCTCTACAGGGGACAATATTAGGCATGAACTCAACCACAGTCACTTCAGTACCCATAGAGTGATAGAAGTAAGCAAATTCGATACCTATGGCACCACTACCTACAATAATCATCTTTTTAGGTTGTTCAGGGAGAGTGAGCGCTTGGCGGTAGCCAATGATTTTTACCATCTTGAGGAAGTGCTGGTAACTCACGAGAGCGAGCTCCAGTGGCGATGATGATATGGTCAGCGCTGTATTCGGTAGTCTTGCCATCAGCGGCTTTTTACTTCTACTTTTTACCAGGCTTTAGAGTACCATAGCCATTGATCACCTCAATTTTATTCTTTTTCATAGGGAACTGAACCCCTTTGCTCATAGTTCCTGCTACATCGCGGCTACGCTTTACGATAGCAGAGAAATCCTTTATCAAAAACCTTTGTCTTTTACCTTGATACCATAGCTATCAGCATGCTTTGAGGTATTCGAATACCTGAGCTGATTTCAAGAGAGCTTTGGTTGGGATACATCCCCAGTTGAGGCACACTCCACCGAGATTTTCTTTTTCAATAATCGCTGTTTTGAAGCCTAACTGAGAGGCACGGATAGCAGTAACATATCCTCCAGGACCGCTACCTAATACTATAACATCGTACTTATTCATTGTAAAATATTTTATGTTCTGAAAAACGGCACGAAATTACGAATTTTATTTTTTTATAAAGAAAAAAATTTTTTTCATAAAAACATGATGAAAAATAAGTATCTAAAAAAATCAATATGTTAAAAAAATATAATGTTTTTTTCAGTAAAAAAACATTTTCAAAATTCAAAAAAATAATCTTATTTTTTTGCGGGTGAAAAATGAAGCAATTATGCAGTATCTGTATAGCAATCTTTCGTTTGAATTATTATCATTATTGATTGTATTGCAATCATTCGTAGTTTCCTATTTGATTATACCACGTATTATCTCCATTGTCAGGACTAAGAATCTTATGGACAATCCTAACCAGAGAAGTTCTCATAAGGAGCGAACTCCAACTATGGGGGAGTGGCTTTTTGCTAGCATTGTCTGTAGTTTGTACTTACTACAAGCTCATGATACATATAAGATAGGACTTTCTTTGGCAGTAGGACTCTTGATATTATTTTTATATAGGTGTAAAGGATGATTTGGTGGGGGTGGCTCCTTCTACCAAAATTATAGGGCAGATGCTTGCTTTTTATTTTTTTATGATGGATAGCAGTGAGCTGGCTATCAATTCTTTCAATGGTTTTTAGGAATCTATGAACTTCCCCTGTGGTTTTCCTATGCTTTAGGGGCTTTTTATTATTATCTCCATAGTTAATGCTTTCAATCTCATAGATGGGATTAATGGTTCTGCTTCCATGTTAGGAATCATGATATTTGCAGCTTTTTCCTTTATCTTTTATCAGACAAAGGATTATTATTTTGTATTACTTTCTCTAAGCTGTATTGGTTGTTTGTTGGCTTTCCTCCGTTACAATATATCTAATAATAAGAGCAAAAGGTATCTTCATGGGGGATACAGGTTCTCTTCTGATAGGGCTTATTATAGGGGTCTGTACTTTGCGCTTTTTTTGAACTTATCGGTAGAGGATCTCCTTTTAGCTAATGTAAAGTATTATAATAAGTTTGTCCTCATATTTATTATTCTATTTATTCCTTTTGTGGATACTATGCGTGTTTTTTTCTTATTCGTATTCTAAAGCATAGAAGTCCTTTTTTTGCTGATAGGAATCATATACATCATATTATGATTGACTATATGAAGCTTAGTCATATACAAGCCAGTTTATTATTGGCTTTCTTTAATCTGATTGTTTTTGGGTTGTTTTATGTGGCTAATTTATATTTTTTTCCACCACTACTTTGTTTGTCTTGTTGATTCTTTTCGTTATAGGAACTACCTTACTTGTTTTTTTACTATAATAGGAGCTTTGCTGTAAGGCGCAACAAGCAGAAAATACAAAAGATTTTAGACAATACTCCTATAGGAAGGAAAAAAAGAAAAAGATGTAAGTCGTAAAAAGAAAGAAACTGTCCAAAAAGTCGAAAAACACTGCATTTTAAAGTATAAATTCTTTAAGTTAAATATTTAAAAAAACACTTCTTTAACAATCAGTTGTTTTTTTATAATAGGCAGATTTTATTTGCCCACTAAAAAGAAGACTTTTTGGACAGTTCCTTATTATGGATTATTTTCCGAAAAATCTGAATAATCTGCTGTGCCAGCTCATTCCCTATACGGTCTTGTGCCTCGGTAGTGGCTGCTCCTATATGAGGGGTGAGGGAGATGCGTGGATGCATCAGTATACGAATGGAAGGGATTGGTTCACCTTGGAAGACATCCAAGCCCGCAAAGGCAACCTTCTCATGTTCCAAGGCATGTAAGAGCGCTTCCTCGTCCACTACACCACCTCTGGCTACGTTGATGATTCCTACACCATCCTTCATCAGTTGGAACTCTTTTTCTCCTATCACAGCCTCCTGTTGTGCAGGTAGGTGTAGGGGTGATAAAATCGGATTGTTTGAGTAGTTCTTCCTTACCTATAGTCTGTAGAGTAAAAATCCAAGGTACGCCCGTCAAAGAAAGAGAGGGTAATAATCGCCTCCTCGTGGTGAGGATCATGGGCAATTACCTTCATTCCTAAGGAAAGAGCTATAGCTGCAACAGCTTTTCCGATACGTCCTAAAACCTATGATACCCAATGTCTTTCCCTTTGAGTTCTTGACCTTTGGCATAGTTTTTTTCTTCAGTTGGGCAAAGTGAGTGTCTCCTTCTAAGGGCATATTACGATTGGCATCATAGAGGAAACGAACGCCAGAGAAAAGGTGAGCAAAAGTCAGTTCTGCTACCGAATGCGAGGAAGCATTGGGGGTATTGATAACCTTGATTCCTTTCTCTTGAGCATATTTAACCTCTATATTGTCCATACCTACACCCCCCACGTCCGATGAGCTTCAGGGAAGGACAAGCGTCAATAAGATCCTTCTTGGCCTGTGTAGCTGAGCGTACTAAAAGGATTTCTATCCCTTCTTTGTTGATGAAATCAGCTAACTGATTCTGAGCAACTTTTTATTGTAATTACTTCAAAACCAGCTTCTTCTAGGGTTTTTATAGCCTCAGGGCTAATACCATCATTAGCTAATATTTTCATAAGCAATATTTATACAGTTTTTTTCAAAAATGTTTCATGACTTCTACCAGTAGCTGTACGCTTTCTATAGGCATAGCATTGTAGATAGAGGCACGGTAGCCTCCTACACTTCGATGACCTTTGATACCACTGATGCCAGCTTCTGTCCAAAGAGCATTGAATTGGTCAGTAAGTGTTTTTCATCCACAAGGTTGAAAACTACATTCATCCTTGAGCGGTCTTTAGTATCAGCATAGCCCTTGAAGAGAGGGTTTCGTCTACTTCTTCATAAAGGATACGTGCTTTTTTTCCTTGTTTCTCTCCTCAATGACCTTGATTCCTCCTTGCTTTTTGATCCACTGCATGGTAAGCATGCAGGTATATACGGCGAAAGTAGGAGGTGTATTGGTCATACTTTCGTTTTTTTGATATGTACTTGATAGTTCAGATGAGTAGGAATCTTATGACTTACTTTTCCTAAAAATATCTTCGCGTACGATAACCAAGGTAACCCCTGCAGCTCCTATATTCTTCTGAGCGCCCGCATAGATTAGTGCAAACTTGTCCATAGGCATTTCCTTCGAGAAAAATATCTGAGCTCATATCAGCTACTAAGGGAACTTCTACTTCAGGATAGTGGGAGTATTCGGTACCATATATAGTATTGTTGGTGGTGATGTGAGGTAATCAGCATCTTGAGGTAGGGCGAAGTCAGTCGGGATATTTCGGTATCCGTTCTCACGAGAAGAAGCTACCACTGAAGTAGCTCCGACAAACTGAGCCTCGGTAAGAGCTTTGTGTGACCAAGTACCAGTATCGATATATGCCCCTTTTCGTTCTAATAGGTTCAGTGCTGAAGCATAGAAATGTAGGCTCGCTCCACCATGGAGAAATAAGGCTTGATATCCCTTACCAGTAAGACCCTGAGAGTTCCAAGGCCAAGGCTCTGGCTTCTTCCATGATCGCGATAAACTCTTTGCTACGATGGGATATCTCCAAGATTGAGAGTCCTGTATTACCCAATTCCAATATAGCCTGTGAGGCTTTCTCAAAAAAACAGAAGCGGGAAGAATAGAAGGTCCTGCACTAAAAATTATGTTTTTCATAAGTTGTTGCATTTTTACTTAATTATAATTAGTTGAATTGAAATAAAGTACAAATATATCTGCTAATAAATACATTATTTCAAAAACGTTGCAAAAAGTAGGACGAAAAAAATAAGGTGCGCAAATTAATTAATACTATTTAAGAAAAGCTAAGGTATCCACTCCATCGGCATAATCGGTGAGCGATGGTACTTGGGTTTGTCCAAAAAGGAATAGCTTCAGGAATTTCCTTAGAGCCAACAACACATTGCAGAAGTTCACGTTCCTTCTCAAGTCGCTGGCTGAGGATAGTAAGGTCATCATACCTCTCATAGAAAAGAGTAGCAATAGGAGAGGCATATTTCTCGTCTTCTTTGAGCAAGAGAAAACCATTTTTCCAAGAGTGGACACAAGCTCATGAGATATACTGCCTTGTTATAATCATAGTTGTTGATATACTTTTGGTGATCTAAGAGTGTGTGATAAGGGTAGATAGCCTCAAAGAAAGGGGCAAAATCATAATCCCTTGGGACAAAAAGTTTGGAGACACTGCGACAACCCAAACCGAAGTACCTAAAGATGTCTTCGCCTAAGCGATATAGCTCCTTAGGGGTCTCTTTGCCGGTAAGTATAGCTCCCGAATTGCGGTTTCTGCGAATGATATGAGGCTTCCCTGCGAAATAATATTCGAAATAGCGGGCAGTATTGTTGCTCCCTGTAGCAATGACAGCTTCGAAATCGGTGAGTCTTTCCTGAGTAAAGGAGATGAATTCTCCTATCTCAGGGGCTATCTCAGTGAGCTCTTGGACCATAAAGGGCAGTAATACTGTATCATGAGAGGAGAGCTTAACCACAGCTTTATTGCCAGATAAAAATTACACAAAGTAGGTCGTGAAAGCCTACCATAGGGATATTTCCAGCCAAGATTAGAGCAACACGCTTAGGGGTTTTCCTTCAAAGGAATAAGCTGAAAGCCACCTTTGGAGCTGCTCTTGAGTTAGACACTCTGCCCAATGTTGAAGTGCAAAGAGACAATTATCTCGGTCAAACCACGCATTGTGTAGGGAGGCTCTCTCAAGAGCAGCTTCCATGCGAGGGTATATTGGAGCTTTTTTTCTCCTATAGAAAAATATTCTTTCAATCGTGCACCTAAAGCGGTGAAGGCTTGTATTTTTGGACATTTTTAATGATTAATGATCAATGATTATTCCTCTAACCCCTGAAGGGAGAATTGCGCATCGGTCACTGAAAAACGTTGCAAAGATACAATTTTTTTCCTGCAAAAATCAAGAATGTTTTTTTAGTGAGAGAGAAGAATGAATAGGAGTGTTGTGTCACTTGTGTAGGGGCAAAGTTTGCGAGATAGTACAGCGGGGTATGAGTGCAATTTACTCTTTTATGTGATGCAATTCATCCCTACTTTCCTAAGAAGAATTATTACCTATTACCTAATGAAACATATTACTTTAAAAAATGCTACTTTGTTTTTGCATAGTACCAAAAAAATGTTGTAACTTTGCAGCGTCAAAACAAATGTTTATGGAAGCGATTAATTTAGAAAAAAATCAAAACCCAAATGCGTAAGGGTGTTTTGGAGATGTGTATTCTTTCAATTATCCACAAGAGAGAAGAAGCCTATGCATCAGACATTATGGAAGCACTCACAGGCGGATATGATCGTGGTAGAGGGACACTATACCCTCTGATGACACGACTTAAGAATGCTGCCTTGCTCAACTATTCTTGGCGGGAATCCACCGCAGGCCCCCTAGAAAGTATTATACACTTACTGACAAGGGAAATGACTTTCTTCGAGAAGCCCTTGCCTCTTGGAATGAATTACAAACAATGATAACCAAACTTATTTGATCATGGACCAAACACATAATATCAGTTTAGGCGGTTTCTCTTTCGTGATAGAGAACAATGCCGCTAAGGAACTTTCTTCCTATTTGGCTAAGGTACGCCAATTTTAGGGGCATCTCCCGATACGGACGAGATCCTCACCGATGTAGAACAACGCATGGCAGAGCTCCTCAGAGTACGTATGCAAAATACTGAAGTAGTGACTTCCTCCGATGTGGCTTATCTCATACAAGTGATGGGACAACCTGAACAGTATGTAGATACAGAGACTCAGGAGGATATCCCCTCAAAAAAAGACTAAATTCTCATTCTCAGGGAGAAGGCTCTATCGAGATGGTGAAGATGAGAAAAATAGCAGGGGTGCTCTCTGGGGTGAGTCATTATTTTCAAATAGATGTGACTCTCTTTGAGAATCATTTACTTATTGCTCTTAGTGGCCAATGGTATACTCTTTTTGCCGTCAGCATCTTTTTGGGTGTTGCTCTATATCATTTTTTTGGGTAGTGGTACCCTAAGGCCAATACTACTACGGAGAAACTTGAGATGAAAGGTGTCGAAGCTAATTTGGATACAATTTCTTCCTTCAAGACACAATCTCCCTCAAGCAGCAATGGTGTAGGGAGCCAGACAGATAAGAAGATAGCAGGGGTCTTGGGCGGATTGGCTGTATATTATGGTATAGGTAGTACACCGCTAAGGATAGGATACCTCCTTTTCTGTTTGCTCTTGGTGGCTACCAGAAGTGTAGGCATGCTTTTCCCTATACTACTTTACCTTGTCCTATGGTATCTGCTTAAGAAAGAAAAAGGGAGACGAAGAGAAAGAAGAAAAAAACGTGATCTTGTAAAGGAAAAAAAGAGGTGAAACCTCATAAAAAAATCCTTCTTTTTGGAGCTTTTTCGGTATACTATTTAAAGTAATAGGATATTTTATCGCCACTATCTTCTTTGTTTGTCTCTTTTTAATATTAGTAACAGGGTTACTTAGTATATTTGGAGTAGGAGTTGCTGGTGGAATTACCTCAGTATTTCTCTTGGACTATCTTCCATTTGTTCTTTTCTCCTATAGAGCAAGTTTTTCTATGTGATTTGGGGAATGGTCTTTGTACTTTTCTTTTTCTGTATTGGTATTGTTCTGCTACAAGATTTTTTTCTAAGGGACATTACAAGACACCGAAGGCTTGGTTTTTAGTTAATGTCTTGCTATTTGTGTTGCCCTTTATTGGGAGGGATTACCTTTTGCTGCCAGTGTAGGTAGAAAAATTTGTCTCCATGATACCATAGAAAAAGGTGGTGATAGAGTCGACTGCAGATACTCTTTTTCTCAATGAAGAAAGGATAGCTTCCTTCTCTACTATGAATATAGATAGTGCAGGCAATGGGAAAAATTGGCAGTGTACACTTCGCTGGCATATACCCCACCCAAGAGGCACATCCTTTTTCTACTAATAAGCACTTCTTCCCAAGGGAAAAATACAGATGATGCTCAGTTACATGCTCAAAAATATAGATTTTCCTTTGGAGATTAAGGACAACCAATTGTGGATTCCTGATGGTTATTTTTCTGCAAAAAGGAAAACCTTATCGATTTCAAAGGGTGAATATAAGGCTCTTTGTTCCTAAAAGGCAAGAAGGTGGTAAGTTATTCTATGATTTCTAAGAGGAAAGGTCTGGGTCTTCCTAATGGAACTTTTCAAGTAGAAAATGATAGTATCATAAAAATTATAAAAAGGAAAAATATTTCTTCTGTTTTTAAAGGGAATAGATATATTTGATTAGATGAAAAAGAGATATTTAGAAGTATCTCTTTTTTATTATTGTTTGTTATCATTTATCAGCTTAGCTGCCAATAATTAAAGGAAGATAAATATTCATTTTTCCTATCATTTTTAGGTTTAATCACTCTATAAAAATCAAATTATAATAGTCATTACTCTTACCTAAATCAAATTAATCTTCTGTTCCCTTTATTTTTTTAAAGGTCTCAATTTTTATAAGGATTTTAAGGGTTATGTTTTAGTCTTCCGAAAAACTCAAAAAATTCAAAAACTCAAAAAAATTCAGTATTATTTTTGCACTTTGTAAATAAGAAAAGTATGTTAGCACGCTTAGATATTGTAAAAGCAACGATTTGACGAGGTTTCAGACCTGATTATCCAACCCAATATCATCGCTGACCAGAAGCGATATGTACAGCTCACCAAGGAATATAAGGAGCTCAAGCAACTTATGGACAAGCGTCAGGAGTATATTACTGTAATGGGGAATATCACCGAAGCAGAGGAGATTATCAAGGAAAATATAGATCCTGAGATGACCGAAATGGCACGTTTGCAGCTGGAGGAAGCTAAGGAGAGGCTTCCACAACTGGAGGAGGAAATCAAGTTCTTACTTATTCCAAAAAGACCCTGAAGATAGTAAGAATGCGGGTGATGGAAATTGTGCAGGAACGGGAGGGGATGAGGCTTCTATCTTTGCTGGTGACCTATATCGTATGTATAGCAAATACTGTCAGGATAAGGGATGGAGGTGTCAGTAATGGATATGAATGAGGGTACCTCTGGTGGGTTCAAGGAGATTATTCTAGAAGTCAATGGGGAGGATGTGTATGGTACGCTCTAGTTCGGAAGCGGGGGTACATCGAGTACAACGAGTGCCACAAACAGAAACACAAGGACGCGTACATACTTCCAGCTGCAACAGTGATAGTATTGCCTGAAGCAGAAGAGTTCGATGTAGAGTTGAATATGGAGGATGTCAAGATTATCCGTACCACCTCCACTGGCCCAGGAGGGCAATCTGTCAATACTACCTATTCTGCTATCCAATTGCAGCACATTCTCACAGGGATAGAAGTGCGTTGTCAGGATGAGAAGTCCCAACATAAGAACCCTAGACAAGGCACTGAAGGTACTACGTTCTCGCCTCTATGAGATGGAACTGGCCAAGAAGATGGAAGCAGATTCTGCACGTCGTAAGAGCATGGTATCCAGTGGAGATAGAAGTGCTAAAAATACGTACCTATAACTACCCACAAGGGCGTGTAACAGATCACCGTATTGGCTTGACTCTCATGATTTGGGTAATATCATGAATGGGGATATTCAGCGCCTTATCGATGAACTTCAATTGGCTGAAAATACCGAAAAACTAAAAAGAAGGAGACATTTTTAATGATCAATGCCTAATAACTATTCTGTTACTCATGTTATTAGCCGTTAGTCAATATAACGTTCAAGCGCTGGTGCGATTCGCACCAGCGCTTAAATATTAGCCTATTAAATATTCATTATCAAAGGATATTGAGCACTTGTTCCTTTATTTTCTCCAATTCATTTTTCATTAGTACGACGATTTGTTGCATCGCGGCATGGTTAGCTTTGGAGCCTAAGGTGTTGATTTCACGCCCCATCTCCTGCGCGATGAATCAAGTTTACGTCCGTTGGACTGTGTTTCTTCCAAGGTAGCGAGAAAGTAATTCAAATGGTTGGCCAAGCGTACCTTTTCCTCAGTAATATCCAATTTTTCAAGGTAGAAAATTAGCTCTTGTTCAAAGCGGTTTTCATCCACACGCTCTCTTATTTCGTCAATAGCGCGCTCCATACGGCTACGTATGGACTGGAATCGTTCTTCATCAAGCACTTCCACCTGCTGTAAGAGATCTTGTATATTGGAGATACGAAGCGAGAAATCCTTCTTGAGGATAGCCCTTCCTTAGAGCGGAAGTCTTGCAAATGTTCCAGTGCTATAAGTAGTTGCTTTTCTATCAGAGCAAATTCTCTTCATTCACCTCTTCCAGAGGAGTTGATATAGCCTCGGGGAGACGTATGGCTATTCCAAGGAGATCTACAGAAGAGGCCTCAGGAGTTATTGTCTGTAGCTGCTCCATATATCCTCGTACAACAGCCGTATTGATCAGGGTAGCGCTTGACTGAGAGGTATTCTCCACGGTGAGGGTAAAGTCAATTTTACCCCTCTCTAAGCGATCGGAAATCACTTTCCTTAGCAACAATTCCTTTTTCTATAAGCCTGAGGGATACGGACATTCAGGTCAATAGCCTACTATTTAGAGACTTTATCTCAAGAGTGATTTTTGTTTTCCAGCTGAAGGGTACTCTTCCCAAAGCCGGTCATAGACTGTATCATTGTTGGTGTGTTTTCTAAGGGCAAAGATAGTAAATATATTTTTAAAAGCAGGTAAAAATCCTTTTAAAATTGTGTATTGTAAATTTATTTTGTACATTTGCAACGTTTTTATTTTAAAGGAAATCCATCACATGGACATTCAATCTGTTAAACAACGTTTTGGCATAATAGGCAATGACCCTAAGCTGAACTTGGCAATAGAAAAAAAGCCATTCGTATAGCTCCCACCGATGTTTCCCGGTACTTATCACTGGCGAGAGTGGGGTAGGGAAGGAAGCCTTTGCCTGTATCATACATACCCTATCGAGCCGTAAACATGGCAAATATATCGCAATCAACTGTGGAGCTATTCCCTGAGGGGACTATTGATTCTGAGCTCTTTGGATTCAAGGCAGGAGCTTTACTCATGCTGGTAAGGAGGATAAAAAGGGGTATTTTGAAGAAGCGAATGGAGGAACTATTTTTCTGGATGAAGTAGGCGAACTTCTCTTCAGCTCAGGTTAGGCTCTTAAGAGTCTTGAAAAATGGTGAGTTTATTCGAGTGGGAGACTCCACCCTCGCAAGACCGATGTACGTATTGTTGCCGCTACCAATGTCAAAAATGCAGGAGGCTCAAGAAGGGACGCTTCAGGGAAGATTTATATTATAGGCTCAATACGGTAGAGATATACCTGCCGCCACTGAGGGATAGAAAGGAGGATATTCATCTGTTATTCAGGAAATTTGCTTCTGATTTTTGCTCAGAAATACAGCATGCCTACCCCACAACTCTGAGGGAGCTGTAAGGGAGCTTTTGGTGTTATCGTTGGCTCGGGGAATATTCGCCAGCTAAGGAATATAGCGGAGCAAATCTCCGTGGTAGAACCTAAAAGAGATATTTTCCAGCCGAGACCTTGCTTTACATTTACCTCAAGAGGGGGAACCACCTGCCAGCTACTGTAGTACAAGCTATGGAGAAACCCGACTTTTACCTCTGAGAGGGAAAGTCTCTACAAGGTTCTCTTCGATATGAGAATGACTTGAATGATCTCAAACAGCTAACTTTTAAGCTCATTCAAGAAGGAAATACCCCCAAAGTACAGGAGGAAAATAAAAATCTAATACATAAAATATATGGTTCTCAGTCAGTTACTTATTCTTCGGAGGAGAATGAACCTGCTATGATGCTCCTCTCTCCAGAAAAACGATCTGTTTCTCGTGGGCACAATACTCTATAGATTTTGCTGAAGAAATTCAAGAAGAAGAACCTATCTCATTGCAAGATAAGGAATTAGAGCTTATCCAAAAATCTTTAGAGAGACATAAAGGTAAGCGCCGAGAGGCTGCCAAGGAGCTTGGAATTTCTGAAAGAACACTTTATCGCAAAATAAAAACAGTATGATTTGGAGTGATTTTTACTTCATTATGAGAAAAAAATATCACATTTTATTCTATAAAAATAAGAAGACTAATATAAAATAATAAAAAGAATTATCGGATGTAATATTAGGTAGAAATATTTGTTTATTTCAGGTATTTTTTTGCTAAACAATTAATTCTATTACAAAATGAAAAAAATGATAATCCTTGTAGCTTTTTACTACTGACAGTGTTGGTACAGGCTCAAAGCTATGATGCTTACTTCACTAAGGAGGCATTGCGATTGGACTTTACCTCTATGGTACCAAGAGTACAACCTATGCTTCTCTTAAAGGAATGAAGAAAGAACCCCTTTTGGTGGTTCTCATACCCACCTGATACATCCCAACCAAGGGGAGTACAGAGTACAAGTATTGGAAATAGGCTCTGGAAAAGTGCTCTTCTCCAAGGAATGGGTTACCCTCATGGAAGAGTGGCAGGGCATGGAGACCGATGCTACTAAGACTGAGTTTTTGAAATACCTTGCCAAACACCTTTTCCAAAGGGACCAGTAGAGGTAACCCTTTGAGAGAAGGACTAAGGAAGGAAATTTCCAAAAAGATTTTTACCACTAGGTTGTTCCCACAGACTATAGAATAGTCAAGGAAGCTCCGGTGAAATATCCTATCAGACCTATTTTTGCAGAATGGTTCCCCACAGAAGAAGGTGGATATAGCTGTGATCCCTGAAGGGTATACTCAAGAGCAAATGGACAAGTTTGTCGCCGATGTCAAGAGGCTCTTTTGACTACCTTTTTGCAACTCCTCCTTATAACAAACACAAAAAGGACTTCAATATTCAAGCTATCTTAGCACCTTCTCAGGAGAGCGGAAACAGATATGGAGGGGAGTCCCTACTACTTATAAGAATACGTTACTTGATTCTCATTTCTATTCGTTCGGCATGGACAGATACCTCACTTGCCCATCCTTGTTCAAGGCTGCTGATGTAGCTGCTGCAGTGCCTTATGACCAACTCTTTGTAGTGGTTAATACCAAAGAATATGGAGGAGGAGCTTATAATGTAATCAATCTGAATGTATCAGACAACAAATACGCAGAAAAGACCTTTGTACATGAGTTTGGACATGGCTTTGTGGGCTTGGCCGATGAGTATTATTCTGAAGGTGAAGAAGGTATGGCCGACTCGCTACAACCTCAAGGTAGAACCTTGGGAAGCGAATATCACTACTTTGGTTAATTTCCAAAAGCAAATGGAAGGATTTGTAGAAAAACAAACACCTATTCCTACACCACGTACTGAGCAATACAAGAATAAGGTAGGTGCTTTCGAGGAGGGGGATATCTATTCAAGGGAATGTACAGCCCTATGGAGGATTGTAGAATGAAGTCCATACAAAGCAATGAGTTTTTGCCCTGTATGTAGCCGTGCTATAGAGAGAATGATACAGTTCTATACAGAATAATTAAGAAAAACGCAGGAAAAAGTATGATTAAAGGTTTTTTTCTAAACTCACTAAAGAAGAAAAACGCCAATGGATATGCCAACAATATCTTAGCGATCCGTACCAGGCAGAGGTCTTTACTCCCTATGACCTTAGAGACGAGAATCTACAGAAGCTACATGATGACTTCATAGAGAATACAATAGGGGAATTATATGTTGCCTTTTGCAGTAGCCCCTAATTTTCTCATTGATGGACATTACTATACAGTACCTATGGTACTGGAGGAGAGTTCTGTAGTGGCAGCTGTGAGTAAAGCTGCCAAATTCTGGTCAGAACAGGGAGGATTCCTCTGTCAGGTACGAAGTATGGAGAAGGTAGGGCATATCCATTTGTTCTTCGAAGGAGACAAGCAGGAGCTATTCCAGTTCTTTAGTACTATAGAGCCTTTGTTGTATGAACAAACACAAGAAATTACTGAGAATATGCGTAAGAGGGGAGGGGGAATATCTTCCATTATCCTCAAGGATATGACAGATTCTTTTGGAGCATTATTATCAAGTCTTTGTCACCTTCCTCACAGGCGATGCGATGGGAGCTAACTTTATCAATTCCTGCTTGGAGAAAATGTCTCAGACTATTGAGCAAGAGGCTATTACTCATCTTTCTCACGGGGCTTTGGAGGTGCTCATGAGCATTCTCTCGAACTATACCCCCAGTGCTTAGTCAGGGCAGAGGTCTCAGCTCCAGTGAGTAGGATGTCCTTCAATGATATAGAAGGCAAGGTCTTTGCTACCGATTTCACTCGTGCAATAGCGGTGGCCAATGCGGATGTATACAGAGCGGTGACGCATAACAAAGGGGTGATGAACGGAATCGATGCGGTGGTGATTGCCACAGGAATGACTTTCGTGCTGTAGAGGCAGCTGTACATGCCTATGCAGCTAAGGAAGGACGCTATAAGAGCCTGACACAGCCTATATAAAAGAAGATATCTTCCATTTTAGCATAGAGATTCCTTTGGCTATAGGAACAGTAGGAGGGCTAACTAAGCTTCATCCTATGGTGAAAAACAGCCCTACAGATTCTGGAAAAATCCTTCTGCAGAAACCCTAATGAAGGTGATCGCTTGTGTAGGTTTGGCTCAGAACTTTGCTGCAGTGAGTTCCTTGGTAACCTATGGCATCCAGAAAGGGCATATGAAGATGCACTTGGCCAATATCCTGAACCAATTAGGGGCTACCCCAGCACAGAAACAGGAGATCATCGCTTACTTCAAGGACAAAAACAGTCTCCCATAGTGAGGTAGTACAAGCCTTCAATAAGGTAGCAGGAGTAGTGCCTCATCAATAGAACTCAGTGAATACTCATTGGTGTTTCAACTCTTTATTTACATTCTTGCTCTAACTAATTGTCATTATGATCATTTCCTTTGAGTATATCATAATAGGATATAGAGCCACTTTCTACCCCCTTACTTTTGAGATCAGCATTCTTGACAGTCTCCATACAGAAGCTAATTTTCTTTAGGGGATAATTGGCAACGGCTTTAAGCGATAATCCTTGAGAAAAATAAGGATTGACTCTCATCATTCGGGCGAGTTCGTTCTCTCCCTTACTGGTATTAGTGGCAAAAATAAATAGATTCTTGAAATACCTATATAAGTTTTCCGTGATCATAGCAATAGGATTATCTTTTTGATTCTCATTGAAGTACTTGATAATCTGCTATAGCCTTGGCAAAATCCTTTTTGCCTAAGGCATCTCTGTAGTTCAAAATACATTGAAAATCTTTGCTGATACCTATATTTTGTTCTATATGTAAGGGGGTGATTTTTGTTCCTTTAGGTAGGATTATTTTTGAGTTTGTTTAGTTCATTAGCATACGACTAAGGTCAGTTCCTAAGAAATTGATTAATAGCTGAGCGGCTACTGGCTCTATGGAATAGCCAAAGCCTTTTGAGATAGCTATCTCACCCACTCTGAGGGTCTCACTCTCATGAGTTTTTGCTCCTCAAGGCATACATATTTTTCAGTTCCTTAGCCAGCTTGGTCTTATGCATCTATCTTACCATATTTGTAGCAGAGGACAAGAATAGTTGTCTGTGAAGGATTTTCTACATAAGGGAGTAGCTGGGAGATAGTGCGACTCAGATCCTGAGCTTCCTTGACGATGATGACCCTTCTGGCAGCCATCATAGGGTACTCACGAGCATAGTGGATAATGGTATCTACAGAAATATCTTTTCCATAGACAATCTGTTGGTTGAAAGCTTTTTCATCCTCTTGTAGTACCTCTTGTTCTATATAGTTGCTGATTAGGTCAATAAAAAGGTTCTTCTCCTGCCAAGTAATAGATGGGGCTATATTTTTGAGCCCTGAAGATCAGCCAAAATTTTTTTCTGCTTCGTTCATATGAGTTTGTACTATTTTTGTATATTTGCCCTATGCAAACATTGAATTTCCCGCTATACGAATTTCGGTTCAAAAAGTAGTGAAAATAAACGATATATTTTCGATATTATTCGAAAAAATTTGTGGTACTCACACCTGAGGAATGGGTCAGACAACATACTATACACTTTCTACTCAAGGAGAAGCACTATCCTCAGTCCCTTATGAGCGTAGAGAAGCGTATCTATATCAATCACTTAACCAAGCGGTATGATATAGTTATCTACCGCTCCGATGGGAGTATTTTTCTTGTAGTAGAGTGTAAGGCGCCACAGGTGGCTATCACCCAAGAGGTGTTTGACCAAATAGCAAGATATAATATGCAACTTCAGGCAGAAAACCTAATGATTACCAATGGCTTGCAACATATTTTCTACCAAGTAGATCTCCTCAAACAGCCTCATGTCTTCCTCAGGGAACTGCCAGAATTTTTAATTAATGAATAAAAAATTAATCATTATCATTAGAAAAAAATAATCATTAATTTTTTTCGTATCTTTGCCGCCCAAAAAGACAAGTTATACCCTATGAAGTTATCACATGCCAGCCTTTATCATTCTATTGATATTAATTGCCGATCAGGCAAGTAAGATATATATAAAAACTCATTTTATGCTTGACCAATCTATAAATGTATTTGATTGGTTTCATATTCGCTTTGTCGAAAACCCTGGGGCGGCATGGGGAATAGGTATCCCAGGAAAGTACGGAAAACTGATCTTAACCTTATTTAGAATGGTAGCCATTGTGGGAATAGGGTATTGGTTATGGGATACTATAAGAAAAAGGTTCAAAGATACTTATCATCTCAATAGCGCTGATTTTTGCTGGTGCTTTGGGGAATATCATTGACTCGGTATTCTATGGAGTGCTTTTTGATCACAGTATGAATAATGTGGCTACCTTCCTAAGTGACCATCCTTATGGCTCCCTTTTCCATGGAAAGGTAGTGGATATGCTCTATTTCCCACTTATAGATACTACACTTCCTGAGTGGATACCTTTTTATGGTGGACATAGATTTACTTTTTGATCCTATTTTCAATATTGCTGATACTTCTATCAGTGTAGCTGTTGGATTGTTGATAATTTTTAATAAGCAAGCATTCAAAAATAAATTAACAATAAAAATAAAAGAATGTCTTATTTTTGTAGTGAAAAATACTACTTCTGTTATGAATTATTATTAATAAATGCATATTTTTTTAACTTTTTGATTTAATGTTTAAAAAGAAGAAAAAATGCGAAAAAAAGAGAAAAAAATAAAAAAATAAGAAAAAGTAGTAAAAAAATTTTTAAATAAGAAAAAAAGTTTATACCTTTGTGCGAAAAATTAAGCAAGTAAATTAAAGTAAATAGTAATTTTATGGATACAAATTTATTCGAAACGTATGTAAAAGCTATGCACCAAGAGGTGCCAGGTTTTATTTCTATCACTGTGGTAAGTACAAATGATGGTAATACCATTGCTTATGAAGCAGGCTCTAATGTAGATAACCGCTTATCAAGTGCTTTTCAAGTAGAAATCTTGAGACAAGCTACTAAAGCATTAGGATATGTGGAAGGGCTTAATGATAAAAAAATATAGATCGTATTGAAATCGCCCTTAAGGAACAGCTACATGTATTGTTCTCTTCAAGCAATCGCCAGTTCTTAGTTCACCTAATCCTTGATGGTACTAAGTATAATATTGCTATTACTAAAATGTTACATGAGAAGTTCTTCAGAAGTGTAGAAGAAAGTTATGTACCATCTGCAGAAGAACAACAAACAGTGAGAAGAAGATTGTTCTTCTAATCAATGTATTACCCCAATAACAAATTGCTCTTCTAAGTGAAGGGCTTTTTGTGTTGTTACTCTAAAAAAACACATTACACCATGAAGTATTTTTGTATTATCAGCAATGCTGTGGGGCCTTGTAAGTTGTGGAAATTCGAATCCTAAAGCAACTGACACCCCTTCTCCAGCTCCCCAAAAAGAGACAGTAGCCAAGGAAAAACTTGGAAGAGGTAACCCTCAGAATAGAAGGAATGACCTGTGCACATGGTTGTGCGGCTACCATTGAGAAAAATCTCAATAATACCGACGGAGTACAAAAAGGCAACCGTTGATTTCGATAGCCAGACAGCCGTAGTTTCTTTCGATAAAAGCCAAACTTTTCCAAAGCATCCATTATCTCTGTCATAGAAGAGAGCAATGGGGAGAGGCTTATAAAGTAATTTCTCAATAGGAGGCCCATAATATAGAATAGTAGTAAAGTAAAATAGTTAAAAAATGTTATCAAATTCTAGCAAATATGCTATCAATGCGGTGCTTTATTTAGCCATAAATTCCTCTGTAGATCGCAAAAAGGTGTTAAGGAAATATCCGAAGCGCTGCATATTCCCACTGCTTTTTGGCCAAACTATTACAGATATTGGCTAAAAAGAAAGCCATATGTTCAGCTAAAGGCCCTGGGGGAGGCTTTTTATATCACTCCGGAAAAACCTCAAAGCTCCTTTGGCTGATATAGTCCGCTATATAGATGGCGGGGACAAGTTCTCTATCTGCCTACTTGGGATTAGATCCTGCTCGGAGGAAACACCTTGTCCCTATGCACTATGCAGTAAAAACCCTTCAGAGATGAGTTCCTACAAGAATTAGAACGACATAATATAGAATATTTTGCTGATAAGATAAAGAGAGAGGCCTATTTGATCATATAATGATCATAGGCCTCTGGCTTTTTAGAAATGAAAGTTTAGCTGAATATTTCCTATCTTCGCCAACCGACTCTCCCACCACTGCTCCTTTTGCATTGGGGTCAAAAACTGTTGTTGTCTTTGCGAAGATTATACTTGATGAAAAAAATCCAGGTTCTGTGGAGATAGAAAAATTTTATTTAGCTGATATTGTATACCGAGGAATGGATTTATAGCGATACTGGTAAAGTGTTGTTCCTCATCCTTATAATATAGATATCTCCCCCATAGGTCTATTCCATAGTAGAATTTCCAACTCTTATAATCCTTAAAGAGCTTATCCATTCCTACCTTTAGTGCTATCTCATAGGTACTATCTTTGTTGGATTCTGCTCGGTAATCTCCAGCTATACGATATGCTATGGTAGGACATTTCAGATAGCGATATTCCAATAGAAAGCTATTGCTATCAGTAGGAAAAAGCAGAGTTAACGAACCGAGAAATTCCTATTCCTATCTGATGAGGGTAGAAAGTCTTCGCTTTTTAGGGAGTCTGTCTTGAGGGAGTCTCTATTGAAAAACAACATTGCTCTCTTGAGCGAGAGCAATGTTCATAAATAATACTATTAAAAAAATATTTTTGCATGTAATTATTTGTCAAATCGTTTGAAAATCTCAGTTACTCTTTTTCAAAATCAGAGACATATTGTTCAGCTTTTTCTCGACTTCCATCAGAGTATATAAAGTAGATTACTCCTTTTGCCATTTTCTTTTTCATATTTTTACATCAGCAATTTTACTATTACCTCTGTATAGATTGGCTTTTTACAAAAAGTATTGATTTCATCAGGAGTAAGTTCGTGATTTTTGATCTTTTTGTTATCTTATTGATACTTTTTTTGCATCTACCACTCCTTTTAATCTGTAATTCGCCCTGAGTAGCTACAAAAGAAATATGGTCAACTACTTCCATACCAGTAAGATTTTTCATAATCAGCTGTATTGAGTTTCACATCAGCATGCAAAGCAGTAGTACAACCCTCTGCAGAAGCGAAAGCAAAGTCAAAAGCAAAAATTACCAGCTCCTTGTTCTCTGAACTTAATTGTGGTAGTGAAAGGATTGGTAAAGATAGAAAGGCTTACTTCTGTAGGCATGGTGAAGTTAGTACCCTTCTTATAAGAAGCCTTGTTGAGGGTTACTTCGAATACTTTGGTACCATCTACAGTAATAACCCCATGAGCCTTGGTAGGAAGAAAAGATTCTTCTCCATCATAAGATACAGAAGTATCTTCATATTGGTCTATGATAAGTAGTCCATTATTGGTAGTAGCTTCTTTGGTAGCAGGGAATTTTAGAGTAATATTAGCACTATTGGCTGTCTTTTTCCCATAGTTCCTTGTTTTTACTCCATACATAAGTACCTTTGAGTGCTTCAAACTTGAATTTGTTAGTTCCATCTCGTAGGGCATCTGCATAGTGTTGGTTGTCAAATTTTTTTCTCCTAAGATATTGAACCATGTCTCCTCTCCATCAGGATTATTTCTGTCGAATCCTTTGAAAAGACCATCATAGAAGAAGTTAGCAAAGCCTCCATCATTGGCTTTTTTTAAGGCAGTTGTAGAAGTTGTCCATAGTACTTTTTTTACTATGGCTTTGGATTCTTTAGAGTATATACTTTATCTCCCTCATCGTCTTTTTCCACAAGTAGCGAAAAGAATACTACCTAAAAAAAGGCAATAGCGATGTTTCTTAATTTCATGTTTAATTTTTCTTTAGAAATTCGTTGCAAATGTATAATTTTATAAATATATGTATAAAGAATTTAACATTTTATTCAATTTCCTAGCAGGTGTCTGATTTTTCATACTAATAACTCCAAAGACGGCTTCTCTAATGATTGAGAGGTTCATCTTTGACTTTCCGCGTAGGCGATCGGTAAAGACGATGGAGATTTCTCGAAGGCAGAATTTCTTTACATAGGCTTTGTACTTCATTTCTATTTGGAAAGCATAGCCTACAAACTTGATTTTGTCGAAGTCAATATGTTCCAATACTTCTCTTCGATAGCAGATAAAGCCTGCTGTGGGGTCTTGTATTTTCATTCCTGTAATAAGCTTTACATAGAAAGAAGCCCCATAAGAAAGTAGAATACGCCTTAGTGGCCAATTGACTCACATTCACTCCCTTGATATACCGAGAGCCTATGGCCATATCGGCATGTTCATCCTTGCAGGCTCTGTATAGGCGGATGAGGTCTGCTGGGTTGTGCGAGAAGTCGGCATCCATCTCGAAGAGGTAAGCGTACCGTTTCTCACTCTGAAGTCCCCAAAGAAAGCCATGTATATATGCTGTACCTAAGCCTGATTTTTCTTGCCTTACTGTAAGAAATAAGCGATCAGGGAACTCCTTTTGGAGCTCCCTTACCTTATCAGCGGTACCATCGGGGGAATTATCGTCTACGATAAGTATATCGAAATGAGGTGCTTGTAGGAGCGTTACTCGTATAATACTCTATATTCTCTATCTCATTGTAGGTGGGAATAATCACCAAGCTGTCTGAAAAATATTTCTACTAATGAAGTAGTCAATTTTAATAATTAATTATTAATGTTCAATGATTACTATTTTTTCTCGTTAAAATTGATAGTCCTTGAATCTATTAAAGAACTTACAATTAAATGTTTATCAATTCAAAAAGTGTTTCTATTTTTCATAGACCAATTTTTTTGATTAATGTACTCATCTGTTAATTAATCATTGAACATTAATCATTATTTAATATGCTTTTTGCGAATAATACACGTCCTTTGGAAGGTTTGCCTGAATAGATACAAGTACCTGCTTCCTCTTTTTGGTCTAAAGGAATACAGCGAATGGTCGCTTGTGTCTCTTCTTTGATCTTTGCTTCCGTCTCAGGGGTACCATCCCAGTGGGCAGAAAGAAAACCTCCTTTGCTCTCAAGTATTTCTTTTGAACTCCTCATAGTTATTAACTTCAGTGATATGACTATCACGGTAAGCTAAAAGCTTTTGGAAGATATTCTCTGTATATCCTTAAGGAGTTGTTCTATGTGTGCAATGATGTTATCTCCAGATACACTCTCTTTAGTTAGGGTATCACGACGGGAAACCCTCGTAGGTATTGTTTTCTAAGTCACGTTGTCCAATAGCTAAGCGTACAGGTACTCCTTTGAGTTCGTATTCATGGAACTTGAATCCTGGTTTTTGAGTGTCATCATCGTCGAATTTTACGCTGATATTACGTTCCCTGAGAGCCTTCATTAGTGGGGTAATTCGCTCACGGATAGCTTGTAGCTGCTCTTCTCCCTTGTATATAGGTACAATGACTACCTGTATAGGAGCCAAAAAGTGGAGGTAGTACTAAGCCATTGTCATCACTATGACTCATGATCAAGGCCCCCATAAGTCGGGTAGAGACACCCCAAGAGCTTGCCCATACGTAATCCAAGACTCCTTCTTTGTTGGCAAACTTCACTTCGAAGGCCTTGGCAAAATTCTGCCCCAAGAAGTGAGAGGTACCGGCCTGCAAAGCTTTTCCATCCTGCATGAGGGCTTCTATACAATAAGTATCATCAGCCCCAGCAAAGCGTTCACTCTCAGTTTTATGTCCACGAATCACAGGGACACCCATATATTTTTCTACGAAGGTAGCATATACATCGTTCATTTTTGGGCTTCTTCCACAGCTTTCCTCACGTGTGGCATGGGCGGTATGTCCTTCTTGCCAAAGAAACTCAGCGGTACGTAGGAAGAGGCGAGTGCGCATCTCCCAACGCACGACATTTGCCCATTGGTTAATGAGCAAGGGAAGGTCTCGGTAGGACTGTATCCAGTTCTTATAGGTGTTCCAAATAATGGCCTCACTGGTAGGGCGAACAATAAGCTCTTCCTCCAGTTTTGCCTCTGGATCTACCATAAGTTTTCCTTTTTGGTTAGGGGCTGTCTTGAGACGATAGTGCGTTACTACAGCACACTCTTTGGCAAAGCCTTCGGCATTTTTTTCCTCCGCCTCGAAATAACTTTTGGGGACGAAAAATAGGAAAAATAAGCGTTTTGGTGTCCTGTATCCTTGAACATTTTGTCTAAAATGTCCTTCATTTTCTCCCAAATGGCATATCCGTAAGGCTTGATAACCATGCAACCACGCACGCCTGAATTTTTCGGCAAGCCCTGCTTTTTACTACTAATTCGTTATACCACTTAGAGTAATCTTCTGCTCTTGATGTTAAATTTTTACTCATGCTACTATGTTTGGCACAAAAATTGTATATTTGTGCAAAAGTACAAAAATAATTTTTGATACTGTGTTCTCTTTGGAAATGATATTTTTTTAAGAAATAACACAAGTTGTTGAAAAACAAATGTTTTAAAATTACATTACCATGAAAAAGACGACAATTATTAATTATGGTGTAGGAGCTTTGATAGCTCTTACAGGTCTTACCTCTTGCGGAGGGTATATACCGGTATGGGATATGACGATGGTATTTATGGGGATAAAGCACCCTCGCCCTTCCTATGAGAGGGACGACTACGAGCGTGCTCCACGTACTTATCGCGAACAACTAAATCAGAAGATAGCTGAGTATAAGGACTTTGAACATCAGGTACAGCGTCCATCTCCTTCCTATACTCCTTTGACTAATGTAGATGGTTATCGCACAGATAGTTCCTCCTCAGGCCCCTACTTACAATTCCTATGGCAGTTGGGGAGAGAATGCGCGCCCTCTCAGGTGAATGTCTATAACTACAGCGGTTGGGGCTCTCCTTACTATTGGGGCTCTGGCGCTTGGGGAGGTTATTATTCTTCCTCCTACTACTACCCTCGTAGTGGCTGGAGCTGGGGTATCTCTCAGGTTCTTATGATCCTTATTGGAGCTGGCGCTACTATGACAGTTATTACTATCCTTATTATTACGGGTATAACTACTATTACCCTTACTATTATGGATATAATTATTACTATCCTTACTATGGGTATAACTACTATTACCCTTATTATGGATATGGCTATTATTATCCTTCTTATCGCTATGATAGGGAAAATAATAATTACTATTACCAAGACCCTTATGGAAATACTTCTCGTAGGTACTCACCTACTAATGGACGTCGAGGAGATAGTAATCGTTATGACAACTATAACTATGATCGAGGTACTACGCGTTCTTATGACAACTCTTCCCGATCTTATTATGAGAATTATAACAATTCCTCAAGAGGGTATAACTATGGCAACTATAACAATAATAGTTATAACAATTCATATGATAATTCTTCCCACTCTTATCATGAAAGCAGTAGCTATGGAGGAGGAAATAGTGGAAAACAGTGGGAATAGTGGAAATAGTGGCTACCAAGGTACAAGAAGAGATTATTAATCAATTATAAGTAAAAAAATAAATAGAAAATGAAAAAAATATACTAACCATAGGTTTTTTTGTTTAGCAACTACCTTTGCCTTTTGCCCAAAATCATACTGATGGATTGCGTTATTCTATGGAGGAACTCTCCGGAACAGCACGTTTTAAGGGGATGAGTGGGGCTTTTTTTCCTCCTTGGGAGGTGATTTCTCCTCTATCTCACAGAATCCTGCAGGGAGTTCTATTTTTACCAGAACAGAGTTGTCTTTTTTTCTGCAGGGACAGCCTTTTACTGATAATAAGGCCACTCTCTTAGGCGGCACAGCGAATGGGAAAAAAATAGCATTTCTTCCAATGATGTGTATCTCGGCCAGTTCGGGATCGTATTTCCTATTCCTTTTAGGGTGATGAAGGATGGCGAAATATGACTTTTTGCTTTTAACTATCAACAAACGAATAATTTCAACCCTAATGATTGGGGATATACCTATACTCCTGATAAAAAAACATGGGGGGATTATTTTTGTAAATAGAGCCAATGGTATCACCCAGCAGAATCTTTTCCTGAATAACTACTATAAGTCAGGAGGTCAATGGGTAAGAGAGTTTCAGGGATTGAACAATATCTATAGTCGCATGGGGAGAGCTCCTCAGCCTGAAAAATATCGTGATGCCTTGCTTGGATATACTGCTGGCTTGATTGGTCCTAAGACAGCTCCAGATGGAATCCCTCCAACAGCAACGGATTCAGAGGCTAATGCAGCTTTGAACGAAAGAGAATATAAGAAAAATATCTCCGATGGGGCTACTACGATGCGAACTATCAATCAATATAGCGAAGGAGGGGTAAACAAATACAATTTTAACTTTGGGGCACGCTATGATTTCTTTTCCTTTGGGATCAATCTTAACTCTCATAGGGTAGACTATAGGGTAGTTTCTGAGCAAAGAGAAGAATATCTTAACAATACTGCTAATATACGCTCGGCTGTTTTCCAAAATGACCTTAAAACTACAGGGAGTGGATTCTCTATGCAGTTGGGAGCTATCGCTGAGGTATATGAGGGAGTGCGTATAGGGCTTAGCTATACTTCTCCTACTTGGTATACGCTACAAGATGAGACCTCACAGGCTCTGTGGACAAATACCTCTGACAATAGAACCTATCCCGCTACACCAAATGTAACTAATATTTACGAAAAATACCAATTCCGTACCCCTGGGGCTTGACAGTGGGGCTTAGCTGGGTTTGGAACAAGCAGCTGATCGTAAGTGGGGATTATACCTATAAGGGGTATGGAAATATGCGCTTTACCACCGATAATCTCAGGTCAGAAAAACACTGTGATCCAAGATCTATTGGGCGATACTTCTTCCTTGCGTTTTGGAGCAGAATACCGCTTACCAGTAGGTAAAAACAACTCATTTGTTCTTCAGAGCAGGAACACGCTATGAACAAAGTCCTTATAAAAGAAGTTATTTCAAAAATCTCGGTCAGGATCGTCCCTATGGACGACCTCTATGGATTCTCTGGGGGCTTGGCTTATCGTTCTCTGGATTGCGCTTTGACCTCTCCTATGACCGTGCTACACGAACCCATCAACAAGGACTTTACTATGCGACCAATAGTGATAGGGTAGAGGTAGACAATACTTTGGATAACCTTTTACTCACCGTATCTTTTAAGCTTTTTAATTTGTTGATATATTAGATGAAAAAAGAGGCTACCCTTTTTAGGTAGCCTCTTTTTATGCTTTTATTTATTATTCTTTGCCTCAAAAAGCTTTTTACATCTTTTATAGTGACATCTCCTTCGGAGAGGATTAGCAGGCGTTCCACTACATTTCTCAACTCTCGAATGTTCCCTGTCCAATCATATTGCTGGAGCTGTTCTATAGCCTTGGGTTGGAATTTTTGCTGGTGGCTTGTTCCTCATTGATTTTATCTGTGAAATAGCTAACTAATAACGGAATGTCATCTCGCCGCTGGTTCAGTGAAGGTACTTCCAAAAGAATAACAGCCAAGCGGTGGTACAAGTCCTCTCGGAAGCGTCCTTGAGCAATTTCCTGTTTGAGGTCTTTGTTGGTAGCAGCAATTACTCGTACATCTACTGAAATATCCTTTTCACTTCCCTACTTTGGTAATTTTCTTCTCTTGTAGGGCTCGCAATACCTTAGCTTTGAGCAGAAAGGCTCATATCCCCAATCTCATCCAAGAAGATGGTACCCTTGTCTGCTGCTTCGAACTTACCTACTCGGTCTTTTTACAGCCGAAGTGAAAGAGCCTTTGATATGTCCAAAGAGTTCACTTTCTATCAGTTCAGAAGGGATGGCGGCACAATTGACCTCTACCATAGGCTGTGAGGCACGCTCACTACCTTGGTGCAGGGCACGGGCAACGAGCTCTTTACCAGAACCATTAGGACCTGTGATGAGTACTCTTACATCGGTAGGAGCTACCTTTTCGATCATTGCTTTGATCTTTTTGGATAGGAGCACTTTCTCCTATCATTATATCTGTGGCAGTGGTCTTCTTGCTTGTCTTCCCTGTAGCTTTGGGCTTTTCTTCCTCTTGGGGCTGGGGTGTCATAAGAGCATTACGTACAGTAGTGAGTAAGCGATTCAGGTCAGGTGGCTTGGCTATAGTCAAAAGCTCCCATTTTCATCGCTTGTACAGCTGTTTCCAAGTCGCCATGTCCAGAGATCATCACTACCCTAAGGGTAGGGTAGAGTGCTTTTAGCTTCCAATAGTACTTCTAAGCCATCTTTCTTAGGCATTTTGATATCACAGAGCACCAAGTCATAGGCTGTTTCACGGATTCTCTCCATGGCTTCCTGACCATTGCTGGCCTCTGTTACCTCACAACTCTTGTCCTCCTCACTCAGGATACTGCCCAATACCCGTCGGATAGAAGCCTCATCTTCTACTAGTAGTATTTTTAGGCATAGGTTTTTTTATTTTACATCAATCACCAGGGAAGTACAAACTCAGAGGATACATTTACTTGATTCTTCTTAGCTGGAATAATAGGAGAGAACTTTTCTGTTTCGCTCCTTAACAAGTCTTCTAAGGAAGGAAGAAGTTCCTTGGTTTTTTTCGGACATTTCGACTTCTTTTACACTAATCATACCTTCGTTGTTGATCAGTAGGGTTACTTTTAACCGTATCAGAAAGTGCATCACCGATGGCCAATTTTTGGCTGTTGAGCATTTCTTGGTAAAAGCTTGGAGAGATTTCCAGTGAAGCACTTGAGTTTTTCGTCCTTAGTGGCAATGTCCTCACACTCTTTTGAAAGAAGGATTTTCGTCCAATTCCTTTCCTAAGGCCTCAAAACGTTCTGCCGCCATTTTTTTTGTTCTTGCTCTTCCTGAGTCACTTCGGGTTCTGCGGGTTTACTCTCTTGGCAAGCATAGAGACTTACGCAGAGTATGGATAATAATATTTTTTTCATAAAGCTATCTTTTTAGGGGGTAAAAATACAATTTTTTTTCTTTATATATTTTGTATGTTGAAAAAGGTTTATCTGTAACCTATACTATTTTCTAACTGATTAAAAAAATCAATGCCTCCGTTGTCTTTTTCTTCTCCTGTATTGGAAGTATCACCATTGGGGAGGGTCGCGTCGGGATTGGAGGCGTCAAAACCATTACCACAGACTATATCTATTTTTGGAGTTTTCCAAGAGCTTATCTCCTGCATAGAGTACTTTTTCCCATCCTTGTCAAGGGTTCTGGGTTTTACTTCTTTTTCCCTTGTAGAACATCTGGAGCACCATATCTTTACCTATATTATTGACGTAGGTAATCTTCCCCACTTGGAACTTAGCGGATTTTAGGTTATCCTCAGCGGTAGAGAGTGGCATTTGTATCACATTGGGCACGGTGATCTCTATGATAATTGGCAGGATTGAGTGTCAGGTATATTTTTCTATCTTTTTACCTTTTCATTGGGTTCAGGAGTTTGGCTTACTACAGCATATTTGGGAAGATTTGGGTCATAAGCCGCTGAATCAATTACTTCACAACGTAAGTGGTTTTTCTCTAATAATTCCTGTGCTTCACTTAGAGTAAGGACTTTCTCTACTTTTCCTCCTTTTTCACTCATCTTGGGTGTTAGGTCAGGCACCACAACAAACTCGCCATGCCTTGTCCAGCTATCAAGTGAGAGAAGGGCAATGTATATAAGCCCAAAGATCAGTAAGAAAAGCTAAAAAAAGTTGAAATCCCCAGAAGCGAACATTCTTGTTCTGCATCAAAGAGGAGAGATAGGCTTTTATTTTTTTCCATAACTAGGTATTTTTTTACGTTTTTGATAAATTCTTTAGTTAAGCAAATGGTCAATGCACTCATGTACCTTGTTACTATTCCAGCGGGTGTTGCCAAATCCCTGAGCGACAACTTTATTATTTTGATCTATGATATACCCCGAAGGAATTTTTTTCTGGGTCAAAAGGCATTTTCACTTCTTGAATAAGATAAGTGACCTTGAAAGTGAACTTTCGATCTTGTTGTTTCTGCTCTACAGGCTCGGGAAGCTCGTTAGTAATGATATAGAAATCAACCTTTTGGTGATATTTATTATAGAGTTTTTGCACTCCAATAAGGTCTAGCTATACTCATAGCACGCCATGAGGAAAAGAAATAAACAAACTTCACCTTACCATTTGAGTGAGTGAAGGAAAACTGCTTGTTATCCCTATCCTTTAGAGTCCAATCAGGGTCTATACTATATTGTTTGTCCTTGGGCAAAAATCTCCACAGAGGATGCAAAACAATCTCTGTAAAAGGATCTTGGATTCATAACCTAAGTTGGTTACGAAGAAGGAGGCAATAAAAGCAAAAAGCAATAAATTCAGAACGGTACGTTTCTTCATCAGTTATCGTTGTTTTTTTAGGGGCAAAGGTACATATGGTACAGAGACAAAAAGATGTTAATCTTTTTATAGAAATTTGTTTTGCAAAGGGGTGCTTTCTCAGGTAATATTCCAAAAGATGTGCTTTCTCAGGCGTGTGCTCGATAGGGAGAATGAGTTTTTTTGGAGGATTTTTTGAGAGTTGATAGTTCAACTCTATAAATCCATACCCTCCTCAAGCGCCCTTCTTCTATGTAGATGACACTGCGCTCCTGAACACTGCGCCCCTTTATCCATGATGACAAAAGTTCTTCCTGTAAGTATGTAGTGCTCAAAGGGCTTGGTGTACTCTTTGGTTGTAATCCTCTACAGCTTCGTCGCCCATGCACAGCTCCTGCACACTTACCTATAGAGTGGTTGTAACAATAGGTACGTGCCTGAGAAAAAGCCATTAAGCTTGGTGCAGAGCTCATAGCGTTCGGTCATCTCAAAGAGTAGGTTAAGCCCCTCTTCCTGGCTTTCAAAGATAGCCAAAGCCTCTTGTTTAGGAGTTCTTAATTCCACTGAAAAGCATAAGTAACCCCGCTTATCCTTATGAGAGACCAATGCAAAGGGAAAGGTTTTTCTTCTTCTTTTGTTTTTGAAATGAACGGCTATGTGTTTGAGTTCTTCCTCCTGTTTGAGGGTTGCTATTAGATCTGTCCCTGTAAGTTCATACATGACCTTTCCTACTTGCTGTTGTAGAAAAATATCTCTTTCCCTCACCTGTAAAGTGTTCATTGACACGTTTGCGGATATTCTTACTTTTGGACATATACAAGAGCTTTCCCTTCTTATCATATAGGTAATAGATTCCCAATTGGTTGGGCAGTCCATCGAGCATGGAAAGCAGATGCATGGGTAGGGGAGAGAGGTCTTGCTTGACAAACTCACTGAGGGCTATCTTTTGTGTATCCCTATCCAAAAAGAAGCTTGAAAAAGGTGTACTGTAGCCATAGCATCTCCATTGGCACGATGCCTATTGAGCAAAGGAATCCCTAAGGATCGGGTGAGCTTTCCCAGGCTGTAAGAAGGTTCATCGGGCAGTAGTCGCTGGGACATCTCCACTGTACAGAGAGTACTACGCTGATAATCAAAAACCTAACCTGCGAAACTCTAAACTCAGTACTCGATAATCAAAAGAGGCATTGTGGGCAACCAAAATGCAATCTTCGGTAATCTCCACAATACGCTTGGCTACCCTCATAAAACTTAGGTGCCTGACGCACTGTTTTGTTGGAAATACCTGTGAGACGTACCACAAAATCGTCTATTTTTCTCTGGATTGATCAGCGAGATGAAGCGGTCGGTCACCTTTTGTCCATCAAAACGATAGATAGCAATCTCCGTAATAGCCTCTTCTCCCATCTTTCCTCCAGTGGTCTCTATATCTATAATTGCGTACAAAGCTGTTTTTTAGCGAGGGCAAAGTTAGTAAATCCCTATCGTAAAAACAAATTATTCCTCAGAAATAAAAAAATATAAAAAGTATTATTATATGACAAAAATCATACCTTTGTAGCTTTTAAAAAAATATTTATGCTAATTAAGATACTTGATAAGGAGTTCCGTCCCTATCTCTCAGCTCAGAGAATAGCTACAGAGGTAGAAAGGCTTGCCAAGGAGGTAGAGGAACAAATGCAAGGGAAAAACACCCTTTTCATCTCTATCCTCAATGGATCATTTATGTTTGCTTCGGATTTTATTCGCGCTTACCAAGGGGATTGCCAGGTGTCTTTTTGTACGTTTTTCCTCCTATGAGGGACTACAAAAGCACCCACAAAGTAAAGCAACTCTTTGGGCTTCCTTTTTGACATAGAAGGGCGTGATGTAGTGGTCATAGAAGATATTGTAGATACTGGAAATACCTTGGAGGAAATATATAACTTCTTTGCGGACAAGAAGGTAGCATCCTTACGGATAGTAACTCTTTTCTTCAAGCCTGAGGCTTATAAGAAGGATTTGGCGGTACACCATATAGGATTCTCTATCCCAAAACCGATTTATCGTAGGATATGGATTAGATTATGACGAACTGGGACGAAAATCTCCCTGAAATATATCAATTAAATATAGAAAACATGAAGAATTTGGTTTTGTTTGGCAAACCAGGAGCTGGAAAGGGGACACAAGCCGCTTTCCTAAAAGAAAAAAATACGGATTGGTACACATCTCCACAGGGATTTGTTCCGTCACCACTTAAAAGAATGGTACCGAGCTTGGTATATTAGCTCAATCTTATATGGACAAAGGACAACTCGTCCCTGATGAAGTAACTATCAAAATACTTCAAGAAGAAATAGAGAAGAACTCCAATGCAGGAGGCTTTATTTTCGATGGTTTCCCTCGCACTATTGCCCAAGCTGAAGCCTTGGATACTTTCTTAGCCTCCAAACAAATGTCCATCAGTGCTACCCTTGCCCTCGATGCGGACGATGAGGAGCTTATCAAAAGATTAGTAGAGCGCGGTAAAGTAAGCGGTCGCTCCGATGACCAAGACGAAGGTAAAAATCCGCAACCGTTTTTGTCGAATACAACCAAAAAAACTGCTCCACTTATTGATTTCTATAAAAACAAGGCAAATACCATCCTATCAATGGTATTGGCTCTATTGAAGAAATCACCCAGCGCCTCTCCAATGTGATAGATGTGTTGTAATAAATATCTATAAAAACAAATCTCTAACCTTATGGTTAGGGATTTTTTTATTATATATTTGCCACTTGTTGGCAAGTTACAAGAAACGTATTAGAGGGTAGTATGAGTGGTAAAATGAAATATTAAAAATTAACCCGTTGTGCATTTTAAATAATAGAGGCTTTTAGATTGAGAGTTTCTTTATATAATATAAACTTATTGATGTATTGTATCAATGTTAAAAATGTTATCTTGCTGTATATCATTGTTTTTAAACCATTTAAAATGATCTTGCATAATTGAAAAATTAAAAAAATATGAAAAAAATCTCAATATAAATATAAGATGTAATATTTATATAGTTCTCCTACTATTTTTTTATGTTATAATAGTGTATTGGCTACAACAGCTTTTGTTGCGATGCCTGGTACAGGAGGGTTTAGTATTTCTACCTCGCATTATATAATTGCTTTTTAGAACAATTCCATATTCATTGGCACAATCTCTGTTTTTTTGAAGACAGAGATATTCCTTTTCTATTCAAGACCTATTTTTATATTTCTATATTGTTATATATCCTTATTCCTTATTTTTTTGTATAAGGAAAAAGAAAGGGAAACCCTATTTTTTTATCATTATGATATAGAAGATAAAACCTATTTTATATTAATAGATGTAATAATGCTTCTTTTTATATGCTCCTTTTGTTACTTATAGGGTGTATGATGTTTTCTTTTTCTTTATTCAATATCATTCCCTTATTTTTATTTGTTTTAGGGGTAAGAATATACCAATATAGAAAGAAATTGAACTTTATAGTAAAGTTCAATTTCTTTCAAAAAGCATAGAAGATAATATTTTATGAGGTACTTTTTAGAAATCAATAGGATAATCCTACAGCTTTAAGAATGGCATTAGCATTGCGATAGGTGATTTGGATTACACGAGGGACGGTAACTTTAGGATAATTGGAAGGATTGAGAGTTAGGTATATTTTTCTATCTTTTTTTACTTTTTCATTAGGGTTCTGGACTTTGACTGAATTTTCAAAGGAAAGAATATTTATTCCTATTAGAGATAGTATTGATATTGATAAGTAGAATAAAGATTATAAAGAAGATCCCCTACAAGTATATATGAGTTGCTTGTGGGGATTTGCTTTAGTTATACCTCGTATTTGAGGTTATTGATGATAAAAATCTTGGCGTTCGGGAGTGTTGTTCCCCATATAGAAATCTAATAATTTCTCTATATTCATGGCCTTATCCATCATTACAGGGTCAAAGGCGCATATCCTGACCAATAAAGTGTTTGAACTCATCAGGAGAAATCTCTCCAAGTCCTTTGAATCGGGTGATCTCTGGGTTTTTGAGTTTTTCTATAGCAGCAACACGTTCTTCCTCTGAATAACAGTAGATAGTTTCTTTGCTATTACGTACACGGAATAAAGGTGTTTGCAGGATATATACATGTCCGTCCTTGATTAGTTCAGGAAAGAACTGAAGAAAAAAAGGTGATGAGCAGCAGGCGAATGTGCATCCCATCTACATCGGCATCGGTGGCAAGGACGATATTGTTGTACCGCAGGTTTTCTATGGAATCTTCTATATCCAAGGCCGCTTGTAGGGAGGTTGAACTCCTCATTCTCATAGACAATTTTTGGTTTTTCCAAAAGAGTTCAGCGGCTTTCCACGTAGGGAGAATACTGTTTGAGTATTAGCATCGCGCGAGGTGGTGATAGATCCCGATGCAGAGTTTCCCTCAGTAATAAAGAGGGTACTCTCAAGGGCTTTTTCATGCTTGCTATCAGTGAGATGAATACGGCAGTCACGCAACTTTTTGTTATGCAGGCTTACTTTTTAGCTCGATCACGAGCAAGTTTGCGAATGCCGGAAAGCTCCTTACGCTCTCGCTCTGCTTGAAGGATTTTCTTTTGGATCTCTTCAGCAATCTCTGGCTGCTTGTGTAGGTAGTCGTCCAAGTGCTTTTGTACGAAATTGGTGATATAGGTACGCACTGTAGGCAAGCCATCTCCCATTTCAGTGGAACCGAGTTTTGTCTTGGTTTGACTCTCAAAAAAACAGGTTCCATTACCTTGATAGAGATAGCCCCAATGATTGACTTTACGAATATCCGAGGCATCATACGGTTTGTTGTAATAGTTGCGCAAGGTGGCTACAATAGCTTCACGGTAGGCAGCTAAGTGAGTACCTCCTTGAGTGGTATTCTGTCCATTGACAAATGAGTAATATTGTTCACTGTATTGGCTTTGACTATGGGTAAGAGCAATTTCAATATCTTCCCCTCTGAGGTGGATAATAGGGTAAGCAAAGTCTTCCTCATTGTTATCCTCCAAAAGCAGGTCTTTTAGTCCATTCTCAGAGAAGAATTTTTTTCTCCATTGTATACGATCACCAGTCCAGGGTTGAGGTAGGTGTAGTTTTTGAGCATTCTCACTACATACTCTGAGCGGAATTTGTAGTTCTTGAAGATGGTGCCATCAGGGACAAATTCCACCAAGGTACCTCGTCTTTCATTGGAGGCTTCCAAGGGAGATTCTTCCTGTAGGACTCCTAAGGAGAAGGATGCACTTTTTCTTCTGTCCATCGCGCACAGAAGCCACATAGAAGTAGGGACGAAAGTGCATTGACAGCTTTGGTACCTACCCCATTGAGCCCGACCGACTTTTTTTGAAAGCGCGAGAGTCATATTTTTCCTCCTGTATTCATTTTTGAGACTACATCTACCACCTTTCCTAAGGGAATACCTCGCCCAAAGTCACGTACAGAAACCTTGTTGTCCTCTATACGTACCTCTATCTGCTTGCCTGCCCCCATAACAAATTCGTCAATGGAGTTGTCAATGACCTCTTTCAGTAGGATATAGATCCCGTCATCGGCAGACGAACCATCGCTGAGCTTCCCTATATACATACCAGGGGCGCATACGTACATGCTCCTGCCACTCGAGGGTTTTGTATATTATCGTCTCCGTATTCAGTAATGGGTTTGTTAAAATCTATGGATTCCATGTGTTTTTTTCTATGGTTTTTTTATAATTGTCCTATTTTAGCTAATTCAAAAACTCTTGGTATGTAGGTTCACTACAAAATCATAATCAATGAAAGATATTCTGTCTCTTATATTCTTGAAGGAAGTATAGGTTATTTTTGTTCGAACTCTCGCTTTCTCTCTGAGGCACTAAGAATGTAGAACTTACTATAAAAAAATCTTGTAAATCATTGAATTTGAGTAATGAATTTTGTATATCAGTGTGTGTTCTACTTCAAAAAGCATGTGGAAATTTTCGCTCATTGAACCAAATCACGTCTACTGTTTTGGCTCTTTTTGATTACTTCAGGATAGGTGAAATCTAATATCTGATCCAAGGAAGATACACTACCTAATTTTTCTATCAAGGAATAATTTGTTCTTATCCTGAGGAGGAATATAAGTATGATATCCCTTGAGGGTTTCCGATTTCAATCAACAATCCTTGAAAGTAAGAATGAGAAAAATCCTGTTCTTTTCTTAGTGGATACTTCTAATTCAAATTTCTCTAAAAGCTCCTCTTTATGACTTTTCAGTGCCCATAGTCCTGCTTTTTATTTTGAAAAAGAAGCGTTCGTCCTGAACAATTCGCCTTATGGTGGCAAAAGGGTGTTTTTAGTTTTTCCACCCAGAGGTATCTACCTTATGATAGAGAAAACCAAGGGTTGCCCACCCTCCATTTTCTTCCAAAACCTTGATGACTTTTTCGTGTTGTTTCATCGTTTGGTGTTATTTCTTCTTATATCCCAGCTTGTACCCTACACCAATGGAGATCAGCGAGAGAGAATAGCCCGTACTTTCACTAAAAATCAACCCCACGAACTAGATGGCCTGTGATAGGAGTAAGATTCCAGGACATACGCATATCGGCGGTGATCATTACTCGCTTGATGTCCCAGAGCACACCGCCCCCTACTTGCCCTGTAAGAACAAGTCGGTTAAAAATGAGGGTTACATTCTCATCAGGGGCATTAAACCAACCATTAGTATAGGAGGCATGGGTTAAGAATTTGAGAGAAAAACCTGCTTGTAGGTATCCTCTAAACATACGCTTGCCTTCCCATTGTAGCAGACAAGGAGCATCTATATATTGGAGGGAAAAATGTCTTTTTCTTCATAGAGGCTTTCTCTATAATAAGGCCCCTATCCTTATCGAGGAACATCGAAGCCACTGAGATGAGTTCCCTCATTCTTATATAGAAGTTCAGTATGTAATACCCAATGCTTTTCTTTGAGAGGAATCCGAGTAAAGACGCCTGAATTGAAAACGCCCCAATTCCCATAGGTGTTGAATTTTTTCCCATCTTCATTATATAAGGGAGAAATAGAAGAACCATAGACTAATGGATTATTGAACCTTATACCAACAGTAATTTGTGCCATGCTCACAGTGCAAGAGAGCAATAGCAATAGTAAAAGTAATATATTTTTTTCACGGTATTGAAAATTATTGTTTAGGCAGGCAAAGATATAATTTTTTTCTTTTTTACCAAATAAATATTCTCATATATTTTCCGTATATTTTGCACCAAAATTAACCATAATGAAAAATACAAGTAAAGAACGAGACAAATCGCTTGCGAGCGGTTGTCTTAGGGTACCGCTCAGAGCAATGGCCCCTACCCTACTGCCCAGGAGGCATATGACCCTAAGTCCTTAGAACACATACTTGCAGGTACTTATCCGGTGGAGGCTGATATGGTTACTGAAATGGAGGCTTTTTGCTCAGGTACTCACAAAGTATGGGGTAGAGGTATATCGCCCTGAACTTATAAGAGGACTGTAACCAGATTTTTACCCGTGATATTGGCTTTGTCATAGAAGACAAATTCATCAAGGCTAATATCCTTCCAGAGCGTGAAAATGAGTTCCAAGCCATTGAGTACATTGTAAAAGCAAATCCCAGCAACTTCCTATGTAGTACCTCCTACACAGGTACATATTGAAGGAGGAGATGTGATGCCTTGGAATGACCATATTTTAGTGGGAACTTACAAAGGAGCTGATTATCAAGAATATAAAAACCGCTCGTACCAATATGGCTGGGGTAGAATTTCTCAAAGAGTTGTTCCCCAACAAGATAGTGAAAGAGTTTGACTTAGTCAAGTCCAAAAGATCCTCGGACAATGCTCTTCACTTGGATTGTTGTTTTCCAACCAGTAGGTACTCACCAAGGGATTATTTACAAGGGTGGTTTCCGTCAGGAGGCGGACTATGAGTATCTGGTAGAACTTTTTGGGCGTGAAAATCTCTTTCATATAGAACGAGAAGAAATGTATCAGATGTTCAGCAATGTCTTCTCCATAGCACCAGATGTAGTGGTGACAGAACGAAACTTTACTCGCTTGAATGAGTGGCTTCAGGACAATGGGTTCACTGTAGAGCGGATTCCATATGCAGAAATCTCTAAGCAGGAAGGACTTCTACGTTGTTCCACTCTGCCACTATTAAGAGATTAATCCATACATTCTAATCTCACTTATATATTTATGGAAATAAAGCATTTTTGGTACAAAACTCTATGCTAAACAAGGGCTACTATATAAGCTTTTTTGGCAATAGTTGTAGTGGCTGTGATTGTCCTTCTGCTGCCCAAAGGGAGTAAGTTCTCTTATGAGTTCCAAGCAGGTAAACCATGGCTACACCCTTCCTTATATGCTCCTTCGACTTTACCCTGAAGAAGACCAATGAGGAATTGGCTCGGGAAAAAGAGAACTAATTAAGGAGCAATCGCCTACTTATTTCTTTAAGGATACTACCCTTCAGGGGGCTGCTCGGAAGAATTACTACCAGAAAGCACTTGCTTATTTTGCTACAGTGGAGGCTTCTCAGCGAGAAAAACTCTTACAAAAGGGGAAGATTTCTTAAAAAGGCCTATCATCATGGGGTTTTCTACTCCTCTCAGGAGGTTACTGATAAGAAGATATTCTTGGTAGAGGAAAATGAGGTGTTTACTTTTAGTATACATGATTTCTTCTTTCTCAATCAGACCAAGGAGGAAATTCATAACTATTTCAAAGGGGCATTTTATCAAGAGCATTTGGATACTTATTATGCTATCTTCTCAGAAGTGATCCTGCCAAATATATTCGTAGATGAGCATTTTTACGCAGCGAGCACTGGAGAAAAACCTCAAGAGGATTGTCCATTCGCGTGGGGTGGTAAAAGCAAGGACAGCTGATTATAGAAAAGGGACAGCTCGTCACAGGAGATAGGCTCACAATGCTTGTCTCTTTACAGAAGGAATATGCACTAAATAGTTCGGAGAATCTTACAATATTCTCTCTTATGGGGTATGTCCTTATTGTGGCTATGTTGGTGAGTATGATCTTGCTTTATTTGTATCACTTCAAAGAGGAAATGTTCACCAACAATAATATAGTGACACTTATATTCACCACTGTATTGCTTTTTGTAGCAGGTGTTTCGTGGACAGCGAGGATCAATGCAGATTATATCAATGCACTGCCTATATGTATTTTTCCTATAGTGATGAAAGCCTTTTTTTGACCAGCGTGTAGGAATGTTCCTATACATAATCACGTTGATTCTTATTGGCTTTATTGTGCCTAATAGCTTCCAATTTATCTATACCAATGCGATTGTAGCAGGCGTACTTCTGCTTGATACTAAAGGGATGCATTATAGAATCAATCTTTTTATGATGATTACCTATATAGTGGTAGCTTATATAGTGACATATCTATGCCAACTGATGATCTCTACCGGCAGCTTACAGGATATTCATTACCCTACCTTGGGGCTTTTTATTCTTAATGGTTTCTTGACGCTCTTCGTACAGCCTCTGACATATTTGTATGAAAAAATATTTGGTTTGGTATCCAATGTCTCTCTGCTAGAGCTTTCTGATACCCATAATAAGTTATTGAGAGAGCTTTCGGAAAAAGGCACCTGGCTCTTTCCAACATTCTTTGCAGGTGTCCAACTTAGCCGAGGCCAGTGCATTGGCTATTGGTGCTAATGCGATGCTAGTGAGGGTAGGGGCTCTTTATCATGATATAGGGAAAGATGAAAAATCCTCTTTTACTTTACAGAAAACCAGAAAACTTCGGTAAATCCTCATGACGAACTTACCCCTAGAAAGTGCTAAAATCATCAAGAACCATGTCATAGATGGGATAGAAATGGCTCGAGCTAATAACATTCCTGATCGTATTATTGACTTTATCCGTACTCATCATGGCAATAGCTTAATTTATTATTTTTATAAGAAACAGATGGACTTAGGAGAACCTTTTTGCCGAAGAAGATTTTTCGCTATTCAGGTCCTATCCCTTTCTCTAAGGAAACGGCTATTCTGATGATGTCTGATTCAGTGGAGGCAGCGTCCAAAAAGTTTGGTAAACCCTACTACTGATGCTATTGATGCTTTGGTCGAGAATATTGTGAAAAAAAGCAGATAGAGGAGAGACAATTTCTTAATGCAGATATTACTTTTTAAGGATATTGAAAAATCAAGAAAGTTCTTAAGGAAAAACTCTTTAATATATATCATTTTGAGGATTGCTTATCCTAAGTAGTTTGACTTAAAAATGAAGAACTTTTTGTCTTGAAAAGACAAGAGGCTGTTCCCAAAAACAGCCTCTTGTTTTTTTATTTTTGTATTTGCTTATTCGAAGTAATGATAATGGCGAACAATATTCATCTCTTTGTCCAAAGGCTTTCCTTCTTCTATAAAGTCATAGAGGGCAGAAGCTGTATAAGGAGCTAAGAGAGCTCCATGTGTTCTCAATCCGTTAAGTATGAATAAATCTTTTATACTTGGGGTGTACTCCTACTAAAGGACGACGATCCTTACAGTAGGGCGGATTCCTGCTACTTGTCCTGTAATACGATAGGGGCAGGAAATGAGCTGGCGTAGCTTCTGTTCAAGATTTCTCTACCTCCAGAAGTAGGGAGGGTCTTTGTCATCATTGTCATAGGTAGTGCCTATCTTGAAGGCATTTTCCTCCTAAAGGGAGCAATAAAACCATCGGACTTCACTACTCCCTCTAATTGTAGCATATCTGCTTCAAAGTTTAACAATTCTCCTTTACTACCAACCATAGGTAAGGCCCTAAAGAAAGGGTTGTCTACCATACCATATCCTTCACAGAAGACAATACGCTAGCTGTAATTCCTCTATATCGTACCCCTTCTTCTAAAAGTTCTAAGGCATCATAATCAAATTTTCTTCTAAAAGCTTCTCTTCCTTGAGTAGCTTTTCCCTATAGGCAGGGATCAAGATTCGGGTATTGACCATACCTGTATGTAGCACTTCTCCCACACCAAAAGGAGTTTTTATGTAAGGAGATACTTCTTGTAAAACATCTGTGGAGAGGTATTCTGAGAGAATAGGCTTATCAGAGGCTACAAACCAATTATTTTTCTTCTACAGAGGTGAATTTCCTCAACACGCGTACCTTATAGAGAAAAAGAGGTCTGTAATTTTTCTCTATTTCACGGAAGAAAAGGTAAAGAGTAAGGTCATCTGCTCCTGAGCTTTCCATACAGGAGTGAAGCGCTTGGAATTATAGGATTAAACATAGCTCCTGCAACAGTTGTCACAGGAGTCGGATTATCATTGAAAAACAACAAAGGATATTTTTCTAACAGGTGTATTAAGCTACTACCTGCAAAAACCAAATCCTACAATAATATAATCTTTCATTATTGATTTTGGGGTTATTATTTATTTCATATTTATGTGAAGCAAATGATATTCCACCAATCCATCAATAGGTTTACGAAGAATCTTACCTACCTTGAGATTGTTTTTGCAAATACTTCTTTTTACAATATCTTGTAAGTAAAAGCTATACTTCCACGAAATTAATAGGCACTCATTTCGAGCCTCATACTGTACTACCCAGTGATCAATGAAGAGCTGGATTCCTTCTCTGATAATTTTTGGCAATAATCATCATTCTTGTTCTCTACTAAAAAGCGTGCAAAAGTAGCCAAGTAGCTGTTAGGGTTAGGCAATTTGTATAGGGTGAGACTTAATCACGTCGGAATTAAGTTCATATTCGTGTTCAAATTTGTTTCTTAGGGTGTTCGGGCATGATTTTGAAGTAGTAATCTACAATAAGCCTTTTTCCAAAGAAATTACCACTACATTCATCCATAAGTGAGTAACCTAAAGAATCCACTGCTTGGTGTAGTTTTTGCCATCCCAGTAGGAGCAGTTGGCCCCTGTTCCTAGAATTCCAACAATAGCACGTCTCCATCAGCAGTTGTAGCATGCACCGCTGCATAAGTATCTTCTTTGACAACTATAGTAGCGTTAGAGAAAAAACGCTGTAAAATAGCATGGAGGAAAGTACGCATACGCTCAGTACCACAACCTGCTCCGTAGAAATATACGTGGCGTGCACGCTTACGATTGTCGTTGAGTTGTTCGTTTGTGGTAAGACGTTCCATAGCGATCTCCTCTGTAAGGACCTCAGGATTGAGTCCAAGGGTTTGGGTGCCGAATTCTTTCATTCCTTTTTCGTTCAGTGCAGTCCAATCGGCTTTGGTTGCGCCACTATCTACTATAAAAATCATTTTTAAAAAGTATTTAGTTAATTATATCTTATTTGATTTAAAAAGACGCATGTTTTTCTTGAAAAGCATACGTCTTTTTAATAAAATTATAGAGAAGCTACATGTTGAGCTAAATCTACCAATTTGTTAGAATAGCCAGCTTCGTTATCATACCAAGAAACTACCTTGAAGAAGTGATCGTTAAGCTCGATACCGGCTTTTTGCATCATAGATGGAGGTGTTGGTACATCCTACAAAAATCTTGAGATACTACAAGTTCTTCTGTATAACCCTAAGATATTCTTTAGTTCTCCTTCAGATGCTTTCTTCATGGCTTCGTTAATTTCTTTAAGAGAAGTAGCTTTTTAGTCTCTTTACTGTTAAATCCACTACAGAGACATCGGCAGTAGGCACTCGGAAGGACATACCTGTAAGTTTTCCATTGAGTTCAGGGATTACTTTACCCACCGCTTTGGCTGCACCTGTAGAAGAAGGGATAATGTTAATAAAGGGCAGAGCGTCCTCCTCTCCAGTCTTTTTAGAAGGACCATCCACTGTAAGTTGAGTCGCTGTAGTAGCATGTACAGTGGTCATCAGAGCTTCTTCTATACCAAAGTTATCATTGATTACTTTAGCTAATAGGGGCCAAACAGTTAGTTGTACAAGAAGCGTTAGACACAATAGTATCGGTAGCTTTTGCGCTCTTATGGTTTACTCCCATTACAAAACATAGGTGCATCAGCAGAAGGGGCAGAGATTACCACTTTCTTAGCTCCTGCATTCAGGTGTGCTTTGCGCTTTTTCCAATGTAGTGAAAAAGTCCTGTACATTCGAGAACTACATCTACTCCTAATTCATTCCATTTTTAGGTTGTTAGGATCTTTTTCAGCAGTGATACGAATAGTTTTTCCATCTACTACAAGGTTTCCATTTTCTGTTTTTACTTCTGAAGGAAAGTACCATGAACAGAATCATACTTAAGCAAAATAGGCAATATAATCTACTTCTTGTAGGGTCATTGATTCCTACTACTTCTACATTGGCACGTTTTGAAATAGCTCTGAAAGCTAAGCGGCCAATACGTCCGAATCCGTTGATTCCAATTTTTTAATACTGACATAAATTTTAGTTTTTAATTATTATAAACGATTAACTTATTTGTGTTCTCTTGAGGATAATTTCTTAGACAACATATAGATACCTATCACCACGAGGATAAGCCCTGCCATGAGTACATATTGTTCTTGAAAATATCGATATTCCTTTTTGGACTGTAGGTAAAGCAATGCCACCTATAATCATCAGGGTATAAGCAACGGTATTTGTTTTCTTTAAAAAGCTCATATTTTTCTTATGAGTGAATGCGTAATAACTCCTTAGCCAATTCTATCATTCTTGGGTCTCCAGTATGTTTCTTGGGTTCATCCGATAGCTTAACGGTCTTGACCCACTCGTGGTCGGAGGTAAGTACTTCGGTCAGCTTCATGACAATATTCATAGGGCGCAAACCTACATCATTGGTAAGGTTGGTGCCTATCCCAAAGGAGAATCCTATTTTTGCCTCGGCAGCCTTGGTGATGGCCTCTACCTTTTCAGGAGTGAGTCCATCTGAGAAAATGATATATTTGGAAAGGGGGTTGATGCCAAACTTCTTATAGTGCTCTATGGTCTTATTGGCAAATTCTATAGGGATCTCCACTATCGTGGCGAACGCCATCGAAGAGCTTAGCGAACTTAGTGTCGAATTGTTTGAAGAAGACGTCCGTAGTGTAAGTATCAGATAGAGCAACTCCTAAGTCTCCTCTGTAGACATCCACCCAATGCTCTAAGGACATTGCATTGGACATTTTGAAGCCATATTCGGCGGCATGGAACATGAACCATTCGTGGGCGTGGGTACCAATAGGTTTTACTTGGTACTTCATAGCAAAGTGTACATTGCTACTTCTCGAAAAGTTGTGTCTGTGTGATTTGGTTAGAGTACGCATCACTACATCGTGTACATGATAGGAATGTCTCCTTCGAGTACCAAACTCAGCAAAAATCACATCCAAGGATTCGTAATCATGTACTTTGTGAGAAGTAACTTCTTCTATTTTTGGTCATCCCAAGCCAGAGCATGGGTAAGCTTATAGTAGAGTTCGCTGATGGTAGCAAGTAGAGGTACTTCCCATAGAATAGTTCTATACCAATAACCTTCTACACTTACTTTTAAGTTCTGATCCTTCTTGTGAAATGTGTACTTCCGAGGGATCATATCGATACCCCTCTAAAAAAGTCAATATAAGCAGGGATTTAGATAGGGACAAGAGGCTTTTAAGAATCTTTTTCTTCCTTAGACAATTTGAGTTGGCTCATATGATTGACAGCTTCCTGCATGGCTTTTGGCAAAACCTTCAGGAAACTCATGTTTGCCTCGGTTGATAAACTCATACCTTCCTTTCACTGCAGGGAAGAGTTTTACTACCGCACACTGCATGGTGAACTTGTAGAAATCATTATCTAAAAATAGAATTGAATATAGTGAAAGAGTCTGTTACTCCCATAATTGTCAATTATTTTTACTTTTAAAACCACACAAAAGTTAAGCATTTATTTTTGAATAAAAAACATTTTTCCTAAAATATTTTTTTCTATCCATTTGTAATATATTGAAAAATCAATTTAATAAATAGAATAGTAAAAATCATGCAAAAAGTAAGATTTTTCTTTGTAGTGTATGGAAAAATGTTGTATCTTTTGCACCCGAATTCAACAATAGGTTGGTTCATTTGGAGAAAATGGCAGAGCGGTCGAATGCGGCGGTCTTGAAAACCGTTGAGGGTAACACCTCCGGGGGTTCGAATCCCTCTTTCTCCGCATAGTGCATAATGTTTTAGTAACAAAAAGGGTTGTCTAAAAAGCAATCTCTATTGCTTTAGGATAAGCTAAGCTAAGCTACTTAGTACTCCCTAAAAATTAAACAGCCTGAGAGGATTCTCTTCTCAGGCTGTATAGTTTTAGTAAAAGCTTATTTTACTTTTTATCAAGGATATTTTTTTAATTCTCTTATAGTTTTCTATATCATTGATAGCTAAGTATATATTTTTGAGATTTTCTAAAAACTTCCTTGTTAGGATTTTTAGCATTGTTCTTGACATACTCATTGAGGGATTCAGCTGCTAATCTGAATAGATTGTCTTTGTTATCCTTTAGTTCATTGTATCGCTTGATGTCTTCTGCTGTATTTCCAAGAGCATTCATTTTGGTCTACTAAGCCATTAGCTTCTTCGGTATAAGTGAAAGCGTAGTTCAGTGCAGCATCGGCATTATCAGGAGCCAATTTGAGTGTTTTTGGAAAAATTTTCTTGCCTCAGCAGGGTTTTTCCTTGTTGTAGGCTCATCACCCCGATATTATATTGTACATAAGGATTCTCAGGCTGAAGTTCAGCTGCTTCTCTCATAAGAGATTCGAACTTAGCATGATCTCCTAATTGGTAGTGTACATTGGCCTCCTGTATGATTAGTTCAGGATCCTTAGGGTAGTTCTTACGAGCAAAAAGCAAAAGCCTTGAGCGCTTCTTCTTTGTTGCCTTGTTCTACATATAGGTAAGCAATCTTACGGATAATTTCTCCTTTTTTAGAAGGTACTTTCTCTTGAGGATGGATTGGTGTAGTTCCCTGTCTTCATCTTCATATCACGGGTGTTCTTATCTACCGATTTTTTTCTACCAATCCTGTCTCTTTGTTTTTAGCTGTATAGAGTGTTTCAGCACCATCATATTTAAGGTCTTTTAGCTCTAGAAAAACTGTAGAGCCATCTCGCTTTCTTTTGTTTGAGTAGCATATTCTGCTGCATTGTATAGGAATAGGGTATCCTTAGGGCTAAAACGATATACTTGTTCGAAGGCAATAGCTGCATTCTTGAAGTCGTTCTTTTGGTAGTATTCTTGCTCTTTATCTGCAGCCAAACGAGCTACATTAGCTGTTAGAGCTTTCTAATTCAGCAGGAGTCTTTTTCTCTATCTTTCTTGCTTCCGCCAAAGCCTCGGATGCCTCTTTGAGAGAAGTAGCTACATCTTTCCCTGCAAGCGCTTTTTGATTCCTAATTCTCCCTTCAAGTAATAGTACTCTGCAGTGCTTTTTTTGGGTGAGAGAGCAACTCTTTTGTTGCTTTCTAATAGGCGTTCTGCTTCTGAGAAATTATCCTTTTCAATGGCTTTCTTTATCTCTTTAAGTTCTTTCTTCTGAGCAAAAGAAGTAGCCACCAAAAAGTGACGATGCTATTAATAAAACACCTTTTTCATTGTAACTTAATTTTTATATTTAACTTATAATTATTTATTCTTCTGTTGGGTTTTCTATCTCTTCGGTAGCATTTTCGTCTTCATCTTCTTTCATAACCTTTTGCTACTGCTGCAATAGAGTCATTTCCTTTGATATTGATAAGGCGTACTCCTTGGGTAGCACGTCCCATCACACGGAGTCCACTTACAGGGAGACGAATAGCCATACCCGACTTATTGATAATCATCAGATCGTCTTCTTCCAAAACTGACTTGATCGCAACCAGATTACCTGTTTTCTCTGTGATAGAAATAGTCTTGACTCCTTTTCCTCCACGGTTGGTAATACGATATACCGCTTCTCCTGTCTCTGGTTCATCGATAAAGGTACGCTTACCATAACCATTCTCGGAAACTACCAATACGGTTTCTTCTAGAGGATTTTTCTATGGCAATCATTCCGATTACCTCATCTTTGTCACTATCCAAAGAGATACCTCGTACTCCAGAGCCACTACGCCCTACAGCTCTCACCTTGTCCTCTGGGAAGCGAATAGCCTTTCCAGACTTGACAGCTAGCATGATTTGGCTGTTGCCAGAGGTAAGACGTGCTTCTAATAGCTCATCATCTTCTTTGATAGTGATGGCAACGATACCATTCTGGCGTGGACGTGAATATTGTTCTAAGCTGGTTTTCTTAATAATCCCTTTCTTAGTAGCCATGATGACATAGTGACTATTGGTATAGTCTTTTTCCTTGAGGTCATGGGTACAGATGACTGCCTATAACAAGGTCATCGGGTTCGATATTGATAAGGTTCTGTATGGCGCGTCCTTTGGTATTTTTACCTCCTTCTGGAATCTCATACACCCTGAGCCAAAAAACACTTACCTTTCTCTGTAAAGAACAGCATATACTGGTGGTTGGTACCTATAAACAGATGCTCTATGAAGTCCTTATCACGGGTAGCAGAGGCTTTTTGTCCCTACACCACCACGTGCTTGGGTTTTTGTATTCATTGACAGAAGTACGCTTTATGTAACCTGCATTGGAAATGGTAATAACCACTTGCTCATCAGGGGATAATATCCTCAATGGAGATATCACCCCCTGCGTATTCTATGACAGAACGACGTTCATCTCCATATTTGGCTTTTTATTTCCAAGAGTTCTTCTTTGATAATCTCGGTACGGCGTTCTTTGCGAGCAAGGATATCTTCCAAATCGATAATTTGTGCTAATAATTGCTCATATTCTTCTTTTGGTCTGAAGGATTAATAGCTTATTGATACGGCGTAGCTGTAGGGCTAAGATAGCTTCAGCTTGTATTTCAGTAAGCTCGAACTCGGTCATCAAATCCTCTTTGGGCTTGTCATGAAAACGGATGATTTCAATAGCTTTCCCCATAGTGTCTTCTGTGGCCATCACCTTCATGAACCCTTCCAAGATATGGATACGTTCTTTTGGCTTTTTTTGAGCTCATACTCAGTACGTCTGTATACTACATCGTGGCGATGTTCTACAAAGTGATATATTAGGTCCTTGAGGGTTCAGCTGCTGAGGGGCGACCATTGACCAAGGCGATATTATTGACACTAAAAGAAGATTGTAGAGCAGTGTGCTTGAAAAAGGTTATTAAGCACTACGTTGGGAATAGCATCTTTTTGAGTTCGTATACAATGCGCATTCCTCCTTTACCTGTTTGATCTACGATGTCAGCTAGCCCTTCGAGTTTGCCTTCTTTGACAAGGTTCGAAGTTTGTTCACGCATTGTTTCAGGGTTCACTTGATAGGGAACTTCAGTTACGACAATACAGTCACGGCCATTAACTTCTTCAAAATGAGCCTTAGCGCGGATTACTACACGTCCACGTCCGGTCTTGAAGGCTTCTTTTTACTCCATCATAGCCATAGATGATTCCTCCTGTAGGGAAAGTCAGGAGCCTTGATATATTCCATCAGTTCATCGATGGTAATATCTTGATTGTCAAGATAAGCAATTATACCATCGACTACTTCAGCAAGATTGTGAGGTGGCATATTGGTAGCCATACCTACGGCAATACCCGAAGATCCATTCACCAGTAGGTTAGGGGATACGGGTAGGCAATACAGTAGGTTCGAGTAGGGGTATCGTCAAAGTTCAGGCTGTGATCTACTGTTTCTTTGTCGATATCTATCAGCATATCCTCGGCCATTTTTCGCATTCTTGCCTCGGTATAACGCATAGCTGCAGGAGAGTCTCCATCGATAGAACCAAAGTTACCTTGCCCATCTACAAGCATATAGCGCATGTTCCACCATTGTGCCATACGTACCATTGTGTCATATACAGAAGAATCGCCGTGTGGATGGTACTTACCGAGTACTTCCCCTACGATACGGGCTGATTTCTTATGAGCGGTGTTGCTACGTACGCCAAGCTCGTGCATTCCAAAAGAGTACACGACGATGTACAGGCTTCAGCCCATCGCGTACATCGGGCAAAGCTCTTGAGACAATCACTGACATTGAATAGTCAATGTAGGCTGTCTTCATCTGGTCTTCTATGTTAATAGGAATGAGTTTTTCTCCTTCAACCATTGTAAAAATTTACTTTTTTTATTTCAAAGGTGCTAATTTACGACCTTTTTGATATGAAAAATAAAAACAAGAAAATAATGCTAAAAAAATATTTTTAACATTATTTTTACAATTTATAAAAACGAATTATCTAATCTACTCTCCTGATGTGGACTTTGCCCTATAGGATGAGGGTTTCATCACGGACGATCTTCTGTTGGGTGTTTTGGGCAAACTGTTCTAAGAGTATTTCTTTGTCCTGCCCTAAGAAGTCAAAAACTATCTTGCTGGGCATGGCGTACAGTGTATAGGGACAACATTCTCAGTACAACTGACCTTGAAGCGCTTGCTTAGATCTTTCCAATAGGAAGGAAAGATTTTTTTATACTTGTCTTCTATACAGGTTGAAACTAATAGCTGAGTTTTTGTAACAGACTTACTTTTGATCTGATAAGTAGCTAAAAGGTTGAAGATAAAACTGATATTCTCTTCTGCGATGAAAGAAAAAAATCCAACGAGGAGAGCGATAGTAAGTGCTGGTGCTGCTTGCGAATGTAGCAAGGGATCTTAGGAGATAGCTCCTTGACATTGCATACAGAACTCCCTGCCTGCTCAGGGTGTAGGAACGAACGCACATTCAGTGGAATATCCAACCTTTGGAGAGGTTGTAGGGTTTTGGGATGGATTACAGAGGCTCCGTAGAAGGCCAGTTCTATAGCTTCCTGATAGGGAATTCTCTCCAATAGCTGGGTCTGTGAAAAAGTATCTCGGATCGGCATTGAGCACTCCTGCCACATCCTTCCAGATAGTGACATTTTCTCCCTTGAGGCAATAGGCAAAGATAGCTGCAGAATAATCAGATCCTTCTCTTCCTAAGGTCGTGGTGAAGTAGTTGGGGTCACTGCCTATGAATCCTTGGGTGACATACATCAGTGAAGGGTTGATGCTCTCTCGAATGCTACGTTCTGTCTCTTGCCAATCGACTTCCCCTTCTTGGTAATTACTATTGGTTTTTACTAGGTTACGCGCATCAAGCCAAGTGTTACGTATGCTCTTGTCATTGAGGTAATGGCTGATGATCTGGGTGGAGATTAGCTCTCCGAAGCTTACAATTTGGTCATATACAAAGCTATATTTGGGAGATTTGTTTCTCTCCAAAAAGAGGAAATCTCTCAAAAAGCCCGTCTATTTTCCAGTAAATAGGGTGATTTTTGTTTTCAAAAAGTGTATTGATGATTTGGTAATGGAAATCCTTTTACTTTATCAATACTTTGAGCAAGACCTTCCTGGTTCTGTTGGAAATAATTTTCTACAACTTCCTCTAAAGCATTGGTAGTCTTTCCCATGGCGGAGATGACAATAAGTATATCTTTTCTTGGGTTCTTTTTCAAGAATGGATGCCACATTGCGGATACTATCAGCATCTTTTTACAGAAGCGCCTCCAAATTTGTATATCTGCATAAAAAGAATTATAATAATTAGGAATAAGGACAAAAAGCTATCTTACAAAGACAGCTTTTTGATGATAAGAGTGAGCCATTATGCATTGGAAAGCATAGTAGGCATCACGAGCATGTATATTTTTTTCACCTTCATCCAATCCGTCGGCAGGAGTTAGGATTCCAGGTCGGTTGAGTAGGACATTTCTAAAAGAATTTCATCGGAGAGAGATTGCTTAGCATTTCTATAAAGAACTTAGAATTGAATCCTATTTCCATATCATCTCCTTCATAATTACAAGGAATTGTCTCATTAGCTCTATTGTTGTATTCTATATCTTCAGCAAAGATTTGTAGAGAGTTTCCAACAATTTTTGATACGCATCTGATGTGTTGCCTTGCTGGCAAAGTTAGAAATACGTTTGGTAGAGTTTAGTATTAGGGTTTCTATTGACAATCAGTTTGTTAGGATTTTCTTTAGGGATTACCGCTTCATAGTTAGGGTAAGTACCATCAATCAGGCGACATACATAATCCAACTGGTCAAAGGAGAACTTCGCATTGCTTTCGTTATATTCGATAGTTACTTGTGTCTCACTGCCTGCCAAAAATTCCTTTCAGCAGGTTCAATGGTTTTTAGGAATTACGAAAGCGGCAGGTTGGTCTGATTTGATATCCTGACGCTCATATTTTACCAATTTATGTGCATCTGTAGCGGCAAAAATAAGTCCTTCCTCAGTAAAATTGAAGAATACCCCATTCATAATAGGGCGAAGATCGTCATTTCCTGTAGCGAAGAAGGTACTTTGTATAGCAGTAGCCAAGATGTCTCCCATAAGGGTCACCTGTGAGGCGTTCTCTCATCTCCACTACCGAAGGAAATTCATTGCTGTCCAAATAGGCAAGAGTATACTTACCATTGTTAGAAACTATATCAATGGTATTGTTATCATTGATAATAAAAAGTAAGTGCTTGTTCAGAAAAAGTCTTAAGAGTATCAATCAAGATTTTTGTAAGGAACAGCAATACTGATACTGTCAGTACTTTCTACCTCTATCACTCCCCTTGATTGTTGTCTCTAAGTCAGAGGCTGATACAACTAATTTATTTTCGGATAATTCAAAGAGAAAAATTTTCCAAAAATGGGCATAGTGTTATTACTATTAATAACCCCACCTATGATTTGGAGCTTTTTCAACAAATACGAACTCGATACTATAAATCTCATGATGGTTGTTTGCGTTAGTAAAAAAATATGTGCAAAAGGTATTTCAAAAAGCAAACTATAAAAATTTTTTTCACGAAATATTAAGAAAAAATGTTTCCTATACCAAAATCTCAATCCTATTCCTATTACACTGAGTAGTAAGAGAGGAGCGATGAAAGCTATTAGTTTCAGTAAGTTATTTCCTTTTTCTAGTGTTTTTTTGTTCAAGAAGGGAGGGTTACTTTCTTATTTCTCAGTTGCAGAAATGCCGTATCATCCAAGAGGTAATTGACACAATTCTGCAAGAAAGCCTTATTGTCAAAGAACTGATTTGTCCACTTGTCATATCCCAATTCTATGGGTTCTCCCTGTTGGATATCATTACGGATAATATCTCCATCGGAGACCACAATCATTTTAGTAGGAACACTCTCATCCTTGTCCTTGAGCTGTGGAATGGGCTTTACCCTATTTTTGTAGACAGAAGTGAAACTCCCTTCCAAGAGTACCGCTACAGGGAAATTTCCTTTGTCATATCCTTGGGTAGTTTTCTCGGGAAAGTCCAAGACAATTTCTTTAGGGGTTCCTTCTTGTTTGGATAGGGAGAGGAACTCAAGAGTACCTGTTTTTTTGATGCCATTACTTAGGGTATCTATACTGCTGACAAATTGCATACGAATACCATCTAAGTTTTTATTTATCAAGTGATTATTACTTGATAGTATCATAGGAGAATATACCCAAGGAATGGGGGTATATTGGGTCTGGCTTCCATTACCTTGTGCTACAACGATTTGGGTAAAAATACCAATCATTGATCAGGTCATAGTTCAAGCGAACTCCATACTTGAAGAGCATATCTGTCAGGGTTCAGGTCTTGTGGCATGGCCATGGTATGACCTTGTTGCCTGAAGATATCTTCCATAGAGGCAATCACAGGATCCAATAGCCAAAGTACACGACCGCCATTCATGATATATTGGTCAAGGACTTGCTTTTGTTCATCAGTGAATCTCTCTGTAGGTTTAGCGATAATACACAGGTCGAAGTCAGATAGTTGCTTGAGGGTCTTCTCAGGCGAGGTAGCCACAGAGTCCAAGACAAAGGGAGCTATGTGGTAGTAGTCTTGTTCAAAACGAAGAAAGTCAGCGATTTGTATATCAGCCAGAGTGCCATTACTTCGGATAATAGCTATTTTTTTCTGCTTTTCTAAGAGTATTTTGTACAGAGCATCAGAAGGCATATTCCAGATTTTGTACGGAGAATTGTACTTTCTCTTGAGAAGATGCACCTAATTTGTTACGCAGTAGGGAAACGCGTTCTTGCTTGTTTCCTTGTCTGATAATTGCCCATGGGAGGATATATTCCTCTGAGGTTTTTTTCCCTGTGAAGAAGGGTAATCATAAGAGGGTGAAGCCCTCCATACTTAGCTTTTTTGTAACTGCTCATCTGGATTTTTCCCTTCCAAAGGGTTGAGAAATTCAAAATGGATATTCTTATTCTTGGCCTTGTATTCCTCTAATAGCTGTAAAAGTTTCTACCTGCAAGCGCTTGTATTCGGCAGGAATATTCCCTTTGAGTAATACCTTTATACTCACTGGGGTTTTCACTTGTGAGAGTACTTGTAGGGTAGTAGGGGATAGGGTATAGCGCTTGTCCGCAGTGAGGTCAAATCTCTTATAGAGAATTTGACTCAAAAAAACAGTGCTGCCAAGACAACCACCACTAAAGAAAGAGAAAGAGTATATTTTTTTAGAGGATTTCATTTTTCAGCTTGTAAAAAGTTGGGTTACATATAAAAAAAGAAGGTTATACAGACGAAATATAGAATATTTCTCGTGTCAATTACTCCTCGACTGATATCTTCAAAATGTGCCTTGAAACCTACTGAGGAAAGAGTAAGTTGTCACTGAAGAGGGCTATGATCTCGTCCAATCCAAAAAGAGGAAAAAATTAAGAAAAAGTAGCAATTACAAAAAGCAATAATCTGGCTTTGGCTCAGGGCAGAGGATAGCATTCCCACGGCTACAAAGGTAGCTCCTAATAAGAAAAAGGGCTATATAAGACCCTATGGTACTGGCCATATCCATATTGCCTTTGGGCATGCCTAATTGCCATACCATATATACATAAATACCTGAAAAAAAGTAATGGGACGAAGATGAAAAAAGTACAGAAAGGTATTTGGCAAGTACAATCTTCCAAGTAGAAATAGGATAGGTAAAAAGCAGAGGAAGCATCCCACTGCGCTTCTCTTCGGAGATAATACGCATGGTTAGTGCTGGGGTAAGAAAAAAACAAATATCCATGCTGAGAGCAGAAAAAAAGGGGTTGCAGAGAGGCAAACCCACTCTCAAAGATATTATAATCTCCTGAGAGAATCCATAGAAATAAATTGTTGAAAAAGCAAAAAGGCAGCTATCACAACATAGCCTATGGAAGAGGTGAAAAAAATATCAATTTCTTTTTGAATAAAAGCCTTCATTCTTGAAAATGAGTTAACGAAATTTGGGTCAAAAGTACAACTATCCTGACAAAAGATTTTTTTCTATTTTTTTGATATAAAGACTTTTTTTATAAGAAGAAATACCCGAAGAATGGTCTTACAAAAAGTTTTTTTACAAAATTCATATATTTGGTGATTGATAAAGAGTAATTTGGCATAATTATTGCATACCAGAGCACTTGTAAATCAAGAAATATAATTAAACATACAATGGAAATGAAAAAATCTTTTTATTTATTTTTGCTTTTACAATATCTTTTTCTCAAAGCACAAAATGCTGATAAGGCAAAAAGCTTACTTGGATGAGGTATATAAAAAGTGACTTCATATAAGAATATCTATATAGATTTTTCGCTATTCGTTCGAGAACTCCAAAGAACGTATCAAACAGGATACTCGAGGAAATGTAACCCTCAGTGGGGAAAAGTATTTGCTCAACTATATGGGGAGTGACCAAAAATCTTTGATGGGATATATATACTATCATTCCTGAAAAATGAAGAGGTTACCATAGAGGAGCTGAGAATAAGGATGAGCAAATGATCATGCCTTCTCAGATGCTGACTTTCTACAAAAAGGATTTTTCCTATAAGTGGGATATAGTACAGCAGGTCAAGGACGTAAGATCCAGTATATAGAGCTTAAGCCTACCAAACAGGCCTCTGATATCAAGCTTATTCTTTTTAGGGATAGATACCACTACTAAGCACATTTATAACCTTATCCAAATAGGGAAAAAAATGAAGCAAAAAAACGACTATTACCATCAATGAGTTCAAAAACTAATCAGCCTTTGAGTGGTAATGAGTTTATTTTCAATGAAGCTAAATACAAAAAATTAGGTTACTATATCAACAAATAGTGCTATTATAGAAAAAAATTCTATCTTACATGAAGATTTTTAGACCGCTACATATTATCCCGTTTTATCTTTAACTTCATCAGTTCTTTCCTTATTATCATGGTGATTTTCATCTTCCAGACAATATGGCTCTATGTGGATGAACTGGTGGGGCGAGGGCTGAGATTTTCTTGTGGTGATAAAATTTATCGCCTTGATGTTGCCCTAACCTCATTCCGCTAATTCTTCCTCTTACGGTGGTACTTTCTTCTATCATGACCTTAGGGTGCCTTTGGGGAGAGTTATGAGTTGGCCGCTATGAAGGCCTCTGGGGTATCTTTGCTCAAAGGCTACCCGTATGCTGATTCTTTTTCATGGTGCTACTCAGTATAGGGGGTTTTCTTTACTTTCAACAATCTACAACCTTGGTCTAATAGGAAGTTTGTTGCCCTTAGGGATAGCATCAAGAACAAACAACCTTCGCTGGCCATCAGTCAGGGAATCTTCAACAATGTACAGGATTTTTCTATCAAAGTAGCTAAGAAAAACAGGGGAGAATGAACAATATTTACACGATATTGTTATTCATAAAAGTAGGAATAAATGGGGATACTCGTACGGTTATAAAAAGCTAAAAATGGAGAACTCTCAGGGGCATAAAAAGGTTCGGATGTACTGCAACTGATTCTCAAAGATGGGTCCTATTATGAAGATGTATATAATGATAAAAGTGATATCACTTTTTCCTTTTTGTTAAGGCCAAGTTTGAAACTCATGTTCTCAATATAGATATTAGTGCTCTCAATGCTGATATTACTTATGATGAGAATGCAGAGAGGGGATTATTATAAGACAATGAATATCAACCAACTCTCTCATGCTCTGGATTCTATTGTACAGAACTACCAGCAAGAAACCAAGGATTTTTGGGGAAAAACTTCTATCGCCGAACAGGAATTGCTTATATAGCTGAAAAAAACCAGAACAAGAAGTCATTCCCTCAGCTCCTATCACGGATATGCAGCAACTAAAAGAGGCTTATAAAACTAAAGGAAGTCTTCCTCAGCTATATAGCTTAGCTAAGGATAATATTACTTCGCTGGTCAATAGTTTGGATAATAACAAGGATAATGTAGAATATCAGCAAAAGCTCATCAATGTATATCGTCTTACTCTAAGTGATAAGATAGCTTTGGCAATCACTTGTTTTGTACTTTTCTTTGTAGCAGCTCCTCTGGGAGCTATCATAAGGAAAGGAGGGATAGGTATGCCCTTGGTAGTGGCCATAGGCTTGTTTTTATCTTACTATTTTTCAGGGTTATTGACTAAAAATATGGCAACTAATGGGAATATAAACCCCTATATAGCCCCTTTGGGTGCCTACTTTCTTCCTGTTGCCTTTGGGGGTATACCTTACTATTCTTGTCAATGAGGACAAGCCTATAGGTAATATCGCTGGATTATTCCATTGGATTAAGCAGAAGGTTTTCAGAAAAAGTTAGCTATTATTTCACCGACTAATCACATTACTCACCATGCTTGACTTATTAGGCCATTCCTTATTAGATTATCAAAACGGAGATCGATCTTCGGATGTATATGTACAAACAAATATTTCCCATGAGAGTATCTCTCTCAGGCTCATTTTTTTCGTTCTTTCTCTCAGATGATTCCTATAGAGCAACAAGCACTTACCCTTTCTCAAGGTCGTACTTTGGATGTGGGAGCAGGTACAGGCTCTCATGTGTTATACTTACAAGAGAAGGGAATAGAAGCAATAGCTTTAGATATCTCTCCTTCGGCCATTGAGATATGTAAGCAAAGAGGGGTAAGGGTGGCTATCTGCTGTGATATATTGCAGTATGAGGGGCAAGCTGATACTATCCTAATGCTAATGAATGGCATTGGATTATGTCAGAAACTTTTTCTTTTGGATACATATTTGCAAAAGTTAAAGACACTACTAACTCCTCATGGACAAATATTACTGACCTCTACTGATATTATCTATATGTTCGACCAAGACGAGGATGGTAGCTACTTAGTGCCTGTCTTTGAGGATATAGATTACTATGGGGAGCTTACCTATACTATTACTTATAAGGGGGAAAAGGAGTCCTTCCCTTGGCTTTTTATAGATTATAATACCTTGCAAAATGCCGCTCATCACAACGGGCTTCTCTGTGAACTCATCGCTGAAGGGGAGGCCTATAACTATCTAGCTCGCCTTAGGCGGAAGGCATAACCTTATTGGTTAAGGTTATGCTTCGCCTTTTGCTTCCTTCATAGATAGAATAATTCACCAAGCGACTCTCTAACTTTCCGTTGAATAGTTTTATCTTGTGCGAAGGGCGTAGCCCTACATGTTTGAGAGCCTCTAAGTTAGAGGTGATAAACCAAGCTTCTGTATTAGGATAGTGTTGCTTGAGGGTGTCACCTATTTGACTGTAAAATAGGTGAGGGTTGATCTCAAGACGTTCTCCATAAGGCGGGTTGAAAGCCATGAATAGAGAGTTTCTTTCTCCTTTTTTTGTTTTGAAGAAATCCTGTTGACTTACTGTTATATATTCTGTAAGTCGAGCATTTTTTTATATTTTCTTTGGCTTTAGTAACAGCGGAAGGGGCTTTGTCGTACCCATATAAGTGATAGTCGAACTCTTTGGCCTTAGCGAGGGAACTGTCAAAGATAGTTTCAAAAAGGTCTACATCATAGTCTGCCCACTTCTCAAAAAGCAAATTCTTTTTCGGTGAAGTGAAGCAGGGTATATTACAAGCTATCATAGCGGCTTCTATAAGGAAGGTTCCGCTTCCACACATAGGATCTAAGAAATCACTCTGTCCTTTCCAACCACTCAGCAATAAGATGCCAGCAGCCAATACTTCATTGATAGGAGCAATATTAGTTTGGGTACGATACCCTCTGTGGTGAAGTGAAGCGCCAGAGGTATCCAAGGATACAATCACTTGGTTATCACTTTGTATATGTATAAATAACTGCAGATCAGGATGTAGTGTATCCACATTGGGGCGTTTCCGGTGGTAGCTCTTAGCTTATCTACTATAGCATCTTTTGGCTCTGAGGGTCATATATTGGGAGTGATGAAATAGATCAGTGGCCAAAGTGACTTCTACAGCAAAAGGTCTGGGTAGGCGAGAGTAGCTGCTCCCAATCATACTGATAGAGCTTTTTGGTAATAATCCTTTTCATTACGTACACGGAACGAATGGATGGGCTTGAGTATCTTCAGGGCTGTACGTAAGCATAAGTTAGCTTTATACATGAAGCCTTTATCTCCTGAGAAGGAGACACTACGTACTCCTTTTTTTGTATCTGGGTGGCACCCAAGATCTGTAGCTCTTTTTTTCTAAAATTTCTTCAAAGCCAAAGAAAGTCTTGGCTACCATAGGAAAATTTTTCCATAAAATATAAGGGTATTTGCAATTTTATCTTTTAAATATAGGTAGAGTATAGTAGGCGCCAATAGCTATGCGATGTAGCTGCTCATTATCCTTCCTTAGTGCTTGGTCATAGTGAAGGGTATTGCCTACATAGGCCACATAGAAAACGTAAGTCTTGGCTCAGTAGGGGAGCATATTGACCTGCTAAAAAAATAGATATAGTTGGTACGTAGGGATTCACTTAGTTCTTTTCGGCTTCCTGTAGTCTCTATTCCTATCTTCGTGGTAGCACTCCATCTGTCAGTGATTTGGTAGTCATAGCGAGAGACAGCACATTTGTAGACTATATTCTTATGCATGAGGTATGCTCCTTTTGAGAGGCCTTTGTGAATGCTTAACAATTTTGATGAGGTTAGTCCAAAAATCGGCTCCCATGTACGAATATACCAAATCTAAATAGGCAGTATGTTTGCCTATTTGGAGCTTGTTACCTAAAGGAAACAGAATGGGTATAGTATCCTTTGGTAAACTGGGATAGGTTATAGGAATACTTGGTCTTGAATTTTCCGTCCCATAGAGAGCTATTCCAATACAAATACCCTCCTATAGGTGCTTTGGAAGCAGTAAACCCTTCGGTGGTGAAAAGGTTGTTTTTCCAAATGCTTAGCAAAAAGACTCATTCAGGGTATTGTGCAGTTGTATTCCTAATTTGTGCTGGGGGGTAAGCTGATAGGAAAGTTGTAGGCCAGCCAAGAATATATTGGCATAGACTCCGTTGAGGGTAGTCGGTAAAGATGTATTCGTATAGTGGATTGATATCCTGTTCGAAGGAGCCCATAACCGAAAGTTGTTTCCCTATTGTCGTCTCCCAGCGATGTTCCTGATCAAAACGATAGGGTTATATATGCATAATCTAATGCATCGGAAGCATTGTCCTGAGAAGTCGGAGAAAAAGGCTTTTGTTCAAGCGAAAGCGTACTCTATAGGAGAGGGACTCATTGTAGTCTCCTTGCAGATTGATCCGAGCATTGTCTATCTTGAAATGTGAACCTGAGAGAGCTTCTTGACTATGATGATCAGAGATGGCTCCTCCTCTGAAATAAAGTTCTACATTAAGTTTTTTTGCGGAAAAAGACTCAGAGAGACTGTCTTTCTCCTCTTGTGCAAACAAAACCTGTCCAAAGAGGAATAGAAAAAGAACAGGTTTCTTATTTTTCTTTGTCATGATAGTGTATTATACTAATTTCTATTTTCTATTATTTCTTATAAATGGGTAGGGTATAGGCCATACCTAAGGCAACACGATGGAGTTGTTCTAATGGGATATTGAGTTCTTTTTATAATCAATAGTATTGCCTATATAAGCCACATAGAAGCGGAAATCTTGTGTCCTAAAGGGCTCATATTGCCCTGCACAAGAGTAGATATAATTGGTACGATGGTGTTCACTTAGGATATTTTGATTGCCAGAGAACTCTACTCCTACCTTGGCTGCTATACTCCAATGATCTGTGAATTGATATTGGTAACGAGAGATGAGTCCCTTGTATACCATATTCTTACGCATGGTATAGTTCATAGGGACTACCTGTTCGAATTGGTTTAGGGTTTTCGAGCCTAAAAGGGCATAATCAGCTCCCATATGTGAGTATATAAGATCTAAGTATGCTGAGTGATTTCCTATTGTCAGTTGGTTGCCTAAGGAAATAGAATGGGTGTAATATCCTTCGACAAATTGGGAGAAGTCATAGGAGTAATAGGTGTGAAGTTTGTTCTCGAAGAAAGTTCCCATCCAGTATAGATAAACTCCCAAAGGAGTCTTTGAGGCCTTGAAATCTCCAGAAACAAAGCCATTATTAGCAAGGTGTGTGCCAAAGGATTCATTCAGAGTATTGTGCCCTTGTATACCTATCTGATGTCGGTCATTGATTCTGTACCCTGCTTGCAACACAGTCACAAAAACCATTGACAACATAGTTCAAATGGTCTGAGAAGATATATTCATATAAAGGGATTGATATCCAATTCGTAAGAACCTATCATGCCATAGGCTCTTCCTATACGCATTTCCCATTGATGCTCTTTTTCCAAAGGTATAGGTAAGAAAAAGCAAAAATCCAATCCTACAGAGGCATTGTCTGAAGACGTAGGGGTGAAAGGGCGATTCAGGCGCATACGTATGCGATAGGATAGGTTATCGTCATAGGAGCCTTGTAGGTTGAGCCGAGCATCTTCTATACGAAAAAGCGGCCGATGAAGGTGTATGAGCGTGTTTCTCCGCACTGAAATTACTATTGATATAGAAGTTGAATAATAGTTTTTTTGAGCGGACGAGGGGGCGGAAAGTGTATCTGTCTCTTCTGTGTGGGAGACTCGTGCAAAAGCTAAAAAAATTAACTAAAAATATAAATAATAGGTACTTCCTCATAAGGAAAAATTAAAAAAATATAAAAACAAACTGCCTTACGAGGCTGTCCGATGTTTTTCAGTCCCATTATAGGAGTTATTCATTTACTAAAAAAATCAGGATACTTCGAACAGCCCCATAGAGCAGTCCCCTAAAAAAATTAAAAAAACGAAACCAAAAAAATTATAGTTTGATAGTGAGTACCGGCTTTTTGAGAATGGTTCACTATATCTTCACTAATACTGCCATTGAACAGATGCATAAGCACACTCTGTCGTGCTGGGAACATACAGATCAGGTCACTCTGATGATCTTCAGCAAAATGGATAATACCTTCTTCTATAGAGAAATCACTGTACATATGGATATTATGGGATAGTATTTCCTTGTGTTCGGTAGAAAAAAACTGTCAATGAGTACTTTTTATCTCTCTGCTTGAATTGAAGTGGTAAGGAGTATTAATATATACAAAATCAATCTTAGCACCTAATACTTGGGCGAAAGATATTGCTTTCTGGAAAGCATCGATGTATTTCTGAGAGAAATCACAGGCGAAAACAATCTTTTTTTCACCTCATTGATATTTGTCTTGTCCTTAATCACTAAAAACAGGTACAGAAGAAGTGCGAACGATTTTTCTCGGCATTAGAGCCTAAGAAAAGTTCCTTAGACCCAGTAGCTCCTGTGGATCCCATGACGATAAAAATCAATGGATTCTTTTTCCAAAAAGGGTCTTTACGGAATTGGTAAGAGTGCTGGTTTCTACCACGGTCTTCACTTCTACTCCTTTGGCTTGGAGCTCTAAGGAGAGCTTCTTTACATTGTTTGAAGCTTCTCTCATGAAGAAAAAAGTTCTTCAGGAAGTACAGAAGTAGATTCTGTAACGAATCGCTGGGGTAGCTCTACACAATGCAATAGAAAAAAATGGTAGCTCCATCCTTCTTGGCCAAATCCACAGCCACATCTACCGCATAGATAGAATGTTCCGAAAAAAATCAGTGGGTACGAGAATGTTTTTTTCATGATAATAACAGTTTTATATTAGACAATCTTTGAATTATTTTTACGCCGTAAAAATTACGTTTTTTTATTTCACAAAAAAACAAATTTCACTCACACTTTTTCTAAATAATAAAAAAATAAATACTAATAAATATAAAAATAAAAAGATGATAACTCACAAATTATCCCAATTTTTGTTACAGTGCCGCTTTTTAATATGTATTTTTTTGCACAAGATTTAATCTCTATTAATTAGTAATTTTTATACTACGTGTTAGATTTTTTTATACCCTATAGAGGATTTCTTTACTCAAAAAACTATATTCCACAAACCATTGGCGGTAGAATACTTAAGCATACCCGCAAGGAAGGATTGCCTTCATTGGAAGGGTGCAAATCGCTGTTTTTTTCTCTCTAATAGTGAGAATATACTCAAAAAACTCTTTTTAGAGAGTATTTTTATAGTCTTTATTATGGAAATTGGGATCTTGTGTTGGCTGATTTGGGCAATATCCCTGAGGGAACTACACAAGAGGATACTTTTATAGCTATTCGTGAGACGGTTTCCTTTTTGATGAAACAGGGTATTATTCCTGTCTTCTTAGCCTCTGGGGTGGAGAATACTTATGCACTTTATCGTGCCTTTGACTCCATGGAGCAAATGGTTAATCTCGCTTGTGTGAGTCCACTTTTTGGTTTTGGGGATGAGTATGAAATCTTCTCAGAGGATAGTTATATGAGCCGTATCCTGATGGAGACGCCTACACATCTGAACCACTTTTTCCAACATAGGTTATCAAACTTACTATAACCCTCAGGAATCTAAGGACTTATTGGATAAAATGTTTTTCGAGAGCTATCGTTTGGGAGAAATTACTTCTTATATGGAGCAGGTAGAGCCTATCTTGCGCAATACAGACTTGGTAAGTATCGATATGGCTGGAGTACAGGCTGCAGATATTGATATGCCTCAAGGGTATGTCAATGGTTTCTCAGCACGTGAGATCTGTGCCATTAGTCGCTATGCAGGGGCTTAGCTCTCAGACAGCTGTACTGGGGCTATTCAATGTACCTACTTCTGTCAGAGGTCGTATGCTTATAGGTGAGGTGATCTGGTACTTTATCGAAGGGGTCAATTACCGTATCAAGGAGTTCCCTACTATAGAGGATAAGAATTACACCAAACATATCGTTCTCTTGGATGATTTTACCATTGAGTTCTATAAAAGTAACCGCACTGGTCGCTGGTGGATACTTCCCAGTGAGGGCTTCCAAAGGAGCATTTATGCTGCCTTGTACAGAAAGAGATTACCAAAAAGCGCTGGAGGGAACTATCCCACTTCGCTGGTGGAATCTTCATCAAAGATCTCTCAGCTAATAAAGCTTTAATAACAGACAATTATCAAAAAAATAGAAGAACTAAAAGTATGCTCAGAAAACTGCTTTTTCCTGTCTTTTTTTCTTCTCAATAGGCCTTTTTGCTCAAGATAGTATCAGCTTTAAGTCCATAAGACCCAAGCCCTAAGAAAAAAAGATAGTATTACCCTCACTTCCCGAGATTATAAGCGTATTTCCATTTTTCAGAGATACCACAGCAGTGGATACCACTCTTACGCTTAAGGCTATGTACCGGCAGAATCCCGTCAGAAGGGATATGTTCGCTTATGTACCTTTTTCAGAATATGGGGCAGACTTATACATCGCTGGCCTATGATTGCAGGAGTGTAGGGATTTCTCCTGATTTTTGGTATGAGGGGGAATCGTTTCTATTTTTTTCTCAGGCACAGCAGATTCCTTTATTTCTATCTGCCTACACCTATGATTGAGTTTTTCCTTTAAGTCTGGTATCTCCTCAAGGACAGATGTTGCAGTCTTTTTCTCTGCCAATCTTACCCCTGAGTTTAATCTCTTTATCCGCTACAATGCTTTTGCGTTCGCTGGGGGATTATAAGAATATTCTTTCTTCTGTAGGGAGCTTTTTCAGCGGGATTTTCTTATTATTCAAAGAATAAAAGATACTTGGCTATGGCACATTATGCCAATGAGGAAGTGAATCGTCAGGAGAATGGCGGCTTACTCTATCCAGAACAGTTTGGTCAAGGGGATGACCAATTCCGCAATCGTGCTAGGTTAGATGTTGCTCTATCTGAGGGTCAATTCAGAGGAGAACCCTAAAGCGCTATTTCTTACAACATCAGTATAATTTTTGCCAGCTTCTCATTGGGAAGGTGGCTCGGAAATATTGCTCAAACATCAAGTAGAATACCAGAGTAGAAACTATTATCATTCTCAGTCGGAGATGGCCTCCAATGGGGTCTTAGGACAGAGTTTTTACTCTGAAGAGTCTTCAGGATAAGCACTCACTTAGAGAGCTAACGAATCGCTTAGGGGCAGAGCTTTCTCTACCTTATTTAGGGAAGACTTTTCTCTATGGAAAATCTTATTTCTATAATTATTTTGCTAAAGGGAATTTTTCGTAGATAACAATGGAAATTTTATTCCTCACCAGATAAAGAATACGGATTATGGTATAGGGGGTACAGTGGAGGAAGAATTATAAGGGATTTGCTATCAATGCTCAAGGGAGCAAAATGATCTTAGGAAAGCTCTTAGGGACAGAGATAGCAGGAGATCTTTCTTATACTTTTGATGAAAAAAACAAGGTGATTGCTGGGGTGAATATCACTTCCAAAAATGCCTAATTTCAATTTTTTTGCTTTACCAAAGCGATTATAAGAATTACAATTGGTATCACTTAGATGATTTTTTTCCAAAGAAAAATATCCAAACTATCTATGGATCGGCTTATACACAATGGGAAATCTCTCTTTGGATATTACCAATATTAATAATTACACTTATTTCCAGCTACAGCCGGCTTCCTCTGGGGAGAAAAAAACCAGTCCAAGCCAGCACAGTATACTGGAAATATTCAGTACTGAAGCTCGTAGGGGAAAAGAGAATTTCGCTTGGGTAAGTGGGGATTGGAGAATACTCTGATGTATCAACAGGTATTGCAGGACAATGCTAATGTGTTCAATGTCCCTTCGCTAACCACTCGCAATACTTTTGTATTTTACTACCTTTATGTTCAAAAAGGCAATGTTCCTCCAGACAGGGCTTACTTTCAAGTATTTTACTAACTATTATGCTTATGAGTATAACCCTCTCTTGGCGGACTTTCAGGTACAAACTCAGGAGAAAAATAGGAAATTATTCTGTGACTGATTTTTCCTCAATGCCAAAAGTAAGGACTATGCGTATCACTGTAGAGCACCTCGAGGCACTACTGGGAAAAATATAATTATTACGCTGCCCCTAACCAACCTTATCGCGACTGGAAAGTACGATTGGGTATTATATGGTATTTCTTCAAATAGGAATATTACTTTTTTTTATTTTTTTACAACTTAATTTTTCAATGTATTTAATAACCCAAAATCTTTATTTTCCTCCAGTAGAACAAGCTGACAAAACAGGGATACTTGCCCTAGGGGGCGATTTGTCTGTACCAAGACTGCTCTTGGCCTACAGAAGTGGAATTTTTTTCCTTGGTATAATGAGGATGAACCTATCATATGGTGGGCACCGCCTAAGCGTATGGTGATCTACCCCGAACATTATAGAATGCATAAAAGTATGCACAATGTATTCAACCAACACAAATATACAGTAACTTTTAACAAGGCTTTCCAGCAGGTGATAATCGCTTGTAAGGATATCTATCGTAAGGACCAGCAGGGTACTTGGATTACCCAAGAAATTATCGAGGCTTACACTCGTTTGTACGAATTAGGGTTGGCTCGTTCGGTAGAAGTTTGGAAGGACGACCAGCTCGTAGGAGGACTCTATGGAGTAGATATAGGCAATGGCATCTTCTGTGGAGAAAGTATGTTCACCAAGTCTTCCAACGCAAGCAAGGTGGCCTTCTATACGCTCTTGCAGGAGCTCAAGGAAAAAAACTACCTGCTTTTTGGACTGTCAGGTATACAATGACCACTTAGCCAGTTTGGGGGCTTTCGAAATCCCTCAGGGCGGAGTTCATGCAGATCTTATTGAAAGGAAATATCTCACTGAGATTAAAAAAATTGAAACAGACAAAATAGCATGAAAGAAGATTTTTTTACAATACCAAGCCCCTACCTCTCTATATCCTTTGGGATTGGAGGTTGCTCGTGCAGAAGGATCTTACATTTACGACACTCAGGGGCAAGGCTTATTTGGACTTAGTCGCAGGTGTATCGGCGTGTACCTTAGGGCATTGTCATCCCAAGGTAGTCAAGGCTATACAGGAACAAGCAGCCAAGTATATGCATGTGATGGTCTATGGGGAGTATGCCCAGTCTCCAGCAGTGGAGTATTGCAAGCTCTTGGCTGAAAAATCTTCCTAAGCCACTGGAAACTACTTATTTGGTCAATTCTGGTACGGAGGCGATTGAGGGAAGTATCAAGCTGGCTAAGCGTGCTACAGGTCGCTCTCAGATTATTGCCGCACGCAAGGCCTATCATGGCAATACACAGGGGTCACTGAGTATCATGGACTATGAGCTACGCAAACAGCCTTTTCGTCCTTTGATACCTGATGTGGCTTGGATTGAGTTCAATAATGAGGCAGAGCTACAGAAGATTACTCACCGTACAGCGGGGGTTGTACTGGAAACTATACAAGGAGGGGCCGGCTTTTATCACTCCAGAGAATGACTATTTGGCAAAAAGTAAAAAAAGCGCTGTGAGGAGGTTGGGGCACTGCTTATCTTGGATGAGATACAACCAGGATTTGGACGCACTGGTACACTCTTTGGGTTCCAGAACTACAATGTAGTCCCCGATATCATTGCCATTGGCAAAGGAATGGCCAGTGGTTTGCCTTGCGGAGCTTTTGTGGCTTCTTATGAGCTGATGCACCTTTTAGCTGATAACCCTAAGATGTCGCATATCACTACCTTTGGTGGCAATCCTGTGGTAGCTGCGGCTTCCTTGGCCACTCTCAGGAACTAATCTCTACAGACCTTATGGCACAGACTCTGGAGAAGGAACAACTCTTCCGCAAAGCTCTTGAGACATCCTAAGATAAAGGCTGTCCATGGCAAGGGACTCATGTTAGCGGCCATTATGGAAGATGAAGATTTGGCCAATCATGTAATTCTCTATGCCCATGAGCATGGGTGTATATTCTTTTGGTTGCTTTTTTGAACTCAGAGCAGTGAGAATCTCTCCTCCTTTAACCATTAGCTATGAGGAGATAGAAAAGGCTTGTGCTATGATTATAGAGGCTATCGAGTGTTATCAGAAATAACCTTTTTTTATAGATTCCAACCTAATTTTTTTCCCTATAATAATTTTTAAGCTATTGTAGGTAACTACCTCTTGCAATTCTTCCATAGGATCTCCTCCTTGGGATTCTATGGAGGCTACTTTTTCACGAAGTTCTTCTATTTTTTTATTGATGAGCATCTTGCGAAAGTTCAGTATAAGCGAATTGATAGCCACAGCTAGGTCATCTTCTATGCTTTTGACAACCACATCTTTCCTTGCCCAGTTATGCAAACGTATTTTTCTTCTTCCGCTTGGAAGGTCGCTACCAATGAGGCCATCTGTGGGGAAAGTTCGTGGACGATCTTGGAAAAATCTACCAATCCTTCTTGGTATTTTTCGGATGAAAAAGTCGTAAAACTCCTTGAACTCAGGTGTGGTAAGCTCTATCTCATCGGCTTTGCAACTCCAAAAAGAGCTTTTATATACCTTCATCCTCTGGGAGAGCTCTTGGTTTTTCTTCCCTGTTTCCTTGTCATAATACAAGAAATTTTTCATAGAAAAACGCATTCCTTAGTACCATAGAGTAGGAGATACTTGATTAATTCCCTTTCCAAGACCATGATAGGAGAGACTCTTTCTATGGGTTGTACTGGGGCTAAGGCTGTTTCTTTCTTTGCTTTCTTGAGCTCTTGTTGTGCTTTGATAAGCTCTCGTTGGTTGATTTGAGAAAGCGAAGCAAAGAGTACATCCTCGGAAATTTCCATGATCTGAGCACACTCTCTTACATAGATTTCGCTCTTGATAGGGTCAGTAATCTTCGAGATACTCTCTATCATATCGCAGAATGGTATCGGCGCGCTTTAGAGGGTCATCCTTGGTTTCGGACATGAGCAAGGAAGCCTTAAAGCGGATAAAGTCCTGAGTGTTTGTTTTAAAATATTCTTGGATCTCTTCCAAAGAATTGCTTTTGGCAAAGCTATCTGGGTCTTCTCCTTCGGGAAAGGTACAGATACGAACATTCATTCCTTCGGCAAGGATCATATCCACACCTCGAATAGCGGCTCTAAGACCTGCCGAATCTCCATCGTAGAGTATGGTGATATTTTTGGGTAAGGCGGCGGATAAGGCGTATCTGTTCTTGGGTGAGAGCTGTACCACTGGAGGCCACTACATTCTTAATACCTCGTTGGTAAAGTTGTATCACATCAGTATACCCTTCTACTAAGTAGCAACTATCTTCCTTGGCGATAAAAGGTTTAGCTTGGAAGATACCATATAGTATCTGGCTCTTATGGTAGATATCACTCTCTGGAGAGTTTAGGTATTTAGCTTCCTTTTGTTTTTTTCCTTGGAGGATACGCCCACCGAAACCCAATACACGTCCGCTCATGGAGAGAATGGGAAACATCACTCGCCCTCTGAAGCGGTCTATCTTACGATTATCGTCCTTTACAATTGTCAACCCTGTTTTTCTAAATGGCTTAGATTCATCCCTTTTTAAGGGCTTCATCGGTGAAGGCACTCCAGCTATCGGGAGAGTAGCCCAGCTGGAAAACCTCAATCATCTCTGAGGTAAAACCACGTTCCTTGAAGTAAGTTCCTCCTATGGCCTTGCCTTCTTCGGATTCTAAAAAGAGTCTTGTGGAAATAGTCGCGAGCATATTCACTGACAAAGTACAATCCTTCTTTCTCATTCGCTTTGCTTTTCTCTTCCTCACTTTGCTGGGTCTCTTCTAATTCTATATTGTATTTTTGGCCAAATAACGGATGGCCTCCACATAGGAAAAATGTTCGTGTTCCATAAGAAAAAGCAATGGCATTTCCTCCCTTTCCGCTACTGAAGTCCTTCCAAATCTGTTTGGCTGGGGATACGGAAAAAGCTCGGGTACGCTCATTGGTGAAGGGGCTTAGGCCTTTGTATCCAGAACCTGAACGTTTGAGCTGGATAAAATCGCCTATAACTTCTTCTACACGAATGGCATCATATACTTTGTCTATGCTTTCTTTGGTAATCACTTAATTGATTGTTTATTTATTCTATATTTCGTATAATTCTATCGGAAAGCTATCGGGATCTTCCAAAAAGGTAAAGCGCTTACCGGTGTACTCATCGGTGCGGATAGGCTCACACTACTTCTTGACTTTCCAAGTAAGTAATGGAAGCTTCCAAATTCTTAACGGCCAATGCCAGATGCCTTCCTCCACAAGCCTCAGGATGGCTCAGACGCTTAGGTGGGGTAGGGAAGGAGAACAATTCAAGATATACTCTCCATTGAGACTCAAATCCAATTTGTAGGATTGCCTCTCTGCTCTATAATGTTCTGCCTGTATCGTAAAAAGGTAAGATCTCTGTATAGAAATACTTAGACTTCTCATAATTACTACAGATAATCGCTATATGATGTATTTTTTTCTATTTCCATTTTTAGACTTTTAATAAGGGAGCATTAATCAATAATAAATGATTTCTTCTAAGAACAGCGCATGTCCAGGTACGGAATAGCCTGCTTTTAGAACGGTCTTTGCTCAGAAGAATCTGTTGAAAGGTCTTCCAAGGACAACCTTCCTCGCCCAATCTCTATCATTGTTCCAACAATAGCACGAACCATGTTGCGTAGAAACCTATCTGCGGTAATCCTGAAAAATAAGCAAGTTCTCTTCCTTCCGCCAATAAGCTTCCTTTAGCTGACAGTTATAGGTCTTTACATCGGTATTTACTTTCGAAAAACATTGAAAGTCTGTATGTTGTAATAGTATTTTACCTGCCTTATTCATCAGGGAGAGATCCAGAGGGAAATGTATATAGTAGCTCTGTTCATATAGAAAAGGATTTTTTTCTCAAGGGCTATGAAATACTGATAGGTACGAGAGCAGGCATCAAAAGCGCGCATGTGCATCGTTCTTGACTGGAAATATCTAGCTTTATGGCAATTTCCTTTAGGCAGAAAGGAATTGAGTTTTTCCACTAAGCGATCAGGTAGGGGAGAATCACTATCGAAATGGGCATAATAATCCCTAGCATGTACTCCTGTATCGGTACGCCCTGCTCCTACGAGGGCTATTTCTTTTTGAGAAGCATGGACATAGCCTCCTCTAATTCCTCCTGCACAGAAGGGGGAATGGGGCTGCCGCTGCCAGCCACAGTAGTTTTTCCCGTTATAGGATAGTTGTATGAAATAACGCACGAGTCTGTATATAGTTTGTTACCAAAAGTCCCTCTATACTGCCCTTTCCTTGGCGAATAAGCTCAGGGCACTCCTGAGGAAAGGTCGATCACAGTGGAGGCGACATTATCTCCATATCCTCCATCTATGACTATATCCACCTTGTCTTGCCATTTTTCAAAGATAAGCTCGGGGTCTGTGGTATATTCCAAGACCTCATCCTCATCATAAATGGATGAGGAGACTATAGGGTTGCTCAATTTCTCTACCAGAGTACGTGCAATGGTATTGTCAGGAATACGAATCACTGTTTTTCTTCTTGAACTCCTTGGGTAGGTTGTTGCTCCTGGTAGGATAAATGTATAGCTCTGGCAAGGCTCGCTTTGAGGAGCTTGAAGGTAGTGGTATCTATTTGTTTTACATAGTCTGAAAGGTTGCTCAAATCGGCACAGATAAAGGAAAAATTGGCTTTGTCAAGTTTTTATTCCCTTCAGCTGTGCAACGCGCTCCAAGGCTTTGCTGTGAGTGATATCACAGCCCAAACCATATACCGTATCGGTAGGATAGATAATGACGCCTCCTTCTCTGAGACAGTCTACCACTTTCTGTATTTCCCTCTCATTAGGGTTCTCTGGATATATTTTTATAAACTTAGCCATTCTTAGATGTTAGGTTTTAAGTGTTAGATATTAGAATCAAGGGTTAATTCATTAGGACGTAATAAATGCATCTCTCCGGATGAATACACTCATCTGTAGTTATCTCAGCCAGTGTTAGGGTAGAGACGCAATTTATAGCATCTTAGAAAGTTCGCAAACTTCGTATGGGCGAATTATTCATATTTTTAATGAGGGCGAATTGTAATTCGCCCTCTACACATGTGTCTCAACATATTAAGGACGTTCTTTCATTTTTTTATTTCTCCTCTTTGCCCGCAAAAATACAATAAAATAATGAAAAATCACACTATTTCCTCTTATAAAAATGTATTCCTAATAAACGTTAAATTTTATCAAACGTAAATTATTGTAAATCAATTATTTAAAATGATATTTTTTTATATTATCTTGAAATATTTAGATAAAAAAATAAATAGTGAAGTCATGAATAATAGATAAAAAGTCGTACTTTTGCCGAAATTTTCGTAAATGGTAACTATAGAGCAGCTTAAAGAACTCAGCCAACGAGTAGAGAATTTAGAGAAATACCTTCAGATTGACAAGAAAAATAGAGATTGCCAATGAGGAGGAGAAGACGTTGGCTCCTGATTTTTGGGATAGTCCTAAGCAGGCGCAGCTATTGGTTCAGAAGCTCCAATCCCAGAAAAATGGGTGACTGATTACGAAAAATCGGCTGAGATGGTCGAAGAACTCCAGATCATGCTGGACTTCTACAAAGAGAATGTTATTTCTGCCGAGGAGTAGAGGATTTCTATCAGCAGACATTGCTTCATATAGAGAACTTGGAGTTTCGCAACATGCTTTCCGATGAAGGGATGCTCTTAGTGCTGTGCTACAGATCACCGCAGGAGCAGGAGGTACTGAGAGTTGTGATTGGGCTTCTATGCTTATGCGTATGTATATGATGTGGGCCAACAGACAGGGATTTTCTGTCAAGGAACTCAACTTCCAAGAGGGTGATGTAGCAGGGTGAAGACCGTAACTTTAGAGATAGATGGCGAATTTGCCTTTGGCTATCTCAAGGGGGAGAATGGTGTACATCGCTTGGTGCGCATCTCGCCTTTTGATAGCAATGCCAAGCGACATACTTCTTTCGCTTCGGTGTGTGTACCCTTTGGCAGATGATACTATAGAGATAGAGATCAACCCAGCTGATATTTCCTTCGAGACTATGCGCTCCAGTGGGCTGGAGGACAGAATGTCAATAAGGTAGAAACGGCTGTACGTCTCCGTCACCACCCTACAGGCATTATCATAGAAAACTCTGAAACCTGTAGCCAGTTGGACAACAAGAATAAGGCTCTCCAATTGCTCAAATCACAACTTTATGAAAATAGAGCTCAAAAAAACGTCAAGCCAAGCGTGATGAGATTGAGGCTAATAAAATGAAGATAGAATGGGGTAGCCAGATACGTAACTATGTCATGCATCCTTATAAATTGGTCAAAGATGTACGCTCTGGCTATGAAACTACCAATGTAGATGCAGTTATGAATGGTGAATTGGACGATTTCCTAAAAGCATACCTTATGCTTATGGGACAACAAAATAATGATCAATGATCAATTGTCAATGCTTAATAGTTAGTCTTTCTAACTTATACTCTTTTTAGAAAATAAGGTATAAGTATTATTAGGATCAAGATTGTCCGAAAATAAAAATCAATTAAATAAAATACTAAATATCAACTATATAAAAACATAAATAACTTAGAAAAATTAATAATTAACAATTGACAATTAACAATTAATAAAGATGGCGAAAAATTTAGTAATTGTAGAGTCTCCTGCCAAGGCAAAAACCATAGAGAAGTTTTGGGCAGTGATTACAAGGTGATGTCCAGTTACGGACATATAGCCGACCTCCCTGATAAGGAATTAGGGGGTCGATGTAGCACATGGATTTAAGCCTCAGTACTTGGTCGCTGCCGATAAGAGAAACCTTGTAAAAGCCCTCAAAGAAGAAGTGAAGAAAGCCGATACTGTATGGTTAGCTTCGATGAAGACCGTGAGGGAGAAGCCATAGCTTGGCATTTGTCTGAAGAGCTCAAAGCTCTCCTCAAGAGAAGACCAAGCGTATTGTCTTCAACTCCATTACTAAGTCCGCCATAGAACATGCTATAAAAGAACCCTCGAGGAATTGACTATAATTTGGTCAATGCCCAGCAGGCACGCCGTGTACTCGACCGCTGGTAGGGTATGAACTCTCCCCTGTATTGTGGAAGAAAAATTCGTAAGGGGCTCTCCGCTGGGCGTGTACAGTCCGTATCGGTACGCCTTATTGTAGAGCGCGAACGCGAGATACAGGATTTCCAAAGTGAAGTCTCTTATAAGATCACTGCTGAGTTCCTTACTAAGGAAGGAAAAACTGATCAAGACCTATACCCATAAATCCTTTCCTACCCAAGAGGCTGCCAAGGCTTTCTTAGAGAAGAATATAGGTGCTACTTTTTTTCTGTGGGAAGTCTCGAGACCAAACCTGCTAAAGAAATCTCCAGCTCCCCTTTACTACCTCTACCCTGCAACAGGAAGCCGCCCGCAAGCTCCACTTCTCTGTATCCAAAACCATGCAATTGGCACAACGCCTTTTACGAATCGGGGCTTATCACCCTATATGCGTACTGATAGTGTAAAACCTATCCCCTGAGGCACTCTCTGCTGCCAAGCAGGAGATTGTCAAGTCTTATGGAGAGGCTTGCAGCAAGACCCGCCAATATACCTCCCACTCCAAGGGAGCTCAGGAAGCCCATGAGGCCATCCGCCCCTACCGATATGGCCGCCCATACTGTAAGAGCAGAAGCTGATCAAGTACGCCTATACGAACTAATATGGAAGCGTACCATTGCCTCCCAGATGAGTGATGCCTCTCTGGAACGTACTCAGGTGAAGGTCAATGCTTCTACCCACAAAGAGCCTTTTATAGGTAGTGGCGAGGTGATCGTATTTTGACGGATTCCTAAAGGTATATCTTGAGGGTAAGGACGACGAAGAAGAGGAAGATGAAGGCATGCTACCTGCTATGAAAGTAGGGGGAGTCCCTCACGAGCAAACATATTACAGCTACCCAGCGCTTTTACCCGTCCGCCCTTCCGCTATACAGAAGCCTCCTTGGTCAAGAAGTTGGAAGAGCTGGGTATTGGCCGTCCTTCTACCTATGCCGCTACCATCTCCACCATACAGAACCGAGGCTATGTAGAGCGTAGTAGCTTGGAGGGCGAAAGCCGTCCTTACTTACAGCTCTCCTTGATCAAAAATGAAATCGAGGAAAAGAAACTCATAGAGAATGTAGGTGCTGATAAGGGGAAAACTCATTCCTACCGATATAGGTATGATTGTCAATGACTTTTTGATCACCCACTTTGCTACCATTGTGGATTACAATTTTACAGCCAAAGTCGAAGAAGAGTTCGATGATATCGCCTCAGGCAAAGAAGACTGGGCAAAAATGGTTGGCCGTTTTTATGATACTTTTCATCCTACTGTAGCCCATGTAGAGCAAAATGCAGTGCGCGAGACAGGAGAGCGTATCTTAGGTACCGATCCTGCCACTGGTAAGCCTGTGAGTGTACGCCTTGGTCGCTATGGTGCTATGGTGCAGATTGGTACTGTGGAGGATGAGGAAAAACCACGCTTTGCTAGCCTCTTGCCTCACCAGACCATTGATAGTATCACCTTCGAGGAAGCTATGAAGCTCTTCGAACTCCCCGTAAGTTAGGGCGTATATCAGGGTAAGGAAGTAGAATCCAACATAGGCCGCTTTGGCCCTTATATCCGCTTTGGTGATGCCTTTATTTCCTTGGATAAGTCTTTGGATGTCTCTCGATAAGCTTTGAAGAAGCTAAGGAAGTAATCGATCAAAAACAAAAAGCCGATGCCCCCATCTCCGTATACGATGGTAAGGAAGTTACCAAGGGAACAGGTCGTTTTGGTCCTTTTATCAAGTGGAACAATATGTTCATCAGCGTAAGCAAGAAGTACGATTTCGAGCATCTCTCCCAGAGTGATATCATCTTTTTGATAGAAGAGAAACTCAAGAAAGAATCCGAGAAAATAGTTAAGGAATGGCCAGAGGAAGGTATACATATAGAAAAAAAGCCCGCTGGGGGCGCTATCACCTTATCAAAGGAAAGACCAAAGTAGAGCTCAGTAAAGACACGGATATAGAAGCCTTTACCCCTAGCCCGAAGCCCAAAGCCTTTTGGCCACTAAAGAAAAAGCCTAAGAAAGCCCCTGCTACCAAGAAAAGCTACCACCAAAAAGCCCCAGCTAAGACAGCCACCAATACCACAGTCAAAAAGACTGCTAAGAAATAGAAAAATAGTTTCAAAATTTAACATACAAAAAGTATTTCTATTTCAGAAATTATTACTATCTTTGCCCAATCAATAAGATAATAATAAGACTAATAATTATGAATATTTTAAGAGTTCAACGCAACGCAACGCAACGCAACACCAACGCAACGCAACGCAACGCAACGCAACGCAACGCAACGCAACGCAACGCAACGCAACGCAACGCAACGCAACGCAACGCAACGCAACGCAACGCCCACTTATTATGTCTTAGCTTAAAGCAATTCGTATAAAAAAATATTTGAGAAAAAGCAAGCCTGCTTTACGAAATTTTTCGTGAGTAGGTTTGCTTTTTGTTATGTTAAAATAACAGGTCAGTCGTAACTTGACCACCCAGCACTCTATCTTTGCACTCAGAAATAAAAACAGCTGTCCGAAGGGCTGTGTTTATATAAAGGCGAAACCGAAAAGCCTGTAATAGAGTAGGGAGATTTTTAAATATTTTTATTAAGATGAAAAATTGTAATAGCAATGGCTATGATAGGACTGCTCACTATTAGCAGTTGTGGAAAAGAAACCGAAAAAGTAATTGAACGTGTAGAAGTTCAAAAAGGTATTCAAATTCTTTCAGGTGAAGGTGCTCCCAATACTTCTCTTGAAGTATAGGAGATTATTATCTTGATAAAAATGCTATGAATTTGTATGGAGCAAAAACTATAGAAGGCTGGGGAAATCCTATATCCTTTAAAAGGTACTCAAGGACAAGCTGGTAGTAAAATACTATCTGGAACTGTAGCTCCTACTACACAAGGAAATATAGGAGATTGGTATATTGATATGCAGAATAAGAATCTCTATGGACCTAAAACAGAGAATGGCTGGGGAAGTGGAATTTCTTTGACAGGAAGTAACAATATTGCTCAAAAAGTGGATTTTTAATAAGTGATGATGCAACTACCTTACTAGAGTGGAGAAATAAAAATGCAACAACTATCGATATGACAGATATTCCAGAATTAGCTAATATTACCAAAATAGGAAATGAGGCATTTCGAGGATGTAGAGATTTAACTACTATTAAATTTACAGAAAAAAATAACTACTATAGGTCATTCTGCATTTTAGAAATTGTACAGTTTTAGAAGAAATTCATTTTACTAAAAAAATATTACTTCGATAGGATATCTCGTATTCCAGAATACAGATATTAAGAATGTTTACATAGAGGCTACTATTCCTCCTACTCTTAGTTCAGGAAGAAATGATTCTTTTTGGAAAAAGTGACATTCAAAAATTTTTATGTTTCCTGCAAATTGCTTTTAAATGCTTATAAAGCTAATGCACAATGGAAAAACTGCTACAGATATAAAGGAGTATGACCCTAACACTCATCAACTAATAGTAACAGGGAGTAAATTAAAAGCAATGCCTTAATTTAATAGAACACTATAGAACAATGGAACGAATTGTGCTATATAGCACATACACATCTTTTTCTATAAAAACAATTAGAGAAAATATAAAAAGTAAAGTTATGAATGAAATTCAAGAGTATGTGGAAGAACAGCTTTCTCATTTACAAGATAAACTATACAAAGAACTACAAGAAGAATATGATTCTAAACTTGTAAAAAGTGTTTGAGCATTTTGAATATTGCTATCTCACCCATTGCTGTTGAAGAAGTATCTCTAAACAACCTTGATACTACTCCCTATTGAGAAACTGCCTATTGAGTTTGTTCCTAATGATTTAGAAGTCTTTAAAAAAATTACTTTAAGAAAAACGAATCTATTAAAAATAAAGTTAGATTTCGGCAATAAAACAAAATAAATTGCCAAAATCTAAGTGAATTTTATAGTCAAAGAAAGCGAGATTCTAAGAGAAATCTCGCTTTCTTTATCATTACTCATTACTCATTATCTTGAATAATTTGGAGCTTCTTTGGTGATAGTTACATTGTGTGGGTGGCTCTCTGCAATACCACTGGCGGTGATACGGACAAAACTTACCCGTCTCCTTGAGCGTGGCGATGTCCTTAGCACCACAATAGCCCATACCAGCGCGTAAGCCTCCGATAAACTGGTGCATGCTTTCTTGTAGCTCTCCCTTTATAGGGTACACGCCCTACGATGCCCTCTGGGACAAGCTTCTTGATATCGTCTTCTACATCTTGGAAATAACGATCCTTGCTACCATGCTGCATGGCTTCCACAGAGCCCATACCACGGTAGGACTTGAATTTTCTTCCTTCGAAGATGATCGTTTCCCCTGGGGACTCCTTGATACCCTGCCAGTAGGGAACCGAGCATCACACAATCAGCTCCTGCCGCTATAGCTTTTACAATATCTCCTGTGTATCGGATACCTCCATCTGCAATCACTGGAATAGAAATATTTTGTTGCTTAAGTGCTGTTGCTACTTGCATCACGGCAGAAAGCTGAGGATAACCAACTCCCGCTACTACCCGTGTAGTACAGATAGACCCAGGGCCTATACCTACTTTTACAGCATCAGCTCCTGCCTTAGCTAAATAAAGAGCCGCTTCTGCTGTGGCAATATTTCCTACTACCACATCCAGTTGAGGGAACTGTTCTTTAACTTTCTTAAGTACAGTAACTACCCCACGAGTATGCCCATGCGCAGTATCTATCACTACAGCATCTACACCTGCATGTACAAGAGCTTCTGCACGCTCTACCGCATCGGCAGTTACTCCAAGGGCAGCAGCTACACGTAGGCGGCCGATGTTGTCTTTGTTGGAAATGGATTTGCTTTGTAGGTTCGCTATATCGCGGAAGGTAATCAGTCCTACAAGTTTGTTATCTTTATTGACAACAGGAAGTTTTTCTATTTTTATTGTTTTCTAGTATCTTCTCTGCCTCCTTCATGGAAATTCCTTCAGGAGCTGTGATAAGGTTCTCATAGGTCATCACTTGAGTGATAGGGGCGAGTATTATCACGTTCAAATCGTAAGTCACGATTGGTGACAATCCCTTTGAGAATTCCTTGTTCATCTACAATAGGAATCCCACCTATACTGTGTTCTTTCATACAGTGCTTGGCATCACCTACTGTAGAGGAAAGAGAGAGGGTCACTGGATCTATGATCGTACCACTTTCAGCGCGTTTTACCTTTCTTACTTGTAGCGCTTGTTCCTCTATAGTCATGTTCTTGTGTAACACACCTATGCCTCCTTCACGAGCAATAGCTATAGCCATTGCTGATTCTGTAACCGTATCCATTGCGGCAGAGACAATAGGGTACATTCAGTGGAATATTTCTACTAAAAAAAGATTGAATAGAGACTTCGCGGGAAGCACTTCTGAGTAGTGGGAACGAGCAATACATCATCATAGGTAAGCCCTTCACTGATAATTTTTGGATTGTGGGAATTCATAAATGATACGTTTTGGAATAAGGACACAAAGTTACATTTTTAAAAATAAAATCTCTGATTTTTAACATTACTTTTTAATTAAATAACAGGGAAAAGAGAATAGTAGCCACGAACTACAAGCTCACGCCAATGTAGGGTTTATTGCCCTCTGTTCACTATTCCCTCTTCGGTCAATGAATTTTACAGGTTTTACGACTGCCCTTGGGGTAGAGTTGTTGTTCTATAGTATCCACAGGGTGAAAAACTCTATCTTGGGGACTACTCGCATTTTAGCGCAAAGTGATTGGCGATTTCTTCTTTTAGTGCTTCAGAGGGTTCACAAGAGCCTATCTTGATCAGAATCTCATCAGTAAGGGATCTCATTGCTACTAATTTCTATAATATAGTTCTCTACCTGAGCAAATTCGGTAAGTAAGTCCATCAGTGCTGGTGGATATAGGGTAGTTCCCTTGTACTTGATCATCTGCTGTTTTCTCCCCCACCACAGGGCTTACCCTGAGGGTATTTCTTCCACAGGAACAAGGAGTATCATGCAGGGGTCACCATATCTCCAGTACGGAAACGCAACAGAGGCATTCCCTCTACTCCAAGGGTGGTAATGGTCAGCTCTCCCAATTGCCCATAAGGGAGGGGATTCCCCTCATCGTCCAATACCTCAGTAATGATTAACTCCGGATGATGATGCCCCTGCTGAGCATCACACTCTGTAAAAGGTGGTACTCATCTCAGTAGAGGCATGGGTGGAGTATAGCCTAAGTTCAGGCCATTTTTCCATAATCTTATCAGTCAGTAGGTTGGGTGAGAAATCCTGCAGACGAAGGGTCTCTCCTACACACCACACCTTTCACTGATGAATGGCAGTGAGTCTATGTCATTTTTCTCGGCATATTCTATGAGCTTGAGTAGAAGGAAGGTACTGCAATGAGGTAGGTTGGGTGATAGGATAGGATAGAGTCCCATTGTAGTTCTGGGATACCTGCTCCTATACGTACAATACTTGCTCCTAAGTGGCGTATTCCTAAGAAATAAGCCAAGCCTGCCATAAAGCGACGATCTATAGTGGTCATCAGCTGTACTACATCGCCCTGAGAGATACCTGCACAGGAGAGGGAAATTGCTTCGTTGTATGCCAAGCGTTCTAAGTCTCTATCAGTAAGCCCAAAGGTAACAGGCTTGCCCAAGGTGCCTGAGGTAGAGGCATAGTCTACTATCGCTTCCTTAGGTACGCAGAGAAAGTCATCATTGTAGCGCTGAAGGTCATCCTTGGAGGTTGTTGGCAATCTCTGAAGGTCTTCCAGATGCTGTATTTGTGTGATATCTATGTTGTTTTCTCGAAATAGACGCTGGTAATAAGGGGATTTTTCTTTCAAATATTGCAAGAGTTCTCGAAGTTTTTCCTCTTGAAAAAGGCGAATAGCATCTTTACTTTGTGTTTCTATAATAGGAATAGGAAAGGACATAACAGAATTAGGCTTTCAGGGATTGGTTAATAGTTTCTATATAGGAGAGGAGGTCTTCCTTTCCCAGTCTATTTTCTGAAGAAGTGATAAAATAAGGGGCATTTCCTCCCATTGCTGTAGGAGGATTTCACTATAAGAGTTACATGCTCTTGAATTTGTTTTTCAGTAAGCTTATCGGCTTTGGTAAAGACAATGGCAAAGGGAATGGCATTCTCACCCAGCCACTGCATGAACTCTAAATCTATTTTCTGAGGCTCGTGACGTATATCCACCAAGACAAAGGCACTGACAAGCTCTCGACGCTTTTTGAAATAGTCGGTGATAAACTGTTGGAAGGGTTTTTTTGGATTGCTTGGATACTTTCGCATAGCCATAGCCAGGTAGGTCTACCAAGTACCACTCTTTGTTGATAAGGAAATGGTTGATCAGCTGTGTTTTCCCTGGTTTTGAGGAGGTTTTTGGCCAATCCTTTGTGATTGGTCAGCATATTTATTAGGGAAGATTTTCCTACATTGGAGCGACCAATAAAAGCGTATTCAGGTAGCTTGTGCGTAGGGGCACTTAGCTACCTGAGTATTACTACTACAAATGCGGCTTGTTTGATTTCCATACTACAAGTCTTTGTCTGTGAGCCAGTTATTTAGTGTTTTATTGAACTCTTCTGGATGTTCCATCATAGGGGCATGCCCACACTTATCTATCCAGTACAGAGTAGCATTAGGGAACAACTCATTGAATTCCTCAGCTACTCTCGGAGGAGTTACAGGGTCGTTCTTTCCCCCAGATAAGACAAACTGGCAGGGTCATCTTAGGTAAGTCCTTGGCCATATTATGGCGGATAGCACTCTTGGCAATAGCAAGGGTCTTGATAACTTTAGTACGGTCATTGACTATTGCAAAGACTTCATCGACCAATTCCTTGGTTGCAGTCTTAGGGTCATAGAATACATCTTGGCATTTCTTTTCGATGAACTCATAACTACCACGCTTGGGGTAGCTATCCCCATAGCACTTTCAGTACAACCCAGAACTTCCAGTAAGGATGAGTGCTTTCACCTTTTTCGGATGAAGCTTGGTATAGAGCAGACCTATGTGTCCTCCTAAGGAATTTCCCAAGAGAATTACTTGGTCAAATCCTTTGTAGGAGATAAAGCGTGCCAACCAATTGGTCAGACTCTTTACAGTACTGGAGAGCAAAGGAAGATCATAGATAGGCAACTCGGAGCCACCACTTTGTATTTTTGAGAAAAATCAATGGTACTCTCAAAAGTTGCTCAATGCTCCCATCAGCCCATGTAAGAGGATGATAGGAGTACCTTCGCCCTTTTCTATATAGGAAAAATTTGTCTTCTTTTTACGAAAAAGATTTATCATTTTATATCCAATTCTTGCGACTACAAAAATAATAAATATTTATCACATAGTAGTCATTATCGCTAATTTTTTTGTGAAAAATTATTTATTTGTAAGTAATTAAGTAACAGTGCGTTATTCCACAATAAGAATCCACACGTCTTTCACCTTCTGCAATTCAGGGTTTTTGGCTCTTCGCACTATTGATTTCACGCTGTTTCTTTAGTGCCGTTTCATAGTCTGTTACATACGTTGCATAGACATAGTGGAGGTTCTTAGCCGGATATAGGAAGGAGCCTTCTGCACGCATACCTTTCTGACGTAATCCAAATATATTTATCTGCATTTTTGCTTGTTTGAGTATACTCCTAGAATTAGGTAGAATCCCTTTTTGACATTCTCTGCATTGATCTTACGCACATTGTCGGGTACTCCAGTAGTAGGTTGTGTATCAGCCACTTGTCCTTGTGGAGTGGTCGTATTCTGTCCTTCTTGAACGGGTGTAGTAGTTGTTTTTCCTTGGGTAGCGGCTACTTGTCCCTTGAGAAGTGGTCGCATTTTGTCCACTTTTGAGCAGGTGTAGTAGTTGTTTTTTTCCTTGTGTGGCAGCCACTTGTCCCTGAGGAGTGGTTATAGCTTGTCCTGTAACAGCTGTTTGTGGTTTTATTGCTGCTTTTTCCTAAAAAGCTTATCTACTTCAGCATCGCGAAGGGTCGTATTTTCTTCGGTATTTATAGCCAATCCTAAAAGAAAAAGCATAATAAGTATCTGTAGTAGAGGAGAAGTTAACCCTTAAGTACTCATTACCTATAGGAAAGACTTCAAAGTCATAGTTAGGTACCTACAATAGAGAAGATGTCAAAGCCTAAAGGTATTCTTACTATTAGGTTTTCTTTCCTTGACATAGTCTTCCAAATAAGTGATAGAGCTATTGAAGAAGTTCTTTACACTTCGGGTTTTGGTTTCTGCATAGAAGCCTACTTTTTCTCAGAGAAGATACCCAACTTGTTTTTCTCCTTGGTTGAAATCCGCATCGAGTACGCCACCTACTAAGCGAGGGAAGGCCTCTTTTCACAGAAGGGATTTTATAGTTGGTAAAGCTAATATTTTTACTTCCTTTTACTGAGAGGAAACCATCTTTGATATCTATTTTTCGCAAGGGTTCCTGAGGGTTTTCATAAGCAATCACCAAAGTCCATCCTCCACAAGAACCTCCTTCTATAGCACCTCCAGCAGCTCTTACATTAGCTACAGTATATTCTCCATCTTTGCGCTTAGCATCTTGTAGGAGTTTGGTCACATCGGCAAACATTACATAGAGAGCATTCTTGCCCATATAGCGGGAATCAGTACTACCATCAAAGACAAATTCTCCTTTTATAGGAACATACTTTTCCTTAGGGAGTTTTAGAAGTACTTCCTCTACCGATTCACGTTTGTCATCCTTCACTACGATCTTGCCTCCGCTGCTCTCTCCCAATTCAAAAGGATAGGTAGCTGCCCAGTAGAGCCCTGCAAAGAGGATTCTACTGTTCTTAGGTAGGGATACCCTGCACTACTGGAGGAAAAATGTTTTTATCTTTATCAATATCAATATATTGCATATTCTGGCTATCGTTGAGCTTGGCACCTCCCACCAGATCGTTGAAGGGAGTATTAGGATTGTTTTTCCTTCCTGACGGCTCAAAAATATTGTTCCCCGTAATAAAGATATTTCTTTGGAAAGTACCTTGTAACGAGTTGTTAGCGTATCACTATCTTGTGCCATAAGAGGGCTTACCAAGGTGAGTGAGAATAGTAGGCTACAAAAGAATTCTCATAAGCTTTAGTTTGATAAAAATTTCGGTGGCAAATGTACGGAAAAAATAAATTCTCCCAGAAATAGCAATATTTTTTTAGAATAAAGAAATAAAACTAAGTCTGTTCCGTGAAAGCTTAACAGAATCCCCCTTAACACTAATGATCTTACTTTATATTTTGATTATAACAAGGAACTATTTAAACTTTCAACTTTTCTTCTTAAGCCATTCCACCAATATCCTTTTTCCAATCTTTTTCTCCTGCATATGGTAAATCTTTATTCCAATATCCATTAACATAGACTACTAATGATTTATCATAAATCTTAACTTTCTTACTTACCTCTTCTGTAGGTTTTTATCAAAAAGCATTCCAGCCACGTGCTTTTTAGGGGATCGCCTCATTGGCACGGGTGATGAGGTTGCACCCTAAACTCTCATCGGTGATATATCCAATGACCGTGAGGTTTGGATTTCCTTTAATCTTATCGTAATCAGCTGGAGCAATAGTCATCAATAGTTCATAGTCCTCACCTCCGCTGAGGGGCTACCATGGTACTACTTTAGGGCAAATTCTCACATACATTGATTAGGGTAGGGATCCAAGGGATTTTTGTCCTCCATTAGGCGACATCCTACATGGGATTGCTTACATATATGTAATAATTCGGAGGATAAGCCATCGCTGATATCCATCATGGAGGTAGGACGTACCTCTAAGGCTTCGAGTAAGGGAGACAATATCCTTACGTGCTTCGAGGGCTGAGCTGTCGCTCGATAAGGTATTGATAAGGCTCTAAGTCGGGCTGAAGGTTTGGATTTACCTTGAAAACCTCATTTTCTTTCGAGTATCTGAAGCCCCATATAAGCTGCTCCTAAGTCACCCGTAACGACAATAAGATCATTCTCTTTGGCGCCATTTCGGTAAACAATTTTCTCTAAAGGGAGCCTTGCCTATAGCTGTAACTGAGAGGATAAGCCCACGAGTGGAAGAGGTTGTATCGCCCCTCACAAGATCTACTTTATAGATATCACAAGCTCAGGCGTATGCCTTCGTAGAGCTCCTCCAGGCCTCCACCGGAAAACGGTTAGAAACAGCCAAGGAGACAGTCACCTGCGTAGGAAGGGGCATTCATCGCACAGATGTCTGAGAGATTGACCATGATAGCCTTGTACCCCAGGTGTTTTAGAGGCATATAAGCCAAGTTGAAGTGTATGCCTTCGATGAGCAAATCGGTGGAAACAACTGCCTTTTTCCTCCCCGAAGTCTATCACTGCTGCATCATCACCTATTCCCTTGATCGAAGAGGAATTATGAAGCGGGAAATCACGAGTAAGTAGGTCTATCAAGCCAAACTCTCCTAGCTGAGAGAGGTCTGTTCTATGGGTGTTTTTATCTTCTAACATACTTTGTTGGGTATACTAATTCCGCGCAAAGATACGAATTTTTTTATCTCAAAAATCAAGATTGGCAAAGAGGATAATTCTTCTTTTTCACTTTTCTTTGAGAGGGCTTTTTCAGTTAATAAATTTTCGTTAATCCCCTGTTTTTTGCACAAAAAGAAGTATATTTGCACCCAATAAATTTTATAATGTCTTTTTTATTACAAAATAGAGAAAAATGAGTATAGAGAAATTCAAAGAAGTGATAGAGACGGGATATACTGTTTCTGGAAAATATATCACCTTGGGTGGTGCTATGTATGAAGGCAAGGCCATTGCTAATTTGTTTGTCAATATTCCCTTGAAAAATCTTAACTGTCATGGGCTTATTGCAGGAGCAACGGGAACAGGGAAAACCAAAACCTTACAAGCTCTCACCGAGAATCTCTCCAAGGAGGGAGTACCTACCCTTCTGATGGATCTCAAGGGTGACCTCAGTGGAATTGCAGCCATAGGAGAAGAAAAATCTTTTATCAAAGAGCGCCACTCTCAGATTAACCTACCTTATACACCAGAGGCATTTCCCGTGGAGCTTCTGACCATATCCAAACAAGATGGAGTGCGTATGCGTGCCACTGTCTCTGAGTTTGGATCGGTATTGCTCTCTCGTATCTTAGACCTCTCCGATGTACAAGAAGGGGTACTGGCTGTAGTATTCAAGTATTGTGATGACCACCAATATCCCCTTTTTAGACCTCAAAGACCTCAAAAAAGTTCTACAATATGCTACCGAAGAGGGCAAAAAGTGAGTTCGAATCAGAGTATGGACGTGTAGCCGCTTCTTCCACTAGTGCTATTTTTGCGAAAGATTGTAGAGCTGGAGAACCAAGGAGCTGAACTCTTCTTTGGAGAGAGAAGTTTTGAAACCGAAGACCTCCTTCACACTGATGAAAAGGGTAGGGAGTGGTCAATATCATCCGCCTTACCGACATACAGGATCGTCCTAAGATGTTCTCTACCTTCATGCTTTGTCTCTTGGCTGAGATATACAACACCTTCCCTGAGATAGGGAGACCAGGAGAAACCTAAGTTGGTCATTTTCATAGATGAAGCCCACTTGATATTCAACCAAGCCTCCAAAGCCTTGCTCAACCAATTGGAGAATATTGTCAAGCTCATACGCTCCAAGGGAGTGGGACTGATCTTCTGTACTCAGACTCCTACCGATGTTCCTGATGCAGTACTCTCCCAGCTGGGACTCAAGATACAACATGCTTTGCGTGCCTTTACAGCCAAAGACCGTCAAGCCATCAAACTCACCGCTCAGAACTATCCTGAGACCAGCTTTTACAATGTTCCAGAATACCTCACTTCCCTAGGTACAGGAGAGGCTTTTTGTTACCGCTCTGGACAGTAAGGGACGCCCTACCCCTTTGGTAGCTACTATGATGCGTGCCCCTATGAGCCGTATGGATATTCTTACAGATACTGAGATCAAAGCTCTTTTAGACAAATCCGCTCTCAAGACAAAAATACAACGAAGTCATAGACCGAGAAAGTGCCTATGAGATACTCAATGCTAAGATTGCCAATGAAGCTCCTAAGGAAGATGCACCTAAGAAAAACTGAGACCAAAAAGTACTGCTGCTCCCAAGACCTCTTCTGCTCCCAAAAAGAGTACCGCGCAAAATCCTATTATAAAGATGCTCACCAGTGCTACCTTTGTACGTGGGTATTTGGAGTTCTTAGCAAGCTAATGAAAAATAGAAATGTAATGAAACTGAAAAAAACATATATTCCCCTACTTTTTGGGCAGGTATAACTTCTTTATTGGTAGGATGCTCCCAAGTTGATAAAAATTCCTTATCACGGATAGTAGTGTAGGGCTACTTACCCGCGGGACAAAAATAACCCAGTTGGATTCCCTCTATCAGAAGGATTCCTTGGTAAAAACCTCTTTGGAAGGAGAGTTTCGCTATATCAGTGAGGAGCGTTTCCTTATCTATGAGCGAGGTAAGGAGAAAAAGCAACTTTTGGAGCTAACACCCAATATTCCTTTGGATGGAAGCCCTCAGTATATACAGGAGTACAAGTCTTGGACGATCGCTATACTACTAAGGAGGGATATCTCTCAATAGTACTTTTTGGGAATATAAAGAAAGTGTACAAAGAATTTGATTTTGAGCAACTACTTTCCACAGTTATTGTTATGCCAAAGGGAAGCAATCTCTATTTTGCATTTGATCAAAAAGAACTCTTGCCGGCTCTGGACGACACCTATACTATAGAGAGTATTCCTGATACGGCCAAGGTAAAGCGTTTATTGCTCAATTGGGCTGAGGGGACACCTCCTACTCAATAGTTTTTGTAAGTAGCTCTACGGGAGAAAGTGGTTGGGTTGAAGTTTTTCCATAGCTTCTGTACTAGGATATTATCCTCCAACTCGGGAGTGATGATACACTGCTCAACTCCTTTCTCTTTGAAGAGCAGATAGCAATCCCTAAAGAGCATAGCAGGGATACCTTTGGACTGATATTCAGGACTGATCCCTATGAGGTAGAACTCCAATACTTTGGGGTTTTCTTCGAGCTTTCCATAGGGTGATAGAACCCCAGGGGAATAGTTTTTCCTTTAGCCTTCTGTAGCGCCTCTGAGAAAGATGGAATCATGATGGCAAAAGCAAATAATCTTTCCTCTTTGTCTAAAATGAATTTAATAAATTCAGGCAAGACAAAAAGGGATATATTTTTCTTAAAGTATTCCTTTTGCTTATCTGATACAGGGATAAGGAGGAAAGATTTGCATAAGAAGTATTGAAAAGATCGAACATTTCATCTACATAAGGGAGAATGTCCTTATTGGTCTTGATAGGAGCATAGCTAAGGCCATAGCGGCGCTCTACTACATCACCTGCCTTTTTATAAGGTTCGAAATCAACATCTTTAAGGTAGAAAAAGGACTCTATATAACCTTTTTCCTTGACCCAACCAAGTTTTTTTCTAAATGTTGTGCATAGTAGGGATAGTTAGTCCAAGTAGCCATACCTCCGATATGTTCGAAGCCAAAAGTTTGTATCCCTACCTTATCCATATTAGAAAAAGCCCATAGGACCTTCTACATACAAAAGTCCCAGTTCGTGTGCTTTGTCCAAAGCTTTTAGCAAGGCATCAGTAACCTTCAGATCATCAATCATGTCCAACCATCCAAAACGTACTTTGCGTACTCACGATTGATTTCATAATGATTAATAATCACAGCAATACGCCCTACTATAGTTCCTTTTTCATTATAAGCCAAGAAAAAGTGGCTTCACAATTCTCAAAAACAGGATTTTTAGGGTCAAGGTAGCCAACTCCTCTGAAATCAAAGGAGGTACCCAAGTTTTACTATCTTTATATAAGAAAAAGGGAACTTCACAAAGTCAAGCATTCCCTTGGTATTATCAACTCTTTTTACAGTAATCATTCGTGATGTGTTAATCGCTTGCAAAAATACAAAAATAAAGACTAAAGAAAGAATGATTAATAATTAATTAACATTTTAGAAAAGATTGGAATAAAATTGATTGATTATCACTATGTACATTTGCGCTTTATTTTCAGTGAACAATTGTCTGTGAATAGTAAGCGGTAAGCAGTTGTCAGTGAACAATGAGCAGTAGTTAGGATTTCTTATAATATTAATCATTAAAATTGAGTGCTTTTTCATTCCTTAAGATTTCGTATTTTTGTGAGCCTTATTGGTATTACAATACTATCCTTTATCACCATAGCGATAGTAACCATCTACCAATATCGCAATCAGTCGCGCATATATCACAATGAGCGCTTATTACGTAAGGAACAACAATTGGCTATGCAACTGCGATATGTATTTTCTCAGACTACTTTTCCCTTGGAAGATAAGTATATCCCAGTAATTTTCAGAGAAGAAATATATCGTATTGCCGATATAGAGAATATCAATTTCAATCTATATACCATCAATGGTACATTCCTGATCAGCTCTCAAGCAGGACTAAGAGAAAATAAGGAACTACATTGTATTCCTGATAGTATCCTCACTGCCTTATCCTCATCTGTGGATAAGCGCTTGGTCTTCCAAGCTCCAGAGGAGGGGGAAAGCTATCAATATTCTTATTCGTATGTCAATAATCTACAATATAAGCCTTTTGCTTATTGTACATATTCCTCATTTTGAGAATGATACCTTTTAACGAAGGGTTTCTTCAGGACTCATTGTATAACTTAGGAGGTGCCTATGGAGCCATATTATTACTCACAATAGTAGTTGCTTTTGGGTCATTTCTCGTTATATCACCCGATCACTCAAGGAGATACAACATAGGCTAAGAACCACTCATTTCTTAGGGAAGAATGAAAAATAAATGTGAAGAATACCACTACTGAGATAGGAGAATTGATCTTTTCCTATAATGAAATGGTAGATGAGATAGAGAAGAGTAAGAAAGCCTTTGGCTAAAATAGAGCGGGAGAAGATGTGGAAGGATATGGCCAAACAAATCGCTCATGAAATAAAGAACCCACTTACCCCAATGCGACTGAGTGTGCAGAACTTTGAGCGCAGATTCACCCCTGAGGATCCTCAATGTAGGGAAAAAGTGGCCAATTTTACCCAGATGCTCCTACAGCACATTGATACTCTTTCGGATATATCCGATGCGTTTTTCCTCTTTTGTTTCGATGCCAGCTCAGAAGAAGGAGCTATCCGACATCAACGCAATTATTCGTCGTACCATAGCGGTCTTTGACCTACCTTATATTCATTTTGAGAGCTCGCAAGAGGCTATTGAACTCTGTGTGGACAGGAACCAGATGAATCGCATGCTTACCAATTTACTCAAGAATGCGCTTTATGCTACCGATAGCACTCCTACTCCTTTGATAGAAGTAACTTCCTACACCGAAGGAAATTATGCCTATATTGTAGTCAAGGACAATGGTTCAGGGGTGCCTATAGTACTTCAGGAACGTATTTTTCGAACCTAAGTTTACCACTAAGAATACAGCAGGATCTGGCCTTGGTCTGGCGATGGTCAAGCATATCGTTAGTGCTCATGCTGGGGAGATAACTCTTAGCTCTGAAGTAGGAAAAAGGAGCCTCTTTCACAATTAAGCTGTCAGTGGTTGGACAAGAAACTAATCTCTAAAAACCGAAAACCTAACAAATTCAAAACTTAAAAAATATTACAATGGAAAGAAGAAATTTTTAAAAGAATTCTCTTTTAGCAGGCTTGGGATCCCTATTGGTTCCCTCTGTGGCACAAGCTCAAGCTTCTGAGTCTTTTGGTCGTAAAAGAGCCAAAAACATCATTTACTTGGTTAGTGATGGAATGAGTATTGGTACCTTAGTAATGGCCGATCTATATTCTAAGCGTATTTTAGGGCGTAGTAGTGCTTGGTTTAGCTCTTTTATGAACAGAAATTGGCAGTGAAAGCCTCTATGGATATGCAGTCTGCCAGTTCTGTAGTTACGGACTCTTCAGCAGCCAGCTCCTCATGGGGATCTGGACACCGTATCATCAATGGAATGATCAATGTGAGGGTTAATGGAGAACAATATACCCCTATCTTACAGAAATTCAAAAAGCAGGCAAAAAGTAGGCTGTGTAACTACGGTACCTATCACCCATGCCACTCCCGCAGGCTTCTGTACCAATAGCAAAGAGCGAAAAAGCACAGCCTAAAAATAGCAGAAAACCACCTTGACCTTCGCTTTGATGTCATGATGGGGGAGGAGATAACTATTTCAATGCAGAAAAGCGCAAGGACAAACAGGATATGTATGCCAAATATGTGGAAAAAGGCTTTACTGTAGTGAAAAATGTAAGCCAAATGAATGCCGCTCCTAAGAATGTTCCCCTACTTGGAGTGTTTGATAAAGACGCATTGCCCTATACCCTTGATGAAAAATAACACAACGAAGAATGCAACCATACCTACCTTAGCACAGATGACTCAAAAGGCCATTGATATGATGGCAGACCACAAACAAGGTTTTGTACTACAAGTAGAAGGCGGAAAAAAGTAGACTGGGCTGCTCATGGCAATGATATAGGTGCTTTTGCTCTTTGACCAATTAGCTTTTGATGATGCTGTACGTGTAGCAATAGACTTTGCCAAAAAGATGGCAACACTTTGGTTGTTATTACCTCCGATCATGGCAACGCTAACCCGGGTCTTATCTACGGAAAAAGAATGTAATAAGAACTTTGACAATTTGGCTCATTTTTCTCCATACTAATGACTTTACTTTGCAGAGTATTAACCTGACAGACTCAGTATCACAAGTGAGAGACTTGCTTACACATAATTTTGGAAATATTCCTTTTCTCAGGAAGAAGCCAGGAAATCCTCTTTCTATACTGAAGGTAAGCAAGAAGATGGACTCTACAACCACAAGAAACTCCCTTATCGTCTTTTAGCTGAGATACAGAAGAAACATACTCAGTAGGCTGGATCAGTATGGATCACTCCTCTGATTATACTGAACTGGCTATGTATGGTCCTGGAAGCCAAAACCTGCCTCCTTTTATAGAAAAACTATAAAATGCACAACTTCCTGCTCGAAGCCGCAGAGGTGGATATGTTGGAGAAATATTAATAGCATACAAATCAATCAGGGTTATGGCTTATAAAAATTCTCTTTTTCGGATATAGATGGCACCCTGCTGGATGCTGAGCGAACTCTCTCAGAGAAGACCATTAAGGTACTCTCTCACCTGAAGTATCAGTTTCCTATAGTGCTGATATCCTCACGTATGCCTATACAGATGCATTATTTACAAGAGAAAGCAGGTATATTGGGGATGCCCTTGATTGCCTACAATGGTGCCTTAGTTATAGATAAAGATGGAAAAAGTACTTCGCTCTACAGAAATACCTTTTTCTCTCTGTCAGCAGATTGTGGCGCTCAACCAGCAATATACAGGGAGGGAATTTACATATCAGCTTCTATCATTTCAATGAGTGGTATGTTCCCAAAAGCAGACCAGTGGGCACAGCGTGAAGAGCGCAATACCTGCACCACCCCTGTGGTAAAAACCAACCAAGAGGTGCTTTCCTTATGGGGTTCCCAGAACAAAGGTGCTCATAAGCTTATGCTCATGGGCGAAGAGGAGTTGGTAGAGGCGATGTGGCAGGCACTGCAAAGGGAAATGACAGGACAACTCCAGCTCTATAGAGCAAAGAATACCTATATAGAAATCACTCTACAGGGTGTTTCCAAGCTCACAGGTATAGAGGCTTTTTAGCTCACCAAAAGGGAATAAGCCTAGGAGATGCTATTGCTTTCGGGGATAATTATAATGACCAAGAAATGCTTCAGGCTGTTGGTCTGGGGGTAGCTGTAGCCAATGCCCGTGATGAGGTAAAAGCTGTAGCCAATGACACTACCCATCACCACAAGGAAGACGGGGTAGCTCGCTACTTGGCTAAAATGTTCGATATAGAATTATAATGATATATGGTAAAGATAGGTAATGTTACCTTAGGGGAATTTCTTACTTTTGGCTCCTATGGAAGATGTAAGGATCCTCCTTTTCGCCGATTGTGTAAAAAGTATGAGGGCGGATATGCTTTATAGTGAGTTTATCTCTTCCGAGGGGCTAATTCGCGATGCAATAAAAAGCCGTAAAAACTCGATATCTTCGATGATGAGCGCCCAGTAGGTATACAAATATTTGGTGGTGATGAGGAAGCTATGGCACTTTCGGCTCGTATAGTGGAGACTGTTTCCCCGATGTAGTGGATACTAATTTTGGCTGTCCGGTCAAGAAAGTAGTAGCCAAGGGGCTGGAGCTGCAGTGCTCAAGGACATAGACCTGATGGTACGCCTTACGCAAGCGGTAGTGAAGAGCACTCACCTTCCTGTAACAGTCAAAAACGCGATTGGGTTGGGATAGTGAGACAATTAACATAGAAGAGGTAGCCGAACGCCTACAGGATGTGGGTATACAAGCCCTCTCTATTCATGCACGTACTCGTGTACAGATGTACAAAGGTCATTCCGACTGGTCGTATATAGCCAAGGTGAAAAACAACCTCGTATTCATATTCCTATTTTTGTAATGGGGATATAGATTCTCCTGAGAAAGCCCTAGAGTACAAGGAACGATATGGAGTAGATGGTATCATGATAGGTCGTGCCGCTATAGGCTATCCTTGGATTTTCCAAGAGATCAAGCACTACATGGCTACAAGGGAGCTATTACCCCTCCTACATTATCCGAAAGAGCTGAAGCAGCCCTACAGCACCTACTCTGGGGCAGTAGAGTGGAAGGGAGAGCGCTTAGGTATCCTTTTGAGACACGTCGTCATTACAGCAACTACTTCAAGGGGATTCCTCACTTCAAGGAGTACAAACAACAATTAGTTACCCTCGACGATCTCGAAGCTCTAAAAGAAATCCTTATTAGAGTGAAAAGTGAAGAATGAAGAGTAAGATAGTTTAGAAAATAATGATCAATGATTAATAGATACTTTTGTTAGTATCGTCATTAATCATTGATCATTATTTTTCTAATCTTTAATAATTGATCATTATTGCATATCCTCCACCACGAGCGGCTTTCAAGGTTAGCTTGGTTTTTAGCATTGACTTTTTCTTAGTGATTGTATAGGCTTTTGGCATTGTTTTGGAAGTCAGCCTCAGGAGCATCTGCATAGATCGTAGCCTCATATACATGTCCTTTTTCCAAGAAATCTAAAGAAATTACAGATGTATGTCCATTCTCATTACTAGTATTGCCTACAAACCAATTATTACTATGCTTATCCTTACGAGCGATGGTAATATATTGTCCTGGTTCAGCTTCTAGATAAAGACTTTTCTGCCAATCTACAGGTACTTTTTAATAAACTCGAAAGCATCTAAGAATTTCTCATAGTTTTCAGGAAGATCTGCGGCCATCTGTAAGGGACTATACATGGTTACATATAAGCCTCAATTGCTTAGCCAAAGTGCTACTGAGCTTATGAGGGTTCTGAGATTTACCTTGGAGATATCTGTTTCAAAGATACCAGGAGTATAATCCATAGGGCCTCCTTGCAGACGAGTAAAAGGAAGGATAGTTGTATGGAAAGGCTTTTATAGTTTCTAAAGCTTCATACTCTGTACCACGAGCGGATTCGTTGCCTATGAGGTTAGGGTAAGTACGACATAGCCCTGTAGGGACGTATAGCCTCATGAGCATTGACCATTATTTTATGTTTGGCAGCTTCTTTGATGGCATAAAGGTAGTGATTCACTGCCCATTGTCCATACTGGTATTCTCCACGAGGGATGATACTACCTACATAGCCACTTTTTACAGAATTATATCCATAATCATTCATGAGTTGATAGGCTTTTTCCATGTGACGTTCGTAGTTGCGTAAGGAAGCTGAGGTTTCATGGTGCATCATCAGTTTTACCCCTTTACTATGAGCATAGGCATTGAGCCCTTTGAGGTCGAAGTCAGGATACGGAGTCACAAAAGTCAAAGACATAATCCTTGGAATTGTCAAACCAATCCTCCCAACCTATATTCCAGCCTTCTACGAGGACTTGGTCAAACCCATGTTGGGAAGCAAAGTCAATATAGCGACGTACTTTCTCATTATTAGCAGCATGGGTGCCATTGGGACGGGCTTTGGTGTAATTCACCTTGTCTAAATCAATAGTAGGGAAGTCATTGGTATAAGCCCAAGAAGACTTACCTGTAATCATTTCCCACCATACCCCTATATATTTAACAGGTTTTATCCAAGAAGTGTCAGAGAGTGCACATGGGTCATTGAGGTTCAGGATAAGGCGGGAGGCCAAGATCTCACAAGCATTATCACTGACCATTATAGTGCGCCAAGGGGTATGACAGGGCGTGTATAGATGCCCCTTATCTCCCTTAGCATCAGGAGTAAGGTGTGATTGGAAGATTAGGTGTTGCTCGTCTAAGTTCAGGTGCATACAAGGGATAATTCACTAGGGCGGCCTCATGTAGGTTGATATACAAACCATCTTGGCTCTTGAGCATAAGTGATGTCTGCACTCCAGTAGGGAGAAGGGTGTCTGACATACATTCTTAATCATTGCCTGAGGCATAAGGCTACGTATCTGTGAGAGCTTACTCTGCGTATAGTCATACTCTTGGGTATCGTAATCTCCTGGAATCCACCAGGCGGTATGGTCACCTGCCATGGCAAACTGACTTAGTTCCTCTGCATGATCACAAAGTAGGTGAGCTCCTTTTTGCTCAGGAAATTCATAGCGGAAACCAACTCCTTCATTGTATACACGAAAAGCGTAGATTCATCTTTCTGTGAGTAGTGGTTTGCTCCAAAAAGACACATAACTCATTGTAGTGATTGAGGATATCACTTTCCTCCCCATACGGGGCGCCATGTTTCCTTGAAAGTAGTTCTTTTTACTATCAACTACCTTAAAATGAGCGTTGAGAGATTCCCCTTTTCAAGAGAAAAACCTAAAGTGCTTTCCTTGATTACAGATTTGTTCTTATAGCTAATCTTATAAGAAGGAGTACCTTCCTTAGTAAGAGAGAAGGAAAGAACTACTTTTCCATTGGGAGAAACTAACTCCTGTGCTTTCACAGGGAGAAAAATGTATAAGCAAATAGCCATACAGACAAAGTTAAAATAAATGATTTCATGTTAGTTTTGAATTTTTAGTTTATCCTATATAACCAAGTTTCTTCGCTTGGTTGCATTTTTGCTTTTCACTCTTCATTTTTCACTTCCTTCTACTTTCTCTTGTTCTTCGTTCGTTACTTTTCTCTCTTCGCCTTTTAAAGAGATAAAAGTACGAACAACTTACAGCCCATCCTAACCAGAAGAGATAGAAACCAAAGTGAAACTTAGCTTTCATCACTTTGTGCATAGTGTGGGAGAAATCCCAATAGGTAGTCCCCGCCCTAAAAATTCCGATAAGGAGCAATATCCAAGCCACCTTTTTAGCAGAGGAAAGTCTCATTGCCTTGCGTACTCCATAGAAGTAGTGCTAAAAGTAGACACTGTGCAGCAAAAACAATAAGGCAGTCTTCCACCAAGAACGGAATACTAAGAACTGTCGGTACATAGTATGAATACCAATACGTCCCAACAATGACATTTGGGTAATAAGAATACCAGAGACTACCGAAATAAGCCCTTGAAAGAGCAATATAGAGGTGCTTTTTCATTTTCTAAGGAAAAAAGATTTATAAAATTACTAGGAATAAAAGGGTTACTTAAGAGTATCCATCCCTCTTTTTCCCGATATTTGGCTTTTATACTTCTTCTGAATAAAATCCTGTCCACCTGCTTTTTTGTTAAGAAAGCTAAAAGGAGTTTCTTTTTCAATAATGTAGCCGTAATGGTAGCTGTTTTCTCTCCTTTTTGTTCTACAGTCACCTCGTCGGAAAGGGTGTACTCAAGGGTTTTCACCTTGGCACGTGTTTCTTTCAGTTCTATGATATAAGGGAGCGCCTTTATCCGTACACTTGATATTGACTACCCATACACTATCATTGGAGAGCCATTTCTTTTTTTCATCTTTATTTCTTCCAGAAAAGATAGTCCTCGTCCTCCAAACGCTTGATTTGTTTAATTTTTCTCCCATCTTTTTTTGGGTACGCAGCTTCACCTCTCCCAGAGTGATGTAAGCCGCTCATAGAGAGGTTTGCCCTCAAGAGATTCCTCTACCAAGTCCTTGGCTTTGAGGAGGGAGTAAGCTTGCCATCAGAGCAAGCTGCAAGGCTAAAAAGCCGCTAAAAAGAATAATGTATTTTTCTCATTGAACTTTAATTTAGGTTTTTAGGGAGTTAGGGACTGAATATGTGAGGAAGACACCTTTCACTCTTCACTCTCCTTTACTCAACTACTTGGGTATCATAGTAATTTCGATATTGTTCATTCTCTTGGTATAGCTTTGGCATGGGTACCTTCGCCTATGAGTTGTCCTTGGTCTAAAAATAGGATATAATCAGCATTTTCGAGCTACCGATACACGGTGGCTAACAATAATGCGAGTAGTCTGCTGGGCTACTTGTGAGAGATTCTGAAGAATCTTTTCCTCCGTATCAGTATCTACTGCTGAGAGACAGTCATCAAAGAGGTATATCTGAGCTTCCTTGAGCAAAAGCTCTGGCTATGGATACTCGTTGGCGCTGACCACCACTAAGGGTAATACCTCTCTCTCCCAGTACTGTCTGGTAATTATCCTTAAAAATCCATGATATTGTCATGTACTTGTGCCAGCTTGGCCACTTGAATTACTTCGGCTTCACTTGCCTGAGGTTTGCCAAACTTAATATTGTGTGCTATCGTATCCGAGAAAAGGAAACAATCCTGAGGAACGACAGAGATGGACTTTCTCAAATCATTAAGATTTAGGTCTTTAATATTTCTTTCATCTATAAGAATCTGTCCTTGTTCTACATCATACATACGAGTAATTAGCTCTAATATAGTTGATTTTCCAGAGCCTGTACGCCCTATAATAGCGATACTTTTCCCTTAGGAATATGAAAAGAAATATCCTTAAGTGCTGTCACTTTTTGTATCGGGATAAGTGAAAGTGAGCATGATCAAAACGTATATCTCCAAAAATGGGAGTAGAAGAGAGCAAGTATTTTTCTATATGAGGCTTCTCCTGTAGAAACTCGTTGATACGCCCTTGTGAGGCTTCCGCTTGTTGGACAATATTACTTACCCAACCTACCGTAGCCACTGGCCAAGTAAGCATCATTACATAAATAGTAAACTCGGTAATAACCCCTATAGAATCAATCTCTCCCTTAATATACAAGCGTCCTCCTATGAAAATAACAAAGATGACACTAATACCAATAAGAAAAATCATAATAGGAAAAAACCAAGCTTGTATCCTCAATAGTTGCAAATTCTTCTTACGTCCCTCCCTACTGAGTGCTTCCATACGTTCTTGGGTAGGAGTTTCCAAAGCAAAAGCTTTGATCGTCTGAATCCCAAAAAAAGTTTCCTGAGAGAAAGAAGAAATATCCGAGAGAAAGCGCTGTACCTCAAGGGTTTTTACATTGATTTTTCGGCTAATAAAGTATACCAATACTGCTAATATAGGCAAAGGTAACAATGCATAAGAAGCCAAAGTAGGGGAGGTATAGAACATCAGTGGAATACTACATAAAAAGAGAGTAATTGTCTGTACACTATACATCAGCGCAGGGCCAGTATACATACGTACCTTTCCTACATCTTCACTGATGCGGTTCATTAGATCACCCGTGCGATGTTGCTTATAGAACTGCTGAGAGAGCACTTGATATTTCTGATATACCTCATTCTTCATGTCATACTCTATATAACGAGATACATTGATAATAAGTTGTCTCATCCAAAAGGTAAAAACCTGAAAGTAGGGTAGCTCCTATGATAACCAAACAATACAATAGGAGATCACTCCCTATACTTTTTGAGAAGTAGGCGAAGCGAGATAATCCTCTACTGCTTTTGATGGCATATTGCACACTTTTGGGCATGACCAAAGAAAAAAGTCGCGCAATAATGGTAATGAGTACCCCCAGATAAGCTGCTTGCGGTATTTGTAAAAATATTTGTTTACGTAGGTTAAGTGTTTCATTCTTATAGTTCTTTTCTAAGACGCGCCACTGGTATATCCAATTGTTCTCAGTACTTCGCAATAGTGCGGCGTGCGATGGGGTAGCCCTCCTGCTTGAGTAGCTCCATGAGCTTATCATCGGTGTAGGGCTTGCGCTTATCCTCTCCTTCAATAATAGTTTGGAGGATCTTCTTCGACTTCATGGGTAGAGATATCCTCACCTTCGTCATTCTTAATTGCTTCTGAGAAGAAAGCTTTTGACAGGCTTGGTACCATAGGGTGTACTGACAAATTTGCTATTAGCCACACGTGATACAGTGGATATATCCATACCTATACTCTCAGCTATATCTTTGAGAATAAGAGGCTTTATCTTAGTCTCATCACCAGTAAGGAAATATTCCTTCTGGTGGAGCATGATAGCATTCATAGTGACCAATAGGGTATTCTGTCGTTGCTTGATAGCATCAATAAAACCACTTAGCTGCATCGAGTTTTTGTTTGATAAACTCAACCGCTTCTTTCTGTTTTTGTTTGTCCTTCTCTGTTGAATCCCGATAAGTTTTTGAACATCTCAGTATATTCCTAGAGATATGCAACTGGGGAGTATTACGGCCATTCAGGGATAGTTCCAATTGACCATCATTGACCGTAATAGTAAAGTCAGGTACTATCTGTTCAGAATATTTTCTCCTTCAGAATAAGAACTCCCCGGCTTGGGATTGAGTTTCTCTATCTCTTGAATAACCCCTTTGAGGGTATTCTTCAGAGATATCATATCGCTGAGTGAGCTTATCATAATGCTTCTTACTGAAGAGATCAAAAATTTTCTTCAAGAATACGAATTGCCAATTCAGTAATAGCTGTTTGAGGCTTTGTGCTTGAGCTGAATAATGAGACATTCCTGCAGGTTACAGGGCGCCAATACCTGCAGGGTTCCATTGGAAAATGACTGTCTTGAGTACACGCTCAACCTCCTCTTCTGTAGTATATAAGTTTTTGGGTAAAAGCAGTCATCAGCTATATCACGCATAGAACGGCGTATATATCCGTTGTCATTGATACTCCCCAATAAGGAATTCGGCTATATCATGCTGCCGATCATCCAGACGGAAAGTACTGAGCTGATCTAAGAGGTACTGATGGAAAGAGAGTTCCTCACGATAGGGCTGCCCGTATTCCTCATCAGAATTGTTATAACTATTGGAGTAGAGACGATAATCAGGTATCTCATCATCACTGAGATACTCATCTACATTGATAGCATCTGCCTGTATGATCAGACTATCCTCATAAGCCTCTTGACCTGTGTCAAAAGGATCTTCATAATCTTCTTTTCGTCCCAATTCTCGTTGTCAGAGGGCTCCAAGGCAGGGATTCTCATCTAACTCCTCTTTCACTCGTTGTTCAAAAGCTACGGTAGGGAGCTGTACAAGCTTCATAAGCTGTATCTGTTGTGGGGATAGTTTTTGGGTAAGCTTTGAGTTGTAACTGTTGTTTTTAACATAATTTGTTTTAAGAAAACGGTAGATTACAAGTACTGTAAACAGATGGTATTGTCCTTACAGTAGTCTATATTGATAGCTATAATCTCGTTTTTATCATTTACGACAATAGGAAAACGTACTAAAAACGCTTGTATCGGGGCAAATACACATAGAACACTACTCCTTTCTCAGAAGTGAGTATATCTGAAGCCCTATAATTCCCAGTCTCTCGACTGATGAGATCCAAAGACCTCTTCGGAAGAATAAATTACAAAAATCATGATTTTGCAACTGATTCTTTAGAACAGAGAACACCTGACTGAGCTTTAGCCATACCTCCTTCTTCAGGAGGTATGATCTTAGAAAATCTTGAGCATAGGATATAGTACAGGATAATCTTCCTCGGAGGTATTGATCACAGCCTCTATAAATCGTTGTGCAGAGGCTTTCTGAGCTTCTTGTGCTTGTAGAGCGAAGCAAAACAATATACTGACTAAGGTGAAAAATTTTTTCATATAATAGTACTATTACGATTAATAATGCATAAGTTACTACTAAATAAACAAGAAAAAGTAAAATTAACATTCTTAATAAGTAGGCTAAATGTACTTTTTCTTTCCAAGAGCATTCACTCTACAAAAATCCGATAGGCATCAGGAACACCTATCGGAAAAATCAAATAATTATGAAAAACTTAAATCTTTTATGAATAAAGTACTTTTTCTATTCTTGTTCCAACTCTTTGATATACTCTTTAATATCTCCAAGGGAGGAGAAACTGTTAAAGGTAAGTTTCACGTCATTAGCTTCGACTTCTTCGATAAGGGAACTCAAAAGGCGCAAAAGGAGCTTCTTCATAGCCAAATAGAGTACTGTCAAAGTCTATACCAGCTACTATATCTTCCTGAACCATGCCTAAGCACCAGTTTTTCCATAAATTCAGCTAAAGGAATCTCACTAAGGTGATATCCTTCCCATTCTTCTTGTTTGCAGTTTTGCAGCTTTCTTTGTCTGACCAGAAGCAAGGACTCCTACTTCTTCATCATCCTCTGTGGTAAACTGAGAGGATATGCAAGAAGCAACATATTCTTTCTCATCCTTAAGACAATAGACAACACCTTTGGCACTACCTCTCTTACAAAATGATAGTAACTATCTATTAATTCTTGTTGCATTTTTTTATTACGTTTTTGAATTTTATGTTTCATTTTTTGAATTTTTACATTCTTGGCATGGATTGCATCATACGCATCATTTGTTTGGCTCCTCCTCCTTGCATCATTTTTCATCATTTTACTCATTTGGTCAAACTGTTTGAGAAGCTGGTTTACCTCACTTATATTACGTCCACTTCCCTTAGCAATACGATTTTTTTGCGAGAAGTATTGATAATAGCAGGGTTGCTACGCTCCTCTGGAGTCATCGAATAGATAATCGCCTCGATATACTTAAAAAGCATCATCACTGATATCCAAATCCTTGACAGCCTTACCTACTCCTGGAATCATTCCTAAGAGGTCTTTCTATGCTCCCCATTTTCTTAATCTGCTGTATCTGAGAAAGGAAAGTCGTCAAAACCAAATTGGTTCTTAGCGATTTTCTTCGTAGTTTTTCAGGGCTTGCTCCTCGTCGAACTGCTCTTGAGCTCGCTCTACCAAAGGAAACCACGTCACCCATTCCTAAGATACGATCCGCTATACGTGAGGGATAGAAGATGTCAATAGCATCCATTTTCTCCCCAGTACCGACGAACTTGATAGAGCTTGTTCACTACTGATTTGATAGAGATGGCGGCCCCTCCACGAGTATCTCCATCAAGCTTGGTAAGCACTACCCCATCGAAGTTCAAGACATCATTGAAGGCTTTGGCTGTATTCACAGCATCCTGTCCGGTCATGGCATCAACCACGAAGAGTGTTTCCTGAGGAGTTACAGCATGGTGTATGTCCGCAATCTCCTTCATCATCTGCTCATCCACAGCCAAGCGCCCTGCAGTATCTATGATTACCACATTGTAGCCGTTACTTTTGGCATAAGCCAAAACCTTTTTGAGCAATATCCACTGGGTTACGGTTCTCCTTTTCGAGAAAAAACCTCGACACCGATTTGTTGCCCTACAATATGTAGCTGGTCAATCGCTGCTGGACGATATACGTCACAGGCTACCAACAGAGGTTTTTTTATATTTTTGAGAAAATTGGCTAACTTTCCAGAGAAAGTTGTTTTTACCAGACCCCTGTAAGCCCGACATAAGAATCACTGAGGATTTCACTGAGGGTTTACCCCTGTAGCGTCGCCCCCATCAGTTCGGTAAGTTCATCATGAACTATTTTTGACCATCAACTGTCCAGGGCTGTAGGGTAGTGAGTACGTTAGACCCCAAGGCTTTGGCTTTCTTGGCTGTGAATTCCTTAGCTATAGCATAGTTCACGCTCGGCATCCAAGAGGGCAGGCGTACCTCCTTGAGATCTCAGCGACATTGATTTCAGTAATCTGACCATGCCCTTTGAGGACATGTAGCGCTTTCTCTAATTTGTTACTTAAGTTATCAAACATTTTAGTTATTGTTGTAGAGACGAATCACCTAATTATTGTAAGGGCGAATGATTATTCGCCCTTACAGATTAAAATTAAAAATAAATTTTTTACAGCATCAATACCTTTTTGAAGGAGATCTTCTGTATTGCCAGAAAGAAGTTCATTGAAAGCCTTTTTAGCTTCTTCCCACTTATCTTCTGGAACACTTTTTAGAGCTTCAAACTTCTCTGTAAGCGCACTTTTGTTCTCAAGAGTTTGTTGATTTCCTCTTGAGCTTTTGCCTTAAGGTCGCCACTTTGTAGTCCTAAGGACTCTGTTAAAGAGCTGATTTTCTCGGTAAGGGCACTAATCTTATCTTGTGCATCCTTTAGGAATTGTTCTTTATCCATAATCTATCTAAATATTATATTTTTAAAAACGTGCAAAAAATACACTGTTTTCATGAAATAAAACGCCAAATAATTGTTAATTATTAATACCAATAACAAGGAATAGGGAAGACACTCTCAACTTTTCACTTTTTCAAAGCTGAATTCCTTAGCATCTTTTACTTTTTCTTGGGTTAGAGCCAGTTGCAGTACTTCCTGCATGTCTGTAACATAGTGAAAAGGTAAGTCCATCCAAGTACTCGGTTTTTATCTCATTGATATCTTTTTGTTCTCCTTACAAAGGATAATTTCCCTTGATCCCAGCACGCTTAGCCGCAAGTATTTTTTCCTTGAGTCCTCCTACAGGAAGTACTTTCCCTCTGAGGGTAATCTCTCCAGTCATGGCCAAGTTCTTCTTTACTTTCCTTTGGGTAAGTACAGAGAAAAATAGAGGTAAGCATCGCGATTCCTGCACTGGGACCATCCTTAGGTGTTGCTCCTTCTGGGATGTGCATATGTATCTTGTATTGTTCGAAAATACGCGTATCCAAGCCAAACTGTTGGGCATGTGATTTGATATATTCCAAGGCTATTGTTGCTGATTCCTTCATCACAGTTCCTATATTTCCGGTGATAGAAAGATCTCCACTGCCTTTGGAGAAAGCTGATTCTATAAAGAGAATATCCCCCCACACTTGTCCATGCCAATCCTGTAACTACTCCTGCTACTTCATTGTCCTCATACTTGTCATGTTCGGAAGGGATACCGAGTATCTTTTCGGATATCCTCAAGAGATATCTTAGGGTTATATTCCTCCTTCATCGCGATGGCACGGGCTATATAGCGTACTATCTTAGCGATTTGTTTTTCCAGATTACGCACCCCCGACTCTCAGGTATATCCCTCGATAATACGTTCTATCTCTTTCTTACCCAGTTGAATATGTTTGTCCATCATGCCATGTTCTTTAAGCACTTTAGGAAGAAGAAAAATGTCAGGCTATTTCTACTTTTTCTTCGATGGTATATCCAGAGATATTGATAATCTCCATTCTGTCCTTCAAAGCAGGCTGTATGGTACTAAGATCATTAGCTGTGGCGATAAACATCACTTTGGAGAGGTCGTAACCAATCTCCAAGAAATTATCGTAGAACTCATTATTTTTGTTCAGGATCAAGCACTTCCAGCATAGCCGAAGAGGGATCTCCTCCATAACCAATGCTAAAGCTTGTCAAGTTCGTCAAGGACAAAAACTGGATTAGAAGTACCTGCCTTTTTGATTAGCTGGAGGATACGCCCAGGCATCGCCCCAATATAAGTTTTGCGGTGTCCACGTATCTCAGCTTCATCGCGCAAGCCTCCTAAAGCCACTACGTACATACTCACGACCTAAAGCCTGGCAATGGAGCGACCTAAGGAGGTTTTTCCCACACCAGGAGGTCCATAGAGGCATAGAATAGGTGACTTCATATCATTGCGGGAGTTTCAGTACTGCCAAATATTCTATGATACGGCGCTTAACATCTTCCAAACCATAATGATCTTTTATCCAAGATCTTTTGGGCTTTTTCAGATCAAACTTATCCTTGGAGTACACTCCCCAAAGGCAAGTCTAAAAAGTAAATCAATATAGTTACGCTGAATGGCATAGTCAGGCATCTGAGGATTTAGGCGCTGAAGTTTGGCCAATTCCTTATCAAAATGTTTTTGTACTTTCTCATTCCATTTCTTTTCCTTGGCCTGCTGTTTGAATTTTTCTATATCTGCCTCAAAAGACTCATTGCCCAATTCCTTTTTGAATGGTCTGTATCTGCTGATGAAGGAAATAATCTCGTTGTTGTTTGTCAAAGTCTATATGTACTTTCTTCTGTATTTCCTTTCTCAAAGAAGCCTTCTGTAGCTCTACTCCAAGATATTTGATAATAGTCCAAGCACGGGTAAGTAGGCTATCCTGTTCTAAAAATTTCCTGTTTTTCTGTAACAGATAAAGGAAAGGAAGAGGCTACATAGTTGAGTAAAAATAGTTGTTTTCTATATTCTGTATGGTAAAAAGCTATCTCCTGATTTCCCTCAGGAGTTCTTTTAGCTAATTTTAAGGAAATATCCTTGACTACTTCTACCGAGGAGAGAAACTCTTGATCATCTTCCTTGGGGACGATTTCAGGAACTTCCTTTATCTTAGCCACTATATAAGGGGTAGTAGCTGTGAAAGATTCTATTTGGAAACGATCACGCCCTTGACCCAATATATGCGTTGTCCCCTCAGGGTTTTCAATACCTTAATTATATGTGCTACCACTCCTATAGAATAAAGATTCTCTGGGTGGCTTCTTCCTCATTGCTGCTGACTGGCTACCCCAATCAAGCTGAGAATGACGGGCATCGTTAATCAGCTCAAGAGCACTATCCCTGCGAATAGTGATAGAGGAGAGCGCTCCAGGGAAAAAGTACCATATTCTTAACAGGAAGAATGGGGGAGTTGCTCAGGAAAGGATCTTCTTCCTCCTCGCTATCCTCTTGGTCTTCAGAAACATCCTTAGCCATTTCTGACAAAGAGATAGGAATTACTTCCATGTGTATTTCAGGTTCTTCCTCCGAAGAAAAGATGTCAAAAATTTCCTATTTTTCATAAGTTTAATTCCTTAATTATTATGCAATACTGTCAGTTTGTCATACTCTTTCTATTTTTACTACAAGAAAAAAATTAACCCATTGGTTTTTAGTTATGTAGGTATTTGGGACAAACCAACCTGAGATATATAGACAAGATGTATGCCAAAAATTAATGAGCTGTGAACAGTTCTCTTTTTGGAATTAAGAGATAGTAATTCTCCAAATCTTGGTACTTCACTTAATTTTTGGTATAGTAAATTTATGCATTTGATATGAAAAACACTTTTTATTCTTTTTATCACTCTCCCTTTTTATACCTTTGTCTCTCAATATTAAATTATTAAAAAAATCATGTCTTCTATTTCTTTATTACTTTGTAGAGCCCTTATGATAGAATTTGTAGTTATTCTCCTTTCTTTATTGGGAGTAGGCTCATTATTTTTGGGTATAGAAGAAGCCTTGGACATTATAATAAACTTTTTCATCTTTATACTTGTAGGAGCTATCTGTTGTATTCCTATAGCTATAGGGATAGGGAGAATACCTGAGCCGCAGTAACAAATTTCTTATCAAAAAAACTCCCATTAGGGATTCTCCTGATACTTTTTCTACTCCTTTGGAGTCTTTTTCAAATATTACTATAGTTTCTATTGGACAAGGAAAAGGTTTTGTATCTATGGAAGAACTCTTAGAAGTGTTTGCCTTTTGTCTTCTTTTAGGTGCTTTTCCAAGTTTTGGAGTAGGGATATGGTTGGATGGAAAAACTACTTGCTATGATTAAGTCTCCCAAGGAATAGCTGTAGGGTAGGGAAGAGCGCTTATGCCCTCACTTGAGAGTTGAGTCTCTATCCTTTCAATGATTTTTTTCTCTGTCCTCCTTATAGTCGAACCACTGAATATCATCAGATTTCTTAAACCAAGTAAGCTGTCGCTTGGCAAAGCGGCGGGTATTCATTTTAGCATTCTCATAGCCTCCTGCAAGGGAGACCTTTCCTCCCAAAAATCAAAGAATTCCTGATACCCCACTGTCTGTAGGGGCGTTGAGATGACGGCAGGGAAGAAGGCGTTCTATCTCCTGCAGGAGACCCTGCCTGAAGCATCTCTTCCATACGCTGATTGATACGCTCATAGATCACCTCCCGCTCAGCAGTAAGACCTATGGAAATCACCGAAAAATCCCGCTGAGTAGTTTTCTGTTGTAAGTAGTAGGAATAAGGATAGTCTCCACTGAGGCAAACCTCCAAAGCACGTATGATACGCTGAGGATTCTGCATATCTACCTTAAGGCAATAGGTAGGGTCTAGTGCCCTTAATTCTTCTTGTAGTACCCTATTCCTTTTTCCTTATATAAAGTGTTGAGAGATTCTCTCACTCCCTCTTTGATAGGTGGAAAATCATCCAATCTTTGAGGATTACATCGTTGTATAATCCACTACCCCCAACCATGATCACAAGTTTTTCAGAGCAAAAGAGCTTAGGAAGCTAGCTCCATAACCTCTCTTTCGAAATCACCCACAGAATAAGTATCAAAAATACTCTTATGCTGAATAAAGTGATGTGGCGCTGCGTCAATTCCTCACATGAGGGGACGGCTGTACCTATGGACATCTCTCGATAGAACTGTCAGGGAATCACAGGAGAGTATTTCTGTATCAAAGTGTCGAGCTAAGACAATAGCCAAGGCTGTTTTTCCTATGGCAGTAGTTCCTACTATATTGATTAAGAGATTCATAAATATATGTTTTCCTAGGCAGCAAAGGTATAAAATACATTCTTTATAAGCAAGGGTAAAAAGGAACAACCATCCTTATATAATTTCTTTCATTTTCCCTTAGCAGAAAACAGGAAAAAGAAACAAATTTTGTTAATAATGAGGGGTAGTATTTTTATTGAGATAGTATTTTTGCCGATGGAATAAAAATATAACATAGAAAAATGACAAAAAGAATGTTTTATCATTTCTCTTGGGCTTTTAGCTCCTTTTTGCTACTGCTCAGGAAGAACAAACTACTCAACAGACTCCTCAAGAAAAACGAAAAACAATATCCTGCTACTATAGAAGGGCAGTATGATCAACTGGTAGAAAAAGCAGGAAATTGGGAAAAGTATAAAGCTTATCAAGAAGGAAAGTATCTACTCTTTCAAGCGCTTTATGCTCGATAGTCTCAAGGCTCAAAAAACAGGTACTCGAGAAAAAGCTTGACACCATCAGCAGCCAATCCTCTCAGATAAAACAGCTCAACCAAAAGAATCTCTTCTTTGAGAGTGACTTGGACAAAGATCGTAATAACAGTATAGAGTTCTTAGAAATGACCATAGAAAAGGGCTTGTATTCTGCTGTTGTATGGGGAATTATTATTATATTAGCAATATTCTTAGCTGTATTCGTATCCCGATTCTCTCGTTCTAATAGCATCACCCGTGGAGCGCTAAAGGATTTGGAATCTCTACAAAACGAATATGAAGAATATCGCACCAAAGCTATAGAGCGCGAGCAAAGGTTCGTCGCCAATTGCAGGACGAAATCAACAAACATCGTTCATAAGATGCGTATTGACATTATAGCTGTTGTTCCTGAACTTCTCCAAAGCCCTTTCGAGCACTCTATTTTCAAGCGTGCAGTAGAAAAGGGCTTAGCTGCTGATACACTTTCATGACCTCCGCCAGTATGGCTTGGGCAATACAAACAGATAGATGACTACAGTTTTGGAGGAGGGGCAGGCATGGTACTGATGATAGAGCCTATAGATGCTTGCATTTCGGCTCTGAAGGCTGAGCGTACCTACGATGAGGGTGATCTACCTTACCCCCGATGGTGAGACCCTAAAGCCAGCCAATGGCCAATGCACTCTCCTCAAGGAGAATATTATTATTCTCTGTGGCCACTACAAAGGGGTAGATCAGCGAGTAAGAGATCACTTTGTCACTAAGGAAATTTCCATAGGGGATTATGTCCTCTCTGGAGGCGAACTGGCCGCAGCAGTACTTTTCCGATGCTATCGTACGCCTGATCCCAGGGGTACTCTCGATGAGACTTCAGCGCTTACGGATTCCTTTCAGGACAATCTCTTAGCGCCTCCTATATATACCCGTCCTGCCGAATACAAAGGGTGGAAAGTCCCTGATATACTCCTCAGTGGCAACACTCCTTTGATAGAAAATTGGCGGGGAAGAACAGGCTTATAAACGTACTGAGGAGCGCCGCCCTGACTTATTACAATAATTAGTGAAAAGATAATTAATGAAGATTTTTAGAATCAAAAATATTATAGAGAGATCAATATACTTCGTGTAAATGGAGATGATGAGATACAGCTCTATGACAAACACCGTTTTGCTAGTTATCGAAATCCTTATCGTATATTGCTCAGTGATATACTCTGTGATATTTATTTGGAAGACGATGACCTTATCATATACAGAGATCAGTTACAATATTTTTGAAAAATGTTCTGATTTTTACACTCTTAGCTATGCTTCCAAGAGTAACCGACTCTATGAGGATGAGGAATACTATTACCACCCAGAATTGGAGGTTTTTCTTACTCATATCCTACAATCTATCCAATGATTATGATAACGAACTATTCGAAGAGGAATTTGTAAGGTGAACTATGTATATTATGAAAATAAAAATCCCAAAACAAAGGAACATCTTACCACTCTTTTTGCAGAATACCTCCAGAAACACCAGTCTAAAAAGGCAAAAGTCTCTATTCTGCTAAAGAACCAGAACGGATTCGATCTCAAAACTCATATGATCAAGCCTTTTCGTATTGATTTCGAGCGAATGTACAATGATGATTTCTTGGAAATACACAATAGAGTAAAGAAGAGCATTACTGATGAGAACAAAGGGGTGGTTCTTTTTCCATGGGATAGCAGGATCAGGCAAGACCAACTATATCAAGTGGCTCACCAGTCAGGTGCCCTAATAAGAAATTTATCTTTGTGCCTACCTCTATGATTGCTTCTCTGACGGATCCTTCCTTCATGGGAGTATTGATAGATCACAAAAACTCAGTCTTGGTCTTGGAGGATTGTGAAAAACTATATAGCTGAGCGTACCGCTACAATAGCAATACCGATGTGGTATCCTCCATACTCAACATTGCCGATGGTATGCTCTCCGACGTATTGGAGTGCCAACTAATCTGTACCTTCAACTCGGATATTTCTAAGATAGATTCTGCCCTACTGAGAAAGGGACGACTCATAGCCGAATACAAGTTCAAGGAACTTACAGTAGAGAAATGTAATAGTTATCTCCGTTCTATAGGCAAAGAGCCTAATATAACCTCGCCTTGTTCCTTGGCTGAACTGACCAATATGGAAACAAAGGCTCTGAAAGAAGATACTAACAGCCCTAAAAATAGGCTTTCAAATAATAGACTATGAACTTTTTCAAGAAATTATTTTCCTCCGATAAAAAGAAACCTTAGATAAGGGCTTGGAGAAATCGAAGACATCTTTTTTTGACAAACTCACCCGTGCTATTGCGGGAAAAATCCAAGGTAGATGATGATATCCTTGATGAGTTAGAAGGAGTCTTGGTCAGTAGTGATGTAGGAGTAGATACCACCCTGAAGATCATCGAGCGTATAGAAAGCGTGTAGCTCAAGAGAAATACTTAGGCACCAGCGAGCTCAATCGAATCCTTCGAGAAGAAATAGCTGCTCTACTTTCCCAGACTCAGCGTGGGAGGAAGTGGACTTTTTCTGTCCCCTCGAACAAGAAACCCTATGTGATTATGGTCGTGAGGGTCAATGGAGCGAGGAAGACGACTACTATAGGAAAATTGGCTTATCAATTTAAGAAAAAAGGATTCAAGGTAGTTTTAGGGGCTGCCGATACTTTCCGCGCCGCAGCCATTGACCAGCTACAAGTATGGGCAGAACGTGTAGGTGTCCCTCTTGTAAAACAACAAACAGGAAGCGATCCTGCTTCTGTGGCCTATGATACTCTTTCCTCTGCACTCTCCCAAGGGGCTGATGTGGTGATTATCGATACAGCTGGGCGCTTGCACAATAAGGTAAACCTTATGAACGAGCTAAGCAAGGTAAAGCGTGTGATGCAAAAGCTCCTGCCTGAGACTCCCGATGAGATTCTCTTGGTACTGGATGGCTCTACAGGACAAAAATGCCTTTGAACAGGCCAAACAATTCACCTTGGCTACAGAGGTCAACGCTCTGGCTATTACTAAGTTGGATGGAACAGCCAAAGGAGGCGTGGTCATGGGTATTTCTGACCAATTCCAGATCCCTGTCAAGTACATAGGAGTGGGAGAGGGCATAGAAGACCTACAAGTATTTAACAAATACGAATTTGTCGATTCCTTCTTCAAATAAAAATCTTTTATGAGAAAAAGAGCGCGTATAAGCCTTATCTGTCTCTCTTGTATGGTACTACTTAGTGCCATACGTGGGGGCCTTTTTTTCTCTTATTACCTTCTTTCTCCTAAAGGAATTTACAGCTCTTTTCTGTGAAAAACAAAGCTAATGTACAAAAACATTGCGATGGGAAGTGCTTCTTAGCCAAAAGTATCTTCGGACAACACTCAGGAACAAACCAATATCAAATTTGATTTTACAAAACACCAAGCTGAGGTTTTTGTATGGAAATTCTACATTTGAACCACTTTACCTTCCTGTTACTGAAAAGTCACTTCTTTTTATTATCATTTTTCTACTTATGAGACTATAGATAGTGAAACACTCAGACCGCCAGTTAACTGTTAATTATCAATTGTTAATTATTAGTGGTTAGGGTATAACCCTATATTCTTAAAATTAGTAAAAAATGAAAACTATATATATTTCCTTATATTCATAGCTATAGGGTTGTCCTCTTGTACAGTAGAGAAAACTCCTTTTGGCAATCAGCTCAACTTTACTTCTCGTGGAGAACTACAAGAAGTGGGCTACTTCAAGAAAAAAATAATCACCTTATCAGCATAGAAGCTCCCGATGGCGAATTTCTCCGCAGTTACAATAAAATAGCGGTAAAATTTCCACCTCCAATGATCAAGATGTTATCTCTGAGGTAACTTTTTCCCCTTCACATAAGGACATAGAAGGCAATACCAAGTCTGCGCCTCATAGTCCTATACTTACTCCTTCTACAAAAAACAAATCCTTTGAAGGATTTGCCATTTTTGATACTCCTAAGGATTATTCTGTGCTCAATGTCATCCATTCGGGAATCAAAACCCCTTGGGATCTAGTCCTTACTTACAAAGTAAATGGTACAACCTATTCCTTAGAGACAAATATAGAGGTCTTGGACACCCGCAACTCCCAACCTGAATATGACCCAGTTTGTAGGGACGTGATGGCAAGCAATACTATATAGCTCTAACAGCTCCTGAAGTTCCTAAAGTGGCTGTCAATGAATTGATTGCAGGTATCTGGGTACAACAGTCCGATAGTACTTATACTGTGGCCAATGGCTATCTTTTTGAAGCTTGACCCACGTATGCCTGGAGAGGATATGAGAGACCACTCTTCTCCCAACAACGAAGACCTACGCCAAGGAGCAGATGAAAGCTTCTACCATGGGAAAGTAAATTATACCATGGAGGGCTATTGGACTCTGAACTTTATTCTCAAAGATGCCACTGGTCAGGTGATAAAAAGGCACTCAAGTATCTCAAAGGGTACAAATGGGTGTCTTCGGTGAGCAAAAGTGAACTTCATATTGATATTCTTTTCTAAAAACACAATGAAAAATACCATATATTATATACTTCCTCTCTTACCTCTTTCTTTCTATGGACAAACAAAGAGAAATGACAGTATCATCAAGCTCAAGGAGGTAGTAGTTGCTGAGAAATTTTCGCAAAAAAACAAATCCAGTCGGAAGTAAAACTCTCTTGTACAGTGGACGAATACCTTTCCACTTCTGACAATATCAGTTTTATCAAGCGGGGGGCTTATGCCTGGGAACCTATGCTCAACAATATGAATACTGAACGCTCCTCTGTCACTATTGATGGTATGCATGTATTTGGTGCTTGTACGGACAAGATGGATCCAGTAACCTCTTATGTGGAGACCAACAACCTCTCCAAGGTGGATATACACTCTGGACAACAAGGAGGTATGCATGGGGCTACCATAGCCGGAGGTATAGACCCTACAACGCAAGCGTGTAGCCTTCTCTGAAGAACCTAATTATGGTGGAAGTGCACAGGTTGGTTTTCAGCACAACAATGCCCATCGTTTTGCCTTGGCAGATCTTTACTACTCTTCAGAAAAATTTGTAGCGGATGGCACAGCTGCTTATCGTAAGGCTGAAAACTATAAGGACGGAAAAGGGGACAAGGTTAAACACTCCCAATTTGAGAAGTACAATACCTCCTTAGGATTGGCTTACAAGACTTCAGAACTTTCTGCCCTAAAGGCCGATGCCATCTTTGACGTAGCCAGAATGTAGGCTACCCAGCCCTCCCTATGGATACTTGGCTGGCTCGTGCCTTGATTACCTCTCTTTCCTTCAAACAACTCTTCGAGGAAGGAATACTCAAGTATGGGATACCAAAGCCTACTTCAATGCCATAGAACACTATATGGATGATACTACCCGCCCTGAAAACTTGGTACATATGGATATGCCAGGGTGGAGTACAACCTATGGGCTTACTTCTAAAAATCCTTTTTGAAAAAGAATAATTATACAGCTGATATTCAGCTCAACGGATACTCTAATTATTCTTTAGCTGAGATGACCATGTATCCCAAGGACAGAAGCAAGGTAAAAAGTTTGCCTTTACTGGCCTGGAGTCACTACCAATTATGGAGGACTATCCCTCTCCAACCAATGGGAACTGAGTGATAAGGAACAACTCACTCTGGGGGAACCCTAGGGCTACACCACAACCATATAGAATACTTGGATTTTATTCGCGTATTCAACCAGAATACAGCCGATTCTCCCCAAGAAAAAGAACCCGCTTTCTACCTAGCATGCATGCTTCTTACCAAGCAAAAAGTAAACCCTCTGACCTTCTCCTTAGGAATGGGATATGGTCACAGAGCGCCCTCTGTATCCGAGGCTTATGGCTACTATATTTATAATAGCTTTTGATCGGTATGACTATATAGGGACTCTAATCTTAAGAATGAAATCTCCTATGAGCTCAATGGAAGTGTTAGTCTTGAGAAAGAAAAACTTTTATTGTAGAGGCTAAAGCAAATTATTTCTATATAGAGAACTATATATTAGGGAAAATCCTCCATGTTGCCTTTCCTATGAATGCTGCTTCTGTAGGAGTTAAGAAGTATGAAGCTTTAGAATATGCTAAAATATTCAATACATCACTGAACCTTAGCTATCAGTTTTTAGAAAATTTTAATTGGAAAGGAAGTCTCAACTATGCGCAAGGTGTAGACCATCAGGAGAAAATCTCCCTTTATCCGCCCGTTGAGCTATCAGAGCTCTTTGCAATACCTCAGGGAACCCTTAGCCGTGACTTTTGCGATCAATGGAGACTTTACCCAAACAGCCTATGCCCCCCAGTACGGAGAAGACCGTACCCCCGCCTATATAATATATAACCTTTCAGCCAATTACCTTTTTCCCTTTAGGAAAGAACAGTCTCAGATGGGAAGTAGGGGTCGAAAACCTATTGAATACCTATTATAGTACCTATGCCGATTGGGGGAATATCCCACGTATGGGACGAAATATTTTTACCAGTATAAGTATCTCTTTTTAGGAAAAAGCCTTCGATCAACTTATAGGAGGATATTATTGAATGAAAAAGAATTTCTGCTTAAGTCGAACTCACGTTAAATAATATTAATGAAAACGGAAGTATAAAACCAAAGGGATTGATTGCAATAGTAAATCTATTCAATACCTTTGCTACAAACCACATAGCACTTGATTATATAGGTGTATTTGGTAAATGTGGTAATTCTAATATACTTCCTGATTGTTATTATTTACAAACTTCTATTCTAATGTAGACACTAAAGGAGCAATACTTTTTAGTTATGGAGAAAATAAAAAGAAGAGAAGAATGTAGTGATTATAAGTATAAAAAGTGCAATATATTACAAAGCTGGGAAACCTTTTTTTCTGATTTTTGTAATACTCTTTTTCAATGAATCGTATGAATATGCTAATATCAAAAAAAGGTGAGGTAAGAATAGTTCCTCTGTTTTGGGCTGAAAACTTTGCGGCAAAACATGATAAAAACTAAGTGGACAACAACTAACAATAGCCTTGGAAACTGCTGGTGTTTTGTTAGCTGTTTTCTGGGGAGGGCAAAAAGTATGACAGTTGCTAATGCCATTACTATCACCTTAGGAGTTTCGGCTATTGGAGTAGAAATATATGAAAATGACCTCTTAGGACTTGAAGGAGGAAAAGATTTTTGTAGAAAGTGTACGACTGATCAATGCTTTGGTTGGAGGAGCTATTTTTAGTAAAAAGCTGTAGGTAGTTCAGTTGCTGTTGTGGATTTACAAAAATAAAAACTTTTTCATAAATGTACCAGACAAGGCATTAGAATTGAAGAAAGGTTTAAATTCTTTTTAGCTACTGCTAAATCAGGAGTTCATTTTACTAAAGAAGCATTAACAGAAATAAAAAGCCTTACTCTATGAAGTAGACCTACAATCTTCGTTTAAACAAATGGTTCAGGGAGCAACTGCAAAAGTTAAAAATGACCTAAGAGCTTATGTAGTAGCGGCTAATATGGAGTATGAAAATAGCCTCTTTGCGCTATTTGGATGCTCTAAACAGCCAAAAAACTACTCCTTACCCCAAGCACTATTATAGTCGATAACACCTTAGGATACAAAAAAATAGGTGCTTTAGAAGATGTTTATATCACCGTTAACAACAATGTTAGGAAAGCTAATGTAGGACTCTATGTGAAGGGAGAAAAAAAGCTGTACTATCTTTAGAGAAAAGAAGTAAAAATTAGTAGAGTTGAAGAGATTCTTACAGAGGTATTCCCTAAAAATTCTAAATTTATAGATGATACAAAAACAATAGAAAAAAATCACTGATTATTTAGCCCCTGAAAATGCCGAAAAAACTAAAAAGCTATCGGAGGTGAACTAGGATTAAAGAATTTCTTAGCTAAATATAAAAGACGCTCCTTGTGGTAATTGTAAAGATGCAGGAAGGCAAATTTTTGGAGGTCGTACCATAGATGAGATGCTCGAAAACTATGTAGAGGCTGCTCATACTTTTAGAAACCGATCCTGATTTATGGATAGAAGAAGGCGCTTTAAGTAGCAATGCCGCTATGCGTGAAGGTACACAGCATATGTTGTCCACCTTTAAGAAAAAAATCCTAAAAAAATATACACCTGAAAACATTGAGCATATAGATATGAAGTTTGGAAAAGCTTTAGATGATATCTGTCCCAACTGCCGTTATGACGTGAAGTTTAGCAGGAAATATGATGAAGACTTGCCTTTATTTGAAGAATTTAAAAAGCTATAATACTGAAACTTGGAGTAAAATAGCTAATGATAAAGGGTTTATCAAACAATTTGAAAGCTATTTACAAGAGGTTGACGAAATAAAAGATTTAGCTTATATGATCAATAGTAATAAAGCTAATATAAATGACGTAAAAACAAGCTTTTTAAAGAGTTGTTTAAACGTAATAGTGATGAAATTTTTAAAGTTTATGAGTCCCTAAACTAAAAAGAAAGTTTAAATCTTACAAATAAAAAGAAAAAAATACATCAATTTTTGAAAAATTTAATAAATAATACTGATTCAAAAATCTATAACTTTATAAAAATCTCAATAAAATGTTTAAACTAATTTCTAAAATAGATAATGTAAAGAGATTATGTTATCTATAAAGGAAAACCTATTACATCAATACATCAGATGAAATTCAATGTGGAGAAAAACAAATGCTTTACAGCACTCCTCTAAATTCAATGGTTGTTTTTTTAACAATAGATTCTATTTCAGTGAATGGGGGATAATTACAAAAATCTTCGATGAAAATTTAGAATTAATAGAAGAAGGAAAAGAGAAGGTCTTCTATAAGTTATCTGAATTTTTACATAGCTTATGAGCAAGATGAAAATAATACTATCCTCATAGACAAAAAAGACAATCTTATAAAGCTTGAATATATAGATAGTTCTCCTATAAGTGTTTTTCTCAAATGAATATATATATATATATATATATAAAAAATAAAAATATATGATGATGTGATGTCTATCAGAGCTTTTTCTATTCAAGAGAAAAGAGCATCTATAGGGAATTTTCTCTTGCTTCATTTGGGAAGTATAAAAATTCATGGGATGAAGAAAGATATTTTAGGGTATATAAGCTTATAGGTATACACAACAATATTTTTTTGGGCTTTTATAGAGTTGGGGAGGTTTTATAGGTTTAGATATTGAAACAGGAGAATTAAAAATATCGTATTCCTGAATATCATCAAGCTGTAGAAAAAAACTATTACCAAAATTAAAAGGTTTTTATAGGGAGTGACTATCTCTTAGATAGTGGAAAAGGAAAAATTCTTGGTATGGCTATGGATGTTTTTATTGAAATAGATTTAAACCAAGAACTTCCTTTTGCTACTCAATATGGTTTACAAGAGGAGTTTGAAAAAAATACAATATCGAAGGAAAGATACTTCTACCCAATACATCGTTCAAGATGATTTATTGTATTTTTATCTTGCTGAACAACTAAAATTTGGTATTTTGAGACATCAATACCAAGGAAATTATCTATATTTCAGAGCCTATTGCAGTAGTGGAAAGAGATGATAGTTTTACTCGCCTTAGAGACTTAAAAAGTCTCAGAAAAATAAAGGTGTATATCTTAGATAGTAATAATACCTTACATATTTTTTTGAAAGAGAAGAATAGTTTTTGTTTTATCATACTAATTTTATTACTTTTACTTTCATTTAAAAGCATAGAAAAAAACCCTAAGAAATATACGCCTGAAAAACATTGAGCATATAGATATGAAGTTTGGAAAAAGCTTTTAGATGATATCTGTCCCAACTGCCGTTATGACGTAAAAATTTAGGGGAAGGACAAAAACCTTTATTTGAAGAATTTAAAAAGCTATAATACTGAAACTTGGAGTAAAAATAGCTAATGATAAAGGATTTATCAAGCAATTTGAAAGCTATTTACAAAAAGTTAACAAAAATAGAAGATTTAGCTTATATGATCAATAGTAATAAAGCTAATATAAATGAAGTAAAAACAAGCTTTTTAAAGAATTGTTTAAAAAGAAGCTGATAATCTTTTCAGATTTCCTGAAGAAGGAGGACTTGGACTTGAAAAATAAGAAAAACTGTTTGGTAGAGACATAAAAAAATACCTCTGATTTCTTAGATAAAGTTGAGGATATCAATAACCCAATATATAATTTTATAAAAACAAACTAATGAAGTATCAACACGTAGAGAATGTTCCTAATATAAATAGTTGGGAAATAATAGATAATAATTGTTATTATGCTTCTGGCAATCTAGTAAAAAGTCATTGGCAAAGAGGTTAGTATTACCATTCCTCTTCCGTATTGGGGAGTTGAATTTAACCCTTCTTTTTAATGTGTTTACTAATAGAGTGTCAATACTTTTTAATTATCAAGGAAAAAGTTATAAACACTTTTTGAAGAAAAAAAGATTTTTTTATTACTATTTTTCTGATAGCTCCTTTATCTATTATGATAGAGTATCAAAGAGATTAATGTATAATGATTTAGAGTTACTGAGAGGCAAAATGCTATCATTTTATATTTTTTTGATGATCTCTTATTTTTGAAAAAGGAGAATAAAAATTCAAACAATTAACTTCTTATCAGGTCAGTTCCTTTGGGAGTTTTCTCTTGCTTCACTTGGGAAGTGGAAAAAAATTCGTGGGATGAAGAAAGAGACTTCGAAATAAGACACTTTATAGGCATATACAATCGAATTATTTGGGCTTTCATAGAGATAGGGAGGCTTTATAGGCTTAGATATTGAAACAGGAGAATTGAAATACCATATTCCTGAATATGATCAAGCTATAGGAAAAACTATTTGCAAAGGCAAAGATTTTTAGAAGTGATTATTTCTTAAATAGTGAAAAAGGAAAAATTTTTAGGCTTAGCAGTAGATGTCTTTATTGAAATAGATTTAACCCAAGAGCCTCCTTTTTATTACTCAATATGGCTTACAAGAAGAGTTTGAAAAGTACAACATCAAAAAGCAAATGATACTGCAGGAAGTTATGTTGTTCAAGATAATTTATTGTATTTTTTTATCTTGCTGAACAACTAAGATTTGGTATTTTTAGACATCAATACCAAAGAAATTATCTATATTTCAGAGCCTATTGCAGTAGTGGAAAGAGATGATAGTTTTTACTCGCCTTAGAGATTTAAAAAGTCTCAGAAAATAAGGTGTATATCTTAGATAGTAATCATACGTTGCATATTTTTTTGAAAGAGAAGAGCAACTTAAAATAACAACATAAAAAAACAATAACGATGAGTTTATATCGATATTTTATCATTTGCTTAATAGCTTTTTGCAGTAGTTTCTTGTTATCAAGAAACAGAGATTCCTATAAAGGCTTCTTTTTTCAAATGAGTTTTAGTTTTGTATTTTAATTCATACTTTGATTTGTATATTTGCCCCATTAAAAAGCGACAACGTATGAGAAAAATTATTGTTATTTTGTGCTGCATTATTCTCACTACCAGCAGCCTATGGGCAGAGAGCTCATTTTTGGAGTGCGAGCAGGTTTTACGGTTTCTGACCTTATTATTGATGGTAGGGGGTTCGATACCCACAATCGCTATTCCAATAGTAGTAGGGTAGAGTATGTAACTGATTACCTATATACAGGACATGTAGGCTTCTTGGTAGAGATACCTCTTGCCAAAAAAATTCTACCTCGAACCAGGGAGCTCAACTCACCTTTTTAGGTACCGAGTATAGGAATGTAAAAGCACTTCTATGGTAGAGATTCCGATTACTCTCGAGACTATTATTACGAAGGAGACAAGGTACACATTACCCAGCTGAACCTTCCTTTATGGTTCAAGTTCAATGCGGTAGCAGGTCTTCGTCCTAAAGTAGGTGCCTATGTGGGTTACCTGGCTTCTGTAAGAGAACGACGAAGAGGCACTTCCTCCAAAAATAGAAGGTAGGTACCTGAATTCTGACTTTGATTTTGGCTTGGGAGCAGGAGTTGAATACCATTTCCGTACTGGATTTTTCTTGGATACCAATATCAATATAGGATTGGCAAACCTTTCCGCCAGAGGAGAAGTACAGAATATTTTCTTACAGACGGGAGTAGGGTATAAGTTTTTAAAAATAAGGCATTGAGGAAAAAGATAAAATTTTTGTGTAAAATAGTTGTTTTGTTACAGAAAAAAAGTTGTACCTTTGTGGGACACAAAAATCCCAACAAGTGGATTACTTTTTAACTGATTATTTTATAATTAAAAAAATTTTATCTATGAGTACAAAAATCTTTCCGTAGAAAAAAATACGGGATTAAAGATGCTAATGTGCGCTACCAACTCACTGCAGATGAGTTACATGCAGAAACCCTTGCCAAAGGCTTAGGGTAAAGAAGCTTCCTCAGGAGCTTTGGCTGTGAACACAGGTAAGTTCACAGGGACGTTCTCCTCAAGACCGTTTTATTGTAGAAGACAGTATCACCAAAAGATCGTGTATGGTGGGGAAAAATCAACATCCCTTTCTCATCTGAGAAGTTTGACGCATTGTATGAAAAAGTAGTAGCATTTCTCTCTAAAAAGGAAGTATACGTACATGATGGTTATGTATGTGCCGATCCTAAATACCGTACGAATGTACGTACAATTACAGAACTCCCTTGGAGTAACCTCTTCGCCAACAATATGTTTCTTCGTATAGATGACAGTGAGTTGGCTGGGTTCAAAGAAGATTGGTTAGTGATCAACGCTCCCAGCTTCTTGGCCAACCCTGAAGTAGATGGTACACGCCAAGGGAATTTTGCTATTCTGAACTTTACTCGTAAGATTGCGCTTATCGGAGGTACTGGATATACTGGAGAGATTAAAAAAGGAATCTTCTCAGCTATGAACTTTGAGCTCCCTGTATTCCGTAACACTATGCCTATGCACTGCTCTGCCAACGTAGGTAAAGATGGTGATACAGCTATTTTCTTTGGCCTTTCTGGAACAGGTAAGACTACCCTTTCTGCCGATCCTAACCGTCACCTTATCGGCGACGACGAACATGGTTGGACTCCTGAAAATACAGTATTCAACTTCGAGGGAGGTTGCTATGCCAAGGTAATTGATCTTACTGCCGAAAAAAAGAACCTGAAATCTTTGGTGCTATCAAAAAGGCGCTATCCTTGAGAATGTAATTATGGATGATAAAGGGAGTCGTGGATTTCTCTCGTACCGATATTACTGAGAACACCCGTGTATCCTATCCTATCTATCACATTGCCAATATCCAACCAGGCTCTATAGGACACAATCCTAAGAATATCTTCTTCCTTACCTTCGATGCTTATGGGGTACTGCCTCCTATTTCTAGCTTACACCTAACCAAGCTGCTTACCAATTCATCTCTGGATATACTTCTAAGGTAGCAGGTACTGAAGTAGGTATCACCACTCCGCAGAAGACTTTCTCTGCTTGCTTTGGTGCTGCTTTCATGCCTTTGCACCCAGCTGAATATGGAAAAAAATGTTGGCTGCCAAAAATCAAAAGAATCTGGTGTGAATGTATGGCTTGTCAATACTGGATACAACGGAAAAATGAAACGTTGCAGCCTAAAAGATACCCGCGCTCTTATCACTGCAGCACTCACAGGAGCTCTCAACCAAGTAGAATACAAAGAGCTTCCTATCTTCGGATTCCAAGTACCTCAATCTTGTGCTACTATATCTGATCAAGGTATCCTTAATCCTGAAAACACTTGGGATGACAAAGCACAATTTGCAGCCAAATCCAAAAGAATTGGCAGAAGCCTTCATCGAAAACTTCAAGAAATTCGAAGCAGGTGCTGATGCTGAAGTACTCAAAGGAGCTCCCAAATTGTAATAGTTTGTTGCCTTAATATTAGATGTTAATTTGAGAGGCTAACTGTTTTTCTTCAGTTAGCCTCTTTTTTTCTGTAAAGAACATTCTATAAATGTCTTAAGAATGGGGAGCTGGCAATGATTCACCTCCTTGCTCGCCGTAAGAAGTGTCATACAAGGATACTCCTTTATCTGTTGTAGAAAATCTGCTGCATGAGGGATTTTTTTGGAAAGCTCATCGAGGTATTTCTTCGAGAAAGACTCAAAATTATTCTCAAGATGGAACTCCTTGCGCAACCCCTCAGAAGGAGCTATTTCCTTGTCCCATAGGTCTACCCGTAGGTCTTCTTTTTTTGATGCCTCGAGGATAGAGCCTATCAACCAATATACGAAAAGCCATCGCCCTCTTCCTCTGGCTCATAGATTCGTTTTAGCTTAATTTCCATAAGATAAAAAAATTTTAAGTATAGCAAAAAGTAAGATTATTTTTCAATAATCACCAAAGAAAAAAATGCAAAAAAATACTTTTTATATCATTATTTTTTTATACCTTTGCCCCATCATTAAAAAAACAAACGCATATGAAACATTTGTTGATACTATTAGCTATGGCTATGGCTCCTATGGCTATGAACGCTCAGGACAATAGCAAACAAGTACAGCCAGAGAAAGCAACTACTAAGTCTTGCTGCAGCAAAGATAAAAAAAGAAGGTGCTGCTTGTCACAAAGATGGTAAAAAAATGATGAAAAAGTTTGTGACAAAGATAGCAAAGAAGCTAAGGCTTGCTGCAAAGACAGCAAAGGAGACAAGGCTTGCTGCAAAGGAGACAAAAAAAGATGGTATGGCTTCTGACAGCGAGAAAAAAGAATGTAAAAAGACTGGTAAAAAGGGTGCTGCTCTGCAAAAGAAAGCTGCCTAATCTCTCTTTTATGCAAAAACAAGAGCTATCCTATATGGGTAGCTTTTCTTTTATTGAATAACTATCTATAAACCAATATACTATAAATGATTTCTACTTATCAACAACTTTTACAAGAAGCTACCCTCACCCATAAGCAACTCTCAAGGAAAGCCCAGATGATAGGCTCCTTACGCCTTATAGTTGCCTTGGTGCTTTTGGGAGCTATCTACTTTGCTTTTAGTGCTCAGGGGTGGATTATTGATATTGTAATCTTGCTTTTGCTTGTTCTTTTCTTATATTTGGTCTCTTTGCACAAGAAAACCAATCTTTTGCGCCAAATAGCTCAGGCAAAAATTATCCTCAATGAAAAGGAGATAGCCTTCTTGGAAAAAAATGAGTTTTTCACCGCTGATGGAAAGGAATTTCAGAACGATTCCCATCCGTATTCTTATGATTTAGATATCTTTGGTTCCCATTCTCTCTATCAGTACATCAACCGCACTCATACTTTTCTGGGACGCCAAGTATTGGCTGATCATTTTCTAAATCCTAAGACTGATGATATTACTACTTTACAGAAGGCTATAGAAGAGCTTTCCCAAGAGAAGCACCTTAGGTGGCGTCAGGAGTTTATGGCAACGACCTCACAGATAGAAGATACTAAAGACTTCTACCAACAGATGGAGCAATGGGCAAAAGAGCAGGAACACACCTTTCCCCGTGCCTTACCACCACTACTATGGGGGGCTCTCTTTCCTTGCAATTCTTAGTGTAATAGTAGGATATGGTTGGGGCAGGAGCTCTTCAGATACTATTCAAGAGCTTGATAGTGGTCAATCTGTTAGTATTCTTTTCCTTTGTTGGCAAAATGCAAAAAGAGCAAACTTGGGTTTGAGAATACCTATCGCCTGTTGCATGCTTTCCAAAGGAGCATCACCCAAATAGAGCAAGCCTCTGGATTAGGTTCTTCTCGGTTTGTCTCCCTACAGAAACAGCTTTCAGCAGAACAATCTTCTGCCAGCAAGAGCATCTCTCGGCTCTCCCGCCTCTTGGACGACTTGGATAGTGTAGGCAATATATTGGTTTCTATCCCTCTGAATATCTTCACCTTCTATCACCTACACGCCTATAGAAAGCTCTTGGATTGGAAGCGAACCCATGCCCAACACATCACCCCTTGGCTTACTGTCATTGCCGAAGTGGAGGTACTACACAGCTTTGCTACTTTTGCCTATAACAATCCTACCTTTGCCTATCCTTCGCTGAATGACCAGCAACTAATCTCCTTCGAAGGCTTAGGCCATCCACTGATTTCTGCTAAAGATCGTATTGACAATAGTATTTCCTTTGCTCTTCATCGCTTTGTGATCCTAACGGGCTCCAATATGTCCGGCAAGAGCACCTTCCTCAGAGCCTTAGGTGTGAATATGTTACTGGCAAGTATGGGACTACCGTCTGTGCACAAAAAGCAACCATACACCCTATGCCGCTATTGGTATCCATGCGACTATCCGATTCACTAAGCGATGGTAAGTCATACTTCTTTGCCGAAAATCAATCGTCTGCGTTCTATCATGGAAACTTTAGCTCAAACCCCTTGTTTTGTACTTTTGGATGAACTACTCCGCGGTACCAACTCCGAAGACAAAGCAGTCTGGCACCTTCAAGATTATAGAGAAAAATGGTCTTACTCAAAGGCCATTGGTGTAATTACTACCCATGACTTAGAGGTATGTGCCTTGAGTGAAAAAAATATCCAGAGGTACTGCAAAATAAGTGTTTTCGAATCTCAGATAGTAGATGGAGAACTCTATTTTGATTACACCCTCAAGGAAGGTATCTGCCAAAAATAAAAATGCTACCTTCCTTATGGAAAAAAATGGGTATCATCTGATGGAAAAATCCAAAAATATGTATCTTTGCCCCTGTAATCAGTAGCCAGTACAAACTACTAATGACTAACAAGTAAAAAGAACGAATGAAAAATATACGTAATTTCTGCATTATTGCACATATCGACCACGGCAAGAGTACTTTAGCCGACCGTTTGCTCGACTTTACCCAAACCGTTTCCGAACGCGAAAAACAAGACCAATTGTTGGACAATATGGACTTGGAGCGTGAGCGTGGGATTACCATCAAGAGTCACGCTATCCAAAATGGAATATATGTACAAAGGCGAGAAATATATCCTTAACCTTATTGATACCCCAGGTCACGTGGATTTCTCTTATGAGGGTATCTCGCTCCATCGCTGCTTGTGAGGGGGCACTCCTGATCGTAGATGCTGCGCAAAGCATTCAGGCACAGACGATTTCTAATCTCTACTTGGCACTGGAAAATAATCTCGAAATTATACCTGTACTCAACAAAAATAGACCTGCTGAGCGCCAACCCCGAAGAGGGTGAAAGACGACATAGTAGACCTTCTCGGTTGTTCGCCCGATGAGATTATCCCAGCCAGTGGAAAAACCGGCTTGGGCGTGGAGGCTATTTTGGAAGCGATTATTGAGCGTATTCCTGCGCCTACTGGCGACCCTAAGGCTCCCCTACAAGCCCTAATTTTCGACTCGGTGTACAACTCTTTCCGTGGGTGGAAACCTACTTCCGCGTGATGAATGGGGGAGATACGCGAGGGACAGAAAAATCAAGTTTATGTCCAATGGCAAAACCTATGATGCCGACGAGGTGGGGACTCTAAAAGCTCAATCAAGTGCCCAAGCAAGTGATAGGCACTGGCGATGTGGGGTACCTTATCACCGGTATTAAGGATGCGCGTGAGGTGAAAGTGGGTGACACGATTACCTCGGCAGTAGACGGTTGTACAGAAGCTATTGATGGTTTTGAGAATGTAAAACCCATGGTATTTGCAGGGATTTATCCTGTAGATACTGAAGATTACGAAGAGTTGCGCGCCTCAATGGAAAAACTCCAATTGAACGATGCTTCACTCGTGTTTACCCCTGAGAGTTCTGCTGCTTTAGGCTTTGGCTTCCGCTGTGGTTTCTTAGGGATGCTCCACTTAGAAATGTACAAGAGCGCTTAGAGCGCGAGTTTGGTATGACCGTAATTACCACCGTACCTAACGTAAGTTACCATGCCTTCACCAAGAAAGAACCCGAAAAAACCGATCATCGTCAATAACCCTTCTGATCTACCTGATCCTTCGAAAAATAGACCGAGTAGAGGAACCCTATATCAAGGCGAGTATCATCACCAAAGCAGATTTTGTGGGTCAAGTGATGTCGCTCTGTATTGAGAAACGCGGGATCATCACCAACCAGCACTACCTGACTCCTGAGCGTGTAGAGCTGAACTTTGATATGCCTTTGGCAGAAATCGTTTTTGACTTCTACGACCGCCTAAAGACTGTCAGCAAGGGCTATGCTTCCTTTGACTATTCGCCTATTGGGATGCGCGCTTCTAACCTCGTAAAAAGTGGATATCCTTATCAACTCACAATCGGTAGATGCGCTCTCTGCCCCTGATCCACGCTGATAATGCTTATAACATAGGTAAGAAGATGTGCGAGAAGTTGCGCGAGCTGATACCGCGCCAGCAGTTTGATATCCCAATACAGGCGGCTATTGGGGCTAAAATCATCTCACGCGAGACTATTAAAGCCCTCCGCAAAGACGTTACTGCTAAATGTTACGGAGGGATATCTCCCGTAAGCGTAAGCTCTTGAGAAACAGAAAGCTGGTAAGAAACGTATGCGACAAGTCGGCAACGTAGAGATACCACAGAGTGCCTTTATGGCAGTGTTGAAGTTGAATGACTAGAAAGCACAATACTGTAGGCATTTTTTTATGTACTTTAGGCAAATAACATTTTTAATATATACAATATACAAATGAAAAAAATTAGGATTATTATTTTTATTGATTGGAACATTTTTCTTGCCAAAAGAAAGAAGATAGTTACTTAGAAGACCCTTACAAAGGTAAATTAAAAGTTACATATATCGAAAAAGCAAATGGTTGGGTAAAGAATATAGCACTGCATAATGAAGACCTTTATTTCATAAGGCAAGACCCTTTTATTGGAAAAATAGATTCAAAAAGGAAATACTTCTTCTGTAACAGTTACAAAAATCTGATAATTTTTAATATTAACGATGATGGTTCAAGCGTTGCTTTCTCTGACAGTGGAGATATTTATTATACAAAAGGTCGTTTAGGAGCTCATAAGATTTTTTTAAATACACACCAAGCACTCAACAAACTACAGAAATTGAAGTAAAAATACACTCCCTCATATTTTTGGAGGACTTGAAGGTATCCTTGCGTTAACTCGTTACAATAGCAATGAATTTATGTTTTTTTGATTTCTATACAAAAACAATCAAAAGATATTTTCATAATTTAGGAACTATTGTTGATGTAATGGGGTCAGGAAGACATGAAATTTCTGATGGGACTGGCATAAACGCAAGCTTTTCGAGGTATTTTCCAAATGGCTGTGTTTGGAAAAAGATATATATGTTATTGATGGAAAAATAGCATTCGTAAAAATAGAACCAGAAGGCACATCTTTTAAAGTTACTACTTTACTCAAAAACTACCCTAAAAACCATAAACGATTTAGCTATTGATGATGACGGAGTAATTTATGTAGTAGCTGATAATCAAGGCATTTTAAAAATTTAACCCAACAACTAACAAATTAGAAGACTACTTATCGGGAAAATACATTGAATTGAAAAACTCCTAAAAGCGGACTGGGGGTATAATGATGTAGATTTTGATGTAGATGTTATATCTATTAAAGGGAAAGATATGTATTTAGCTTTTTCTACAACTCTGATAAAAATAGCCAACTCAAAGAGGAAATCGCTAAATATCTTTTAGAACGAGAAAGAAAGTAATCTTATGGCTTGAATCTGCCAATAAACCAATAATTATCAAAAAGCTGTGAATTTATTTAAAAATTTATTTAGCAAAGGCAAGAAATCAAATAAAAGTAATGATGCTATAGTGAACTCTATCCGAAAAAAGTAAAGAATTTAGAGATGGAAAAAGATGTTTTTCATTATGTTAATTTTTGGCTTTTTCTATATCTGTGATGAAAAAGAGTCTGCCTATTATAAGGATAGGAACTGTTTTGCCTTAGACAATGTTAATGCTGATTGGGAAGAAAGGGGATGTATTTACTATACCAAAGATACTGGTGAGGTGTTTTATAAATCATTTATGAAAGCTGATTATAGGCTTTGTAAAAATTGCTAATTCTTTAAATGAGTTATTCGGAGAAATTAATATTAATGAAATATTGGTAACAAGGGATGATGACAGCTATTACTTGTGGGTAGAAGAAAATTTTCATTCGTATAATATTATTGAATACGTACCCAAATGTAGTTCCTAATATTGATTTACGGACTTATTTAAGTGAAAAACATTCGTATTTTCTTTCACATTATGAAGATTTTTCTAACAAAACATTTATTGAATACTTAACAAGAAAAGAAAAAGCATATAGCTGATTTAGTACCTTCAAATTTTTATTTTCGTCACGCTAAAGAAGAGAAAGTGATAGATTTAATTGCTGAAATCAATTCAAAATCTAAAAATCACATTTTGAAATAATAGAATTTCTTCCCTCTTGTTTTTAGGCATCATCGATATGAATGATCTTTCTAAAGAAGATGCAAATGAGTTAATAAGATTGGGGTTGATATTTCCGCCTAAATAGAAAAATTCATAAAACTATATAAAGATTGCTAATCCCCTATGCCCATCCTCATTGGTGATAACCTCTTTATCGAAGAACTCCCAGTAGATTACAATGGGAAGCTATTGAATCTCGACCCTTATATGGCACCGCTAAATATTTTTTTGATAAGTTAGAGGTAGAATGTGTTAGGGAGTGTTGCGGTATCGAGGCGTTTTCGTTTATGCTCTGAGGATATTCAAAAGGCGCTTGTAGGACTCTCTTCTGAAAGTATTCTAACACAACTCAAAAGCAATACAAACAGCTATTGAGGAGCAATATTGGTGCAATACCGTTGGTAGCACTATTCTAAACAATAATTTTGATAGAAAAGTATTTTTTTGCAACTATTGAATCATATTATAAAATCATTTCTACAAACCACTCACTATGAAACAGAAACTCCAGCAAAGTTAATACATAAAGACAAGGAATATTTGTATCAGGTAGATACTGTTTATAATAGGAAGGGATCATAACTCGCTGCTTTCCGTACGTATTTTCTTAAAGCGGTGAGAAGAATACCCCTTATGTGTTGATTTTATTACAATCGAAGATGATTTTATGGGGCAACCCCTTAATGGAAATATCAAATTGTTCAACAAAAATTACACAAACCGAGGATACAATCAATCTCAATGAACCTAAATATATCCCTAAAACTCATCGATTGGGCAGAAACAAAAGGTTGGACAGGTACTCAAAAATAACTCCCCTCAAAGGGTTGCTCTTTTTGCAATCATTGGGGTATGATACCCTCCCTATAGAAACTCAAAACTAAAAACTCAAAACTATACTTATGGACTTTTAACAGGAAAACCACTATCGGACACTATTTACGATACCTTTTAAGGCAGAAAAGGAACTTATCATCATTTCACCTTATATTCAGCTGGGTGATTACCTCAAAGACAATATCTTTAAGCAACACCTCCATAACTCCAAACTGCATATTCTCATTGGGTTTGGTAAAACGAGCGCAACAAAAGAGCGTAGTTTCAAGCAGGGAAGAAATAGAGTACTTCTTGGACTTTCCCAATATCACTATTGTTTACATTCCGAGTTGCACGGCAAATATTATGCTAACGAAAAACAATCGGTCATTACCTCTATGAACCTTTTGGACTATTCTTTGGTAAACAATGTAGAGTTTGTGTACTTGCCGAAAAAGCCCTCACTGACCTTGTGAACAAAAACAACTTCTTCGAGACTTCTAAAAATACCATTATGAGTGTACTCGATAGCGGTTACACTATCTTTGCCAAACGCCCTAACTACAACAAGAAGTTTTAGTCTGGCAAAAAGACTATGTAGGCTCTACCGTGCATTTGGACCTGGTAGACGATATACTCTCTAACCGAGAGGTAAAACCTATCCGTTACTCTTCTTTATTTGTCCCGAAAACTATGTAAATGCGGAAAACAGACAACGTACAGAACGAGAGCCTGCACCTGAAAAGGTGAGTAGTAGAGGAGGCTCACAAGTTACAACACAAGAAACAGTACAACCCTATTGCATAGCTACCCAACAAGAAAAGAAAGGACACTGCATACGTTGTAATACCGAAATACCATTTAACCCATTGATGCCTTTGTGTGAAAGTTGCTACCCTATATGGGCGAAGTATGGCAATCGCTTTTATGAAGAAAAATACTGCCATTGTTGTGGTGAAGAGAAAAAGTAACCGTAGCAACGCCTTTGTGTTATAGTTGCTACGCCAAACAATCATAAAACAAATGACTAAATTTATCACTCAAAAAGACCAAATCATTGCACAAATGCGTGCGGAACTCTTGGCAACTACTGAGGAAGACCGTTACTATACTGAAGAAAACATCACCGATTGTAACGCTCATTTGGAGGCTTTCTTGGCTACAATTGGAAAGCAAACCAAGCCCTGATAAACAGACCTACCTCATAGAAGCTATACAAACCCTCTGCGAGCAACTCTCTACCTTTAATAACCTGAGGAAGAAGAAATGCCTGAATTCCTTTGGGGTTTTCTCTACAATGGTTATACAATAGAGTTTCTAACTTTATCCGTGAAGCCGCTTTAGCGTATGGCTTTAGCCTATTCCTACAGTAATAGAGTTTGTACTATTGCAGGGGTAGAAATAGGTGATTTTGATTGGTTTTTCAGTAGTATTAGGGAGGTATAGAAGAGGAAAAAACTTTGTGTGTTTAGATTATGATCCTGATACACATCAATTCTATTATGATGAAAAACCCTTATGGCGACCCTTTTCCTCTACCTCTTTACAATGTACAAGTAAAAGCTGACTATAGTGAACTATCTTTTGAAGTACTTTCAAGGGATAAACTTCAACACTTCTGCTTCTTGGCACAATATCCATCGGATAAGGAGTGGATTAAAGCTATTTATGATTTGCATACTAAGCAAGTACTCTTACATAGACGTGAGAAAACATTGGAGTAATATTACATTTGGTTACAGAAAATGGACAGCATCGAGAACTACGTCCTGTACTATACGATGAGAACGGAGAAGCGATTGATATTTTTCCAAGAAAATGGGAGGATTTGATGTCTTTTCTTATGGGTATCAATGAAGAAGGAGAACTACAAGGCAAACATATGATTACTGACACCAAAATCGTAGATGAAAAAGTTTTCTTTGCCGACCATCGTACAGAGTGGCAACTTTATGAGTTACAAAACATCACTATGCAAAAAGGCAAAATAACCCTCACCTCTACAGAAAAACGATATACTCGCGACCAGAATGGCAAACTGCTTATCAAAAACATTACACCTATAAGTCTCAGTTACGAACTGAAAAATAGTGATTTTGTATTTGAATTTTTATCCAAGATGTGATTAATACAATAAATCACAAAAATAGTCAAATTAACTGATTTTCATATAAAGTAAAAGAAATAAATCCAATTATTATATCAAGATAAAAAGAATAGGGAAGGAGTGATTACTCCTCCCTATTTGTTGTAATATCCTATAAGTGATCAGGTAAGTAGGTTTTCACTCCAATAAGTCCCTAACCCTCCTGAGGCTAAAGTACTCCCCTGTCTCAAGGGGTTATCGGAGGCGTAGTAGGCATAGCGTACCTTTACATCTCGGCGGATACTCTTACGAATTTTGGAGGCCGATTGTATGGCTTTCTGATAGTGTGCCCCTTCCATCTCCAAGCCTATAACATTCCAAGTGGATTTATGAAAGTAGGTAAGTACATCCTTGTTCTGCAAGGAAGTTCCTAAGACAGTTACCATAGTCCTTCGAACACTCTAAGGCCATTCCCTTCAAAATCGGATGTAGAGCAATTCATTTTCAAACGGATAGTTATCAGCCGTTCCTTCAAATATATGTGCTGTAGGAATCATGATGTCTCCCTTTTCTCCTTCTAAGATCCCTGCTTTTCCCATGATAGATACAGAAACTACATTAAGAAAAATGACTCTTTCCCTCTGTTTTATAAGGCTTTAACAGCTCATCTATTGTTTCATAGGCTTGTTCTCCGAAGGCATAATCCATCACTCAAGAGTACAGGTGCTTTATCAGATTTGTCTTCTTAAAGAAATCATTTTTCAGGGAATAAGGGCAGTATCTACAATCTGTACATCTATATTGGTTCCTGATTATCTTTGATAAAGAAATCATATCATGTTGTAGCGCATAGTCCACTACTTTTTCCCTAAGTGCATAATTTTTTTCTTCACTTAGCGATGCGTAGGTATCCCATTGAGAATCTTCTTTACCTTTGATAGCGAGAGCTTTTTTAGCAAAAAGTGCATTCATCACACTATGCATATTGGCACTGATGATATGCAGGGGACGCTCTAAGAGGTTGTGTTCCTTGAGGGTTTTTCTTAGTGTATTTGCCCATATCTCTCCATAGATATGATGTCCCAAGCGTTCTCTTAGGATAGGGAGAAGGTAATAACCCGCTTATTGTCTGAAAGTATTTCTTCCAAAGCAATTTTACCCAACCAATAGATGACTTGTATAAAACGCTCAGGGTTCTTCTCCGAAGAAAGCTGATGATACGCAGGAAGTATTTCCTCAAAAGTACGGCCTAGAACTTTTCCTATATGGATGAGTGCTAATTCACGTTCAGCTTGAGTGAGTTTCTTCTTTTGGGCGAGTAGCTCTATTTTCTCCCAATCGCGACTAATCTTATCGCTTTCTTCATCCAAAACACTATGAGGCTATCTTGTGAGATTCTATAAAAAGAAATGTTAGGTGTGTGAGTATATCATAAATATCCGAGCGCCCACGAGTGATTTCTATATTCATCTGCTCCTCATCGATTCGATAACAGTTTCTGCGGCGCTTAGGAGGAATAATGGGCTCAAAGTGAGACTGACGATAACCCTCATCGGAGATCATATTGATAAATCTACATTGTTCTATCCCTATGGGCAAGCGTTCGAGTACATAGAGCAACCCATTGAGTTCTGTTTGTCTTTGGGCAATGGTTCCATATATCTCAGGGACGTAGCAGTAGGAGTGACTCCTGAAGGCTTTCTCCAGATACTCCCATAGGGCTTATAGAATCCTCTATTGAAAAGGTGTCGCATAGTGGTATAGAGTTTTTCTATAGCATCCGTGGACTCCTGTGCACGACTTCTTTGTATTTGCATAGTATATATTTTTAAAAATCCTAAAATAATTTTTGGCAATCATAAAAATAAATAAGTATTCCTAATATATCATTGCTAGTAGTGATAAAAGGACCGGTAGCCACAGCAGGGGTCTATACCTCTTTTTGTCTAAGAAGATAGGGATAAAAGTACCCACCACTGCTGCATTGATAATCACTGTTACCAAGGCATATACATACAGTAGCCGATTCCCAGTAAGAGCTACCAAAGATAAAGTGACTCATAATCAATACCAAGAATGCCAGCGCCAGACCATTGATTAACCCCAGTAGAAATTCCTTAAACAAGCGTCCCAATAATGCTCCATCGATACTCTTATTGGCTAAGCCTTTGTACGACAATAGCAGAAGACTGTACCCCTACATTCCCAGCTGTAGATTGTATCAGTGGGATAAAGAGCAGTAGTACAGGGTAGGAAGTGAGTCCTTCCTGAAAGCCATTAATGATACTGGCTGCTCCTATTCTCCCACCATTCCGATGAGCAGCCAAGGAAGGCGTGCACGGGTGAGTTTCAGATGGTATCGTCAGCCTCCCACATCCTCGGTGATCCCGGCCGCTAATTGGTAGTCGTGCTCAGCTTCTTCCTTAATGACATCCACGATGTCGTCACGGTAATACGTCCCACGAGGCGATGCATCTTGTCCACTACAGGAATGGCTTCGAGGTTATACTTCTGCATGACATGTGCCACCTCTTCAGGAGTATCATGAACAAAAACAAAATCCACCTTAGGAATATAGATATCTCGTATATGTGCCTCAGAGGGAGCTGTGAGCAGATCCTAAGTGAAAGACGCCCTTTGAGTACTTCATCGTCATCACTACATAAATAGAATGTACTCGTGTTACATGTTGTCCTTGTTCTCATTTCCCCTACACAAGTATCTACTCCCCAGTTTTCATTGACCTTGACAAGCTCTTTAGCCATAAGTCCCCAGCGGTATCATCGTCATAGCGGAGAAGATCTACGATATCTTGTGCGTGTTCCTTGTCTTCTATATGAGAGAGAATTTGAGTTTGTCGCTCCCTCAGGAGTTCTGCAATAAGGTAGGCAGCATCGTCCGTGTCCAACTCTTGCAGGTCTCGAGGCGATCTCCTCGTTGGAGAGGTTTTTCGAGAATGTGCTCCAGGACCTCTTCATCTCACCTCTGTAAGAGTCTCAGAGGCCTTTTTCACGATTAAGCAAACTCACCAAGTAAGCCGCTTCTTCCAGCTCCAATTCGCTGGTGATTTCGGCAATATCGGCAAAGTGAAGACTCCAAGATATTCTTTGAGCTCTTGCTTTTTGATCAGAGGCTATCAGCTCACGAATATGTGTTATAACCTCCTCTGTGAGTTTGAATACTTGCATTTTTATTTTTAGTTTGCAAAGATAAAGGAAAAAGGAAAAGAAAATGTATAAAAAGCTATTTTTCAAATAGCTATAAGAAAAATAAAAACTGCTTATTACAAAAGCAGTTTTCTACATTTATTTTTAGTATAGGTTTCTTCTACTTCTCCATTAGGATTAAGCCAACCTATTTGAGTTGCCGATAATTTCTTAAAAGTACCTCCTATCACAGTAGTTGTATTTTTCAACCAATAACATTTTTATATAATAAGTATCAGCATCTATCTTTTTGTTCAACTCCTTTAGCATAGCCTTTAGTAGTACTACAATTTTTAATCCTATTTTTGGTTTTTATACAAAAACGAGTTACTTTCAAATATATAACTCACATAAGTTCCCTCCCAAGTACCTATGATCCAATCAGGAGGACTATAAGTAGTAGTTATTTGGTTATCAATATTTTTCCAGTTTCATTATTACCTTTATCATCTGAACTTTTTGCTACAAGAAATTATCCCTGCTAAAGCCACTACAAATATCTTTTTCATTCTACACATCTTTTTAATTTTTCACAAAAGGCAAAAATACTGCTTTCTATTTATATAGATAATATTTTAACGAATATTTATGTAAAATAAAAATAAGGAAGAATTAGTTTAAATAGACACATAATAAATGAGGCTATCCGGAAAAGTCTTATTTTAGCGGGCAATTGCAATTCACTCCTATAAAAATCTAAAAATACTTGATTTTCAACAGAATAAAATTTAAAAATATTCAATTTAAACTTTGAAAAACAATATTTTAGACTTTTCAGACAGCCTCCTACAGATAACTACGCCTATCAGAGGGCTTAGGAGCATCACGGTAGAGACACAATTTATTGTGTCTTTGAAAGGTTTGAAAATAGAATAAAAACTGCTCTTTTTGGAGCAGTTTTTATGGGTTATTTTTGTAAAAGTATATTCTTGTTCTCCTGCTAAATTAAGTCTAGCTATTTGATTAGCTGATATTCTTTTAAAATGAAACAGGAGCTTTTAAAGAACCTTCTACTTTCATTGAAAGGGTATAACATCTCCTTTTATCTCTTGCTCCACTTTTGTAACAGTTTGTTTTATAGAACCACTTAGAAAACAAAGCTTTTTGTACCTGCTGTAATACAATAATCTTTTTGTAAATGAATATCCTATATTATCATTAATCCAAGTACCAATAATCCAATCAGGAGGATTATATCCAGCTACACTTCACCTCCTCCATTATCAGAGTTTCCACTATCACTTTTTACTACAAGCTACAATGCCTACAAGGGCAATCAAGAATAAAAATCATCTTTCTTTAGTTTTTATTATTAATGGGGCAAAGGTAAGTCTTTTAAATAAGGTAGTACTTTTTTATTAACTCAGTGAATAAAATTTACTTCCTTTTTACTCTTTGGCACAGAAATTGTGATGTCATTTGGAAATAAAAACATATTATCACATGAAAAATGTTAGTAGCAGGAGTAGCCTTAATCTTGGCCTCTTGCGGGAAAAAGTTCTTCGTATGAAGGCACTTACACAGGTACTTTCCCTTGTGCAGATTGTAGTGGAATCAATGTAACTCTCACTCTTAATAAAGATGGGTATACCTCCGAAGAGGTAATGGAGGATCTCACTACTAGGATAAAGGTAGTGTCGCTTATGATGCTCAAAAGAAAGTACTTACCCTTACTAGTACTGAGGAAAAAGGAAAGGAACAGCAATATAAGGTAAAAGAAGATGGTTCTATTGCTTTCTTGCAAGAAGGTCAAGAAGTGGAAGGGGAATTAGCGTCTTTCTATGTTCTTAAGAAAAATAGAATCTGTAAAATAAGAGCGGTTATTCCTTTGCAGAATAACCGCTCTTTATTTATAGACAAGTAACAACAATATATTATAGTTCTAAAGCTTTCTTCAAATCATTGTCCATAAGAAGTTCTACTGGATTTTCGAGAGCATTCTTCACTTCTACCAAGAACCCTACAGATTCGCGTCCGTCAATGATACGGTGGTCGTAAGAGAGCTATATACATCACAGGGAGCGACAACTATCTGCCCATTGCGTACAATAGCACGATCTACCACATTGTGCATACCCAAGATAGCTGATTGTGGTGGGTTTATGATAGGAGTAGAGCATACTCCGAATACTCTCCATTGGTAATGGTGAAGGTACCTCCAGTCATCTCATCTACAGTGATTTGTCCTTCACGTGCACGAATAGCTAAGCGTTTTACTCAGCCTCTACTCCACGGAAAGAAAGATTTTCTGCATTACGAATTACTGGTACCATCAGTCCCTTAGGACCAGAAACAGCTATAGAAATATCACAATATTCATAAGTGATTTTTCCTTATCATCAATCATGGAATTGACATCAGGGAAGAGCTTAAGAGCTCTTACCACAGCCAAGGTGAAGAAAGACATAAAGCCCAAACTCACATTGTGACGCTCCTTGAAAGCATCTTTGTATTCATTACGAATTTCATAGATAGCGGACATATCTACTTCGTTGAAAGTGGTAAGCATGGCTGTTTCATTCTTTACAGATACCAATCGCTCAGCTACTTTACGTCGTAGCATGGAGAGTTTGGTACGTTTTTCTCCCTCTTGCCAAAGGTAGGAGTTCCCATACTATGGCGAGCAGGCTGTGCATTGAGAGCATCTTCCTTAGTGATACGTCCGCCTTTGCCAGTACCCCTTTAACTTCATTAGCAGGGATTTCTTTTTCAGCAAGAATTTTCTTCGCCGCTGGGGAGGCTTCTCCTGTAGCATAACTTGTAGGTACTGCTGGAGCTACTGGAGCTACTGGAGCTGGAGCAATAGGCGAAACTTGGGCAGGAGCGGGGGCTTCTACTTTAGGAGTTTTCAGTTTTAGGAGCTGCAGCATCAGCAGGAGCTGCAGCATCGGTATCAATAAGACAGACTACTTGTCCCTACAGCTACTGAGTCCCTTCTTTTGCTTTGAGGGTAATCACCCCACTGGCTTCCGCTGGTAGCTCAAGAGTAGCTTTGTCGGAATCCACTTCAGCTATGGCTTGATCTTTCTTTACATAATCGCCATCCTTCACAAGCCAAGTGGCGATTTCTACTTCGGTGATTGATTCCCCTGGCGAAGGGACTCTCATTTCTAAGATCATAAATTTTTATTTTTATCTAACTAAATTATATTATAACCCATGCTCACTGACCCAGTGAAACACATGCACAAAGATAGTAAAAATGAAAACTCCCAATAAAAATGAGTTTTTTTATCAGGAGTTTTCTAACTGTATATCTTTCAGTAGTTTAGAAAATGATTCTGGTAGAGGCGCAACAATATGTAGGGGTTCTTTTCTTACAGGGTGCAATAGTTCCAAAGCGCGTGCATGTAGGGAAATGCTCTCATCGGGATTGCTTCGCTTGGCTCCATACTTTAGATCCCCCTTAAGAGGACATCCTAAGGCGGCAAACTGAGCACGTATCTGGTGATGACGACCTGTAAGTAGGGTGATTTCTACCAGCAGGTAGTGGGTAAGTGTCGCTAATACTTTATAGGTAAGCACTGCCTTCTGAGACTGTGGCTTCTCGGGATAAGCATAGGGACTTATTTTTGTGAGGTATTACGTACCAAAAAAGTGGGTCAGAGTGCCTTGATGAGGAATCACTTTTTTTCTCTACCAAAGCCCAATACTGTTTGCTTACCTCTTCCCTTGGTGGCAAAGGCTGCATTCAAGCAGGGGAGTGCCTTGGAGGTCTTGGCAAAGACAACGACTCCTGTGGTGGGTCTGTCCAAGCGGTGTACTACCCCAAGGTAGGCTTCTCCTGGCTTATGGTACTTCTCCACCAAATAGATTTGACGATCTCACTCAGGGAATATTGCCTGTTTTTATCTCCTTGAACTATATCCCCTGCTCGTTTGTTGATAGCTATCAAGTGATTATCCTCATAGAGCACTTGTAGGTTCTGGGCGTTTGTCTTCATCCCTTAGTACTGTTCGCCTCGTTGGGGAAGGTTTGTGCTTTTACATCAGTAATATATTGGCTTACTCGCCCCTGTCATTAGTTCGTGCAGGTTGAGGTACTGGCGTACGAACTTAGGGTTTGTAATCCACAAACATACCAAAAAGTCTTGGGAAACAAGTACTTGTCCGTTCTACCTCATGACCTGCTCCTATACCAATAGTCGGCACTGATAGGTTTTGAGTCACCCTTTGGCCAAAGCCGAAGGGATTTTCTCCAAAACGATAGCCGAGCATCCTAATTCCTGTAAGTAGCAGAGCATCGTCCTTGAGCTTTTTGGGCTTCAGATTGTTCTTTGGCACGGAGACCGTATCCTCCAAACTTATTGATCGACTGAGGAGTAAGTCCTAAAATGACCTATCACAGGGATTCCTGCTTCCAAGATACGGCGGATTCCCTCACCGATTTCTCGCCCACCTTCAAGCTTCACAGCCTGCGCCCCACTTTCCTTCATCATGCGGATAGCTGAATCTAAAGCACGCTGAGGGTCGGACTGGTAAGTCCCAAAAGGCAAATCAGCGACTACCAGCACGAGAGCAGGCTCGTACCACTGCCGAAGCGTGGTATATCATAGCCTCTAATGTCATAGGAAGTGTTGTCTCTACCCAGCCATGACATTGGCAGCAGAATCACCTACCAAAATGATGTCGATACCCGCTCCATCAATGATTTTAGCCATGGTATAATCATAGGCCGTAAGCATAGTGATTTTCTCCTTGGGCCTTCATAGCCTGTAGCGTTTGTACCGTTACACGCTTGGTTTCTTTTTTTGAAATGGACATTTCTTTAGTTTTTAGTTTTTAGTTTCTCCCTTTGGGGTTAGGAAAAAGAAAAAGCTGCCAGAGTGCTGACAGCTTTAGAGCCGGTAGAGGGATTCGAACCCACGACCCGAGATTACAAATCACGTGCTCTGGCCAACTGAGCTATACCGGCGATTTTGCGGGTGCAAAAGTTACAACTTTTTCTAAAACCTACAAAAGATTTCTTTTTGTTTTTAGATTTTAGAGCTATAAACTGCAAACTCGCGCCAGCATAAGAATATTAATCGTTGATCGTTAATCATTATTCATCGAATTGTGAAAGACGACAGCCTTTGCCATTGGCCAAATCTTCTATAAAGGAAAGCGTCTCTATACCTTGCCCAGCATAGATCTATGCAGCTCCGTAAGAATACGTTCGGCTATTGTATGGGATTCAGCCAGTGCAAAAACAGAAGGTCCTGAGCCTGAGATCCCAAAGGTAATCCCTCCTACAGAGAGAGTAGCCTCTTTCATCTCATCAAAATAAGGAATGAGAATCTTACGAGAAGGCTCTACTAAAAATCCTTTGCTGCTTTTTCTTAGCAATTCATAATCCTCTTGGTACAAGCCACTTACAAAAGCACCCATGGCAGATACCTGTTTGGAGACAATGTCCAAAGACACATGTCGAGAGACGATGCTGCGAGCCGAAGCTGTATTGACTTCTATATTTGGAAAAGGAAACGGCATGTAACCCTTTAGGCAATGGCAAACGGATAGGTTTGTTCTGATACAGAAGTACGATTCCCCAGAATTGCAGGAGATACATTGTCATAATGAGCGGGAACCACAAGCTGCTCTTTTCACCTTCTGCAGCAAAAGGAGAAGTTCCTCCAAGGTAAAAAGGATTACCCATCAGGGTATTGTAGGCAAAGGCAGCTGCTGCACTACTAGCACTGCTGGAGCCCAAGCCACTACCTGAAGCAAAGCCTTTGCGAATACGTACATCGACATACAAAGGGTTTTCCAGCTGTGCTTGCATGGCACTTATCACCACTGTACAAGAGTTTTTCTCAGCTGCATAGGGTAGGGGAGTGGCACTCTCAATAAAAAGTAATTTTATTTTCCCCACTGCCATTGGGGGTCACTTCCACTCGATCTCCCACTGAGGAAAGAGAGATTCCTAAGACATCAAAACCTACATTGACATTGGCAATGGTAGCAGGGGCAAAACCACAAAATGGTTTCTTGTATAGGGTTTGCTTTTTCTAAGCGATTGATTCATAGTTTTTGTATTATTTCTGTTTGTTAGCAACATACATGACATCGGAGAGAACACCACTGGCGGTTACCTTGGCTCCTGCTCCTGCTCCTTTGATCACAAGAGGCTCGGTAGGATACATATCTGTATAGAAGGCCACAATATTGTCCTTGCCATCCAACTGGTAGAACGGAGAAGAAGCAGGGATTTCTTGTAGAGAAACCTTGATATCTCCCTCTAAGAGCTGAGCAACTACATTGAGTTTGGCACCTTTGTGTTGTGCTCGGTGATATAGGTCTTGGAAAAAAAGGCTTCATTTTCTTCCAATACTTTATAAAAAGACCTCCACCGATGGAGTCTCAAGGATTTCTCAGGAGGAAAACTTTCAAAAACCACTTCGCTCATCTCTTTGCGATAACCCGCCTCTCGGGAGAGAATTAGGATCTTTCGAATCACATCCAAGCCACTGAGGTCTATACGTGGATCAGGTTCGGTATATCCTTCTTTTTGCGCCTGCTTGACAATCTCCACAAAAGGTGTAGTGGCATTGTAGTGGTTGAAGATAAAATTCAGACTTCCAGAGACTACTGCATCAATACGGTGGATAGTATCCCCACTGAGGCGCAGGTTCTGCAGGGTCTTGATAATAGGGAGTGCTGCTCTACCGAGGTTTCATATTGGAAATCACAGTTTTGATTCTTAACCAATTCCATCAGAGCAGTGTATTGTTCCAAAGGGGCACTACCAGCAATCTTGTTGCAGGTAACCACCGATATGGACTTGCGTATCAGCTGCGGGTAGATCGCTGCCACCTGAGCTGAAGCGGTATTGTCCACCACGATACTATTGCGCCTGTTGGTAGCGATAATTAGTTCGGCCAAAGCTTCTGCTGAAGCATAAGGAGTCGCCTCTGCTGTAGAAAGTAGAGAAAGTGCCTCTTGGGATAAGCCTTCATCAGCAAATACATATTGGCGAGAATTGGCCACCATCACCACCTTGAGATCTACCTTGTACTGTTGGCGGAAATATTCTTGTTGTTTGTAGACAATATCAATAAACTGCCTCCCTACATTACCTGCACCAATGATAAAGAGGTGCACCTGCTTGATAACTTCTGGAAGAGGCGCTCATGTACCACATTGACCGCCTTATACTCGTCATGAGCATCAATCACCACCGAGATATTGCGTTCAGATGCTCCCTGTGCGATGGCTTGGATATTGACCCCATTGGCTCCTAAGGCACTGAACACCTTACCGCTAAGACCCGTTTGGTGATTCATATTGTCCCCAATAAGGGCTAAGATCACATGATTGTCCGTGCGCTCTATAGGATTAATAAGTGATCCTATCTCTTGAGCAAATTCACGTTCCAAGGCCTCTTTAGCACTCTTAGCATCGCTGGTTTTGATCCCAAAACAGATACTCTGCTCAGAACAACTTTGAGTGATAAGAATTACATTGACATCGGCCTGCTCCAGCGCTTGGAAAACACGCCGAGCACTACCCTTAGTACCTGCCAGACCTATTCCCGAAATGGTGATCATACTGATATCACTTAGGGTAGAAACTCCAACACCTTATCTGTATGCCCTTGCAGCCACATGAATGCGGGTACCTTTTTCCTCAGGTGCTAAGGTATTGAGTAGCAGTACTGGAATCTTCTTTTCCATAGCTGGACGAATAGCAGGAGGATAGATTACCTTAGCTCCAAAGTAAGCCATCTCGAAAGCCTCTTCATAACTCATTTGAGAGATCACCTTGGTATTCTTGACCAACTTAGGGTTGGCATTCTGCATACCATTGACATCGCTCCAGAGTTCCACCTGCTTAGCTCCTAAGCAATAGGCATAGATAGAAGCGGTATAGTCCGATCCGCCTCTACCCAATACGACTAATTCCCCCGCAGGGTTAGCTGCAATATAACCAGGAGCAATATAAGAAACTGCTGTATCAATCTGTTGTATACGCAACTGTGTCTGAGAGAAATCCACTACGGCATTCAGCGGGTCTCCCTGAGCTACAATATAGTCCTCAGAAGGCAAGTAGCTGACATTTACCCCTTCTTGGTTGAGGTATTCACCAATGATAAAGGAAGAAAGCAGCTCCCCTGAGCCATGATACGTGCCTGAGTACGCTCGGAGAGTTCCCCAAAGGTACTGATACTATTACACAGATTCTCAAGAGCAAGTGTCGTCTTACCAATATGTACTAATGCATTGGTTTGTCTATGGATAGGTAAGAGGATTTAGCCATCGTGAAATGCCTTTCTTTAAGCGCCCTCAAGAATAGGCTGATGCGTGTTCTTCAAAGCATCTCTCCTAAGGATTGCAAGGTATTGGTTACCCCAGAAAAGGCAGAGACTACCATGATAAAAGGCTCTGTCTGCTTTTTACAATCTGCACCACACGTTGCAAATTTCTACTGACCCCACCGAGGAGCCTCCAAACTTAATTAGTAACATATTATATTGTGTAATTTTTATTGATTTGTTGCTTTTTCTTTACAAAACGAGTGAAATCACTTTCAAGGACGAATTGCCTCACATACTTGCTTATGCGACTTTGCCCTCACAGCTGCTCATACTAATTTTTCGCAAATTATTTCTGATGGGCTATAATTTAAAAATCTTTTCCTTCAAAGAAAACACGACCTAAATCATCTTTGATAGCAATTTTCATCTTCCAAATGAATGGATTTTTAAATATTTTAATCACTATTCCAAAAATCCATTTTTTAAATAAAATAAGTTCTGGTAACACTTCCACAATATCCTCTACCTTAAAATTTTCTTTTGGTATTTTTCTTTTTAGAATAACATATTTTTGAGGGCAAAGATACAACTTTTAATAACAAATGTCAAGAGATTAATCACAATTTTTGAAAAGTCACTAGTGTCCACTAAAAAATGATACTAATCAAAAATTAAATAATAGCGGTTCGTTTGAACTATTTCGTTCTTTGTCATTATTGAATATAGTTTTGTCAAAAAGTTCTCTCAAAGGAGTTTTTATCAGTCAACGAGATACTAAGTATCTGTAAGAGTTCATAAGTACTTCTCTTAAGTTTCATATCATGTTGTATGATAGCAACCAAACAGTAAGCTGATATAGCTGCATAGATTTGTATTCTCACAGCATTTTCTGTTGTTCCCCAGAATTTCTTAATTTTGAGATGTTGCTTTGAGCCATTTAAAGAAAAAGCTCAACTTGCTATCTGTTTTTTTATACAAATTTTGCAATTTGTTGAGCTGTTAGATGTTTAGCATTGGTAAGATAGGTAAACTCTTTGTTTGACCTCGTTATCCCAATAATGAATAAGCCTAAGAGATTCTGGATAGTATTGATGAGGATAGTATCTAGTCAATTCAATCTCTCGCATCAGACAATATGTTCTTAGGAAGTCGACGTTTCCATTTAATACACTTATATTGAAGGTTTTTTTCTTGGATCTGATGACAAAGAAAGAGTCTAATGTTTTGATTTTATAGAGACGTTTGAAGTCGTTGTATCCTCTATCAAATACATAGTACGATCCTATCTCATAAGGAATTACATCCATAGCATTTACATCATTTACTTTGGCATTTGTAACATGAAAAAACGTTGGTATTTGAGTTTCAATATCATAGAGGGTATGTATCTTGATGCCTCCTTATATTTACGGAACTTAGCCCACCAAAATACATCTAAACATAAGTCTATAGTAGTTGAATCAAACGCATATATATTGCCACCTAACTTGAAGATATCTACAGCACGTTTACATCTAGCTTCATTAACAAGGAAGTAAGCAAAATCCTCAAAGATATGATAGTCTCGGTTCTGATTTGCTTTTGCAAGATTACTCTTAGTTACATGTTTACCAAATCCAAGATGATAACTCTTTTTCTGATGAGCATTAATAGCTACTATCAGGTCACGAAGACTTTCACGATTACTGTTGACCAAACATGAGTGTAAGTAACTGATTCCAACAGCTGAAGAACTTGACATACTTATCACCCTCATACTTACGGACTAGATAATTAAAATGATTTCTGTTAAGAAATGAGACTAACTGAGCGAAAAACAAATTTATCTTGATGCATATGCAGAATCTTATGATGCTCTGCAAAGGTATGAAATCAAATCCGTTGACTCAGAAATACTATATAACTAACTGTATTTCAATTATTTCAAAGAACAATTATTAATTTTAAGTGGACAGCAGTGTATTGAAAGTAACGAATCAAAAGTGATAACTTAGAATTTAACTTACATTTACCACAAACGTCAATAAAAAAATAATAATTAATCATTAATGATTAATTTTGTATATTTGTGGCTTTATAGAATCTTTATTAAGAAGAATTTTCTTTGTTATGTACAAAATAGCTACTTGAATGTAGAACGTCCCAAAAAGAAACCGAGAAAACAGCTCTTGTTATAGAAAAAGATTAAGGATGTAAATGCAGATATCTTAGTACTTACTGAAAAGTGCTTTCAGTATATCACTGACTGAATTATATCCTTTTTCTGTGCATTCATTAGCCTATGAAAGGACTCCAGAAGAACACTGGGTTTTCTATTTTTCTAAATGGGAAGTACTAAACAAATAGAGACTTTTGATAATTTTCGAACAGCTTGTGCTGTTGTAGAAACTCCTTTTGGAAAAAGTAATTGTATTTGGGACTATTATTCCCTATCATCAAGCTGGAGTATCGGGAGTGAGGTATGGATGTTTGGGCTACAAAACAATGGGAATATCATGAAAAAGATTTGCATCAACAAGCTAAAAGAATGTGAGCGTATTCTTGAGCAAGAGGGCTTGCCTATACTTGTAATGGGAGATTTCAATCAAAGTAGATATAATAATCAAGGATATGGTACTGAAAAAGTAAGACAAATACTTTCTGACTACCTTAGCCAATTGGATTTGACTTGTATAACAGAGTGGATCTTTCTTCTTTCTTACATATTGACCCTATCAAACATAAGGTGAGAAACAATATTGATCATATTTGCATCTCCAACACTTTTATAAGGAAGGTAAAGGATATCAGGTAGGTGCTTGGGATCACTTCACTGAACAAGGCAAGTATATGTCCGATCATAATGGAGTCTTTGTTAGTTTTGAAATTTGAGATAAGAATTATAAATATTATGATAGCTAAGCTCTCATAAGATAAAAAGAAAACTACCTGAATAGTATAGAACATTGTTTTCTGAAGTGATATTATTTTGTGTGATAATTAGAGTTTTTCTCTCTTTATATCCTACAACAAGTTTTTCTCACTTAATTTTTGTAGGTAATTAATTTTGTTTCTCATAGTCTGTATAGACAGTATAATCCCCTGTATCACAGAAATGTAGCATTCCTGTATAATAATCATTAATATCCTCATTGTTTGTAGAAAAAATAGGTATGATATCCTCATTCATTAAAGCTACACTTTCTACTAATCTTGCCATTCTTTTTATTTCCTTTGTATAAAAGGTTGTAATTTAGCTAAGTTACAATGTAAATAGATAGCTTTTTCCAAAGGATTAGAGATATCTTTTTGAGTATCTATTATTTCATTTAACTTATCTTCTATTTCAAATTCTGACTGAAAAGATGTATAATCTGCTTCCATAATAGGAAAAATCTTCTTCTTATGATACCTTTTTCTTTATTATCTATCAAATCTGAAATAAGGTTGAATATATCTTTTTAAAAAGAAATTCTTTATCTATGACCCTTTATTTCCATTTTTATATATTGTACTTCAGCTATAAAGGTATTATATAAGTTCTTCAACACTTTTGCTTCTTCCTATCTCTTAGCAGAGGTAATATTATCTTTAAGTAAAGTCTCTGTTTCAACAAAGCTATAGGTATTTCCTTCTATTCTTCCTGAATAATAAGACCATAATAGAGCTTAATTCCTTTATTTCTTTTAGAATATAATTCATTCAAAGGAGAAAATATGATTGTTTTCTAATATAATATCTGCCAATTTTTCTTGTTCGGAAGTAAATATAGATTTCATTTTTATTATTTTTATCTCATCTTGTAGTATTCCTATTTCATATCACGTAAATGATGTGCAAAAGATACAACTTTTTAATAACAAATGTCAAGAGATTAATGACAATTTTTGAAATTAAGCAGATTATTGCCTATCTTTATTCCAATCCCAATCAGGATATTTAAGTAAAAACTATAAAGTTCTTGATCACTATAAAGAGTATCTCCCATATCAATATAGAGGAACCGGAAGGGTTTGTTTGTAGATAGCGCTGGAGGAAATGGGTAAGTACCCTCTTGCCAAAATCAGCATTGCTATATTCTACTAAGAAGCATTCAGGTTTCTCTAAGGGAATATCTGCACATTCTTCCTTAGAGAGGGCTCTTAAAAGGCGATTGTTTCTGACAAATTGTGTCCAGTGACGAGTTCCTTTTTGTGAAATGTATGAATGGTAATGTGGCGATAACTCCCATAGAAATCAAGTCCTCAAGATAGGAAGTAATATTGATTTCTTTTCTCTTTGAAAGAAGAGCACGATTGAAGGTTTTAAAGAGGTATCCGTCTGTGGGAGTTGTAGCTGTTCTTTCCATCTGCGTAAGATTTTTGAGTAGTAGTGCTCTGTTCTTTCTGAGCTTGACAAAAGTAGGTAGTTTAGCTACCATAGTCATGCCTTCTCGTTCACGTAGATCTGAAGAAATATAGTCCTCCATCACATCTCAAATGGGTAAGATTCTTTGCCCAGAAGAGGTTGCCTCTGTACATTCTCTTGAAAGTAGTAAGGTAATCCAAAGATATCATCGCACCAAAGGCCACTATCCTCAGAGGGAAAAAGGTTCACAGGTCTCATAACGTGGCTTTTACTTCATGTGTTTGATGGCAATGGGTACACTCTACCATTACCAATTCCCTTTTTCTTTAAGTCGTTTCTGTGAGTACTTGATAGGAGTACCACAATTAGGACAATTAAGAGCGGCACTGTGCCTCAAAAATATTGCAAATCCTTTTTGAATGGCATGAAAAGAGCAATTAGTACATTGTACCTCTGCTCCTCTTGGGTATAGGTGATATGTGCTATTCCTCGACATTTAGGGCACCTCACCCACAAGGGGTCTTTCCCATATAGAAATATATTTTTCGGTGTAACGTTTCATTAGTAGATAAAAAGTAACAACAAGTATTATTACTGATTTTTATTATAGAAATTACATAAAGAAAGAAAAATGCATCATTTCTTTTTCCTGTCCAAGCCGACAATATAGAAATTCTACATACCTTTTCTCCATCTCTTTCTTCCCAAAAAGGTACGAATTTCATCAATATCTTCATTAAGATAATTTTTCAAAAAGATAATTGAAAGATATTTAGGAAAGAATAGGTTACTATTTTTCTTGGTAATCCTTTAAAGTTAGTTTTAGTACATTATTTTGATAAGATAATCAAATATTTGCCCATCTGTATAGGTCGGAAATCTATCAATACCTAAAAATAAAGAATCCATTTTTCATTCTATTAAAAATTATAAATCAAACACAGAAACTGCGTTTTCTTCTAATAAGGTCTTTTGATCTTCAGGGCAAAAAGCAAAAAGCAAAGTATAGGCCAAAACCAGCACCAAAGATAAAACTTATATAGATAAAAACAAGCGGACATACTTGACTCTTAGCTTTCAGACGTTCGGCCAAGCTGAGTGGAAACATTGAAACCATTGCGCTCAAAGAAAATACGTATTTTAGTAAAGGTCGTGTCATAGGTTACTTTTTAGGAGGACTTGCCCTACTTGGCAAGCCATACAAGCATGTTTGTTACAATATTTTTATACAATTGAGAATGGCTTGACTCTCCATGGCATTGGTATTAGGTAGAAGAAGTCCTTCCCAGCGCTCAATATACTGTTGTGTTCGGCTGGGGTAGCACGTAGCTTCGCTTTGCACTCGGCCAAGGTATTCTTGCCTCGAGAACGAGCATAGGCATACTGCATAGGAACAATGGTATTGATCCAAAGGTTTGCTATCAGCATAGGGGAGAGGTGTTTGTGGCTCTCCTTGCTCTCCTTGCCAAAAAGAAAAATGATTTTTCCAATCAGGCGACGGGCTCACTTTCCCAAAAATTCCAAAGCTTGTTCATAGGAGGCTAAGGTCATACATCAGGGTCAAAGTGACCACTCTTGGTGGTATAGCGCAGCTATCTGTGCCAAACGAATAGTGGGAAAGTTGGGCGGACGCAGTTTAGTGAACTGTACTCTAAAAACAGGGTTTCACAAGAGCGTACTTATGGGCTAAATACTGGTATTCCTCTTGTAGAGAACGATAGTAAGGACAGCTCAAATCGGTTGCCTCCAAGAGGCTCAACTGCCCCATAAGCAGAGCTTCGAGCTGAGAAAGATCCTGCATCTGCTTTTGCGAATAACCTGAAAAAGGCAGCTGCTTTGCGGCCTGCTCAAAAAGCATCTCCATTAATGATTGCCTCCAAAAACTACCCAGTAGCTTCAAGAAAAACGGCTTCCCAATCCTGCTGACTTTCTTGCAAAAGTGTTACAATAGCCTGGGTCTTCCCTCAAGCTGCTCTGTATAAAGCCTGTCCAACCAATTGGTAATGAGCCCTTCAGAAAGAGAAGAAATTTCTCTCTCACAAGGTATAAAAAGTAGACTCTAGCTTGCTGTAACTGAGTGTATTTTTCTACCAAATCATTAGAAATCAATGATTTAAGCTCTAAAGTAGGAATAATATTTTGTTGAAAATCAAATACTTCTACATCATGTTCCCAAACTACATGGAGAATTACATTGCTCATAAGCAGGATCCTGCTCATGATGATGGGCATACCATAAGGAAGAAGCGGTGTGCATCTCCACATTGCCAGCCCACTGAAGGGATCCGATGCGCAGGCGTGCATTGAAGAAATCTGGTCCTCCGTAGGGATTGACCTCCCCATAGGAAAGGATATCCAAGACCTCTCCAGTAGAGAGCTTTAAGGGGGCTGTAGGAATAAGATGCGCTCCCAGAGGTATTGTGATGAAATCTTCACGTATCATTTGGATAGTTCTTCTGCTAAGAGTGCCACCAGTTCACTATCAGTATTATAAGGGACAAACTCACTCATTGTTGATATAGGATACTTCTTCCAGTCTCCTCGAAACTACTAAGGCCAAAGCATCGGTTTTCTCGGTAATGGAAACTGCTGCACGGTGTCTTAGTCCATATTCCTTAGGATCACACTTTGTCCTACCACGGGAGAATCACACGAGTAGCCACAATAAAAACCGTCCTGAATAAACTATAGCCCCATCGTGCAAAGGGCTGTTTTTATAGAAAATACTCTCTAAAATAGGTTGGTTCAGTTCAATATTCATCTTGTCGCCCGTGGCACGAACAAACTCCAAAAGACTGGTTGCGCTCCAAAATAATAAGGGCTCCAGTACGCTCGGCTCTCATCTTACGACAAGCCGAGACAAGGGTCTCACACATCTGGACAATGGCGGTATCTCCGAGGTTTTTCTTCAAGGATAGCTTCCTTAGTAGGTTTTTGCTATTAAGTACATTGGTAGAACCCAACACCAAAAGGAACTCGAATCTCCTGCTGGAAAACGACAATGAGGGCAAAGAATCCACATTGATAAACTGACCTAAGATACTGCTAACCAGCTCCATCTTGACAATTACTGTGAGCTTCAAAAGAGAAAGATGATCACAATACCCGAAAAGATACTAATGGCCACCGTTCCTTTGAGCAGGCGATATATGTAGTATAACATCAGTCCTACCAGAACGATGTCTAAGAAATCTACAAATTTGAAATTTAGAAAGTCAAACACTTTTTATAATGGTTAATGGTTAATGAACAATGGTCAATGATTAATGACTAATAGAAAATTACTCATAGGGAGTTGAACATTAAATATTAGTCGTTAATCATTATTCTTGAGATAATCCCATCATCCTGCTGATGTAATCTTGTATAATAAATATCTACAAATTGCTGAAAAAGTCATAGAACCGCTAAAGATCCAAACATAAAATACATTTTTATACGTTCCAAACTTATTCCAAGGTGTTTTTTCTCCTTTGTCTTCCTTATAGTGAAAACCATCGGGATATACATATATAGGTGTATTTCCATATTCGGACATCTTTAAAGGGTCGTAGGAGAGAAGGGTGAGATTTGTTACATCCATAAAACCTAAGCACTTATGGGGTATATCCGCCAAAGAAATATAAAGATGAGCATCGGGGTTGCTATGAGGGTTACGAGGATTTGTCCGCTTCTCTTGTAGCCTATTAAAAATGCTGGGCTACCTCACTCAATTTGTTTCTTTTATCAATATGAAAAAAATCCAATTGGTGGAACTGATAAGACCATTGGCATTGAGCTTTCCTGACCTGTCTCAGGGTCATAAGGAGGTATACTTGAGAATAATCCTCCACAGAGGTAATTTTTAGTATCCTCTACCTGTGGAAGTTGCATTTGCTTTTTCTGACATCCCCAAAGTAACAATGCCATTATAGTAATGATATACCGATTCATACTAATTATTTTTTTCTTTACTTTTTCACCAATTCCAATTGTGTTAATGCAGTGAGTGTAGTAAAAAGACCATAATTAATCAGCGCCTTATCTTTTTCTATTTTATCAATAACCCCTATCTGATTTACTATCTTTATGCGTACCCGATCTCCCACTTTTTAGTGATTGTATCTGAGTAAGTTTTTCCTGTCTTTCATGAATGTTCGCGCGCTTTTCTATCTGTTGTGCACAGCCTCTATCTCTTTGTGTAGCTGCTCTTGGGCAATTTTTCTTTTGGGCTTCTTCGGCCTGCTTTTCTTTTTTGCTCTTGGCTTTTTCTCTTACTGTTTTTCTGTCTCTACATCTTGAGAAATTCTGAAATGAGTGGACGACGCTTTCTTGTCCTCAAAATAGCTGCTCAAGTTATTTCACTGATCTTGTTATCGAGATAGATAAACTTCTGATTTTTGGTCATAGAGTTCCTGATAGGAAGTAAGCTTTTACTTTTGTATCTTATTGTTAAGTGTCTCCAGTCTCTTGGCTTCTTCTCGGGTTTTCTCCTCTTCCTCCTTGAGCGAAGAAGTAGTTTTTCCATCTGAGAACGTTCTTTCTGAGCTTAGCTATGGTAGCATCAGCGTACCTTACCTTTTTCTATACGTTTCTTGGCACGATTAATCAGGCTGTAAGGAATACCATTTTTCTGTGCAACCTCAAAGGTAAAAGAGCTACCAGCTTCCCCACAATGAGTTTATAGATAGGCTCCAAGGTCTTATCATTAAAGAGCATATTAGCATTGGTCGCATAAGGGAGCCCATTGGCCAATATTTTTAGGTTAGCATAGGAGTTGTAATCACTCCAAAAAGCTCTTACGATGATAGAACTCTTCTAAGAAAATTTCGCTGAAGGCACCCCCAAGCTCTGATCACTTCCTGTTCCAAACTCATCAATGAGAAAAAGAGTTGTCTCATTGCATTTTCTTAGAAAAATAGTTCATATCTTTGAGGCGATAGCTATAGGTACTCAAGTGATTTTCAATGGATTGGTTGATCGCCTATATCGGTAAGGAATCTGAGAGAAAATAGGCACTTTACTCAGACGATGTACTCGGAAGAAGCAGTCCTGTTTGGAACATCAGTTGCAGCAGACCAATGGTCTTAAGGGTAATACTTTTTCTGCATTAGGTCCCGAGATAACAATAATCCGTTGTTCATCGTCCAAGCGAATGGTTCAGGAAGGTTTGTTTGCCTTTCTTAGCATTGTTTAGAAAAGGAAGATGATAAGCCTCCCGAAGCTCCACACCGTTCTTGAGTAATTCAGTGTAAGAGAACGAGTTTCTTTATGAATACGCTTTGGCGCATTACAGCATCCATCCCGACTCGGCATCTGCTCTTGGGAGAGTAGCTCAGCAAAAGGGCGGTGGTAGGTCGGAGCAGTATCCGCCCGATCTCCTCTCTCCCTATGGAGTAAGTGAGAGAGTTCGCGCGAATATTGTTCGGTATCAAAGGTTTCTATATAATAATACTTTCCTGTCTTGGAACTCCCAAGACAGTACTCCTCTCTACCTGCTTTATAGGTAGTTTCGGACCGCCAATACACGCCTATTTTTCCACCGCTGTCTCCACGAATATCATCCAAATAATCCAGCATTGTACTCGGAAAGGCCTCGAGAGAAACTCTGACTGATTTTCCCTTTAAGAGTACCTATCTCAGTTCGTACTTGGGAGAGTTTCTCTAGCTTCTGATTTGATCTCACCGAAACTTGTCTCAAGACACTCTTCATAGCCCCGGACAATCTCTTCTGATACGGAATATCCGTGAGAAAAGTTACGCAATAGTAGGATAATAGTCATGGAATTTTTAAAAACAAAGCATGTGCACTTGACTGTTTGGCTCAATGTACGTATTTTTAGCAAACGAATGTGGTTCCAGAGACTATTTTCATCCCCAGAAAACGTATTTTCGTGATCTACCTCATCAAGCATGGGAAGGAATATAGTTCTGTGTCTCCAAAAGAGGTCAAGTACATTATTGGTCTGGAGAGAGGTGATGGTTTCCATGTGTCAAAGGTTTTAGCGCCAGCACCCTCCTTCCCCTTTTGGGAGCGTGGTGCAGCAGCCAGCTAAGGATAAAGAAAGGGCAGGAAACTCAAAGCCTCTCAAAGTTCTTTTTCATTTAGGTATATGTAGTGATCAATGATCTGTGAACAGTGAACAGTGAACTAGAGGTCACTAATCAGATTGAGCATTGATCATTAATCACTTTGCTAAAAGTATAAACCTTTATAGATATACTCAAAATTTCTTTCAATTATCTTCATAAAGAAAAAGTTGTAACTTTGTCACCTTATTTTTATTTAATAGATCTTTATGAGATTTTATGCGTTTCACCTTGTATTAGCCTTTCCTCATTTACAGTCCATATGTATTGAAGTAAAGAATCAGCAATGTGAGTAACCAAAGCTGCGTCCGATTGGCCGATAGAGTTAAACCACCTATTCAGATAGATTGAGATGGCACCTGTTTTACAAAGATGTCATAGGACAGGATTGCCTGCTTACTCATATGGGGATGAGCAGCAGTGAATATCCCATCAACATGACATCGATAACAGACTTGCTGTGGAATCAATAGGATGGCGGTTGGTCTTATCGTCCTTTACCAGTCTTTGGAAATAAAACTGCAAAACTAGGAAGCTAGTTTATCAACAGAAAGTGATAAGAACTGACTGCTTGACTAGTAGTAATTTTCGAGGAGGAAGACTTCCGACAACCTTATGGTAAGTGAGATAATAACAAAGAGATAGACAAAAGTGTAGGTCTTCAAACAGCTATGAGCATGGAAATAATTCCATATACAAAAGAACCAAGTCTGTCTTTCTTTCCTTCTTGAGCAGGCTGGGTGAGTTTTAGATTCACCTGCATATCCAATGAAACCACAACTCATTTCCTTATTGGATTAGAAACAGGACTCATATCGCTTTTGGCAAAACCTATGTAAATCCAGGCAGAAAACATGTGATAATCATGGTTTCTCAAAGAACAAATGGTTTTACCGCTTCCTGCCTTACCATTGTCATCTGCACTGAACCCTGCATGCATTTTCTCCACCATCAGGATTATCTCTGGCTTTGCAGACAAATATATCAGAGTTTGCCTTTTTCACCTTTCTCATCTGCTTTGGTTTTCTTTGAGTCTCTCTCTTAGTTTTAGTCTGGCTCGTTGCGGCCGGTACATGCTCAACCCATGCAGAGCTCTCACCACTGGAAAGACACGAAAATCGACCATGCTTGTGTCTCTCTCAGCTTCTTCATGAAGTATTGCCCGCCACAAACCTCTAGCAGAGTTGTTGGTTAACTCCTCTCCATCAGCCAGCATCTCGATCCTGTCTCCTTTCTTTCATGGTACATCTGTCTCTACTACTCATCTGCAAGCTCGAAGAATATTTTTCCTGTGGCTACTCCTACAAGCTACGGTGGCCTCGGTCTGTAGCAAAGGGATCTCCCTGGCACGGAGCTCTGTGTTCTTGGCTTATACGCATGTTGCCAAACCCAGAGATTGCTGAAGCTGCTACGGGTCTCCTCTATATCAGTTTAGGACCTTGTAGGAATAATCACCCTCATGAACACTGGCTTAGAGCTCTCTCATGGGCTTTCATAACCGTGCTCAATCCTCTTTTGTACAGCCTTCTCTTCCTCTTCTTCTTGCGTTCTTTCAGACTGACTTCTTCACTCAAAGAGGTGAGCGAAACCGAGACTACCCTTTCAGCATATTCTCCTGCTGTCACTGCCTGTTTGGTGGTATCTACTTTTTATGCTAAGAACACCAATGGAGCAAACTGGAAGGAAAAACTTTTTGGTAAGATAGAAGAAAAGATATATAACATGCATCCACTCGTAGCACTATCATGTCATCCACTAGCGAAAATCAACGGGATACTTTGCGATAGCAAGGGGCTTATATCTCTACTAGCTATGGGCAGAAAGCAATGAAGATACATTTGCAAAAACAGCTGCTTTCTCTCTCAATGGCTCGATGAGAGTAATACCCTCACCTTGCATATGCTTCAGGAACTGCATGGGAGTACAAAGGAGATTTTCAGTGAAGAAAGAGCACATGATCCATTCTGGCTCAGCTCACTGGGCTACAACTCACGTAGGTGATCAGTTCCCTCTGCACCGCCTCACCAACTATATAGCTGGGAAGATGATGCTTGTTCGCACCTTTCGTCTTAGGCCTCTTCCTTGGGACAGTAGCTCCCAGCAGCACGCCTTTGCCTCTATAGATGGAGAGTGGTTTGTTGCCCTCACTCCTGTGCAAGCCTTCAAGTCCCTAGAGCAGCTACACAGAGCTCGAAAAATTATCCTAGGGGTGCCCTCATCTCTATCTATGAAACGGCTTTTCAAGAGGTTCCTTCTCAGATCATGCCACCCATGGCATGACTGAGACCGTCTCTCATAGCCCCTACGACCCATCGCTCCTAAGAACGCACAGCCTTCGTTACACTACTATAGAACTTAATGACTGTCAAAGGCAAGACCCACAAGGTTGTTTGGTCATTGATCGTCCTGAAGTGGCCGATAATGCTCATATATGCCCATGATGTGGTTACTCTCTATAATGATAGAGCTTTCCAATGGCAGGGACGCCTGGACAATATCATCAATTCAGCAGGAGTAAAAATATTCCCTGAATCCGTAGAGGAGAGGCTTGCAGCATTCATTACTGATCGTTTTTATTTTGGAAAGAACCCGATACCCTTTTAGGAGAAAAAGTAATCCTTCTGATAGAGGGAAGGGAAGAGATTTACAAAGATTTACTTACGAATTTACAAAAAGAACAGTTTTTCAAGATATGAACTCCTAAAAATATACTATCTTACTCATTTTTAAGACTACTGAATCAGGATACAAGAGAGATTACAGCAAAGTTAGTTTTGTAAACGCTCTCTAAAGCAAATTTCTTTATAGTCAGGCTCCATGTATCAGTACAGAAGCTATCGAAGGAGCTGTCGCTGTAGGGTATCCCAGAGCTTATGGGCAATATCATGTCCTTCCTTCACTGTGATATTGCCATGACAATCAGGTGAATATCCACACAATAGGACATACCCGTCTTGCGATATGACACGTTCTCTATAGCCATAACGCCAGGAACTTCTCTTGCTACTTCTTTGATTTTTAATGATATATCTTCATACATATCCTCGTCCAATATCTCTCCCAATGCTGGACGGAAGATTTTATAAGCATTGTATAGAATAATCCCAGAGGCTAACAGCGCTGCCCAATCATCAGCTGTCTCATAGCCTTCACCATACACAGAGCAATACCAATTCCTATAAATGCGGCTACAGAGGTAATCGCATCTGCTCGATGGTGCCAAGCATCAGCCTTTGAGAGAAGAACTCCCTGTAGTTTGCTATTTCTAAGTACGATACGGTAGCTCAACTCTTCCACAGAATAATCCCACCCAATAGTAATGTCCAAGCCTTGGGTGCTTGGTGGGGAGTGAGGATATTTTGGTAAACTCTGGTGAGGCAATCAGTAGGGAAGAGGCGATAAGAAAGCCCACAATGACAAAGGTTAGCAAGGGTTCTATCTTCCCATGACCATAAGGATGGTTCTTATCAGCTGGCTTTTTGTGCATACCTGAGCCCTACCAGTACCAATATAGAGGAAAAACATCAGATACGGATTCTATCCCATCAGCTACCAAGGCATACGAATTTCCTAAAATACCTGCGGCTATTTTGACTATAGCCAGAGTATATTTCCCAAAATGCTAAAACCAATGGTTCTATAAGGAAGATTTTTCCATCAGAGAATAAATTTTTCTGCTTAGAGTTATTTTTATTTGCATGCAAAATTACACATACTATTCTCATAGCATTAATTACTATATATTATATAAAAATATGATTATCATATAATTAAAAAAATAATATAAACTAAAAACAAATATATTTTACAATTAATTAAAATATAAATATATTGGTATTGAATACATTACTACCTATAAAAATTATTTGATTATCAAGTTTTTATAAAAATGTATTGAAAATTATTTCATATTTTTACTTTTATATAAAAGTAATTTAAATAATTAATATTCAATATATTATTAAATAATTAATCATGATAAAAAGTAAAAATATACCATTGAGCTGGAGGAGTACTCTTGAGAAAAATACTAAAAATGGTAATTAAAAAAGTTTGGCATTATTTTTGATAGATATCGTTCTGTAATTAGAAATTTTCAATGAAAAATTTTTCAGATATTCCTATATGTTGATAGCTGTAGTGGCTTCCGCTCAGGAGATCAAGTGGATGAGCATGAATGATGCTTTAGCTGCTCAAAAGACTCCTAAAAAGATATTTATGGATGTATACACTACATGGTGTGGTCCTTGTAGATTGCTCTCTGAAAAACTTTCAAGAACAAAGACTTGGTAAAATACATCAATGATAATTTCTATGCTGTAAAGTTCAATGCTGAAGGCAACGAGGAGGTAGTATACAATGGAACTACTTATAAAAACAACAACTATGATCCAGCCAAGGCCAACACTCGCAATGGTATGCATGATTTTGCAGGAGCTTTGGGCGTAAGTGCTTACCCTACGATGCTCATTTTCGATGAGAAAAGGTACTCCTGTATTTCCTATCACAGGGCTACCTTACTGCCACCCAGCTGGAACCTCATATCAAGTTCGTAGAGCAACAATACTTATCTTACAGTAACCACTCAGAGGCTTATGATAAGTATCTAAAAACCTTCAAAGGCACCTTTAAAAATTAATTTTTCATATTTATTACATTTTTAATTTTATCATCTCAAAAAAATTTCTTTTTGAGATGATTTTTTCTATTTAGTAAAAGTTTTTCATTAGAAAATTTGGTAGAGTTATCAGAAAAATGTACTTTTTGACGAAAATTTTTGAATTATGATACAACAAGCCTCTTTTTATGGACTTTTTAGGAGGACTCTTCACTGTCCTTATTATATTTGTTACTGCTTTTTGGCTACTTGCTCTCTTAGTACCTACCTTTTTGCGCTTTTGGATAGGTAGAAAAGTAGATGCCTTTCAAAGGCAATTCAACCAAGAGATGAAAGAAGAACAGAGAAATACCCAGCAGAGATATTACAACTCCTCTACCAATTATACTGGGCAAACAGGTCATTCTCAACAATCCAAAGAATTGTAGGAGAATACATAGATTACGAAGAAATAGAATAGTATGAAGATAAAAATCCAACAGCTACTCCCTCATGGGGTGTGCTTGCTCCTTTTTCATGGGGATCAGCATGGCTTTTCTTTTTACCCCTCTTACAAGGCAAGGAAATGCAGCAGAGTGATATTATACAATACATAGGCATGTCCAAAGAGCGCAATGACTTCAGATCCGTTAGGGAGAGTTATTGGACTAATAGTGCCTTTGGGGGAATGCCTACTTATCAGATTAGGTGCTGAATATCCTCATAACTATATAAAGAAGTTAGATAAGGTCATACGCTTCTTACCTCGCCCTGCCGATTATCTATTTCTCTATTTTTGTTGGCTTTTATCTCTTTCTGTTGGTGGTAAAAGTCCCTTACCGATATGCTTTCTTAGGGTCTTTGGCTTTTGGGTTCTCCACTTATCTGATCATCATACTCACAGTAGGTCACAATGCCAAAGCACATGCTATGGTTATTTTGGGTTTGTCTTAGCTGGTATACTTATGGCCTTCCAGCGAAAAGTACTTATGAGGGTTTTTCTGCTCACTACCTTGGCTTTTAGCGTTGGAGATCAATGCCAACCACTTCCAAATGACCTACTATCCTCCTATTAGTCTTACTTCTGGGGGAATCAAGCTCTATCATGCTTGGAAGGGAGGGACACTAAGACCTTTCTTCAAGGGGGTAGGTGTCCTCTCAGTAGCGGCTCTTTTGGCTGTACTGATGAATGCTACCCTACTTTTGACTACCAAAGAGTATGAACGCTTTAGTACCCGAGGCAACTCGGAACTAACCCTCAGTGCTGAAGGTACACCCAAGACTAATACTCATGGGCTTTCTAAGGAATATATTACTGAGTATAGTTATGGAGTCTATGAGAGCCCTAAACCTAATTGTTCCTCGCCTATTGGGAGCTCTAACCACGAAAATATAGGAGAAAAATCCGCTACTTATAGCTTCTTAGTGGCACAGGGATATGACCCTATTGTCGTAGGACAATTCACCCGTCAGCTACCTACCTACTGGGGCGATCAGCCTATTGTAGCAGCTCCTGCTTACATAGGGGTAGTAGTCTTCTTTTTCTTTGTATTAGCATCTTTCGTGGTCAAACGACGCATCAAGTGGTGGCTCTATCTGGGGGTAATCCTCTCCTTACTACTCTCGTGGGGGAAAGAATTTTTGCCGTGCTCACTGACCTTATGATCGACTATTTCCCTTTGTACAACAAGTTCCGCGCGAGTCTCTTCTGTACAAACTATCTTGGAATTCTGTATGCCTGCCTTGGCTGTTTTGAGCTTTACCAATACTTAGTCCACTATAAGAAAGAAATTTACTCTCGCTATCTGTATTACACCGCAGGTATTGTGGGAGGAACACTTTTTACTCTTGTAGCTACTGAGGAGGACTTTCCTTTGAAGCTCCTAATGATGCCTACTATGCACAAGCGTATGGGAAGATCTTATCCGCCTTATCCGCCAGGGATAGGAAAAGTATGTATACAACTGATATCCCTAAGGAGCTTGCTCTATGTAGGAGCTACTTTCGCTATCAGTACCTCTTTTCTATAGGAAAAACCAACGAAAAGATTGCTTTTGCCTTAGTCTCATTGACTTTTGGTAACCGATATAGGAAATGTTACTTATCGTTATTTAAGTGAAGACAACTATTGGCTTCCTTCTCAGACCGCAGACTACTTCCTCCCTTCTAAAGAAGAAACTAAAAATTCTCGAGGACAAAGGATATTTCCGTGTATTCTCGCTAAGCGAAGCGCTCAATGGTGCTCATGCCTCCTACTTCTTCCACTCTTCTGGGGGATATCATGCAGCCAAACCCAGAAGAATACAGGAACTGTTTGATTATCAGTTTTATAGAAATAAAAATGCACAAGTACTTAACCTACTGAATGTCAAGTATATACTCCAGAATGACAAGAATGGGATGGTTGTGATGGAGAATCCTGATGCTCTGGGCAGATGCATGGTTTGTCAAAAAACTTTCCAAAGTGAGCAATGCTGATCAGGCAATGCAAGGGATGAGTACTCTTGATCCTAAGGCTGAGGCTATCACCTATGATTCGTCACTTAGCAATAAGACATATCAGGTAGATAGCACAGCTACTATCGAGCTCAGAAGTTATGAGCCGGACAGGCTCGTTTACTCCACAGACAACCCTCAGGAAGGCTTAGCGGTCTTCTCCGAAATCTATTACCCACATGGCTGGAAAAGCTATACTTGATGATTCCCAAGAACTCACTATTCATCAGGTAGACTATACCTTCAGAGGAGTTGAGATTCCCGCTGGTAAGCATACCATTGAGTTTGTTTTTGCTCCTACGATAGTCAAGATAGGCGGGTGGATCAACCTTTCGGCATCCTTAGCCTTTGTTGCTGATCGCTGTAGGGAGTGTTTTTGTACTAGAAAAAAGAAAAAGCATGAGAATCATCAAGATAGTATCCTTAGTAACTCTCTTTGCCAGCTGTGACACTCCACTTTTTCACTCCTGAGGAGGACTTTATCACTCCTTTTGAGCTTACTGATGGGGAGGGGACATCCTGTGAGGAGACTATCGATTTTTATAAGAAATTAGCTACCAATTACAGTTCTGTTTCTCTGAAAACTATGTCCACTACTGATAGCGGTTTACCGCTGTACTCTAGTCATCTTCAACAGCGATGGTATTTTTGACTTCAACCGTATTCGAAAAACAAGATGATTCTTTTTCATCACCAACGGAATGAATGAAAAAGCACGTGAAGGGGTTGATGCTACTATGCGGCTGATGAGAAACTTAGCGCAGAAACAAATAGAAATTCCGCTCATACAGTAGTCGTAACAATTCCCATCATGAACTACTTAGGACAGATGGAGCAGGAAGCTCTCTTCAAGGGACAGATCAACACCTTTTTGGAGCGAAATCTCAACGAGGATTTCATAGAAAATAAAAAGTCTCAATACCCGCTCATTTGTGGAGATTTTTCCATCAGGTAAACCCACACTTTTTGGTGGATACATATTCCTTGGATGGAGATGTGTCCTCACAAAGCCTTTTTTACCAAACCATTATTCCTGAAAAATTAGGCAAAGTAAAGTACTATTTGGAAGAGAATTTCATACCTCAACTTAGTGATTCTTTGGCCAAGCACCCTGCGGAGGATACCCTTGGCAGAGCCTCCAGAAAACTACTCAGCTTATCCTTCAGCTCAGTCTTTTGCCTCTACAGCCTCCATCGTTGGGTATGCATCCCTATGGAACACTATAGGAATACAAGTGGCCAGCCGCATGAAAAACCCTTATAAAAACCGTGTGGAAGATATGTACAATGCACTGAAAAACATCCTCTTACTTGTCGATTCTCACAAAGAACTGATAGAGAATCTACAGGATTTGGAAGGTAAGGAAATGCTCAAACAACAAAAGTATATCCTATCCTATAGGCTTAGTCTCTGCTAAAGACAGCTTGCCTAGAGAAAAACACTCTATGAGCCTAAGGATACTATTGCTATTGCAAAAAGCTATGTAATTCCTCAGCTGTTGACAAAAAATTATCGACAATCTCAAACGAAATCATATAGAATTGCATCGTTTTGAGAAAGATTCGCTACTAAGTGTATATGCCTATACCCTAAAAAGCTCCTAAAGATAGCTTATCTGTTCTTACTAAGGAAGCTATGAAGATGACCTTAAAACAAAAATAGCCATTCGCAAAAGGAGATATATGGGTGCCTACTGGACAGAAAGGAAGAAAAATACTTGTGGAAACCCTCGAACCCTATTCATGGATTTATGAAGACCAATATGCTCCCTTTGCTCCCAACCCCTAAGGATAGTCTTTTGGATATATCCCATATTTAGTATAGAAAAATAAACATTGTTTCCTTCAGACCTAAACCATCTCATGAGATTACTATATTTTTTTTCACTTTTATTCCTACTTTCCTGTACTTCTACGCCTGAGAAACCTAAGGCGAAAAAACCACATCCTGACCTAAAAAGGGACACTCTACAGGGAAGTATCAGAACACAGACACAGGTGAACTATATTTTATAGAAGACACCCTTACTAAGAAGACTCTTCAGCAAAAAGCCCACTGAGCTCTCCATCACTTACTGACCCTCAGGGATATCTGATAGAAAACTCTTATCAGGACGACTCCCTACAGGAACAAACACGCTACTATGATGAAGAACACAGAGTGATTGTCGAAAACTACATACATAAGTCACTGAAAAATAACGAAAATAAAAATGGCTCTTACCCACTATCAGTATGATACCTTAGGGTATGAGGTCTCTCGCCTTCGGTATGATTACTCTGATTCCTTACCTAAGGTTACCTGCTTCGATACCGAGTATGACAAGGATGGAAAATATACAAAGTGTAGTCAAGTCTGTTTTTCGAACAAAACGATTGGCAACTCTCCGATAGGGAGGTATACAAATACAATACCAAGGGGATACGAACAGGGAAAAAGAATCTTACTATTATTATAGAGCCCTATGGATGCTGCAGGGAGATTTCTCGATATGAAAAGATAGCTTACTGGTAGAAAACTCTTCTATAACTATAAGCTACACAACCATCCCAGTCGTGTGCTCTATCGCTACAAAGGACTATTACAGGAAGTAACCTATATCAACCCTAAGGATAGTATCACCTCCATGGTCTCTTTTTGAGTACAATCCCCAAGGAAATCACCAAGTATGTAGAGTATACCCCTGAAGGATTCGAAAACGTATATTTCACCTATATACTCCCTTCAGAGAGCGTTTGGAGGATGTCTCTTACAAAAACAATACCGAAGACGAACGTACCTCTACCGATATGATGTCAAGGGAAATCTTACTGAGAAAATAACCTATCGAGATCAAAAATCACCTCGAAAACAGAGGTGAAATATACCTATTATGAGGGCTATACCTCCTGTAAAATAACCTTAACTGTCCACATAGTGTGATGAGAAAAATCTTATATTTGCATGGCTTTAGATAGCTATCTACACGCCGATAGGGAAGAGGTACTTGCCTCCTACTGGAAAGATACTTGCACCTGTCTTTGATTACAAAAATAATCCTGAACTATTCACTTATTTATATGAGAAATACCAAAATATTGATGTGATTATGGCTCCAGTGCAGGTGGGCTAATCGGTTATTTCTTGGCTCAAAAAGTTACAAAAACCTTGTCATTGTTCAATCCTGCGCTGAATTATCAGCACGAAATGCCCTTTGCTCCCTTTTGGGACAAAAAGTATAAAGCAATATATGCTCCTTGTCATGGGTATGCAGGACGAGGGTGATCCCCTATAAGGAGAGCCTACCTATAGCCTTAGCCGACAAAACTCCTGAACAACAAGTGGACATACATCTTATACAAAAATATGGCACATAGTTATCCTATCGAGATTTTCTCTCAAGAATTGAAATTTTTCTTTGATAGGATATGCATATAGGGGAGCTACGCAAAAAGCAGAGTATGTGAGGATATTCGAACTATAAATAAGGTAATTCCTAAACTGGTGCAAGATTGGAGCTCGTACCTACTATGAATGGAGCTTGCAACTCTTCATTTATAAAAAAGCTTAAAGTCAGAAATAAAAACTCAAAAATAATGAATAAGGAAAATATCATCCATGAAATCTAACAGGGGGTAGCTACTGCCTTTGACGAATTAGATCTCCCTAAACAACCTTTATGGCAGAAATGAACTCTGGGAAGGCATTACTGATTATTTCAAAATCAAACAGCGAAAGGACAAAATAGAGTTTCATAATAATGAGGAAGAATATACTGCCCTTCTATTACCATCAAAGACTTTGAGCAGCTTCCTGACGATTTTTATAGACAATGAGTTACTTCCTGCTTTGGAAGAACAAATTACTCAAATGTTCTTCAACCCTGAGTTGTATTATCGCTTTCAGTACAAACTTACCTTAGTACTTGATTTTTCTTTTCAGCCACTGGGCATCACGCCCGCAAACAAGTGCGATTGGAACACCCCTGAGCGCAAAGCTGAACTCAAAGAGCGTTTGGATACCTATGTGCAAGGTAATCTATGAGGGCTACCGAAAAATGAAAGAGAAGGAAGTGCATACTTTCTTTGATAAGCTCTTTGATTTTTGAACTCACAGGCTATAGTGAGGACAAAGTAATTGAAATTCTCAACAAAGGGATTACCCTCATAGATCCTAAGTGGAAAAAGACTTTGAAGAATATCAATGGTGCTTGCTTTACCATACACGAGAGTGGAAAGAAAAGGTTTTTATGAAACTATATTACAAAGTAGAAGGAAGTGATTGGTCAAAGAAAGTATACACTCAAGGAAGGTTTGCAAGCTAAAGATATAGATAACGCCAAACTAAACCTATTTGTGGCATAAAGCCTTTTGGCGTATCAAATACAAAAATATAGTTGGGATGTAGAGTTTGCTTGTGAGGATTTAGAGCGTGCCGCTAAGGAATTAGGGCTCTAAAAAGCAGCGATGTACCTCAAAGAGGGCTACAGGGATCTTGCCTAACAACCTTATCCATTACAAGGATAGTGAAGTGGAATGCGATGCGAATGATGTTTTTGCTCAGATCAGTGTAAAAATCAAACAAGAGTCAGCCACGGCTTATGACAAGGCTTTTAGATTTTATCATTGCTCTGCTCAAAGCCGATTTCCCTGCCAGCTACTATATCAAGTTTAGCAGCAAAGCTCCTAAACAGTTTTTAGACATTAAAGGCATTGCCAAATCACCCACCATCGCTTTTTTTGCCCAAGCACTGCAATATGAGGAGTTGCGTCCTAAATTGGTAGCTTATGCTGAGGTGGCTATGAAAGAATTTCAGTGGTATAATGATGTAGAAGAAGGCGAGAAAAGCTGTATGCCGGGTAGTTATGCGGTCTTTGAGTTTGGGCTTGATAGGAGGAGTACTTTCCTTTGGTGAGCCAATATTTTTCGCTGTTGGACGACGAACACCAAATAGTACATAAATACTTTGTGAGCGCGCTTTATCGATCGTTATGGAGTGAATGAGAAATCCTTACCACTTATCTGCCAAGGAATCACCTCGGCACAGTTTAGTATGGTATTCAAGAATTTGGAAAAAGAAATGGAAAAAGCCGGAGAACAAGGAGTTACTGCAAAAATTTCTCAAAGAAAAAGAAGATTTTTAAATACTAACAAAAAGCAAGGCTTCTATAAATATTATGAAGAGGAGATTTACTATGCTATCTATGGCAAGCAATGGAAGAAAAAGATAAAAGATTAGCCCTGAGATGAAAAACTCCTTATTCATATGCTCATTATAGCAAGTGCTGTTTATATTTCTTTTGTTTTTATAAAACAATAGCTATTTATAGCCAAATAGATACAATGAAAAAGAAAACAGCTTTGGGTAAATACTTGTTATAAGCAAGGACTTAAACTAAGGGCATATCTTGAAAAATAGATGGTGTAAAACAAAAATATAAAATTTTTATACAGAGCTACAGGATTGTTTTTCTATCAGACAAGTTCCTCAAATAAAGGATAAGGAAGAAATTGCTTATTATGAGATAGAAAAATGCTATTTTAATAAAGATGTTGTTTTTAGTACTACCAACAAAGTATGGATTTCCAGTGAAAAATACCAAAGAAGTGATTTTCAATTGTTTTTGGATATTTTTAGTTACTATCAAAAATGTACTGTTCTATGCCTTATTTTTCTTAATTGCACCTTTTACTGTTATGTAGATAATAGTAATAAAGAGTATAAAACTTTTCTGTATCATTTATACGATTATTTTTCTATTTATTTGAGAAACACCATTAATAATAAACCATTAATAATTAAAATGAAAGTAAGTAAATTAATCTTCCTTTTCCTCATAGGAATTATGATTGGAAAAAGCACAAACCAAAAACAAATGAACGACCAAACGATTTACCAATTTGAGTAGAGGACATTACAGGAAAAGCGTTCCCTCTATCAAACCTACAAGGCAAGAAAGTAATGATTGTCAATACCGCCTCAAGTGCGGACTGACCCCTCAGTATAAGGAGTTAGAGGCACTATACCAACAGTATAAGGACAAGGACTTTATCATCATAGGCTTTTCCTGCCAATAATTTCCTCAAACAAGAGCCAGGAACCAATGAAGAGATAGCCTCATTCTGTCAGGTGAATTATGGAGTAAGTTTTCCTATGATGAGTAAAATCTCTGTCAAGGGCAAGAGATATGCACCCTCTGTATCAGTTTCTTACACAGAAGTCCAAGAATGGTGTCATGGATTCAAAAAGTGAGCTGGAACTTCCAAAAATATCTCATTAGTAAGGATGGCCACTTAGAAAGTCATCGCACTCGAAAAACCTTACCCAATGATACCGAAGTCATAGAATGGATCAATAAGTAATGATTAGACTGAATGCCAATGATGATTCAAGAGAGATATCATCTTAGATCATTATTGGCATTAATCATTATTATTCTATTTTACATAATATAAAATTATAGGTATTTTTAAAAACCTTCAAAAGAAAAGAGGCTAACCACTGTTTTGTGGTCGCCTCTCAACACGTTAATTCTAAGTATTATGTGGAGGTTATTTCAATACTTCTTTTTACTTTCTCACCAATCTTTGCTGGTGAATCTACTACATGGATACCACATTCGCGCATAATACGTTTTTGGCCTCAGCAGTATCCTCACTACCACCTACAATAGCTCCAGCATGTCCCATAGTACGCCCCTTAGGTGCTGTTTCTCCAGCGATAAAGCCTACTACAGGTTTCTTGTTGCCTGTTTCTTTAATCCAGCGGGCAGCTTCTACTTCAACTGACCACCAATTTCACCTATCATCACGATAAGTTCTGTTTCAGGATCATTCATGAAGAGTTCTACCGCCTCTTTGGTAGTAGTTCCTATGATAGGATCTCCTCCGATACCTATCGCAGTAGAAATACCTAATCCTTGGCGTACTACTTGATCCGCCGCTTCATAAGTCAAAAGTACCTGACTTGGAGACGATACCTACTTTTCCTTTTTGAATACGAAACCAGGCATGATCCCTACTTTCGCCTCTTCTGGAGTGATCACCCCTGGACAGTTAGGGTCCCTATGAGGCGACAATCTTTATCTTTGATATAAGCGGCTACCTTTACCATATCAGCCACAGGAATCCCTTCGGTAATGGTAATAATCACCTTAATTCCTGCTTCGGCAGCTTCCATAATGGCATCCGCAGCAAATGCAGGCGGAACAAAGATAATAGAAGTATCCGCTCCTACTTTTTTTCTACCGCTTCCTTAACAGAGTTGAAAACAGGTTTTCCTAAGTGTGTTTGTCCTCCTTTGTTCGGAGTTACCCTCCTACTACATTGGTTCCATATTGAATCATCTGTTCTGCATGGAAAGTCCTTCACTCCTGTAAAACCTTGTACAAGGATTTTTGAATTTTTATTTACTAATACACTCATTGGTTTGAATTTTTTTAGAGCACAAAGTTAATCATTTATTTTTAATTTTCAAAGAAAAAAACAAAAATAATGTTCACTTATTAATGATTAATATCACAAATCATACTGGCATTAGGTGTTGGCATTAATCTTTATTGAAAACTTTCTCTTCCCCAAAAGAAAGGTGGATCTATATGTAAGGCTCTAAGGTAAGTATACCCCTGTCCACGGTGATGACTCTCGTTTTCAATAGCATATAGTATCCACTGAGCAAAGCTAAAAGTCATTTGATAAATAGTAAGCGGTTGGGTGAAATCCCTATTTCTTTCCATTCTCGATCAATGATTTCTGTAACCTTGTCCCACAAGGCTAATACCCCTTCTTTGGTAGTAGGAAATTCTCCTTCAGTATAAAAGGGTGTATGTTTCTCGTGTAAGAGTTTCTGTAAAGATATAATTGGTTATCATTAGAAACTCCTCTACCATCGCTGAAAAAGGACGTAGATTAGCGATGTTAAACTCAAAAAGGTCTTTCTCTGGGAAAGCTTCTACAACCTTGTGAGTAAGGGCACGTACATCCTTGAAATTGGTCAGTAGCGCCTCAGGTGTAAGTAATTCTTTCATTATTGTTATATTTAAAATTCGGTGCAAAGGTAGTACTTTTTATAGCAAATGTACATTTTTGATATACCTTTCTTATCTCGTCTCTTACTTCCATGAGCGCAAAGCCCAAAAGTTTTGACCACGCCACGAAGCGATGTTATGTGCTTTCTCGTTGTCTTTGCCTAAGCCTATCCCCAAATGGTATCCATCGGACTTGCTTCTACCAATATTTTATTACCTGTAGAGAGCAAAAAGTCCATCATTTCTTATTTTGAGTGAATTTGTAGTAATTCCCATTCAGTACGATACTATATTTGACTTTGTCCACACCTGAGGGTCAAAGTTGCGCACTTTCCTTCCCAAAGGCTTTCATCAGTTTAGGGTCGGACGTGTTCATTATTTCCTTTTCAACTTCCTCATCACCAAACAAACGCGCTTTTTCAGCCATCATATACTGCTCAGCACAGTAATACTCATCACCATCTACACAAAAAGATGAGGGTTGCCATTGCGAAAAAAACAAGATTCATCTACTACCTCTGCATTGGGTTTCCAAAAAGAAAACAAACTTGAGCTTCTTTGCTGAATTGATAAAGGTCGCTTTTAGAATATTTATAAGCGCCTTTAGGTTTGCCAAACTGGAATTCCTTCGTAGTAATAATCCTCTTCCTCATCTATATCTTGCTCATCTTCTTCCCATCTGTTGTAATGCCAAAAACAAGGATACGGAAAAAGTGCTTGGTATTCTTTTTGTTGTGCTGGGGTAAGGGTCTCATACCAGTCCCAAAACTCCCATTTATAACCTTCGCCAGCGCCCATACGCCAGCCTATAGTAAATTCAGTATAAGCCGGAAATTTAATCCAAGGAGGGTCTTAAGTTCAATTGTAGGTTTCATTATCGTGTATTTTTAAAGAGACAAAAAAGTAATATTTTTTTCTAAGAATATCACAAACTATTTATATTTTTTTGGACTATTACCCACCTTCTTTTTAGCCCACTAAGAAATAAATCAATAGCTGAATAGATAGGGAAAACATCCAAATAAGTGAGAAAAAGCTTTGTAGTTCATCATTGCTTTATTAGGGTATTTTTTTGTAAGGATATATTTCTTGGGAGTAGTGCCAAACTTCTTTTTAAAAGGCAGCTATAAAGTGGCTGGGCATACTATAGCCGAGCTTTTAGAGAGAGCTCATTCACATTGTACTGCTCAGTGGTCAGCCACTTACGCGCCAGCTCCATCTTGTAATCAAAGAGAAAGCTATAGACGGACTCTCCATAGATCTGCTTAAAAACCACTCTTGAGCTTCTTCAGGGGCAATCCCACCTCTTCGGAGAGTTTCTGTAAAGAAGGGGGCGAGGTCATACGACTAAGAAGAAGCTCCTTAGCCTGACGAATTTTTTGTACATTATCTTCATTGGAAAGAAATGGACAAGCCTCTCCCTCATTATCTTGAGTCTTATTAAAATATAAGCTCAGCAGCTCATACACCTTTGCCCTAAGATATAGTAAGTGAAGGCTTTTTAGGTAGGTGTACTGTACGTATCTGATGCAGAATCACCGACAGATGGGGCGATATAGTCCCTGTGGTATAGTACTTCTCATGCTGGCGCCCTGGAGAGAGAAAATCTATCAAACCGGACTCTTCCAAAAATAGTGAATGGAACTTTCCTATGGTAATAAATAACGAAAATAGAGCCGCTCCTGGTGCTAATCTTACCTGCAAGGGCAATATTTCTTTGGGATTATACAGCAAAAGACTCTCCATCTCCTTCAGCGGCAAAGAGTAGTTTCCTCCATGGAATACAAAGGCTACCTCTGCCCTATCGCAGAAATGAAACTGGATAAAATGTTGCTTAATCTCTTGACTAACTATCTTATAATCATTACTTTCATTCTCCTTGTGTAGGATAAAAACTCCCTCTTCTACTTCCTGAAAAGGGAGGCACTTCAGGCGATATTTTCTTCTCTCATAATCGAATATATCTTATATTTCTTATTTAGACTTTTTCTATATTTTACATAAGCAGATATAGTAAAATATTGGTTTTTCAATAAAAAAATAAATCTGAGTGCAAAGATAGTACTTTTAGAGTAAAAAGAACTTTTTAGCGATATTTTTCATAATATAGCTGTATTTTTGCATTCGTTTTATGGATATGCAGATGACTCAAAATACAACTCAAAAAGAAACTCATTTTTATACTATTGGAATTAGCTACAAAAAGGCAGATGCAGATATGCGTGGGCTTTTTAGCCTTGATGCTGAGCATCAAGAGCGTATTCTCTCCTCTCTCAGCAGGAGGGAATGGAGGACTGGCGATCCTCTCTACTTGTAATCGAACAGAACTCTATGGCTTTGCCCAGCATCCTTTCCAGCTGATTCAGAAACTATGTGCCCACTCCAAGGCAACTCTTGAAGACTTTGAAAAGGTAGGATATATCTACAAAAATAAGGAGGCTATTAACCACCTCTTCAATGTGGGTACAGGATTGGATAGCCAGATTCTGGGTGACTTTGAGGTGATTAGCCAGCTAAAGAAATCTTTCTCCTTAGCCAAAGAATACAACCTAATCAACGCCTTCATGGAACGCTTGCTCAACTGTGTAATCCAAGCAAGCAAACGCATCAAAAAACGAAACAGAACTTTCCTCTGGCGCTACTTCTGTCTCTTTCGCTTCGGTACAGTATATACTACAAAATGTAGTGGATATTTCTCAAAAATATTCTCCTTTTTCGGTACGGGGAAGATTGGTCGCAATACCTGTGAAAAACCTCATCAAGCATACCCAAAATGAGCATATCACCTTGATCAATCGCACCAAGGAAAGCTCAAGAGATTGCCGGAAGGTTCAATGTTTTGGTAAAAGATTTTTGCGCTGCTCGAAGAAGAACTTACCCAAACAGATGTTTTTAGTAGTAGCTACAGGTAGCAAGGCTCCTACGATTACCAAGGGAAATGCTGCCTTCTGACAAAGAAATGCTTATCCTCGATCTGTCCATTCCTAAGAATGTTGCCACAGATGTAGAAGAACTTAGTAAGGTAAGGCTTATCCATATGGACTATCTCTCCCAAATGACAGATGATACTCTAGAGCGTAGAAAGGCTTTTATACCTCAAGCTCAGCAAATTATAGAAGAAATAAAGGAAGAGTTCGACCAATGGCTACAGAACCGACGTTTTGCCCCTGCCATACAAGCACTCAAACAATCCTTAGAAACTCTCAAAGAAGGAGAAATCGATTTCCAACGCAAAAAAACAACTGACTTCAACGAACTTCAAGCCAGTATCATTAGTGATAGAACTCATTCAAAAATCACTACCAAATTCATCAATCACCTAAAGGAAAGCAGCACCCCCGAGGAAAGCCTTCTCTTTATGAAACAGGTCTTTGAGTTATAGTTATTTAAGGGAGAATGAAGAAATAAAGGGCTAAAGGTTTTTGCAAAAACCTTTAGCCTTTATTCCCTCTTTAATCTAAAATTATTGTTTTTCTCTTTTTGGTTTTTATTAATGATGGGAAGCCACTGCATCAGGTAAGCATAAGACAAACCAAAGCAAAAAAGCAAAATCATCATGGTTCCATTGGTATGATTGTACAATGGGATAAAGGATAACATATTCATATTCTACAAAATTCTTTCTACAACTCTTTAAATACGGTGTGTAACAAGCGTTTCTTATCACTGATACTCTCCTCCATAGAAATCATACTCTCTGTACGGTAGACTCCTGAATGTCATCAATCATAAAGATAATTTCCTTAGCATGTTTGGTATCACGGGCTCGTATCTTACAAAGGATATTATGCTTCCCACTGATGATACTGGCTTGGGTAATGTAAGGAATCTCAGTGAGTCTCTCTATAACAAACTGAGTTTGATGGTTTTCTCCAAGAAAATACCTACATAAGCTACAAAAGTATACCCTATCTTATCATAATCTACCGTGAGGGTGGAGCTTTTGATAATCCCTGATTCCTCCATTTTTCTCACTCGTATATGAATAGTCCCTGCTGATACATCCAAAGCCTTGGCTATATCTGTAAAGGGCATGCAGTATTTTTCGATAAACATATCGAGAATTTTTGTGGTCAATTTCGTCTAATTTAAATCGTGAAGCCATACTTTTTATTTTTGTGCGCAAAAGGTATAACTTTTTGCAATAAAAATAAGAAAAAAATAACAAAATTATATTTTCTCTACTTCTTTTCGAGATATACTCCAAAATATCAGGAATCATTGTATATATATCATTATTGGGGGTATCGACAAATTTCTGAGAATTTATAGGTCGTATGGGCATAAAATTCCTCTCCCTCACTCTTGTCCACTACTTTAGGAACAAAAACAATCTTCCCCTCTGATAGCTGTTCTTCCAATTGTACATACACCCTTCAGTAGGTTCTTTATCATCTACAATACAGTAATCTCTGAAAGATTTCTTATTCTCAGGAATATCAAAATAAGGAGCATATCCTTCGCCTGTTACTTCTGTATCATTGATATATTCTATCCCTCTGAAAATCGCCTCTGCCACATACCTGCGGGTCTGCTCGTGTGTAATCCTCTGGGTAAAACCCAGATTCTATTAGAATGGTAGGAGTCCCTAATAGTGAATACGATCTCCAGTACAATTGGGATTAAAACTATCATCAAATCGACCTATCTGATCAGGTATTGACAATTGTAAACTATTGTTTATTTTTGTAATAACACGCATAGCTTTCTTTCTTACATGAGTAATACTTCTGGCCGCATCTACCGAAGGGGCTAAAAAAAGATACTGTAGCGAGGCTTCTGCCCTACTCCAAAAATAGTACGTTGGTCGTGTAGGTTAAAACAAAAATCTGGCTTTACTTCTTGGTATATTTTTCGTAAAAAATACTTTCTTTTTGAGAGAGATTTACAGCATCTCGATTAAGGTCTACTCCTCAGGGCATTCTCTCTGGTATATAGGTCAGCTCCATCAGGGATTGAGCATCGGGATGATATACAATTGACAGTTGTCAAAGGGATAGCCCTCAGTAGCAAGAGCTTAAAGAGATCTATGAGCGCCCGAGTAGTAGTACTTTCATTGCCGTGCATCTGTGACCATAGTAGTATCCGCTTACTCCCCTCTCCTATTCTATACAAGGGGATAGGCTGCCCTTCCTCTGAGGTTCCTTCTTGGTATTTCCATAGATTATAATTGTGGAGTATCTGATAGAGCTTCCCACTATAGAGATATTTCCCTTTGATTCTTGTATCGAGGTGTATATACGAAATTCATATCTATATATTTTTACAAAAGTAAATATAATATAATTCACGTTTGTAAAATATTGTAAATTTATTTCTGTAAAAATAATTTGGTTATTATCAAAATAATAATTACTTTTGTAACCTTAAAAACTTCTACACATTTTACTTATGTTCGACCAACAGAAATTCATAGCCCGCCTACAGAAGATCATGAATTATTACGAAATCAACGCTTCTACTTTGGCTGATAGTTTAGGGGTTTTGCGCTCCAGTATTTCACATTTATTATCCGAGAGGAACAAGCCTAGTTTGGATTTTGTGCTCAAGATTACAGAAAAATATCCAGAAATAGACCTCTATTGGTTACTTTATGGAAAGGGCTCTTTCCCCAAAAGAAGAACCTCGTGAAGAGCCTAAAGAGAAATTACCTCCTAAAAAGTAACTCCTATTACGCCTCCTGAGATTCCTTTTTCCTCCTATAGAACCCGTTCAAGAAAAGCCTATAGACACGTTCCTCTGAAGGATATTCCTAAAAAGAAGTACAGAAAATTATTTTCTTCTATAAAGATAATTCTTTTGAGATATTTGAAAAATTTGTAGTATATTTGCTTTTTAATAAAAGTATAAGATAGTTTACATTTGTGAAATAAATATTATTTGGTTTATGATAGAACACTTATTCACCGCCGATGCTATGATCGCTTTGCTGACCACTTACATTTTTGGAAATCGTATTAGGGATTGACAATGTTATATTCATCTCTATTGTCACCAGCAAGCTCCTGAACAACAACGAAAAGAAAGCTACTCGTGTAGGGCTCTTCTTGGCTATGTTCATCCGTATCCTTCTGCTCTTATGTATCTCTTGGCTAGTTCAGCTAAAGGAGCCTTGGATCAGTTTTGATTATGGTTGGTGCCGAGCGGACTTTAATGGACAAAGCACTTATCCTACTGGTGGGAGGAATCTTTCTTCTCTACAAGTCCACTCACGAGATTCACTCCAAGGTAAAACCATATAGAACACATTACCGATTCATCCCAAGCGGAGAAATCTCGTAGGAGTTCTTTCTGGGGAACTATTGTTCAGATTCTTATGATTGATATCATTTTCTCTTTGGACAGTATCCTTACAGCTGTGGGGATGACCAATGGCTTAGAAGGTGCCCTACTGATAATGATCATCGCGGTTATCCTCTCAGTAGGCATTATGATGCTCTTTGCGGTTCCTGTGGGCAACTTTTGTCAATCGTAACCCTTCTATCCAGATCTTAGCTCTATCCTTTTTGATCCTTATTGGGTTCATGCTTCTAACCGAAAGTATGCACTTATCTCATGCGGTTATCTTTGGCAAAGAGGTAGGCGCCATTCCTAAAGGATACTTATACTTTGCTATTGCTTTTTCTTTGGGCATAGAGTTCCTCAATATGCGCATGCGAAAAAAATCATAACCTCAAAAACTTTTATACTATGAGTACCAATTATGCTTACACCCATGGGGCTTCTTCTATCCCTTTGTTAGGGAGAAACCATCGATGAAAAATTTGAAAAACGGTTGAGAAATACCCTGACCAAGAAGCACTTATCTGTGCTCACCAGAACTATAGGGCTACCTATAGGGAGTTCTATGAGCAGGTCATACAAGTGGCCAAAGGACTAATCGCCTTAGGCGTAAAGCGTGGCGACCGTGTAGGGGTATGGTCACCCAACTGCTACCAATGGACACTCTTGCAGTATGCTACGGCCAAGATTGGAGCAATTTTGGTAAATATCAACCCTGCCTATCGTACCAGTGAGCTGATCTATGTAATCAATCAATCAGGCTTATCGGTCATGTTCTCCGCACTCCAATTCAAGAGCAGCAACTACAAGAAGATGATGGACGATGCACGTGAGTTCACAGATACGATCCGAAAGACTATTTTTTTGGGATAAAAGTTGGGATCATTTTTCTCAAGGAAGGGGAACGTATCTCCGATGAGACCCTGCGCAAGCGTGAGGGAAAGGTTCAGTTTGACGATCCTGTCAATATCAATACACTTCTGGTACTACAGGTAATCCCAAGGGGTAACTCTCTCTCACCATAATATATTGAACAATGCCTATTTCATAGGAATACGTATGAACTATAGTCATGTGGATAGAGTTTGTATTCCTGTGCCTTTTTTTACCATTGTTTCGGTATGGTCATAGGCAATTTAGCTTGTACTGTTCATGGGGCAACTATGGTAATCCCCAACGATAGCTTTGATCCTGTCAAGACCTTGGAGACAATAGAACGCGAACGCTGTACTTCTCTCTATGGAGTGCCTACCATGTTCATAGCCGAACTGCAAGAAATGGAACAGAAGACCTATGACCTCTCCTCCCTACGTACTGGGGTAATGGCTGGCTCCTTGTGCCCTCCTGAGATCATGAAGAAGGTCAAGGAACAGATGAATATGCACGAGATTACCATCTGTTATGGAATGACTGAGACTTCACCTGTCTCTACCCAGACGAAGATTGGCGCACCTTTCGAAAAAAACAAATCTACTCGGTAGGGACTATACATGACCACTTGGAAATCAAGATTATAGATCCAGAGACCAAAGCCACTCTCAAGCGTGGAGAAAGTGGGGAACTCTGTACTCGTGGCTATTCGGTGATGCTCAAGTACTGGAACAGTCCGGATGCTACCCATCAGGTATTGGACGAGCAGCGCTGGATGCACACTGGCGACTTGGCTATGATGGATGAAGAGGGATATTTGCACATCTCTGGTCGTATCAAAGACCTTATCATACGTGGAGGGAAAATATCTCTCCAAAAGAAATCGAGGACTTCCTCTATACGTACAAAGGGGTGATGGATGCCCAAGTGATAGGGGTACCCAGTGAGAAATATGGAGAGGAAATCATGGCATGGATCAAGCCCAAGGAAGGGTTACCATCACCGAAGAAGAAATCCGTGACTTCTGTAAGGATAGAATTGCTCACTATAAAATACCCAAATATTGGAAATTCGTTAGCGAATTCCCTATGACCATTTCTGGAAAAAAATCCGCAAAGTGGAAATGCGTGAGATTGCTGCACGTGAATTAGGTCTCGAACCTGAAGAGTGAAAAATTTATTTTATAAAAAAACAGTTTATGTATAAAAATATTTTTCTTATCTTTGTCCTAATTTTAATTAGAAATACAATTATGAATCATCAACTAAAAAATATTCAACTCCCTTACCGGAGAAAAAGAAATCTTTGTTCCCCTACATGCTAATAATGTAGGTATGTATGTATGTGGCCCTACCGTGTATAGCAATGTACACTTAGGCAATGTACGTACCTTTATGTCTTTTGACTTTATCTATCGCGCGCTCAAATTCTTAGGTTACAAAGTACGCTATGTGCGCAATATCACTGATGCCGGTCACCTCACCGATGATGGCGATGTGAACAACGATCGTTTCGTAAAAGCAATCTCGCCTCGAAAAAGCTCGAGCCTATGGAGATTGTTCAGAAATATACTGTGGATTTTTCACAAGGTTTTGGAAATCTTCAACCTACTCCCCCTACTATCGAGCCTACTGCTACAGGACATATCTTGGAACAGATACAGCTAACTGAAAAAAACTCTTAAAAGATGGTTTTGCTTACGAAAGTAACGGTTCTGTATATTTTGATGTACTCGAATACAACAGGCGAGGACTGAACTATGGGGAACTTTCTCGTCGCAATATAGAGGAGCTCTTTGCCAATACCCGTGACCTCGACGGACAGGGAGAAAAGCGCAATCCTCAGGATTTTGCCTTGTGGAAGAAGGCTTCTCCTGCTCATATCATGCGTTGGGCTTCTCCTTGGGGGATGGCTTCCCCGGCTGGCACTTGGAGTGTACTGTGATGAGTACTAAATACCTCGGTGACCAATTCGATATCCATGGAGGGGGATGGATCTGAAATTCCCTCACCACGAATGTGAAATAGCTCAAGAGCAAGGCCGGACATGGCCAGAGCCCTGTACGCTACTGGATGCATGCCAATATGCTTACCATGAACGGACAGCGTATGAGCAAATCTACCGGAAACTATATCCTCCCAATGCAGCTTATCTCTGGGGATAACACTTTCTTTGAAAAACCATTCGCTCCTGCGAGTGATTCGTTTTTGCTTTATGCAAGCACACTACCGTAGCGTATTGGATATCTCCAACGAGGCTATGCTCGCCGCTGAAAAGGGCTTCAACAGACTGATGGAGGCTGTAAAAATCCTTAATGAGCTAACCTCTGAAATAGAGCATCCCAGTGCGCTTTCCTCTGAAATAGAACAATGGAAACAAAAGTGTTACGATGCCCTTTTGGACGATTTCAATGCGCCTATTCTCATTGCTCACCTCTTTGAGGCGGTTAAGTGGATCTTCCAAGTGAAAAGCGGAGAAGAAAAAATCTCCATCCAAGAACTTGAAGAGCTTCGCAGCCTTGTCCAATGCCTTTGTTTTTGATGTCTTAGGACTAAAAAAATGAAGAGCTAAATGCCGCAAATAATGACAGACTCGATGGCGTACTCCAGCTGCTAATCGATATGCGTATGGAAGCTCGTGCCAACAAGGATTTTGCCCTTTCTGATAAGATTCGCGATGAACTCTTAGCACTCGGTATCCAGCTTAAGGACGGCAAGGAAGGAACTACCTACACTGTAATTTAGATAGAATATAAGGAGCTAATTAATAAGGACTAGGTTTTTAAAAATATGAACGTATAATGATATATTATAAACAAGTACAGATGTTTGTTTTTTGCCTGATTACTTTTTATATCAAATATTGCATTATCACAAAAATATAAGAGTAACCTATGCTTATGGGAGTAAGGATAAAAGAAATTCAAGAATTAATGGATTTTCGAAAACATCTACTCTGAACAGTTAATTTTTGAAGGGCTCCTCTTGAAGGAAAAACATTATGAAATTAATATACAAGAGTTTTCCCATGGAAAAAAAGACAAATACAAAGCTCCTTTTTGATTCCTCTGAGATGGAATTTTTCAGGAATAATTCAAAAAGAATTATCCTTAAAAGTTCTTTTTAAAAATCTCTGAGGAAACTAAAATCTGTTGTAAAGGGAACACACTTTTAGCAGTGCTAAAGTATATAATAAATTGAAAGACAATGCTGATTGGTATGTGTTAAAAGATTTTTGGATCAGAAAAAAGAATGGTTTTATTTCAGGTAATTTAGATAGAGATATACCCATTTTCGCTATTATTACACCAAGCATGAATGCAGATGGGACAAAAATCTTATTGTAAAAGTAGTTCAATCAGAAATAATTCCTGAAGAATTCGGATTGCATTTCAAAAATTCCACATTATTTTTAATAACTATCAAATTTAAAGAAAAATGAAATTCTTTGTTGTTTTCACTTTTACTCATAAGTGATATTGTTTTTGTATAGAACAAAAATAACTGATGGCAATTGGATTTATGCTGATAATGAAGGATATATTTACAATGACAGGGTCAAGTGGATACATAAATTACCTAAAATAGCCAAGGGAGTTGAAAAAATAATTCCATTGTCTTTGAAGGAAAAGAGATTCAGGTAACTCTCTCTACTGAAAAGTTTGATAAGCATAAACATTCCTTCAAGTATCACAAAAGAATATCGTGATGTAATAGAAAAATAGATGGAAAACCTTTCTGGGGAACAGATGGTAGTATGCCAAAGAAGGAATATAAAGAGTATTGAGGTAAAAGATTCGAGGAAAAACAAGTCTCCATTCCTCAAAGTGTCTATAGTGATTTGTACCAACCTAATTTATATACAGACCTCAATTTTGTCTATTATGATAAAGACAATGATATTCTCTATATAGTAGCACTCAATGGTGACGGTGCAGGGGCTTATACGGTTTGTTGGCAGATAGAAAAGGGTGTCTACAAAGGAAGAAAAAGTAGGTATTCCTTTTCTAAAATATAGATCACATCTCTTAGACTATACTTTTATAGTCCTAACTAAAAACCTATTATTATGAAGAAACTATTCTTAACTTTTCTGTTTTTTTGTCAGTTTGCTTTTGTTCATGCTCAAGAAGAAGCCTTTGGTGTAATCTATGACAAAGATGGTTATGTAAATGTACGAAAAGGAAAAAAGTGCCCAAAGCAAAGTGCTCAAAAGGCTCAATAACAAGACCATTGTTTTTGCGTATAACTACGATAAGGCAACCGATGGTAATTGGATTTACACCGATGAGGAAGGGTTTCATTTATAATGATAGGGTCAAGTGGATACATGAATTCCCTATAATGGCCAAAGGCATTGCCAAAGGAAATACTATTGTCTTTGAAGGAAAAGAAATTCAAGTTGTCCTTACTTCTGGAAAGTTCGACAAGAGTAAACATTCATTTGAATACTACAAAGACTCACCAAGTGGAGTAGAAGTAATAGATGATAAACTTCCCTATGGTACTGATGGAAAAAAATGCCAACTACAGAATATAAAAAGTATTGTGATAAACATTCGTGGAAAAACAAGTGTCCCTCCCCAAGGATGCTTATAGCGATTTGTATGAACCTACTTTTTCTATAGACCATAATTCCGTCCATTATGACAAGGAAAAACGATATACTTTATATAGTAGCAAATAATAATTATGCTGAACGCCCTTATAAAGTATGTTGGCAGATCGAAAAAGGGGTCTACAAAGAAAGAAAAATAGGTGATCTGGTCTACTAATCCATTATTTTTGAATGTAATACAAGTCTATGTCTTACAAATATTTTCTATTTATATCGCTGATTTTCTGTAATTTATCTTACGGACAGATAAGACCTACCCTTATTCCTGTCCAGCGGGACACCCTTTACTTCTTCTCTATCTAAAGCCCCCTTGCCCTCTCCCCTACCAAGGACACCCTTTCTATAGTAGCAGTAGGTGATGTGATGATTGGATCGGCCTTTCCCCTTGGGTATCTTCCCAAGGGACGATGCTATAGAGAGTTTTCAAGCAGGTAAAGCCTTACCTAAAGGGAGACATTGTTTTTGGCAATTTAGAAGGGGCTATCCTGGACGAAGGAGATTCTGATAAGTGCAAGGATAAGGAAGAAGGTTCTTGCTATGCCTTTCGCATGCCTGATCGCTATGGGACTATCTTAAAGGAAGCGGGCTTCAACCTGATGAGCACTGCCAACAACCATGCCAATGACTTTGGAGAAAAAGGTCGCCTCAATACTGCTCGAGTACTCAATGAAGTAGGCATCTATCATGCAGGGCCTGTGGAGAATAAGTCAGTTGTATTTGAGAAAGAAGGTATCAAGTATGGTTTTTGTGCCTTTTCACCCAATAGCCACATGATCTCTATCAATGCAACAGAAAAGGTAATAAATATCATCCAAGAGCTTCGACCTCAGGTCGATATTCTAATCGTCTCCTTCCATGGTGGCGCCGAGGGGGCTTCTTATACCAGAGTAACACGCCAAAAGGAAACTTTCTATGGGGAGAACCGAGGCAACGTGTATGAGTTTGCCCACACAGCTATCGACAATGGAGCCGATATAGTACTGGGACATGGCCCCCACGTGACACGTGCCGTAGAGGTATACAAAGGAAAAATTCATTGCCTATAGTATGGGAAATTTCAATACTTATGGGCGCTTTAGCTTGGCCGGGCCTAACGGAATTGCTCCCTTATTGGATATAAAAATCAATCGCAAAGGCGATTTTCTCTTCGCCAATGTTCTTTCTGTAAAGCAGACCAAAGCCAAAGGGTTGGAATTGGACAACAATTGTAAGGTATACGAAGAGCTCAAAAGACTTACCCAATTGGATTTTTCCTGAGACACCCTTATCCTTTGAGCAAGATGGCATCTACCTAAAAAGAAGTAGTACCCACTACTGCGATTCAAGCCATTGAGTAATCAATGAAAAGAGTTGTTCTATATCTGCCTGACTATTGAAGCTGTGCAGGCAAATCCTTAGGCGCTCTTCTCCTTTAGGTACTGTAGGTGCATAAATAGGCTTGATACCCAATCCCTGAGTTTGTAGCAAGGAGGAAAGACTTCTCAGTCTTTGAGTGTCCTTCACTACAAGTCCTTGTATAGAAGATTGAGAATCCATAAAATAGACCTGTTCTGTTGAAGGAAAAAGGGTATCTTCTCCCTAAAAGAAAGCAATACGCTCTTGTAACACTTTCCTTTCCTTCAGCTCAGGCAAAAAGCTTGTAGGAAGCCATTATTGAGGCTATACTCTCAGGCGAAGGGGCTGTGGTATAGATGAACGAACGAGCAAAAATTTATCAAATAGTCTATCACTGGCTCCTGAGCCAGCACAATAACTCCATGCGCTCCAATCCCTTTTACCAAAGGTAATCAAGCGAAGAAAGACCTCATTGGCTATACCGAACTGCTGGCAAAGCCCTCTCCCCTCTCCAAATACTCCTACTGAGTGTGCCTCATCTACTATCAGATAGGCATGATATTGTTTGGCCAAGGCAACCATCTCCTTCAGGTTAGGTATGTCTCCATCCATGGAAAAACCGCTTCGGTAGCTATATAAATGGAGGTATACTTCCCTGAAAATCTTTCCAATTTTTTTCCCTAAGATCCTCCAAAAGAATTGTGTTTGAACTTAAAGCTCTGAGCATTTGTCAATTGTAAGCCATCTCGGATGGAGGCATGTATATATTGGTCATATAGCACCACATCTCCCTTTGAGAGGAATTGAGGAGAAAAATCCCCACATTGGCATCATAACCCGAGTTGAATATCAATCCCTTAGGAGCCTGATGAAAGGCAGCCAACTGCTCCTCTGCTTGCTCTATCAAAGGGTAGTTCCTGATAGCAGGCGAGAACCTGTACTCCCATTATGCTGAGGCTCTCGGGATAGCAAAGCCTGCGCATACTCCCTTTGTTGGGGATTATGCGCAAGCCCTAAAGTAATCATTTGAATAAAAGTCTACTATATAATTTTTAAGTGAGAGACTACTGAAAAAGCATCTTCTTTTTCTCTGGTCTATTGCCTTGAGCAAAGAAGAAGGAAGTATAAGAGACATTATTTTTTTGATTTAACAATTGTTTTTCTATTAGTACAGTCGTAATCCATGCCCAGAAAGCAGGGAAACAACCACGAAACTCCATATTCGTGTGAGGGAAAGGCACTTCGAAGAAGTGGTAGCCTAATTGTTCTAAGAACAAAGGAATAGTAGTGACAAAAAGTAACCAATGAAACTACTTTGAAGACCGTTTTGGAAGCCAAATAAGAAGGCAACAGATGTAAAAAGACCAAAACGATTACCACAGGATAGAATAACACAAGTACAGGATAGGCTATCTTGATGATATACTCCACTCCATAAGGGGCTACAATCACACAATATACACAGAGAATAGTTACAAATATTCTATAAGTACGCTCATCTCCTTTGGTAATTTCTTTGAAAAAAATCAGCTCCTCCAGTGATAATACCTACTGCTGTAGTAAAAACAAGAAATACCCACGGCTATACTTAGGAGCAATCCTCCTACCCCTCCCAATACATGCTTGGTAATAGCCACCAATAGAGGTACTCGCTCAACAATAGCTGGGAAATACCCTCCTGAGAAGCTCCTGCATAGATAAAAGCCTGTATAGGTGATAAAAAGCAAGATTCCACTCCCTATCCCTGAATAGATAGTCAAGCGCTTCACTTGGCTCTTATCTAATGAATTATCCATAAACAAAGAAGCACTAATTACCCCTCCTATGATGATGGAGGACATAGCATCATAGGTCTGATATCCTTCCTTAAGTCCCTCTGCTAAAGGCTTTTTGGAAGAGGATATCTCTATATCACTTATAGAGAAAAATAGCTTTTAGGATAAGAAGAAAGATAATTCCTACCATAATAGGAGTCAGATACTTGCCCAATACATCTAAGACCTTGTTGCGCTGATAGCACAAATATCCTACTAAAAGAAAAATAAACTATGTAAAAAAAGTACTTAGCCCAAGCAGGAATGGTACCTGTAAAAGAAGTGGATACCATCTCATAACTTACCGAAGCAGTACGTGGCATAGGGAAAGCCAGGCACATCCCATAGAGCAAACAACCTAAGATAAGTGCCACCGCGGGGCTCACTTTTTACCAAAAATCTAATACTGAGCCCTGCAAGCGTGCTTGTACTAAAAATTCCTGCAATAGGAATCAATACCGCCGAAAGACAGAAACCAATCGCCACTAATAACCAGTGATCCCTGCTTGCTGCCCCAAGCGCGGAGGAAGTATAAAGTTTCCTGCTCCAAAAAGATGGAAAACATCGCAAACGAAGTAACGATAACTCGCAAAAGGGTAATTTTCTTTTTCATTATATTCATTTTTAATTATACAAAGGTTCCCCATTAGCATCTGTGGTGAGTGCTTGGGTCATAAAAGTCATAAAAAGGTCGCATAGCTACAAAAGTATCTACCACTTCTTGGAAAAAAAGGAGTCTCCAAGCACTTGATCCAAGGTGAAATCCCGCTTGAGCAAAAATTGTTTCTTACGCAAAAAATCAATCATGGGATCATCCTTATCGAATCCCTTGGGAGTGGTCTTTACCTCCTGACCCCATAACTGCCCTGAAAAATAACTCCTGATAGCCTCTGAATTCATTATCTGAGAAAAGTGTTCCCTTCCTGAGCTATTTCCTGACGAATACGCAAGAGATCCTTAGGCTCAGGATTAAAAATCCCCACCTACAAAAACTCTGTTCGGGACTTAAATGAAGGTAATAACCACCCCTATACTTAGGGCTGCAATCTACCAAAATACAGACCAAAATGCGTCTTATAAGGTGGCTTATCCTTAGCAAAACGCAAGTCATTATATATACGATATATCTTGATTGCCCCTAAGTGATCTTTCTCTTGCATAGCCGCATATACTGCCCTAAAGAAGCTATCTGCTTGACTTTTTGCTTTTTCATAATCTTTTTGTTATCCGAAAACCATTCTCGATTATTGTTCTGAGACAGAGAAGAAAGAAAAGAAAAGATACTATTTGTTAATTTTGTTAATTTATCCATATTCATTATAGTGTATGCGTGAATTTGTTTATGAAAGTGCAAAGATACAATTTTTATAATACAAACCTACAATTATTCGCAAATTATTTTTATCTTTGCATCGTTTTATGTATTTATAGCATTTATGGAGACCAATCGACAAAAGAAAAATAGCAGGACTTCTGCAACAAGATCTGGGAGATATCTTAGGCCGTGCCGTACAAAATGGTGGGCTCACCAACCTTATCCTATCGGTAACGAAAGTAGCCATCACGGTCGATCTAACCCTGGCTAAAGTATACATCAGTGTATTTCCCAGTGAGCAAGGCAAGGAAATCCTTAAGGCCATACAGTCCAACAGCTTCCAGATAAAGCATGAAGTGGCACAGCGAGTAAGACATCAACTGAGAAAAAAATGCCAGATTTGAGTTTTTTCTTGGATGATTCCTTAGAATACCTCTCCCAGATAGAGCACTCTCTTAAGGGAGAAGAAAACCCTATAGAGAATCCTGAACTGCTTATCAAACGTAAAAATCTTAACCCCTCTTGAAAGCCTCTCTCTTTTATAGCTTGGCGGTATGTACGCTCAAAAAGCTCGCAGAACGTGATTAATATTATCAACTGGATGTCCATCTTTGTGCTTATCATAGGTGGTGCCTCCTGATGATTGTTCTGGCGGGCTTCTCAGGACTGAGAACTTTCAGCATGTCGTTTTTCCAATTATTTCGACCCTGACCTGAAAAATACTCCCAAAGAGTGGGAAAATCTTTTCCTTACCGCCCAACAAGAAAAAAGCCCTATCTCAAGAGAAGACGGTAGCTCACTATAGCAAGATCTTGGAGGAACGTGTATTTCTCAATAGCCAAGGCAAAAACTATATCGCTTATATCAAGGGAGTAGATGAAAAACTATCCTAAAGTCAATGCCGTAGATAGTATCTTAGTACTCAGCCCCAAAGAGTGGCTACTTAGCGATGATTATGTAGTGGTGGGCAATATCATCGCCGAAACACTGAACTTAGGCCTCTTTACCAGCACTACTCCACTACAGATTATAGTGCCTAAGGCAGGCAAAGGAAGTATCACCTCCACCAGTACTCCCTATCGCGAGGAAACAGTGTTACTATCTGACTATTACCAAGTTACAGAGGATTTGGACAGCAAGTATGTCTTTGCTACCCTATCACTTTCTCAGCGATTATTAGGCGTAAAAGAGAATGATGTATCCGCCATAGAGATAAAATTGACCAAGGGTATTTCTTCTGAAGAAGGAAAAAAACGACTTTTTTCGGTCTTGGGAAGTGATTTTGTCATCAAAGACCGTATGGAGCTTAACGAAGACTTATATAAGATGTTCCAAACCGAGAACCTTGCCACTTATCTTATCTTCACCTTAGTACTCATTGTAGCCTTATTCAACCTTGTAGGGGCAATTATCATGATGATTTTAGACAAACAGAAGAACCTATATACTCTCTTTGCGATGGGGATGACCCTTAGTCAGATAAGACGTATTTTCTTCCTACAAGAGCTATTATCTCCCTATTAGGGCGCCATTTTTGGGGTCGGCTTAGGTGTGGGTATCGCTTGGCTTCAAAAAGCCTATCCTATGCTATATATCAACCCTAATGCAATGATCCCTATTCCCTACCCTATAGACATTCGTTGGTCTGAGATTGTAGTGGTCTTCCTTACTATACTAATTCTGGGAATCATGGCCTCTGCCATAGGAGCAAGTAGAACGAAAATTAATGATTAACGATTAATGATTATTTTTAATAGATTTTTTTATTGTTGTGTCTTAATTTTTCTTATATTTTATATTCTTTTTCTTTGAATAGAATTCTATAGCCACATATAATAAGGTTTACCACAGGGTAAACGCATCAAAAATTCTTTAATTAACAAGGAGTTTAGAAGGGAAGAATAGCCACATAGTTTTCGGGTACGGTTCATACTAATTCCTCTTTGTTTACTTATCTCTTTTATTATAAAAAGTGCTAATAAGCTCATTATGTAGAAGTTCTCAACCACATTATGATTACTTTTTTTGACTATGGTCTTCATTGAGCAGCACATCTAATGACCTATGTAGATTATTTTCTATTCCCCAATGTGCTCGTATAGCGCGATTTATCTCTTTTGGATCTATCAAATTCGTTATGTAATAAACGGTTTCTATGCGGGTACTTTTATCTGCTTTCTTATATACCTCACGAACTATCTTCACCAAAGTTTTTACCCCCTTCCACTTTTGCACTACAGCCATCTATATCATCGTCTGTTTTTATTTCTGTAATACAATAAACCGTTCGCTTCTCAACCCTCCCATGTCCTATATCTTCTTGTGTATCAGCAGATACTGTATTTCCCCGATATTCTCTAAATTCCTTTTCTATGAACTCTAATAGTTTTTTCTGATTACCTTTTACTGGCAAGACAAAGTTACCTCCTTTTGAGAGAATCATCTCAATAACTTCAACATAAGTACCTGCTGCATCAATAGTTACCGTATTATTTTCAAGAAATAATAGCTTTATAAAGATCCAGTATTAAGGATAATTCGTGTCCTTTGACTTCACTATTTATATGGTCTATAACAAAATGATGGTCAGTACAATAGGCTGAAACAATATGAGAAGGATGTGAGTTTGCTGTTTGTTTTATTCCTCTTGGTGTTTTTCCATCAATGGCGATAGTTTTTAACTGTAAGAGTTTCGTAAATTGATATTATAAATTTTTGTAAACCTCTAAAAAAATTCTTTTGGGGTCAATTACCTGAAATACACGATTAAAGGTATCGTGAGTAGGGCATTCTGCTAACCTTCAATTCTTTCCCAGAAAGTTTAGTATATAGATTTCTTAAGTCTTCGCTATGGATATTAGCATAATCTTCAATTTGCTCCCAATCATCACATCCTGATATAGTTGCATATAAAGCTTACCAATAATATCAACCCTAAAGGATAATTAATTCTTCCTTGAACTCGTGGGTCTTTTACAACTGCAATAGCATTCCAAATTTCTGCACTCATAAATTTATTCCTATTTTTTTAGCAAAGATAAGAATAATTATGATAATCAGATAATTAATTTAAATTTTGATGCGTTTGACCTAATAAAAAACAGCAAAGAGGGCTTCTCTCAAAATAAATGCTTACCTTTTGCCGCACATAGCAAAACACTCTATGAAATACATATCCAAAAATACAAATAGCACTTTTCCTGTCTTGCTTGATGATAAGCTGCTCTCAAAAGACCAGAACCTTCCAATCCTTTTTCTCCGATTGGGAAAAAAGAGCATCTTCGTGGCAGAGTAAAACAACTCATCACTTATCAGCAATACAGAAATGATACCTTTGCCTATCATCTCGAGAGTACGATACCTTAGGGCGTCTTACCTTCCGCCAAAAATCACTTCAATGATGTGTTCTTTACTAAAGAAACCTTCATCTATCAGTTCCCTATATGTATCTGGGATCCTCCCTCTTATTCGAAAGATTCCCTCACAGGCCAAGACCAGATGGAATACCACGAAACTTACGTTAAAGATTTCTTAGATACACCCCTGCAAGGCAGCTTAGATGTGTTTTTTTCTTGTCTGAAAAATCGTATCATCACCCGCAATGATGACGGACAAATAAGCCATATTGCCTATCAAGAGGGCAAAATCGTTTACTTTAATTACCAAACCAAGAACGGCAAACAATACTGCACTGAAGTCTTCTTTAATAATGGTGAAGAGGTGATCTTCTCCTAAAAATTGATTATGACGACAAAGGTAACCTGCAGCGCTTGCGTTCTTTTGGCGAGAATAATACCCTAAGCTTAGAAATATACTACACCCCGATGAGGCAGATCAAAAGCATTGCTAACTACGATAAAAACCAACTAAAAAGAAGGAAAACTAAAAGAAGAAGAAATATATCACTATAATGATAAAGGACAATTAATCAAGGAAATAAAATATGGTCGCCTTAAGGAAATAAAAATATGGTCACCTTATAATAGAATATCAATACAACGATAAAAAAATCAAGTAGTTGAAGAAACCGAATACAACACCAAGTTCCTAAAGACCAACCTGTAAAGTCTCGTTACCAATACACCCCACAAGGCGATATTAGTCGCATAGAAAGAATCTATAAAGAAGAAGACAATACCACAGCAACCTCCGTAACTACCTACCGCTACAAGTACGACACTCAAGGTAACTGGACCCTAAAACAAACCTACAGGAATGGCAAATATATCGAACACCAAAGTAGAAAAATAGTATATTATTAGCAATGAAAAAACTTTTTCTTGTTAGACGCCTATGCGCTCATCTTTAGAAGTATGCCAACCGTAGGGTTTTAGCGACACAAAGTTTGAACTGAAAAATACTACCTGAACGAACGCAGCGTGCGATCGCACGAAGTGAAGGTGGAGATTTTTCAGCACATCTAAATTCTCTCCTTTACCCTTGCCCTCCTTGATGATGTTTAAAGCGGCATCTATCAGTCGCACGTTTGAAAGCATGTCAGTCTTCTGACGCCGTTTGTTAAAGCCATAAGTTGCCGTCAAAAAACGATTGTAGATAGTTCTTTCTAAGATTCTGAATGTCAACAAAGGCAAACCTCGTCAGACATCTGCCTTTTGGGTTGATAAGCTATTATAGTCAAAAAGAAATGGTTTGTGAATTTATCAAACGGAAATTGAGAGTTGAAGTGACTCTAACTCCTTTTTATAAAGTATGTATATTATCAAAGAAATTCCTTATAGCATCTCGGAATTCTGTCTTGTTCCGATAGAAAACCCGTATTGATTACTTTTTCGTAAGAATTTCCACAAGCGCTCTATTAAATTGAGGTTCGGAGAGTATGGAGGCAAGAAAAATTTGCTTGATTCTATTATCTTCTACCCAGTTTTGAAGTTCTTTATTGTGATAGTAGCGAGCATTATCGGATATAATATAAATATTTTTTTAGCGTTTGGATGCTTTTTAAAGAGCTAATTCGTAAAGTTCTTTTGTTGATTCTGCATTAACGCATTCACAATCAAGAGCTATTACATCTGTAACATCATAAGCATTATGTAAACCATTGATATTCACTCTATCACGCCCACTAACTGTTGGTTGTTGAAACTCTTTACCTTTCTCTATCAAGCATAAGTGGAACGGCTGTTGTGCGTAGGATGAACACCATCGGCAAAATACACCACATCCCCTTCTTCCTTTTCTTGAAGAATTTTAGAGAGCGCTTCAGCAAATAGTTTTTGTTTTAAAGGATCCGCCTCACAAGGCACTTCGGTTGTTTTCTTGTAGGAAAAACCAATTCTGTTAAGTAAATCAGCCATCCCTTGTGGAGTATAGGTAACTTCAAAAGTGTCTTTAACCCATTGAGATACTTGTTTTTGCATCTGTATAAAGATGTATGCGTAACTCTTGTTTTAAGGATTCTATTTAAAAATATTAAGCAGACCTTGATAACCTCTATAACGATTCTCAAGGAGTTTATCTAGTCCTCCTTCAAGATATTTTGTTTTATTCGCAATCTAAATTTGTTTGACTATAGATAAAAAGATATGGAAGATAATTTAGTGTATTACCACCTGTTTTAAAGAAGAAATGATGAAAAAGATAAAAAGTTACTTTAGAATGGGAAGATATCAGTATTTATTTTACAAACTATACCTTTTTAAAAGACAAAACAATTTTTAAGGAGTGGATTTTTATCTCTGAATCACACCCTTTGAGATAAAAGCTGAGTTTACTACAACTCTATGCTTCCTTCCAGCCTGTAAAGCAACCATTTTTCACCTTTGCTATACTGCTTTAGGCTTTCATTTACATCCTTAAAAAGTTGAAGAATGTCACGACCTTCTTCAGTGAGTATACTATGCCCACCAGCTTTTCCTCCAGCTTCTTTGGCAACTATCTCAAAAGAAGAGTCTCTGTTCATTTCCTGTATCATTCCCCAAGCACGACGATAAGGCATATTGAGCACCTTTGCCGCTTCTGAGATAGAACCTAATACATCTATCTGTTCCAAAAAGTAATGCTTTGGCAGCATTGATCTCCAGACCTGTATCGGTTTCTATCCAGATGTTCCCTTTTATTTTTAGATTATTTTCCATATGTTCTTATGCTAATTTGGTTTTTTTAATAACTACTTTTTAGCTGATAATCAAAGATTATCTTATCGTTAAAATTCACTGCAAAGGTACACATTTTATTTGGAAAAACAATTACTTTTTGGATCATTATTGTAAAAAAATGTTATATAATTCTTTATAAATATTAATAAGCCCTTTCCTTATTCCCTTCATAGAAGTTGATATAGGCTTGATTGACCACTCGATTGCCTCCTACAGTAGGATAATTCCCTGTAAAGTACCAATCGCCTAAGTTCTTAGGGCAGGCCTTATGGAGGTTTTTCTACACTTTGAAAGATAATATCCAACTGACAAGTCATAGTCTCAGGACGTAATAACTGTACAATCTTCTGAGTAAGTTCTTCAGAGGAGAATGGAGCATATAACTCTTTTACATAATTGATAATCTGATCATCAGGCTTGTGCTTCTGTGACAAACATTTATGATATATCTGGCTACTATATCATAAGTCCCCTATCCTTATGTAGTTCCAATGCAGCTTCAAAAGCAATTAGGTCCTCCAAACGCGCCATATCTATTCCATAGCAGTCCGGATAGCGGATCTCTGGTGCAGAGGAAAGTACTATAATGGTTCTAAGCGACTAAGAATATTAAGAATACTCTTTTTCAAAGTAGTACCACGTACTATACTATCGTCAATAATTACTAAATTATCTTCATTACGACGTACAGAACCATAGGTAATATCATATACATGAGCAACCATGTCCTCTCTTCCAGAATCTTCAGTGATAAAGGTACGCAGCTTTTACGTCCTTGACCGCGACTTTTTCTATACGAGGGCGCACAGAGAAATTTTGGGTCAGCTGGGACTCACTAAGAGTATTACCCGCCTGGAGTATTTGCTGTCTTTTTTTGTTGGTTAAGATGTCTGACACAGCTTCTATGAGTCCATAGAAGGAGGTTTCTACAGTATTAGGTATATAAGAGAATACAGTATTGGTAAGGTCATTCTCAATGGATTTGAGTACTTTAGGAAGCAATAGAGCTCCTAATTTCTTTCTCTCTCTGTAGATCTCTTGATCACTACCACAGGGAAAAGTATATACGCTCAAAGGAACATGCCTTTCGTTCTGTAGCTGGGAGTATTTGTGCTATTTGGGTTGTAGCATCATGCTTGATAAGGATAGCTGCCCCTGGAGAGAGTTCTTCTACTCGTTCAAAAGGTACATTAAAAGCCGTTTGTATCACCGCTCGTTCGGAAGCTACTACAACTATTTCCTCGTCCTTATAATAGTAAGCAGGGTCGTATTCCTGCTGGGTCTCGGATCACAAAAGGCATCTCCATGTCCGACAATCCCAGCCATGGCATATCCTCCATCCCAGCGAGTGGCTGCTCTTTGGAGTACTCTGATCATATCAAGCTGCTGAGCTATCAGTACTGAAGCTTCTTTCTTACTAATTCCTTTTTGCCTTGAGCTTTTGGTAACATTCCTCTACTTCTGTATCAAGGAAGTGCCCTATACGCTCCATCACGGTAATAGTATCTGTCTTAGCTATAGGGGTGTTGTCCTAATTCTACTAATTTATTAAAGAGTTCATTAACATTGGTAAGGTTGAAGTTTCCTGCTAAAAATAAGGTTGCGATAGTTCCAGTTGTTTTCTCTAAGGAAGGGATGTACATTTTCTATACTATTCTTACCAAAAGTACCATAGCGTACATGTCCTAAATATACTTCTCCCAGATAAGGGACAAGCCGCTTTAGTTGGTCTACATCTCCCTTAAGGGTTGGGTTTTTCTCTAAAGGTCGTTGATATGTTGGTTTTATCTGCTTGAAGATATCTTGTATAGGTTGAGCATCATTGGAGCGTACACGTGCATATAGCGCTCTCCTGGCTGCATTTGTAGCTTGACAGTAGCAATTCCTGCCCCATCTTGCCCACGGTTATGCTGCTTCTCCAAGAGAAGGTACATTTTTGTGTATCCCGTAGAAAGGGTACCATATTTTTTTCTTGGTAATAGGATAAGGGTTTTAGCAAACGAAGTAGCGCGATTCCACACTCGTGCTTGATAGCATCACTCATAGGTTAGACAACTTTTTATATCAAATTGAGTTAGTTCCTTTAGGGAGAAGAGCGGCGTAGCACTTCTTCTTTATTGATGGTCAATAGCTTAGACGCCCCCACCTCTTCCACACAGAAAGAGGCCAAGACAGTGGCATAGACCAATCCATTTTTCATATTTTCGAAAGAAATATCTCCCGTTTGTGCCATATAACCCACAAAGCCTCCTGCAAAAAGTATCCCCTGCCCCTGTGAGGTCACATACTTTTGCACAATGGTAAAGCAGGGGTATAGAAGCTCTTATCCTCATGAAAGAGCATTGCTCCATGTTCTCCTCTTTTGATGATGATGTAAGTAGCTCCCATTTGCTGTAGTTTTTCTACAGCTTTGAGCAAGACTTTCTCTTGGGTAATGGCAAAGGCTTCTTGGTCGCTTACGGTAAGCACATCTGTCTTTTGGATGACTTCTTTGAGCTGTTCAAAGCTATGGTCTATCCAATAGTTCATTGTATCGGAAACAATGAGACTTGGAGGAGCAACAAACTGATCTAAGACCTCAAGTTGCAATTGTGGATGTTGGTTTCCTAAGAGGACAAAGGAAGCATCCAAAAAGTGTGATGGTAGCTTAGGGATATAGTCCTGTAAAACACCATCCTGTGTCTCAAAGGGTCTCCCTTTCATTCATATTTTCATAATAGCGTCCGCTCCAAAAAGAAAGTCTTCTTCCCTACTCTCTTCTCCACTTGAGTAATATCTATCTCTCTCTCAGAAAGTATTTGCAAGAAAGAAGCTGGATAATCCTCTCCCACCACGGAGACTACGGCTTGTTCTATATCGAAAATAGCACTTGCTAAAAAGCGCTGTAGTTAGCAGCTCCTCCCATAGTGCGTTCTACCCTGACAAAAGGGGTCTCTATAGTATCAAAAGCCAATGTTCCTACTGTAAGTAGCTTATTGTTCATTTCCTGAAAAAATCCATTTTCTAAATAAGGTACAAAGATACTACTTATTTTTTTGAAATAGCAATCTTTTTAATGTGTTTTTAGTTTTTTTGAATTTTTCAGCTACCCAACTCATAACTCACAACTATTCTTTTTGTAACTTTCTGTACAATAAGTGCTACAGCACCATCTCCTGTCACATTACAAGCTGTACCAAAGCTATCCATAGCTACATATAGGGGCGATCATCAGTCCCTGCTGTATCTCTGAGAAAACCTAACATTGAGGAGAGAATTCCTAAAGGAAGCCATGATAGCGCCTCCTGGTACTCCTGGAGCTGCTATCATAATGATACCAAGCATTGGAATAAAAGCCTGCAAAAAGTTCTATATCAAAGGGCATGCCCTCCATAAGCATCAAGGCTATAGCACAAGCGGTGATTTTCATTGTACTCCCAGAGAGGTGTATGGTGGCACATAGGGGGATGACAAACCCTGCTACTCGCTCGGATACGCCTAATTGTATCGCCTGACGCATCGTAATAGGGAATGGTCGCTGCCGAGGACTGTGTGCCTAAAGGCTGTCGCATAGGCTGGTAACATGGTCATCAGAGCTTTTATAGGATTCTTCTTGGTGATACTCCCTGCTATAGCAAACTGAAGGAGAAGTAGCACCACATGCATCACAAAAGAATTCCTATTAGCTTGAAAAAAATACTCCCATCACAGCTACTACCTTACCCTCAAAGGTGATCTGGGCAAAGATACTCATGATATAGTATGGTAATACAGGGATTATCGCTTTGGCTATTAGCCAACTGACAACCTCTCAAATTCCTTGATGACTTCTACAAATACGGGTGTTCCCTTATAGACAGACCTATACCTATAACAAAGGGAGAGCAACAGAGCAGTCATCACATCCATCACAGGGGCATAGGAACAGTAAAGTAAGGAAGTGCTATATGCCTTCTCTATATCATCCATCTTTTGCCCTTCTAAAGAGAAGGAAAGAGCGCATCGGAGACAAAATAGGTAGAAAAAAACCTGAGAAAAGGGTAAAGGAATAGGCTATAGCTACCGTAACAAGAGCATCTTTCCAGCACTCTTGCCCAAGGCACTGATGGAGGGCATTACCAGCCCCATGATGATCAGGGGTATTGCAAAGCCTAAAAATTCCCAAAAGATTCCTTTGAAGGTAAGTAGTATCCTATAGAACCACTCTGGGGCTATCTTTCCTACAAGTATCCTCAATACAATTCCACAGAATACCCTGAATAATAAGTTTTTGTATATTTTTCATTTAGGTAAAAGTAAGCTGTTTTGTCAGTGAGTAGTGAGCAATGAACAGACCCTATTATTGATCGTTAATAGTTAATCTTCAATCATTTAAAAACGCTTTTATACGGTACATCATACCTATACTTACACGATTGGTATTATTGGTTATATTAGTTTGTTTATTTTCACGACTTCTAACTACATAAGCCAAGAAGAAACGTAAATCCTGATCTGAGAAAGGTATATATCTACCCCTGTGAAGTAGCCCAAACCTATCATCTTATTGTTAAGCTCGTTGTTCTCTGCGGTTTCATAGATCCCTAGTGCAAATATATTTAACTTAGGAATAGGTTGGTATTCGCCTTTGAGAACAAAAAGTATTATAGGTAACATCCTTAAGGAGAGAATTATTTTTTTACCTGCTGGAGTATATTTAAGCCTATCTAACTGTTCATCAGCTCTCATATAATCAAAGAATACCTGAAACTTGGAGAAATTTAGCTTGTTACCAAGAGTAAGCATGGTATTGTTATACCCTTCTGCTTCACTTTGTAAACCTACAGCATATCTTGTCTGGAGAAGGCCATTAAAAAGATTCCCATTCCAGTTGAATATATTAGGTGAGAGGAGCTTTGCTTGCGTTGATATCTGCAGGTGTTCCATAAAGTATTACATGTTACATTTGGTTAAAATACTGTTGTATCTGTTGCCAATCCTTAGTTTTGGTAAGAGCCAACATAAGGAGTACACGTGCTTTCTGAGGGTTAAGTCCCTGAGAGGCTACAAAGTGATATTTAGCATCATCTACTTCTGCATCTTGAGTAGTAGCTCCTGTAGGCACTCGTGAGGAACGTACTATCTGAATACCTTTTTTGTTGTGCTTTGACAGCCAAATCAAAAAAATAGTATGATAAAAATTTCCATTTCCTACACCTGCATGTACAATACCATCGAACTTAGCATCGATAAAAGCTTTCATAGGAAGTTCGGATACATTGGAATAGCTGTATACGATACCTACCTTAGGAAGCACTTTTAGGTTGTCTACATAGAAAGGAGACTCTGTGGTATGTTTGTTGGTAGGGGTACGACTCAAAAATACTTTCCCATTGTGGATATAAGCCAAAGGTCCATAGATAGATCCTTTGAAAGTGTCTACTGAAGTTGTATTGCTCTTGATTACATCCTTCGCATCCAGAACAAGGTCGTTCATACATACCATAACTCCACGTCCCTGAGCATTCTTATCCGCAGCTACAGCTACTGCATTGTATAGGTTCAAAGGTCCATCAGCACTCATACCTGTTGCAGGACGCATAGCTCCCACCAATACTACTGGCTTAGCACTGTGCACAGTAAGGTTCAGAAAATAAGCAGTCTCTTCCATAGTATCGGTACCATGGGTGATTACCACTCCATCATATCCCTCTTTGTTGAGCAACTCATTGATACGCTTGGCCAATTTGAGCCATACGTCATCATTCATATCCTGAGATCCTATTTTTACAATTTGTTCTCCTGAAACATCAGCCAAATCTCTCACTTGAGGAACAGCTTGCAGAAGTTGATTAATTCCAAGTTCCCCTGCTTTGTAGTTAGTTTCTGTTGCAGACTTACTTACTCCTGCTATAGTTCCTCCTGTAGCAAGAATACGCACCTTTGGCTTTTGTGCCAAAGCTACCACTGACATCATTACCAATAATGTAAGGACAATTTTTTTCTAAAATGTTTTTCGCATCTCGTATATTAATTAATTATTTACTTATTTGATAATCAATATAATTATGATTAAAATCAACCATCAAATCCCTCCATTTTATCCTCTTAAACAAGGACAAAGATACACTTTCCCTTGGATTACACAAAAAGAAAAAAATACTTTTTCATTTTTCTAAAATATTTTTATTATGGCTGAAACTGAATTAGTTAAATAAACAATATTTTTTATCTTATTCTCTTCTATATAAAAATAAATGTTAAATAAATATATTTACCTTAATAATTATTTTTGGTACAATTTTTGATGTAGCAAAAGGTTTATGAGAAGTGGAAAAACAAAAATTAGTAAATAGTGAATAATGAAATAAGGTTCACTTGTTTTTGATTTCCATAATAAATAACTCAAAACTTGACAAATGTCTTTATTAGAAAAAAACGGCACTGCCTTACCAAGCTCCTTATTTCTCTCAAATAAAAAGTGAGGATTTTGCTTCTGCGTTACTTGAGGGCTATGTCCGTACAACAGCAGGCTATTACAGCTATTGTTCAGCAAACAGCTCCACCAAACTTTGACAATACTGTCCTTCCCTTGGAAAAAAGTGGAGAAGCACTGCTACGTGTAGCTAATCTTTTCTTTGCCCTTGCAGGAGCTGATACTAATGAAGTATTGCAACAAACCGAAAAAGAGATCTTACCCCTATTGGCGGCCAATGAAGATAGCATCTATCTCAATGACAAGCTTTTTGAGCGTATAGAGGTATTGTATCAACAACGCCCTCTCTATCACTCGATAGCGAGGTCCCTTAAACTCTTGGAGCACTATTATGATCTTTTTCTCCCTACGAGGGCTAACCTTTCTCCTGAGAAGAAAGAAGCCCTCAAAGAGATTAATAACCGCTTAGCTTCTCTGGAAAATGATTTTTAACTATAATACCTTACAAGCACGCCACCAGGCAGCTCTTTCTATAGAAAAAGAAGAAGACTTGGTTGGACTTTCTCCTGAGGAGCAAAAAAATGCTTCTTCAGGAAGATGGTTCTTGGAAAATCGCCTTGACCAATACCACTCAGCAGCCTTTGCTCTCTCAGCTGGAAAAAGGAAGAAACGCGTCATTGCCTCTTTCAACAGTCTTGGAATAGGGCTTCTCGAGGGGCTTTCTCTACTGAAAAATATTGTATTGGAAATCATCGCGTTGCGTCAGAAGAAAGCAACGCTCTTGGGTTATGATAACTATGCGCAATGGTCTTTTGCAAAAGAGTGTAGCCAAGACTCCCCAGACGGTTATGAATTTCTTTGAAAGACTCCTACCCCCTACATTAGAAAAAAAGTAGCCAAGGAGGTAGAAAGTCTTAAAACATTGTCACAAAGAACGGAAATTGAGCCTCACAATTGGGATTACTATGCGGAGAAAAGTGCGCAAAAGAGCAATATGATTTAGATGAAAATGAACTAAGACCTTACTTTGAGCTTTTTCAATGTATTGGAAAAAGGTGTTTTCCATGCAGCTACATCGCTCTATGGCATCACTTTTAAGCGTCGTACAGATCTGCCTGTATATCATCCTGAGGTAGTGGTATACGAGCTTTTTGAAGCAGATGGTAGTCCTCTAGGTCTTTATTATGGGGATTTCTATACTCGTGAAAACAAGCGGGGAGGTGCTTGGATGAGCGAGCTAGTAACTCCCTCTAAACTCTTTGGACAGAAACCTGTGATATATAACGTATGTAACTATACTCCTCCTACTCAGGCGCTTCCTTGTCTGCTTTCCTTCTCTGAGGTAGAAACACTTTTTCATGAGTTTGGCCATGCCTACATGCTTTCTTTGCCGAGCAGCAATATGCTACCCTTGCCGGTACTGCTGTAGCTAGGGATTTTGTAGAATTTCCTTCTCAGTTCAATGAGTATTGGGCACTCCACCCCGAAGTACTCCCTCACTATGCTCGCCATTATCTTTCGCAGGAGGTCATCACCCCTTCACTGATAGAGAAGTTAAAGGCTTCTCGCGACTTCAATCGTGGGTACGCTTTTTGTGAGGTTTTGGCTTCTGCTTATTTGGATATGCAGTGGCATACCCTTCCTGCCTCGGCTCAAGTTACCGAGGTAGCTGCTTTTGAGAATGAGGCTATTAAGCGTTTCCCTAAGGAAGTCCCTGTACGTTATCGTTCATTCTATTTCTCTCATATCTTTGGTGGGGGCTATGCCGCAGGCTATTATGCATATCAGTATTCAGAGATATTAGCCGAAGATACCTATCAGTGGTTCGAGTCACGGAGGTCTTACCCGCCAGAATGGGGATCGCTTCCGATCACTAATCCTCTCCAGAGGAAATACTATGGACTATCAAGAAATGATGAAATTAATGATCAATGATTAATAAATATAGTCCACTGCTCACTAAAAAAACTGAAAATTAATAATTAATAATTGACAATTAGAAAGTGTCCTTAGAACAAGAAATTAGCAAGCGCCGTACTTTCGGCATCATCTCGCACCCTGATGCGGGAAAAAAACGACCCTGACCGAAGCTGCTCCTCTTCGGGGAGCTATTCAGGAAAGCAGGAGCAGTCAAGTCCAACAAGATCAAGAAAGGAGCTACTTCTGACTTTATGGAAATAGAGCGCCAAAGGGGAATCTCTGTGGCTACCTCTGTCTTGGCTTTCACTTACAAAGATCATAAGATAAACATCTTGGATACCCCCGGTCACAAGGACTTCGCCGAGGATACCTTCCGTACGCTTACTGCTGTGGATAGTGTCATCGTAGTGATTGATGTGGCCAAAGGGGTTGAGGAACAAACAGAAAAAAACTCGTAGAGGTATGTCGCATGCGCAATATTCCTATGATTGTTTTTATCAATAAGCTCGACCGCGAAGGTAAGGACGCCTTTGATCTCTTGGACGAAGTGGAACAGAAGCTGGGGCTTCGTGTAACTCCTTGAGCTTCCCTATAGGAATGGGATACGACTTCAAGGGAATTTATAATATATGGGAGAAGAACATCAATCTCTTCTCTGGAGACAGCCGCAAGAATATTGAGGAAACTATTGCTTTTGATGACATCTCCAGCCCTGAACTGGAGGAGCTTATCTCCTCTCAATCCGCACAGCGCCTACGTGAAGACTTGGAACTGGTGTATGAGGTATACCCTTCCTTCGATCGCCAAGCCTATCTCAATGGCACCCAACAGCCTGTTTTTGGCTCTGCTCTGAACAACTTTGGAGTAAAGGGAACTCTTGGATTGTTTTTGTAGAAATAGCTCCCTCGCCCCTACCCAAAGCCAGTGATGTACGGATAGTACAGCCCAATGAGAAGGAGCTTTACAGGTTTTTGTATTCAAGATACATGCCAATATGGATCCCAACCATCGTGACCGTTTGGCTTTTGTCAAAATCGTATCGGGTACTTTTGAGCGCAATAAACCTTACCTACATACACGCTTAGGCAAAAAACTCAAGTTCTCCAGCCCTAACGCTTTCTTTGCTGAAAAGAAAGAGGTTGTGGATATATCCTACGCTGGAGACATTGTTGGGCTACATGACACTGGCAATTTCAAGATTGGGGACACCCTTACCGAGGGAGAAGTATTGCATTTCAAAGGTATTCCAAGCTTCTCTCCTGAGCATTTCCGATATATCAATAATGCCGATCCGCTCAAGTCCAAACAGTTGGAGAAAGGAATTGACCAACTTATGGATGAAGGGGTCGCACAGCTCTTTACCTTGGACTTCAACGGAAGAAAGGTCATTGGTACCGTAGGAGCGCTCCAGTATGAGGGTGATCCAGTACCGCTTGGAACACGAATATGGGGCCAAGTGTAGTTATGAGAATTTCCCTATTTTCAAGGCTTGTTGGGTCGAAGAACCTGAAAATCCTAAAGACCCTGATTATCTCGACTTCCTCCGCGTAAAAACAAAAGTACTTGGCCCGTGATAAACAGGGACAATTGGTCTTCTTGGCCGATTCTGCTTTCTCTATCGAAATGGTCAAGCAAAAATATCCTCAACTCAAACTACACTTCACTAGTGAGTTTGATAAGTAGTAAGTGGACTCTAACACCTTAAACCTTAAAAAAATAAAAATGAAGAAAATTATTTTTATTAGTAAGCAGTCTTTTTCTGCCTCAATAGCTGCGCTGACTTGCAGTCTATTATGAACAACACCCAACAAACAGGAGCTTTGTCCTCTTTAGATATTTCTAATGGACTCAAACAAGCCTTGGAATTGGGTATCTCCCAAGGAGTGGATTTGCTTAGCCAAAAAGATGGTTATTATGGCAGTTCTTTAGCCAAAATTCTTTTCCCTGAACCACTCCAAAAGGTGGACAAAACCCTTAGAAGTATTGGGCTGGGAAGCCTTGCTGATGAGGGGGTAAAGCTACTGAACCGCGCTGCTGAGGATGCTGTAACTCAGGCAAAACCCTATCTTTATCAATGCTGTAAAGAATCTTTCTTTTTCCGATGCTACAGCCATCCTTACTGGCGGAAAAAATGCCGCTACTGAGTATCTGAAAAGTACCACCACTCAATCTTTAGTACAAGCTTTCTCTCCTAAAATTGAGGCCTCTCTAAGCAAAGTAGGTGCCAATCAGGTATGGAACAATATTATTACTAAGTATAATTCCATTCCTTTAGTAACCAAAGTGGAACCTAACCTCACAAGCTATGTAACTGAAAAAGGCTATCGATGGACTTTTTCTTACAAATTGCTCAAAAAGAGGAGGATATACGTACTAATATCAGCTCAAGAACGACACCTTTATTACAAAAAAAGTTTTTTTGCTAAACAATAAACATAGGTAAAAGAGTGAAGAGTGAAAAAAATTTTTCATTTTTCATTTTTCACTCTTGATTTTACTCAATTTATTTTCGTTTTGTTTCCCGAGATTCCCTTAGCCCAACAGATACTCCTTGCCTGCAAGGCAAAAGGTATCCGACATATAGTCCTCTCCCCTGGTTCACGCAATGCACCACTAACTATAGGCTTTGCCAGTGAGGCTTTTTCACCACTTATAGTATAGTGGATGAGCGCTGTGCGGCTTTCTTTGCCCTAGGCTTAGCCCAACAGCTTCGAGAACCAGTAGTGGTAGCCTGTACCTCTGGTTCAGCATTGCTCAACTATTATCCTGCGGTGAGTGAGGGCCTTTTATAGTAATATCCCTTTAGTGGTCATTAGTGCCGACCGTCCTGCCTCCAAAATAGATATAGGGCGATGGACAAACCATTCATCAGCCTCATGCTCTAGCGGCTCATACCGCTTACAATGCCAACCTATCTGAGGAAAAAACAAGGCGCTTTTTCTTCAACGAATATCTGCTCAATGAAGCGCTGAATACTGCTGCTCTCAAAGCTCTTACCTGTACATATCAACGCTCCTTTTGAGGAACCTCTATACCGAACCCTCCCGCTCCTACGGTGACTTTTTCACAATGAGATAGGAATTAAAAAAACAAACACCTCTAAATTCTGAAAAATTACTCCAATTCACCAAAGACTGGATCTACCCTAAGAAAATGGTACTCATAGGAGTATTGCCTCCTGGTGCTATGGCTCAAAAAAATGGATTGATTGGCTCCAAAAGGATCCTTCTATCTTAGTCCTTACCGAAAGTACGGCTAACGTAGTAGCGGAATCGTTTATTGGAATGATTGATACTTTTCTTTCTCCTATACAAAAGAGAAATCTCCAAGAACTATTGCAGCCTGATGTGCTTATCTCTATAGGAGGGATGGTAGTTTCTAAGAAAATAAAAGAGTTTTTTTGCGCCAGTACCCTCCCAAAGCTCACTATTATATAGATGAGCAGGTGGGTTATGATACTTTTTGCCCTTACCCATCATTTCAAAACGGATACCAATACTTTTTTTAGAGGCTGTCACCCCTGAGCTTCCTCCTGTCAGCTTTGATTACAAGGGTGTTTGGCTGCCTCTCTATAAAGGAAACTCTTGCCAAGCGTTCTGCTTTCTTAGCTCAAATCCCTTTCTCGGATATGGCCGTATATCAAGCTATTCTTGAGCAAATTCCTACTCCCTATCATATACAAATTAGTAATAGTGCCCCTATTCGCTATGTGCAACTTTTTCCCCGCCAAGGACGGATGGAAAATCTTTTGCAATCGTGGTACCAGCGGAATCGATGGCAGTACTTCCACAGCTATAGGCGCTAGTGTGGTACAATCCTTACCTACTTTATTGATTACAGGCGATTTAAGCTTTTTTTTACAATAACAATGCTTTTATGGTGCAACTATATTCCTAAAAACCCTAAAAATCATCATTGTAAACAATGGGGGTGGGGGCATCTTCCGTATCTTACCGACAGATAAGGAAACTCCTTTCTTTGAGACTTTTCAAGAAACAACTCACTCACTTACCGCTGAGCATCTCTGCCGTATGTATGGGATTACTTACCTACAGGCAGAAAACAAGGAATCCCTTAACGAAGGCCTAAAAAATGCTCTTTTCTGATCATGAAAATCCTATCCTCTTGGAGGTTTTTACTCCTCGAATGCTCAATGACACCATACTCAAAGATTATTTTAACACTTTATCATGACTGAAATAGAATACATAAAAAGCAGATGCAACCCTACCTCAAAGTGAGGGAAATATCATTATCACCCATATATGCAATGACATAGGAGGCTGGGGAAAAGGCTTTGTCCTTGCTCTATCCAAGCGATGGAAAGCTCCTGAAGAGCAATATCGAAAGTGGTATCAAGAGAAAGATGGCTTCTCCTTAGGTGCTGTTCAGTTTGTACAAGTGGAAGATCTTATATGGGTAGCCAATATCATTGGACAACATAAGATACGAAAAAGATGAAAAAGGACTCCCCCTATTCGTTATGAGGCCGTCAGAGAGGCTCTGACTAAGGTCGCCATCTTTGCCAAAGAAAAACAAGCTCATGTACAGATGCCTCGTATAGGTTGTGGCTTGGCAGGAGGCTCTTGGGAAGAAATAGCTCTTATCATTGAAGATACTCTTCTGGCAAAAGGATATTCCAGTGACTGTATGTGATTTCTAATTCTCTCACTTCTTGTCTTATTTCTTATCTCCTCCTTTCTTGACTTCACCCTCCAAAAATGTAAACAATTCGCCCTCCAACATGTGATACAATTGCTATCATTAACTAAATCTAAAAAGCTCGCGCCAGTGTGGGCATCGTTCTCCGTTGAGGTACAATGTATCTTGACTGGATCGTTTCTTACAGCTCATACCAGCCTATCTCTGTTCCCTTTCCCTAATTAAATCTTTATCGTCAGTTTATCATATGCTAAATATACATTTTTTTAGGGAGTTCCTTCTGTACTTTGGCATGGAAGCCCATCGTCTGGCTGATGTGAGTGAAGAATGCCTGCTTAGGGTGTACCTCTTTGACAATCTCCATGGCTTCTGCTATATTCAGATGAGTAGGATGAGGTGCCTTACGCAGGGCGTTGAGTACTAAGGTATCCACCTTGTAAAGTTTTTGAGAGTTCTGCCTCTTGGATATGTTTTGCATCGGTGATATAGGCTAATTTCCCTATACGATAGCCCAAGATAGGCAAGGAACCATGTTCCACCGCAATAGGGAATTACCTCCTGTCCAAAGAGTGGAAAAAGGGTGGAAGCATCGACCTCAGTCACTCTCACTGAGGGAGCACCCTCATAGCGATTCTCGGTAGCAAAGATATAAGCAAAGCGTATTCTCAGTTGCTCTATCACTCGGGGCAACCCATAGATGGGCATATCCCCTTGCTTGAGTACAAAAGGGCGTATATCATCCAGTCCTGCCGTATGGTCTGCATGTTCATGGGTAAAAAGAATAGCCTCTAAGTGCTGTACCTTATGGGAAAGCATCTGTTGGCGAAAAATCTGGAGAACAATCTATAGCCACATTAACTCCTCCCCATGAAAGTAGGGCGGAAGTACGCAAGCGCTTATCTCGCTTATCTCGACTATGTGCCACAGGGGTATTCATACCTATTATAGGTACCCCTGTGAGGTACCTGTACCTAAAAAGTGAGTTTCATTAATATGGTCTTTTGCCTTTTTCTCTATAGGCAAATACAATACTTGCATAAAGGTACAATTTTTTTCCTCTAATATCTTTTTGAAACTACCAAAAAATATGTACCTTTGCACCTTAAAAACACTATCTGATGAAAATTGTAATTGGAAATGATCATGCGGGTACTGAGTATAAGAATTTGATTCTTCAGTACTTATTATCAAAAGATTACCAAGTAACCAATGTAGGAGCAGATACTTCCCAAAGTGTAGATTATCCTGATTTTGCACACCCTGTAGGTGAAATGATTGACAAAGGAGAAGCCGACTGGGGGATTGTCATTTGTGGTAGCGGTAATGGGGTCGCCATGACAGTCAACAAGCACCCTAAAGTACGATGCGCCTTATGCTGGAACAAGGAAATAGCTGCCTTGGCTCGAGCACATAACAATGCCAATGTCTTAGCCATCCCTGCCCGATTTACAGCCGCTGAACAAGCCTTGGAAATGGTCAAGACTTTCTTGGAAACGCCTTTCGAAGGGGGCAGACACCAGCGTCGTGTAGAGAAAAATTCAACTATGCTAACATAAAAAATCTCCCATGATTAATAAAAATAAAAAGAACATATAGCTCGTGTAGAGGCTTTTTGCTACAGAGAAGAATTAGAACAATTCCGTATAGAATACTTTTGGTAAAAAGGGGTTGCTCAATGACTTTTTGCGCAATTCAAGGAAGTACCCAAAGAAGAAAAGAAGGATTTCGGACAAATAATCAACGAACTCAAAAGCAAAGCTGAGGCAAAGATTAATGAACTTAAAGAAAAAACTCAGTGGACAGAATGTGACTACCCAAAGTCTCAATGACCTTACACGTCCAGCTTTCCCTATCGAAATAGGGAAGCCGTCATCCTGTCTCCTGATCAAGAATAGAATCATTGAGGTATTTGCTAATATTGGTTTCAACATAGCCGAAGGTCCTGAGATAGAGGATGATTGGCATAACTTCACTGCACTGAACTTACCTGAATATCATCCCGCCAGGGACATGCAGGATACTTTCTTTATCCAGACTCGTCCAGATATTCTCCTACATACACATACCAGTTCTGTGGAGGTTCGCTACATGGAGCAGCACCAACCTCCTATTCGTATCATTGCTCCTGGCAGGGTGTACCGCAATGAGGACATCTCGGCACGCTCTCACTGTCTCTTCCACCAAATAGAAGGGCTGTATATTGATACCAATGTCTCTTTTGCTGACCTTAAACAAACTCTTTTATACTTTACTAAGGAAATGTTTGGAAAGTCCAAAATACGTTTGCGCCCTTCCTATTTCCCTTTCACCGAGCCCAGTGCTGAATTGGACATCTATTGGGGATTGAACAATGAGATCGACTACCGCATTACCAAGGGTACAGGTTGGCTTTGAGATTATGGGTTGTGGAATGACTGACCCCAATGTATTGACCAACTGTAAAATAGACCCTCAGAAATACTCCGGTTTTTGCCTTTGGCATCGGACTGGAAAAGGGTGGCTATGCTTCTGTATCAGATAGGAGATATCCGCGCTTTCTATGAAAATGATGTACGCTTCTTAGAACAATTCAGAAGCTCTATTTAAGATTCTTAACCCCTTTCTTGACTTAGACTCATGTTCAGACATCAAGGAAAAAGCGTTCTGAAAAAGAACAATCTACAAATAGCTGTTGTTCTCTCTTTTGTAGCTGGCATGGTCAATGTGGTTGGCTTCCTCTTCTTGGGGCGGCTTACTACCAATGTCACTGGACACTTTGCTTTTTTTCATTCATGATATGTCCATCGCTGAGTTCTGGAAGGGAACTATTTACCTTTTTACATAGTATGCTTCCTCTTAGGTTCCTTCTCTTCTGGCTGGCTTATTGAGGAAGCCAACTATCACAAGCGGCAGAATAAGTACTTCCGCCCTACCATTTTGGAGTGTATTGTATTGGGCTTAGTCATTCTCCTCAATAGGATTTCTTTGGATTTTCCCCATGAAACTACTACTTTTATGCTCCTCTATGCTATGGGATTGCAGAACTCCTTTGTGACCAAGATTTCCAATGCTACTGTACGCACCACACACCTCACTGGTCTTTTTACAGACTTAGGCATTGAACTCTCTCAACTATTTTATCTCAAGAGAAATAACTATCAAGAACAAGAAAAAGAAAATCAAAAATAGCATTCGCTTACGCCTATCCATCGTCTTGTTTTTTTCTTTTTTTAGGAGGCTTTTTGCAGGATTTGCTTTCGTAGAACTCGGACTAAAGCTCAAAACACTTTTTCTTCGCCATAGGAATCCTACTCTCTGGCCTTTACTATGACGACTTACGCTTTAGATACCTTACCAAAAAGAAAACATAGGGGGCATCGACATCATTCTAAACAGACTATACCTCACACCTGATAAGTGCAACTGCCATTTTGTCACTATTTTAAGTTTGGCAATACTTTTGATAGGGGTAGCTAAATAGTAATTAATAGTAATACAAAAATTATAAACCTATGAATACAGGACATAACCATCATCAAGGAGATTTCCATACAGATGATATACAGGACGCTGAATTTCAAGACGCTGAAATTATTGATGAAACACATGAGCAGGAAGCTCCAAAGTTTCATCATCAAGCCACTGCACAGGATTCTCTTGACGTAGAGATAGAAGATGAACTCCCTGAGATTATTATCAAAAACTCCTGAGCAGAAACCTGAAGAAAAAAACAAACTGAGAAATCCACTAACAATCAGTCAAATAACTCTTCTGAAGCAGATGAGGCTATCTCTATATTAGAGGCTGAACTACATAAAGAAAAAGACAAATTCACTCGTCTGTTTGCCGAATTTGAAAATTACAAAAGAAGAACTGCCAAGGAAAGGCTTGAATTGCTCACCTCAGCAGGACAAGATGTCATACTTTCTATGCTCCCAGTCCTTGATGACTTTGATCGTGCTCTTGTGGAAATATCCAAATCTGAGGATGAAAACCTCCTTCGTGGAGTGGAACTCATCCATAGCAAATTCCTTAATACACTAAGATCTAAAGGATTAGAACAGATCCAGGTTGCCACCGCAGATCCTTTTTGATAGTGATATTCATGAGGCTATTACTCAGACCACTGCTCCTACCGAAGACCTTCGTGGAAAAAGTATTAGATGTAGTAGAAAAAGGATACAAGTTGGGTGACAAAATTATTCGTTATCCAAAGGTTGTTGTAGGGACAATAAGTTCTTGTTCTTAGTATTAAAAAAATGAAAAAGATTATTACGAAATATTAGGTATTAGCAAAAATGCTACTGCCGCTGAAATAAAAAGCTTATCGAAAAAGCCTTAGAATACCACCCTGATAAAAACCCTGGTGACAAAGAGGCGGAAGAAAAAATTCAAAGAGGCAGCTCAGGCCTATGAGATTCTTAGTGACGAACAAAAAGCGTGCTCAGTATGATCAGTATGGTCATGCTGCCTTCGAAGGGGTGCTGGTGGTGGATATAGTACCATGGAGGATATATTCCGTAACTTCGGGGATATATTCGGTGGGCACTTTAGCGGATTCTCTGGTTTCGGAGGATTCGGAGGTGGCAATTCTCATTCCTATCGTGTAAAGGGTGGGGATTTGCGTATCCGTGTAAAAGCTCAACTTAGCCGATATTGCCACAGGGTACTGAGAAAAAAGTAAAAAGTACAACGAAAAATAAAAAAGCAGAAGGTGCCACTTATAAAAGTTGTGCCACCTGTCATGGTCATGGTAGTATCGTCCGTGAGGTCAATACTATGCTTGGCCGTATGCAAACCTCTTCTCCTTGTCCCTACTTGTGGAGGAAGTGGTGAGATTATTGACAAAAGACCTGATGGGGCTGACTCTCAAGGTCTCAAGAGCATAGAAGAGACTGTATCAATCAAGATTCCTGCCGGAGTCATGGAAGGGATGCAGCTAAAAGTCTCTGGAAAAAGGTAATGAAGCTCCTGGAAACAATAGTATTCCAGGGGATCTCTTGGTACTTATCGAAGAGATTGAGCATGAGACTCTCAAGCGTGAAGGGGAAAAACCTTCACTTGGATCTCTATATAAGTATGCCTGAAGCTGTTTTTGGGTACTTCCAAAGATATAGAAACAGCCACTGGAAAGGTTCGTATCAAGCTCGAAGAAGGAATCCAATCTGGAAAAAAATCCTTCGCCTAAAGAACAAAGGATTGCCCAATATCAATGGGTATGGCACTGGGGATCTCTTAGTACATGTCAATGTATGGACTCCTAAGACCTTGACCAAAGAACAAAAGAACTTTTTTTCCAGAAAATGTTAGAAGATGAGAATTTTACCCCAATCCAGACAAATCGGAAAAAAACTTTCTTTGAGAAGGTAAAGGATATGTTCTCTTGAATGATTCATTGGTTTGTTCTCTAAGCTATCATGAAAAAAATAATTCTAATTATATATATCATGAGAAGAATCACTCTAATACTTACATTGTTTATGGTGTATAGTACATTCGCACAACAGCCACTTACTCCCGAAAAAGTTATGGGAGCTACATAGGGTTAGTGGTATCGGACTGACAGCCGACAAGAACCATGTACTCATAGGGGTTACCACTCCTAATGTCAAAAATAATTCCTTTGACAAAAGAGTATTATAAGCTCGCTATCAAAGATGGGAAAAACGGTATCCATTACTAAGGAACAGTTGGAACTGCTTACAGAAAAAAACTTAATAACAATAAGTCTCTTAAGCTCATCCACAAAGAGGTAAAAACTCACTCCCGTTCTTGCCAAAGACTTTTATAAGGATTTGGACAAATCTTCTGGAAAAAAATCTATCAAGGACTCGACCATCGCCACTGGGATAAGTGGAATGAAGGCTCTTATAATCATGTATTTATAGAAAAATATTGCCTCTGGAGCTCTTACCGATATTATGCAGGGGACTTCCCTACTATTGTCCTCAAGAACCTCATGGAGGAGAAGAGGATTATATATGGAGCCCTGATGGTAAAAGGTACTCTATGTAACCAAAAGCTAAGGTAGGTACTCAGTATGTAGTAAGCACCAATGCTGATATTTATCAGTATGACATCGCTACCAAAACTACAACCAACCTCACCGAGGGTATGATGGGGTATGATACCAATCCTTCTTTTAGCAAAGAGGGGGTATTGGCTTGGCTAAGCATGAAGGAGGATGGTAACGAAGCGGATAAGAACGACTATACATCCTTCACAATGGTCAGAAGATTAACCTTACTGCCACTTGGGACAATACAGTTTTTAGCTACCTATGGAGTGATGATGGCAAGAAAATTTATTTCATTGCTGCTACCAATGGTACTCAACAACTCTTTGAGATAGAGCCTTTTGCCAAAAACCCTACTGTAAAAACAGCTCACCAAAGGAATTTTTGACATCAACAATATCATAGGACAATCCGGAGACCTTTTAGTGGTGACTCGTAATGATATGAACAGAGCTCCTGAGATCTATACAGTGAACCTCAAAGGAAGAAAAGCTCCCTTAGAAGTAAAAACAGCTCTCTCATATCAACGACTATTTGTATAAGAATATAGCTAAGTGTCCTGTAAAGGAACGCACTATCAAAAACTACTGATGGCAAGGATATGCTCGCTTGGGTGATCTATCCTCCTGATTTCAATCCTAGAAGAAGTATCCTACTCTTCTCTATTGTGAGGGAGGACCTCAATCTGCGCTCACTCAGTTCTATAGCTTCCGTTGGAACCTCCAGCTGATGGCCTCTCAAGGCTATATCGTCATCGCTCCTAACCGCCGTGGTATGCCAGGACATGGGGTAGAATGGAATGCTCAGATCAGTGGAGATTGGGAGGACAGGTTATGAAGGATTACCTTGCTGCTATTGATGATATTGCCAAAAGAACCTTATGTAGATAGTAACCGATTAGGAGCTGTGGGAGCTAGTTATGGCGGCTATTCGGTATATAACTTAGCAGGTATCCATAATAAACGTTTTAAGACTTTTATCGCTCACTGTGGAGTATTCAATACCCAAAGTATGTTTGGTACTACTGAAGAGACTTTCTTCAACAATCATGAGTTCGCTGGCCCTTATTGGGAAAAAAACAATGCTCTGGCTCAGAAAGCCTATACCGAATTCAACCCTATTGAGAAGGTAGCCGCTTGGGATACACCTATCCTTATCATTCATGGTGGAAAAAGACTACCGTGTGCCTGAGGAACAAGGATTCCAAGCCTTCACTGCTGCTCAACTCAGAGGTATCAAGAGCAAACTATTGTATTTCCCAGATGAAAATCACTGGGTATTGCAACCACAGAATGCCTTACTATGGCAACGTACTTTCTTCGACTGGCTAAAGGAAACTCTCCAATAGCAAATATAATTATAGCAAAGAAGCCAAAATCATCTGATTTTGGCTTCTTTTACTGTTTTTGAGATTAATATTGTTCCAAAAAGATACTTGATAAGGTCTGTAGTGGTAAGCATGCCCACCAAGTTGCCATTATCAGTAACGGGAAGTGCATGGAAAGTTTGCTCAGCAAGAATCTCAGCAGCTTCCTTAATAGTTGTATCAGGAGATAGCCAAAGGTACTTTTAGCCATCACCTGTGGAATGGTGAACATATCATACACCACACTATCCACATGCTTTTCATCATCAGAGATCAGCAAAACTGATGCGAAGCAAGTCTGTAAGACTTAGTACACCAATGAGTTTGCGACCCTCTACCACGGGAATATGGCGAATGTGATGTTTTTTTGAATAAGGCCTCTGCTTCATACAATGTCTGAGTAGGGCTTAGAGTAACTATGTCTTTGGACATAATCTGGGAAACAGGGAACTCTTTGTTTCATATCCTTAAAAAAATTATATAGATTACTGCTTATTTTCCCTACAAAGTTACTGAAAAAAATCAAAAAAACCTACACTTTTTTTCTGTACCTCTTTTTCCCTGTTCATCTCTGTTCATTGTTCTCTGACTGCTACTCACTGCTTTCGCCTGACTTGCGTATCCTCCAGCATAGGTACAAAAGCCAAAGGTACCATATTCCTCTTTGCTGAACTCTGTGGAGGAGAGTCGTACAAAAACCGTCATGATCTGTGCACCCCGACCTATAGGGAATCACAAGCCTCCCTCCTACTTTGAGCTGTGCTAATAACTCCTTGGGCACCTCTGGTGCACCTGCTGTTACCAAAAATACGATCATAAGGGGCTTGTTCTGCATATCCCTTATATCCATCTCCGAAAATCATCTTTCGGGGCATATAGCCCATTTTATCAAGTAATAACTTTGTTTTTGAAGAGTTCCTGTTGGCGCTCTATGGTGTAAAAGCTCTACATTGAGTGCTACCAATACCGCTGACTGATAGCCGCTCCCAGTGCCTATCTCTAGTACTTTTTGTCCAGCACTCACCTGTAATAATTCTGTCTGGAAAAGCAACTGTATGAGGTCGAGAAATCGTCTGTCCTGCTCCTATAGGAAAAGCAATATCTTGATAGGCTTTTTCTTCAAAAATACTATCTAAGAACAAATGACGTGGAATCATTCTTATCGCCTGTAATACCTTTCCATCAGAAATAGGATATTCTTTTGCGCTCAGTAAGCTGTCGAGCTCAAAAGATTGCGCATCCCCTGATGCCTTACTGTATCTTTCATTTGTTTTATTTTTTTCCTCTATCTATCTCTTTTATGCGGCGTCTTACTTCCTCTGGAGAGAGGACAAGACTATCATTATTAAACAATTCATAATTATTTGTATAGATTTCCTATAATTTCCCATTGTATCATATACTCTATGACGAATATAATCTTTTTCTCTGTGATCATTGTGATAATACTTCTCTTGGATGAGCTTATCCCCCTTATAGAAAAAAATGCTGTACCCACTCGTGTATGAGCGGCTATATCGGGACAAGAAAAAAATTTCCTTCACAGATTTTTTTCTTTTATATTTCCTTCTAGATCATACCTGATAAATAAGGACTCACATCTGACAGTATCCCGATCATAGATAAGGCTGTCTTTTTTTAGGAAAAATAAATAGTTTCTGTACTCAACTTTCCTTGTCTGATAAAGTACGTTCGCAGGGCGTGCTTTTCTATATAATTAGAATTTTTACGTGGCTTTTTCTCCTTTGTAGTATCCTATATAATCTTTTTGTTATAAGCTGTTCTTCAGGATAATGATAAATTCGTAAGCGGGTTACCACTGCAGTATCTTTTTCCTCGGATAATAAGACTATCCTTAGGAAGGATCTGCTCTCGTGGATTTGTACTTTTATACAAACTCTTTTTCATAATCATTGTAGATAGAATCCATGTATTGTATGGTTCTGAGGTAGATTTGCTCTCCCTTAAAAAGAAATTCAAAATGTTCTCCATGCTGTATGAGTACAGAGCTAAGAGTATCTTTTATATAAGGCTCTTTTTCAAAAAAATAAGACGAGAAGCTATATCATCCATCTTTTTTTCAAAGTAAAAAAATCCTTTTTTTCATCTGTAAAAGTATACTGCTGACTCTCCATTTCTGTAACTTTTACTCCTGCCAAAGGCTTTTTAGTAGCAGCATCACATACATATCCTGTATAATGAGTCCTATTCAGAAGGCAACTTTGAGCTATTATAAGAATAACTAAAAAAATACTAGAAATCTCATAATCAATAACAAATGATGAATGATGAATAACAAATAACGAATAACAAATAATTTTTAGTAAAAAGACGTGTGTTTTAAAAAATCACACGTCTTTTCCTCAATGATTAATAAGCACATTAATCATTAATCATTGAACCTACAATCATTGCTCATTATTATTTTTTTCTTTTTAAAGAGACCATCCAAAAGGTTATTTACAGCTTTCTTGGTTTGCTCCTTAGGAGTAGTTTTAGTGGTATCCGTAGCTGAGTTTTTTTCCTCCTATGAGCTTACCCAAAGCATCTGTAGCCTTATTTACGGCTTCACCTCCTACTTTTTTTCAGTGATTTTGTTAGTCACTTCTTTACCTACTTTGTCCATCACCTTATCCGTAAGCTGGTTTGCCTGCGCTTTGGCTACCTGTAATGCAAGGTTATTGACAACTTGTTTCATATCGGTCGATACCTGAGGTTTGCTAAAGTTTCCCCATATTCACATTGACAGGAATATCCCCTAACTTCTGTTGTTCGGTCACTGTAAAGCTTAGCCAATAGGGGCTGAAGCATCCTGACCAAGCATTTTTAGCAGGCACATTGAAAGTAAGTTTGTAATCCATGGTTTGGTCAAACCCATGTGTTCCTGCTACATTGATAGTACTACCATTCCACTTGATAGCAAAAAGGTTTTACCACCACACGACCATTTTCAAAGGTTACATTAGCCTTTGAGATCCTTGAGGTTAAGCTTGGAAAGATTCAACTGATTGAACTGAGCATCCAAAGCAGAAACTAAGGGAGAAGCCTCTTTTACATGGCTATCCAATAGGGCAGCAGAAAGACTTCCTGAGATAGAATTGATATCAGGGGTAAGTTCTGGAGTGAGCTTTCCTTTTTACATTAATCTTAGAACTAAAGAAACCTTCTACCACTTTGGCAATAGGCATAATTTTCTTAAGCATTTCTATCTGAGAGAAAGACTCCATAACGTTAAGCTTGTTCATGTCCAAATCTACAGAAAAAGTGGAGGTATCCCCTTTGGTAGATACACTTCCTGTAACGGCGGTTTTTCCACCAAAGATATCGGTTTTGCAGGTTCTGTAGGCTTACTTTTTCATCCTTGATAATAAGTTTTCCTGATACATTAGTCAAATTGAGCTTATCATAAAGTACACTCTTGGCCTTGGCATCGAGACTACAATCCAGAAAAGCAGGAATTTTTGATAGAAGCATTTGCCTTGGAAGCAGGTTTAGTTTCTGTAGGCTTTTCTTCTTGCTTATCTTGCTTAGGAGTTTCCGCAGGTGTATCGGTTTGCATAAAAATCACCTACATCTATATGATTGGAAGCGAGGGTGAAATTCCCTTTGAGCACCCTCATTACGAAGTGTAAACCCATAGAAATTTTTCTAAAGTCCCTTAATATTGAAATCAGTCTTACCTGTCTTAGCATCCAGTTCTGTAAGTTCTATCTTAGCATTATTGAAAGAAATTCCCGCCTTATTGATATGGAAAGGCTGCAAGAAGCCAGCTCCTGAATAGACAAATTTCTCCAAAGAAGCGTGTCCTGAGTTTCGAATATGTTCGTAAGTCTTTTTCTACTGAAGCCATATCAAAAAGCTGTAGAGATGTCTGCCTTAAGAATACCTTTTCAGATCCAAAATCCATCTTCACAGGATAAGCTTTTTGGATATTCTCTAAATTGATCACTCCTTTCAGATCCGCATTCACCAAGATATTTTTTTAGTAAGATTTCTGAGCAAGGCCTTTACAGAAAAAAAGCATCTTGGTCTATAGTGAAAGGCAAAAACGATTGATATTCACATAAGTATCCTCTAATTTTTCTGTTTCATTTCCTATTTTTTTACATCTATATCAATATTTTTGACAGACTTAGGTAAGGAAGGATACTTGAACGACGCATTATTCGAGAGCATACGAATATCCAGCTTAGGAATAGTGGTAGGAGTATACTTACCATCTACCTTACCATTGATGGTAAATTCACCAGTGGTCTGTACTCCTTCTATACTCTTGGTATAGGCAGCAGGGATCAGATCCAAGAAATTCTTGAAGGTTGTCTTAGGTGTTTTTAAAAAGATAGATTGTAGAGTTGTCCATCTTCCAAAAGCTGTACAAATCCGTCAAAAATTAAGTTCCAAAGCGTTCAATTTCAATGTATTGTCCTTGAGCGTATACTTTTGTTGGTTTAGGTCGATTCCTAAGACAGCATCTAGGGTAACTACATTGTTGCGTAGAAAAGCTGTTCCATCAGAAGCAAAAAGAAACCTTAGTAGCTGTAGTTGTCTCTAAATCAAGTACTTGATTAGCGAAATTTCCTTTTCCTTTATGATAAAGACTATCAAGGATAACACTCATTTTAGAGGTATCATCCCTGAATGTAAAGCGTAGATTCTCTATGCTATACTCCTTGAGATCAAGAGAGAAATTATTGGGTTCTTCGTCAGTAGTATCAGAAGTACTTTTGGCAATATCAAAGTTACCTTTCCCTCCTCATTCATGTGTACATTCACTACAGCATCTGATAGGGAGAATCCTAAGAGCTTGTAGGGATCCTTATCCCCTTGAAAAGGATATCCTTAAGGTTCACCTTTGCTGAGAAATTCCCACATAAGCCAAAGTGTCTCCAGCAAAAGGAGCATTGTTAATGACCTTTAGGCCTTCGAGTTCTACTGTTGCATTGGGAAAGTTCTTGAAGACACTCAGAGAAAAGTCAGTAAAACTAATCTGAGCATTCACACTTTCATTTACTTTCTCCATGATTTTTCTCCTTTATAGTATTCTTAAAGAGAAAGGGGATGGAAACAAGTAATAGTATCAATACTAAAAACAATGATACCAAAAATTTTAAAAAAACTTCTTCATGTTTTTTTAGGTATTAGGTGTTAGGCATTAGGAGGCTAAGAGCAGTGAATAGCTTCCCTTTTTCATTTTATTTTTGAGGTTCTCCATTTTTATTGAGGAGCTTATACTCTTCATAACATTGGGTAAGAGCATCCAAGAATTGTAAGTCGTTAGAATTCTTGATAAAATCCTTTGAATAATTGCAATGACGAAGCAATTCTTCGAGTTTATCCTTGGATATACCTAAAAATTTCGGCCAGAGCTTCTCGGTCATATTTTCCATTGAGCATACTACGGATTTCATCACTCTGCTTCATCTTTTTGAGTTTGCGCAAATCTTTTAGCCCTACTACTAAAAAGCCTTATAAAGCAGTCCTGCGGGATTTAGCACAGAGGAAACGACCTCTTCCGTTTTATTCTTATCCCGTGTTCTGGGCTCATATCCTAAGTCTAATCCAGAGATACTATACTGTCTATTGGTATTGACAGGCATATACTTTGCATCAATATCCAAATAACCTGTCAGGCGATAAGGAGAGATTACTACCTCTTCCAAGGCATAGGCCAGTTCGGTCATTCCTATACGCGTTCCGGGGAAACGAATCATATCCTGAGTTACTCTTATTTTGATAGACTTGAAGCCAAGATAAGAAAAAGTGTAAAGTATCATTCACGGCTACCCGTATTGAGAAATCTCCCTTAATATTGGTAACTGTTCCCTTTACTTGATTGATATTGAGCACATTCACATTATCTAAAGGCAAGTTTGTCTTGGTATTGAACACACTTCCTCGCATAAGAGTCTCCTCCTGTGCGTACCCCAAGAATGAACAGATACATGAAAAAATTAGAAGAATATTCCTCATAAAATATTTATTTTCAATACTTTAAAAAAATATTATTAGAAAGATTTAAAATCTGCCGTAAAAATAGAAAAATATAGGAAAGACACAATCTTTTGATAATTTTATTTTTGGGTATACCTACAATTTTTGTTCCCCCATTAATACCCTACTTTCTTATTCTTTATAAAGTAGCTATAAGCTATTGATTTTACTGAGTAATACTGTTTTTAGCATAGGATTTTTTTCCGCTTGTGATAAAAAAATGAAAAAAAGTACTTTATAGAAAGCAAAATGTGCCCTAAGAATAGCCCAAGTATAGCTTAGCTTTCCCTGAAAGAAAAAAACGTATCCCCGCAATGCCATCCAAAAACCATTCTCAAGAAAATCGTGGAGAACCAAGCCTCTTTAGGCAAGTTTTTTTCAAAGAGCATAAAAAGGCTATTGCGAAAAATTAAGGAACACCTTTTTGTGTACTTCCTTGCTCAAGTGTTGCTCCTCCTAAGTGATATATCTGAGACAAGGGAGTATAATACACCTTATACCCCTCATTTTGTGCACGCCAACAGAAATCTATCTCCTCCTGATGGGCAAAAAATCCTCATCAAAACCACCAAGATGCTCAAAAACGGACGCTCTAATAAAAAAACATGCCCCAGAAGCCCAAAAAAATAGGCGTTTGTTCCTCATATTGTCCTGTATCCTCCTCTATTGTATCAAAAGACACGCCCTCTGCAATAGGAAAAAAACCGTATTTGTCTATATATCCTCCAGCAGCTCCTGCATATTCGAAACAGTTTCTCTGTTTATAAGACTTTATCTTGGGCTGTAATATACTGACTTGAGGATCATGAGCAAAGATATGCATAGGAGCTTCGAGCCAATGAGGGAGACCTCGACATCGGAGTTGAGCAGGCAATACACATCGGCAGGGATATGCTTTTAATCCTTCGTTGTATCCCTTGGCATACCCATAGTTTTCAGCATTTTTGGACAATCTTTATCTGGGGATAGTGCTCTTGTAAGAACAAAAACACTTCCATCGGTAGAGGCATTGTCTATCACATAAAGCCCTACCCCTGAGGAATAGCGTACCACAGAGGGAAGAAACTGCTCTAATAGATGCTTTCCATTCCAATTAAGTATAACTATAACCATGATCAATGATTAATACTATAATAATTCAACTTGCTAGTCACTAATTATTTTAAACAGCTGTAATCCAAAAAAATATACATTGTTATCTTTATTAAAAACCTTTTTAAAGTAACAGAATGTATCGTCCTAGGAAACAGCTTTTTTTAATATCGCTTATAGCTACTTCTATACGTTTTCTCATCTTTAATTTTAGCTTGCTCTGTTTTTTTCTGTATCGGGTCTTTTTGCTATTGCTTTTCCGTTGTGTTCTTAACTCAACATTCTTGTTTTTCTAACAGATAATCCTCTGCTTGATAATCTGTATAAGCACTATCCCCATAAAGTTTTGCCTCTGGTGGAAAAAAATCTCTGTAATCTTATCTAAGGCTTTCACATCTGCCGTTTTTCCTACGGTAAAAATGAAAAAGCAATTGGGATGCCTTCTCCTGTTGTAACTAACTGAACTTTAATCCCATAAAAATAAGACCGCATACTTGCTGTATAGCCTCTATATTGTTTGCCTTTTGCAATTTTACATCTATTAATACGAATGTTTTTGACAAATAGGGACAGGAAACGAATCTATGATATAGTTCATTTCACAAGTAATCTCTTTATAAAAAGAGGCTACTAAATGAAATAATTCATAAAGTAGATTTCCTAGATTATGTAAGCGTCTATTAAACCTACTTTCTTCTAACATATTGGGGAACAAATTGTATTGTTTAACAAATTTGATAGCTGAACGATGGTTCCCATAGAAATTTGTAGCAGCTATAAATGCTGTTGTAATAATCTCACTATCAGATACTTTCCTACGAATATCTTCAGAATGATTAATTTCTTTTTAAAATATCATCGATAATACAAAAAAATTGATGTAATTTTTGTCTTTTGCAAAAGCATTGGAGTTGTTTTTATGCAATTACAAATATACAAATCTTTTTGCTTTGCTTTTTTTATTTTTTTAAACTTTTCAACTAGCAAGTTGAATTATAATAGTCAAAAAGCCTCCTGTATAAGAGAGGAAGGAACCTCTATATCCCACTTAGGTTTTTCCGATCTCCTCCAACAATACAAAAATATATACGTCCGTAAGCATTCTTTTTATCATACTTGAGTAGCTGCTGTATGGCTTCTCTCTCTTGTGAGGTGAAGTTCTCTTGAGGAAAATATTCTAAAAAGAGTTGTTTTGATTTCCTCCACCTTATCCCAAGGGAACTGTAGCACCTTATGAGATATATAAGCAGCCAAGATCATTCCTATAGCGACAGCCTCTCCATGTAATAAGCGTTTTTTTCTCGGTGAGATAGTGCATAGGGACTCAATAGCATGCCCCAGAGTATGGCCAAAGTTGAGTATCTTGCGCAATCCTTGTTCCTTAGGATCCTCAGATACCACTTGATACTTAAGCACTACCGATTGATAAATAATTTCCTCCAAATCATCGGTAGTCAAGGTAGAGAGATGTCTCATCTTTTTCCCAATAAGCAGGAGATTGTATGAGTCCATGCTTAAACATCTCGGCCAAACCACTACGAAATTCCTCTTTGGGTAAGGTATTAAGATAATTGACATCAATAAGAAGAAGCTTAGGGTTCTCTATCACGCCTATTTGGTTTTTGAGGGTTCCTAAATCGACCCCTGTCTTCCCTCCAATAGAAGCATCCACCATCGCCAAGAGAGAAGTAGGAATATTGATAAAATCAATTCCTCGCTTGAAAGTAGATGCCACGAATCCTCCCATATCAGTAACCACCCCTCCACCTACATTGATCAGCAAGCTCTTTCTATCCGCCTCTAAATCAGAGAGGGTCTGCCAAAGAGAAAGACAGGTATCCAAGGTTTTGTACTCCTCTCCAGCCTCTACTTCTATGATTTCCACTTCAAAAGGGAATTTCTGTAAGAAAGTATATACACAACACTCATGGGTATGTGTATCGGAAAGAACAAATATCTTTGAATATTTCTTTTCTTTTATATAGTCTGCTAAGTATTTATAGCCCTCTTCTGCGAAGTAGATGGTATAGGCTCCTGTATCTATCTGATTGTATTTCATAACTCTTTATTTAAACTAAAAATCTTCTGAAAGGCCTCACGTTTTTCCATCACGTACCTGAATGATACCACAGTAAGTATAGCCTTCTTTTTCAAAAAAATATGTTTCATGACCTGATTATCAAAGTTAGTATCCACTCGTACAGAACGTATTCCATGAATAATAGCTATTTTTCAGCTTCTCGTATCATAAAAGATCCCAATCCCCTACCTCGTCCCTTCTTCCCTACTACCATTCTGTGCCCTACTATATAGGGATCCTGGTTAAAGCCAAGCTCCCTCTATCTTTTGATAGGTAGGCTCTCCATCCCTACTGATGGCTACATAAGCGATAACCTCACCTGCCTCTTCCACTACATAAGCATAGTGATGAACTATATCTTGCTCAATAGTCTCTTTTAAAGGGATAACCACCCTGCCACTGCTGGGTTCCTCTTTGTCGCATGGTTTCTTTGGCATAGAGAAAAAAAGTGGCCATATAGCCTCTAAATCTTCTATTTTTGCCTGTCGAAAAAAAGAATTGTTTCATAATATATTTTCAAATGTAAATTAATTAGCTATAAAATCACTTTACATGAAAGAGTAAAATTTCATTTTATGATTAGAGGCTGTCCGAAAAGTCTTATTTTTGAGGGATAAATTGCAATCCGCCCTATTATTCTCATTAATCATTGACTACCTCTCTATTGCTAAGGTAGTTACGCCATTTTTCTATACATTGTTGCATATCCTGAGGTATTTCGCTATCAAAACGGAGCATCTGCCCTGTGGAGGGTTTCTCCACCCCTAAGGTTTTGGCATGAAGCGCTTGACGAGGGAGGAGCTTAAAACAGTTTTCGACAAACTGCTTATACTTAGCTGAAATTGTTCCCTTTGAGTATCTTATCCCCACCATAGCGCTCGTCATTGAAAAGCGGGTGTCCTATATAGGTGAAATGGGCTCGAATCTGGTGCGTGCGTCCTGTTTCCAAGCGACAAGAAACTAAGGTTACATAGCCAAAACGCTCCAAGACCTTGTAATGAGTGATGGCCTCCTTACCTTCACTTCCATCAGGAAAAAAACGGTCATCTGGAGGCGATTCTTAGGATGTCTTCCGATATGCCCTGTGATAGTTCCCTCGTCCTGAGCGAGGTTGCCCCCACCAAAGCTACATACTCCCTCTCACTGGTTTTGTTGAAAAACTGCTTAGCCAAGTGATTCATAGCCTCTTCCGTTTTAGCCACAACCAATAAGCCACTGGTATCTTTGTCGATTCTATGTACCAAGCCAGGTCGGTCGGAACTGTTCATAGGCAGGTGCTGAAAAATGGTAAATTAGTCCATTGATGAGAGTCCCTTGATAATTGCCATGCCCTGGATGGACTACCAAACCGGCAGGCTTATTGATGATGATTAGTTCCTCATCCTCATAGACAATATCCAAGGGAATAGGCTCAGGTACCAAGAGATATTCGTGAGGAGGATGGGCAAACATAACTTTGACTTCATCATTGGCCTTGACCCTGTGGTTGGCCTTCACGGCTACTCCATTGACAAATATATTGCCGTCCTTAGCCGCCTGTTGTACCTTATTTCGAGAGGCATTCTCCACGAAGTTCATCAGGAACTTATCCACTCGTAGTGGTTCTTGTCCCTTTCCTGCCTTAAAACTATAGTGTTCGTACAGCTCATCGTCTGTAATCAAATCGTCGTCTGCCATCTATTTAGTTTTTGAATTTTGAGTTTTGAATTATTTATGTGGAAATTCCCCTATGCATAGTATTTTTGCAAACTATCGCTAATTGACGATAATCATTTTTCGCCAGCGTTTTCTTGTATTTATATAGTTTTCCAATTCTTTTTTTGGCATTTTTCTAATGCATGCGCTTCGTATTCCTGCATCACCTCCCTTTTGATATCTTGTTTTGAGTTTTACAGAGGGTTCTTGGTACGTAAATCTATACTTTTCCTCTGAAATCACAATAGTATCGCACTTAAACGCTCCTTCTTTGGTATTGTTTTCCAACAGGAATTGAAAGAAAGCATCTTTGCGCTTACCTTTTAGGTTTCCTTCAAAGAAAGTCATAAAGAAAAATACGACCTTTCCCCTTTTTCGTTCTCCGAAAAAGAGACTTATCTGTGTATTTTTTTATCTTTCATAGGGATACTTTGCAGCATTTTATTGTATATGGATTCTAATAAGGCTACTTTTAAACTATCCCTTACCACAGGATTTTTTTGGCAATGGCCTCGAAATCCTTAGTACAGAAAAGCATATACAAAAATCAGTAAGCGCATTTTTCCCTATATGCCCACTGTTTTTCGCCCTCTACATAGAGCTTATAAGTCTGTTGTGCAAAAGTTACAGAGGTAAAGGCCAAGAAAAAGAAATAAGAATAGCTTCTTCATAGTAATATATGCAAAAAAACACCAATTGCATTGTGAACAAATGTAATTGGTGTAAAACAAAAAGTAATTTCTTTTTTTAGCTCAAAGCATTGATCTTTGCTACAATAGCATTGACTTCTTCTTCGAAATTCTTAAGCAGTTGTTTGTAGAAAGCCCCTTTGTTTTCACTTGGATTATTAATTTGTCCGAGATACTTATCATAAGCGGCGTAGATTTCCTCTACCACAGCTTGAGAAGCCTCATTTTTATCAGTTACCAATTCCCAAATGATAAGAGTATCTACTAACTCTCCTAAGACAGAAGCAATATTCTTTTTTTAAACGTCTTACGCTTGCCATAAAAATTTATTTTTTTACAAATGATTAAATTTATTTTTCGAATAGGACATCTTTCATAGAAAAGACACCTTTTTTTCCTTGTATCCACTCTGCAGCTAAAACAGCCCCTAAGGCAAAACCATCACGGCTGTGAGCGGTATGTTTAATCTCAATGGTATCCACTTGACTACTATAAGTAACTATATGAGTACCAGGAGTATTCTCTATACGCTTGGCTGTAATAGGGATCTTATCTTCAGAGGTTTCCCCCAACTGCCAACCAACTTTGTCGGTCTGTTCAATAATATCCTGTGCTAAGGTAATGGCGGTACCACTGGGTGCATCCAGTTTTTGAGTGTGATGTATTTCTTCAATAGCAATGGCATACTGAGGATACTTCTGCATAAGCTTTGCTAAGACCTTATTAATCTCAAAGAAAACATTGACTCCTATACTAAAGTTGGAAGCATAGAGAAAGGCTGTATCATGCACCCTGCATAAGGCTTCCGCCTTTGGGTAATCCTCAAGCCAACCCGTAGTACCAGCTATGGTTGGTATACCTGCGGAAAGCGCCTTGCTAATATTAGCAAAAGCACTCTGAGGGGTACTAAACTCAATGGCCACTGAGGCTACTGAGAGATCATACTCCCCTGAAGCATCCACCCTGAGAACAATCTCATGACCACGCTCAAGGGCAATACGCTCAATGGCTTTACCCATTTTCCCATAACCTAATAGTGCTATTTTCATTCTCCTTGTGGTATTATTTTAATACAGCGCAAAAGTAAAGAAAAAAATCAGTATACAGCAAATTTTCTTATCAACAATTCAGATTTTTTTCTTGATATTTCTCCAGCGGTAAGCCCGTATCCACTTCCCTCCTCTGGAGTTACTAAAAAAATCTTGTTTTTCCCTTCTTAGCCTTGAAGTATCCCTTTATATAATCCCAAAAACAAGCGGAAACTTTGCTTTTTGTAAGCGAGCTTAGCACTTGCCAAAAAGAGAATCATCCCATATCGTAAGCGATAGAACATCCCTCCCTGCATATACTGAGCTTGAGAGTTGTAACGGCTTGCGGTAGGGCGCAGATGCTTTACCTGCAAAAGTATTGTCCACTAAGACCTCCCAGCCATAGTACTGAGCCAATAGCTCATCCACTGTATCCCAACCCATGGCTTGTCTAAGCCCAGAGATATCCTCAAAACATTCTCGACGATAGCTCTTTAGTGCTCCTCGGAGGTGATTTTTATCAGTAAGTTCTTCCCTTAGCCATTTCCCCTGTTTTTCTATACTACAGACTCCACCACACATCCCCAACTTAGGGTGTTGTGTATAATATTGGTGTAGCTTCTGGAGGTAATCTGGAGGGAAGATCAGATCAGCATCGAACTTACAAATGACCTCTACCTGTTCCAGCAGAGGGAGCCCCGCATAGAAAGCCTGAACGATCTTTGCCCCTGGCAAACGATAAGCAGAGGAACTCCTATAGAGCTGTTTCACCTGTGGATACTTGGCACAATAAGTGGCCAACACCTCGGCTGTATTGTCCGAGGAATTGTCATCCACCACAATAATCTGATAAGCAGGATAGTGCTGATTGAGGAGCGAGTCCAAGGTCTGCGCCAAGATATCCCCTTCGTTGTGAGCAGGAATGACAATACCAAATCGCATTTGTTGTCTTTCTCTCAAATCTTCTTAAGGTAATAAAGTAAAATTGGGATGCTTGATAAGTTCCTCTTTTTGCTGCTGAAAATGTTCCTTGCTAATGGCACGGGTACAATGCTCATGTAAAAAACACCCTATAGCCCAGATCAAGCGCATCCACCATAGAATAATAGACACAATAGTCCGCAGCCAAGCCTACAAAATGGAGTTCCTCAATAGACAATCCCTTGAGATACCCATCCAGTCCTGTACTCTTTAACTTTTGGTTATCAAAGAAAGCACTATAGCTATCTATATTAGGGTCTGTTCCCTTACGGAATATAGTATTGATGGATTGGGTATGCAGTTCTGGGAAGAACTCTGCTCCTTTGCTTTCCTGCACACAATGAGGAGGCCAGAGCGTCTGTAGGAAGTCCCCTTGAGGGATGGATTCAAAAAGCCTTTTTCCCCTCATGTAAGGTAAAAAAAGCTAAAGTGATTGTCTGGATGCCAGTCCTGAGTAGCAATCACATGATCAAACTGTGAAATAAGATGATTGACAGGATCTACAATAGCCCTGCCATCAGGAACAGGAAGCTCTCCTGTGATAAAGTCATTTTGAATATCAACAAGTATAAGCACTCTATTCATATATAATAGATTTTATTTAATTTCAAATACAATAGGAAATTCCATTCACAATTCTATTAGAAGAAAAAAATCAGAGAGATAGTCCCTTAGTGTACTCTTATAAAGAAGTTCGGGAGCTATGGCTAATTTCCTTGCCATGATATAAGGGAGGTAATACAACTTTAAAGAGTGAATTAAGGGGCGAATTGTCATTCGCCCCCTACAGAAAAATATTAACGAGTTTCTTTGTATTTTTTTCAAGAATCTTTCGATAGGATTTACGCAAGAATCGACTCCTTCTTCAAAGGATTTGAATTGTTTTTTTAACCACAAAGCTATCTCCGGGTACATTTATTTTAATTTCCACTATTTTTATTTTTCTTTGGCAGTGGTATTGTCTAACTTCAAGTAGACTTCAGCGTCAATCACCTTATCATAGAAAAGGTCTAATTTGTCCATGAATAAAATCGACCAATTTTTTTGATCCACTGTAAAACCGACATTGTGTAAATTTACTTTCATAATCTAAAAATTTTTAAATTAATACTCTTTATTAGTCATCCTCGGATGCGCGTTTTTTTATATTGGTTTTTTTGAGCTCAGCGATACTACTATGTGTATAGACCTGAGTAGCAGCGAGCCCTGCGTGCCCCAATAATTCCTTGACAGCATTGAGGTCAGCCCCATTGTCTAAAAGGTGTGTAGCGAAAGAATGCCTCAGTACGTGAGGGCTTTTCTTTAGCTTTGTTGTGGCAGTGCTAAAGTACGAATTTATTATATTATACACAAGTTTTGGGTACATTTTTCCTTTATCCGTCAAAAAGAGAAATACCTCATTGGTTTCTACGCCTTTACGTAAGGTTAAATATTTCTCAAGAGTCTCCACCACTGTATGAATCAGAGGGATTATGCGCTCTTTGTTGCGCTTCCCCAATACCTTTACTGTTTTTCTGAGAAAAAAATCTATATCACTTATCTTCAAATCGATAAGCTCTGCTCTACGCATTCCTGTCGCATAAAAAGTTCTATAATCGTCTTATTACGCATTTGGGTATAAGAATCTTCAACAATGGGCTGAGAGAGAACCGAGTCTATCTCCTTAGAAGAAAAAAAGGAATAGATATTTTTTTAGCTACTTTCAGGGGATATGAGGGACAAAAGGAGAGGCTTTGATAGCCAATGTACGCACTAAAAAAAGCGTAATAAGCCTTGAGCGAAGCTAATTTTTCGATTGATAGATCTATTGGTAATTCCACTCTCTACTAAGTGGATAATCCATGAACGAATAAGAGAATAGTTCACTTGAGGAAGGAGCATTGTAGGCTCCACCTCTGAGAGATATGCAGCAAACTCTTGCACATCGGCAAGATAAGCTGTCACCGTGTGAGAGGAGTATTTTTTTCTCCAAAGAGATAATTCTCAAAAAGCCTCTGTCATTTTTCTTTTTAGAATAGAAAACCGCCATTGCGAATGGTACTTCCCTAATATAAGCAAGGTTACTGCAATGAGTGTTACACATAAAATATGAACCGCCATTTCAGGAAGTTTTTTTGATTTGTCCCTTTGCCAACTTAGGCAATACCCTTGTCTGAGCACTGATAGCAAAACAAATAGAGGTAAGAAGGCCAATAATCTTGAGCGACACGACCGTTTCCACCCCTGTGGCAAAAGAGAACCACGAAGGCAGGGGTGCATTCAAGTCATAAGCCATCCAAATACCTGTGACTACTAAAAGAAGCAGAGAAGGCATCCCTATAGGCTCATAAGTCTTCTCAAAAACGAGAGATAAAAATCAAAATTTTTATGCTTGAGTGCCTTAGGTAAAAAAACCCAAAAAGCAAGATCAAATGACCACCTACCCAGATAGTTGCACTGATAAGATGGATAATTAGTAAGATATGATGTCTATCCATAGTATCTTATATTATTATTTCTTGTCTATAGAAGAGCAAAAGTACAAAAATAATTTAGGATAAATGAAACTTTTACTTAAAAAAATCTTTTATTTAGTAGGTCAAATATTTATATCTTTTTTTGTATATTTGTCCCTTAATAAGGAAACCTTCAGATCTATGAATAAATATTTATCTTTTCTACTCCTAATTATCCACACTTGGACAAGTAGCGCCAATATGGCAAATCCTTATATATATGGGACAAATCACTCTTGCCTTATTTTTAACACGTGAATGTACAGTAACATATGAGAAAATCACAGCCAATATCATTAGGAATCCTCACAAAGGGGTTCATTATAAATACATCATTTTATTCAAGATAAAATATAAGATTAACGCCCCTGCTAACGAGGCTATGCCTCTGGTATTTATGGCTTCCAATTATCTACAAGACCATAAAAATTTTTTTGTCAATGGAGAAGGACTCACTTCCATTCCTATAGATGAAAAAAACAAAACTATCCTTTCCTGAGGAAGGAGGTTATTACAGACACACTACAGCAGAGCAATTCCTCTGTAGAATTCCACACTTATACCAACTACTATATCACCTATGATAGTAAGGAGGAAAAAGTGGAGCTTTTCTGACCTTATTCATTTTATAGCTCCTCTTAAAAAGGTGAGAATACCATAGAGGTCAGTTATACTGCCTTTCCTGAGGTACTACGAGATGATTTTTCTACCTCCTTATACCTTTGAATATAGTATCTATCCTTCCAAATTCTGGAAGACTTTCCCTGAAATAGAGGTTGAAATCCATTTTCCAAAGGAATTAGAATTCAAGCAATCTTCTATGAAAGAAGATGAATATACAGTAAATAACCAACTTTTTCAAGGAAAAAAATCAAGGATATTCGCACCTCTGGTAATTGCTATTGGCGATTTACTCCCAAGCCTTCTTGGATAGGTCGCGTCCTCCTTACAATAGACCCTTTTGGGATTGGGGTGCTTCTCTTTTTAGTTGCCGCAGGGCTACACCTCTATACTATTAGAAGAAAAAAAGCAAATGGGGCTTATGGCTGGGGAGTGTTCTTAGCCCCTATCTTTTTCTACATAGGATTTATGGGAGCATACCCTTTGATTATGTGGATTTTAGATAGCCATACTTCCCCATATGGGTATATCTTCCTTATTTTTCACCTATCCTATTTTTTTGTTATTCTCTATGGGATGGTCACTTTTATTTACTACCATCTAAAGAAATCCAAGGAATTTTTAGTAATTTTGCCCATAAAAAAACAAAACCTATGAAAAAATTTTTATTTTTCATTTTCTATTACTCTTAGTCGCTTGCCCTAAAAACAGGTGTCTCCCCAACTAGCTGAGGAGACAGTTCCTCCCACTGTAGAAGATACTCTCCATTCTCTGTGTAAAAATTCCTAAAAAAATATTGCCTCTTATATAGAAGCCAACCAAGATACTTTTACTCCTATTGACATAGAGAAACGCTTCTCTAAAGAATTTTGGGAATATTACCAAATTCATCAAGGGAAAGGGTGCCCTATCATTTGTTTTGGTGATTTCAATGCTGATGGTCAGCAAGATGCTGCTCTTATGATTGATTATAAAGGAATAGGAGACAGAACATACCTTGACAACACCCCCTTTTAGCAATCTTCCACAGCTATGAGACCAAGGTAGAAGATCCTGTCATCCTCTATCAGTTAGATAGTTATAAAAGAGCATAATCACTCTGTCATCTATGAGCAACCAGAAGGAATTAGAATGCTATATAGAAAAAGGCAAGAGAAATGGAAAAGATATTATCAATCTGATACTACCTGAGGAGTCAGGCTTTCTAATATACTGGAATGAAGATACTTATAGATACCGATATGTAAATGTCTTAGATGAAATAGAAAAACCCTTTTCCAAAAACCACCCTTACTCCAGAGGTAGAGGAGAATTTGTATCAACTCCTAAAATGCGGTCATTTCTCGTGGAGAGAAGGATATTATCAAATTCCTGATTATGGCTGTTGAGTCAAATTCAGCAATTAGGGATGGCAAATGTCATCCTAATTCCACGGACATCTGCCTTTGACACCCATCTTGCTTGGGAGAAAGATCATCAGAAAGAAGGATATATCGAGGCTTTAGAGAATAGAATTGAGTCTCTATCTCTTGAAGAAATCAAAAAGCACTTTTTGCGCTGTTGTCTTTCTGACCAACCCCTACTATTTGGACTATACCCCCTACTTAGATAGTTCCTACAATCCCACTTACCCATATTATGAAGAAACTTTCCTACTAACCAATGGAAAAATGGAGTAAAGAAAAAGACTTATCTGATAACCAAAGATACAGATACTCAAATATACAAGCAACAAGAAAAAAATATAGATAGCTTATCTAAAAAAATACCAGCCAAAAAAATAACGAAATAAATATAGAAAATATATGTCATTAATCAAATCTATTTCAGGTATCCGTGGTACCATAGGAGGTAAGGTAGATGAGAACCTCACCCCTGATTGATGCCGTCAAATTCGCCGCTGCTTATGGGTCTTGGCTCAAGGGACAAGTAGGCAAAGAACACGTCAAAAGTAGTCATCGGGCGAGATGCACGCATCTCTGGTGAAATGATTCAAAATTTAGTGCAATACACCCTTATTGGCTTGGGAATTGATGTGGTCAATATAGGTCTTAGTACCACCCCTACTGTAGAAGTAGCCGTCCCTTTGGAAAAAGGCCGACGGAGGTATTATCCTTACTGCCAGCCATAATCCTAAGGAGTGGAACGCTCTAAAAACTCCTTAATGATAAAGGAGAATTTGTCTCTGACCAAGATGGTAAAAGCTATCTTGAAAATCGCTAAAGAAAATGATTTTTTTCTTTTGCTACAGTCGATCACTTAGGCAAGTTCAACTATGATGATCGATATATTGACCTTCATATAGAAAAGGTGCTTACCCTCCCTTAGTTACTCCCGAAGCTATCCAGAAAAAGAAATTCCGCGTGGTGGTAGATGCAGTCAATTCCACCGGTGGGATAGCTATTCCAAGACTCTTGGAGCGATTGGGCGTGGAGGTTGTCAAACTCTATTGTGAGCCCTAATGGACACTTCCCACACAACCCCGAACCGCTAAAGGAACACTTGGGGGACATTTGCAAAAAAAGTTGTAGAAGAAAAAAAGCCGATTTTTGGTATCGTAGTAGATCCTGATGTAGATCGCTTGGCCTTTATTACTGACCAAGGAGAGATGTTCGGCGAAGAATACACCTTGGTGGCTTGTGCGGATTATGTACTGAGCAAAGCCAAAGGCAATGTAGTTTCCAACCTTTCCTCCTCCCGTGCCCTACGTGACATTGCTCAGAAGTATGGGGTAACTTACTCAGCAGCAGCGGTGGGAGAAGTGAATGTCGTTACCGAAATGAAGCGCGTAGAAGCCATCATCGGTGGAGAAGGTAATGGAGGCATCATCTACCCAGAGCTACACTATGGGCGCGATGCCTTGGTGGGGGTAGCCCTATTCCTATCCCTTTTTGGCCGAGAGAGGCGGCAGTGTGCAGCAACTTAGAGAAAGCTATCCCGCTTACTTTATGAGTAAGAACAAGATACAACTGACGGAGCAGATAAATCCTGATCAAATTCTCAAGGCAATGGAACAGAAATATGCTTATGAACAGACTACCACTATTGATGGTCTTAAAATAGACTTTACCGATAGCTGGGTACACCTAAGAAAAATCCAATACAGAGCCAATTATTCGTATCTATACCGAGGCAAAAAGCCAAAAAAAGAAGCCGATGCCTTAGCACAACGCTTTATAGAGGAGATGCGAGCACTTATCTAACCCCAATCCTTTTGCCTATGAATATGTATATTACCTTAGCAATCCTTGTGATCGCCTCCGCTTTCTTTATGATGGGAAAGATTCGTTCAGACTTAGTAGCCCTCTCTTCCCTACTATTATTAGTCCTTTTTGGTATCCTTACTCCTGAGGAAGCCCTATCAGGATTTTTCCAACACAGTAGTGGTAATGATGATAGGACTTTTCGTAGTAGGAGGTGCTATTTTCCAGACAGGATTGGCAAAAATGATTAGTAACAAGCTACTCAAGCTCGCAGGAAAGAGTGAGCTCAAGCTCTTCGTGCTGGTAATCTTGGCAACCTCCTTCATAGGTGCCTTTGTGAGCAATACAGGAACCGTAGCCCTGATGCTCCCTATTGTGGTGAGTATGGCCATGAGTGCAAACATCAATTCATCACGACTGTTGATGCCATTGGCCTTTGCCAGTAGCTTGGGAGGTATGATGACCCTTATAGGTACCCCACCGAACCTTATCATCAATGAAGAGCTAATCAAGCATGGTTTTTCCTCCTGACCTTCTTCTCCTTTACTCCTGTAGGACTGATAGCCCTTACTGTGGGATTGTTATACCTTATCCCAGTGAGTAAACGCTTTTTGAACAAGACAGATCCCCATCAGGAAAGTAAGAAAAGACGGCAAATCCCTTTCAGACCTTATGGAAGAATACCAACTATCCAAGGATATACATCTGGTAATGATAGGCAAGAATGCCCCCTTTGTAGGTCAAACCCTCCTTGAAAGCCATATAGCCGATAAATACGAAGTCAATGTAACCGAAATCCTACGCAAGCCAAGCCTAAACAGTTCTATTTTTCCAGAATCCCAATCGAGAATTAGCACAAGCCAGTACAATTCTCCATGAAGGCGACATCCTTTTTGTACAAGGAGATATTCGTAAGATAGAAGCTATGGCATGGGAGAAATCCCTAAGCCTGATAGAAGACAGGTTCACCTCCCAAGAAGAGTTGATGAACTCGCAGAAACACGGCATAGCAGAAGTACTGATCACCTCCACCTCGCGCCTGGTGAACCTGCCCATCAAAAAAATCACGTTTCAGAGAACAGTTTTTCCCTAAATATCTTAGGAATGCAGCGCAATGAAAGCTATATCCTGAAGAACCTAAAAGACCAGCGTATCCACTCTGGAGATATCCTCTTGGTACAGGGTTCTTGGAAAGACATAGCCAGACTCAATGAGCAACAGCGACACCTGATCGTGCTGGGACAACCCCTGAGAGAAGCCTCGAAGGTAACCCTTACCCACAAGGCACCTATAGCAGGGATTATCATGTTGCTGATGGTAGTGAGTATGATGTTCGATTTTATTCCAATACAGCCTGTAACTGCCGTATTGATAGCCTCGCTGCTGATGGTTTTCTCAGGAGCACTACCCAATGTAGAAGCCGCTTACAAGACTATCAATTGGGAGAGTGTAGTCCTGATTGCTGCGATGCTTCCTATGGCCTTAGCCTTAGAAAAAAACGGGAGCTTCGACATGGGTATCCCAGATGCTTGTAGGCAAGTTAGGGGGCTATAGTCCCTATATACTTTTGGCAAGTATTTACTTTACGACCTCCCTACTTACCATGTTCATCAGCAATACAGCTACGGCCATTCTTATAGCCCCTATAGCGATGAGTGCCGCCACAAGTATGGGCATCAACCCCTTGCCGCTGCTCATAGCCGTATCGGTAGGAGCGAGTATGTGCTTTGCCTCCCATTCTCTACCCCACCCAATGCCTTAGTAATGTCGGCCGGACGTTATACCTTTTATGGACTATGTGAAAGTAGGACTTCCCTTGCAGATACTCATGGGAATTGTCATGGTATTAGCTCTACCTTTGCTCTTTCCTTTCTAAGATAAAAAAATATTTTGGGGATAAGACACGAAATGTATTTTTGGAGATAAGACGCAATGAATTTCGTCTCTACCTTGACACTGACCAAGTCTCTTTCACCTGCCTGAGAGCTTATGGCTTTTCTTGTAAGGAGCTAAAAAGCTCCCTTATGATAGGATCGGGCGAAACGCTGCTTGTAATAAGGATAAAAAACTTATAAAAAAAGCTATTCCTACATAGGAATAGCCTTTTCTTTTTAGGAAAGATTGAATTACTTAATATCTTCGAAATCATCAATAGTAAATGATGAAGAACCATCGTTCTTTTCTTTTTCCTTCTGCATAGAAGTTCTTTTTGAAATCCTTTTTGATGTTTTTTTCAGAAATAACTTCTTCTCCTTTTTTTCTTCAAAGACATAAGAGGTCATCTCGTCAAGAATTTCTCTGAAAGCATTAAAAATCCTCTTTGTAGAGATAAATCTTATGTTTTTTTGATAATGCGAGGACCCATCCTCATGAGTGAACTTTTTACTTTCTGTAATAGTCAGATAATAATCGCCAGCCTTGGTGCCGCGTATATCAAAGAAATAAGTTCGTCGTCCTGCTCTTAGAGCCTTTTGAGAAAAATTTCATTGTTTTTCTCCTTCATTTTCATACATATATTCTATATTTTTAAGTGTACAAATTATTTATTTTATTGTATCATATTCAATAATAAAGATATCCTCATTTTCCTTTTTGAAATAATAATTTTCTACTCAAATTTTTTTCCCTACCTTCGGCAGTATTAATCTCCCTTTATGATATCCCTATCCCTGACTATTTCCTTTTGGAGGAATTCTTTTTGGCGCTTTGAGCACTTCTATTTCCTTATTGAGCTTTTCGGTGGGAGAGCCAAGAATTGGAATCAAAGAACAGCATCCATATAGCAAAGACAACAATACCAATAAGATAGGCATATTTTTTTGATATAAAACTGAAAAATCTATCATTGGGTTTGGTGCATAATTCGATTGTGAACAATAGCCTTGACAATGTCAATAGCAACCTTGTTATGGCGGTTATTAGGAATAATGATATCGGCATACTCCTTGGTAGGTTCTATGAACTCTTGGTGCATAGGTTTCAGTGTAGTCTGATATCGATTGAGTACTTCCTGAATATCCCTTCCACGCTCGGTAGTATCCCTTTTGATACGGCGAATGAGCCGCTCATCGGAATCGGCATGTACAAATATTTTAATATCGAATAAATCTCTCAAGTCCGGATGAGAGAGAATAAGGATACCCTCTACAATCAGTACTGAACAGGGGGCAATAGGCACTACCTGAGGGGTCATGATTGTGCTCTACGAAGGAATAGGTAGGTTGCATAATAGTCTTTCCAGCCTTAAGCTGAGAAAGGTGCTCCTTAAGCAACTCGAAGTCCAAAGACTTAGGATGATCGAAATTCACCTTAGTTCTTTCCTCAAAGCTCAAGTGTGACAGATCCTTATAGTAGGAATCTTGAGAAATGACACTGACCGCCCCTTTGAGGGTAACTCCTTGATTATCTGATTCACGACTGTAGTTTTTTTCCACATCCCGTGCCTCCAGTTATTCCTATAAGTAACATCTACTAAAAATTTCCGCAAAAGTAGTTATTTTTTTCTTGACTTGAAAAAATTGTTTTTTTCTTAAAATATACCTCCTTATTTGGTTAAAAATCTTCTTTGAAAAAAAGTCCTGATATTCCTCCCAAAAAGTCTCAATTTGCAACATCCGCTTGTGTAGAAAGACCATAGTCTGCTGCCAAGTTTCCTTATTATGAATAGAAACTTGAGATTTTTCCACCCAGATACGAGAAATCTCCTTTCCATTTTCCAAGAAATAATGTTCTTGATATGTATTTTCTGGAAATACCTCTGTCAAAAATCCTTAAGAGAACACATTTTTTTCGAAACATTCCTTTCTTTCCTCTTCACTTCCTCTATATCAATACATACCATTGCTTTTTTTGGTGTCAAAATAAAAACCTAAAAAGAGATTTTTTTCACTCCTGTCTTGTACAAAGTCCATTTGTAAGGAAAAGATTTACCGAAAGAGATCCAAAAATTCCTGTCTAAGCTTAGCTGCTTCCTCCTTGCTATACATTATTGGTGATGATAAGGTTCGTTATTCAATATAGTAAAAGCCCTATAGAGCTGTTCTACGAAGAAAAGGCGTACCATCTGGTGAGAGAAAGTCATTTTTGAGAGCGCACAAGAGTGATTTGCCCTTTGATATACCCTCAGAAGAAAAACCATAAGCCCCCTATAGCGAATACACACTGCTTAACCCCTGTATTGGAGCACCTTTTGGATATACTGAGCAAATTCTACAGAGGTATACTCCTTTCCTCTCTCATCCAGAAGGACAAGTATATCATTCTCCGCCACTTCTTTTTAGTAATAGAGCCCCTTCCTTACTGTTCTTGCTGAGAGACATTTTTTTCACGTTTTTTTCAGATCAACAATTATTTTGATATCTATCTTAGCATAAAAATCCTATCCTTTTTGTACTCCTCTATAAGTTTTTTTCTAAGGGAGAGGCATCTGTTTTTTTCCTATTACTAATAGCTTAATCGTCATATTATTTTGTTAGTTTCTTCTCATCATCATCCAAAAATACGCTTGATAGCATATAGACTATGAGTTATCTTTTGGGTATCTACATCATAAATTCCTTCAGGTTCTATGCGATCTACCCTTACTTTTCCATAAGCATGAATAAGATACCCCTGATTGGATAAGAACTCCTACATGGACTATTCTCCCTACATTATTGGTGAAGAAAAAGTAAATCCCTACTTCAGCCTCCTGCAAAAGAATTTACATCATTCTTTATAGAGTCATATTGCAAAGAGACTTCCCGCTGAAGCCTTATTCCGATGAGCTTATAGACCATTTGAACAAGCCCAGCGCTATCAATTCCGAAAGGAGACTTTCCTCCCCAGAGATAAGGTGCATTAAGGTATCTCAGAGCTATCTCCACTATATTCTTGCGCAATACTTTTTCGTTGCACTTCACCTGCAAAGAGGTGCCCCATGAAAGGAGCATTGCTTACTGTAGCTCCTATACATATAGGCAACAAGTCGTATTCTTTTATCACTAACCTGTACATAATCAACCATATCCGAAGCATATCGAGGAAGAATCTTTTTGTTTCTTCATAGATAGCCTCACTCATAGGGGTAAGCTGCCTTGCTTCCACCCAGCCTTCATAATTATCAAAAATCGGTACGTATATAGCACCAATCATCCTCTTTTTGATAATAAAGCACAGCTCTCCATACAACAGTTGTGAGATCTGCTCGCTCTTATGAGAGGACTCTTCACGTATAGGTACTATACTCAAATGGCATATAGCATACATAATTCAATCCTAAATAAAGTACAATATTACGACATACATAAACAAGTTTTATTGACATTATAAAAGAAAAGAGGCATATAAAGACATGCCTCTTTGTCAATAAACTATGAAAAAAATTGTATGATTACTATGCTAACATAGTAACAGGATTTTCAATATATGCTTTCAAAGTCTGCAAGAATTGAGCTCCTGTAGCACCATCTATAGTACGGTGGTCACAAGCTAAGCAAAGCTTCATGGTATGGCCTACTACGATTTGTCCATTCTTGACTACAGGTTTTTTTCAATGATAGCCCCTACAGAAAGAATAGCTGAGTTAGGCTGATTGATGATAGAAGTGAATTGTTCTACCCCGAACATACCTAAATTAGAGACAGTGAAAGTACTACCCTCCATTTCGGCTGGGGTTAGCTTTTTGTTACGTGCTTTTCCTGCCAAGTCTTTTACTAATACTCCTATCTGAGAAAGGCTCATATTATCAGCAAACTTAAGTACAGGTACTACCAAACCATCTTCTATAGCTACAGCAACTCCTATATGTACATGCTTATTGTATACAGTGACATCACCTTTCCAAGAAGTGTTTACCTGAGGATGTTTTTCTCAGTGCCATAGCACAAGCCTTAACTACCATATCATTGAAAGACACCTTAGTATCAGGCAAGTTGTTGATCTGAGTACGAGATTCCATAGCATTGTCCATATCTACCTCGACAGTAAGGTAGTAATGAGGAGCTGTGAATTTGGATTCAGAAAGGCGTTTGGCAATAGTTTTACGCATTTGAGAATTTTTCACTTCTTCAGTAACCTCTTCTCCAACAGGGATATAAGGAACTGGAGCTACAGATTTTTTTCAGCAGGAGCAGCGGCAGCAGTTGCAGTTGCAGGTTTTGCAGAAGGAGTGAATCCTTCGACATCCTTACGCACGATACGACCATTTTCTCCGGTTCCTTTTTACTTGGCTTAGGTCGATACCCTTATCTTGAGCAATCTTCTTAGCCAAAGGAGAAGCAAATACACGAGAATCCGCAACAGCAGGAGCAGCGGCGGCGGTAGGAGCTTCAGCAGCCTTAGGAGCCTCAGCGGCAGCTGAAGCTGCAGGAGCAGCAGAAGCGCCACCCTTAGCGGCAGCAAGAACAGCATTTACATCAGTTCCTGCAGGGCCTATGATTGCCAAAAGTGAATCAATAGGAGCAGATTCTCCTTCCTTGATGCCTATATATAATAAGGTACCTGCATAGAAAGATTCAAATTCCATGGTAGCCTTATCTGTTTCAATTTCAGCGAGTATATCACCTTCTTTTTACAGTATCACCAACCTTTTTAAGCCAAGAAGCTACAGTTCCTTCAGTCATAGTATCACTAAGGCGAGGCATGGTAACTATCTGAACTCCTGCAGGCACAGCCGCTGGAGCGGTAGCAGCTGGGGCAGCAGGAGCTGCTTCCTTAGCTGGAGCAGGAGCAGGAGCTCCTCCACCTACAAGAGCAGATATATCTTCTCCTTTTTCCCCTATAATAGCCAAAAAGAGTATCTACGGGGGCAGTTTCACCTTCTTTTTAAAACCAATGTATAATAAAGTTCCTGAGTAGAAGGATTCAAATTCCATAGTCGCCTTATCTGTTTCAATTTCAGCGAGAATATCACCTTCTTTTTACAGTATCACCTACTTTTTTTGAGCCATTTTTGCAACGACTCCTTCTTCCATTGTGTCGCTTAATCGCGGCATATTTACTATTTCTGCCATTTTTATAATTTATGAGGTAAAAAGGATAATTTTCTTGTTCGTATACTACATCATACATTACATTCTTTTTCAGGGAATGGAGATTCGTTAGCGAATTTCTCACACTCTGCTACTAAATCTTTCACGCGTTCGTCAATAGCTTCAATTTCTGCATCGGTTGCATATTTTTTTAGCCTTAATCACGTCAAGTACCTGAGTAATAGGGTCTATTTTTGTATTCTTCGACTTCTTCTTTGGTACGATAGTGTTGCGCATCGGACATAGAGTGTCCACGATAACGGTATGTACGAATATCCAAGAAAGTAGGGCCATCTCCACGACGAGCACGTTCTACTGCTTCATATACTTTTTTTCAGCCACAGAGACAGGATTCATACCATCGACAGGTTCGCAAGGCATTTCATACCCCAAACCTAACTTCCATATATCAGGGTGATTGGCGGTTCTCTCTACAGAAGTTCCCATCGCATAGTGATTGTTTTCACAGATGAATACAACAGGGAGTTTCCAATTCATTGCCATATTGAAAGTCTCGTGAAGAGTACCTTGGCGAGTAGCCCCATCCCCCATAAAAGTAAGGACAACCCCCAGTTTCATTGTACTTTTCAGCAAAAAGCTAATCCAGCACCCTAAGGCGATTTGTCCTCCCTACAATTCCATGACCTCCGAAGAAGTTATGTTCTTTTTGAGAAAAATGTGCATAGAACCTCCCAATCCGTGAGATGTTCCAGTTCCTTTACCAAAAAGTTCAGCCATAATTCTACGTGGATCTACTCCTAAGGCGATAGGATGCACGTGGTTACGATACGCTGTAATCATTTTGTCTTTCTTAGGGTCAATCACATGCATACACCCTGCTACGATTGCCTCTTGTCCATTGTACAAATGTAAAAATCCTCTTACTTTCTGCTGGATATAAGCAGAAGCCAATTTGTCCTCGAACTTTCTCCAGAAGAGCATTTCTTCATACCATTGTAAGTACGTCTTTTTTTATCTATTTTTCATTATCACAAATGAATTAATATTTCTATTTAAAGTTCTTTTTCAAGTTGCAAATTTACGAATTTTTAATTCTCTGCAAAGGTACAAAAAAACTTTTTCATCACAATACTTTTTGATTTTCTTCTCTTTTTATCAATGATATGGCAAAACACACCTCAAAAAAGCGCTACAAAGAAGGCAAACATAAAGGAAAGTATATCCCAATCATCTACCTTTCTCTCCTTCATATAAAGAGCAGGAAATAGGAAGGCTATGCAAAAAAATCATCTGTAAGAAAGTTAGAGCCACAAAACGGTAGGCTATATAAATCTTTTCCTATAAGGAAGGACAACACTCCACACACCACGATAGCACAGAGTGTATGAAATAAATAAACCTTTGGGAGAGAATAAAATAAAATCCTATCACAGTATATTTCAACAATAAAAACATGTAATAAGAGCAATCCTCCCATCCAAAAGAAGTATCCTAAGCAGATGTCCTAAATAGAATAAAGAGGGCTTAGAACCCTCTTTTGTTTTTGAATACTATCATACGCCTCTTGTATACGTTTGAATTTTTTTCCTCAGCCCCTTTTCGAATAGCTACATCATTAGTATTTATACGATCAGGGTGATATTTTTTTACCATATCACGATAAGCCTTCTTGATATCTGCTTCGGAAGCATCTTTGCTTATTCCAAGTATAGCATAGTCGTCGTCCTTTTCTTTGACGGAACATAGCCTTTACACTCTCAAAAATCAGAAGAGTCTATATTCAAGTTCTTATTAATTCGCTCCAATAGAGCCATTTCAGCCTCCTTAATACGCCCATCAAGACTGGCAATATCAAATAAGAAGTGAATAATAGAAAGGCGTGTTTATAATTGGTACTGAGCCCTGATATACAAGCAAATGCGAGTAACAGGGACTTCTGCTTGTTTTATCTGGTTGAAGGCACGGAATATCTCATTGGCTTTTTTTCCTTTCCATAGAGTGATACGAATTTGTAGCGTACATAATCCAGTTCCTTTTTGAGTAGGCCCTGTTCCATCAGCCTTGATCACCATGGCACAAAGTGATAATAAGTTCAGTTCAAAATCAGTAGGATTAAATCCTCCTTCTAATGCTCTCTGAGGATTTAAGTTTATTTGGTTACTTCCCCTACCTTTGAAGAGGGTTAGGCGAAGTAACAAGCCCAAACATAGAACCGCTATAGCTATCCATATATTTCTGGTAATCACACCAATAACCACAGCTACAATATACTCTAAGTATTTTTCTACAATTCTTGACATAATTCTTTATTTTTTTGGAGGGCAAAGGTAAAGATTATATTTTTTTATACAAATGATATTCTAAAAATTTTTAAATTTTTATCCAATTCCTTTCTAAAAATACTTTTTGATATAATCTGAATAATATTTTCAGATTTTTCCCATAGAATAATAATGGAGAGAAGGCACTCCTGCCTGCCTGAGCTCCTTACTCTGAGCGATAGCCCATTCTATTCCTACTTGCTTCACTTCATTATTATTCTTACATTTTTTTCTATTTCCTTGACCAGTTCCTCTGGGAAATCCAAGAAGAACGCCTGAGGTATGATATTCAGATGTCTCTTGACACTGATGGGCTTAATCCTGGTATTATAGGAACATTGATCCCCATTTGGCGAGCTTTTTCTACAAAAATCAAAAATACTGTTTGTTGTCAAAGAACATTTGAGTAACCACATAATCAGCCCCATTATCAACCTTTTCTTTGAGTTTTTTTCCAAGTCAAAAGTTTTTGAAGGAGCCTCTATATGTTTTTTTCTGGATATCCTGCTACCCCCTATACAGAAATCCATTCCTGTATTATTCTCCAAGGTATCATGTAGATAGATCCCTTTTCTGAGATCATTTATCTGTTTTACCAAGTCCAATGCATATACATTTCCATTTTTGGTAGGACGAAAAATATTTTTCCTCCTTCATGGCATCGCCACTGAAGAGCCATGATATTATCAATTCCAAGATAGAAACAATCCACTAAGAGATCTTCGGTCTCCTCGCGGGTAAAAGCCTCCACAGAGTACATGAGGGACTGTATCGACATTGTATTTGTGCTGTATAGCAGAACAAATTCCCACTGTTCCAGGGCGCATACGAACAATCTTCTTTTCCAACAAAACCATTGGAGTGTTCTTTTGTAGTAAAACTCCTCACGAGAGGTAGTTACATCAATAAATGGAGGTTTGAACTCCAATAAAGGTTCTATATTTTTATAGAGTTCCTCATACTATTTCCTTCTTAGGAGGGACAATTTCAAAAAGAGAACAAGGTCTTTCCTTGAGCCTTAGCTATATGTTCTGTTACTTTCATTTCTTTTTTTCGAAACACTTTAATTAAAAAAATTCTAATAATACTCTATCACACGCTCAGTGATTTCCACTGGGGTTCTATTCTTATATTGAGTACGCTCAGTCCAGTTTCCTCTTTCATCAAAAAGTATAGATATAGGTCTTTTTTTCTCATCCAAAAATACCCTTGCGATAGATTTCTTCTTCTAAGATACTGCCATTTTTACCTCTACTATAGCGAATATCCCAAGCATCTCCCCATTTTTATGTTTCTCCTCTATCAGCTGATGATTTTTTATCATATATATAGTTATTTCTACATCTCCCAGATAGTAAGAAGTCATATTACCAGAGTCATCATAGGAGGCTTTTTTTGCTCAAACTGTGTATTATTCTGGAACAAATATCCACCTGTGATATATCCTTTGTCGTCATAAGTAGATACTAAATAATCGGACTCATTGATCAACATCTTTCCTTCTCTACGATAACCCTTATCATTATACTGATAAGAAAAATTTTTTTCTCATAAGAATAGATATTATCCTTATCATAATAAGTGATGCGAGTCAAATAGCCTTCTTTGGAGAAAAATGGTAAGAGTATTTTGACCCTTATCCTTCTGTTTGTGGTTTTGAGCATTGTATGTTCTTACTCTAAGTGTCTTGACTGCCCCTTTGAGTTCCTGAGCTGTCCAGTCATTCTTAACACTTACAGTATAGTTAAACTTCTTCTGAGGAGCAGTATCCATCTGAGCAACAGGTTGTCGCTGTTCCTTTGCCCCTACCCCATACTCACTTTCCCTTTCGGTAAGGTAGATAGCCTTACCATTGAGATATTCTATTCGCTGAGTCCAGTTTTTTTCTTTTTATCAAAGGAATAAGTATAGGTATGATTAGCTAAGATTTTTCCCATTTTTATCATACTTTTTCCTCTCCAACATATTTTTATTCTCATCATAGGAATAGGTATATCTATTTTTGAGTTCCCCTGAAGGAGTATAGAGGTTGCTTTCTATACAAAGACCTTTCTCATCATATATATTAATCTGCTTTTTGTTCGAGTTCGCCCTTACCATTGTAAGTATCTTCCTCAAGAGGGTTTTGTTTTTCATCATAGGTACGTTTCTCTTTTTGGAGGAAGATACCATCTCCGCTATAAGTATTTATCTCAGTTCTATTTCCCTTATCATCATAGGTATAGATGTATCTTTTTTTGAGAGTACCATCATCCAAAGTCTCATTGACCAGCGCTCGATTGCCCTTCATATCATAGAGATAGGTATAGATTCTTGTAGGCTTATCTGTAGGAGAGAAAAGCGTTTTTCTACCTGATTTCCTTTCTCATTGAAGGTTAATAAAGTATTTTCCCTTTCAGTTGTTTTGCTTTTTCTCAATCTGGTCAAACTTCTCCAAGACTGTATAGGAAGAAGTCCTTATCTGCTTGATCTCCCCTGTAGATAGAGTTGTTGTAAATCATTTCTAAGCTCTTTCCTACCACAAGCGATAAGAAAAAGATTCACAACAAAGAAAAAAAGAATAAAAACCTTCTTCTCATCTTACTATATTTTTTTGAGGGCAAAAATACGCTTTTTTTGCTATTTAACTAATATTTCTCCTGATAAAAAGAAAAAAATTATTTTTGTGATTCCTACTTGAAAAATACAATCATAAAAACTAAATATACATAAATCATTGATTTATAGATAATTGAATATACGATTAGGATTTAAAAGGATTTTTATTCTTTCCTCTAAAAATTTTTGGCATGATTTTTTTCTATTCAATAAAGCAAATGTGAATAGAAAATGGTTGCCTATGTAAAAATAAGAGGTACATTTGTCGCAAAATTTTAAGTAATAAAAATGATTTTTATGAGGAAAAATTTTTAGTAGCCATTCTTAGTTTTATGGCAATCCCTTTGTTTTTCACAAGCTGAGAGTGCCTTTCAGGAAGGAGAATATCTCAAGTTTCATGTTCGTTATGGCATCTTCAATGCCAGCTATGCTTCGCTAACGCTCAAGAACAAGACCTACCAAGGAAAGACTGTTTATCATGCCTTAGGCAAAGGAGAGACAACAGGACTTGCGAAACTTTTTCTTCAAAGTAGATGATACCTATGAGAGTTATTTTGACAAAGAAACAGGAAAACCCTATTTTTTTCAATCGAGATATCTACGAAGGAGGATATACCAAGAAGCTCAACTTCCTCTTTAATTTTGATAGTAACAGTGTAAAGATCAAAAACTTAGAGAATGGCGAAGAAAAAATATGTCTGTACAGCCTGATATCAAGGATGTTATCTCTACCCTATACTATCTTCGCAACAACCCCAAGATGAACAACCTCAAGAAAAATGATGAAGTGAGCATGGATATGATTTTTGATGATGATGAGGTGTACAAATTTCGCTTAAGATTCTTGGGAAAAGAAAAAGGTAGAGCACCCCCTTAGGAGAAATCAACACCTTGATATTCCGTCCATTAGTACAAGATGGGCGCGTATTCAAAGAACAAGAAAGCTTGACCCTTTGGATCAGTGATGATGAGAATAAAAATTCCTGTAAAAATAAAAAGCCAGTCTCAGGGTAGGCTCCTTAATAGGAGAAATCATTCACTACAATGGGCTGAAACACCCTACTATAGCTAAAAGAAATAACTATGGAAAAAAGATTTAAGCAATTTACGCCTTGTCTATGAGAGAGGACACCTCTTAGAGACTGAGGTGCGGGAGAACCCAATGGAGCAATTCCAGCAATGGTTCCTACAGGCACAAGAGTCTGAATCTGAGAAAGAGCCCAATGCTATGTCGGTGGCTACTATTGGATTAGACGGTTTTCCAAAAACACGTGTGGTGCTGCTGAAGAAGTTCACTGATGAAGGATTTATCTTCTATACTAATTATAATAGTGAGAAAGGAAAAGCCATTGCCGCCAACCCACATGTGTGTTTGTCATTCTTCTGGTCAGCCCTGGAGCGACAGGTAATCATCAAAGGAGTTGCGGAGAAATTAGCCCGAAACCTCTCTGAAGGATACTTTTGAGTCCCGCCCAAGAGGCAGTCAATTAGGGTTCTATGTCCTCAGCACAGAGTCAGGTGGTTCCCTCACGAGCTTACTTTAGAAGAACAGCTTGCTGCTTTGGAAAAAGAATATGAAGGAAAAAGCCTGAAAATGTCCTGAACATTGGGGAGGATTTTTGGTAAGACCTCATTCTTTAGAGTTCTGGCAAGGACGTCCTAACTGTCTCCACGATCGCCTTCGCTACACCCTTTGAGGAGGATTACGACTGGAAAAATAGAGCGTCTAAGTCCTTAAAAATGGTTAAAAACTAAAAATACACGAGTAAATAAATATATTTATCAACAAATCAGTATCTTGTGTAATGAAAATTGTGTACTTTTGTGCCGAAAAATCTAAGATTTGTAATATTCAGAACGTATGAAAAATTTAGATACCTATATAGAAGACTTGTTATTCAAGCATCAATGTGTTATCATACCAGAGTTTGGCGCCTTTGTATCCAACAGAAAAAGCGGCAGAACTGGCTGCAGACAAGTCTTTTTCTCCACCACAGAAGGAATTGACCTTTAATTCACGCCTTACCTACAATGATGGATTGGTGGCCAAGCATATCTCAGAGGTGGAACGTTCTTCCTACGAAGAAGCCCAAGAATATATAAAGTCCGTAGTTACTCGCTGGAAACAGGAGCTTAGCTTAGGACAAGAGGTGAGATTGGCCAATATAGGGAAGTTTACCAAAGGTACGGATAACAATATCATTTTCACCTCTTTATCCAAAGAGAACTATCTCACAGATTCCTTTGGAATGTCCCCAGTAACTACCAAAGAAGTGAGCAAGGGAGAGACAGGAGTGGAGGTAGCCAATCCCATCTACAATGATCAGAATAACAAGCCTGGCTTGGTAGAGAATCCCAGTGTAACTCCAGAGGAGGCCGCTGCCGGAAAGCCTAAGCCCTAAGATGCCACTTCCTATCAAATATGCAGCTGTGGCTATTGTAGGACTTTCTGCCATTGGGTATGCAGTATATTCTCTAATGACCAATCAGGAAAAACCCTACTGTAGTACAGGTAGAGCCAGATCCTGCTAAGGTAGAAGAGCTTGTCAATCAAGAAGTAGCTAAGGCCACCTATGTACCTGAAATAGAACTTACAGCAACAGCTATCAAAGTAACCAAAGACCCCGTACTTGTAAAGAAGCGCAAGGAAGAACTAAAAAAACAAGCTGCTCTTGAGGCACAAAGAGAAAAGGAAAGACAGAGAGCTGAAGTAGCTAATACAGCCACTACAAACAATACTACAAATACTAGCTCTACTACAAATACAACTAGTACTCCCAAAAACACGGGATCAACCAGTACTTCTCGTAATGGTAGTACTTCCTCTGAGGAGCAAAAAGCATCAGGAAATTTCTTCCTCATAGCAGGTGCTTTCAGTTCAGAGAGCAACGCACAAAAACCGTGTAAGGCAGCTTAAGAATAGTGGATACAGCACTGCTGGGATGGTAGGACAGAATGAAAAAAGGCTATTACTTAGTAGCTTATAGAGGATTTTTCCACAAGAGCACAAGCAGAGAGCTATATGCCTGAAATCAAAAAAACAAAAGGATTGAGTACTTGGATTTATCCACCTGCAAAATAGTTTATTATTAATACCTAAAGGCCTCTTGTATAGAGGCCTTTTTACTAATAAATTAGATACCATAAGTGTTCCCTCTACGGATGAATTTTGCTGATATAGTAAGAGGAGGAGCTGGTCTGAAACAGCGCCGACAAGGTGAAATAAATATTTTGAGGTATCAAAAATAATTTCATATATTTGCGATCTGAAAATTAATGTATTATGAAATTATTTAAAGAATAAAGCCTCTTAGAGTTTACTGAACGCTTTAAAAACAGACTTAGATTGTGAAGAATACTTAGCTTCCATAAAATGGAAAAAAAGGGTATTGTGCCGTAAATGTGTACATACAAAATACTAAGTTCATAAAGATTTTTTTGACGCACTTGCAACATTTGTTCAGATACAGAAAGTCCCTACAGTTTTTACAAGCTAAAAATTTAGGCTTCTCAAAGCATCTTATCTATCTTTAACAAATTAATGAAAAAGAATTGTAGAGCGTTCTCCTGTTTTCCAAAAGTCAATTAGTATGTAAACTAAATAGACACCTTAATTAACTTTTAATCCGTAAGCAATTAAATTTCCTCTATCCGCCCCATCCGACTTGTTTGACAAATTTTTACTTATGAAAAGAGTTATTAATCATCAACTTATAATGGTTAGGTAAATAAATGAGAACTGCTTTTTAAACAGCTTTAAAAATGAAAAAAATATATTAATATTAATTTCTATTTGTTTGTCTTTTCTACAAAACCATTTTTGCATTTGCACAAAAAGGAAGGCTATGATAAATTTACTTTTTGTAAATGGGAGAAAATTGAGAAAAAATAAAGGAATATATTCTTATAAAAATACAAAAATAGAATTAAAACATTTTTAGATGAATCGAAAAAAATGTTGCTGGTAAAATATTAATAGTTAATAATAAAATAATTGATAGAATTACAGATGATTCTTATGTACAAATTCCTTTATTTATATACTTATCCAAAGGGTAATATTTCACTACTATTTGTAGAAGAGGCTGATGAAGGAGGTATTTGGGGTTATATTGTTTATTTAATTGAAAATGAGAAAGTATATAAAAAGTGGCTATTTAGAGATTTCATCAGTAGAGGATTCAATTCCTTTTACAAAAACTTTATTAGTTGCATAAATACTGTTGATAAAAATAGTTTTTAAAATAATTCCCTAAGGAGTATTTTGACACATCTGATTATGTGGTTAGGAAAAAGCATATACTTTAGGTATTATATAGATAAAAAAACTAAAAATTACTAAATCCAATGTTCCTCTTACATAATGATTTAGGGGTCAGGGGTCAAGTCTCAGGTTTCAGGTCTCAGGGGTCAGCAGTATCTCCCTCCCCCCATCCTACTCGTCTGCCCCGTCTGACTTGTCTGACATTTTTTTAAGATATGAAAAGAGTTATTATCATATTTATTTTAATGGTTTTTATTAGTTGTAGAGATAAGAAGAATGCTAATAACGCAGCTACTGAATCTACAGATACAGAAGTCGCTATAGCAACTTTAAAAGCTTTTTATTCATCTGTTTATAATGGTTCGTTAGATAACCAAGAAGTACTTTTTTTAAGCAATATGTTTCCAAGCAATTGTTAGAAAAGATTGACGAACTATCTGCTGATATGACATTAGATTACGACCCTTTTATAAAGGGACAAGATTTTTTTGCTGATGTTCTCAATAGGACATTAAAAATAACACCTTTTAGAAAATAAAAAATGAATACAGATGTTGTTTTTACTATTTGGAAAATACTGATGAAAAAGAAACTTGTGTAGACTTTTTTTATTAGAGAAAGATAAGGACGGCATTTTCTAATTTCTAAAATATTAAATGATGATATTTTAGCAGGGAAAAGGGATGTAATGCCTAGTGATATTCAAGAAAACAACTATAGACTATAAAGGCTGGTTCAACTTTTTAAAATTAGAATGTAATGTCTCCAACAAAGAAGAATTTTATAAGTTGAATTGCCAAAATGTAAGGGTTGCAAATGAAATAGAAGAAGGTAAAATAGTATATCTGAAATAATTACAGTAACTGTTGGTAAGTGATTCTAGAAAAAAATCATCAGAAAGGAAGAGCCTAATGATTTACTTACTTCAAGCCCTTTTGTTTATTTGGATGAGGAGAATAAAACGTACATCTTATTTTTCCTTTGGTTGGCGAGTATAATTTTGGTTGGGAACTATATTGTTATAAGGATAACAAAATCTTTCCTTTAGGACAGAGAATAACCTATTGGAAAGCAGAGTATGAAGAGTCTAAAACTACTTATGGTGATTTTGTGAAAATATATAGATCCGAAGGAAAAATATATTGTTGCTATGCCTAAAAAATATATTTTCAGCAGAGGATAGTGAATACAATGATTATCCTGATTATTTAGAAGGAACTCTCGTTAAAGATAAAAAATATATATTATTTTGAGTTTCCTTATACGGAACTTCCTTATTACAAGAAATATATGAATGGTGATAAAAAAAGGAGATTACGAAGAGTTTTTGAAAAACGATTTTGCCACTCCTGAGGACATCGTCATAACAGAAGAGGGATCATTCAAAAATGACAATGGGGAGATGATTCAATTTAAAAATATTTCTGAGGTCATCAATCGCATACAAAAATCTAAGCTCTTTATGCTGAAAAAGATGTATCAACATGACCTCAATCAAGATGGTAATAAAGATATCTTTCTTGTTTTTGAAAAATATTATTGATCCTGATAGTTTTTGTAGATCCCATTGTTATTTTGCTAATTCATCAAGGAGGTGATAAGTACAGATTCTTTTCATAATGAAAAATCTATCCAAAAATAGATCTTTTTTTCCTTTAGAAGAATTGCTTTTTAAAGATAATTTTTCACTATTGAATTAGACACTGAAGCACCTGATGAATATACCGCTGAAAAAGTATATCACTTTTTAAATATAGTAAAAATAAGATTGTTCTACACCGATATGGACGTATCTACTATCTTTGGAAAAATATAAAGACTTCCAATGATCAATTAACACAAGAAGACTTTTGAAAAATCCTCTTTGAAGATTATGATAGTGAACTATTAAACCAAATGTGATATACAAATCAAGAAAGATTTAAAAATGAAAACAACCTTTCTCATATTATATTCATTTCTGTTGTTAAGCACTTGCCAACAACAGCAAGTTCAGTATGACAATAGTGTAGCCACCACTACAGTTACTGAAACTGTGGGGAACGAAAAATTCATCAAAAAGATGAGATTTTTATAGGAAAAAGAGTTTTTATGCTGGTGATGAGCTTTCGGATTATGAATGTATAAAAAAATAGCAGTCATTTTAAATCTGATAGTCTTTGTTATAGTGTTTACAAACCATTGCACTATCATTATTTTGTTTTTAGTTTAGAAAAGTTTCTTTCAAATGAAGATGTAGAAAAATTCCGTATATTAGATACACTGCATCTTAAAAACATTGCTCATATTAATTTTTATCCATAATGAGTTGGGAGCGTCTTTATTTTTAGATGATAAAAATAAAAGAATGGATTTTTAATAAGACTCCCAATATTACCACTCCTAAGGACATAGTCATAACAGAAGAGGGATCATTCAAAATGACAATGGGGAGATCATTCAATTTAAAAATATTTCTGAGGTCATCAATCACATACAAAAATCTAAACTCTTTATGCTGAAAAAGATGTATCTACACGACCTCAATCAAGATGGTGATAAAGATATCATTCTCGCTTTTGAAAACAACAATGCCCCAGAAACTGATGATCAAAAAGACTTTTAGTAACTCCTGTTATTTTGTTAATTCATCAAGGAGGTGATAAGTACAAATTCTTTCACAATGAAAAATCTATCCAAGTATGGAGTTTATTTTTCAAAAGAATTGCTTTTAAAGACAATTTTTTTCACCATTGAATTAGATACTGAAGTACCTGAAAAATTATACCGCTGAAAAAGTATATCACTTTTTAAATATAGTAAAAAAATAAGATTGTTCTACACCGATTTGGACATATCACCTATTGGTGGGATGAGAGAAAGCCTTCTAATGTTCAAGCAACACAAAAAGACTTTTGGAGAAATCCTTTTTGAAGATTATGATCCTGAAAAAATAAACGAGATAATATATCATAAATAGAGTTCCTATAATAGTATCTCATAAAGGGTATAAACTTTCGGAAAAATTCTTGAGAAATAACAAAAGCACCTAAGCTTTAATCTCCTTCAAAAAAATAAAAAAATTATAGTCATAGTAGATTATAAAAAGAGATTGCTGAGCAATCTCTTTTTATAATAACTAAACTACCGATTGTTTATTTTTTTGTAGTAAGGTCAGATAAGAATTTTCTGAACTGCTTATCTGTTTCATTGAGGTTATCTACTGTTTTACAAGCATGCAATACAGTAGCATGGTCTCTTTTTCCTATTGACTTTCCTATATTAGCTAAAGAGAGCTTGGTATACTTCTTGGCAAAGAACATAGCCAACTGGCGCGCTTGTACGACATGGCGTTTTCTGGTCTTTGATTGTAACTCTTCTATACTAAGTTGGAAGTATTCCGATACTATTTCCTGAATATATTCTACAGTGATTTCTTTTTGATATTCTTAACAATCTTATCAACTGCTTTTTTTAGCCAAATCCAGCGTAATTTCCTTTTTATTGAAGAGTGCTTCTGCCATAAGAGAGGTATTTACCCCTTCTAATTCACGGATATTTGTCTTGACATTCTGAGCGATATAATCAACAATCTCCTCACTCATTTCGACTCCATCGCGATAGAGAATTGCCTGAAGAATACGTTTTCTCATCTGATAGTCAGGAGCTTGCAATCCAGCAGAAAGCCCCCATTTAAATCGAGAAAGTAATCGCTGTTCTACGTCCTGAATATCGACAGGTGCCTTGTCTGAAGTAAGAATGAGTTGTTTTCCATTCTGATGTAAATGATTGAATATCTGGAAGAACACATCTTGAGTTCCCGGCTTAGAAGCAAAGAACTGTACGTTATCTATGATAAGCACATCTATCTGCTGATAGAAATGAATAAAGTCAGTACGATTATTATTTTTAGCGGCTACTGAGTATTGTTTAGTAAAATCCTCAGCTTCAATATATAAAAATTCTTTTTCTTAGGATGTTTTTTTCTTTGTATTTCGTTACCTATTGCATGAGCTAAATGCGTTTTCCCAAGTCCCTACCCCACCAAATATAAATAGAGGGTTGAAGGAAGTACCTCCAGGTCTTTCTGTGATAGCCTTTCCAGCAGAGCGTGCCAATCGGTTGCTTTCTCCCTCAATGAACGTATCAAAAGTTCTTATTAGGATTCAGCTGGGAGTCTACCTTTACCTCTTCTATTTCGACAAGCCCTGGTACGACATAAGGATTGTAGGATTGTTGTGGTTTTTGTTTGTACCCCAACACCTCCATACTCGTTGCCTTACGATTAGAACTAGGAAGTTGCTCTGTCGCTTGCTCTGTCTTATTAGGGATTGTTCTCCATCTTAATATTATAGATAAGCTTTAGGGCGGGCTCCCAATTCTTTAGTCAAGGCACTCCATATTAGGTTAATATAATGATCCTCAATCCATTCCATAAAGAACATACTTGGAACCATTATGACCAAGGTGTTATCTGATGTTAGCTCTACTGGTTCTATGGGCTTGAACCAAACATCATAGACATCTGTCGTTACATTATCCTTTATAAAGGACAAACAATTTTCCCAAATATTCCGTACATCGGTATTCATTAGTTATAAGAAATTTTATATATTTGCGTTCTAAAAAAATAGGCCTTGTTTGATTGGGCAAAAATGCAACTTTTTGAATAAAAATTTTTGCTTTTTATGAAATCAATTATACATGTATGATTATCAAATATTTATATAGATTATGAATTCTAATTTCACCTTTGAGATTCTGCACCCGATATGGGGAGACAGACCAAATGGGCGTAATATACTACGGTATATACCCTCAATACTTGGAAGTAGCTCGTGTAGAATGGCTTCGCAGCTTAGGTATTTCCTACAAAGAATTAGAAGCTCTAGGAGTAATGCTCCTGTAGTATCATTACAAATCAACTACAAGAGACCTGCTCGCTATGATGAACTCCTTTCCATTACCCTTACCCTTAGGGAGAGGCCAACCTCCAAAAATTACTTTTTGACTATCAGATTTTCAATGAGGAAAAGCAACTACTGCTGAGGCCAATACGACTTTTGGTCTTTGTCAACAAAGAGACCTTCAAACCCATAAAATGCCCTGATTTTATCTTAGAAAAAAATAGAATTATAGTCTTTTCTTTTGACATTTTTGTACATTTTGCAGCCCTTTCTCCCCTCTTATATCTGAAGAAGAGATAATTGCTTTTCTATGGGACAAAGTTACATAAAATATTTGAATATATAATAGAAAAATATATTTTTATGAAAGAAAAATACAAATGGACATTGTACAAACTGCGCAAAAAAATCCTCACCAATTCCTCCTATTTAGACAATTCTGAGCTATTGGTGGCAGAATTGCGCAAGCTGTATGAAGATGCTTTGGTACTCAATTTTTTTAGAGAAAAACATGCCAGAGATACTAAAGAAACCCACCCCTACTTTCTCAGAAGGGTGGGCGGATATCAAAGCACAAGCCCCTGAAAAAGAGGTTTTTCGAACAAAAAACAGTAGAAAAAGCCTATAAATGAACCAAAAAATCCTCAATGATCAAGTGGCTTCTAAGCAATTACAAATAGGGCTAAATGATCGTATTGCTTTTTGTTGCCCATCTTTTTGATGGAAATATTGACGAATATAACAAAAGCTATAGGGATGATCAATAACCCACATACCCCAGATGAATGTTGGGATTTTATACTGAACAAAGTAAAGCCCTCCTATAACAACTGGCAAGGTAAGGAAGAATACGAAGACCGTTTCTTCTATATAGTATCTAAACGTTTTTGGATAATGGGAAAGCTCTACCTCATCCCCACTCCTATAGGCAACCTACAGGATATTACACTTCGCGCGCTACAAGTACTTCAAGAAGTAGATCTAATCTTGGCTGAAGACACTCGCAACAGTGGTAAATTGTTGCAGCATTTCAAGATCCATGTTCCGATGCTTTCTCATCATAAGTTCAACGAGCATGAGAGCCTGAACAGCCTTATCCGTCAGCTCAAGGAAGGAAAAACAAATGGCACTGATCAGCGATGCAGGGTACTCCTGCCATTGCCGATCCCGGTTTTCTCTTAGTCAGGGCTTGTATAGCTGAAAATATCGAAGTAGAGACACTCCCAGGAGCTACCGCTTTCGTACCTGCTTTAGTCAATAGTGGCCTACCGAATGACCGATTCGTATTCGAAGGCTTTTTACCCGATAAAAAGGGCGGCAAACACGCTTACTGAAGCTGGTTGAGGAGACACGTACTATGATTTTCTATGTCTCTCCTCACAAATTGGTTAAGACACTGATGGAGTTCACCACCTATTTTGGGGCTTTGCGAAGAGCAAGTATCAGTAGGGAACTTACCAAGTTGCATGAAGAAACCCTCCGAGGGACACTCACGGAGCTATCTGCACATTTTGAGAAACATCCACCCAAGGGAGAATTTGTTCTTATTCTTGAAGGAAAGGAATAATATTAGGAGACTGTCCAAAAAGTCCAAAAACATTATTTTTTTCAAAGTTTAAATCAAATATTTTCAAATTTTTATTCTATTGAAAAATCATTTTTAGATTCTTTTAGGAGCGATTTGCAAATCGCCCTCCATGAATAAGACTTTTCGGACAGCCTCCTTATTTTATAAAATGATGAGTAGTTATTTTTCACCTCGCATAAAAGCCTCTACGGTATCGACCATAGCACGACTTCCACAGAAGAAAGGAGTACGCTGATGAAGCTTAGAAGGTTCTATTTCCAAGATACGCTGAAAACCATCAGAAGCCTTTCCTCCCTGCCTGTTCGGTTAGGAAAGCCATAGGGTTACACTCATAAAGCAAAACGCAATTTTCCGTTAGGGGATTGAGAAGTAGAAGGATACATATAGATTCCCCTTTGATCATATTTCTATGAAAATCGGAAACTAAAGAACCTATATAGCGAGAAGTATAAGGGCGATCTTCTTTTCTTCTTGACAATACTTGATATAATCCTTCACCCCTTGAGGGAACTTAATATAGTTTCCTTCGTTGATTGAATATTTTTTTCCTTTTTCAGGAATTTCATATCAGGATGAGAGAGGTAGTAGCTACCCAAAGAAGGATCCAGTGTAAAACCATTCACTCCTTTACCTGTAGTATATACCAGCATAGTAGAAGACCCATATACGATATACCCTGCGGCTACCTGATGGATCCCTTTTTGTAGAAAGTCTTCTAACTGAACAGGAGTTCCTTCAGGAGTAATTCTTCGATAGATAGAAAAGATCGTTCCTACAGAGACATTTTACATCGATATTAGAAGAACCATCCAAAGGATCGATAAGTACGACATATTTGCTTAGTTCTGAGTTAGCTCCGCTTTTGATCTCAATAAAGGTATCATTTTCTTCTGAGGCTATACCACACACGACCTCCCTCTGAGAAAGAGATTTAATAAAAGTCTCATTGGCGATTACATCCAATTTCTGTTGTTCTTCGCCTTGTACATTTTTCGTTTCCAGCAGCTCCCAATATATTGGCAATTCCGGCCTTGTTGATAGCCCTATTTACCATCTTCGAAAGCAATCTGGATACAGCTGATAAGCCGTGATAATTCCCTGTAGAATACTTAAAAATCACGCTGTTTTTTTCAATGATAAACTCCCCTAAAGTGGGCAGACTTTTTTTCTTCTTTCATACGAATATCTCTTTATATTTTTGTACTACAAATTTACAATTTAATTTTTTTAAACAGATATCAAATTTAATACACATTATAATAGATTTAACTTTTCCACCTCCTTAAGAATCTGTACCTTTGCCAGCCTTTTAATTTTTTTATACCATGATTATAGACACCCATACTCACTTGTATGTAGAAGAATTTGACACTGATTTCAAGGAAGTTATCCAAAGAGCCATAGACTATGGAGTAGAGAAATTTTTCTTCCTGCCATAGATTCCACTCTATACCGAACGTATGTTCCGCTTACAAAAAGAGTACCCAGAACATATGTACTTAATGAATGGACTGCACCCCTGTAGTGTGAAAGAAAATTGGCAAGAAGAAATCGCAAAAGGTAAACGCGCTTGTGAGCGCACATCCCAAGGATTTCTATGCAATAGGGCGAAATAGGTATTGACCTATATTGGGATAAAACTTTTTAGAGGCACAGAAAGAAGCCTTTGCCCTACAGATACGCCTCTGCCAAAGAATACCATCTACCTATAGTAATTCATTGTAGAGAAGCCTTTGAAGAAACCTTTGAAGTGCTTGAAAAAGAGAAAAGCGATGATTTGTTCGGTATTTTCCATTGTTTCACAGGAAATAAAGAGCAAGCCCTACGAGCTATTTCTTTGACTGAAATTAGGAATCGGAGGAGTAGTGACCTTTAAAAACGGAAAAAAATAGACACCTTCCTTAAGGAAATACCCTTGAAACACCTTGTGTTAGAGACAGATGCCCCTTACTTAGCCCTGTTCCTTTTCGGGGAAAGCGTAATGAAAGCAGTTACCTTATTTATATTGTAAAAAAATTAGCCGAAATCTATAATATATCTGAAAATGAGATTATTAAAAGGACGACTAACAATGCTCTTTGAAAATTTTTAAAGCCCTAAAACGTTCGCTCATTGGTATTTTTACGTAACTTTGCGCTATTATTTAACTTAATATATTTTTGACAGATTTTTCTCAAATACGTCCTTTTCACGACAGTGAGGTTTCAGAAATATTAGGATATATCAAGGATAATCCTACTATGCGTCAGTTGCTTTCACTTTGGCTTTTTCCTAAGCTCAGTGAGGAAGAACAGATAAAGCTACTCCTCTCTTGCAAGAAAATACGAGATTTTTCAGTCAAGAATTATGTACCATCATCAAGAATGCCATTAGCAAGAGTGTAACACAGTTCTCAGGTGAGGGGTTCGAGTACTTAAAATCCAGCACGCTTTATCTTTTTATCTCCAATCACCGAGATATTATTTTTAGATACTTTTTTCTCAATGTATTACTTCATGAGAATGGGTTCAAAATGACTGCTTCCGCTATGGGGAGCAACTTAGTGAATACACCTTTTCTATTGGCTTTTTGCCAAGCTCAATCGCAATTTTATCATTCACAGAGGACTTTCCCAAGAGAGACCTTTGGAAAAATCTCAGATTGTATCAAAGTTTATCGGACGTTGTATCATTGAAAAATCGTTCTGTATGGATAGCCCAACGAGAAGGTCGGACCAAAAGATGGCAATGACTGTACCCAACAGGGAGTCATCAAAAAATGCTTTCAACAAACTGCCCCTAAAGAAATGGCACTCAATGGATTACTTCAAGCAATTACATATAGTTCCCATGGCTATTTCCTACGAGCTCGACCCTACTGATGTGTTAAAAATGCCTGCCCTACTGGCACAACATCACGGAGTGGAATATATAAAAACAGAAGACGAGGATTACCATAATATAGTACAAGGATTCGTAGGACAGAAAGGAAGTGTCCATATCTCATTAGGAAAAACCCTATATGAAGAACTTGATGAGATTGCAGCCAAAGAAGAACATGCCAACAAACAGATACAAGCTCTTGTAGAACTATTGGACAGCAAGATATATGCACAATATAAGCTCTTTTCTAGCAACTACATAGCGTATGATATGCTCACTGGAATACACAAGTTTGCCGATAAGTATACCGAAAAAGAACTAAGACAATTTGAGAGACGATTAGAGAATAGAAGTAATTCGAAGGGAACATTTCTCGTACAAAATTCTTAGAAATGTATGCCAATCCTGTCTTTAATAAATTAAAAATTATGACTCAAAAGAACAAAAATTCTCCTGATCTATACAGGAGGAACCATTGGTATGGTGAAGGATTACGAAACAGGGGTTCTCAAACCTTTTCGTTTTGAAAAAAATCAAAGAGCGCTTACCTGAACTTTCGCAATTGGACAGCGATATCGAACACGTTTCTTTCGATCCTCCCATAGACTCCTCAGATATGAACATCTCCCACTGGGAGAGGATTGCCCAAAAGTATTGAGGAAAAATTACCAAGAATACGATGGTTTTGTAGTACTTCATGGTAGTGATACGATGGGATATTCGGCATCTGCCCTTAGTTTCATGTTAGAGAATCTCTAAGCCAGTGATTTTTACAGGATCTCAGTTACCTATAGGAGATCTCAGAACCGATGCCCGAGGAGAACCTAATCACCTCTATCCGATTGGCCAGCCTTAAAGAGAACGAACAACCAGTGATCAAGGAAGTGTGCTTGTACTTCGAATACAAGCTCTATCGAGGCAATAGAACCACAAAGATTGATGCAGAGAACTTCCAAGCTTTTGACTCGCCCAATTACCCTACTCTTGCCGAGAGTGGAGTACACCTAAAAAGTGCATGATGAATTTTTATATAAAAGAGAGCGACAAGAGCCACTGAGAATTTTCACCAAATTCGATCCCAATGTTGCCTTTTTAAAAATATTTCCCAATATCACCCAACCCATATTAGATGGAATTTGAACTTACCAAACCTCAAAGGAGTGGTGATGGAGACCTTTGGTTCTGGAAATGCCCTACTTGCAGTGGTTTTTGGAGAGCATAGAGAAAGCAATTAAGAAGGGAGTTGTAGTGGTTAATATTACACAATGTATGAGAGGTTTTGTGCTTCCGAACAAGTATGAAGCCGGTTCACACTTCGAAAAATATAGGTGTAATCAACGGAAAAAGACATCACCAGTGAGGCTGCTATCACTAAATTAATGTATTTATTAGGAAAAATATAGATAGTAAATCGCTGAAAATCAAATACGAAAAAGAAGCACAAGGAGAAATATCATAATTTTTTTACTAAAAAAAGTTGCCGTATCAGATTTTTGTTGTAATTTAGCGACTTGTAAAAAGATACTTTTAGAGAGGTGTCCGAGTGGTCGAAGGAGCACGCCTGGAAAGTGTGTATACGCCAAAAAGCGTATCGAGGGTTCGAATCCTTCCTCTCTGCTAAAAACCCACTAATAATAATAAAAATGAAAAAAATGTATTCAAAACTGACATTAGCTACCTTATTTTTTTCATAAATTTTGAGTTGCTTTTTGCTGAAAACACCAATGGAGGTGTCAATCAAAGTTTCAAAGAATATTTCATAAAGGGAGGTCCTGCATACATGGCTCCCATTCTTTTTGTGTCTTATCATTGGGCTTGCAGTAGCTATTGAGCGTATCATATATCTTACTATGGCTACTACCAACACTAAGAAGCTATTAAAACAATGTAGAAGATGCACTAAAGAATGGCGGTACAGAAGCTGCTAAGGAAGTATGTAGAAACACTCCTGGCCCTGTAGCTTCTATTTTCTATCAAGGGCTTGATCGTAGATGAAGGTATTGATATTGTAGAAAAAGTCAGTAGTCTCTTACGGAGGAGTACAGATGGGTCTTTTTAGAAAAGAATATTTCTTGGATTTCTTTTATTTATCTCTATAGCACCAATGTTAGGATTCATGGGGACAGTAATTGGGATGATTCAGGCTTTTGAGAAAATTAGTTTAGCTGGAGGATTGGATGCTTCCTTATCGCAGGAGATATTCAGGTAGCACTACTTACCACAGTGTTTGGACTTATCGTTGCGATGATTCTTCAAGTATTCTATAACTATATCGTAGCCAAAGTAGATAGCATAGTCAATGACATGGAAGATGCATCTATTTCACTTGTAGACCTATTGGTATCCTACAGAAAATAATTCACTAACCCCCTAAAATCTCTGTTTTATGCACAAAATAACAAGAATAATAGCGCTTATTTTTAGGCGTTTTGGGGCTTGCTCTTTGTGGTTGGCTTATGATTAGCTCAGATGAAGTAAAAAAATAGCCTTAGCAACTTTCCTATGAATGGAATGTTTATCTTAGGATATCTTTTACTGGCTATAGGACTGGTAGTGGTAATTTTTCTGCTACAAAGAATATACTATCTTCGCCAAAATCTATCAAAAAGACATTGCTTTTATTCAGGAGTTTTCTTGGGTATTATGATTTTTATCTCACCCACTATCCTATGTTCTTTTTGGTACAGATAGCAAATATCAGTGGATAAGTGCTGGTATTATGGCCACTTACTTACTTTTTGTTAATCACACTGATTTCTGTAATTTTTCAGTTGTTAAAAAAATCTTAAAAAATGGCAAGACGTTCCATACCCGAAGTAAATGCCGGTTCCATGGCGGATATTGCATTTCTTTTTGCTAATATTCTTCCTTGTGACAACGGACATCACATCCAATGCGGGCATAGTCGCCAAGCTCCCTCCAAGAGTCCCTAAACAAGAACAACAAGAACCTCCGATCAATGAACGTAATTTGTTTGTTGTATTAGTTAATAAAAAACAATCAATTATTTGTAGAAGATAGATTAATGGATATCAAGGATCTAAGAAAAGCAGCTATTGAATTCTTAGATAATGGAGGAGGTAAAGGAGAGGAAGCTTGCAGCTACTGCCAAGGGGCAACATGATCCCACTTCTTCTGACAATCCAAACAAAGCTGTCATCTCATTGCAAAATGACCGTGAGACCAATTATGAGACATACATCACTGTCCAAAATGAGTTAGTAGCCGCTTACAATGAATTGCGAGAAAGAGAACGCCAAAAACTCTTCAAAGAAGAAGTGCCTTATACAGAAATGGATGCAGAATTCAATGCTGCTAAAACTTCTGAGAAAAGAAAAATGAACTAAGACCAAAATTGGAAAAAGTTGCAAGAGCTATTCCCTAAAAAAATTGGTAGAAGCAAGTGTTAAAAAGATAAAAAAATTAAAAATCTATGGCAAAGTTCAATAAGAAAAAGTGGTGGTGTCCCCCTATCTCAACTGCATCTCTGCCTGATATTATCTTCATGCTTTTTGTTCTTCTTTATGACCGTAACTCAGACTAAAGATGGTGAAATAAAAGTAGCCAATGATATCCCTACGGCCAACCAAGTACAAAAATTGATAAAAAGACCCTGTAATATATGTATATGCTGGGGAACCTTTGCCAATGTACCAAGAGAAATTTGGTAAAAATGCTAAGATTCAAATCAATGATGTATTTGTAGATGTTGAGCAGGTAGGTACCCCCATCCTCAAATACAAAAGAGGGCTTGCAAGAAAGATATAAAGAGGCTTTTATCACTTCTTTGAAGATAGATAAACATACTAAAAATGGGTATTATAGGTGACTTAAAAGAACAATTGAGAGATATCAACGCCTTGAAAATCAACTATATTACCAAAGAAGGGAAGCCTTCTTTACTCAATGACTAACAATTAAACTATTGTTTCTATAGTTAAAACTTGTTTTATAAATCCGTGAAATATTTTTTTACGGATTTTTAGCTCTAACATTCAGCCCTTATTTGATAATGAAAAATACTTCATACTGCCGATTGGCACTTAGGAAAAAGATTAGATCGCTTTTTCTCGTATAGATGAACAACGTGCTGTAATGGAAGAAATTGTGCAACAGCCAATGACCAAAAAGGTAGATATGGTAATTGTAGCTGGAGACCTCTTTGACAATTTCACCCCTAATACAGATGCGGTTGAGCTATTCTACAAAAACACTCAAGCAACTTTCCTATGAGGGAAAAAACGCCCTGTGGTGGCGATCTCTGGCAATCATGACTCCCCTAAGCTCATTGATGCACCAGACCCTTTGGCTCACGAATGTGGTATTTTCCTCATAGGCTACCCTAATGCCATAGTACCCCTATAAAGGCTGAAACTTTTGAGATTACTACCTCTGAAGAAGGCTTCTTGGAATTTCGTTTTGAAAAATACCCATATCCCTTAAGAATTCTCCACACTCCCTATGCCAATGAACCCCGCTTAAAGCAGGAATTAGAGGGAGACAAACAGGTATCATTGAGCCAATTACTTTCGGATAAATGGCACTTTTTGGCAAACAACTATTGTGATTCCAATGGAGTGAATATCCTTACTGCTCACCTTTTTATGCAACCCAAAAATGGGGAAACCTTAGAAGAACCTGAAGGAGAGCGCCCCATACGTATAGGGCAATGCCGATATGATCTATACCGATACCATTCCTCCACAGATACAATACACCGCCTTAGGACATCTCCACGGGTTCAAGAACATTGGTAGTGAGGAAAATCCTATTGTATATGCCTCTTCTCCCTATCCTATAGCTTCAGTGAGGCTGGCCAACAGAAATATGTGGTTGTTGTAGAGGTAGCCCCAGATCAAAGACCTTCGTTCGAGAAAAATCCCCTCACACAAGGAAAGCCCTTGGAAAGAAAGAGTTTTGACAATGTCCCCCATACACTTGAATGGCTCAGAGACAACCCCAATACTTGGGTGGAGCTTACCTTAGAGCTCAAGGAATATCTCAAAGCCCAAGAGAGAAAAACAGCTATATAGTACTCATGAAGGTATAGTATTTCTTATTCCTAAAATGTCTTGGGAGTTAGGAAAATCTCCTCTGGAGAATTATCTTTACAAGATATTAATTTTGAAAATATTACCCTCTCTTTGAAAGCTATTTCAAGTATAAAAAAACTCAGGCATAGCCCCTAATAAAGAAATTTTAGATTTGTTCAACGAAGTGATTAATACCCCTACAGAATAATGCGTTACCTTTGTACCCTAACCATAGAAGGAATCTACTCCTATCAAGAAAAACAACATATTGATTTCTCAAAACTTACGGATGCTGGATTGTTTTGGTATCTTTGGAGCTGTGGGCTCAGGTAAGTCCTCTATACTGGAGGCTATTACCTTTGCCCTCTATGGAGAAACCGAAAGGCTAAACAAGGCAGACAAGAGAGGGTACAATATGATGAATCTCAAGTCCAATCGATTTTATATTGATTTTGAGTTTCTTAACTTTGAGAACAAGCATATCCGTGTGACTCGAGAGCTCAAGCGGAACTCTAAAAAAATTCGAGGATGTAAGAACCCCTGTTGTGCAATTCTATGAGAGGGTAGGTAACCAGTGGTTTCCTTTTAGAAGCTAATCCACAGAAGTTGATAGGACTAAGTTATGACAATTTCAAGCGTACTATCATCATCCCACAGGGGCAATTCAAAGAATTTTTGGAGCTAGGAGCTAAGGACAGAACTGAGATGATGAAAGAAATCTTTAACTTACAAAAAGTTTGATCTATCAGAATCTATTGCTCATATCAAAAGAAAAAAATAATGAGCAACTAAGTTTTGAAGAAGGAGCTCTTAAAGGTTTTGAAGAAGTAAATGAAGAAGTTATAGAATCACAAAAAGATATATTAAAAAGTAGAAAAAGATAAACAAAAATGCTATAGAAACAATTTTTCAATCAATTAAAAAAGCATTACGAACATCTCAAAAGTTTAAAATCAGACTTCGAACTTTTTAGAAAATAAGAAAAAAAGAGTTTCAACAGCTTCACTTACAAAAAAACTCATTTGACATATTAGATAAAAAGTCAACAGATATGAGAAAATAGAAAAAAATATTCAAAAATCTATTAGAAAACAAAACAAGATTAACAAAAGAGCTACAATCCTATACTTATAAAAAAGATACAGACACAAAAAAACTCAGGAAGTACAAGAGAAATTAATCAACATCTCTGACAATATAAATTACCTACAAGAGGCTTATGAAAAACTTTCTGAGACAAAACAAATGGAAGCTGATTTGCAACAGATATTATCCATATTTCCTTTACAAGAGAAACTAATAGAAGAAAAAAGGGAAGAACTATAAAGGGTGCTGAAAAATAGCTGAAGTAGAAAAGGAACTTAAAGATAAAAAAAGGAGCATAATAGCACCACTGAAAGTGAAATAGAAAGGCTCAAAAAAACAACGTATAGATAACCAATTGCTCTTGGAAGTTGGCAATTGGTATGAAAAAGACCATGCCCTTTCTGAAAACAAAAAAACAAACAACAGCAAAAATTCAAGGTATCACAACACAATTAGAAGAAATTACACACGAACTTAGTCTTTTTCGCTCTTCAAAGAGGGATTTGTTTCGATTACAAAGAAAAAATCACTATTGAAAGAGAAAAATATTGAAAAAGGAGAAAAATATACTTCTACAAAAAGCTTAACCAACTGGAACTACAGCGCCAATTATCTCATTACACAAAAAGAACTTCATGAAGGAAATCCTTGCCCTTTGTGTGGATCATCAGAACATCCAAGCATTGCCCATTTTGAAGATGTTAGTACAGAGCTTACAGCCACTCAAAAAGCAATAAAAATCCTTGATTCCCAACAAGAGCAGTTACAACAAAGCCTTTTACAGATAGAAAAACTGTAGATAAAAAACATTTTTGAAAAACAAATCCAATCAGAAAAGGAAATAGCCTTGCAAACAGAAAAGAACAGTTGGCACATCATGCCAAGTTCATTTGGGGCGAATTTTTCCAAAGAAGATCGTACTATCTTTGACAAAAAGCGCCAATTTGCCACTACCTTAGAGCAACAGATAGAAACCAAAGAGGCGCATCGCAAAAAGCTCCAAAGAGATTGAAGACCTCCAAATCACAATAGAAAAGTACAAAAAAGGATTAGAAAAATATCTATAAGGAAATAGCTACCTTGAGGGACATATAGCCAGCCGAAAAAGAAAGTCTAAAAGTATATAATTTTGAAGATTATAAAGATAAGGACTTTGAATTTGTTCAAAAACATATCAGTTCGTAACAAAGACCAATAAATATATAGAACAAACTTACACCTCCCTTTATTGAGGAGAAAAACCGCTTAGCTCCTCTACAATCCCAATATGAAGCTCAACTAAAAGCCACTTGTGAGCTCCTTGAGAAATGGGAAAAAGGAGTACACTTGCGTAGAAAGTTCTTTAGAAAAATATCTTGACACAGGAACATACAACCATAGAAGAAGTTACCGATATCTTAAGTATTCCCATAGACATAGAAGACAATAGACAAAAATACAAAAATTTTAGAATACGCTATCAGGTACTACATGAACAAATTCTTGAATTAGAAAATAAATTTACTTCTGTCTCTTTTGATACTAATGCTTTTTAGAAATAGAAAACCAATATATAAACAAAGAAAAAGAAGTAAAAAACACATAATGAATATTGTGTAAAAGCTTGAAAGCGAATTGACCTGCCTTGAGAAAGCTCTCCTGCTAAAAAGAGATAGAAAAGCGAGTGAAACTGCTCTCTCAGCGCAATGAGAACATTAAACTGCTAGACAACCTTTTTCGAGGACAGGGTTTTGTACAATATATTTCATCCATTTACTTACAGCAACTCTGCCAGCATGCCAATGTTCGTTTTCAACGAATGACCCGTGGACAACTACAGTTACAGTTAGGCGAAAATAATGAGTTTGAAGTAATTGATTTCTCAACGAAGGAAAAAGCCGAAGTGTAAAAACACTTTCAGGAGGGCAAGCTTTTCAAGTATCTCTAAGCCTTGCTTTGGCCTTTAGCCGAAAGTGTACAGAGCAAAGCCAAAGCAGATAAAAATTTCTTTTTCATAGATGAGGGTTTTGGTACCCAAGATAGTGAGTCTATCAATATAGTTTTTCGAGACAATCACAGGACTACTCAAAGACAACCGCATTGTGGGAATCATCTCACATGTGGAAGAACTCAAGGAGCGCATCCTCTCTCTCGACCATTACTAAGGATAACGAAAGAGGAAGTATTATCAAGGGCTGTGAAGGATGAAGAATGAAAAGTGAAGAGGAACAAACTATTATTACCTGTTACTTGTTATTTATCACCTAATTTTTTTCTGCCCTTTTGTCAGTTATACACCTAATAAAAAAATAAAAAGAATATGAATTTTACTGAAATTGAACGCAAATTTTTGGTTGAGAATACTGATTTCATCTCTCAATCATACAAAAGCACTGTTATTATACAGACTTACTTTCTCAACTCAGACCCTTTACGAACAGTACGAGTGCGTATCAAAGGGGAAAAAGTTATCTCACCATCAAAGGAAAAAGCGAAGATGGCATTAGTCGATTCTGAATGGGAGAAAGAAATTCCTTTAAGTGAAGCACATGCACTATTACCTCTGTGTGAGCCCTTTCCCATAGAAAAGACCCTGATACGAAGTTCTTGTAGGTCAGTCCTTGTGGGAGATCGACGTCTTTCATGGAAAAACCAAGGACTTATTCTGGCCGAGATAGAACTCATGACACAGAAGCAACTTTTGAAAAACCCGATTGGATAGGAAAAAGAAGTTACCGCTGAAGCTCTACTACAATAGCTATCTAAGCAAACACCCTTACAATGAGTGGTAATCCCCAAAAACACAAAAAAAGCTGACAAATTGACATATTTTTAAAAATGGCACACTTTGTGCACTAAAGCAGACAGATATTATAAATTAAATAAGATCAATATGAGTGTAAAAATTAAAAACCATTAGCTGATAGAGTGCTTATAGAACCAGCACCAGCTGAAACTACCACTGCTTCAGGTATTATCATTCCTGACACAGCACAAGAAAAAACCTCAAAAAGGAAAAAGTAGTTGCTGTAGGAGCAGGTACTAAAAGAAAAATCCTATAACTGTAAAAAGTAGGAAATACTGTGCTCTATGGCAAATATGCAGGTACAGAACTAAAATTAGAAGGAAAAACCTACCTTATCATGAGAGAAAAATGATTTGTTAGGAATCTTAGAATAATCTAATACAACCTTAAATATGTTCTATACTTTTACAACTCAATGCAAAACTACGACCCTTTGACAGACATGATTTAGAAGATCTCATAGATGAATTTCTCTCGAAGAGAATTTAGGAAATACCTCTGGTGGGGGCAACTCTAATGTCAAAAGAGGGAGAAATAGAATATTGTGATATAGAAATAGAACTCAATGACACTCCTAATATAGTAGAGAGATTACTACAAAAAAATTAGAAGAGATAAGGGTTCCCAAAAGGCTCTAAGCTATACAATGAAGACTGCTCCTATGAGATAGGTTCCTTAGAAGGTTTAGGACTCTATATCAATGGCACTGATTTGCCAGAACAAGTGTATGAAACTTGTGATATCAATATAGTCTTCGACACTATCTCTGAGACTTTAAAAGATGTTTTGGTTCTTACTTCCTATCATGAAGGAAACAATGATACTGCCTTTGTATTTCTATGTAAAAGGAAGTTTTTGCAGAAGCTAAAGAACGAATCAAAGACTTTGTAACCTCTTATCCTTTGTGAAAAAGTGTAGAATTATTCAAATCGCTTAAATGAGTAAAAAAATAAAAAAATAAAAAAACATGGCAAAAAGATATAAAATTTGATATTGATGCACGTGATGGCTTAAAAAAAGGAGTAGATGCTCTAGCCAATGCTGTAAAAGTAACTCTTGGTCCTAAAGGACGTAATGTTATTATTAGCAAATCCTTCGGTGCTCCTACCGTTACCAAAGATGGAGTTACTGTAGCTAAGGAAGTAGAACTTCCTGATGCTCTTTGAGAATATGGGAGCACAAATGGTTAAGGAAGTAGCTTCCAAAACCAATGACCCTAGCTGGAGATGGTACTACTACTGCTACTGTACTTGCACAAGCTCATTGTACGTGAAGGACTTAAAAACGTAGCACGCAGGTGCCAACCCTATGGATCTAAAGCGCGGTATTGATAAGTCTGTAAAAGCTATCGTAAAATGAATTGGCCAAACAAAGCCAAAAAAAGTAGGAGATTCTATTGACAAAATTCGTCAGGTAGCAGCTATCTCTGCCAACAATGACGAAGCAGTAGGAGAACTTATTGCTGATGCTTTCAAAAAAAGTAGGCAAAGAAGGAGTGATCACTGTAGAAGAAGCTAAAGGTACCGATACTTATGTAGATATCGTAGAAGGTATGCAGTCTCGATCGTGGTTATCTTTCCCCTTACTTTTGTAACCAACTCAGAAAAATGATTGCTGAGCTTGATAATCCTTTTATCCTTCTATATGATAAGAAGATTTCAACTATGAAGGACTTGCTTCCTATCTTGGAACCTGTAGCTCAGTCTGGTAAATCACTTTTAATCATCGCTGAAGATATTGATGGAGAAGCTTTGGCAACCCTTGTGGTTAACAAATTGCGTGGTGCCTTACGTATCGCTGCTGTAAAAGCTCCTGGCTTTGGTGATCGCCGCAAGGCAATGCTTGAGGATATTGCCATCCTTACCGGAGGTACTGTTATCGCCGAAGAAAGAGGCTTTACTCTTGAAAAATGCTACTGTAGATATGCTCGGTCGTGCCGAACGTGTAGCTATAGACAAGGACAATACTACAATTGTAAATGGAGCTGGTAAGAGTGAAGAAATTCAAGCACGTGTAGGACAAATCAAAGCTCAGATAGAAGTAACTACTTCGATTATGACAAAGAAAAACTTCAAGAACGCTTGGCTAAGTTGGCTGGTGGGGTAGCTGTTCTCTATGTAGGAGCTCCTTCTGAAGTGGAAATGAAAGAAAAGAAAGACCGTGTAGATGATGCCCTACATGCTACTCAGTGCTGCTGTAGAAGAAGGTATTGTTGCAGGTGGTGGGGTTGCTCTCTCCGTGCAAGAAATGTACTTCATAAAATCAAAACTGAAAAACAGTGATGAAGTTACTGGTATCCAAATCGTATACCGTGCAGTGGAAGCCCTCTACGTACTATCGTAGAAAAATGCTGGTGGTGAAGGTTCTGTAGTGATTGCCAAAGTATTGAAAGCAGAAATTCTTTTGGATACAACGCCAAAAACAGAAAAAAATACGTAGATATGTTCCGTGCAGGTATCATTGACCCTAAAAAAAGGTAACTCGTGTAGCTTTGGAAAAATGCTGCTTCTGTAGCTGGTATGATCCTTACCACTGAGTGCTCTTTAGTAGATATCAAAGAAGATACTCCTGCTATGCCTCCTATGGGTGGAGGAATGCCCGGAAATGATGTAATCAATCTGTATCCGTACATTCATAATAATCCGAAAACCCGTCAATCGCTTTGGCGGGTTTTCTTCTTTCATACCTCAAACTTACAGAAAAACCAATCTCTTATTCGCATACCTTCTTTTTAACAAATTATTGACAATAAGAACACTATTGTTTCAAAAAATATAGTACTTTTTGTCTCATAAACTCACTATATATAATATTGATAATCAATATTATATTGTATAATATTCATTATCAATCAGCTAAAAGAATTTTCTATGTACTTAATCTTTGATACAGAGACCACAGGGCTGCCCCTGCAACTACAATGCACCTATCAGTGATAGTGAAAACTGGTCTCGTGCCGTACAGATTGCTTGGCAATTGCACGATGAAAAAGGGAGCCTTTTTAGAACATAAAGACTTCCTAATAATCCCTGATGGCTATACTATTCCCTACGATGCAGAGCGTATCCATGGAATTTCTACCGAATTGGCCACTGAGCAGGGAGTAAGCATTCACAAGGTATTCGAAGAATTCGAAAAAGCACTTTCCAAAACACAATACATAGTAGGGCAGAATATAGGCTTCGATATCCATATCATGGGTGCCGAATTCTATCGGTATGGGGTAAGTACCGTTTTGGACAAACTGCCTATATTAGATACATGTAGCGAGCTTACGGCTGAATTATGCAAAAATTCCTGGTGGACGTGCAGGAAAGTTTAAGTACCCCAACCTCACCGAGCTACATGAGTTTCTCTTTGGAACTCCTTTTGCTGAAGCTCATAATGCTACTGCCGATGTGGAAGCTACTGCTCGTTGTTTCTTTGAACTCTTACGCAGAAATGAAGGTTTTTTCCTCCTCGACAATCTCCCCAGAGGCTATACTACTTTATCCAAGAAAACCACCCTCCCCTATTTCTCTTTGGGGGTTAAAACATATCAACCTAAAATCGGCCTCTGAAAAAACTAAAAAAGTAAGGAACAGAGAGGACTTTTCCGACTCTGAGATTAGCGAAAAATCTCGCCCTTTTACAATCGGCTCCCTTTGCTCATCTGCACAACCATTCTCAACATTCCGTATTGCAGTCTACTGCATCTATAGCCGACTTAGTAAATGCTGCCGCAAAGAGCAGATGCCAGCGGTAGCGCTGACTGACCATGGCAATATGATGGGAGCTTTCCACTTCACCAAGGAGGTTGCCAAGTATAACAAAGAAGCTAAAAGCCAAGAATGCCTGAGCCCAGGAAGAGGGGAATACACCTACCCATACCCTACTCAAAACCTATCATTGGTTGTGAGTTCTATGTCTGTGAAAAACCATTTAGATAAAACAAAGAAAAGACAATGGCTATCAGATAGTTCTCTTAGCGAAAAACAAAGAAGGGTATCAAAAATCTAATTAAAATGGCATCTATCGCCTATACAGAAGGATTTTATTATGTACCTCGTATAGATAAAGAAATCGTACAGCGCTATAAAGATCAGGTCATTGCACTCTCTGGAAATCTCCAAGGTGAAATACCCTCTAAGATTCTCAACCAAGGAAACCGACAAGCAGAAGAGGCCTTGTTGTGGTGGAAGGAACTCTTCCAAGATGATTTCTATATAGAACTAATGAGACATGGACAAGAGGACGAAAAATCGGGCGAATACTGTCCTTATAGAATTAGCTAAAAAACATGCCATCAAGCTTGTAGCCACCAATAACACTTATTATATCAATCCTAAAGATGCCAATGCCCATGATATTTTGCTTTGCGTAAAGGATGGAGAAAAACAAGCTACCTCCATAGGACAAGGGCGAGGTTTCCGCAATGGGCTGCCCAATGAGGAATATTATTTCAAATCCTCCGAACAGATGAAAGAACTCTTCAAGGATATCCCTGAGGCAATTCTTTCCATACAAGAGATTATTGACAAAATTACTCCTTACGAACTGGCACGAGATATTCTTTTACCTAAATTTTCCATTCCCAAGGAATTTCAAGTAGAGGATGACCCGACAGGCAAAAAGGGAGAAAATAAATATCTAAGACACCTCACTTACATAGGTGCCGAAAAGCGCTATAAAGAGCTTACTGACGAAATTCGAGAACGTATTGATTTTGAGCTTTCTATTATAGAAAAAACAGGATATCCTGGATACTTCCTCATTGTGGAAGACTTTTATCACTGCCGCACGCAATATGGGAGTCTCTGTAGGCCCTGGGCGTGGGTCTGCTGCGGGTTCTGCTGTGGCTTACTGCTTGGGAATCACCAATATAGACCCTATCGCTTACGACCTACTTTTTGAGCGTTTTCTCAACCCCGATCGTGTGAGCATGCCCGATATTGATATTGACTTCGAGGATGACGGACGTGGTCGGGTATTGACTATGTAATAGGTAAATATGGAGCCAACCAAGTAGCTCAAATATCTACCTATGGCACTATGGCTGCTAAATCATCTATAAGAGATACTGCACGTGTTTTAGATCTTCCGCTGAAGGATGCTGACCAGATTGCCAAACTTGTTCCTAATATTTCTCTCAAAAATCTTTTCTCTCCTGATGAAGAACTTAAGGAAAAAGGTAGGGAGTGATTTCCCAAAAGTCACTGAACTGAAGAAAATTGCACAAGGGCATGATCTGGCTGCCAAGACAGTACAACAAGCTTGTATCTTGGAAGGATCAGTGCGTAATACAGGAATTCATGCCTGTGGGGTTATCATCACTCCCTGATGATATCACCAACTTCGTTCCTGTGATGCTTGCCAAGGACTCAGACCTATTCGTTACCCAGTTCGACAACTCTGTTGTGGAAAGTGCAGGACTACTGAAGATGGACTTCTTGGGACTAAAGACCCTAACTATCCTTAAGGATGCGGTATCTTTGATCCAAAAAACGACATAACATCACTCTGGATATAGAAGAAATTCCCTTAGATGATGTCCCTACCTATGAGCTCTTTCAGCGTGGTGAGACCATTGGCATTTTCCAATACGAATCCCTGGTATGCAAAAACACATGCGAGAGCTCAAGCCTACTGTTTTCGGGGATCTTATCGCTATGAATGCCCTCTACCGACCAGGACCTATGGATTATATCCCAAGTTTTATCCATCGTAAGCACGGGAAGGAACCTATCACTTACGACTTGGCTGATATGGAAGAATACCTCAAGGATACCTATGGGATCACTGTATACCAAGAACAGGTAATGCTTCTTTCTCAAAAAGTTGGCTGGTTTCACTAAGGGGGAAGCCGATAAGCTCAGAAAGGCAATGGGAAAAACTCAAGGATGTCTTGGCCGAGATGAAGCCTAAGTTTATCGAAGGAGGAGGTAAAAAGGGCATCCTGCCGAGACTCTAGAAAAGATATGGAAAGACTGGGAAGCCTTTTGCCAGCTATGCCTTCAATAAGTCGCACTCCACTTGTTATGCATGGATTGCCTACCAGACAGCTTACCTGAAGGCAAAACTATCCAGCTGAATTCATGGCGGCAGTGCTCTCCAACAACATGAACGATATCAAGTCCATCAGTTTTTTTCCTTTCCGAATGTCACCGTATAGGAATCAAGGTACTCAGCCCCGATGTGAACGAATCTGAATATAAATTCACTGTAAACAAAGAGGGAGCTATACGTTTTGGAATGGGAGCTGTCAAGGGATTAGGCAAGGCTGCGGTAGATACAATTGTAGAGATCAGAAAGTCTGGCCCTTACAAATCTGTCTTTGATATGGTAAAACGTATAGACCTCAAGTCAGCCAACAAGAAGGCTTTCGAGAGCCTTGTTTTAGCTGGAGGATTTGACTCTTTTCCAGAGGTACATCGGGCACAGTTTTTCCACCAAGAACCCTCAGAAAAATATGGTTTTCTTAGAGAAAATACTCCGCTATGGTGCCAAGGCACAAGAAAGTGCTAAGTCCATACAACTGAGCCTCTTTGGAGACAGTCCTGAAACCCAATTCCCAGAACCCAAAATGCCCAAAACAGAGGAATGGAGTCCTATGGAAAAAACTTCATCGTGAAAAAGAAGTTGTCGGAATCTATATCTCTGGACACCCTTTGGATATCTTCCATTACCAATTAAAGTACCTCTGCAACAAAAGAAGTTATAGAGCTCGCTGAAGGAATTGAAAGGTTTGAAAATCAAGAAGTTAGATTCGGAGGAATTATTACTAAAATAGAACATAAAACCAGTAAGACCGGTAAGGGCTGGGGGCTCTTCACTATAGAAGACTATAGTGGAGGGGCTGAGTTCCGTATCTTTGAGAGGAATACCTCAAGTTTCGTCATTTCCTATGTGAAAACCAATTCGTTTTTTTATCAAAGCACATATCAGCCCGGGCTATGTCAATAAAGAGGAGTCCGAAGTGCCCCTAAGATGAACTTTACTTTTGTTGATTTCTTAGAAAACACCCTTAGTCTCGTACGTAAGTTGCAGATAGCCACCGAACTAAAAAGAAATCAATAAAGTAAATATTGATGCTTTCAAGGAGTTTCTTCAGGAATTTCAGGGAAATACTCCTATAAGTTTCCTTTATCATTGGAGAAAAATGAGAAAAATCGAATTGACGCTGAACTGCCCCCATTCTAAAAATAGCTATCAGCAAGGAACTCTTCGATTGGCTTTCTGCCTCTCATATGCCCTATCGTATTAATGACGAAGATCGTTGGCTCAATACCTTACAAGAAGAAAAAGCCTACCCTTGCTCTAGATACAGAAATCATAATAGAGGAATTTTCTGAGATTGAATAGTAAGGTTTCTCATTCTTTTCGCTTGCTCTTAATTTGCAATATTGATTATCAATTGTGCTTTTTGTTTTTTTAAGACTTTATAGTAAATATGTTTTCTCAACTATTTTCTACAAGATATTAGCATACAGAACATTAGAGAATCTCATATTTCTCTAAGAATAGCTTACAAGTACTTATGAAACCTCAAAGGAGTAATTAATCCTTAAAAATTTTTATTTTTTTCAGATAAAGGAAGTATATTTGCACTCTGATTAAAAACAGCAAACAATGATTAGGAAAAATAGTATTTTTTTCTTTTTAAGTGTAGGGATTTCTATGCCCATTTCGGCACAGATACAGAATCTGAATTTGGATCAGCTCTCCAATATCAATGTGGATCAGCTCTCCAATGAGCAGATACAGGCTTTTTGGGATAAAGTACAAGCCCAAGGATACTCTATTACAGACTTGGAAACAGCCGCTCGAGTAAAAGGAGTCCCTGTCTCCCAGATCAATAAGTTGCGCCAACGTATCATGACACTTTCTTCCTCTACCAACAAGAAAAAAATGCTACAACCAACAAGAATAACACTCCAGAACAAGAAATCTTTGGACGTACAGGTAAGGAATACAAAAGAGATACCTTGGCACCTACAAAGAAAAAGCTGTGTCTTTGGGTATGACTTTTTCAAAAATCCTAAGATTTCCTTCACTCCTACAATTAATGTACCTACTCCTGAGAGTTACATCATCAACACAGGAGATGAACTCTTGGTAGAAGTATGGGGAGCTGCTGAGAGCTCTACTACACAAAAAGGTAGATAACCAAGGAAATATTATCCTTCCTATGGCTGGAAAAAGTCCATGTAGGAGGTCTTAATTTCGTAGAAGCTAAGGCGAAAAATCAATAGTGCTTTTACGCAAAATATACGCAGGTATTTCTGCTCCAGAAGGAGTTATTCCAAAGTATACACTGGAGTTTCTATAGCCAACATTCGTACTGTGAAAGTCAATATCATTGGCGAAGTAGAAGCACCAGGCACTCTCTCTCAGTGCCCTATCCACCGTCATCAATGCACTCTATGCCAGTGGAGGCCCCTACTGAGAATGGTTCTTTTAGAAATATTGAGGTAGTCCGTGGAGGAAAAAAACTGTTGCTCACTTGGATATCTATAGTTTCTTACTCAAAGGTTCACAGGAAGGGAATATCAACCTTCTTGACCAAGACGTTATCATTGTCCCTCCTTACAAAAACCAAGTGGAAGTGATCGGATTTGTAAAAGAGAAGGACTCTATGAGGTAAAAAGATGGAGAAAAACTTACGGCTCTAATAGACTATTTTGGTGGATTCAAGTCCAATGCATACAAGGATAATTTAATAGTAGAACGTATCGTTGGAGCTAAGCGCAAGTAAAAAGAAGTCTCTCTTAGCCAAGCACAAAGTTTTTCTATACAAGGTGGAGACAAGTTATTGATACACCGCCTTTCAGATATTTTTCCACAACAAACTTAGTATCACAGGTGCAGTATACCAGCCAGGAATTATGCCTATTCAGAGGGTATGACTGCCTTAGACCTCATCAATAGAGCCGCTGGAGTACGTGATGAAGCTTATCTCAATCGAGCTATTCTTTTTAGAACTATTGATAGAGTGGATAGACAGAGTGTCAATTTTTCTCTTAAAGATATCTTAGATAAAAAAACAGACCATAGCCTTACAACCCAATGATAGTCTACATGTATATGGCAAAGACAGTCTAAGTATAAAACCTATGGTACGTATAGAAGGAGCTGTACGCAAACCGCAGAAGTTTCCTTTTGCTAAGGGACTCAAAGTCGAAGATTTAGTGATTATGGCAGGTGGTTTCACTGAAAATGCAGACAAGACACATCTGCAAGTAGCACGACAGCTCAATGACACTAACTTCAAAAACCATCAGTAAGATATATGACATCACCCTATCTGAGGGAGTCCCCACAGAAACTATAGAACTGGAGCCTAATGACATTGTCACTGTTCGCTACCAACAAGGATATACTCCCCAGCAGATTGTAAAAGTAGAGGGAGAAGTTTCTTTCCCTGGGTTCTATGCCATCCTTTCCAAAGAAGAACGTATCTCTAACCTTATAGAACGTGCTGGAGGCTTAGCCCCTTATGCCTATATAGAAGGAGCTACCTTGGTTAGAAAAAAAGGAAAGGAAAAAGATGAAAAAACTCAAGAGAAAAGACTCAATGAACTAAAGAAAATTGATAAAGAATTATCCATTATTGAGACAAAAAAATACTGATGAGGATAAGAATAAAGACAAAAGATATTACAAAGACTAAGAAAGTAAATCAGGAAGAAGATACTGAGGAGGAAGAACTCTCTGAATATCGTGTAGGAATCAATCTAAAAGAAGATCATGGAACACAAAGGTTCCTACCAGGATCTAATCCTCAAGGATGGAGATGTACTTATTGTTCCTTCTGAAAAAAACAAACTGTTGAGGTTAAAGGATTGGTACTGGCTCCTTCCTTAGTACGTTATGAAAAAGGAAAATCCACTCGATCATATATCAATAGTGCAGGAGGCTTCTCTGACAAAGCTCAAAAATCGGTGTATGTAATGTATGCCAATGGAGATGTAAAAGGAACCAACCGCTTTCTTTTCTTTAAGAGCTATCCTAAAGTAGCTCCTGGAGCTGTTGTTATCGTTCCTGAAAAACCTGAGAAGAAAGGACTTACCACTACTGAAACAGTAAGTATCACCACGGCTCTAACCACTTTAGCTATTTTAATCTATAATACATTCAAATAATTATGAGTCAGGATATTCAAAAAGATGATGAAATAGATTTACTTGCTCTACTACAAAAATATGGCAAGGGAAAAAGACAATTTTTAAAGTGTTTCTTAGTTTTTCTTTGTTATAGGAGTCTTTATAGCCATTTTTTTCTAAGAAGGAATACACAGCCACTTCACTTGTATTAGCTCAAGAGAGCAATACCTCTGGAAGCAACCTCTCTGGATTAGCTTCTTTGGCTGGAATCAACCTCAGCAGTGGGAGCTCTGACCTTATCTCTCCTAAGCTTTTATACCAGTATTGTCCAGAGCATTCCTTTCCTTCGGAAAAATGATACAAGCCCGCATCAAAGTACAACAAAGTAATACACCTATTACTTATCAGGAATATTACCAAAAATATGATAAGGGAAATTTCTTAGATATAATACAGAAATATACCATAGGGCTCCCTCTCTTATTGTAGATAAGGTTACTCCTTCTGAGGAAAAACACTCCACAGTATACTACCTCAGAAAAAGATACCTTAGAGGTGTATCCCTCACTCGTGAGGAAAGAAACCTTTTTGAATTTTTAAAAAAGCCAACTAAAAATTACCAATAATGACAAAGACAATACTGTAAGTCTTTTCTTTCTCCATGGAGGATCCTATAGCAGCAGCACAGATGCTTGAACAAGCAAAAATTGCCTTCAAGAAACTATTATTGAATTCAAAAACACGTAAAGCTAAAAAAACAATTAGAGTTCATACAAAAACAATATGAGGAGGCTGAAAGATCTTTCAAAGAAAAACAAATCCGATTAGCTGCTTTTCAAGATAGTAATAGAGGACTTATCACAGCAGTACCTATGACACGACAATCACAGCTACAATCGGACTATAACTTAGCATACAATCTCTATGTAGAATTGGCTAAACAGTATGAAAACCAAAAAAATAAAAAGTTCAAGAAGATACACCTGCTTTCATTACTATAGAGCCTGTAAGTATTCCTTTGGAAAAATCAAAACCTAAAAAAAGGAATGATCATTGCTATTTGGGGCTTTTTTTAGGAATTGTTATAGGAATTGGCACTATTTTTGCTAAGGACTTTATGAAAGCTATGAAAAATAGATCTGCAGTACCTGCTCAAGAGTAGTCACTGTCTTTTTCAAAAAAATAAGATACAAACTTTATTACAACTATTATGAGTTTAAATAAGAATTCTGTTTTAGGATACGCTACCCTTATCATGATTCTATTCGGACTAATTCTCATGGGATTGGGTATTTTTTTCGTTATGAGGAAGTTGCAGGATGGGGATTTGCTACCACAGGAGCTGGTTTTCTTAGCCATCGCTTGGGTATTTGATTCTCTAAAAGGGAGGGTATAAAATAGAATATTAAAATATAAACTATAAAATGTCTGAATTTCAACCTATTCCAAAGGCTTACATCTGTAACCCTTTGCAACATAAGACCTATTTAATCAATGGAGAGCTTAGGGAGTGGACAGGTGCTTATGATGAAGTCTATTCCACTATTTCTCTACCGAAGTGTATGCACCCACATTGGTAGGTAGTGTGCCTCACTTGGACAAAGAACAAGCCTTGGAAGCCTTGGAGGCTGCTGCCAATGCTTTTTGGGGAAAGGAAATGGTTTATGGGCTACCATGAGAGTTAGGATCGTATAGAAATCTTAGAGCGATTCACTGAGAAGATGAAGACCAAACGGGATGAAGTCATCCACCTGATGATGTGGGAGATTGGGAAGACCATTAGTGAATCTCAGAAAGAATTTGACCGTACTATTGAGTATATCTATGATACCATAGAAGAGTATAAAAAAATTAGATCGTGATAGTGCACATTTTCAGAAAAGAGATGGCGTATACGCTCATATTCGCCGGGGCCCTCTGGGAATTGTATTGTGCTTAGGCCCCTATAACTATCCGCTTAATGAAGCTTTTGCACTGCTAATTCCCGCACTTCTGATGGGAAATACAGTTATCTATAAGCCGCCCAAGTATGGAGTACTGCTCATCACTCCTTTGTTAGAGATTTTCAAAGAATGTTTCCCAAAAGGGGTTATCAATATTATCTTCGGACGTGGGCGAGAGATTGCTACTCCTATCATGGAAACTGGCTGTGTAGATGTCTTAGCCCTTATAGGCAATAGTCGCTCGGCTATTGCTCTTCAGGACAAGCATCCTCACAAGAATCGCTTGCGACTTATCTTAGGGTTGGAGGCCAAAAACCCAGCTATTATACTCCCTGATGCAGATATAGAACTAGCGGTAAATGAGTGTGTTGCAGGAGCTCTAACCTTCAACGGGCAGCGTTGTACAGCTCTGAAAATCATCTATGTGCACAATGCTATCAAAGAAGAGTTTCTTTCTAAGTTTACCGAAAGAGTTGATGCACTGCCTTTTTGGAAACCCTTGGGAGCTAAATGTAAAACTCACTCCCCTACCTGAGCCTGACAAGCCGCAGTATATCCAAGATCTGATAGATGATGCTCTAAGCAAAGGAGCTAAAAATACTGAATAAAAAAAGGTGGAGAACGTAGTGAAAACTTTTATATTCCCAGCAGTATTAGCCCCTGTAACCCCTGATATGCGTGTATACCAAGAAGAGCAATTTGGTCCTGTAGTGCCTGTTCGTTTTTTTCTCTGATATAGAAGAAGTAAGGCAGGAGATAGCCGACTCTCACTATGGACAACAGGTGAGTCTCTTTGGAAAAGATATATATACCTTAGCCCCACTAATTGACAATTTGGTCAATCTCGTATGCCGTGTGAACCTTAACAGTCTGTGCCAGCGAGGCCCTGATGTATTCCCTTTTACAGGACGAAAAGGATTCGGCTGTGGGAACCCTCAGTGTATATGATGCTCTCCGCTCGTTCTCCATCCGTACATTCGTAGCATCAAAGGACAACCCTTATAACAACGAGATTTTGGAGAACCTACTCAAAAACGGGGATATCTAATTTCGTTCACAACGATTATGTATTATAGAATATTTTGATTTTTAATATATTATCATGAAATTGTTTATCATTAGTATCTATTATTTTAGCCCTATGTATTTTAGGTATGGCTATCAAAAATATGGGCTAAAAAAAGATGGCAAGTTTTTCAGGTACTTGTGCCAGCCAAAACCCTCATCTAAACCCCGAGGGGACACCTTGCAGTTTCTGTGGGAGACTCCTGAAGAGGCAGAATGTCGAAAAATCATAAACTATGTAAGTCAGCTATTTTCTCAAGTAGCTGATTTTTATTATACTAACCCCAGATCATGAAGCCTGAAGCCTTTAATTTCCCTTTTGTTTCTAATCCTCTTAGGGATATGCTTAGGAATTATTATACAAGATACATGGAGTATCCTACCTCCCTTTGTCTGTATATTACTCTCCTTGGGGAGTATTCTATTCCTTTGGGCTTGCTTCTACCTACTAGAAAAATTTCAAAAAAACAGCTATCTTTCTATGTGGATTGTCCATAGGAGCTCTTTGTTATAATGTACATAATCCTGTAAGCAAAAAGATCATTATGTGCAGTTACTTATCCCTGATAAGGAATATACTTTTTTTCTGGAGTAGTTGAAGATATCAAAGGGAGAAAAACTTGTAGTATCCTTAGCTGAAGTTGAAGGAAAAAATGTAGTGGTAAGATCTCTCTATTTCTGAAAGATTCATTGAATCCCACCGCGTGTGGCAAATCTATACTATGCCATAGTAAGCTCTCGCCTATCCCTGCTTCTGGTGATATTTATCATTTTGATTATAAGAAATATATGCAGTATCAGGGAATCTTCTGGAGAGGATACCCCTCTTACTACAAACTAAGTGATTATCCCTATTTTTCTATTACCCTATGGGCTAAGCAACTACAGAATAAACTTTCTATAGTTCTTGACAAGGAGCCTTTTTCTAAAGACTCCAGGGCAGTACTCAAGGCCTTAGTATTAGGAATACGCACAGATAGCCATTTGGAAATCTATCAACAATATATAGATGCTGGTGCAGTACATATTTTAGCCATCTCTGGGCTACATATTGGGATTATCACTTTCTTCTTAACCAGTTTACTGACTCTCTTTGTCCCCAAAAAGGTACAAACTCATTAGGATAGGAATCCTTTTTATGCTGTTTATCTTTCTATAGTCTCCTGACTGGTTTTTTTCTGCCTCAGTACTCAGAGCAGTCCTCATGTTTGGCTGCTATAGTATTGCTTATCTTATGGAAAGCAGAAGAGCCCGATATGATAGCTTACTACTCTCTGCCTTTATTCTACTACTGTGTAAGCCTACTTTTTCTATTTGAGGTAGGATTCCAGCTGAGCTATATGGCTGTACTCTCTATTGAGTTCTTTTCTTCCCTATTTTAACAAATATGTATATTTTGAGGACAAACTCTTGAATTTTTCACCAATATTATCAAAGTAAGTATTGCTGCTCAGATAGGTGTTTTTCCCTTATCCTTATATTATTTTTCACCAATTCGCAGGATTATTCCTGCTACCAATATCCTTATTCTCCCTCTCTTAGGAGGAATATTAGCAATAGGTATTATTGTTGTATTGCTATCCTATAAGGGATGGGTGACCTCAGGACTTATCTACTGTTATGATACGATTCTCCACCTGATGAATAAAAATTATTGCTTGGGTAGCCTCCGTAGAGCATATGGTGATACGCGATGTCTATTTTGATAAGATCCTTCTTTGGCTCTGCTATCTGTGTATTATAGGAGGAGCTATATACCTAAAAGATAAGAAAGATAACTTTCTTATACCTTTCTCTATTCTCTCTGTTACTGATGCAAAGTTATCTCTTTTTTATTTGAAATATGAAAGTATTCATACTGAACAGCTTATTGTATTTCAACAATATAAGAAAACCATCATTGCCTCCCAAGTAGGAAAAGCAAGCTACCTTTTTATCTGTCTGATACCTTGGAGATTCCTACAAAACTTCTTCAAAATTTCCATACCCAACAGCAGCTACAAGAGATTCATTATGAATCTATTAGAAATATTATCCCCTTTAAGAATGATTTTCTCACCATCATTGATGCTCCACTTTACTTAGATCGTTCCTTCCCTACTGACTATATCTTGCTTAGGAATAGTCCCAAAATCCATTTGGAAAAAAATTCTTATCCACTATCCAGCCTAAAAATGCTCATTGCAGATGGGAGCAATCGTCCTTTTATCGTAGAAAAATGGAAACTTACTTTGCCAAAAGCTACACATTCCCTTCCATTATACCAAAGAAGATGGAAACTTATCTCTTTAGTGTATACATTTGGTTTCTCACCTGTTCAAATTCTGTCAATATTTCTTCAAAAAACAGCTTCTACACTTTTCTCCTCGTGAATAAGGCTACTCACCTGCCCTATTTCCAGCTCTCCTTCGTCCAAATTTCCCTCAAACATCCCCATTCGGGTACGCCCTTTTCCCAATAATTCTCTAAGCTTCTCAGGTGTTGCTTCTCCACTGTGGTAAAAGCATTTCTATCTGAGCATAGAAAGGATTCTTCAGTAAGCGCACAGGAGATAATTCTTTTAAAGTCAAAACGGTATCGCCTTCTTTCGCCTTAATAACCTCTTCTTTGAAGCGCTGATGAACCGTTGCTTCTTTTGTAGCTATAAAGCGACTGCCCATCTGTATGCCTTCTGCCCCTAAGGCCATGGTAGCATACATCCCCCTACCTGTAGCAATCCCTCCAGCCGCTATGACAGGTATATCCACAGCACTACATACCTGAGGGGTAAGTACTAAGGTGGTAGTCTCTTCTTTTCCATTATGGCCTCCTGCTTCGAATCCTTCGGCCACCACCGCATCTACTCCTGACGCTTGTGCCTTGAGAGCAAACTTGCTACTGCTGACCACATGTACAACTCTTGATGCCTCGCTCTTGTAACTGTGCTGTCCAAAGGGAAGGATTCCCCGCAGAAGTAAAGACCACTGGTACTCCTTCCTCCATAATCACCTCCATAGTATGTGCACTATTTTGATACATTATAGGTACATTTACCCCAAAAGGCTTGGAGGTATGTGCTTTGCACTGTCTGATCTGAGTACGCAATTCCTCGGCCGACATAGAACCAGAACCCAACAATCCCAGCCCTCCAGCGTTGCTCACCGCTACCACCAAAAGGCCACTGACTTGCCCATATCATTCCTCCCTGAATGATAGGGTATTGTATATTAAATAATTCTGTAATACGTGTTTGCATGACAATAATTATTAATGGTTAATATCTTTTCCTTATAAAGTAGATTAGAGTTGCAAAAGATACAATATTTTTCAAGGGTTTGTCAAGAGTCTATAATAAGAAAGTAGGAATAATTCCTTATCCCTACTTTCCTGGTCAGCAATCAGTGAACATTGTTCATTAATCTTCTAAAAAAATATCTTTAAGATGCTTCATGCTATTGGCAATACTATCCTTAGCCTCGGCAAAATCACCTTTGTCCTATTTTCTTTATCACATTAGTAGCAAAGCCTTTCATCTGTTCGAAAGTGATATGAGGAGGCATCGCCAAGGTATCACGATTGGTATAGATATTTACAAGGGTAGGTCCATCATGCTCAAAAAGCCGCTTTTACAGTAGCATCAAGATCTTCCATTTTACGAACTTCATAGCCCTTTATATTCATCAGATCAGCGAGCTTATCAAAAGGAGGATTTACCATATTGGTCTGCCAATCAAGATAGCCTGATACCTCCATTTCGAGTTTTACCATCGCGAGCGAACGGTTGTTGAAGACAAATATCTTCACTGGATATTGGTACTGCATCAGGGTAGCCAAGTCCCCCAAGAGCATAGAAAGTCCTCCATCACCACACATAGCAACTACCTGTCTACCCTTAGAAGAGGCCGCTGCACCAATGGACATTGGGAGCGCATTAGCCATAGAACCATGGTTGAACGAACCGGTAAGGTAGCGCTTGCCTGTTCCCTTGATAAAGCGTGCTGCCCATACCACATTCATACCTGTATCCACTGTAAAGATAGCATCATCAGCTGCATATCTGTCTAAGAGCTTAGCTGCATACTCAGGGTCTATCTGGTCTACTTCTGTTTTTCCTTGGCATAGTCATCCAATGATTTTTTTCAAGTTCCACATACTCTTTGTGAATTTTCTTTAAGAAACTATCCTCTGTACGAGGAGTCAACTTAGGCAATAGAGCCACAATCGTATCCTTCACATCTCCAGCAAAGCCATAATCCACTTTGGCACGACGACCTATGATATCTGAGCGCTCATCTATCTGAATGATGGTATTTTTCTTAGGCAAGAACTCTGCATAAGGAAAAATCCGTTCCCAGCATGATAAGTACATCTGACTCGGCACAAGCATCATATCCAGAACGATGTCCCTAACAATCCATTCATTCCTGCTATATAAGGGCTATCGACACGATCGAAGAATATTTTACCTCGGAAAAGAAGCTACGATAGGAGCTTTGAGAGTTTCTGCAAGCTGCTCTACCTCTTTCACTGCATATTGGCAACCATGACCACAGTAGAGTGATTTTTTTATGCTTGGTGTCATTGAGCACTGCTGCCAATTTGTCAAGCTCACTGTCAGAGGGGCGCACTACAGGTTTGGCTAAGAAAGTCTGTGTAGCAGTAGGAACTTCTTCCAGGTCAGCTCCTGCCACATCGCCAGGTAAGCCCAAGACAGCCACTCCTTTCTCGTTGATAGCCGTTTGTATAGCACGCTGCATCATGGTAGTGAACTGTTTAGGAGTATTAGCTACATACACATATTTGCTACAATCCTGAAACAATAGGAATGGATTAGTTTCTTGGAACCAGTGAGTACCAAACTTATGAGTGGCACAAGTGCTGGCTATGGCAATCACAGGATTCCCAGAGCGATTGGCATCATAAAGCCCATTGATTAGGTGTACATGCCCAGGTCCAGAGCTACCCATACAACAGCCGATACCGTTGAGCTCGGCATCCATAGAAGCTGCATAAGCTGCTGACTCCTCATGGCGTACGTGTATCCATTCGAGACGCCCATCCCTACGGATAGCGTCATTGACAGGGTTAAGACTATCCCCAGTAATAGCATAGACCCTTTTTTACCCCTGCTTGTACTAACATTTCGACCAATTGGTCAGACACATTCTTACTCATAATTTTTTTATTTCTCTAATTGAGCGACAAAAGTACATATTTTTATTCCTCTTTCCAAATTTTTTTAAAAACAAAATAACAGCGAGGATATTTTTTTGAATGAAGAGTGAAGAACAAAAAAAGCTATTTTTTTAAATGAAGTAAAAAAACATCTACCTGAAATTCAACACATTAAACAACAATACAAGCTATATAAAATTTAACATTTTTACTTAATTAAAATCAAATATTTTCAGTATCTTTGTACTCGAATAAATAATATCTGTAAAAAAACTAAAATTTATTATGAGAAATTTGTATAACTCGCTGAAAAAAATAAAAAAATCTTCTTTAGTGATTTGGAAAAACTATGTTCAGAAAAAGCGATAGTATCTCATAAAAATACAATTCTTAAAACCAGTAAAAACATCCATGAAAGCAAAAAAACTATTTCTCTATTCATTGTCTTTTTGTGAGTATAATTGCTTGCTCGAGTAATGAGGTAAGTGAAACTTATGTATATATCTGCAAGGGACCTAATAGCGCTGCTTATCACTACAATCCTCATTGTAGAGGACTAAGACAATGCTCTACAGATGTAGAAAAAACTCACCGTAAAAAGAAGCTGTAGAAAAAAGGAAGAAAACTATGTGGCTATGAAGACTAAATGGGAATATTTCATTTCTTGGCTTAGTAACCTTTTTTTCTTCCTCTGGGCGTATTGGTAGGACTACCTATGGGGTAAGCCTGATTATATGTATTTTTTTAAGTACCCTTTATCCTTACAAGTATTCTCTTAACCCAAGAGAATATGTCTTTTTATCCTCTTATATATCCCTATTATATGGTTAGCCTTAGCTCAGGGGGCTAAGCGCTGTCATGATCTGGGGAAACAGTGGCTGGTTTCAGTGATTCCTTTCTATTATTTTATTATGCTTTTGAAAGAAGGAGATAAAAAGACTAATTACTACGAAGAATCTCCCAAGTATAGGCACTCTCAAAAGAAGACAGCCTCTGAAAAATAGCCCTCCTTCGGATACTGATACTTCTACACATCAAAAAGAAAGAGAATTCTTATAGTAAATACAATAAGGATTATAGAAAAAAATTATAGTCAAAAAAATACTAAAAATCTATTTCTCCAAAAATCACCTCACTAAGCTTTTTGAGTGAGTGCCTTTCTATGATAGGCACCAAGGGAGGTGGGCTGGGTATGGAGGTTATTTGCCTTATAGAGATCGTAGTAATGAGTAAGGGCTTGCTTAATAGCGGATGTATCGGTTACCGAAAGGGTAATACCCGTTTGGGTCTGGGAGATAATCTCCTTCACATCCCACTGTCGGTAACCAAGGGCTAAAATAGGGCGCTGCGAGGCCATATACTCAAAGAGTTTACCTGGGATGATGCCTTCTGTCTTGGGGTGGTTGATTTCCAAAAAGAAGTAATAACTGAGAGCTTCGCTGTAGTGCCAGTGCTTCGGTATGACTCAGATACCCCTTGTACTCCAAGGAGGAGGTTAGCCCATACTTTTCTATGGCAGCAAAGACTTCCTCGCTTACTTTCCCTGCCAAGCATATACGCAAGTCCTTTCGAAAATCTTCATTTTCTTGCACCATTTCTCCCAATACCTCGCCAAAGAGGCTCAGGATTGCGCTCGGAGAGCAAAAGAGCCTATATGGGAAAGTAAGAAATAAGGAGATAGCGACACTTCCTTGGTAAAAGTATCATCATAACCATTGGTAATCAAAAACAATAGGTTGAGTAGTTTTTCCTGCAAACTCCCGCTGGGTGCTGGGGCTGGTTACAATAATAGTATCGGCTGTCTGCAATACCTTTCGCTCTAAGGTAAGGTGCTTTTCTGCCGATTTTTTTGGTAAGTCTCAGCTGAGAATGGTAGCCTATATTCGTCCAAGGATCGCGAAAAATCAGCAATCCATCGCAGAGAAGGAAATTTTTTTCTTTGAGGTGCAGCCCTATCAGGTGTACACTATGGGGGAGCTGTAGTGATAATGGTATCTATCCCATGTGTGGTAATATAGTCAGATAGATACTTCACTGAGGGCGTACCCAGAACACCCGTGCATCGGGAATAAAGAGATTGCCACGCACCCATAGCAGGCACTTATCCACCCATGAGAGCTTTTTGGTAGGAATAATACCCGCACTTATTTTCTTTGTTTTCTCTTTAGAAAAGAGAGAAGCTATGGAATAAGGTTCCCATATTTTTTTGTTTGGAGTAGGGTTAAGTCTTGTGGAAGGTCATCAGCTATATGTGCATCCACCATAGGATAGGTAGGGTTCTGAGGGGTGTAGATGATGGGTTCTATGCCGAAATCGCGTAGGTACTTGACAAATTTCAGCCAACGTTGTACCCCTGGTCCTCCTGCTGGTGCCCAATAGTAGGTAATTATCAGCACTTCCTTCATCTGCTCTTCCCTATTCTGTTACTGTTTTTTTCCACAAGAGCCCTCACCGAGGCCAATTCTTTGTATCTCTTACGGGCTTCTTCGGCTGGAGAGCCAAAATAAGTCTGGTTGCCTTCGAGGGATTTTGCTAACGCCACTTTGTGCCAAAATGACTGCTTTTTCACCTATGGTCACCCCACTGGTGATACCTACTTGCCCCCATAGGGTAACCCTATCCTCAATCACTACACACCCTGCTATTCCCACTTGGGAAGCGATCAGGCATTCCTCTCCTATGACAGTATCATGCCCCACATGTACATGATTGTCTATCTTGGTACCTCTCTTAATGGTAGTATCGCCTGTCACCCCTCGATCTATGGTACAGAGAGCTCCCAAGTCCACCTGATCTCCTATCACTACACGCCCGCCTGAGAGGAGCTTATCAAAGCCTTCTGGACGCTTTTTATAGTAGAAAGCATCAGCTCCAAGTATTGTTCCGGAGTGGATGGTTACATTGTCCCTATCACACAATGATCATAGATAGTAACATTGGCATGAATAAGGCAGTTCTTTCCTATGACCACATGATTGCCTACAAAAGCACCAGGTTGGACTATAGTACCCTCTCCTATCTGGGCAGTAGGAGCGATCAGAACAGTAGCTCGCTCAAAGGGCTTGAAGAAGCGAGTGAGCTTATTGAAATCACGAAAGGGATCCTCGGAGATCAATAGAGCTTTGCCTTCAGGACAGGGTACTTCTTTGTTAATCAGCACTATAGTTGCTTTTAGAGTGTAAGGCCTTGTCGTAGTACTTGGGATGATCTACAAAGACGATATCGCCAGCATCTACCACATGTATCTCATTCATTCCCAATACAGGAAAGTTTTTATCACCTACATAGCGACTACCTATGATGGTAGCTATTTGTTCTAAGGTATAGGGTTGTGGAAATTTCATTTCTTTCTTTTGCTTTTAGGGTACAAAGATACTGAAAAATATAAATAGGTAAATAGTGAATTTTTTTATTAAAAAAATAAGTATGCTCTTTTGTTGATAAAAAAACGCTTTTTGATTGACTTCTACCTAATATTTATTCCTATCTTTGCCCTGTATATCATATGGCTCTTTCTCTGGATGAATAGTAAAAAGAAATAAAAATATTTATCATTCTCAAAATCAGCTGTATTTTTTTCTCTTGCCTATTCTCTTACAATCTTTTTCTTTTTCATAGGAATAACAACCGAAAAATACAAAAAGATTGTCATTTCTCGTCAGGAAAAATACCCAGCATATACAGCAAGCACAATATATTACCAATGATGCTGTGGAGAACCTGCTTTTCTCAGCCAAGAATGCAGAGGAATACACCCTACAAGAGATAAAAAAATCAATGCTTTAGAGAAGATGTTGGCTGCCAATCCTATGGTGGAGCATGCGGATATCTACCTCACTATTGATGGAGTGCTCAAGATAGTGATCAAGCAGCAGGGAACCCATCGCAAGGATGGTCAGGGGTGGGCAGTTCTATTATATGGATATACAGGGCAAGCGTATGCCGCTCTCCGATGCTTCTTCTGCTCGGGTACCTTTGGTTCGCGGGGTAGAAGAGCCTATGTGGGAGGATGCTCATATCATTCTCAAGCATATCTATATGGATCATTTCCTTAGGGAGAATATCGTAGAGCTCTCAGTGAACAAAGGCAAATTCTTTGCGCGACTACGAGGGCTAACTTCTCAGTATGCTTAGGAAAATCTGATGATATTAATTTAAAATTCAACAACTTAAAAAGCTTTTTTTATAAAAAAAGGCAGCAAAGGATAATTTCTTGGACAGATACACAGAAGTGAATTTGCAATATTACAATCAGGTAGTATGCACTCATGCCCATGCTGTGGTGGAAGAGGGAAACCAGTAAAAACTTAATAAAAATACAAAAAGTATTATAAAGAAATAAAAATGCAAAAATAACCTTTCAGATATATTGGGAAATGAAAACAGATAGTAAAAATGAATCATACATTGCGGGAATTGATATAGGTACTACCAAGATTGTGGCAATCGTTGGTAGTGAAAAATCAATACGGGAAATTGGAGATCTTAGGCTATGGTAAGGCCAAGAGTCAAGGTATTTCCCGTGGTATGGTGGGAAACATAGGAAAAACTATCGATTCTATAAAACAAGCTGTAGATCTAGCACAAGCCAAAGCAGGGGTAGTGATCTCTGAGGCTTATGTAGGTATAGCTGGACAACATATCAAGAGTAACGAAGCTTCTGACTATATCACACGAGAGAATGCTGATGAGATGATTTCCTCGGAGGACTTGGATGCACTTTGTCATTGTGTGATGAGCAGTAAGAATCGCTACCCTGGCGAGGAGGTAATCCATATCCTCCCTCAGGAGTATAAGGTAGACAATCAGGAAGATATCCATGATCCTGTAGGAATGGTGGGGGCTCGCTTGGAAGGAACTTTCCATATCGTGACTGGGCAGGTAGCTCCTATCAAGAACATCCAGCGCTGTGTCTCCAAGTCGGGCATTGAGCTCAAGGGGCTTACCTTAGAGCCTATTGCTTCTTCTGCTTCTGTGCTCAGTGAGGCTGAAAAAGATGCAGGGGTAGCCCTTGTAGATATAGGAGGCGGTACTACTGATTTGGCAATCTTCAAGGAAGGCTATATCCGCTATACTGCGGTAGTGCCTTTCGGAGGAAATATCATTGATAAAGATATCAAGGAAGGTTGTGGAGTATTCGACAAGCAGGCTGAAATGCTTAAAAATCAAGTTTGGATCTGCCCTACCGGAATATACCAAGGAGAATGAGGTAATCAATATTCAGGTATTCAGGGAAGGGAACCTCAGGAGATACAGGTGACCAACTTGGCTCGCATTATCCGCTGCCGTATGGAGGAAATCATTGAAGCTGTATTCAACGAAATCAAGAATTATGGTTATGACCAGCCTCGCAAGAAACTCATCGCTGGGATTGTCCTCACCGGTGGAGGAAGTGAGCTAAAAAGACCTTCCTCAGTTAGTGGAGTATATCACTGGATTACCTACACGCATTGGTCACCCCAACGAACACTTGGCCAATAATACCCCTCCAGAGCTTTCTTCTCCTATCTATGCCACTGCTATAGGACTCTTGCTTGATGGAATTGAGCGTGAACAAAACGAAGGACTACGTATCGACTTTTTCTCACCTAAAAGATACCCCTCAACCTGAAGTTCACTCACATCAGGAACCATCCCTCTCTCCACTCCTGAAGTGGCAGCTCCTGTGGCTATAGAACCAACCCCCTGTAGTCGCCCCCCAAAAAGAAGAAGAGGAGGAAGAAATCGTAAAAACCTGAAAAGAAAACAATTCTCAAAACTATCTCGGATAAGTTCACAGACTTCTTCAAGTCCATGGATTAAGCCTATTATATTCAATCAAATGTTAAATAAAGGATTATAGTTGTACAGCACAATTATAATCCTTATTTTTGTGGCTTAAAAGTAAAAAAATATAATTTTTATGAACGAAAAAGATACTTATATCAATAATATTCAGTCTTTTTACAGACAAATTCACCGATAAGATGATTTCTTACTCACCTAACCTTATTGGGGCTATTATCTTACTTTTTTTATAGGAATATGGGTATGCCGCCTTATCCGAAAGTTTGTAAGGCGTATCATGGTAAGGCGTGCGGTAGATATTACTATTCAGAACTTTGTCAATGAGCTACTACGATGGGTACTCTACATCATATTAGGACTGGCTGTTATCCAAAAATGGGGGTGCCAGTTTCCTCTTTCTTAGGAGCTTTAGCTGCTGCAGGGGTAGCTGTAGGCTTGGCTTTGCAGGGTTCTCTCTCGAACTTTGCTGGAGGAATTATGCTTCTTATCCTCAAAGCCTTTCCGCATAGGTGATACCATCGAAGCTAAGGGTCATATAGGAACTGTGGAACGTATCGGTATGTTCTACACCACCATTATTAAGTTTGGTAACGAAAAAGCTAATGATTCCTAATGGACCTCTTTTCTCTGACAATATTATCAACTATTCCGAGTCAGAAACCCGTCGTGACAATATTATTGTAGGCATTGGCTATGGATCTGACCTGAAAAAAAGCTAAAGAAATTCTCTATACCCTTACAAAGAACTGCCCTACTGCTCTACAAGACCCTGCTCCTGCCGTTTTTTTGTAAATGAATTAGCGGATAGTTCGGTAAACTTCACCCTACGTGTATGGTCTAAAAACAGAGCACTATTGGAATACACATTTCTACCTAATAGAACAAATAAAGTTGACTTTTTGATAAGGAAGGTATCGAAATTCCTTTCCCTCAAAGGGATGTGCATATTATCTCTAAATAAAAATATTTTAATATATGGCAACCATTTTAGTCACTGGTGGTTTGGGCTTTATCGGCTCACACACCACAGTAGCCCTACAACAAGCAGGGCACGAGGTTATTATTATTGATAATCTCTCCAATGCCTCTATCGAAGTCAAGGATAGAATAGCAAAAAAATTACAGGAAAAGCTCCTATCTTTGAACAAATAGACCCTCAGAGAAAAGGATAAAGTACAGGATTTCTTCCTTCGCTACCCCAATATAGATGGAGTCATTCACTTTGCTGCGTCTAAGGCGGTAGGCGAAAGTGTAGAAAAAAACCACTATTATACTACGAAAATAACATTGCATCACTTATTTACTTACTTCAGGAGCTTCAGAGAGAAAGAATACTGCTTTTTATCTTTAGTTCTTCTTGTACTGTATATGGCCAAGCGGACAAGCTCCCTGTCACAGAAGATGCTCCTTTCAAACAAGCGGAATCTCCCTATGGCAATACCAAAACAAGTCAATGAAGAAATCATCCGTGATACCTGTGCCATAGCCCCCAATATCAAGGCCATTTCTTTGCGTTATTTCAATCCTATTAGGGGCTCACCAGTCCGCTCTTATAGGAGAGCTCCCCAATGGAGTGCCTCAGAACCCTAATTCCTTATATAACCCAAACAGCTATTGGCCTAAGGGAATCTCTTTCTGTATATGGTGACGACTACCCTACCCCCGATGGAACTTGTATCCGTGACTATATCCATGTAGTAGACTTGGCCGAGGCTCACTTGGCAGCACTCGAATACATTCTCCAGGGTAAGATTCAGGACAACTATGAGGTGTTCAACGTAGGTACAGGTAAGGGTAGCTCAGTACTCGAGGTGATCAAGGCTTTTTGAAAAAGGTCACAGGGCAAGCACTTCCTTATAAAATTGTAGGCCGCCGCGCCAGAGATGTAGTGACTGCCTATGCTGATACTCATAAAGTCAATGAAGTACTGAAATGGAAGGCTAAACAGACTCTTGAGGAGGCTCTCCTCTCTGCCTGGGAATTGGGAAAAATTGAGAAATAAATAATTTTATCCGATGAAAAATAACAAAAATACTCTCCTTCACCGCGCTATCTCTCTTGGGAGGGGCGCTACAAGCTCAAGAAAAAAATCTTTGGCTACATTGGTCAATGAAAAAGATGCTTTCTTAGTCGATGTACGTTCAGAAAAGGAATTTGACCAAGGCTCTGCGCTCAATGCTGTCAATATCCCTGTGGACAAGATAGAAAAGGAACTTGATCAGTTCAAGGGTAAGTCCAATATTATCCTATTCTGCAGGGCTGGAAGACGTGCAGAAGCTGCTAGAAAACTATTGGAAAAAAACACCATATAAAAAGCAATCAATGGTGGCACTTACCAACAAGTGAAAATCTTGCAAAAAGAAAACCTTATGGATAGACTCTCCTATCGTACGGACAAACAAACTGTATCGGTTATCAAAAATGGAGAAGGTGTCAAACAAGTTGCCGTAGCGTTGGGGAAAAAGGAGCTATCCTTAAGAAACACACTACCGATGTACCTGCTTTCTTAGTGGTTGTCAAAGGGGAAATTCGCTTCTTGATCAATGGACAAGAAATCCTACTAAAGGCCTTAGATACTTACAATATTCCTGCAGAAATAGAGCATGAACTTATAGGTGTTGATGATGAAAACTTATTCATCCTTACCAAGTCCAAGTATTTCAAAGAGTAAATAACACTATAAATAAAAAAGCTGTCCTTTTCGGACAGCTTTTTTCTAAAATCATATTATTTAGAGAATAAACTCTTTTAGTTGTTTGATATACCAATCAAAGTCATCATACATAACGAAGTGCAATCCCTTGTTCGCATATCTAAGTTCCTTTTTAGGAAGCTTTGCATATTGTTGCTCTATTTTTATCCCTTGAAAAGCTAAAAACAGACTCTAATAAAACTAATGTAGGTACTTCTATATGTTGTATCTCCTCTCTAAGATCTGTATTAGATAATTCACAAACCATTTTCCCAATTGTCTCTCTATCTGAATCCATGCTCCACTGTATTATTTGAGGGATTCTATCTTTGCTTTTCGGTATTAGTAGACCATTGATGATGTCTGTGCTTGTTGGAAATTTTTCTTTGGGCATACCCACTAATTCCTTAATTATAGGAGTACAATCCTTATTAGAATCCGCCTTAAAATCACCATTGGAGAGAGCTGCAAGAGCTGGTAGTGCATCTACTATTACTATTTTCTGAAGTATTTATATTTTTCTTGAGTTGTTCTTGCATCATTCGGATCTGATCCTTTAGCAAGTTTTGTTTGTCTAATTTCTTAGCTTGGGTTAGGTACTCTTGAGCTTCTCTTTTACGCCTTTTCTGCATAGAAATTCCAGCCAAACTAAGTTTTGCCATTGCCTCATCATAACTCATATTAAGCCCATACTTGAGTGCTGTTTTGAAATATTTTTTTCTGCTTTGAGTAAGATTGGTCTGAGAAGTGATAATACCATAGAGGTAATTATAATAACCTCTTTGCTTAGGAATAAGAGCTGTTTCTGGATTTTTTTGATATAGTCAAGCCATTTCTTTGTCCCTGCTATATCCTGTTTGCGAAGCCTTAGGAAGGCTAATAATAAAAAAATTCGTTTTTAAAAATAGAAGAGAATAGGGAAAAGAGAAAGCAGTATCAAAAAAATATCCCATTCCCAATATTTCCTAAGGTAAATTGATAAATAGCAAAGGGCAAAAAATAAGCACCGCCAGCGCTATCTTAATGTATCTGTGAAACATCCAAAAAGTAGATTAAAAAAATAGTCGGGATGACTGGACTCGAACCAGCGACCTCACGCACCCCATACGTGAACGCTACCAACTGCGCTACATCCCGAGAAAAACATCACTGTTTTGCGAGTGCAAAAGTACGTATTTTTTTCTTTTAAATAAAAAACTTTTTTTCAATGATAAATAATGAATGAAAAACAACTAATAATTAGTCACTTGTCACTCATTATTTATCATTAATCATTGCTCATTAATCATTGAAAAAGTGGTCTTCCATGCATGAATTCATTCACTTTTTAGCAATATTCTCAAAGCAATTTCTCATCATTAGCATGGTTGATTACCTCATCTATATAGCCTGCCACCACTTCCATATCGGCTTCTTTAAGTCCTCGCGTGGTGATAGCTGCCGTACCCAATCGAATACCACTGGTTACAAAAGGGCTTCTATCATCAAAAGGTACCATGTTCTTATTGGCTGTAATATCGGCTTTTTACAAGAGCTGCCTCTGCTTCCTTACCGCTGATATTCTTGTTTCTTAAGTCTATAAGCATTAGGTGATTATCGGTACCTCCGGATACGATATTGTAGTTCTTTTCCACTAAGAGTTGGGCTAATTTTTTAGCATTTTTCTGTACCTGTACTGCATAGAGCAAGAAGGCATCGGAGGGGCTTCCCCGAAGGATACTGCCTTAGCCGCAATGATGTGCTCTAAAGGTCCTCCTTGGTTACCTGGGAACACGGATAGGTCTATCAGAGAGGACATCATACGAATTTCTCCTTTAGGTGTTTTTAGTCCAAATGGATTTTCGAAGTCCTTGCCCATCATAATCATCCCTCCTCTTGGCCCGCGAAGTGTCTTATGCGTAGTTGTTGTTACGAAGTGACAGAAAGGAATTGGATCATTGAGCAATCCCTTAGCAATAAGTCCCGCAGGGTGGGCTATATCGGCCATAAGAAACGCTCCTACACTATCAGCTATCTCTCAAAGCGCTTGAAATCAATATTTCTTGAATAAGCAGAATACCCTGCTATAATCATTTTAGGTTTTTTTCCTTTTGGGCTATCTCTGCTATCTTATCATAGTTCAAGAGCCCTGTCTCCTTCTCACCCCATAGAAAAACAGGCTGAAAGAGCTTTCCTGAGAAGTTCACAGTAGCACCATGAGTGAGGTGTCCTCCATGAGAGAGGTCAAATCCCAAGATTTTTATCCCTGGAGAAAGACAAGCTGCATATACTGAAGCATTCGCCTGAGACCCACTATGAGGTTGTACATTCACATATTCTGCTCCAAAAAGGGCTTTAGCACGATCTATGGCGAGTTGTTCCACCTGATCTACTATTTGGCATCCACCATAGTAGCGCTTTCCGGGATATCCTTCAGCATACTTATTGGTAAGTACGGAGCCAGCAGCTTCCATTACCTCAGGGCTTACAAAAATTCTCTGAGGCAATAAGCTCTATCCCTCTGAGTTGTCTTTTCTTTTTTTCTTGCTGGATGAGATCAAAAAAATTCGTTGGTCTCTTTTCATAGGAAATAATTTATTAATATGTGGCGCAAATATACTTCTTTTCCTCCAATTATCAAAACTTTTTCTATATTTATTTTCTAAGAAAATAACCTGATTATCTTCTATCTTTAGTAGTTGCGAAGGCTGCCCTGCTCCCTGTTCTTCCCTTCGGTAAGGGACTATATAATCCACAGATTCCTTGATCTGCTCACTTATCTGGGAAAAGTTCATAGGGCTCTCTTCTCCACTTATATTGGCGGAGGTGGAGACAAGCGGGGCGTCGAAGGCTTCTATTAGTGCCTTACAAAAAGGGTCTTTTTACCACCCTGAAGGCCAAAAGAATGGTCGACAGCCTCTGGCAGATTAAGGTCATATACCTGAGTATAAATCACTGAGGTAGGCCGCTCTTGCTTGTCTAAAAAGGCAAGAGTCTCTTGCGATACGGCCACATAGCGCTGTAGCATCTGGTAGGAGGAGACCAGCAGGATAAAGCTCTTGTGGATATCCCGCTGCTTGATCGCCTGTATACGTTGTATTCCTTCTCTTGAATAGGGGTCACAACCCAATCCCCATATAGTATCTGTGGGATAGAGAATGACCTTCCCACTTCGCAAAAATAGAAGCGTTTCTTTTACTATTTCATTGATTTCCATAGGTTTATAACCTTTTCTTTAAGCGAAGCAAAGATAACTTTTTCGCCCAAAAATACTATAAAAAGATCTCTGTTTATCTTTTTAAGATTTTAAACTTCATTTCAAAAACTGTACATTTGCGGCATTTAAAAATATTTCATACAATGATTTGTAAAAATCCTATTTTTATATGGCATTCTCTGGGCTCTTGGTAGCCTGTGGGGGAACTTCTAAGATAGCTTCCTTGCCATTGGAAACTTTAGAAGGTAAGAATATTCCTTCTATTAGTGAAAAACCGAACAAAGATGATCTGAAGACTTGGCCGCACCGTGACTTGCTTACCTCAGGGTATCCTGGTATCTCCTTGGAAAAGGCTACAATGCCTTGAAGGGAAGAAAGGCTCAAACGGTAATCGTAGGAGTAGTGGATTCTGGAGTGGATATCAACCACGAAGACCTTAAATCTATTATTTGGACAAACCCTAAAGAGATTCCTAACAATGGTATCGATGATGATAAAAATGGCTATGTGGACGATGTACATGGCTGGAATTTCTTAGGAGAAATCAACCAAGAAAAATCTTGAGTATGTACGTATCCTCAAGAGTGGCGATACCAAAAACCCTGACTACCAAAGGGCTCTGGATAAATATAATAAGGAATACCAAGATGCACAAGGTAAAAGTAGACTTCTACTCCCAGATCAAAGAGAGAATCGCACAGAGTGATGCTCTTATCCAAGCACACTTAGGAAAAAAAGGAATATACCTTAGAGGATTTGGAGAAAAATTAATACTTCTTCCGAACAACTACAAGGGGCTATCCGTGGTATGAAGTATCTTCTTAGCAATGACGTTTCTGTAAAAAGAAACTTTAGAAGAACTCACCGACGGAATTAAGCACTTTGAGGAACGCCTACAATATGGACTCAATAAGGATTTCTCTCCTCGAAAGACAATTCTTAAGGACAATCCTGATGATATCAACGACAAGTACTATGGAAATAACAATGTAGTAGGTCCTACTGCCGAAGGGGCTCTACATGGTACTCACGTAGCGGGAATCATCGCTGCTGTACGCCATAATAATATAGGTATAGATGGAGTCGCTGACCATGTGCGTATCATGCCTGTACGTACTGTCCCTGATGGTGATGAATATGATAAGGACGTAGCCCTCGCCTTGCGCTATGCTATAGACAATGGAGCTAAGGTGATTAACACTTCCTTCGGCAAGGAGTTCTCTCCTCACAAAGAATGGGTATATGATGCACTGAAATATGCAGCTCAAAAAGATGTCCTTATCGTAAATGCTGCGGGGAATGATACCAAAAATGTAGATGTACAGCTTACTTTCCCTGATGATAATATTGGTGGAAAAGAGTTCACCGACACTATGATTACTGTAGGGGCTCTTAACTATGAATACAATGAGAACTTAGTAGCTTCTTTCTCTAACTATGGAAAGAATAATGTAGACTTATTTTTCCCCTGGAGTGGAAATCTATGCTACAGTGCCCGAAAACAAATATAAGTTCCTAAGTGGTACTTCCATGGCAGCTCCTGAAGTTGCTGGAGTAGCAGCCCTTATCCGTGCTTACTTCCCTAAGTTAAAAGCACGTGAAGTAAAACAAATACTTATGGAATCGGGTGTTACTCCTACCGTGAAAGAGGTGCTTGTGGGTGGCCGTGGCGAAGAACAAGAAGCTCAGCGCATGCCTTTCTCCTCTCTTAGCAAGTCTGGAAAAATACTCAATGCTTACAACGCTATTATCTTAGCAGCTAAGCGTAGCAAATAAGTTATTTTATAAAATAAAAAAGGGAAAGACTGATCACAAAGTCTTTCCCTTTTTGTTATTGAATCCTCTTCTTCAACTCCTCTACAGTCCCTATCAGGCGCCCTCGGTACTGAATACATAGAGCTTACCTCGCTTAGTTCGTATCAAAAAGGCTTGGTTTGTATCTGCAAAAACCACTATAGCGACCTATCTTGTTTCCGTGAAAGAAGCCTATATAACCGAAAAACCTCCTGAACCAAAAACTCTCATATCCCAAAAAGAAGGTTTGTAACGCACTACATGGGTGATAGCTGTATACTCTATCCTTATTCGTCCAACTAACTTTCTTAGTTCAAAAATATTGCGGAGTCAGTCTTACTGAAATAGGAGCATTCATCGCAAATACTACAGAAATGAGGATAAAGAAAATCACATATAGCAAAGCTCCATGATTAAGAGAATTTGCTTGAAAAATCCTTAAACTCCTGACATATTATTCTTACAAAAACAAGACTTACTAAAACAGTAACAATTCTTGTAAACCAACTCCAATGTACATTGATCTTTTTGTTCCATATTTTGTGATTTTTTTATACTATTCTCTGAACACTTTCTCTACTCCATTGAGCTTTCTTAGGCTATCCAAAAGCGAGTTCAGCGCCTCGGTATTCGATACCAAAAGGGTAATTTCTCCCTCAAAGATTCCTCCTTGACTCATGAGCTGTATATTATTCATTCCCAATCCCTTATGAGTAATATGATTGGTAATCTCGGCTGCCAATCCTTTTCTATCCACCCCTATAATCTTAATCGTAGTTTCATACTCGCGTTCGGTGGATTTTACCCACTTGGCGGGAGTGATTCTATAAGCATAGTTGGAGAACATCGAAAGGGCATTGGGGCAATCCTTTTTATGTACCTTTATGCTACCTCCATTCACCGCTATATAGCCAAAGATCTCATCCCCAGGGATAGGGGTACAACATTTGGAAAAAGTATAATCCAGTACCTGCTCATCTTTCCCAAAGACAATCATATCATATTGGTCTTTTTTCTCTGGAGCTACATAGGTAGTAGGCTTCTTACGGAAGAAGTTGAAGAAAGCTGAAGTAGTGCTTCGGCTGGCTACAAAGTTCTTAAGCATCTGGTTATTGATCTCGCCTGTAGCCATCTGATAAAAAGATATCTTGGCTTGTCTTGGCCTTGAAGTAAGTTACCATATCATTGGTTACTTTCTCATCCAGGTTTATTTTGAGCTGTTTGAGTTTTCTACGGAGGATTTCCTTACCTTCTTCGGCTATTTTCTTGCGATTTTCTTTCAGTGCTCCCTTTGATCTTGGCTATCGCCTTAGTAGTGGTAGCATAGTCCAACCAGTTGGCGTTGGGCACCGCATTCTCTGCTGTAATGATCTCCACCTGTTCCCCCACTCCTAAGTTTATAGTTCAGTGGGACGAGCTTTCCATTGACCTTTGCCCCACGTGTATGCATCCCTACCTGAGTATGAATACTAAAAAGCAAAAATCCAAAGGAGTAGCTCCCTTAGGCAATGATTTTTATCTCTCCATTAGGGAGTGAAAACAAAGATCTCATCCGCATAGAGATTCATTTTGAACTCTTGGACAAACTCTACCTGCGTTGGCTTCACTGTCTTCCAAGACTTCCTGTAGCCTGTTGAGCCACTGTTCTATACCTCGTTCCTTCTGCTGTCCATGCTTGTACTTGAAGTGTGCTGCATACCCCTTTTCGGCTATTTCATGCATACGATCACTTCGTATTTGTACTTCTACCCATCTGTTCTTAGGACCTACCACTGTGATATGTAGGGCTTCGTAGCCAGTACTCTTAGGGGAGGAAAGCCAGTCCCTAAGGCGTGTGGGGTTGGGACGAAAATAGTCGGTTACGATGGAATAAATCTTCCATGCCAAGAACTTTTCTTCCTCATCGCTACTCTTATAGATGATACGTATGGCAAACTTGTCATACACTTCCTCGAAAAGGTATCTTCTTGGAAGTCATCTTCTTATAAATAGAATAGATGGACTTAGGCCGTCCCTTGATATAGTAGTCTATCTTTTCCTTGTCCAAGGCGGCTTTTCACCGTATCGGAGAATTCTTTTATATATTGAAGTTGCTCTTCTTTGGATTCTTCTATCTTGCTCAGTATGGCGTAATATTGCTCTGGTTCGGTATACTTCAGACCCAGGTCTTCCAGCTCGGTCTTAATATTGTATAGACCTATACGGTGTGCCAGTGGTGCATAGATAAAGAGGGTTTCGAAGCTATCTTTTGCTGCTTATAGGTAGGCATAGCATCCATGGTCTGCATATTGTGCAAGCGGTCGGCTATCTTGATAAGGATCACCCGTACGTCATCATTGAGAGTTAGGAGCATTTTTTTCTAAAGTTCTCTGCCTGAAAGGACACATCGGTATCTCGGCTCAGATCCGATATTTTTGGTAAGTCCTTTGACTATTTTAGCAATGGTATCTCCAAACTGCTGTGCAATCTCTTCTATAGTAATAGGTGTATCTTCCACCACATCGTGTAGCAATGCCGAAGCGATGGAGACAGCATCCAAAACCTATATCATAGGCTACTATCTTAGCCACAGCTATTGGGTGATAGATGTAGGGCTCTCCACTTTTACGTCGCTGTTCCTTATGGGCCTCCACAGCCACATCAAACGCCTTGCGGATCAGGCGTTTGTCCTCCTCACTCAGTGTTTGGTAGCTCTCCCTAGCAAGTCTTTATATCGCTTGGCTATTTCCTTACTCTCCTCTGGGGTATAGTATTCTGTTTCCATATAATCATTTTAAAGCAAGGGCTATATTACGTTTTTTTCTTTTTATAAAACAAGATTTTTAACAAAAATCATTGTTCTTTTGTTCTTTGATTATTGTTCATTAATCATTAAAAAGGTTTGGCGTTTTCCAAAAAACTTTATTTTTTTGTACCTTGTTATCAATCATATATTATAACACACCATGGAACAAAAACGCATTCATTCGGCTTTTAGTTTCTGTATTTAGCAAAGACGGTCTGGAACCTATCATCCGAAAAAAATGAATCAGTTGGGTATCTCCCTATACTCTACTGGAGGTACTGAATCCTTTATCAAATCCTTAGAGTGCCTGTAATCCCTGTCGAGGATATCACTCAGTATCCCTCTATTCTTGGGGAAGGGTCAAAACACTCCATCCTAAGATTTTTTTGGCGGTATCCTTAACTGACAGGATAACCCTACGGATCAAGAGCAGATGGCTTCTTATCAGATTCCTCAGATTGACTTAGTGATAGTTGACCTCTATCCTTTTGAGCAAACAGTGGCCAGTGGAGCTTCTCAGCAGGATATTATCGAAAAATCGATATTGGAGGAATCTCTCTCATCCGTGCTGCTGCGAAAAACTTCAATGACACACTCTGTGTATCCTCCAGGAGGAATACCCTGCACTGCTACAAATCCTCACAGAAGCCAATGGAGAAACCTCTCTCTGAAAGAAAATCCTTCGCCCTCAGTGCTTTTGCTACTTCTTCCAGGTATGATACTGCTATATTCAACTACTTCAATAGTGACAATACGACCCAACTGCTCAGAGTAAGTCAGGACGAAGCTCAGGTGCTTCGCTATGGCGAAAATCCTCACCAAAAGGGTATCTTCTTTGGAGACTTTGAAGCGCTCTTCACCAAGCTCCACGGCAAGGAACTCTCTTATAATAACCTCTTAGATGTAGATGCTGCCGTGAACCCTCATGAGTGAGTTTGCTGACCAAGCGCCTACCTTTGCTATCCTCAAACACAACAACACTTGCGGAATTGCTTCCCGTCCCACGTTATTAGAAGCTTATAATACAGCTCTTGCTTGTGATCCTGTATCGGCTTTCGGAGGCATCCTCATCGCCAATCGCCCTATCGACAAAGAAACCGCCGAGGCTATCAACCCTTTGTTCTGCGAGGTGGTCATCGCACCAGGCTATGCCTCTGAAGCTTTTAACTATATTAGAAAGTAAGAAAAATCGTATCCTCTTACAACAGAAAGAAACTTCCTTACCTACTACCTCCTTGCGCTCTTGCCTGAATGGCTACTTATGGCAAGATAAAGATCTAAAGACAGATACTCTTGCGGATATTACCTTTGTAACTGAAAAACATCCTGATGAACTTGCCTTGGAGGACTTGCTTTTTGCTTCTAAGATATGCAAACATACCAAGTCCAATACTATTGTTCTTGTCAAAAACAAACAGCTATTAGCTTCTGGTACTGGACAAACCAGCCGTGTAGATGCGCTAAAACAGGCTATTGAAAAAGGCTAAGGAATTCAACTTCTCTTTACAAGAGGCTGCCATGGCCAGTGATGCCTTCTTCCCCTTCCCTGACTGTGTGGAAATTGCTCATAAGGCTGGTATCACGTCTGTTATACAGCCCGGTGGCTCTATCAAGGACAACCTAAGTATAGACTATTGCAACGAACACCAAGTAGCTATGGTGATGACCGGCATCCGACATTTCAAACACTGATTTTTAGGTAAAATAAAGAGTGAAGAATTACCCTCTTTGTAATTCTTCACTCTTCTTTTATTTATCTGGCTCACATCTTCACTCATGTAGCTTTTTATCCATTTGTCAGCTGCAGCTTGCTTTTCGTTCTTCATTCTTCATTCTTCATTCTTCATTCTCTTTATTATTGCCTTATTAATCCGTTTTTATCAGTGAAGGCCCTTCATAGATAAAACCTGTAAAAATCTGCACCAAAGAAGCTCCTGCACGAAGTTTTTTTCCAATGCATCCTCTGGAGTGTGTATCCCTCCCTACCCCAATAATAGGAAAACGGTGCTGACTCTTTTCTGCCAGAAAACGTATGACCTCTGTAGAGCGTTGGGTGAGGGGTCTTCCACTGAGTCCGCCTATCTCCACCTTTTTTTCAGAAGTAAGTCCCTCTCTTGTTATGGTAGTATTGGTCGCAATTACCCCTGCTATACGTGTCTGCTCCACTATATCAATAATATCCATCAGCTGCTCATCGAGTAAGGTCAGGGGGCTATCTTCAGTAGTATGGGTTTGGATTTGGGAAGTTTCCCATTGGCTTCCTGCAAGAGAGTAAGGAGTTTTTGTAATGGTTCTTTTTTTCTTGCAAAGAGCGAAGATTGGGCGTATTAGGAGAACTGACATTTACTACAAAAATAATCGACATAGGGAGCTAAGTGCTCAAAACAATACAGATAATCCTCATGCGCTTTGTCATTCTCTGTCCATTTATTCTTTCCTATATTCCCTCCTATAATCACGTTCTTATTCTTCTTTAAGCGGGCTACTATGGCTTCTACTCCCTCATTGTTAAATCCCATTCGATTGATGATTCCTTCATCTTCTACCAAGCGAAAAAGACGCTTAGGAGGATTCCCAGGTTGGGGCTTAGGAGTGACAGTACCTATCTCTATAAAACCAAATCCCAAAGAAGAAAGTTCTGAAAAAGCTCCGCATTCTTATCCAGTCCAGCAGCTAAGCCTACAGGATTAAGAAATTTTATTCCAAAAACTTCCCTTTTCCAAGCACTTGTCTTTCAATCTATAACGTACTCGAAGTAAAGCAGGAACAAAAGGAATCTTATTGACAAACTTAAGCCAACGGAAGGTGAACTGATGTACCTTCTCTGGATCAAAGAGGAATAACAAAGGACGTATGATGCTTTTGTACATGACGATTTTTCTTGCAAATATACAACTTTTGTTGAATTTTATCCGCTTTTTTTGTTTCTTTTTGCTACAAATGAATTATCTTTGCACTTTCTAAGAATTGCTTTTTAAGCTATTGAAAATGAGAAATTACCTACTCCCTTTTCTTTCTATCATCATAGGAACTTGCATAGTTCTTTGGCTCAAACCCAATAACAAAAATCGTATCAAGCTGCTTTTTGGCTTTCAGTGGCGCCTTTTTATTAGGCATGACAGTCTTCACCCTTATTCCTGAGGTGTACCATAGCCTATTGGAAGGAGAGCATTCTCATGAGGATATTAAGAATATAGGACTTTGGATTATTATAGAATCCTCCTTCAGATCGTCTTGGAATTTTTTCTCTCATGGGGCAGAGCATGGACATTTCCATTCTCCCGCCAAGGGGCTCAGAAAAACAATTTCCTTGGGGGCTCTTTGTTAGCTTAAGTATTCATTCCATTCTGGAAGGATTCCCCCTACATGCACATAGCAATATGGTTTTATGGAATCTTTATCCATCACCCTGCCTATCGCTATGGTGCTGACTATCTTCTTCTTGATTCTGGCATAGGAATCAAAAACAATTATTTTCCTATTCCTGTTCTCCTTGATGACTCCTATAGGGGCTTTCTTAGCCAATACTGTCCCTCAGTTGGTGGCTTATCACACCCAGATGAGTGCCATTGTCATAGGGATTTTTCTTACATATCTCTTCGGTTATCCTCTTTGAAACAGCCGAGGGTCATAAGTTCAACTATCAGAAATTGGGCGTGATCATATTAGGATTTGTCTTAGCATTCACCCCTATAGAGTAAAGAATAAAGAGTGAAGAATTACATGGAATAATTCTTCACTCTCTTCACTTTTCATTCTTCACTCTTCACTCCTCTCTCTTCATTCTTCACTCTTCACTCTTCACTCTATAAGACTCTGACCAGCTCTACATCGAAAACAAGAGCAGCATTAGGGGGAATCACCCCTCCTGCTCCTTGAGAGCCATAAGCAAGGTCGGAAGGAATTACAAGGCGTGCCTTATCCCCCTCATTCAGAAGAAGTATTCCTTCGTCCCAACCTTCTATCACTTGGCCTATGCCTACTGCAAAGTTAAGCGGTTGCCCTCGGTATAGGGAGGAGTCAAATACCTTTCCATCCAGGAGCATCCCTGTATAGTGTACCGCTACCTGATCGCCTTTCTTAGGCTTTTTCCCATTGCCTTTTTCTGTGATTTTATAGTAAAGTCCAGAAGCGGTTTTCTCAAATCCTTCTGTAAGTTGTGCCAAGGCCTCTTGTTGTTTGCGCTTTTCAGCCTCTATACGGGCTTGTTTTTTTCGGCATTGAACTTCTCAAAAAGCAACTAAAGCATCCCACTCTTCTGCCTTCTTACCTACGCGGATAATCTTTACAGACTCTATCTTGTCATTCTGGGAGATGGTATCTACTACCTTCTGTCCTTCTACTACATAGCCAAATACGGTATGTTTGTTGTCCAAATGAGGAGTAGGACGGTGGGTGATGAAGAACTGACTTCCATTGGTGTTAGCTCCAGCATTGGCCATGGAGAGTATCCCTGGGCGATCATGCTTGAGGTCTGGATGGAATTCGTCATCAAAGCGGTAGCCTGGCGTGCCTGTCCCTGTTCCTTGAGGGCAACCTCCTGAATCATGAAGTCTGCAATCACTCGGTGAAATTTCAACCCATCATAGAAAGGTACTCCTATGGGTTTGGCACTATTTTTCATTTTTCCCTTCTGCCAAGGCTACAAAGTTGGCCACTGTAGCAGGAGTTTTTCTCATAAGTAAGGCGTAGGAGTATATCTCCCTTAGCCGTATGGATTTGTGCGTAAATCCTTCTTCCAATTTTGTTATATCCATAAATAAATGGGTGTTTTTGATTTAGAAAATAGCTTTATAAATGGTAGTAAGCCCCATGATGATAATAAGGGAGCCTATGATAAAGAATATTTTTCGGGTATGGAGCTTGGAGGTAATCAAGGCTGATATAGGGGCAGTAAGCACTCCACCTATGACAAGCCCCTAAGGCAATACGCCAATTTATCGCCTCGGGTACAGTGATAAAAATCAAGGTACTCACTACTGTAATGGCAAAATTGGTAAAGGTAGAAACTCCTATTACATAGCAGGGGGTGTGTCCGTTTTTTTGATAAACGAACTGGTAAACCAATGGCCCCCAACCGCCTCCTGTAAAGGCATCAACAAAAGCCGGCAAATAGCCCCCAAAGGGAATAGTCTTCACTTCTTTGTTCTCTACCTTACCTCTAAATCCATTGGCTAAGATCTTCACTCCTAAGACAATTGTATAAACGGCGATAAAGGGTTTGGTAAACTTCGCCCAGCGACTACCTTCGTCTCCCAGATAGAGCAATAACAAAGCTCCTACTACCGTTCCTATAATAGCTGGCACCAATAGCCGCTTGATCAGCTCCTTATCCATGTTCTTAAGCTTGAAGTGGCTGATACTCCCCGCTGCCGAAGTGAAGGTCTCCGAAGCATGGATACTCCCACTGATAGCCCGTGGATCTATATTCATCATTAGCAATATGGTAGCACAGATCACCCCGTATCCCATCCCCATGGAACCAGCTACTATCTCTGCCCCACATCCTGCCAATATCATCCAATAGAAAATATAATTATCTTCTGACAAGGCCTCTCGCAGCGGAAGAAGGGATTCACTTATATATATGGTGTAGAATACTATCCCTATAAGAAGTAAAAAGCTAAAAACAGTAACAGACGATTCCGCTTCTGTCTCTTGAGCAGATGTACCTGTGGGGCATTGTGCTCTTCACCCTCTTTGATATGCTTCATCTAATGATTAATTAGTAGATAATAAATCAAGGGGCAAAGGTATAACTTTTTTTCTCATTAATCGGCACTTATTCCAAAGAAAAATATCCCTATCATTTCTCCATTATTTTTACTACTTTTGCACTTTATTTCGCAATGCAATGAAAATATTTTCTTACAATGTAAATGGTATCCGTGCAGCCATGAGCAAGGGCTTTACTCAATGGCTCAAAGCAGCTGACCCTGATGTAATCTGTCTTCAGGAAATCAAAGCTTTAGAGAGCCAAATAGACCTACCCGCTTTAGAAGAGATTGGCTATACCTACCATTACTTTCATTCCGCTGAGGATATAGTGGCGTGGCTATTCTCTCCAAGACGGCTCCTACAAAGGTAGAAGTAGGTGCAGGTATTGATTATATGGACAAAGAAGGACGTATCCTAAGGGCTGATTATGGGATCTCTCCATCATGAGCTTGTACCTGCCTTCAGGAACCAATATCGACCGCTTAGATCACAAACTACAATTCATGGCGGATTTCCAAAAATTATATCAACGAACTCAAAAAACTCATCCTAATCTGATCATCTGTGGGGATTATAATATCTGTCATGAGGCTATCGATATTCATGATCCTGTACGCAATGCTAATGTATCGGGCTTTCTTCCAGTAGAACGCAAGTGGTTGGACGATTTCCTCAAAAAGTGGCTTTATCGATAGTTTCCGCTTTTTCACAAGGAACCTCACAACTATTCTTGGTGGAGCTATCGTGCCAATGCCCGAGCCAACAACAAGGGGTGGCGTATTGACTATTGCTTGGTAGCTCAGCCCTTAGAAAATCGATTGCTCAGAGCGGCCATTCTCCCCGAAGCAAAAGCATAGCGATCATTGTCCTATTTTTAGTAGAAATACAATAATCTATGGCAAAGAAACCTACCTATCATCTACTGGTCATCACGCCTTTCTGCCATGGGAGATGCTAGCCATCAGTGTACCCGTACTGATGGCGCTTACTCAGCAGTATCCTGAGCTTAGGCTCACGGTACTCACCCGACCGCTCTTTGCCCCGCTCTTTGCTCACCTGCCCAATACAGAGGTCTTCCCTATCGATCCTAAGGGACGGCATAAGGGGCTCAGGGGACTGTACCGCCTGTTCCGAGAGCTCAAAGCGCTGGGAATTGACAAGGTAGCTGACCTACATGGGGTGCTAAGAACACATATACTGAGAGGCTTTTTCGCTTTCTCTTCTATTCCTTTTCAGCAGATCGACAAAGGAAGGAAGAGAAAAAAAGCGCTTACACGTGCCAAAAACAAGGTCTTCACTCCCCTACTCCCCTACCTACCTGCGCTATGCCAAGGTATTTGAGGCTTTAGACCTTCCTATTGTTTTAGACAGACCTTTCTTTGCTCCCAAGCCAGCGATCTCTGAGCCTCTCAAAGAGCTATTATCCAATACGCTCAATATAGGTATTGCTCCTTTTGCCTCTCATAAGGAAAGGAATATCCTTTTGAGAAGATGAAAAGAGGTGATCCTATCTCTTTCGCAAAGATACCCCAAGGGAAAAAAATCCTTATTTTCGGAGGGAAGGCGCGAGAAGGAGCTTACAGCTACCCTTCCTGCACTGGAGAATGTGGAATGTGTGATAGGGCGTTTTTCGTTTGAGGAGGAACTTGCGCTTATTGCACACCTCTCCTTAATGATTGCTATGGATAGTGGCAATGCTCACTTAGCAGCTATGTATGGAGTTCCTACCCTGACCCTTTGGGGGTAACGCATCCTTATGCAGGCTTTTGCTCCTTATGGTCAGCCCTCAGACTACACACTGATGGCCGACAGAGAACAATACCCCCTAATCCCTACCTCGGTCTTTGGTAATAAATATCCTAAAGGATACGAAAAAATCTATAACAACCATCTCTCTACATAACATTTTAGACAAAGTAACTTCTATTTTAGAAAAATAAACTACCTTATTTTATTTGTTTTTTTATACTTTTGTCCTTATAAAAAAATCTAAGTTACTCCATGATACATTTTTTTTATGAGCTTCCTTTTTCTCTACCCAATGATGAGGAAGACTTTCAGCGTTGGATTCAGCTTATTATAGCCTCCGAACGCAAAAAGGAGGGAGATATCAACTACATCTTCTGTAATGATGAGTATCTGCACAAAATCAATGTTGATTATCTCCAGCATGATACCCTGACAGACATTATTACCTTTGATTATGGTAAGGACAACCTACTGGCCAGTGATATCTATATCTCTATCGAGCGGGTAAGGGAGAATGCCCAAGAATTTGGGGTGGACTTCTCCACCGAACTGCTTCGGGTGATGTCCCACGGTATTCTTCACTTATGCGGCTATAAGGATAAGACTCTGAACAATCACAGCAAATGCGCCATAAAGGAAGAGGAGAAATGGCACTCTTCCTAAAATAGAAAACCTTTGAGTGGTTCGCCCTCAAAGGTTTTTATTTCTTGAAAGAGAAGGAAATTAATCCTTCATGCGCTCTACATAGGTACCTTTTTCTGTCTCTACCTTGATACGATCTCCTTCGTTGATGAACAAAGGTACATTCACTGTAGCCCCTGTCTCCACAGTAGCAGGTTTGGTAGCATTGGTAGCGGTATTACCCTTTACTCCTGGTTCTACATGGGTTACTGTAAGAATCACATTGGCAGGCATTTCTACCGAAAGTGGGGGTCTCATCCTCAGCATTGAAGATGATCATCACCACTTCGCCTTCTTTGAGCAAATCAGGATAATCCAACATATCACGACGAATGTGTACCTGATTGAAATCCTCTACGTTCATGAATACCAACTCGTCTCCTTCTGGATAGAGGTACTGGAAAGAACAGGGTCTCTACACGTACATCGTCTATCTTGTGCCCTGCCGAAAAAGTATTGTCAATAGTCTTTCCTGTGGTTACACTCTTGAGCTTGGTTCTCACAAAAAGCAGGCCCTTTGCCTGGCTTTACATGAAGAAATTCAATAATCTTGTAAATGTCATGATTAAAACGGATACACAATCCTTTCTTAATATCAGCTGTACTTGCCATACTATTTATATAATTAATTTATTTCTTAAGACTTCCCACCATATCCTCTGGACGTACCCATGCATCAAACTCTTCAGGGGTTACATAGCCCAAACGAGATGGCTTCTTCGCGGAGAGTGGTGCCATTTTGTGTGCGGTATTGGCTATCTCTGCCGCTTTATAGTATCCTATCTTGGTATTGAGAGCGGTCACAAGCATAAGACTATTATTCACCAACTCTTTGATACGAGCATAATTGGGCTCTATACCCGATGCACAGTGTTCTTCGAAACTTACATGCATCTCCCTATAAGGCGTGCTGATTGTAAGAGTTCGCACAGATCACAGGCTTGAAGACATTCAGTTCGTAGTGCCCTTGAGTAGCTCCTACACTTATGGCTACATCATTTCCCATCACTTGAGCTGCTACCATGGTTACCGCTTCACACTGAGTAGGGATTTACCTTCCCTGGCATGATAGAACTTCCTGGCTCATTGGCAGGAATCAAGATTTCTCCAATACCACTGCGAGGGACCTGAAGCCATTAGGGCGTATATCATTAGCTATCTTATTGAGTGACACAGCTAGCTGCTTGAGCGCTCCATGAGATTCCACCATGGCATCATGTGCCGCCAAGGCTTCAAACTTGTTCTGCGCTGTCACAAGGTAGTCCGGTAAACTGTGCTATATACTTAGCTACCAATACATCATATCCTTGTGGAGTGTTGATTCCTGTACCTACTGCGGTACCCCCTAAGGCCAATTCACTAAGGTGTGCCAGTGTGTTCTTCAAGGCTTTTGATACCATGTTCTATCTGGGAAACATATCCTGAAAACTCCTGTCCCAAGGTAAGTGGAGTAGCATCCATCAGGTGAGTACGACCTATCTTCACTACATTCTTAAAAAGCCTCAGACTTCTTCTGTAGGGGTATCTCGGAGTTTTTCCAAGCCTGGAAGGGTCACTCTACTACCATCTTGTAAGCTGCTATGTGCATGCCTGTAGGGAAAGTATCATTGGAGGATTGAGATTTGTTCACATCATCATTTTGGCTGAAAGTACTTTTTCTCCTTCTCCTATCTTTCTTCCTGCCAACTGTTGTGCACGATTGGCAATAACCTCATTCACATTCATATTGGATTGTGTACCAGAACCTGTCTGCCAGATAACCAAAGGAAACTGATCATCAAGTTTTCCTTCCAAAATCTCATCACATACCTTGGCAATTAGGGTCACGCTTTTCCTGAAAAGCACTCCCAATTCACAATTGGCATACTGCAGCAGCTTTCTTCAAATAAGCAAAACCATAAATTACCTCCTTGGGCATGGAGGCTGGTTCTCCTATCTTAAAAATTATTTCGGGAACGCTCTGTCTGTGCCCCCACAATTTGTCAGAGGGTACTTTCACCTCGCCCATGGTGTCTTTTTCTATACGATATTCCATCTTGATATATAAGTTTTAACGGTTCTTCCACTTATGGAAAAAGAACTTTTCTTTTCCACGTACAAAAAGTATATCTTTTTAGACTACCAAATCTCCCAGAACGAAGCCCTTTCAAACCGCTCCCTACCTCTATAGAGTTTCTAAGAGAAGTCATCTCACGAGTTCCTAATTGATTTTTCAACATAGCTGACATATTAGCTATTGTACCATTTTCAGAGGTCTAAACTTAGGGCAACAAAGGTTCTTCATAAAAAGTAAGAATCTTTTTATAGGTATCTTTATCCGTAAGGTTACTGATAAATTCTCTAAAAATTCCCACCAGCATAATACACTCCTATAGGAAAATTTTGCTAAATATATGGGATATTCGCCTTCCTTAGACTCTCTTATATCCCAAAAAAACAATTTCCCCATTCTCACCAAACATAAAAAGGCTCTGCATTGGTAATCAGATTATAGTTATCAGCATTTCTAAGCATCATAAGAGGGGTCTCAAGGTATTTCTTTAAAATATTTTTTTCAAATAAATATTTTGATTCTCCAAAAGAATCACAGAACAGATTCCCTTTCCCCATTGGAATATAAGTTAGAAAAAGCTCTAACAACAATCCATATCCCAACTCTTTGGAAAAACTTATAGTATGAAGGAGGAATAGCCCAATTACCTATATGATAACTTGAATCTAAATCATCACCAATAGTTACTATTTCATTCTCTATGATTAACAATTTATCATACATACGCATAAAAATTAAAGTTTAATATTCATAGATTTTTAAAAATACTTATTTCTATGGAGAGGGTAAGAAAAATAAGGACTTATTCTTTTTATATAATTCTGATTGTTAACTTATTGCGATCTAAATAACACCTCTGATACATTAATCAATACCGCAAACTTCTATTAAATCCTTGTTTATTATTAGTTTGTGCTCGATTAGCTTATCTGTTATTTCTTGAGGAGGCAAACAAACTATAACCCTGTTCAAAAATCATATCCGAACTCTAAATTACTTCTATAAAAAGTATTCGGTTTCAGCTTTTGTATTATATCAGCATCCATATACGAAGGAACACTACCATAAACTCCCATATACAAACCGCACTCATTGCATTTATTTTTCAAATTCGATGGGGCGTTTTTGTCTCGTTAATCACAACTTGTTGGGAACATTCTACCAAATAAAAGCCTTTACTTTTAGGTATGGGATAGAATACAAGCCCTTGCCAATCCGAAACTTCATATAAATCCTTAAATTCTTGCGACACTACCTTAAAACCATCATAACTGCAGGATAAATGGTATTTCTTCCTTTTTATCGTATATGTAGGCAAATGTTTCTCTATAAGATTTCTTTTTATCTAAAAATCATTTTGCAAGTAGAGCAAGTAATATATTTATGTCTATCTACTTTACTAACTTCCAGCAGGTAGCTATCATTGTCATAAAACTGTAATTCAAAGTATTTCATCATTTACAACCTGTTTTTATAATTAAGGATGTTGGACGAAGAAATCAGCCAAAGCCTATGGATATTCTTTTTGTTCTGTGAATAAAATTCTGTCAAAGTGTCTAAACGTTCTTGCCCCATAAAAATTTTGTCTTATAACCATTCCTGAGTTTCCTCCCCGATGGCGCGTTTTTTTGTAGCTCGTACCTTACATTCCTATAACAAGAAGTAGAAATAAAGCTTTGACTCTTTTGTGTTTCTCTGACTGGTAAGACATTGAAGCTTTAACAACACTCCTAAGACATTACCCTTTTTCCAGTTAATATATCGTGTGTTTAGTACTTCTTTTCCATTCTTCACTTGGACATTGATTAATAATTTCCAAATATTGTTGTTCGTTTTGCCACAAAAACTTTCAATGAGTCTTACTAAGTCCCAATGTAAGTCATAGAAAAACCTTCAGGAAAAATAGAAATTATTACTTTTGCTTCTTCAAGACTAATCGGACTTTCTATGTTAGAAATCAAAGAGTCATATTTTTCTATTAGAGACAAAATACCCTCTGTATCTTCTAATGTTTCTGTGGGCATTCGCCCAATCTTTTTAATTCTAAAACTTCTTTTCTCATAATTATTAGCGAGTTTTTCAGTATTAACCTTATCTTGACTTATATAAATATTCCCCAATGGGGCGAGTGCGTTGTTCATACCTTAATCTCCCTTGACCTAATATAAAGTTGCTTTTATTTTTCGGTAAAGTTGCTAAAAATCAGCAACTTCATAATATGAAAAATATTTTTCAAATAGAAATCATCCAGCCTAATATAAAAAAATAACACCCATATAATATGTAACACCCATACAATTATTCCCCCTTCTGCATTTCTAATCTTCTTTTGCCAAAGGTATAATAGCAAAAGAACTAATCACTACATACACCCCCAACAATATGTAATACAATTGATATTGCCACAAAGGAGGTTTATATATTTCATAATCTGATCGTTGCATCAAATCTTCTGAATCAAACCAGACTCCAGCCATCCAAGAAAACTGAAATATCGCAAAAAAATATTGTAAATCCAAAAATAAAAAATATAATTCTATACAGTTTCATTATAAAATAGATTACTCCCTAACTTAACTCTTTTTAAAAGATCAGCCAAATAATTTAATAAAGCAGTCCCTACGGGAACGAAAGCAGCGAAGACCTTCCCTGAACCAGAGAATAAGGCAATACATCCAAGGATAGATAATATGAATAAAAGTATTCCCCATATGATAATAGAAAGCTTATTAAGTTTGTAAAAACCATAGGTAAGAACCCATAGAGGAAGTGCTAAAAATATGAAATATCCCGAAAAAGAAAAATTCCTATTGTTGCAGCCAAAGAAAAATAAAGAAAATACTACTAATGAAACAATAAAGGGTATAGAAAGGCGCAATTCTGCTTTCTCTTCTTCTTTATCTTTTTGGATTTGTTTTAATATTTCACAATAAAATTGAAACTTATAACTTTGCCTTACTTCTTCTTCCGAATAACCTACATCTCTTAGTCTTCTTATAATCTCTTGAGGTTGGGCATAAGCTCGTATGAGTTCATCTATCTCTTTCTCCATAAAAGGATCTGTCTCAATAACAGTTGTATCTTTATTATAAGACTTCAACAAAGGAATATCAGACTCTTCTTTCATTACTTTTTTTATAAATCTATTTATTGGAAATTTCACTTGTAATTTTCACCTTGCCGTTTACCATGCCGATTCGTAAATTTACAAATCTAATTTTAGGGCAAAAATAAAGGTAACACTTTGAGTATCAAAGTATTACCTTGTTGCTCCCCTACTGGACTTGAACCAGTGACCCTCTGATTAACAGTCAGATGCTCTAACCAACTGAGCTAAGGAGGAATGAATTTTTATTTGGAAAAAACCTGATTTCTTTATCAATTTTCCGAGTGCAAAATTACAACATTTTTGATACTGACAAATTTTTCTGTACTTTTTCTTATTTCTTGAAAATATTTTCTAACTGATTGATTTTCAATATTTATTTTTTTAAAAAAATAATTTAGGAAACAGCTCTTCGGGAGACTTTTTACTACTCAAAATCCGCAAAGTCGCGCCTAAAAATCCTGTTCCATAAGCGTAAAATTGCAAAACAAACCGCCCAAACTGATAAATATCCAATCTGGCTGCTGTGATTGATTCGCTTACTATCAAAGAAAATTAGGATAAAATAGGCTATGTATATAAATATAAATCCCCATTCTCCTACAAATAATAAAAAGTAAAGATAGGAGAAAGCCTATGAGGAAAAAGGGTAGGAAACCAATGTACTATCTTCCTTGACTGGGGGTGCCACTGATTGAGGATGGCACGTGTCTGTCCGAATTTCTTAACTTGCAAGTAATATTTCTCCCAAGAAATGCGCCTTTTGTGATACACAAAGGCTTCCCTCTACAAAGGCTGTTCCAAAACCTTTTTTGCCACAAGCGTAGGGTAAGATCAGGGATCTTCCCCTGGGTGTATCGACCAAAAGCCTCCTGTAGCCTGGAAAGCCCTGCGAGAGAGCCCCATATTGAAGCTACGAGGCTCGAACTTACTCACAGCTCGCTTATTCCCTCGTATCCCTCCGGTGGTCAGTAGCGAAGTCATCGCATAATTAATCGCTTTCTGGATAGGGGGTAAGTGTTCTGTCGCTGCATCGGCACCTCCAAAACAATCTACATAGTGCCTTCCCAAGAACTCATCCACCGACTCCAAATAATGATCAGGCAACAGACAATCGGAATCCAATATGATAAAGTAATCACCTGTGGCTCTCTCCATGCCATAATTCCGAGAATCACCTGGTCCTGAATTTTCTTTTCTAAATAGGTAATTGCTATCCTTGAGGTATACTCCGCCACCACTTCTCGGGAGGAAAGGGTAGAGCCATCTTCTATAACTATTGTTTCAAAAATCACGTACAAATGTCTGCGTAGCTATGGTTTCCAAAAAGTTCTTTCACCTCTTCTGGACGGTTATATACAGGTATGATAAGGGAGTATTTCAAGGACTTTTTCTTTTTGATAAGGTTATTTCTCAAGGACAAAAGGTACTAAAAACATTTGTCTTTATAAGGCTTTTGAGAAATATTTTTATAAACAATTATGTATATAAAAATCACTAAATTACCAAAATCATTCTTTAAATAAATCATAATTTCCGCACCTAAGAACTATAATTGTAAATATTATTGTACATTTGCCACAAATTTGAAAAAGTCTTAATGCACTGAATATGGGAACTAAAAAGCAACACCCTCCAAAGGAGCTTTTTTTCGAAAAAAGATTGTTAAAAAATACTTTTTGGGGTACTATCCTTGCGGGAATAACCGCTGTGATATTTGTCTTCTTATTAGCCTCATGGGGCGCTTTTGGAGAAATGCCTGATTTCAAGGGATTAGAAAACCCTGAAACAAATTTCGCTACTCGTATCTACTCTTCTGATGGTAAGATATTGGGCAAATTCTACTTCAATGACAACCGTACTGCTGTCACTTACAAGGATCTGCCCGAACACTTAGTCAATGCACTGATAGCCACTGAGGATGAGCGTTTTGAGAATCACTCCGGTATCGATATGCGCGGTACACTACGCGCAATCGTCTTCCTCGGTAGGCGAGGAGGAGCTTCTACCATTACACAACAGCTGGCCAAGCTACTCTTCCACCGTGAGGGGTTCTAAAAACGAGTGAACGCTATTTACAGAAAATAAAAGAATGGATTATCGCCATTCGTCTGGAAAGACAATATACTAAAAAAAGAAAATACTTACAATGTATTTCAACCAATATGACTTCAACAACAATGCCGATGGTATCCGCTCAGCTTCTCGTATCTATTTTGGCAAAGAGCCCAAGGATCTCAAAATAGAGGAAGGGCTATGCTGGTAGGTATGTTCAAGAACTCGTCCTTATACAACCCAAGAAAAAAATCCGCAAGGGGTCATCAACCGTCGCAATGTGGTGCTCGCACAAATGGAAAAAGAATCACTACCTCACAACCAAGGAAAAGGATTCCTTACAGAAACTCCCCTTGCAGCTGAACTTCAATCCAGAAGGACACAATGAGGGGATCGCTACTTATTTCCGTGAACACCTACGTTCCTTCATGAAGGACTGGGTTAATAAGGAAGAAAAACCTCAAACCTGATGGGTCTAAGTATGACATCTATTCCGATGGACTTAAGATATATACCACTATAGATTCTCGTATGCAAGCCATAGCCGAGGAAGCGGTAAAAATCACATGAAAAACCTACAAAAAGGCTTTCTTCAAGGAGAATAACATAAAGAATAACAAGACTTTCCCCTTTGTAAAAACTTTCCAAAGAGGAGATCGATAAGCTCATGGAACGTGCCATGAAGAACTCCGAGCGCTGGGCTCAGATGAAGTACTTAGGCCATTCTGAAAAGGAAATCCGTGATTCCTTCTATAAGAAAACACCTATGCAGGTATTTTCTTGGCATGGTACTATTGATACAATCATGACTCCTTATGACTCTATCCGTTACTATAAGGCTTTCTTGCGTACAGCTATCATGTCCATGGAACCACAAACAGGGACATATCAAGGCTTGGGTAGGAGGAATTGATTATAACAATTTCAAATACGACCAAGTATACCAAGGGGCTCGTCAGGTAGGGTCTGCCTTCAAACCTTTTGTATATGCAGCAGCTATTGACCAACTCAGGTACACCCTTGTACCCAGATTCCTGATGTAAAAACCTGTATAGAAGCAGGGCAAATTTGGCAATGGAAAAGAGTGGTGTCCTCACAATACTAATGGTAGCTATAGTGGAAAAAAATGATGACCCTAAAAAGCGGCACTGGCCAACTCGATCAACTCAATCACAGCCAAGCTCATGGACGATGTAGGGTCCTGTACCTGTAGTAAAACTCATCAAGGACTTGGGGATCACTTCCAATATCCCTGAACTACCTTCTATCGCTTTAGGTTCTGCTGATATTACCCTATTCGAAATGGTAGGTGCTTATGGGGCTTTTGCCAACCAAGGGAACTACAGAAAACCGGTATTTATCACTCGTATAGAGGATAAGGACGGACGTATATTATATGAATATACTCCAGAGGTAAGAAATGCTATCAACCCTGTAAAAGCCTATACCGTAGTAAAGCTAATGGAAGGAGTTACCCAGTCTGGTTCTGGGGCTCGATTGCGCATCAAAAGGAGCTGATGGGTATAACAATATTTATAAGAATGTTATCACTGGCTATCCTTATGCCTTTAAGAACCCTATCGCAGGAAAGACGGGAACTACACAGAACCAATCCGATGGATGGTTCTTGGGAATGGTGCCTAACTTAGTAACTGGTGTATGGGTAGGGTGGTGAAGATAGGTCTGTCCACTTCAAGGGGATACAACTGGGACAAGGGAGCTACTATGGCACTGCCTATATGGGGCTACTACATGAAGAAAAATCTATGAAAACAAAGACTTAGAGGGTATCCACTGCCCCTTCCCTATTCCTAAGGACAAAGACGGTGCAAGTATGATTAGCAGTTCAGACCTTGACTGTAAGGGCAATGACCCTGTAGAGACTATAGGTGATGACTCTGAAATAAACTTCTAAGAAATACTTATATTTCAAGATATGAGGAGATAAGCTCAAGAGCTTATCTCCTCTTTTCTATAGTATATTTATTTTAGAAATATCCTTCTATAACTGTCCACTATCTATCCATAGAAGAAGAGTAAGGACAACGGCATAAATAACCATCAAAGGCCAAGCAAATCGAAGCCATTGGTTATAATTGACATTGACCATAGTCAGCGAAGGAAGTGTCATCCCTGTAGGTGTGATCAGCGCCATCATTCCCATACCGAAGAGGTAAGCGGTCACCACATTGTCCCCCTCTACCCCTACAACTGTTGCCAAAGCCCCCATAATAGGCATAGTGAGCACAGCCATTCCGGAACTGGAAGCGATGAATAAAACTCAATACCCCAAAAATAAGCATCAGTATAGGGTAAGAAAAAGCATAGGAGACATCCCTGTACCAGCTCTGTCGCATAGTAGAGTATAGTACCTGATATCTGTCCTTCGTTCAGGATAAAAGAAACCCCTCTGGCTATACCTATGATAAAGGCTACTCCTAAAAGATCTCTAGCCCCTATGAGGAAATGCTCTATGAACTTCTCCTCGCCTGTACGCTGAAGAATTGCTATCACGATAGCCGCTACCAAGAATAAGCCCGTCATCTCCTGAAACCACCACCCCCACTGGGAAACTCCTACAATCATTACTACAAAGGTAAGTGCAAAGATAAATAACTGTATCTTGGTAGAAAATTTCAAACTATGGGTTGTTTCTGGAGTATTGGAGGCATATATTTCAGGTACAGTAGTTCCATATACCAAGGATTTTTCAGGATTCTTCTTTACTTTTTCTGCATAGCGAATGATGTAAACAATACTAATGACCAAACAAAGTACCAAAAGCCACAGCACGTATAGTAAGTCCAGAAGTCCAATCGACTCCCGCAGCATCCGAAGCGATAATCACCGCAAAAGGATTGGCTGTAGATGCCAAAAGCCCCCACATTGGCACTTACAAAAATTACCGCCAAAGGCACCAACAGATCATAGCCAGCTGCTAAGAATATAGGCACTAACATAGGGGTAGAAGGCCAGTGTTTCTTCTGCCAACCCAAGGTAGTCCCCAGCGCCATCAGGGTAGAGAGCACGATAATGAGAATTCCCTCCTTCCCTCTAAAGCGATGTGCCAGATAGCCCACCCTCATTGAGCGCCCCTGAGCTATTGAATACTCCTATAAAGCCCCCTATAAAGAGAACAAAGAGAATCAAGCTCACCGCTTCATATATTCCCTTGATAGGTGCAAAAAGTACCTCTGTGATCCCTTGTGGAGTTGCTTTGCGCTCTTGGTAGGTATTAGGAATAGAGATTGGGTTCTTTATCTTCTGCTCTTTGAACTTGTCAAGAGTAATAGAGATATTGCGGCTGGTAAGCGCCTCTTGAGTAGCGGGTACTTCCTGAGTCTTATCTACACTTTGAATCACAAAAACATCTTTACCCTTATCATACCAAAGTGTATCATAGCCACCTGAGGGTAAGAGCCAAGTGAGGGTTGCAGCAAAAATCATAACTATCACAAGGACAGTGTAGGGGTGTCGGAAATTTTTATTTTTTTCATCTTTTATAATAATTTTTTTCTTGCATAAGAATCATTTAGAGCAACTTATATAGCCCATTACAATCGTACAAAAGATAGTAAAAATAGAGTATAATCAACAAAAAAACGGAATTATCTTTGAAACTGTTTAAATTTTTTTAGAGAATTAAAAGTTCCCATAAATTAACATGAGCTCAGCGTAAGTAAAAATTATATTTTTTTCTCCCACAGATTCCACGTATTTTCACGGATAAATAAGGCCTTCTTCCTTATAATAATCCGTGAAAATCGCAACAGTACAATTACACAAACATAGAAAAATCTGTAAAAATCTATGAAAATCCATGGGAACTTTCGTTATATCAAACTCACGTTAAATTAGTAATTTTGAGTACAAAAAGAATAGTAAAATGCAAAGATACAATAAATAAGTGGATTATTCTCTTTTTAAGTGTAGGAAAAATAGGTTTTAAAAAAGTGATTTTTGATTTAAATTTATCATTTTATTGATTATCAATAGATTAAAAAAATTATACAAAGGAGAAAACTTTTTCAATTGAGAGCTATTTTGAAAAAGGAGAAATCACTATTACTACTTCAACGAATGGAGTAAAGACAGTAGCTTTCAACGAATATAGTTGAATCTATTATCAAGCAATAAAAAAACGTAACTACAAATAGCATTTTTATATGATTATATTTAAGGGTAAATAATAGCATATGGGAAGCCCTAAGACTGAGAATCACAATACCTTATATGAAATAGAGGAAGTACTAAAAAGAAATCTCAGCTTTATTAGAAGAAACCAGAATAGAACACAAAGGTCTGTTTCCCATTGTTTATGTGGGATTTGATAGCAAAGAAATTATAGCAAATATTAGACCTGATCCTCGAAATGGAGAGCAATCAGATGTTTATCTTGATGAGAAATCATCTAGGAATAGATTCAAAATTGCACAAGCAAATAGTTGGCCTGATGAATATTAGGTTTGATAATGAGATACAATCATCTTGATATAACTTGAATTGAAAAATACCCTTATTAGGGTTTATCCTCAAGTTCCTCAAAAGGTTTAAGCACATTTTTAGAAAAAAATATTTTTACATCAACTATCCGATTCATACATTTTTACGTATATCTTCTATTTTTACATAAATAGACAGAAAAAACACTTTCTTTTTCTTATCAAGGAAATGTGAAAGAGCCACCCTATAATTTACCGTTTTTATATTGTAGCTTTCAGATATAATGCTTATTTTTGCCACGCTAAATTAGCACCCCATAGATAAGATGAAAAAGATATTTCTCCCATTTGTTATTTGTGTGGGAACCCTTTCTATATTAGCCCGACTTTTTTATTTGCAAGTACTTGAAAAAGAATCTCGTAAGGATAGTATAGCCAGTGATGTAGCCATCGAAGTGTCCTATGACTATCCCGAGCGTGGTTACATATACGATCGCAATGGCAAGCTACTGGTGACCAAACCAATCTGCCTATGATATCATGGTCATTCCCGAGAAGTAAAAACCCTTAGACACCTTGGAGTTCTGTAACCTTGTAGGTATTGATATTGTACGCTTTTAGGGAAGAGCTTGACAAAGCAAAGAAATATTCCTACCGCAAGCCTTCGGTTTTTGTCAGCCAACTCTCCAAGGAAGAATATGCTCCCCTACAAGAGAAACTGAGAAAGTTCAGTGGTTTTTTTGTACAAAAACGCTTGCTCAGGCACTATGAGACCTATAGTGGAGCCAACGTATTGGGGTATATCAGTGAGGTCAATGATTGGGAGCTCAAGAATAACCCCTATTACTTAGCTGGAGAGATCATTGGCCGGCAAGGGTAGAAAAAAACAATATGAGGATTTCCTAAGAGGAAAAAAGGGGTTCGCTACCTACAGAAAGACAAGTTCAACCGTGTGATAGGCTCCTATAAGAATGGGGCTTATGACACCCTTCCTGTAGCGGGAAAAATCCTTAGAACTGACCATAGATGACGATCTACAAAGCTATGGAGAGATCCTCATGCAGTGCAAGCGAGGGAGTATTGTCGCTATAGAGCCCAAGAGTGGGGAGATCTTAGCCCTTGTCTCCACTCCTTCGTATGATCCCAACCTACTGGTAGGGCGCAAGCGTTCACAGAACTACACCCTACTATACAATGACTCCATAGCTAGCCTCTTTTTGACAGAGCCCTTTTTGGCGGAATATCCACCGGGGTCAACCTTCAAGCCCTTCACTGCCCTTTTGAGGCTTACAAGAAGGGGTGATGACCCCTCAATCAGTGAGTCTCTTGTAATGGTGGTTATCACTACGGAAACCGAGTAATGAAGTGCCACGCTCATGCCTCGCCACTGGATATGCTACATGCTATTGCCACCTCTTGCAACGCCTATTTTGCATACGAATATCGGAAAATCATAGAGAAATACCCCACCCCAGCACAAGGGATTACCGCATGGGGGAATGACCTAAGGAGTTTCGGCTTTGGGGAATATTTGAGGCAGTGACTTCCCTATAGGGCGTAAGGGATATATCCCAGATGCCGCCTTCTACAATCGTCACTATGGAGAGAACGGATGGCGCGCCACCACCAATATCTCCAACGGGATAGGGACAAGGAGAAGTCTTAGTCACTCCACTACAGCTGGCCAATGCCTTATCGGCTATGTGCCAACAAGGGGACTACTACACCCCTCACATTGTCCGAAAGATAGATGGGAAAACCACCCCTTCACCCAATATGCAGAAGTGAAGCATACCCGTGTGGCTCCCAATACTTCGACCCTATCATCAAGGGGATGAATCTTTCCTACACAGGAGGTACCTCCCGAGGCACTCAGATAGATAGTGTGAATGTGGCTGCCAAGACAGGAACAGCTGAGAACTACATCCGTGTCAATGGCAAGCGTATGCAGCTTACAGACCACTCTATATTTATGGCTATGGCACCTATAGAAGATCCTAAAAATAGCTATCGTCGTAGTGGTAGAAAAACGGATACTTCGGCGCCCGTATTGCCGGACCTATAGCCTCACTTATGATGAGAAATACCTCACTAAGAATGTGAAAAGAAAAGACCTCGAGAAACGAATGATTGAGAAGAGCTTAGAAGAGGAATATGCTAAGCCCTACTCAGGACGACCTTTTTCTATTAACCAATAAACAATATTATGCTCAAACATCTTGACTGGATCAGTGTCTTACTATACTTTGCTTTGGTGACCATCGGATGGGTCTGTATCTATGCCACAGGCTATAATGAACATACGACCAACCTGATGGATTTTTTTCGCAACATGCGAGCAAGCAGCTATTTTTTTGTTTGTACCAGTGTGTTACTTATCCTCTTCATTTTGGCTATAGAAGCCCAATTCTATGAGAACTCGGCAGAGATTTTTTTATATTTTTGCTATACTGCTCTTGATAGAGTACTCATCTTTGGGAAGACGATCAATGGAGCCAAGGCGTGGTATGCTTTGGGGCCAGTGACGATCCAGCCAGCAGAGTTTGCCAAGACGGCCACAGCACTGCTCTTTGCCAAACAGCTAAGCCATATCCAGACGGATATTCGTCGTTTTAAGGATTTTGCTTAACGTGTTAGTAATCATTGTAGTTCCTTGTTTTTTGATCATTTTACAACCAGACCCTGGGAGTACCTTGGTCTATGGGGCTTTTTATCTTTGCCCTGAACCGCGAGGGAATGAGTTCGTCCTTTGTCTTTCTGATGTTGTTGTTTCTGAGTGTTTTTCTATCCACTCTCAAGTTTGGCATGGGCAATACAATTACCTTTTTCTCGCTACTTACCTGTATATATGGATATTGGGTCAAGAAACAAAAGGGGCATATTCCCTATAAGAATGTGTCCTTATTGGTCTTGCTATGTGTGCTGACTTCCTTTTCAGCCAATTTTATCTTCTACAATGTCTTCAAACAACACCACCGAGATCGCTTTAGCTTATGGTTGCGCTTGGAGAATGAGATTACTGACAGCCAGACCCTACGCCAGACTGTGGCCTACAACACCCTACAAGCCGAATCAGCTATCTCCTCCAGTGGACTGTCAGGAAAAAGGCTTCTTGGAGGGTACCCTCACCAAAGGGGACTTTGTCCCAGAACAGCATACCGACTATATCTTCACCACCTTGGGTGAGGAATGGGGCTTCTATGGTACCACAACTGTGACCCTACTCTTTGCTATACTCTGCCTAAGAATATGGTATCTGGCTGAAAACCAGAAGCAAATTTTTACCGTATCTACGGATATTGTGTAGCAGCTATCTTTTTTCATTCACTTCTTTATCAATATCAGTATGGTCATTGGAATCATGCCTACCATAGGAATTCCCCTACCCTTTTTCAGCTATGGAGGTTCTGGACTGTGGGGATTTACCATGCTGCTATTTATCTTCCTAAGGCTAAATATGAATAAGGAAAAACACTAAGCAATGATTAATGTTCAATGATCAATGATCAATGATTAATAATATGTCAGAGCACTGTTCTCTGATCACTGACCTCTGTTCACTGATCACTGACCTCTGTTCACTGATCACTGACCTCTGTTCACTGATCACTGTTCTAAAAAATTTCTTTTTTTCTCATACATATAGGAAAAAAACGTATATTTGTTGTGTTTTTAAGACCTTTCTTCTTTGCTTGAACACAAGAGAGAAAGGTGAAGAATTTTATTCCTTTAAAAAGAATAATATTAATTTACTATACATATGAGACAATTCTTTATTCCCCTAAGTTGTGTATTAGTGCTTTCGGCTTGTCACGACAAGGTTCAAAAAGAGGAGAACACTCAAGAGGCATGGGAGCAGATAACCTATCCTGAAACCAAAAAGGAAAATGTGGAAGACACTTATTTTTGGAGAAAAGGTTATAGACCCCTATCGCTGAGCTTGAGGACGACCAAAGTGCTGAGACCGAGGCATGGGTAAAAAGCCCAGAATGCGGTAACCTTCGGGTATCTACATTCTATTCCCTTCCGTGACAAAATCAAAGCACAGGCCGAAAAAGCTATGGAATCATGAACAGCTCACCGCCCCCTTTTCGTGTAGGTGAGTATACTTATTATTATAAGAATAATGGACTACAGAACCAAAAATGTCCTCTACCGCAAAAGGCAAAGATGGCAAAGAAGAACTCTTCCTTGACCCCAATGGCTTTGCTGCTGATGGATACTACTTCGCTCGCAGAGGTGAATTTTTCCAAAGATGGTTCCCTTGTATGCTACCTTATCTCGGAAGGAGGAAGCGACTGGCGCAAGGCTATTGTCATGAATACCCAAACCCGTGAACAAGTAGGCGATACCATTGTAAATATCAAATACTCAGGAGGCTATTGGTACAAAAAAACGAAAGGCTTTTACTATTGTAGTTATGACAAGCCAAAAGGAAGTGAGCTTTCCGAAAAACCGACCAAAAATAAGCTCTATTACCACAAGCTCGGCACTCCACAATCTTCAGATGCCCTCATCTTTGGAGGCAAACCAGAGGAGAAAAAAACCGCTTCGTAGGAGGCTATGTATCCAATGATGAAAACTACCTTATCATCCGTGGAGAAGAAACTACCTCTGGAGGTAAGCTTTGGATCAAAGATCTTAGAAAACCCTAATAGTCCCTTAGTAAATATCCTAAATGACTATTCTTCTGATACCTTTGTTCTTGCCATCAAGGGTGACAAAATCTACTTCCAGACCAACCTAAATGCTCCTAATGGAAAAATCGTGGTGGCAGATCTGAAAGACCCTACTCCCGCACACTGGAAAGACCTTATCGCTGAAACAGAAAATGTCATCACCCCTATAGTAGCAGGAAAATATATCTTGGCTCACTATATGAAGGATGCCATTTCTGAGGGTAAAACAATACGACTTCGAAGGAAGTTCATCCGTGAGATAAAAACTTCCTGCTCTGGGTACTGTAACCTTGGAAAGTGCTAAGGAAGAAGAAAAATGAAAGCTACTTCTCTTTTTGAAAAACTTCTATACTCCTTCCAGTATCTACAAACTACACTTGGAAAAAAAGGAGACACCGAGCTCTATTGGGCTCCCAAAATGGACTTCAACCCTAATGATTTTGAATCCAAACAAGTATTCTACACCTCCAAGGATGGAACCAAAGTACCTATGATCATCTCCTATAAAAAGGTACCCCCTTGGATGGTACTGCCCCTGCAACCCTCTATGGCTATGGAGGATTCAATATCAGCTACACCCCATGGTTTGCCGTTACCTATGCTATATGGATGAACAATGGTGGCGTATTCGCAGTAGCCAACATCCGTGGTGGTGGCGAATATGGTAGAAATGGCATGATGCGGGCACCAAGTTCCAAAAACAAAATGTATTTGACGACTTCATTGGCGCTTGTGAGTACTTGATAGATAACAAATATACTTCCAAGGAAAAAAACTCGCCATCAAAGGAGGTTCCAATGGAGGTCTGCTTATAGGCGCCGTAATGACCCAGCGACCAGACCTGATACGAGTAGCCCTTCCCTATGTAGGAGTGATGGACATGCTCCGCTACCACAAGTTCACCTCAGGTGCTGGTTGGGCTTATGACTATGGTACTTCCGACGATAGCAAAGAGATGTTCGAGTACCTCAAAGGCTACTCCCTGTACACAATGTAAAAAGAAGGTACTTGCTATCCTGCTACCCTTATCTTCACTGGAGACCATGATGACCGTGTGGTACCTGCCCACAGCTTCAAGTTTGCCGCACAATTGCAGAGCAAACAGTCCTGCAAGAACCCCGTATTTATACGAATAGAAACCAATGCAGGTCATGGGGCTGGTACTCCTGTAAGCAAGATCATAGACCAAACTGCCGACTGGCAAGCCTTTGCCCTTTGGAATATGGGATACAAAAACTGCCTAACGAGAAATAACTCTCCTCTTAGCAGGCATATGCGTTGATTTTAGGAATACTTCCTTTTTGCCTATCTCCTTTTCTATAAAGGATTGTAGGGAAGAAGGAAGTATCTTTTTGTAAAAACCGCCCTCCACTATCAAGCAACCTATCACGAGTATAGTATATCTTCTTCTTTTATAGCAACTTGGCTAAGTATTGGCACTATCTTAGGGCTTAGGACTTTCCTTCATTTCAGTCGCTTGTTTTTCCTCTGCAATAGGTGTTTGTTTTTTTGCACTACTGGTTCCTCTTTTCTTGAAACCTTTGAGGTAGTAGTTACTTCCTTAGAAGCAGAAGAAATCGGCTCTTTCTCTGCAGGAGGAGTACTGATCTTTTGTTGAGATTTTTCGACTGTTTTCTTCTGAGGTCTGTTCCAACCCTCCATAGTAGCCAAGAGCTTGATAGCGGCCAATCTCTCTCGTATGGTAGGATAAACAGTTTTTTCTCCTTGCTTTTTGAGCAGTTCCTTGGGCTATCTCCAAGAGTATTTGTATAGCTTGCTCTCTCATGATGGTGTATAAATTAGATTTCTGGGGCAAAGGTACAATCCCCCAAGGGGCAAAAGTCAAGAAGACACCCCCATGAGAAGTGAGAAGAAAAAGCGAGAATAATGATCAACGATCAATGATCAATGATGAATGATGAATGCTACAACCCAACAACTAAAAATCTAAAAACCTTTTTGTTTTTCAAAAAGTCGTATATTTGTAGCGGTTTTAACAGAAACATTAAAAGCTGTTAATTTAATTATTACATCTATGAGACATTTTTATTCCCATGGGTTTGCTTGCTTTGCTCTTTCAGCTTGTAAGAACAACACACAACCTGCCCAAACAGAAGAGATGAAAGACTTTGCCTACCCTCAGACCAAAGAACAAGTCGTGAAGATGACTACTTTGGCGAAAAAGTAGCGGATCCCTATCGCTGGCTTGAAGACGACAGAAGCGCCGAGACAGAAGCATGGGTGAAAGCACAAAGCCAATTCACTGCTGATTATCTCAATGCTATTCCTTATCGCAAGACGATTAAGGAACAATTGGAGAAACTCTGGAACTATGAAAAATCCGGAGCACCCTTCGTAGAAGGAGACTATACCTACTACTACCGCAACAATGGTCTGCAAGATCAGAGCGTCCTCTACCGTAAGGACAAGGAGGGTAAGGAAGAAGTTTTCCTTGACCCTAACAAGTTTGCAGCTGATGGAACTACTTCCTTGGCTGGAATCAACTTTTCAAAAAGATGGTTCTCTGGTATGCTACCTAATCTCCGAGGCTGGTAGCGACTGGAAAAAAGGCGATTGTACTCAATGCTAAGACCAAAGAACAAATAGGCGACCCTATTGTCGATGTCAAATTTGGAGGTGGTAATTGGCGTGGCAACGAAGGTTTTTACTACTCTTCTTATGACAAACCAAAAAGGTAGTGAACTTTCTGAAAAAAACAGACCAAAACAAGGTATACTACCATAAGTTAGGTACATCCCAAAAAGAAGATGTGCTTATTTTCGGAGGAACTCCTGAGGAAAAATCGCTATACCGATGCTTTTGTAACCGATGACCAAAGATATCTTGTGATCTTCGGTGCAGATGCTACCTCTGGCAACAAGCTCTTTATCAAAGACCTGAAAGATCCTAAAGCACCTTTGGTAACTATCCTTAACGACTATTCTTCCGACACTTCTGTGATTGATGTAAAAGGAGACAAGCTCTACCTCTTCACCAACCTGAATGCGCCTAACGGAAAAGTGGTAGTCACCGATATCAAAACTCCTACTCCTGATCACTGGAAAGACCTTATTCCTGAAACAGAAAACGTATTGGATGTGATCACTGCTGGGGGCTATATTCTTGCCAAATATACCGTAGCTGCCCTTACTGAAGTGAAACAATATGACTTCACAGGTAAGTTCATCCGCGATATCAAGCTCCCTTCTATAGGAGTAGCAGGAGGGTTCTCTGCCAAAGAAAACCAAAAAGATACTTATTTCTGGTTTACCAACACTTGTACCCCTACAAGTATATACAAAGCTCAACTTAGAAAGCGGAGAAACGACCCAATACTGGAAACCTAGTATCGCTTTCAACTCCGATGAATACGAATCCAAACAAGTATTCTATACTTTCCAAAGATGGTACTAAAGTACCTATGACTATTACCTATAAGAAAACAACCAAACTCGATGGTACAGCCCCTACCCTACTCTATGGATATGGCGGATTCAACTCTATCACCTACCCTTACTTTGGAGTGAGTATGGCTGTATGGATGAACAACGGAGGAGTATACGCTACTGCTAACATCCGTGGAGGAGGTGAATATGGTAAAAATGGCACGATGCAGGTACCAAATTCCAAAAACAAAACGTATTTGACGACTTTATCGCAGCTGCAGAATACCTTATCAAAGAAAAAAATATACTTCTTCTGAAAAATTAGCTATCAAAGGAGCTTCCAACGGAGGTCTCTTGGTAGGAGCAGTGATGACCCAGCGTCCTGACCTTATGCGTGTAGCCTTGCCCGATGTAGGAGTGATGGATATGCTTCGCTACCACAAGTTCACCGCAGGGGCAGGTTGGGCTTATGACTATGGTACTTCCGATGATAGTAAGGAGATGTTCCAATACCTAAAAGGCTATTCTCCCTATACACAATGTAAAAGACGGAGTATGCTATCCTGCTACTATGGTATCTACAGCTGACCATGATGACCGTGTAGTACCTGCTCACAGCTTCAAGTTTGCCGCTCAATTACAGAAGAAACAAGCTTGCAAGAATGTACCTATCATCATTCGTATAGAAACCAATGCAGGACACGGAGCTGGTACTCCAGTAAGCAAGATGATCGAAGGATATGCCGACGAACAAGCCTTCTCCCTCTGGAATATGGGATACAAGGAACTACCTAATAAGTAATCAGTGAATAGTGATCCGTAATCAGTGATCCGTTTATGACAAATGACGAATCTCTTCTAAAGTTTAGGAGGATTCGTCATTGAGTCATTAATCATTAATCATTAACAATTGATAATTTAAAAAGATGTTAGATAAAGCCCTTACTGCTGTAAGCGAAGTAGAAAAACACTTACCACACTTGGAAAACACGCCCTTTAGCTTCACGTAAAGAAAGTATTGTTCGTATCAAGGAAAAGCTCCTTGCTCATAGTGAAAAATACGCCAAAGCTATCACTACTGATATGAATAAGCCTTTGGCACAATCTCTCGCTGAAGTCAAGAAGTGTGCTACGCTATGTGATTATTACCTAACCCACATAGACGACTTTCTCCGCCCTCAACCCCTGCAAAGCAGCTGGACAGAGAGTTATGTACGCTTAGATCCCTTAGGGGTACTCTTGGCGGTCATGCCGTGGAATTTCCCTTTTTGGCAAGTATTCCGTGTAGCTATTCCCAACCTGCTATTAGGAAATGTATTAGTGGTAAAACACGCCTCCAATGTCCCTACCGCTGCAGCATTGTTAGAAGAAATCTTCCTTGATGAATCCTTAGGGTTTTCCTATCTATAAAAAAACCTATCTTTGCCAAGCCAATATGTAGAGGAAATCATCGCTCACCCTGCTATCAAGGGCGTTACTCTTACAGGAAGTGAGCCTGCAGGTAGGTCGGTAGCTCAGTGTGCTGGAAAGCACTTGAAGAAATCTGTTTTGGAACTCGGAGGCAGTGCCGCCTTTATCGTTTGTGAAGATGCAGATCTCACAAAAGCTGTCACCACAGCCGTCAATGCCCGTATGCAGAATGCTGGACAGAGTTGTATTGCAGGCAAGCGTATCTTAGTGCAAGAATCCATAGCTCAATCCTTTATAGAAGCCTTTACCGAAAAAGTAAAAAGGCTCAAACAAGGAGACAAATACGATCTTAATACCGAAATAGGTGCTATGGCAAGGGAAGACTTGGCAATAGAAATAGAAGAAATGGTCAATCAGAGCCTTGCCGAGGGAGCTACGCTACGCTGTGGAGGCAAACGTACTGGTGCTTTCTACACTCCTACCGTGCTTACAGATGTCACTCCTACCATGCGGGTATTCAGGAAGAGACCTTTGGCCCAGTAGCGGTTATCTCTACCTTCCGAGATTTTGAAGAGGCCATTGCCCTGAGCAACCAATCTGATTTTGGCTTAGGAGTAGCCATTTTCTCCCAGAATGTAGATTTTTGTAAAATCACAAGCCCCTCGCTTTGACGAAGGTGCGGTATATATCAACGAAATGCTCATCAGTGATCCACATTTGCCCTTTGGCGGTATCAAGAACTCAGGCTATGGCCGTGAGCTCTCCTACTTTGGTGTATGGGAGTTTGCCAATATCAAAACTGTAGTGGTGAAGTAATAGACTCTAAATTCTATAATGAACAATTCTTGCCTATAGACAAAAGACTTAGCCCACCCTTGTTCCAAACATTAACTTCATGAAGCGATTTTTACATTTCTAAATATCTTAGAGCTACTATCACTCAGTCTTTTCTTGCTCTTTTTCTATATTATACCTTTTTGATTTGGGAAGAACAAATATAGGAAAGATACTTTCTGACTACTTAGGGGATACTATTTTGTGGTTGAACTTTATGTATGGAGGGGCTCTGGAGCTACTGACAATCCCTATAGCACTTGTGATGTGCTTTACCAATAAAGCACCCTTTACTTATGCTTTTATTATATCTCAGTATTTTCATTATCAAAATCGCGCCTTGGGTATATATAATGACTCGTGGGGTTATAGGATAGTAATAAAAATCCCTTGTAAGTATATCCTTCATACCTACAAGGGGAAATATAATCTATAAAACGGGAAACTTACCTATTGGTTTATCAAACAACCACTGGAGTATATCTTGTTCCTTCTGGTCAAAAGCAATCCCCCTACGAGCCATCACACGCTCGGCTACGGCAAAAAGCCTCGTCCAAAACGATATTTATCAGCAGAAGCTCCCCAAGCGAAGTTGAGGATATATTTGCTTGGAAATCCAGCAGAAAAGAGATTAGCAAAAACCCCTACAGTAGTACCACTATTAAGCTGAGTGTTGATAGCCGTTTTTGAATGGTCTCCCATCAGCACCCCACAGAATTGTAATCCTGAAGAAGAGTATCCCCTTTTTGGTAGTCCCATAGCTGTATGGTATTATAAGTGTTTTTTTCAGGTTGGAGACATTGGTATCCGCCCCCAAGTTACACCACTGCCCCAATACAGAATTTCCTAAGAAGCCATCGTGTCCCTTGTTAGAATACCCCCAAATAACGGAGTTAGAAATCTCTCCTCCTACTTTGCTATAAGGACCTATAGTGGTAGCCCCATAGAGCTTAGCACCCATATTCACAGTAGCGTGCTCACAAAGGGCGATAGGCCCACGTAGGGTGACTCCCCTCCATCACTTCAGCGTCCTTACCTATGTAGATTTTTCCCTTTTTGACAATTGAGGGTAGCAAACTCAACCTTAGCCCCTTCTTCTATGAAGAGGTCTGCCTTATCACCTAAAAACCATTGGTTGGCGAAAGTGGTGCTGAGGTACGCCCTTGGGTAAGTAGCTTAAAAATCGAAATCTATCGCCTTATCGTTATAGGTAAAAAGGTCAGTAGGGTTTTTCAAAAAGCACTAATGGCTCTTCCCACTCTATAGGGAGGTATAGATGAAAGTGTAATACTTTTTCCGACAAAGGCCAACATCCTCCCTTGATACGTATAGATTCCCCTACCTCAAGAGAGTGCAATTGTTCTAAAAGTCGAGGGGTAGGCAAGAAATTTGCATAAATAGAGAGGTCACCTCTTCCGATACCCCTGTATAAGGGTACTTCCCTCGCAGGTAATCTGCTGTGAGGTAAGACACCTGTGTTATCCCCAAGAGCTGTTGCCAGCGTTCGGCAAAAGTTAAAAATACCTGCACGCAGCTCAGCCGAAGGACGGGTAAAAGTCAAAGGGAAGAAATCCTTTATAATGTTTTTTTATCCTCAAAGAGAAGTCGTTCTATTTTCATCTTAGTAGTTTACATAATCGGTAATTTCCAACCCATAGCCAGACATCCCTATATAGCGAGAGGGTTCTGAATTGGTAGGGAGTTTCATGTGAGAGATACCAAGATCTATGAGAATCTGAGCGCCTATCCCTATATCCTTCACCTGAGAAGAAGGCACTACGAAGGAGCTTGTTTTGCCTTCCTGAGCTGCCTTGATGGCTTGGATGCGATGAAGAAGATTTTGAGAATAGGCTCCTTGGTTGATGACAATGAAAGCCCCTTTACCAGCTGCATCTATTTGTTGGAAGATACGATTGAGCTCGTTGTCTTTTTACGCAAAAAGCTCTAAAAATATCATTGCTGATAAAGTTGGCATGAATACGGGTAAGTACGGGTTCGTCCTTAGCCCAAGTCCCTTTGGTAAAAAGCCAAGTGAATCTGTCCGTTGGTCGTTTGTTCGTAAGCACGCAAGCGAAATTGTCCAAAGTCAGTATCTATAGAAAAGTCTTCTTTTTGACAATAAGACTATCATGACGCATACGATAGGCTACCAAGTCCTCTATGGAGATAATCTTAAGATTGTGTTTTTCAGCCACTTTCACTAGTTGTGGCAAGCGTGCCATGGAACCATCCTCGTTGAGAATCTCAATAAGAATCCCTGCAGGTTCGAGTCCTGCCAAGCGAGCTAAGTCCACCGCTGCTTCAGTATGTCCTGTACGACGAAGTACTCCACCTTCTTTAGCTCCTGAGGGGATATATGACCAGGGCGACCAAAGTCCTCTGGCTTGGTTTCTGGCTTTACCAGAGCCTTAATTGTCTTAGCACGGTCAAATACAGAAATTCCTGTAGTACAGCCCTCTCCCTTGAGGTCTATAGAAACCGTAAATTGGGTATGGTGTAGTACGGTGTTGTTCTCCACCATCATATCCAAGCCCAATTCCTTACAACGCTTCTCCAACAAAGGTGCACAGAGCAAGCCACGCCCATGCTGAGTCATAAAGTTAATCATTTCAGGAGTTACTTTTTCAGCGGCTGCGATAAAGTCTCCTTCGTTTTCACGGTTTTCATCATCTACCACGATGACGATTTTCCCTTGTTTGATATCCTCAATAGCCTCTTCTATGGTATTGAGCTTTATTTCTTGGTCCATTAATTTACTATTTATATTATTATGAAATTTTCTTAAATTACCACTGTCTCAAATCATTACTGCTTTCTGCATTAGAGATTAAGCACAAGTGTAAAGGTCAGTCCCTTGAAAAACGGTATCTTGACAGAAAGGAAGCGAATACCCACATAGGCCTGATGAATATTGAAAAAGAAAGACCTATACGTGGCTGAAGTGCATGGGTATTGAGCGACACCCCCATTCCTAAGATGACAAGGCTAAACTCATACCCTATCTCGGGTACTATTTGCATTTTGGACTGCTTACGCCCGTCTTCGGTAAGGGTGTTTTGTGCTCCTAAGTGCACTCCTGCATAGAGTGAACGGCTTATCCAGTTATACTCTGTATTGAGAGACGCCCCTACAAAACCCAAGTTATGAGAGCGATTGGTATGGGTAAAGGCATCCCTTACTCCCCAATATTCAAAATCATCAAAACCTTGTGCTCTAGCTCATAAGGGAAGAAACAACAAAAAGAATAATAACTTTCTCATAGAATCCCTTTTAAAGATTTCCCTTGCAAAAGTACAACTTTTTCCAATCCCTACACTTTTTAAAAGGATTATTTCTCTAAAAATTAACAATTCACCATTCACCATTAATCATTAATTTTTTTGTACCTTTTGTCCCTACGAATAAATAATACTAAAAATTATGTATCCACCTGAAATAGTGGCTCCTATGATAGCGGAGCTTGAAAGTGTTGGTTTTGAATCACTTCACAGTGTAGAAAGTGTAGATGAGGCTATTAAGCGCTCTGGTACTACCCTTGTTGTGGTAAATTCTGTATGTGGTTGTGCAGCAGAAATGCTCGCCCTGCAGTAGTGTTAAAGCCTTAAAAATGCTAGAAGCCTGATCACTTGGTGACTGTCTTTTGCAGGCTTTGATATAGAGGCTACTGCACAAATGAGAGATTATATGCTTCCTTTTCCTCCTTCTTCTCCAAGCATTGCCCTCTTTAAGGATGGAGAGCTCGTGCATATGTTGGAAAGACACCATATAGAAGGACGTGTAGCTGAGGTAATTGCAGAAAACTTAGTAGCTGCTTACAACGAATTTTGTTAAATAAGAAATTAAAGAGGCTGTCCAAAAAGTCTTATTCATGAAGGGTGATTTGCAAATCGCCCCTACAACAGAATCTAAAACAACTGATTTTCAATAGAATAAAATTTGAAAAATATTCGATTTAAACTTTGAAAAATAATGTTTTGGACTTTTCGGACACCCTCTTTCTTTATACAATCTAAAAATGAAAAAGCACTAAAAGAAAATATGAACTCCTAAAAGAAAAAGGCTTTTACCATTATTTATGGTAGAGACACTGTTGCAGGAAAGCTTTTTGACCTTATTCTCTTAGGATTTATCCTTTTGAGTGTTTTTTTAACCATTTTTGAGAGTATCAAAACTGTGAGACAAACATATACATACTCTACTGGTAGTATTGGAGTGGATGATTACCATTTTCTTCACTATAGAGTATATCCTGCGCATCATCTGTAACCCCAAGTGGAAACGATATATCTTTTAGCTTTTTATGGTATTATAGACCTAATTTCTATCTTACCTGTATACCTTTCTTTTCTTTGTAGCAGAATCCAAATTTTTATCTATTATCCGCATTCTTAGACTATTACGTATCTTTAGGATTTTTAGACTTGGTGCAGTTCACCCAGCAGGCCAATCAGCTAAGAAAGGCATTGAAGAATAGCCAGACTAAGATATTTGTTTTTATCTATTTTGTACTGGTACTCAGTGTTATTTTAGGAGCACTTATGTATATGATAGAACCCCATGACAAGGCCTTTACAAGTATTCCTCGTAGTATCTATTGGTGTATTGTAACACTCACCACTGTAGGTTATGGAGATGTAGTGCCTACCACTACTTTCGGACAAATTATAGCTTCGATCATCATGATATTAGGGGTATGGTATCATAGCTGTACCTACAGGTATTGTGACCTCTGAGTACTCGCGTTTCTATAGAAAAAGGAGGAACAAAAGCCTCATTATTCTCACAGAACTCCCCCCACCAAGTATTCCCATAGCCACACCCATGGTTACTGTAGACATTGTGGCACCTATCCCCTACCCGATGATGCCTTATATTGCCATAAATGTGGGGCAAAACAATGATCCTTTTTCACCCTTCATTCTCCAGATTTCACTCACTAAAAAGATTGCATTTCTACAAGCTTGCGATAAGTACCATTTTTGGCCATCAGGGAGGTGTGATTTCCTTGTTCTATGATTTTTCCTTTTTCCATCACCACAATAATATCGGCATTTTGAATTGTAGAAAGACGGTGTGCAATAACTACAGAAGTACGATTCAGCATCATTTTCTAAGGCATTCTGCACTAATTTTTCACTTTCAGTATCCAAGGCAGAAGTAGCCTCATCCAGTATCATAATAGGAGGATTTTTCAGTACTGCACGAGCAATACTCAATCGCTGTTTCTGACCTCCAGAGAGCTTTCCTCCCATATCTCCAATATTGGTCTGGAACTTATTAGGTAGATCATTGATAAAGTTATAGGCATTAGCCACCTTGGCAGCCTCCTCTATTTCTTGGAGAGAAGCATCTGCCTTTCCTATAAGGAGATTATTGGTAATAGTGTCATTGAAGAGAATAGAATCCTGAGAAACAATTCCTATAAGGTCTCTAAGAGAATGAATCTTGATATCGCGGATATCTATTCCATCGAAAGAGATACTTCCCTTATCCACATCGTAGAAGCGAGCAATCAGGTTCTGCAATTGTACTCTTTCCACTCCCTGACTGCCCTACCAGTGCCACTGTTTTTCCCCTTAGGAATTTCCAAAGAAAAATCCTTTAGGACATATTCGTTATCATACTTAAACCAAATGTTTTTGAGCGAAATAGCCGATTGAAAATCTTTTTCTCAAAGAGCATTTTCCTTATCAAAAAAATAGGATTAGTAGCATGAATCACCTCCAAGACACGAAGCGCTGCAGCATCCCCTGTTTCAACTGATAAGAAGCTCTACTAATTGCCTTGGCTGGGGTAAGAATATTATAAGCTAATCCCATATAGGCAATGAACTCCGAACCTCCTAAAGTCTTATCCACCAATACCATAGTACCACCAAACCATAAGAGAATTCCTATGGCTAAAATACCTAAGAACTCACTAATAGGAGAGGCCAAATTCTGACGATAAGAAAGATTGTTTGCATGAGAGAAAAAACGTTTGGTAGAGGTCAGTAAAGCGCTTTATAAAAAAACCTTTTTGAGCGTTAAAAGACTTAATAATACGCAGCCCTGTGATAGATTCTTCTATAATAGAAAGAAAATACCCTTGCTCGGCTTGTATACGTCCAGAATGTTTTTAAGCGACTTTCCTACTCGTGAAATAGCTAATCCCGCCAAAGGAATAAAAAAATGAAGACAAAAAGAGTCAATTTCATACTTATCCCACACATAATGATAATAGTGAAGATAATTGTAAGAGGCTCTCTTACAATCAGTTCTAATATACTAAGATAAGAAACCTGAAATTCATTGATATCGCCTGTGATACGTGCGATTACATCACCTTTTCGTTTTTCTGAAAAATAGGATATAGGTAAAGAAATGATTTTCTTATACATCATATCACGTAAGTCCTTCAGCACTCCATTACGTAAAAGATTAATAAAAAATAATGGCTAAGTAATTAAAAAAATATTCTTCAAAAGAATAGAAATAATACCAAAAGCAATAATATAGGAAAGTGCTTGTACGGATCTCCTCCTGTATGCTGTGTTACCTGATAGTTCAGATATTCCTTAAAATAGGTATTAGCTTCCGATATCCCCTTATACACTGGTTTTGATAGATCCTTGCATTGTTATCAAATAGCACCTCCAACATAGGTATCAGGGCTACAAAAGACAAAGAGCTAAAAAGTGCATAGAGAACATTAAAGAAAAATATTCAAAAATATATACCTCTTATAAGGCAATACATAAGGATAGAGTCGTTTTATATTGGCTACGTTCATTCAATAATATATAAGAAAATCAATCTTTTACCTAAATCATTTTGGTTATTATAAGTTCCATTCTTTGACAATTTTCTGAATCTTGTCTAGAAGTTCTTTCTGTGTTTGCTCAAAAGCCTCAACAGAAGGAAGGGGTGCATTGACACTGAAATAGAACTTGATTTTAGGTTCTGTACCACTAGGGCGTGCTGCTACCTTAGTTCCCTTTATCAGTATAATAAATCAATACATTGGATTTTGGAATATCAATTTTCGTCTCCTCTCCTGTAAGAAGATTTCTACTTACGGAAGTCTGATAATCCTCTATACGGATCACCTGCTCTCCTACAAGAGTTTTTCACGGGGTTTTCACGGAGATTCTTCATCATTTGAGCAATTTCTTCTGCTCCACTTACCCCCTTCTTCACTACTGAGATCAGGTGCTCTTGGTATAACCCAAATTCTTGATACATTTTGAGCATTTCTTTGAAGAAAGAGCTTCCCTTAGCCTTAGCTTCAGCGGCAATATTCATCGCCAATAGGGAGGATGTTTCTGCATCTTTGTCACGCACAAAGTCTCCTACCATAAAGCCAAAAACTTTCCTCTCCCCCACCGATAAACTGCTGGTTAGGGAAATCCTTAATCATCTTGGCAATCCACTTGAAGCCAGTAAGCCCTTCCTTATATTCTACTCCATATCCCTGAGCTAATCCTCGCATCAGTGGTGTAGAAACGATAGTAGAAAGCGATGAACTCATGTCCGGTCTTTTCTCCTTTTTCTTTCCACTTGTCCAAGAGATACTTAGTCATCATGAGCATAGTTTGGTTTCCATTGAGTAATACCATCTTGTCATGAAGGTCTCGTACAGCGATTCCTATACGGTCACTATCTGGATCCGTACCAAATACAATGTCTGCGCCGACTTCTTCTGCTTTTTTTCAGCGCCAAGGTAAGTGCCTCAGGTTCTTCCGGATTAGGCGATTTCACGGTAGGAAACTTCCATCAGGAGTAGCTTGCTCTTCTACTATGTGTAGTGAGGTATAGCCCGCACGGTCGAAGAGTTTAGGAATAATCGTTACAGAAGTACCATGTGAGGGGGTATACACAATCTTCAAATCTGCTTTTTCCTTGGATAGGAAAATTAGCCTTGTCAAGAGATGCATTTATGAAAGCCTCATCCACCTCTTTATCCACCTTTTTCGATAAGAGATTCGTTTTGCAACAAACTGAATATCAGAAAAACTGAATCTTGTCAATTGCTTCCATAATCTCCTTGTCCTGAGGGGGTACCAATTGTCCACCATCTGTCCAATACACCTTATATCCGTTATATTCCGGAGGATTGTGAGAAGCGGTAAGCACCACCCCACTGTGGCACTTTAAGAAGCGAATGGCAAAAGAAAGTTCAGGAGTAGGCCGTAGTTCTGAGAAGAGAAATACCTTAATTCCATTGGCAGAGAAGACATCTGCTACTATCTTGGCAAATTCTTGTGAATTATGACGGCAGTCATAAGCAATAGCCACCCTTACTTGTTCATTGGGATATACCTTTTTTTAGGTAATTGCTAAGCCCTTGTGTATTTTTTTACCTAAGGTATAGCGATTCATGCGATTGGTACCTATTCCCATGATACCACGCATCCCTCCTGTACCAAACTCCAAATTCTTGTGAAAAACACTCTATCAACTCCTCTGGATTTCCTTCAAGGAGCTGACGCACAGCCTCTTGTGTAGCAGCATCAAAGGCTGGAGTAAGCCATGATTGCGCATTTATTTTACTTTTCTCTAATAAGTTCATAATTTATTATTATTTTTCCACTAATTCAATTTCTTATTTTTTTCAACTTTTTAAAAATCCTCAGGATTAAACAATGTAAGTTGATTCTCTTGCAAACGATTGATAGTATCAAAGATCCTTTGACGAATAGGCTGAGGTAGGGGTGTAATAAGAAGCATCTATTTGAGTTTCCTTCCTATATCATCTGGAGAATCCTGATGGCGAATAGCCGTTTTTCTCCCCCTTGTGATAAGCTAAAAATTTTAACCTTTGCACGGTCGGGGTCTCCATCGGTAGGAGTAGCCCCATAGACGATGACAGGATCCACATAACCATCCTTGTCCAAGTCCGTAAAAAGAAACAAACTTTGTCCAAAACCAAATAGAGAATTCCCATCCTTCCCACTCAGGGCGATAGTCATAAAGTAGCTTTACCTGACGAAAAAGCATCCTTATCTTCTATAAGATGAAAGGCCTTAATCTTGTCATTAATAACTTCACCTTCACTATTTTTATAATTCCTTTCTTTTTTTGAAGAAGTATTGTAGAGCTTGTTCTCTGTAAATACCCAGAAATGTTTTCCTTCCCTATCTTGATAGGTATAAACCTTCACAATAGGATAGGTTATTCCTAATTTTCTCTGTATCTTAGTAGGGAATTGCTTTTGTATCTGCTCATCATCCAAGAGTTGTGCCTGTGAAGGATCTTGAGCATGTGCAAGTAATGTACAAAAAGCCCCAGAGAAAGTATTTTCTCATATTCTTTAATCTTAAAAATTAATCTTTCATTTGATTTACTTGCTTAATGACGGTATACAGAGAAGCAAACACACCAAAGAGTGCCCCTAATACAGTACCCCAAGGGGATATACTAAGGAATTTTTTTCGTCTAAATAAGTTCCCAAATAGGTACAAAAGAACTATAATTACCGCCATCTGAATACCTATTTGGGAAAATTTTACCCAATTATTTAAGTTCTTTCTTTGCTGGTTCATTGCTAAAAGTAGCCCCTCCTTTCACTCCCATTTTACAAGTCACATTGAAGACAGCCCCTGGTTCTATAGCCAGCTTATCGGTCTGTACTTCTCCTTCTATAACTGCAGTAGTCTTAAGGCTAAGAGTACTTTTTACCACCAGAGTTCCATTGATTGTCCCCTCTACATCAGCATTGGTACAGATTATATTTCCTTTGATAACACCCGTTTTTCCTACTACAAGTCTACCAGAGGTTTGTATAGTTCCCTCTATTTCTCCATCTATACGGAAATCAGCACCTGAATTTACTTCACCTTTGATTTTGGTACCTGCTACGATGCGGTTACTTCCCGCTACTGAATTGTCTACTGCCATATTTTTATTTTCTTTATTAAACATTGTAAGTTATTTCTTTAAATATTCTTCTTTATTTTTGTACATCTGAAGTATCACATAATTTTCTGACGAAATTACGAAAAAAATTCTTTGAAAAAAACCTATCTTTTTCTTCATTTTTCTTCCTGTTTGTTCTTTTTCCCCTTCGGCAGTTTTTCTTGTTGCTTCTCTTGAAGAAAGCGTTGATCCTTTCGACAAATCTCTCAGCCATCTCTCGTGACATAAAGCCGTGAAGGACAGTCCATTGCTCATTAGCATCGTAGACATCGTTACTCATAGAGATATAAGCAAAGCCATTTTTCTTCCAAATAATTCTTAAGCTGCTCTTTTTGAGCCTCATTATCAAAATGCTCTAAGACAATTTTTCCATGAAGAAGCCTTCTGGTCTGTATCGAAATCAGGATTATTTTCTTCTTTTTTTAAGTATCTCAAGAGATTCATTCACATAATCAGCCTGTTTGGTATTAGGGTATTCCTTGGCTATAGCCTCTAACTCTCTTACATAAGTTTCTTTCCTCCAACCTACCTAAGGCCTTAGCTCAGAAGGAGTTCCCAGTCAGGGGCTTGAGGAGAAGTCTTGAAAGCTGCTTTTTTGAGCATCAATAGCTGCAATCACCTCTTGATACTGCTGATTATCAAACTGTTGTTGCAACTGGGTGAATTGTTCTTGCAATTGTTTTTCATTGGTACTCACCTGACCTATAACCACCTTAGTATATTCAGAAGTAGGATAAGCAGCCAGTAGCTGGTTTTTGTAAGATTCTGCTTTGAGCGGGGTGGTATTGTTGGTGTATTTTATATAATTGGTAAAGAGCCTTTTCCCTTAGCTTATCATCGTGTGTTATTGCAAGAAGTCGGGTAAGCCTATCCTTGGCGAGCTTCTCATCCTTAAACTTTTCCCAGTAGAGTTCCCCCACACCATAGAGAGCCATTTCCTTATCCCTTTCCAATTGCTTCATTTGTTCCTCGGAAGGAAGCTTGCTGAGGTATTCTTCAGGAGTAATTGTTCTGGTAGAAAGACTATCTTTTTGATTTTCGGCTATATTTTCTACAACTAACTGATGAGACCAGCGCCAATTATCCACAAGAGGGCGATCCCCAAACTGCTCTTTGAACCCTTGTTTTTCCATAAGCAACTGTCTTAGGTGAGTAGAAGTAAAAAACCATCCTGAGAAGGTTGTGCCTGATGACGCACTACCTTTCCAAAGTCTGTGATTGCTACAGTATGTTTTGGTTTCAGGTTGTTGTAAAGAATCTATATGTTTTTGGAAATAAGCTATTCTCTCCTGTTGAGGCATTTTTCATGATATGGGAGAGACTATCAGCCTTAGCGATTGTATTTTTCGAAAACAGTTATTTGAGAGAGGTTATCCCTTTTTCTACGCATATAGAGATATTCGAGTGTATTCTTAGGGGATATACACCAAAGTACTATCATAATGATTGTAAGCCAAAGGATATTTTTTTAGACTTGAAGTAGAGTTCGCCCAAATGCTCGTGAGTACGCTTCTTTAGACCTTCATTTTCCTTGTTTTTTTAGCCAAAGACCGCAAAAAAGTAATCAATGGCTTCCTTATCTTTGTTTTTCCCCCTCGGCATAGAGAGCATGTTGGAAATATACCAAATCCAGCAAATTCTTATGCTCATAGAGTTTTTCCATTTTTGCGCAACTTCTCTACATAAGCGATTTTTTTCTTCAGGAGAGAGTGTCTGAGTACGTGCCTTACCTATCTGAGCCTCCACCCATAGTCGGCGAGGGATATTCCAATTAAGATCAATTGTTTTTGATAATATACCTGGGCGGAATCCCGCTGAGCAGTGGTCTCGAAGAGCTGTCCTGTGATGAAGAGATAGCGTCCTCTTTGTGCTTTGTTACGAGTCTCCACACTGGCAAGTTTCAGTGCCTGAATGGCTTTGAGGATATTGTTTGAGATTGATATATGCCTGAGCGAGAATGGCATGTAAGTTAGCCCGTTCCTTACGCTTAGGTTTTTTTCTTCTTCAAGGGAGTTTTTCAATAGAAGAAATTGCCAACTGTTCCCTTCCCAATTGTATATGTGTTTTCTCCTCCAGACAGCTGCATTGTAGCGTTGGTTAGTTTCTCCATAGTTGGTAAGCAAATGATTAAAAAGCCTCTAAGGCAGGCAAGTAGCAGCCATTGTAATAACGAGCTTTTCCCAAGAGCATATAGGCATCATCAATCTTTCTGTTTTTGTTTGCCATCGAAAACCATAGAGTGGCGCTGAATAGCCTTGATAGCCTTTTCCTCAGCCCTATCAAAATGAGCATTGCCTTCCCCTTTGAGCTGATAGCCTTCTGAAAGCGCTTCGAGTTCTACAGGGAGAATTTCAAAATAATTTTCAACAAGCTTTTCAGAAAGTTCTTTTTCCTTCCTCAAAGAGCTAAATTACCATTGTACAAGACATTATACATCGTCGGAATCATACGAAACTGACGATTATAATAGGTATCCGATTTAGTGGTACAGCCTATAAAAAAAGCTGTCAATAGAATACAAGTAAAGAATTTGTGCAACTTCATCTAATGAAACAATAACAAGGCGCAAGTTAGTCATCAAATAACAAGCAAAAATTAAATATTTTATAAGATATAAAAATAAACTAAGGTGTTGGAGAACCCTTTCCAACACCTTAACTTAATCCATTTAATCTAAAAAGACAATCTTTGTAAAGAAACCTATCCTAAGTATGTCTTTAAGATTTTACTTCTAGAAGTATGTTTGAGCCTACGGATTGCTTTTTCCTTGATTTGGCGTACACGTTCACGAGTAAGTTCAAAGGTTTCACCTATTTCCTCCAAGGTCATAGGATAGTTTTTCCCTAAGCCAAAGTATAAGCGAATCACGTCCGCTTCGCGAGGTGTAAGGGGTTTCAAGGCGCGTTCTATCTCAGTCTTGAGCGACTCATGCATCAGTTCCTTATCGGGATTAGGAGATTCCCCACTGCGCAAGACATCATATAGGTTGGAATCCTCCCCTTCTACCAAAAGGCGCATCCATGGAAATGTGTCGTCCGGAATTTTCATGGACTCCTTTACATCATTCACGGACATATCCAATTCTTTAGCTATTTCCTCAGCAGAAGGGACACGCTCGTGAGTCTGTTCTAAGTAGGCATACATCTTATTGATTTTGTTGATAGAGCCTATCTTGTTCAGCGGCAAGCGAACGATACGAGATTGCTCGGCCAGAGCCTGTAGAATGGACTGACGAATCCACCAAACAGCGTAGGAAATAAACTTAAATCCGCGAGTTTCATCAAAACGCTGAGCAGCCTTGATCAGTCCCATATTCCCTTCATTGATAAGGTCAGGGGAGTGTAAGCCCTTGATTTTGATACTGTTTAGCTACCGAAACCACAAAGCGAAGATTCGCCTTAGTGAGTCGTTCTAAGGCTATTTTGTCACCTGCTTTGATACGTTGGGCAAGCTCCACTTCCTCATCAGCGGAGATCAGATCCACCTTTCCTATCTCTTGGAGATACTTATCCAAAGAAGCTGTTTCCCTATTGGTAACCTGTTTGGTAATTTTTAAGTTGTCTCATCTATAAATTAATAAATAATTGTCTATTGTTATGAATGAAGATGAATTGTCATTCACCTCTATGTATAGGAAAAATGTATTAACAAAAATCATTCCAAATTATATTTAATTAATTGTTTTTAACATATAAAACAGATAATATAACTATATTTAGCTACAATGTATTTTTTTAATAACATATTTTATATTTTTACAAAAGCCTATTTGTCAGGTTCTCTGACAAGTAGCTAAAGAAGAGTGACAAAGATAAATATGACATTTTTTTCTTATTTTATTTTTGAAAGCTTAAAAACGTATCTTTGTATCCTAATTGAAATTTATAAATTCCACCTCATGTTGATAGCTCCTTCACTTTTAGCGGCTGACTTTGCGAACCTACAAAGAGATATAGAAATGGTCAATGAAAGTCAGGCAGACTGGTTTCATCTTGATATTATGGATGGGCTCTTTGTCCCGAATATCTCTTATGGCATACCTGTGGTAAAAGCCATCAAAGAACATGCCAAAAACCATTGGATGTGCACCTTATGATCGTAGACCCTGATCGTTATATTCATACTTTTTGCCCAGCTGGGAAGCAGCTTTCTTTTCGGTACATTACGAAGCTTGTACTCACCTACACCGTACGGTGCAAGCTATCCGACAGGAAGGGATGAAAAGCAGGAGTTGCCCTAAACCCTCATACTCCTATAACAGTCATGGAAGATATCATTACTGATGTAGATTTGCTCCTTATTATGAGTGTAAACCCAGGCTTCGGAGGACAATCCTTTATAGAAAACACCTATAAAAAGGTAAGTCAAGCCAAAGAACTCATTACTAAGACAGGTTCTAAAGCCATGATAGAGGTAGATGGTGGTGTCAATACAACCAATACACATAAAGCTTGTGGCCGCTGGAGCAGATGTATTAGTGGCAGGAAGTTTTGTATTCAATGCTCCTGACCCTAAAAAGACAATAGAAGCACTCAAAAGATCTGTATAAAAAAACTATTTGGTTGAAGCCTACCCAATTATTAATAAAAAGTAAAAATAAGTATTGAAAAGAGGTTTATATGTTAATTATCTCAATATTCTAGAACTTTTTATAGGTATATAATGATTTTTACGTATCTTTGCTTTTTGATTAATCATTAATTTTTTTAAAAAACGATAAATATGGAAGTAGAACAAGGGTATAAGATAACATCTGCTCCAGAGTGGGCAAAATACCTTAACCGATGCGCAAATCATAGAAATCTGCAAAGATTCTGATTTTGCTACAGAGCAAATAGAAGAAGGGAGACTTCTGCTATCTACTTAATAAATACTATTATGTAGATGACCAGAAGAATACCGATTATGCCCTAATGGCTTACACCCTTACCCAACCGGAGAACTTAGAACGAGCTTCGGTGAACGATATGATTTTGGAAGAGAATGAGTACTACGAAATCAATCGTATAGCGGTTATCCGTGAAGGAGAATATATAGATAAGCTCCCTGATACCAATATAAAAAGTACTTGACAATGAGAATAATAGCAATGGAGGTGTCATCAGTAAATCCAAGAAAATAAATGTCTCCATCCGTGACCTTAGGCTCTATGATATTCTTATTTTAGAGGATTCCCGTACTAAAGTATTTTCAGAAAAGGAGTTTGTCCGTCGTGATTTTGTCAAACATATATTTGTCACACCTGATACGTATTGGGCTTATAGGGCACTACCATTACAAATTCATCAACAATCGTGAGAAAAAGTAGCCTACAAGGAATTTTTCTTTCGTGATGCTAAGGGCAATGCCTTAGACCAACCTATTAAGTACTTAGAAAAAGGAGAAGTATTGGAGATCAAACACACCGACTATATCAATCCTGTAGATCCCAATAGAGATCTTCCCTTCATCGACTTTGCTACTGAGAGCACTTGGAAGACCTATCGAACTATATCTACCCCTTGTATAAGGATGTCTTGGAACAATCGGATCTGAAAAGCTTTGCTCCTGATTTGATAGAAAAATTGGACAAACTTGCGAGTTTGGATGAGAAGATCAATTTGCTATTGAGTATGTACAGAATAACATCTACTATACCTACAATGCAGATGAGATGAATGGGCACAAGCCGCAAGAGCCTGCTATTACTTATCACAATAAGCAAGGAGATTGTAAAAGCTAAGTGTGTATTACTAAAAACCATTCTTGATTACTTAGGGTGTAGAAGCGAGTGTGGTGCTGGTAAATTATAACGCAGATTTTTACCTAAAATACTACCTTCCTTCCCTACTCTCCTTCAATCATGTAATTGTCAAGATACACTACAAGGGAGAAGATTATTTTTGTAGATGCTACCTCTCGCAATGAGTTTGGTCGATTGGAAAAAGGACAGTGCTTAGCTTCTGCCACTATAGGAAATCAAGGAAGATGCTACCCTAAGTATCCGAAAAACCGACCTATTTTGCACTGCCTTGTATAGATGAGCATGTCAAAGTAGTCGTTCAGGAAGGAAAAGGAAAAATAACCCTTAGAACTACCTACCGCTACAACCGTGCCAACAATATGAGAGGCTACTTCAAACAGACCAATAAGAAGGAACTTATAGATGGTTGGAATCGATTTCTTTTCTATAATCTCAATTACGTAAATGATCGTAGTGAACAGGATATCAGGAGATATTCAAGGATGTAAGTATCAAGATAGAAAAAGGATGACAAGGAGGAAAAACGAATTGGTTATCGCTTATGAGGCTACCATCCTAAAGCCTTACTTTTACGAACAAAGAAGGCGAAGAGTTCCTTATGTACTTTGACCATAGTGTACTGAAGAAAGATCTTATAGACTTCCGCCACAAGGACAGCAGCTATTGGCACAACTACGACAGTGAGCATTATCTGATAGAGCTCTATGCTGATAAGCCTATCAATACCAAGGAGAAAATACACCATCCAAGAGTTGGAGCTCTCCAATGAATTTTTTTCTCTTATTCGAGCAAAAGACAATTGATAAGACTTCAGGAAAGGTAGAAATACTCTATAATCCTCTAACAAATATAGAGATTACTTTGGATAAAATCCAAAGTATCAAAAGAAGCTTATCACAGTATAGGAGATAGTAACTTTGGTTTAGGCATCGATATCCTTCCAAAGGGATTCTTTGGAAAGATAAAAATCTTGGTTCGGATAAATCAGACAGAAATTAAGGTAAAAGAGGGGCGCCGCAAGCAGCTCCCTCTCATTTATTCTTATGACAGACTAAAACTGATATTTCAAACCTACATTCCATGTACGACCGAAACCAAAAGAATACTCTGTTTCTCACATCAATACCTTTGTAAGTATCTCTTGTGTTATTATCTACCACTTGGTTGGTATCCGATTCAGAGATATAAGTAGTATCAAGGATGTTATTTACATTGGCCAATACTGTTACGGCTTGTTTTTTTGTTTTTTTACCAAAAACAAACTTATAAGAGGCTCCTCCCTCGAAAAAGGTTGTACTGAGGCAACTTCAAGCTGGATATTTGAGAACTTCTCACTAAAGAAGTAATATCCAAGCGTGCGTATAAGTTATTGACATAGTGCCAACTTAGGTCAATATTAAAGTTTTCGTAAGGAGTTACCACTACTCCAAGGTTGGCTGTCATCTGAGCAGATTCGCCCACTTTGAGCTTATCCAAATCAACATCGAACTGAGAAGAAGACTTACCTGAAAGTATATATTCTGAATTATCCTCTGTAAGGAAAGTATTCACTCTTGCCCCCTTGGTAGAACCAATCTCCTAAGGAGAACATACCATTTACCTTTACATAATCATTGATACGGTAAGCTGCATCGAGCTCTACCCTTGGTGAATTTCAGTCACCCCAAGCATCTCTGCAAAGTATCGAGTATTACCATCCCAGTTGTCACGACGTACATAACGATCTTTCCAAGAAGTGCGATATACGTTGAGGTTAGCAGAGATACTCTGCCATCTGAATCCGTATCCAAGTTCCAAACCTAATATTTTTCATTGGTAAGATTAGGATTGACAAAGTTCTTATAATTTGGATATACAGAGTTAAAGAAAGGCTGACGAGAGTAGTATCCTACATTGACAAACACATTGTGGTGTTCATCTATATTATAGTTAGCTCCTGCTTTCATATTATAGCCAGGGATATTTTTGTAAGTAGTTGTTTCAGGCTGAGCTGTTTCAGGTCTGTTTTTAGAGCTAGAGTACCTGGCTTAAGGAAGTGATCAATTCTCTGGAAAGCCTGTATAGAGCTAGACCATTGTGCAAAAAGCAGAGAGTTTTTGGGTGGTATACTCCACCTGACCAAAGGCGCCTAACCAACGTACATTACCATCGTTACTAAAAAGTAATCTGATTGTCTAAACTCTCTATACTACCTCCGAAAGGATTGAAAGAAGGTTTGTCAGAAAGTGTATAACTAATATTACGAGGGGAGGTTAGGTTCTTATTAGAATTGTCTTGAAAATACTCAGCTCCTAAAAAGATTGCTAGGTACTTCATAGTGATATCCCTTGTAGTAACGCCCATCGAGACCTACACTGAAAGAGAATTTTTTTCAGAGAGTTTGTGATTGAAGCTGGTTAAGAAACCAAACCAGTTGTGAGAGTTCACCGCTGCTTTTCTTGCAAAACCTTCTGTTACTCCAGTAGTTCTACCATTTGGCATAGTTACTCTTCTATAAGCATTAGCTACATAAGGAGTTCCATGTACTGCTACTGTCTGGTTAGGAGTAGAGACATCCTCTCCTCGATTGTAGTTAATAATTCTTTCCATATCAATTTGTCCATCTTCTGTTCTAAAGTTTGAAGCGGTCAAAGTAGTAGGTCTGCCATCCTGTTGGAAAGAGCCTGTCCAAGCAGATCCAGCATCGCGTGTACCAGCACCACGACCAAAAAGAAGCATAAGCTACTGTACTGATAGAAGATTGCTCATCGATATTCCAATCCCAGTTGAGCATCATCACCGGCTTGTGATATACATTTCTACGGAAGTTAAATTCACTTCCTTTGTAGTTACCCCAGTCTGAATTGTAGCGAAGATTAGGCTTACCATCTTCTCCATACTTTAGGGTAATCTGCAATAGTAATATGAGTACTTCTCTGGTGGTGCCACTGAGGAGCTCAGTGAACATGAATTGAAAGAGTGTTTTTTTCATTGGGAGTATAGCCCAAAGCAAAGAAATAGTTATAGCTTTCGAAATCGGTACTATTGACATAGGTAGCTCCCGCAGTACGGCTGAGTAATACTGAAGAAGACCATCCTTTTTGCTTTTTTTCCTGTATTATAAGCTCCCATTACTTTGTAGAAAACCATTATTTCCTAAAGAAGCTGATACAGTTCCACCTTCTTGCATATCAGAAGCACGGGTTACAATATTAATGGTTCCTCCTACTGAAGCTATGGCAATCTTAGAAGCCCCTAAGCCTCTCTGTACTTGCATAGAGGAAGTCACATCGGAAATACCCGCCCAGTTGCTCCAGTACACCTTACCATTTTCCATGTCATTGATAGGCATTCCGTTGATCATTACAGCAATATTTTCGTTACCAAAGCCGCGGATATTGATTTTAGAATCGCCATATCCCCTCCAGACTTAGTGGCATGCACCGAAGGAGTTTTTGTTCAGTAGCTCAGGAAATTCTTGATTTCCTATTTTGTTCACTATATCAGCTGCACGTATGGTGGAGACAGCCACTGGGGTTTTGCGTTCCTTAGCAATATCCATAAGTGTATTGCCTATCACTGTAGTTCCTGTGAGTTCTTGAGCATCAGGAAGAAGTGTAATCTGAATAGAAGCCTTTCCTTTGACAATGGTGAAAGGGACATCCTGAGTTTTAAAACCCAATAAAAGAGACCTCCAATATCCCTTTCTTTTGTGTAGTCTTTAGGGTAAACTTACCATTTTCGTCCGTAGAAGTTCCATGGGAAGTCCTTTGATGAGGACATTAGCCCCTAAGAGTGGCTCCTTCAGTTCCCCATCAATTACAGTTCCTGTAATAGTTTGCGCTGAGAGTGTTGCTACCATCAAAAAAGCAAACAAACACAGCCAATGCTTACATGTGTTCATCTTTTTAAATAAATTAGTATCTATTGTTATTTGTGTGCAAATATCGCAATTTCCTCTTAATCCATCTATAACAATATGTTAATATTCAAGCCAATTTACTAACATATAGTGTTGAAAAACTTTTAGACGTTGTTTACAACTTCCCTTTAAATTAATAAAAATACCATTTTTTTATTTATCCTGAAAAAAATCATAAATACTATATATTTTTTTGGCTTTTTTTCTATATATAAACAGAAAAAAAGTTAATTGAGGCATCATAGTTTTTAAAAACAGGTTTCGTTCTTAGAATTTTTTTGAAAAAATTTTTGTTATTAGAATATTATATTATATCTTTTGACCCTGAAAGTAAAAACAGATTGTTTTTTTACTATGAAGAATAATAAATTAATAAGTAAGTAAATAAATTAAAGCGAAATATGAAAAACTAATGTGTTAGGCTATCCACGTATTGGAGAAAAAACGTGAATTAAAAAAAGGCCAATGAAGCATTCTGGGAAGGGAATCTTACAGAGGAAGAGCTCCTTGCCGTAGCGGAAAAATATCCGAGTACACAACTGGACTTTGCAAAAAGAAGCTGGTATAGATCTGATTCCATCCAATGATTTTTCTTTATATGATCAGGTTTTGGATTTGTCTTTTTACTCTCAATGCTATCCCAGAGCGTTTTGCCCCTACTAAGAGTCTTTCGGAACTCAAACAATACTTTGCCATAGCGCGTGGCTATCAGAAAGATGGTATCGATGTTACTGCCTCTGAGATGACCAAATGGTTTGATACCAACTACCACTATATCGTTCCTGAATTCACCAAAGACCAAAGTTTCTCTATAAAGGTAAACAAACCCTTGAACGAGTATAACTTAGCTAAAAAACATGGCTTTGAGACCAAACCTGTACTTTTAGGCTTGGTTACTTACCTCTTGGTAGGGAAGGAAAAAGAAGCCGGATTCCACCGCTTGGACTTAGCCGATCGCCTACTCCCTGTATATATCCAAATTATTCAAAGCTTGGTAGATGCAGGAGCCAAAACTATCCAGATAGATGAGCCTTACCTTGTGCTTGACCTTCCTGAAGGCGCTGAAGAGACTTACCGAAAAGTATATACCGAAATCAAACAAAAATTCGCCAATACAGAGTTCATCCTTACTACCTATTTTGGAGCATTAGAGAATAATACTGAACTGGCAGTATCCTTGCCTTTGGATGTACTTCATATCGATTTGGTAAGAGCTACTGCACAGCTTGATAGTGTCCTAAAAAGCTCTTCCTCAGAGCAAAAAAACTCTCTATTGGTATAGTAGACGGACGTAATATTTGGAAGAACAACTTCGAACATTCATTAGCTCTTATAGAAAAAGGTAAGAGAAGTGATCAGTGATGATCGTATCTATATAGGTACTTCTTGCTCCTTGTTGCACTCTCCTTGTAACTTAGAGCTTGAGAACAATGAAAAGGTACTTACTCCAGAGATCAAACAATGGTTGGCTTTTTGCCAAACAAAAAGTAAAAGAACTTGCTACTCTTAAAGCTATTGCCATAGGTCATGACCTTAGCCCAGAGGTAAAAGCTATTTTCGAGGAAAACAAAAAGCAGCAGAAAACCGCAGAACCTCTGCTCTTATCCACAACCCAGCTGTAAAAGCACGTGTAAAAAGCAATTACCGATGCTGACAGCAAGCGTAAGAGTGCTTTTTGGTACTCGCCAAAAGGTACAAGAAGAAGCCCTACACTTGCCTCTATTCCCTACCACTACTATTGGTTCTTTCCCACAGACCCCAGAGGTACGCTCTTGGAGAGCTTCCTTCAACAAAGGGACTCTTTCTAAAGCTGACTATGACAAGAAGTTAGAAAAGAAATTGAAGAATCTATCCGTTGGCAAGAGCAAACCGGTATTGATGTATTGGTACATGGAGAATTTGAGCGCAATGACATGGTGGAATACTTCGGAGAGCTTCTCAGTGGGTACACCTTCTCCAAATTTGGATGGGTACAGAGCTATGGTTCTCGCTGTGTGAAACCTCCAATCATCTACGGAGATGTATCCCGTCCTGAGCCTATGACTGTACGCTGGAGTCGATATGCTCAGTCTCTTACGAAGCTCCCTGTAAAAGGAATGCTCACAGGTCCTGTAACTATCCTACAATGGTCTTTCGTACGTGATGACCAACCTCGTTCAGAGACTGCCACTCAGATAGCCCTTGCTATTCGTGATGAGGTAGTTGACTTGGAAAAAGCTGGTATCAAAGTTATCCAGATAGATGAACCTGCTATTCGTGAGGGATTGCCCTACGCAAAGGCTGATTGGCAAACTTACTTTGACTGGGCTATCAAGGCCTTCCGTATCTCTGCTTCAGGAGTAGAAGACCAGACACAGATACATACCCACATGTGCTATTCCGAGTTCAACGATATGATAGAAGCCATTGCTGATATGGATGCCGATGTTATCACCATCGAATGTTCTCGTTCACAAATGGAACTCTTAGATGTATTTGCCGACTTCAAAGTATCCTAATGAGATAGGTCCTGGAGTATATGATATTCACTCCCCACGTGTGCCTTCTGAAGAAGAAATGTATCACCTGATGAAAAAGCCATTGCCGTGGTACCTTTCCGCAACCTATGGGTAAACCCAGACTGTGGACTTAAGACACGCCATTGGGAAGAAACTAAGTTGGCCTTGGAAGCTATGGTAGCTACCGCTAAGAAACTTAGAGAGGAATACAAAAATAATTCAATTCTTTTTATTTTCCAGAAATGAAAATAGGCTGAGATTCGCAAGAATTTCAGCCTATTTCTTTTATTTTTCTTCCAGCCAAAGTAGCCATATGTCTCAATCATCTCGGCGACTCCTGTGGTAAAGAAGATTGCCAACCATCCTCTCCATTCTTTATCTTCTGAACAATATCACGCGAACGAATCTCCAAGTTCTTAGCATCATAGTTATGTATATCCACCACTTTTTCATTGAACTTGAAGAATTTATACAATTCCTTCATACGAGGAGGTACCTGAATATTATTGCTGGTAATAATCTGTCCTGTATCCTTATCCCGCATCGGATAGAGATAGATTTTGATATCCCTATAGAAGAGCTTACCGAAGGCCTCCAAAAATTCCGCCACTCAGATGAGTATAATACTCCTCCTTGAAAATTGCAATCAAGATTGTCCGCCCCCATGACCATTCCCATCTGTGCTTTGGTATAATTGGAGAAATACTCAGCTAAGCGATAATATTCCTTGAAGTTGGAGATAAGTACCTTGTAGCCCAAAGAGGAAAGAATACGCGCCCTGTCCATGAAATCTTGTTCGTCCAGCTCCTGAAGCTAAGAGATTGGAGAGTAATCTCAAAAATCACTTCTGTATTGTCCTTTTCTACTCCTTTTTCCTTGAGGAATAGCTCCAAGGAACGTTCCAACATATCTATATTCACATTGGCTACAGGGCGAAAACTACCCCTAATGGTCAGTATATTTTTCTTGTACAACTCTTCGGCGGGAAGTAGGTTGTTCCCCTGAGCATCGAACATTACAGCTTCGGTCATTCCATTTTTTTGATAAGCTGTAGACTCATCAAGCGATTGTCTACAGTGGCGAACTTAGGACCTGAGAAGTTAATCATATCAATCTCGATAAGATCCTTATCAATATGGTCATACAGATACCTGATGATACTATGAGGCTTATCAGCCTTATAAAAAGCACTATGAATAAGATTGACACCCAACTTTCCAAGTGTTTCTTGCTGAGCACGAGTTTTCTATCTGGTGGAAGCGAATATGCAGAATAATATCATTGTACCCCCTTCTGGTTCTGTTTGGAAGCGTATTCCTACCCAGCCATGACCTTTGTAACGCTTAGCAAAAATCAATCGTAGTAAACCGTATTGGCATAGGTAAAGAAGAGCTTATCTGGATATTTTTCTCTTGGCAAACGTTCTTCCAAGAGCTTGATCTCATGGGTGAGCATTTTCTTTAGGCGGCCTTCGGTCACATAGCGTCCGTCCTTCTCAGCTCCATAGAGAGCATCACTAAAAATTCTTGTCATAGGCACTCACCGCCTTGGCTATAGTGCCTGATGCTCCTCCTGCACGGAAGAAATAACGCACTGTTTTCCTGTCCAGCACCTATCTCCGAGAAGGTGCCATAGATACGTTTGTTCAAATTGATACGCAATGCCTTAGCACTGAGTGAGGGAATTTCTTCGAAATCGCGATCCCCTTCTATATAAGTTCCCATATACGACTCTTTTTGAGTATTAAAATAAAAAGCCAAAAGATACGAATATTTCCAGAAAAAGAAAAAATATTTTTGGTTTTTAAGACGCTAATTCAAAAAGAAAATAGTACCTTTTGTAAAAATTATAACAATGAAGTTTTTTTATTGATACAGCCAACCTATCCCAGATACAAGAGGCTGAGCACTTAGGGTGTTTTGGATGGTGTAACTACTAACCCTTCCTTGATGGCCAAAGAAGGCATCAAAGGAGAAGCTAACATTCTCAAACACTATAAAGATATTTGTGAAATAGTCCAAGGGGATGTCTCTGCTGAAGTTATTGCCACTGACTATGAAGGAATCATCAAAGAAGGAGAAGCCTTGGCTGCACTGCACCCACAAATTGTCGTAAAAGTACCTATGATCAAAGATGGCATACGCGCCATTCGCTATTTTTTTCTCAAAAAGGAATCCGTACCAACTGTACCTTGGTATTTTCAGCAGGACAAGCACTACTGGCAGCAAAAAGCTGGAGCTACCTATGTATCCCCTTTCATTGGTCGATTGGACGATGTCTCCACTGATGGTTTAGGACTTATTGCCGATATTCGCCTAATCTATGATAACTATGGCTACGAGACTCAAGTACTGGCTGCTTCTGTAAGACATACTATGCATATCATAGAATGTGCTAAGATCGGAGCCGATGTGATCACTGCTCCCCTTTCGGCAATCTTAGGGCTACTCAAAGCATCCTCTTACCGATATTGGCTTAGAAAAGTTCTTAGCTGATGCTAAAAATAATAAAAAGAGGCTGTCCGAAAAGGGTAGCCTCTTTTTCTTGATTATCGCAGACGAAAACGGATATAAGTAATCGGTTTTCCTTGTGCTAAATATTGCTTTTCATAAGTGGTCTGTATGCTTAGCACTTCAGAAGGTGCTCCCTCATTTCGGTAGATATTATGATTGGCATAAAGCACTTCTTGCCCCATTCCGTGAAGTAGTCCTAAAGTATATCCATGTAGGAACTCACTATCTGTTTTTAGGTGAATGATACCCTCTTTGGATAAAAATCTTTTTATACTTGCTTAGGAAATCCTCATTGGTAAGTCTATGCTTGGTACGCTTGTACTTTATCTGAGGATCAGGAAAAAGTAATCCATATTTTCGGATACTTCCTCTGCTGCAAAAAGATAATCAATAAGCTCTATTTGAGTTCTTAGGAACATTGCATTGTCAATCTGCTCTTCCAAGGCTGTTTTTTGCTCCTCTCCAAAAGCGAGCTCCCTTGATATCTATTCCTATGAAATTCTTATCAGGATATTGCTTGGCCAAATTGACCGTATATTCTCCTTTGCCACAACCCAACTCTAACACGATAGGATGGGTATTCTTGAAGGCTTCTTTTTGCCCATGCACCCTTGAGAGGGAAAGTCCCCCAAGCACCTCTTCCCTACTGGGCTGTATTACATTGGCGAATGTTTCGTTTTTCTTTAAAGCGTTTTAGTTTGTTTTTACTTCCCATGAAAAATTAATATTCAATGATTAATGAATGTAAGAAATCGAACATTAATCATTATTGGCGTTAATATATTATAGTTCTTCTGCTTGTTCTATAAGCAAGGCAATATCAGTTACGGGGACTACTTCTCTTTGTTGGTTCTTCACCCCATCAGTGAGCATAGTATTGCAAAAGGGCAAGCTGTCACGATGATTTCAGGACGCACCTCCAAAGCCTGAGCGGCACGGGCATTATTTATCTCACCGGTACCCTTTTTCGGCCTCTTTGAACATCTGCGCGCCCCCTGCTCCACAGCAGAAGGAACGTGCTTTACTTTTCTTCATCTCCAGAATCTCTGCTTCGAGTTTTTCTAAAAATCGCTCGTGGTGCCTCATATTCCCCATTGCCACGTCCCAAGTAACAAGGATCGTGAAAAAGTAATACGTTTCCCCTTGAACATGCCACCTTCGACCTTTGAGTCTTCCTTCTTCCAAGAGCTGTTGAATGAGCTGTGTATGATGCAATACCTCATAGTGTCCTCCCAAGGATGGATATTCGTTACGCAATGTATTGAAACAATGAGGACAGGCAGTTACTATTTTTGTAATACCATAGTTATTAAGCGTTTCTATATTGGTCAAGGCTTGCATCTGGAAGAGAAACTCATTTCCAGCACGCTTGGCAGGATCACCCGTACAGCCCTCCTCTGCACCAAGCACAGCAAAAAGAAACCCCTGCCTTGTGAAGAATCTTAGCAAAAGGCCTTGGTTACTCGGCGTGCCCGCTCATCAAAGCTGCCTGCACAACCCTATCCAGAAAAGGACATCGGGCTTAATCCCTTGTGCGCTAAGCTCCGCCATAGTAGGAACATGAAAGTTCATAGACATCTAATTTTTCAATCGGCAAAAGTACAAAAATAATGATTAATGATTAATGTTCAATGACTAATCTCTGACCACTGATCTCTATCCCGAATAAGTATGTACACTCATCTGGGCGGTAGGAAGGTAATTAACGCCAAACCAACAGATAAGAAGCAAGACAAAAGGCAACTCCTACAATAATAAAAAGCTTTGTAAGGGTTTCTTTTTCCTTGTGATTATATTTGTGATGCAGATACACCAAATACCCCAACCAAGTGATAAAAGCCCATGTTTCTTTTAGGGGTCCCAAGTCCAATAGTGTCCCCATGCCTCCTTAGCCCAAAGAGCCCCAAAGAGCAACCCAAAAAGTAAGGAATACATAACCTATCTTGATAAGCTGGTCAGTAATGGCAAAAAACTGAATGTATTTCCTGTCCTTTCTTATACCGATAGATGCCATAAAAAGCTGTCAGGGAAGCCATACCCAGCATGGCATAAGCAAAGATATAAACGATCACATGCGGGATAAACCAGACACTCTGCAGGGCAGGCATCAGCGCTTTATTCATCGTATCAGGGTGTGTGTAAGTGAGCCCTACAAAAACGGTTCCCATTACAGACGAATAGCTAAGCATCCATTTCTGCCTATAGAGCAGGAAGATTGCATAGCCTATCAGCCCCATAAAAAGGCATACCATATACGTGTCTCCGCCAAGGTACGCAAGGGAGGGCGTTCCAAGTTCTGCCACAGAAGAATGATAAAGCCTCCTATGACCATCGTAGCCACCAAATGACTAATGACAGCCAAGCTTCGGAGGGCTTTGCTCTTGCTGTAAATAAGTCCTCCTGCTAAAAGCCATAAGGCTATAGTGAGATAGGTAATAATGTTAAAAATATGACCACATAATTTAGTGATTAGTGACTAATGATCAGTGATTAGTTTCTAGAGACTAACAACTGACAACTAATTCCTTTTTATTTCAAATAAGAGCGCTATACCACCAGCAATAAGTAGAAAAAAATACCCGTATAGACCACTGGTAGCCAAGGGTCGGAGACAAGCTCCACTACGCTAAGATCTGACCAGCGCCCCATACGCTCATCATAACTAAGCTGATAGATACGCCATCCTCCCTACACTTATAGGGATGATTTACCTCTATTTTCTCCTGAAGAATAGTGTTGCTCCCCTTCTGATAAATAAGCACTTCTGATTCAAACTTACGTGCTTCAGGAGGTGCCATAACAAGGGTATGACCTTTATCTAAGTCTATAGCTCGAGGAGGAAGTTGAAAATTTCCGGCAGATATCCATTCCTTCTTCACTTGGTGCGTACGCAAATCCTCTACTGTGACTAAGGCAGCATTGGTAGCTCCCCACATAGTATGGTTGATATAAGTAGAATCGGTATCAGGTATTGCTTTTTCAAGATACTTATGTAGTGTCACCTTCCAGTTGAGCAAAGTGGCTTGTGCGCCCTCTTTCGAGCATGAACCCTATGGGCTTCTCCTTAGGGAAGAGAAGTTCCTGTGGTATCTATGACAAAAAGCTTGTTAGGATATATATCAATAGAAAAATTCTTAAGCTCTATGGCTATGGGGAGGCTTACTACCTTATCATCAGCGGTTTTAGCTTGCCACTGAGGAGTATCTTTTTTTAAATCCATAGTAAGGCGTACAATATCCCTTGCCCTAAGACTCCAGCAAACATCACTAACCAAAGTCCAAAATGATTGAGCAAAAAGCGATATTTTTACGCTGATAGACCATAGAACGTTTGAGAATAGAGAACCAAAGATTGGTCAAGGCCAAGACAAATACAAGGCCAAAATACCAAGTCTTGGTAAGGTCATCCAAACCCATCTTTCCTAAAAAGCCACTAAGCTGATGAGGTTTTACATTGATACTCCCCAATCCAATGGTAAGCACCCCAAGAGTCACCACTGTAACGATAGCAAAAAGGAGCAGAGGAACAACGAAGAATAAAAATTTTGTCTTGCGAAAAAGAAAAATAGCTCAAGGTAGTGAGTAGCACAAAGATAGCTCCCCCTACCACATTATAGGGAAAGCTAAACCAATTCTTGCTGATACTCCCTAAGGAGATTTGTAACACAAGCCCTACCACCACTGCGGTAAGAGAAAAAAAGAATAGCAAAAAGGATAAGACTTCATTAATAATGATTAATAGTTAATAATCAATGATTAATCAAAATATAAAAAGTAAGGGCGAATTGCCATTCGCCCCTACGTTTGCGGATCGCACTATTTTTTTGTGTAACTAAGCGACCTTCCTTCTTAGCTTCCTCGATCCACTTAGGAACGATAGTTTTAAGGAATTGTTTCTTAGCTGCTTCTTCTTTAGGTATATCTAAGCCGATTTCTTTTTTTGTGCTTTTAGCTTTTAGTACTGATATCAGGCATAACGAACTCAGCTGCGATATGCAATTTTTTTCTTTAAGCACATCCAAGTTCTTTTCTGCTTCAAGAGCATAAATAAGCCCATCACTAAGGAGACGCTCTGACTCTATAGGGAGCATGGAAAGCCGCTCCATGTGAGGAGTGTACCATATCCCAACGCCATTGAGACTTACGGATAAGGGCTAAGGTGGGTTTCATTTGTTCTTCAGTTGCCCCATTGTCCCACAAGAATTTGGCTTTGAAGTGTACTTTTAGCCAATTCCTTTTTCAAGTTTTATACGCATACCATATACAGCATCTTGGCGGTCATATACATTCTTTCTAAGCTCTTCTTCACTTTGGCGGTGACAAGTTTGGCAGCTGGCAGAAATATTACGCAAAGGACTGGAGATTTGGTGGTCAGAGAACTTCACTGCTCCATCAGTCTTGTAGGGCATGTGGCAATCAGCACAAGATACTCCCCTGTTGTCCGTGGATACCGAGCTGAGAAAGCTCATAATCGGGGTGTTGTGCCTTGATAATAGGAGCACGACTCACTTTATGAACATAGTCAGTCCAGCCTTCTTTGTCGTAGTATTCTTCCATTTTTCCCACAGTCATACCTTCATCCCATGGGAAAGTAAGATATTTCTTATCCCCTTTGAAGTAGTATTCTACGTGGCATTGAGCACAAACCAATGAACGCATTTCCTGATGAGTAGCCTTATTGATATCTTTTCCTTGGCGAGCAAAAAGCTTCTGCAAGAGCAGGCTGATGTACTTCAAGCTTCATAGTCTTAGTATTGTGGCAAGTAGCACAACCAATAGGGTTTACTATTTCGCTACCCCACTTGTCCCAAGGAGCGCTATAGTATTCTTCCAAACCTACTTTTCTTCATCAAGCGAGGCACATCAGGGCTTTTTACAAGTCCAACAAGTACCTGGTTGAGGAGAGTGGGTAGAGTCGGTAGGTGCTCCTGTACGGAGGATCTTGGTAACATCCTCTATGGCATGCATATGCCCACGTGGTGCATTATACTCCTTAGAGAAGGCATAGCCAGCCCAAAGGATTACCATTTCAGGACGTAGTGCCAAGAGATCATCATCCTGACTACTCATGTACTTGGATTGGAAAGTTGTGTCAGCAGTCGCTTTCCAAGAATCATACTGGCGTGGGTAGAACTGAGCATAGAGTTCATTGCGACACTCTTGGTCGTCCAAATTGTTTCCTCCCTTAGCGATGAACTCGGCCTCATGAGACCTATTCATTATAGAATTAGCCAACAATCCTAACAAAAAAATGTTACGATAGCTAATATTCCTACTAATAACCAATTTCTCTTTTTCATCGTTGTATCAATTAGTTTTGTTTTTATATCAATTATTTTTTTATCTTTTACTAAGTCTTGTATCCATTGAGGGGTATTCTCACCCATATCATCAATGATAGGAACTGGAGAGTGAGGAGCGGAGTTCAATCCGCGTACGCGACTGTGGGGCACCTCGCGGTGACACTCCCAGCAGAGCTTACCATTATCGGCATGTGCCATAGGAGCAGTTACTTTACCTAGCCTTACTTCAGAGACAAGAGTGCTATGGCAGCGGATACAGTTCTCCTGTACTACCTTCTGCCCTGGAGCATGCATTTTGATCACCTGTGGTTCGAGTCGAAAGGTGAACATGGTAGCATGCCTTAGCCCGTCATTGGCCTTGAAGTAATACTTTACGGAACACATTGTCATGAGGTACATGGCAATCGTTGCAGACCGTATTGCGACCATGTGAGGAGTGCGACCATGTAGCATATTCCGGCTCCATGATATGGCAGTTCACACACGCCTTAGGGTCATCCGAAAGATAAGAATGCGCCTTGGAAAGGTAAAATATATACCCACACAAAGCCTCATCAGAATCCCTACTAGAGAAGGAATCAGATACTTAAAAATTTTTATAAGATTGCTTTCATTAGAAGACGTTGCCATTTTGATTTTTGTTTTTATATCTTTTCTGCTGCAAAAATAAGTATTTTCTTTCATTCTACAAAATGAAAAATAGCTTTTTAGTATTTTTATTCTTATTCTAAATAAAGATATTTTAACACTTATATGTCCGATTTTTTTCAAAGATTGATTTTTGCTCTCCAAAAAGACAAGAAGTAACGATTAAGCACCAATGGCTGTTCACTCCTTCATCTAACAAATTATTTCAAGAAAAATATCAAGAATTAAAAATAAATGTATTTTTGCCACAGTTTTTAATATCATACAAATATTTTTCAAGGATGAATACGCTTATAGAAGGGACAACTATACTGATAGACAAGCCTTTTGCACTGGAGTTCTTTTTCAAGCGGTCAATAAGCTCAAATGGGCTATCATCAAAAATACCACTTAAAAAGTTCAAAATAGGCCATGCAGGTACTCTCGACCCTTTGGCTACTGGTTTGCTTATCCTATGTACAGGGAAGCATACCAAGCTGATTTCGTCCTACAGGATGCCCCCTCAAGACCTATACTGGTACTATCGCCTTGGGAGCGACTACTCCTTCGTATGATTTGGAAACTGAGATAGACGCTCGCTTTGCAACCTCTCACATCACAGAAGAACTAATAGAACAAATACGAAAGCAATTTATAGGACAACTCCTACAAGCTCCTCCTCTTTTTCAGCTATTAAGAAAGACGGGAAACGCCTGTATGAACTGGCTCGCAAAGGAGAAGTTACTGAAATACCAGAAAGAGAAATTACCATTCATTCCTTGGCTCTCACTCCTTCTGGTGAGAATATCCTTTCCTTTGAAGTGCACTGTAGCAAGGGTACTTATATACGTTCCTTAGCTCATGATATAGGAAAAGCCTTAGGGAAGTGGAGCTCACCTAACTTCCCTGAGACGCACACAGATAGGAGAATATTCGGTAGAGGAAGCACTCTCTCCAGATGCTTTTGTAGAACTTCTAAATACCAAGATATGAAACTGAAACAATTTATTAAACGAGAATTTCAATCCTTAGGAATGTCTCGGCAAGAAACAGCCTTTGTCATCACCCTCTCAATCATGCTCTGTATATTGGTTTCTTTCATTATTGTAAGAGTGAACAACAAGCCTGAAGAAATATGGCTTGAAGTGCCTTCCACAGAAGAAATCACTAAGTTATTGGAAGAACAAGAAAAACTCGAAGATCCCCAAACAGAAGAAGACAAACCCGCTGACAACTCCCAAGTAACTACCCGCGCCTACAACGAAGCCGATTCACGTATAAAACAAGCTGAAGACCTTGAAAGCTTAGATGATCTCTTAGCAAAAACAAGAGGCAGAAAAATGCCTCTGGAGAAGGTGAAAATAGCTCTGAAGAAGGCGAAGGTACTGAACCGCCTAAGGTAGAACCTCACAAGGTCAATGATGGTATGTCCTTCAAGGATTTAGAAAAATACAAGCCTCAACCCAAAGATAAAAAAAGCTAACAAACGTACCCTTTATTTCCTACTCTTTTGGTAGGAAGAGAGGCTGTCTCAGAACTACCTAATCCTGTATATACGTGCGATGCTTCGGGCAAGGTAGTTATCAATATCATTGTAGATGGACAAGGACATGTCATAGAAGCCTCATACAACAAAAAGTGCTTCTTCTACAGCCAATGGCTGCTTGATAGACAATGCTATCTATTACGCGCGAAAAAGCTCGCTTTAACAAGGATAGCAAGATCAAACAAATCGGAACCATTACCTATTTATTTCAATGATACGAACTGCTTTTCCCCAGGATGCTCCCTCTGTAGCTCCCCTTATGTTTCAGGCCATGTCTGACATTGTTTTCAAACTTATAAATCGAAAAAGACTCTCAAGAGGCTACTCAGTTCTTGGAAAGACTTTTTGTCCAAAAACAATCAATATTCTTATGAGAATACATTGGTCTCACGAAAAAGGATAAAGAGATTCTTGGTTCTCTTGTCTATTACAATGGCGCCCATATAGACTCTTTGTCACAAGCTGTATTTGACTTTGTTCAATCCACCTATGGGCATGACATTCGTTTGGAGAAAGAGACTCAAGCAGGAGAGTACTATATAGATACCTTAAGTGTATCCCAAAAAAGTACAAGGCAATGGAATAGGCTCTTCTCTCCTACTCCATTTAAAAAGAACTTCTTAAGGAAAAACCTTAGGCCTATTGGTTGCCATGGACAATCCTAAGGCTGAAAAAAACTATACCAACGTATGGGATTCGTGTATGCGGATATGAAAAATGTTAGCAGGGGCTCCCTACAAGCACCTGATATACCAATCATAGAGCGTTAATTAATCATTAAACATTACTCCATCAATCATTAGATTTATTATCTTTGCATAAACAATAACTGATTACTTATGAATATAAAAAAACTTTTACAAGAGAAAATAGAGAATGCATGGGAGAACCGCCGTCTCCTCTCCGACGAGGTCACCATGAATGCCATTGACGCGACCATAGACTTGCTCGATCGTGGAGAACTCCGAGTAGCCACTCCCTCTGATAAGGGATGGCAAGTACACGAATGGATAAAGAAAGCAGTTATTCTATACTTTCCTTTCCGCAAAATGGAAACCAAAGAGGTAGGTATCTTCGAATACTATGACAAGATTCCCCTCAAGCATAATTACGAAGACAAGGGTGTACGTGTAGTACCTCCTGCTACCGCACGTCGTGGGGCTTTTTTAGCTTCAGGAGTTGTACTGATGCCTTCCTATGTAAATATCGGAGCTTATGTGGATAGTGGTACCATGGTAGATACATGGGCTACAGTGGGTAGTTGTGCTCAAGTAGGAAAAAAATGTGCACATCAGTGGAGGGGTAGGTATCGGAGGAGTGTTGGAGCCCTTACAAGCAGCCCCTGTAATCATAGAAGATGGAGCTTTCTTAGGATCTCGCTCCATCATTGTAGAAGGTGTACGTGTAGAGAAAGAAGCTGTCTTAGGTGCCAATGTAGTACTGACTGCCTCCACCAAGATTATAGATGTAACAGGCGAAAAAAACCTGTAGAATACAAGGGCTATGTCCCTGCCCGCTCCGTGGTAATCCCTGGTAGCTATACCAAGCAATTCTCTGCTGGCGCTTATCAGGTACCCTGCGCCCTTATCATTGGCCAACGCAAAGCCTCTACTGACCTAAAAACTTCTCTCAATGAGGCTCTTAGGATTTTTAATGTGTCGGTGTAAACTAATATAATTGTTATATTTTTGTTAATTACATCTTTTTCTTACAACTACGCAAAAACATTGCGCAATAGGGTTGTAACTTTGCACCCAGAAAGAGAAAAAGAACCTCTATAACAAAACAAATTTATAACATATTAGGACAGTAGCTCAATTGGGTAGAGCAGGTAATGGTAAGATTATTTCCATGCGAGGTCAATTACCATTTACTTCTGAGCTTCTAACTCCCGGGTTGTGGGTTCGAGTCCCACCTGTCCTACAAAAACAACTAAGAAAGGTCAAACAGAAGTTACTTCTCTTTTTAGGTTAAGATTTACTTCTGTGATTACCTTTCTTTTTATTGTATCACGCTATGGAAAAGACAATCACCCTACTGAAAGTTGCCCTAAGACAAAACGCTTTATTCGTCCCTGATTCTATGGTCTCACAAAGAGCCATACAGCCAGGTACCTTGGAATTGGTAGCTGCCCTACGCCAACATGGTTTTGGGGTTACTGAAGAGCTTTTTGCACGCTATCAATGGTACTACCAATGAGTATCGTCAGTCAGTTGTCAAGGTGATAAAAGAGGTACTGAATGTAAAACTCAACTGGGCACCCTTATCAAGAATTGGGAAGTGCCTACAGGCGAGAGTTTCATTGATCACCTTATCACCGCTTTCTATAATCAATATCCTGATTTGATAAAGTCTGACAACTATGTCAGCTATTGGTATGATTATGATGATTACTACGAAGCAAAACGATATTAAGGACTACAATAGAGAATATTTCACCCATAAGCATGAGCGTTTTTAGCCTGTGGGCACTATATCCCCTTATGGCACCTTCCCTTTGTGGCGCTACAATGGTTGTCCTTTCTGTGGAACCCCTTTTGAGATAGGTAAGATAGAACATACCGAGCAAGGTAGCAAACTCAAAAATCCTTTGATCTATGGCATGAAGCGGAAGCGAATACCTTTTTCCAAAAACCTACTAAGCTCCAAAACAGCCTTGGATGCCACTCAGGCAGATTCGCTTAAATTGCTATTACCTTATTTCTCGGTGGATCCCCAGACTCATATTGGTATGAAGGAAACCCTTGTCTTGGTAGTAGATAACTATATTGGTCAGGGCAAGGAAGCGGAAGCGGGCGCTTGTTTTAGCTCACCTACCGATATATTGCGCTATTTGTGGTATAAAAAAACCAGTTTTTTACAAATCGTAGAGCCTAAGACTATCATCAAAAAAGAAACGCTAAATCACAGCCATATTACTAAATCTTTAGACAAACACCTCTCTGCCAAAGAAAGAGCACAAAAAGAACTCAAGCTCAAGTACTCCCGCACTGAATGTGCTCGTGTAGCGCGTTGGCTCAATGCTTTGCCGCTGAAAGCGGCAAAGGCATGTGAGATCATGCACCCTAAGCGTGAGATGTGGATGCGCTTTATCCGTGCCTTACGCTTGGCAGAATACAGCAAGAAGACGGGTTTTGAAAGACTCGCTACCCTCTTGGATGTATTCTATAACGAGTGTTATGAGTATGGCAAGCTAAGCTCAATGCCGCTTACCTGAATATGGATAGCCAAAAAGGCTTTTTTTCCTTGCTTAAACAGCGTCCTGGGGTCTTTGCCCGCCTCTCTTTGCTTGTATGCTTTGGCTGGGAGCGGACGAGACACTTGAGGCTTTTCAAGGAAATCATAGATCAGGTGCCTACACGCCTACTCTTTACTCTGAATATGTATGCCGATTTGTACTTTAGCAAAGAGGGAAAGCGCAGTGTACAGACTATTTTGGGAACTCGAGTGGAAATCCTAAGCATCCCTTGGTTGTCGGAAGCTATAATGAGGAGCAATTGGCTGAGATGAAGAGCAAGATAGAAGACCTTTGCTTATGGAGCATCCAACGTCAGTTTGCTAAGGAAGAAAAACAAGAACCAATCTATCTATATAGACCCACAACTCTATCATATTCCATTACCTATAGGGGATAGAAGTAATAATGTACATGACTTTAATGCTACCCTTATGGGTACCCGCTTCCCATTGAGGGCAACGAAATACGCCTTTTTATGCAATGGGGAAAGACCTGCCAGCTCAAGACTTGGATATGGACTTGTCCTGCCGTATCATCTATCAGGATAGGTCAGATATTTGCTATTTTGGGCATCTTACCACCTTAGGTTGCCAGCATAGTGGGGATATCCGCAGTATTCCTAACAAAGTAGGTACGGCCGAGTATATCAATATTGATATCAATACTCTACGTCAGCACAAGGCTAAATATGTACTTTTTACCTGCAATGCGTATTCCAATGGTGCTTTGTCGCCTAACTTAGTAGTAGGTTGGATGGATAGCAAGCATAAGATGAAAGTATCCGAACGCACAGGAGTAGCTTATGATCCTTCTGCGGTGATTCATCAGGTACGTATCACCCAACCCTTGCAGAAGGGACTGCTCTTTGGGATATTGGACGTGGAGGCTAAGGAGATTATCTGATGGAACTTCCTTTCCAAGGACAAGTAGCTCAGACTCTTTCTATAAGTGGAGTAAAATCCCTCTTACAGAAACTCAATAGCAAGCTCACTATCGGTAACCTACTGGCTATCAAAGCAGAAGCACAAGGACTACAGATAGAGAGTGATCCTACTCTTGCCGATGAGGGTGTATGATATGCAATGGGCTGGGCAAGGTAATGTCAGTAAATTATTTTTAGGGTAATTTCCTAAATATATTTTTCTCTTTAAAGAAAAATGTATTACATTTGTGGCAATTTTAAAAAGTAATACCATGAATCACAACATTAAACCAGGAGTTGCAGTAGGAAAAAGAAGTGCAAGAGATTTTCCAATATGCAAAGCAAAAAGGATTTGCCCTCCCCGCAGCAAATGTTATCAGTTCTAACAGTATCAATGGTGTATTAGAAGCTGCTGTGGCTATGAAAGCACCCGTAATTATCCAATTCTCCAACGGAGGAGCTCAATTTATGGCAGGCAAGGGTCTTTCCAACGAAGGTCAAAAAGCCGCTATATTAGGGGCTATCGTAGGGGCCAAGCAAGTACACCAGTTAGCTGAAGCTTATGGAGCTACAGTTATCCTACATACTGACCACTGTGCTAAGAAATTGCTTCCTTGGATAGATGGGCTATTGGATGCCTCTGAGGAACATTTCAAGGCTACTGGCAAGCCTCTTTTCAGTTCTCACATGATTGACCTTTCAGAGGAACCACTGAAAGAGAATATCGAAATCTGTAAGAAATACCTTGAGCGTATGAGCAAAATGGGGATGACGCTTTGAGATAGAACTTGGTATCACTGGAGGAGAAGAAGATGGAGTAGATAACTCCGATGCGGATGAGTCTCGCCTATACACCCAGCCTGAAGATGTGGCTTATGCTTACGAAGAGCTCCTCAAGGTAAGTCCACAATTTACCATTGCAGCAGCTTTCGGTAATGTACACGGTGTATACAAGCCAGGGAATGTGAAACTTACCCCTAAGATCCTAAGAAACTCACAAGAGTATATCTCTAAGAAATACAATGTAGCACACAATACTATTGACTTTGTATTCCACGGAGGTTCAGGCTCTACTCTCGAGGAAATCCGTGAGGCAATTAGCTATGGGGTAGTTAAGATGAATATAGATACCGACCTACAATATGCCTTCACTGAAGGGGTACGTGACTATATGAAGAACAAAGCCGCTTACCTACAAAGCCAGATAGGAAATCCTGAAGGAGCGGATGTACCTAATAAAAAGTACTATGACCCTCGTGTATGGCTCAGAGAAGGAGAAAAGACTTTCATCGCTCGTGTGAAGAAAGCCTTCGAAGACCTCAATAATGTAAATACCTTATAATCGTATTTAAAAGTAAAGAACAAAGAATAAAGTAAAAAGTGAAGAATTACTATAAGGTAGTTCTTCACTTTTTTTCATTTTTCACTCTTCACTTTCAAAGGTTGCCATTGCCTCATAGAAATCCTGCTCATCGATACCAAGATTTTGGCAAAGCCACTTAGCGCCTGATAGGTAGTTCATCCTCTCCTTTCCTGAGATCATAAGAGGCATTTCCTTCAGGAGTAACAAGATAGGTAGTTTGTCCATTTTCTATATAATCAGCAGTGACATAGGGCATGAGTCGTAGTTGATTCTCTGTAGCTTCTGCTATAGAAGAGAGCAGGGGAATCTTCTTGATTATACACCAAGATTCCACCTTTTGGTGATAGTATTGATAAAATCAGCATATACCTCCTTTTAAAGTCTCCTCAATATGGCTAACCAAAGCCAAGGTAGGTGCATAGGTATGGAATATTGGAGCCTTATCCACTTCACTATAGGATTCATTGCCTTCTATCAAAAACAAATTCCGCTCCTGTAGAAAATCTACAAGAAGGCTTATCCCCTATGGGCGTTTCTAAAAAAATAGTCTATCTCTTTGGAGAAATATTCCATTGTATGTAGTACCATAGCCGCTATTTCTTCCCTACCCTGGGTGCCAGTGACAACCACTCGGGTTTTTAGCTTATGAAGTTGGTATAGGAAAGCTCCATAAGAATAAATAGGCAACTGGAGCTCCTGTGCTTTTTGCCATTGTGGATGTGTAGTTGAGATACCCTCTGCCACCACTACTGCTTCTATATTTGGAGTAAGTGCTTCCCCTGAAGTACTTACTGAAACCTCATGCACAGACGATAGTGCTGCTACAAGGGATTGCAAGAAAGGTTCTCCCTCTGTAATAAAGTGTATTTTCATCGTTGTTATTTAGAACTGCAAATTTACAAAAAAATAGCTTTCTATTCTGATCAATTATATGTTTTATCTTTTGCTGCATAAAACTATATAAAATTATTTTTATGAACAGATTTAGAAAAAAATGGTAACCGTAGTTACTGCTCTTTTTTTGCCTTGCAGGCTGCTATGGCACAGGATGATGTACAAATCACTTTTTGACAAACTTCCTGCCAAGGATGAGGGTATTGTAAAAGCCTATTCCCCTAAAGATGATGTACAAATCACTTTTTGACGAACTTCCTGCCAAGGCTCAGAGTTTTGTAAAAACCCATTTCCCTAAAGAAGAAGTCGCTTCAGTATGGAAAGACACAGAAAATGCTTCGTGTAGAGGATTATACAGTAGCTCTAAGCAATGGAACCAAAGTAGAATTCCTTCCTAATGGAGAATGGAAAGAAATAAAAATCAAGAGGTTCTGAAATTCCTGCAAAAATTATTCCTAATGGGATTGCCCAATATGTAAGCCAGAATTACAGTGGTCATCCTATTAAGAAAAATCAGTAAAGAACGCAATGGATACGAAGTAGAACTCATTGGAGGAACTTATTTAGAATTTAGCCGAAACGGAAAAATTCCTACGTATAGAGCGACTAATCAAAAATAAAAATCGGGAGTACATCCCGATTTTTATTCATTCATACTCATAAGGAACTCTTCATAGTCCTTTGTTTTCTTCATTCTATCTTGGATAAGCCCGACAGCTTCCATTATATTCATATCGGATAGGTACTTACGAACAATCCTCATACGCTGGAGTGTATTTTCATCCTCTCTATAATAAAGTGTATTTTCATCGTTGTTATTTAGAACTGTAAAATTTACAAAAATAGCTTTCTATTCTGATTTTTCAATTATATGTTTTATCTTTGCTGCATAAAAACTATATAAAAATTATTTTTTTATGAACAGATTTAGAAAAAAATGGTAACCGTAGTTACTGCTCTTTTTGCCTTGCAGGCTGCTATGGCACAGGATGATGTACAAATCACTTTTGACAAACTTCCTGCCAAGGCTCAGAGTTTTGTAAAAACCCATTTCCCTAAAGAAGAAGTCGCTTCAGTATGGAAAGACATAGAAATGCTTCGTGTAGAGGATTATACAGTAGCTCTAAGCAATGGAACTGAAGTAGAATTCCTTCCTAATGGAGAATGGAAAGAAATAAAAATCAAGAGGTTCTGAAATTCCTGCTTCCATCATTCCTTCAGGTATTAGAGATTATGTAAAGAAGAATTATGCCTCTTCTACTATTAAGGATATTAAGAAAAAAACGCTATGGCTATGAAGTGGAACTCACAGGAGATATTGACTTAGAGTTCAACTCCAAAGGAAAAATTTCTTAGAGTAGATGATTAATAAAAATCGGGAAAAATCCCGATTTTTTTATTCGTTCATAGTCATGAGAAACTCATTGTTATCTGTTGTTTTTCACTCTATCATGGATAAATTCCATAGCTTCCACTACATTCATTTCTGAAAGATACTTACGAACAATCCACATACGCTGAAGTGTCTTTTTCATCCTGCAATAGGTCATCACGACGCGTAGAGGAGTCTATCAGGTCGATCGCAGGGAATATACGCTTGTTGGCTATACGTCTGTCCAATTGCAATTCCATATTACCTGTACCCTTGAACTCTTCAAAAATCACATCGTCCATTTTGGAACCAGTATCGGTAAGTGCCGTAGCAATAATAGAGAGAGCCACCTTTTTTTCTATATTTCGCGCAGCTCCAAAAAAAGCGTTTTTGGACGGTGTAGCGCATTGGCATCGAGCCCCCCAGTAAGTACTTTCCCTGAAGAAGGCTGTACTGTATTATAAGCACGAGCCAAGCGGGTAATAGAATCCAAGAGAATAACCACATCATGCCCACACTCTACCAAGCGTTTTGCTTTTTCCAATACAATATTAGCGATCTTGACATGTTCAGTAGCTTCTTTGTCAAAGGTAGAGGAGATGATCTCCCCTCTTACACTTCTTTTGCATATCAGTTACCTCTTCTGGACGTTCATCGATGAGTAATACCATCAAGTATACCTCTGGGTGATTGTCTGATATTGCATTGGCAATATCCTTAAAGCAGACTTGTTTTCCCTGTTTTAGGCTGAGCCACAATCATTCCACGTTGTCCTTTTCCGATAGGAGCAAAAAGATCTATAATACGAGTGGAAGTAGAACTTCTTCTGCCCGATAGATTGAATTTTTTTCATTAGGGAATATTGGGGTAAGATTGTCAAAAGACACCCTATCGCGTACCGATTGTGGATCGCAACCATTTATTTTTAAGCACTTTGATTAAGGGATAGTATTTTTCTCCTTCCTTAGGAGGACGTACAGTTCCCAATACTGTATCTCCGGTACGGAGACCAAAGAGGCGTATCTGAGAAGGAGATACATAAATATCATCCGGAGAAGCTAAGTAGTTAAAGTCCGAAGAGCGAAGGAAGCCATAGCCGTCAGCAACAAGTTCGAAAACCCTTCACACTCTACAATTCCTTCAAATTCGAAATCAGGAGAACGATAGCGATTCTTCTTTTCCTTATCATAATTCTTCCATTATTTACCTTAGGAGAGGTATTATAAGGAGTATTGTTTTTGATTGGTATTATTGTTACTTACAGTAGAATTTTTCTATAGGAGCATTGGCAGTTACCTCCTTACGTTCCTGCTTAGGAAAAATTATTGTTTCCTTTTTATCTTTATTGGGTGTATATTTTCCTTTGCCTTCAGCCTTTCCTTGAGCATCAATTTTCTTCTTTGGAGCAGGAGCACCCACATCCTTGGCTGGAGTATCTTGTGGTTTTGGAGTATTTTCCTTAGGCTGAGGGGTATTATTTTTAGATTTTCCCTTTTGGGGACGTACTTCTTTTTGTTTTTAGGTGTCCCTTGTGGAGTAGTCACCTGTGGAGTAGGAGCTTCTTGTTTTTTTATTATTTTTTTGGGAGTTTTTGTTTTTTTCTCTTTTTCCTTAGGCAAGGATTCTTTGGCTGGGGTAATCAGAGAAGGATTTTCTGCTTGGAAATCTATAATACGATAGATAAGCTCTTCTTTTTAAGGGTTTTTTTGTTTTTCATCCCTAAAGATTGTGCAATTTCTTGCAAATCAAGAAGTTTCTTCTCCTTTAAATCGGAAATTTCAAACATATATTGGTAAGTTGATATGAGTTGTTGTTGATAGAAAGTTTACTTATATGAATATTGCAGCCGTATTGTACACTGCTCTTAGATAAGCCTTCAAATAAGATAGAATATTTCTTCTAAGATAGAATATTTCTTCAAGGATGGTGTTACTTTGGAACTATACAGAGGAATTACCTATCCTTGAAATACTTAATTTTGAGATTGCAAAGGTACATATGAAAAATTTTTTTATAAAAATTTTTTTCACTATCTTTTGCCTCTCATAAATCAATAAGATGATACAGCGCATACAAAACCATTTATCTATTGATTGTCAGCATCATAAGTGGATTCTTTTCTTTCTATAGTATAGGAGATTGGACTACTTTTTGGGCTCTTAGGAGCCAGTTGTCTGCTGGCAATAACAAGTATCTTTCTTTTTAAGAACCGCCAAAACCAATTTGTTTTAAATAGAATCAACATTTTGTGTAACCTTATTTTTACTAGGTGTATTCTCGTGGAGGGTGCTACAATCATCTGGAGAAAAATTCTTTTTTTCTGAGAAAGGTGTTCAGCTCGTAGTTCCATTCATTTCTATCGTATTTTTGTATTTGGCCAATCGTGCCATTCACAGGGACGAAGAATTGGTAAAATCGGCAGACCGCCTGCGATAATACTGAGTAACTTTGTGTGTTGTCCTATCCTACTTAGGTGAGTAGGATAGGATTTTTTTTACACTGAATCAAAAAAAGCCACCCAAAAGGGTGGCCTCCATATAAATATGAAAAAAACTATAAACTTAGATAAGAAGCTTTTTTTGAATTTCTTAACCAAATCCTTAGGAGCTCCTTTTTGGTTTACCAAAATAGCTATGGTCTTATAGCGAACATAGTCCTTACTTGCGTAAAGATAACCTTTTGTTATCATTTTCAGTCCCCCAAGAGTTCTTTACAATATAGTATTCCCTACCATTCTGATCTTTGGCAAGTCCTACGATATGCACTAGAGTGGTCATCGAGGGTCTGGTAATTATCAAAAAGCCTGTTGGCGCATTTGAGGAGTGATAGTTTTTCCTTCCAATAAGTATGATAATAATTTTTCCTGTTCTGCTGGGTTGAGGCTATCAAAAATCTTTTTTTCAGGGACAATTGCCAAACCATTCTTCCAGCTGAAGAATTTTTCAGATACATCGGCTTCCCAACCTACTGTATAGCCTTTGCTCAAAGCATAGTCAATGGTAGTAATGAAATCCTCCATATTCACATTGAAAGCATAGTCATAGCTCCAGTTGTCAGGTACAGCCATTAGTACATTCTGGTACTTAGGTCTGTCCTCTACGGAAATCATTTCGATGTATTTTTCATCTTCTAAGCCTACATATTCTTTGGCAAAAGAGTGAGCGTCATACATCTTACCATTATACATAAAGGTCTTGGGCACGGCACCTAAGTAAGTATCCATTTTTTTCTCAAAGACTTCCTTCCAATCGTTTGGGAGCTTTTTCATCTTGACAAGCTCTTCCAAGTACGGTTTTAGGTCTTTTTGCATCTCATCGAAATTATTATAGGTTGCTCCATTGATAAGTCCCTGTGTAGGCCGACTGAGGAATCACCCCATACTTACGATAGCTATTAATCACATCATGAGGTTCTCCCCATCGCCCCAGTTGAGCGCGCCATGCATACGTACATAATTAATCGCCTTATCTAAATAGATCTTACGTGCAGTATAGATTTCGGCCAAATCCACAGGTTGTTTTTTCTTCTTCAAGGCTTCTGATTCCAAGAAAGAAGACCCAGCATAGCTCCAGCAAGTACCACTCCAACCCTGATTCTTCACCTCAGTAGCATCCAAGGCTAATATCGGTTTGATTTGGTAATACTTTTGTATATCTGTTCCTTTGTTATTGGCTAATGCGTTGATCAAGTTCTCCTGAGCAAAGGCTTGCCCTGCACCAAGGAGTACAAGAACAGAAAAAAATCTTTGTATCATCATATAGCAATTTAGGTTTTGATATCTCAAACAGTGTCAAGAAAAAGATATTACTAGCTTATATAAGGAGCTTTTTAAACTTCCTTACCAAATCCTTAGGAGTACCTTTCTGATTTACTATAATGTTCATAGTTTTGTAACGAACATAGTTTTTGCTTACATATAAGTATCCTTTGTTATCATTTCTAGTTCCCCAAGAATTCTTCACTATATAATATTCTCGTCCTTTTTGGTCTTTGGCTAGTCCAACGATCTGCATAGCATGGTCATCGGTAGTTTCATAGTTATCAAAAAGCCTCTTGGCGCATCTGAGGAGTGATTTGTTTCTCATTCCAATATACATGGAAATAGTCTTTTTGTTCTGCTTCGCTGAGGTCTTTGTAATCTTTCTCAGGAACAAGTGCTAAACCATTTTTTTCCAGCTAAAAAGATTTTTCAGAAACATCGGCTCCCCAACCTACTGTATACCCTTTTGCTTAGTGCATAGTCAATAGTACGGATAAGATCTTCCATAGTGACATTGAAAGCTATATTCGTAGCACCAGTTATCTGGAACAGCCATGAGGGTATTGCAATACTTAGGACGGCTTTCGATGGAGATAAGGCTCATGTATTTTTCATCCTGTAGACCTACTACTTCCTTACCAAAAAGTCTCTGGAGTATACATTTTTCCATTATACATAAAGGTCTTAGGCACCGCTCCCAAATAAGAGTCCATTTTTTGTTCGAAGACTTCTTTCCAGTTAGCAGGTACTTTTCCTGAAGCTACAATTTCTTTAAGATATGCTTCCAAATCTTTCTGCATTTCCTTGAAATTGTTCTTAGTAGCTCCATTGATAAGTCCTGTATAAGCAGACTGAGGTACAGCTCCATATTTGTGATACATATTGATCACGTCATGCATTTCTCCCCCATCAGCCCAAGTAAGTGCTCCATGCATACGGAGGTAGTTAATGGCTTTTTTTCCAAATACACCTTACGAGCGGTATAGATTTCAGCCAAATCTACAGGTTGTTTTTTCTTTTTGATCATTTCTGATTCTAAGAAAGAAGACCCTGCATAGCTCCAGCAAGTTCCACTGTGTCCCTGATCCTTCACATCAGTAACCCCTACTGCGAAAACAGGTTTAATCTGATAGTACTTTTTGTACATCTTTTTTCCTTGATTGTTGGCCAATGCATTGATAAGATTATCCTGAGCAAAAAGCCTGACTGATACTCATTAAAGCGAGTACTGAAAGTATTTTCTCTCTCATAATTAATAATTTAGAATACTATTTATTTGATATTTATGTAATTTTTCTCTTCCTTTTAAGAAAGCTATTTCCATCAAAAAGAGCATCGTACGACCTCTCCTCCAAGTCTCTCTACCAGCTTAGCAGCGGCTAAGGCAGTTCCTCCAGTAGCTAAGACATCGTCATGTACCAAGACCTTTTTCCCCTTGGAGTATGGCATCGGTATGTATTTCTAAGCTACTGTGTCCGTACTCCAAATCATAACTCTCACTGATAGTTTCTGCCGGCAATTTCCCTGGTTTTTCTTACAGGAACAAAGCCTACTTGCAGGGCTTTGTGCTAAGAGCATCCCAAAGAGAAAAACCTCGGCTTTCGATCCCAGCAACCTTGTCTATTTTTCAACCCTTTGAGAGGCTCTATGAGTTGTTGTAGCACTTTCTGAGTAATTTGAGGATTTCTCAGCAGAGGTGTTATGTCCTTGAATACTACACCCTTTTTAGGGAAATTATATACATTTCTTACAAAGTCTTCTATTTCTATATCATTCATTTACTTAACTCTTTATCTCTAAATTATATTTTTTTATGCAAAGATACGTTTTTTTCCTTGAAATAACCTACACGAATCAATAATAATTTATTGTATGAGTCCGTCTACAATACGTATGATTCGCTGGGTCTGTGCAGCGATATCCTCTTCATGGGTTACGATCACAATAGTAGTTCCCCTTTTGGTTAATTTCTTTGAAGATTTGCATCACCTCATTAGTAGTTTTTGGAATCCAGCTGACCTGTAGGTTCGTCGGCAAGAAGCAAAGGAGCATCGGCAATAAGAGCCCGTAAGCTATAGCCACACGCTGGCGCTGTCCTCCAGAGAGTTCATTAGGAAAGTGTTTTGCCCAATTGGCAATCCCCAAGGGTTCGAGCTTCTCCATGGCTTTTTGTTCACGCTCCTTCTTGGAAACATTTTTGATAGAACAAAGGAAGAGCTACATTCTCTACTACATTTTTTTATAAGAAATAAGATTAGCCGCTTGGAAGACAAAACCTATATTCCGACTACGATAAGCGGAACGCTCTATGCTATCCAAGTTCTTCATATCCTTATTATCAAACAGATAGGTACCACTATCATAAGTATCCAACAAACCAATAATATTCATCAAGGTAGATTTCCCTGAACCTGACGCACCCATGATAGAGACCATTTCTCCTTTTTCTATTTCCAAATTGATTCCTTTTTAGCACCTGAAGGGTATCATACTCAGTACGATAAGCCTTCTTTATATCAGTTAGCTGAATCATTTTGTACAATTTTATCATCCTTGGTAAGCCCTTTGAGTTATTTCTGTATATTTACCATCAGAAATACCCAATTCGATATACTTTTTTTCTCTATCTTTTTCACCTTTTTTTACCCACACATAAGTAGAATCATTCCTATAAGTAATGTATTTTTTTCCTCAATGCTGGGTACATTTTTCTTACTACTGAGTACAATTTCCGCAGTAGCTGAGTATCCAGAGCGAATCACAGGCATCTGTGAGTTTACAGGAAACTCAGCCTCAAGGGTATACTTCATAATTCCATTTTCTAAAGTACCCTTAGAAGATATTTTAGTAATTTTTGCCTTGGTATTAAGATCCTTATAAGCATTGAAGGCTAAAGAGATGCTATCTCCTAAGTGTATATTCTCCAAATATTGTTCGGCCAATTGGGTACGGAAGATAAATTGCCCCATTTTGGCCAAGATAGCCACCGTAATACCAGAGTTCAGTGTATTTCGTTCTATGACAGAAGCCCCTTCTTCCAAAGGAAGATCTATAACTGTGCCTGAGATACTGGACTTGACGATGTTCGAAGTCTCCTTCTTGCCCACTACCTTGCCCGTTTTCTGGATAGCCAACTGATTCTGAGCGGATAAAAGCTGTTCCCTAGCGGTACCATATTCCTCTGACCACTTTCCATAGCTGCTTTGAGAGATTGTCTGTGCCTGAAAAAGTTTCTGTGAACGCTCATAAGAGAGCTTGGCAGCATCATAATTGATCTGTGCCATCTTGACATTGTTCTCCAAACGCTCAAGCTCCAAGGTACTTGGTACCAGACTGATAGAAGCCACAGGAGATCCCTCTTGTACCACATCTCCTATCTTGACAAAGATTTTATCCAATACCCCTGAGAGTTGGGATTTTAGCTCGATTTTCTTTCACGGGATATACATTGCCTGGGATGTATATCTCCTCTTTGATGTCCCTATTTTCAATACTTGTGGTAGGAGTAGTTTCCTTTAGGGGCGGACTGGCTAAACCAGAAATAAGCCAATATCCCCAATACCAATAGGGCTAAGATAAAAAGAATTTTTCGTTTCATAAAAAGATTTTTTTATAAGTTTTGAGGATTGAATTTTGAGTTTTAAGTTTTTTTGAGGATTGAAGTAAGGATTATATTTGCCCCCTTCTACCCTTCCCCTAAAGAGGAAACTTATCATTTTTCACTTCTTCGCACTTCTACCTTTTCTCGCTCTCCAAAAAAAGGTTCAATCGGCGTACCCAAGAGGTTTTCTTATATGAGATAAATATATCTATCGCTAAGAGAGCAAAAGGCAATAGCTAAAAACCACTGGAACTGATCCTTATAATCGGAGAATACCTGAGATTCGTATTCATTTTTCTCTATGCTATCCAATGCTTTTTTTGTAAGGCATCCAAAACCTCTTTGGTATTGGCACCATTGAAATATTTTCCTCCTCCTTCTTGTGCTATTTCCTCCAAGAGTGCTTGGTTCAGCTTGGTGATAACCACCTGTCCATTGCTATCTCTTTTAGCCACTATCTGCCCATTTTCACTCACAGGAATTGTAGCTCCTTGAGCTGTTCCCAATCCTATAGTAAAAAGGCGTATTCCCTTATCCTTAGCTTCCTGTATAACAGTATCCACCCCTGCTGGTGATCCTCTCCATCGGAGAGAATGATAAGTATTTTGGAGGTCTGAGAACTCTCTTCGAAGTAATTGATAGCCATCTGGATAGCCTCTCCTATAGCTGTTCCTTGGGAGGAAAGCATATTGGTATTGATACCCTCCAGAAATATCTTGGCTGAGGAATAATCTGAGGTCAGTGGCAGCTGTGGATAAGCCTGTGCTGCATAAGGAATGAAAGCCACTCTATCGCCATGGAGTACCTCTATAAGCTGGGAGATGATATGCTTTGCCTTTTCGATACGATTGGGCTTGACATCTTCGGCAAGCATACTCTTGGAGACATCAATAGCAAAGACAATATCCACCCCTTCCCTTTTGACTGTCTCCAACTTAGTCCCTACCTTGGGATTGGCAAGGGCTATAACAATGAAGACAAAAACCAAAGCAAAGAAAAACCAACTTCACCCATGGCTTAAAAAAGAGCGCTGAGGCACCAAGCGGGAGAAAGTAGCTTTCTGAGCAAAGTGCTTACTGGCTTTTTGCTTTCCAAAAACTGTACTCCAAAAATAGAGTAACACAATCAAGGGAAGTAGTAATAATAAGTAAAAAAATATCTTTTTCTTCTATGTGTATCATACAAAAACTTCTAAAAAAATAGTATGTCTTAATCCAAATTCGCCTACAAGAAAAACCAAGGCTAAGATAGCCCATAGGCGAAAGTTTTCTTGATGTTGGTAGTATTTTAGTTCTTCTATTTTTAGATTTTTTTCTAACTTATCAATCTCGGTGTAGATCTGTGCTAACTTGTTATTATCGGTAGCCCTGAAGTACTTTCCTCCTGTAATTTTTGATATTTCAGCTAATAATTTTTCATCTATCTCTACTGGTACCATATCATACTGAAAGGAGCCATCAGGATTATAAGCTACAGGAGAGAGTGCTTTTCCATTGGTCCCTATTCCTATAGTATAGACACGGATTCCATATTCTTTGGCCAATTCAGCAGCACTAAGCGGGTCTATCACCCCTGTATTATTAACCCCATCGGTCATTAGGATAATCACCTTACTTTTGGTCTTGCTATCCTTAAGCCTATTGATGGCCGTACCCAAGCCCATTCCTATGGCTGTACCATCCTCTATTTCTCCCCTGCCTAATCTCCTTAAGAGCTTGTAGTACAATAGATTTATCAGTCGTAGCAGGTACTTTTGTATAGCTTTCTCCCGAATAGACAACAATCCCTATACGATCAGAAGCACGCTGCTGGATAAACTGAGCAGCGACTCTCTTAAGCGCTTCTATTCTGTTGGGTTTGAGGTCTTTGGCAAGCATACTGGAGGACATATCTATTGAGAGGATAATATCAATCCCCTCAGTGGTTTTTGTCTTGGTAATTTCTGAAGAAGAGCGAGGGCGTGCCAAGGCAATTATCAAGCAAACCAAGGACAGCCCACGAAGGATATACAATATAGGCCTTAGCCGTGTACGCCATGTAGGAACAGACCTTACTCCCTGCAAAGAGGAGAAAAAGTACAGAAGGAATTTCTTTTTCGCCCAATCCACAGCCACCCCACAAGAAGAGGAAAAAGTAGAAAAAGCCAAAAAAATTCAGGATTCACAAAGGTTATATCTTTCATTTCTATATTTATGGAAAAACATCTGTGTTTTCAAGGTTCAAAGTTACTATGAAGTTTTCAAGAAAAAAATCATTTTTCCTTGACTATACCCTCTAAAAAAAGCTACCCTCGTAGGATAGCTTTTTGTTCTTCAAACTATTTAAAAATTAGTTTATCTGCATTAGATAGTTCAGTTCCAGCTTTGAACTTCACTACTTTTTTTAGCAGGTATTTTTGATAGTTTTACCTGTCTGAGGATTTCTTCCTTCACGGGCAGCTTTTTTTCAGTTACTGACCAAGAACCAAATCCTACCAAAGAGATTTTATCTCCTTTTTAAGGTTTTTTTCTACGGTTGCTAAAAAGCTTCTAAGGCCTTTTTGCATCGGCTTTTTGAAAGTCCAGCCTCTTGTGCAATAGCGTCGATGAGTTCTGTCTTGTTCATAAAATTAAATACTTAAATCGTTAAATACAGTACAAAAAGTAATATTTTTTTATTGAGAAAACAATCACTTCAACAAGAAAAATATTTGAAAATGAGTAACTTTTATATTTTTATTTGTTTTTTTATTATATTTTTTTATAAATTAAAAATCATACATATCTAAACAAAAAAATCCCCTCTGTAAAGTAAAAATCCGTTCAAAAAACTCCTGAGCAGTCATTCTTTTTGGACGGAACTGCAATATTTCAATCCGTAAAAACCCTCCTCGGACAGCTACTTCTATTTTTTTATTCTGCAAGCGAATACTTCCTATCTTAAGAGTATGGGGCTCGTCTACAGGAGTAGCCTCATAGATCTTTACCGCATATTCCTCTCCCTGATGATAGAGCAATGCCCATGCTGTAGGATAGGGAGCCATGCCACGTACAAAATGATCTATCTCCCAGAGGGATTTTTTTCCCAAGGAATACGAGAGGTTTCTTTGTGTATCTTGGGAGCTTCCTTAGGCATCACCTCCTTAGGTTGAGGCTTGGCTATGGCCTGCCCTGAGGCGATGAGAGCCAAGGTCTGCACCACCAGATCGGCACCTACTGTCATGAGCTTATCATGGAGTGTTCCTGCGGTCTCACGAGGAGCAATAGTCACTTCCTCCTTCAGGAGGATAGCCCCAGTATCTATCTGGTCATCAATGAGAAAAAGTAGTCACTCCTGTAGTGGTTTCTCCATTGATAATTGCCCAATTAATAGGGGCAGCCCTCGATAGTCTGGAAGCAAAAGAAGCATGTAGGTTAAAGGTACCTTTGGAAGGCATCTGCCAGACAACCTTAGGAAGCATACGAAAAGCCACTACCACTTGTACATCTGCCTGAAACTCCTTAAGTGTTGCCAAAAAGCCTCATCCCTGAGGGAAATAGGCTGCAAAACCGGAATCTGCTGAGAGAGTGCATACTTCTTGACAGAGGATTCTTGCAACTTCTGCCCACGCCCCGCGGGCTTATCGGCTACTGTTACTACGGCTACTACTTGTAACCCTTCCTCTACCATTCTTTTGAGTACCCCTGTTGCAAAAATCAGGAGTCCCCATAAATATAATACGTAAATCTTTCATCTGAAATTGGTTGTTGGTGTTAATGATTATTGGTATTCATCATTAAAGGATTCCATTAAGCTTAGAATGTAGCTTGGTTGTTTGTGTATCTGTAAGACTAGCCACATAGCAAGTAATGGCCAATATCTGCTCATAGAGTTCCTCTTCTTCTAAGAGATAGCGAGTAGGAACTGTCTTAAGAATAATATGGTCATAAGAAGAGGTCGTTCCATGCCACTTGTGATAGACCGCTGTAAAGTAGACCCTTAGCAAATGTTGAAGAATCGCATACCCTGCCAGCTCTTTCTCTACCACTTGAGGGGACTGATAGATATTGCTTACACTCAGGTCAATGATATCCTTAATCTGGAGCTTATACTTACTCTTTTCCAAAAAGAGAAGTAGTAAAATCGCCCCCTAAGGAGGCTTTCCTCATTTTCCCTCAAAGAGTGCCACCGCTTCTCCTATAAGGGTTCCTATAGAGAGCGCCCTGAGATAAGCGATTCTATCCTGCTTATGTGAGAGCTGATAGTATTTTTTTCGGTAATATTCTCTGGCTTAATCTTGCTGCCACGTATCAGCTGAATGAGATACTCCAAGGCATGTTCCTCGGGAATCCAACCCTAAATTGATACCATCCTCGAAATCGATAAGAGTATAACAGATATCATCGGCCGCCTCGACCAAGAAAGCCAAAGGATGACGTACATATCGTGCTTCATCTCTGTCCCCTATTGCCCTGAGGGAAAGTTCTTGGGCAACCTCGTGGAAAAAAGCCTTATCCGATTGGAAGATATTATACTTCTTGTCATAAACTGCTCCTGAGGGTTTTATAGGTAAGGATTCCTTTAGGATATTTGATAAAAAGTCCCCAAAGTAGCATAAGTAAGGCGCAAGCCCCCTGTACCCCAGCTCTACTTTCGGTAAGTATCTTAAAACCATTGGCATTGCCCTCAAAACTACATAGGTCAGCATATTCACGATCAGAAATCTGTCCCTTGAGTACACTCCCCTCATGATAGCGAAAAGAAATCTCCTATAGCTTTTTTTCACCGCTATGTCCAAAGGGAGGATTCCCTATATCGTGAGCCAAAGCTGCCGAAGCAACAATGGTACCAAAATCATTCATTTGGTAGCCCAACTCCTGTAAGAGAGGATACTTCTGGAGTACCTTTGCTCCTATGGCACGCCCTAAAGAGCGCCCCACAACGGAAACTTCCATACTATGGGTCAAGCGTGTATGTACAAATCCAGAGCCTGAGAGGGGAATCACCTGAGTCTTGTCCTGCAGACTACGGAAAGCTCCAGAGAAGACAATGCGATCATAATCTACATCATAGCTTAGTCGTGTAGGATCTTCTTGCTCTCGTGAGCGGGTTTGAGTATCTCCTTGTTTACGCAAGGAAAGTAGACGTTGCCAGTCCATCATTTGAGTTTTTAATTTTGAGTTTTTTTAATTTTGAGTTTTTAATTTTTGAATTGTAATAACTGTTCACTGATTACTGTTCACTGCTCACTGATTAATAGGATATATTTTAGGGTTCCCTAATTGCTTCTATCAGAGAGGTAGCGCTCTGGGCTATTGTCTTATCTTTAGAAGTAGTGAAATACTGGAGCAGAGGAATGTTTGCTTCCAATAATTCCAAGATAGCTACATGGTAATAGTGTCGGTCTAAGGATTTGACAAGTTTTAAGAACTCCTCATCCATAGTGCCATCATAGGTATCATTGAATAGTTTTTTTCTTTGTAGGCTTCATATTTGGCAACTTTTTCCTTTCGTAGCTTTAAAAATCTTTAGCTTGTGGAAACTGAGAACTATAATTTGCTGCCTCAAAAAGTGTGAGCATATCACGTAACAATATAGCTTTGTTTGCTTTTATCCTCTTCTAACAAAGCGAGATAAAATCTCATTCCCCAAGGAGAGAGCTTTATTAGCCACGCTTGTGATTCAAAAACTATAGATAAGGTTTTGATAGTCTTTTTCAGAGGCTGCTCCATCAAGTATTTTTTTACTATACTTTGCTTTTACTATATTAGCATTGGTTTCGTAAGGGTACCAAATCTTCGCCACGGGAAATTTTTAATTAACTCTTGTAAATCCATTTGTTATTATAGTTTTAAGAGAGTACCTTCCCAAATGCTTCTGAGAATTTGGTAGGGGTAAATTCAATAATTTGATAGGCAGCTATTCGATGCTCATGAAAAGGATCTTGAGCAATGATGCCCAGTATTTCTTCCTTACTGTCAGCCTTACACAAAATTACCCCCACCCTTTGCGAGGCACTTGTGCTCCTGAAGCAATAAAATGCCCTGAAGTATAATACCTATCTAAATAAGCGCGATGGGCTTCTAAGTGTTTTTTTCAACCTCTGAAAGGTCTTTTTTTGATATGTTAAAAATAATGATATACATTAATTATTGTTTTAAGGCGTTGTATTGGCTACTTGCAATATCTTTCCATTAAATACTTCTCCCCCTTTCAACGCAAAAATCGGCGATGTAGCGTGCCATTTGCTGTGGGGTAATATTAGCTTTTATAATCAGGGAAGGCTTCAGCAAGCATCTCGGTCTGTACGGCTCCTAAGGCTAAGGTATTGAAAAACGATACCACGCTCTTTTGTACTCTTCGGCTAAAAAGTTCCGATAGGGTAATAAGAGCACCTTTGGAGGAGCTATATGCTGCTAAACCACCGAACTTCAAGCTTCCTTGTATACCTCCCATACTACTAATACTCACCACGTGTGCGCCTTTCTCCATAAAAAGGCAGTAGTTGTTGTGTGAGGTGTGCTACCCCAAATACATTCACCTTATACACTTCTAAAAAGTCGGTTTCTGTAAGGGCTTCAAAAAGGTCTGTTGATAAGTTTACCTGCGTTGTGAATCAAGATATCTATCTTTTTGCCATTGCTCTTTTTACAAACTGTGCTACAGCTTCTCTATCCGTAGGTAAGGTAATGTCAAAAGGAAAAACAATGTACTTTTGGGTAATTTCAGTGCTTCTATGGGAGCTGTATGCCGAGAAAGAGCTAAGATGTTATGCCCTTGCGATGCCAACTGTTGTACCAGTTCAAAAGCCTATTCCTCGGCTGGTACCTGTGATGATGATGTTCTTCATTGCTTTAAGAGTTGTGCAAATATACAACTTTATTTCTTTTCTGAAGCTATTGATTGGTATATATCTATTCCAAGGTGTTGTTTTATATTCCCCATAATGAAGCCTGTAATCTGCGAATATGAGGATCTTCTACTACATCAATAATAGCTAAAAATATCAGCAGGAATACGGATGTGATGAGTGAGTAATTCGCTTAATATATTTTGAAGAGCTACAAGATATTCATCATACGCAATGAGTTTTTGGACATTTTCAAGTGCTTTAACGACAATTATATTTGAGTAACACTCCTCTTTCAGTTGACGAATGAACTCATTGGTAACCAATGCCATAATATCTTTCTCTGGGTGGTATATATCAATATTTAATTCCTCTTGAATAATTGCAGCAGCTTCTTCTTCAGCAAGAGGAACTGCCCCATATATCCAATTATCGTCCCACATCTCCAACATTTCAATAACATCAAGCAAGCCATCAGGCATATCCATTTCTGCTCTTAAGCTAAATTGATAGTTGTAAAGAGCGACTTTTTCGGCATTATAACCTTCTTTCCAAAGAGCTTGTAAGCCTTGGATATAATAGACAATAGCTTTTATTTCTTCTGAAGTCATTTTGTTATATTCAATTGACTCAAAAATTGATATGACAAAAATCTCCTACCCTATAGTATGGAGCTTGTAGTTTTGTTTGTTTTGGATAGAGAGTGATAATATACAAAATTTTTAGTAGATAGTAGTCAGCTTTTTCTTGTAGAGATGTCCTCTTATTTCATCTGTAGAAATAAAAAAATGTCCAAAACCTTTTTCTGTCAGACCTAAAAATAAGTTCTTTGTCTCTTGACCAAATTCGATGTTTGTACTGAAAGTACATAGCAATAAAAAGGATAATCATCTTCGTCAATATCCTCTACAATAGTATATTTTTTCCTTAGCCAGACGGAGGGCTACATTTCTATTAGTTTCTTTAGAAAGTGCCATAATAAATTCATAATCTTCAGGGCTTTCTTCTTCGAAAGCAGGCTCTACAAGGGCTGATTTTTTTCCTTTGTAGCAGTCTTTTTGTCTTTGTTTTGGTCTCCTTAAAGGAAAACAAAGCTAAATGTCTTAAGAAGTTCCACAAGGGCAGAGGCTTGTGGATGGCTCGCATTAATGGTAAAGGTCATAGACATAAGATTCTTATTTTGTAAGGCAAAGATACAAAAATTATTCCAAAGTAGGAATTAGTGATCGTTTTTGCTTTTTAAGGACAAAGCAAAAAAACATACAAGTAGCTTTTAAAGCGAAGTAATAAAAAGTTAAGAATCCTAAAAACTACCCCTACCAAATTGGGGATAATGAGAATATAATCTGGCTTAGGCTCTTTTTGTCCAGCCATACACCACCCAGATAAGACAAGACCCCGCTGCAAACAAAGGTTGCCAAGGTTGTGCTTTTGTGACCCTCTAAGTTGGCCATAATTTGAGGAATATAGGCTACAAATACCGCCACTCCTATAAAGGCTCCTATGGAACCTATAAACAAATTAATTTTTTTGCTTGATATTTCTTTTTTTCGTCCATAATAATATGATTTTTCCGCAAAGGTAGTAATAATTTTTCGTATTTTGCAAAGAAATCTCAAAAAAATAATTAGAAAAAAATTTTTGTTTTACACTCTGCGTAACGAAGCTTGTAATCTACGAATATGAGGGTCTTCTATGTTATCCAAAATAGCTAAAAGTATCCCTTGGAATAGAAATACATTTTTTTCTGAAAGGCTTTTCAGTAAGTTTTCCAATGCCAAAGTATATTCTTGATAAGTAATAAGTTCTTCTATCTGTTCAATAAACGATAAAAACTAGTGAATCAGTTGAGAAATCATTAGTAAGTTGCTTTATAAACAAGTTAGTTGAGTAAGAAAGTATACTGATAGGTTCATAAATACTAATTCCTAATTTTTTTCTTGAATGAGAGCCTCAACCTCTTCTTTGGTTTTTCCCATTCTTCTCCTTCTCCCATAAACTGTAACTCATTGATAACCTCCCATAACTCATTTGTGGTATTATAGTCTCTGAAGTCTCTGCATATAAAAATTAAAAGTATAATCTCCTACTTTTTTTCCGCATTATAACCTTCTTTCCAAAGAGTTTGTAAGCCTTGGATATAATAGACAATGGCTCTTATTTCTTCTGAAGTCATTTTGTTATATTTGGTTTTTAGTTTTATCGATAATACATCTTAACTATAAATAAAGTTCAGAATAAGTGACTATATAATTTACTCATTAAAAATATAGGCATCGCTTTTTTTAAAAAATATAGGCATTGCTTTTTGAAAAATATAAGTATTGCTTTTTTTAAAGAATAATTATTGCTAAAAAATAAAGCTGTATGTCTATATACAAATATACAGCTTTTTTTCTTTAGGAAGACACACTTATATTTTTTTCGTATTCAAGTGTGTCAAGCATTTTTTTAATATCTTTACCCGGTGTAAAAAAATAACTTTAGGATTTTTGATAGAGGAAGCATTTACTTCTTTCTCCGTCGCTTTTTCCATCGCTTCCTATGCTTACACGCAAACTTCCCAACTCACCTAAGCGTACTGCTTGCCCGTTTGATAGAGAAGATTGCATCGCATCTACCAAAAGCGTATAGCACTGCACGGATGTCGGCACCATTTACTGTACACATTTTTCAATGTCTTTGGTGAGTTCAGCTAACGTTTTTTTCACCTGTAAGATTAGCAGAGGCATAATATTTCTTAGTTCCCCCACCAGCAACGCCTGGTTGCCCTCTTTTGAATTACCTTATATTTTATTGGCATTTTATAAAAAAATTTAAATTTATTATTATTGAGATGTAAAGATATGGCAAAAGTACTATTTTTTGAGAAAATATCCAAATATTCTCTCTTAAAAAAAGTCAAGAATTTATTTTTTTGGACATCACTATCAAATCTTCTGACAAACGAAATTTGATAAGTGCCCATATCCAAAAAGGCTCCTACGAGCAATGATTTTAAGCTGATATTCACCAGCGGGTGAAATGGGAAGTCCCAAAAGAAGAAAACCTCCTATGACTACGATACCAAAGAGAGTAATCTGCAATGTTTCCTTATAAAAAGGGTTGTAAGTCATACTTGCGATATACAAAAAACCGACTTGAGTAGGTTATACGAACTAAAGGCAATCAGAGTTGCTACGCCTGCCCCATTGATACCGTAAAGGGGAATCAGCCACCTATTCATCAGAACGGCACCTATCACTAAAAACGCCCAAAAAAATAGCACCGTGCGATAGTAAGGAGAATTGAGCAATACGGCATTACTGAAACCTACTAAGGCATCAGAGAGCTTTACTACGGATATGATAATAAGCACCCAAAGCCCTGTACTGTAATCCTTATCAGGCAAGAGGGCGTAACACTGCTGGGCATTGACCACAATAAGCACACAAATGACCATACTCACAAAGTAAGTATTTACTGTACTGCGCTTGTACAAATCCGCAAGCTCTTGAGGCTTCTGTTGGTTCATAAATTGTGCTGTGAGCGGACTTACAATCTGGTACATACTGCGGTAAGGAATAGCAATCACTGTAGCGGTAAAGATAGCTACATTATACACCGCAATCTCACTAATAGGCAGGGTATTGGTTGAGCATAAACTTATCAATATCCATCAATACAGAAGCTACTGAACCCGATAAAATAACAAACAAACTGTACAAAAAGACTTCCTTTTTGCCCTGTGGTAGCCCCCAAGCAAAGGTAGGTCGGCGTACATAAAAAGCGGAAACAAACATCAAGAGCATACGCAGGGCATACACCCAAAAGACACCCCACATTAGTTGATGAAAAATCAATAACACCAAAGTAAATGGCTACTAATAAAAGCATCACCCCTACCCTATGGAATACCTCCTTGAGGAAATTGCCAAAGACCGTTTTTGAGTTGAACCCGCATCCACGCATAAGCTATTTCAAAATAAGCCATAGCCACCGCTGTAAGGAAGATAAGCCACACATACGGGCGCACTTCTGTATTCTTTGCAGAAAGCCACTGTGTGATTTGTTCATATGCCATACTCCCCAAAAAGGGTAGCAGGGAGAATCACCAGTAGTGGCAAAAAGGCAAAAGCATCAGGTTGAGTTTGCCTTGTTCCTGCCTATCGGTATAAGCGGAGTAATAGCGTACCCAAGTGTTGGACACCCCAAAGGCTATCAGTGGAGAAAGAATAGTAGCGGTAGAAGTAACATAACTTACCAAGCCGTATTGTGCTTTTGGAAAGGAAATAGGTAAATAAGAAAAAGGGTGTTCAGTGCCCCTATGGCAAACCCAAGATAGGTAGCCACTACATTCTTAAACGATTGTCGGAGTACGATGCCCATAATCTTTTTCTTTTAGTAATACTTTACAAATTTCTTATCCTGTAAGGCAGTAAGTTGTTCTGCTATAAGGGTATTCATATGTTTTGAAGCTCTTCCCTGCTGTTATAAGTAGGTTTTGAGAGCCAATTGGGAAAGTCGAGGGTTTTTATAATCTACTTCTTCATTGATGAGTTTTACAGCAGAAGCGCTGGCAATAATTGCTATATGAATCCAAAGTTGAGAAGAGGCAGGATATTCATCTATTTCTTCTAAATCGTCTAAATTTTCATTAACAAAATAGAGTGATAAATATCGATGAAAAATAGTAATCAAAAGCCTCCTGAGCTCCTTTGGTGCTTTTGAAATCTCTTACAGTTTTAAAATGTGAAAAACACGCTTTTCGTTGTTCTGGTGTGATGGTAGGTACTTCGGCAATAAGCGCAAAAGAGTGCTCTATAGGATACCATAGATCAAAATTTTTCGGCAAAAAGGCACTGCAAGCACTTCTGGCAAGAAAGCTAATAAGCCTTCGTATTGTTTGCTTACAAATAGACATCCTACAAGTTCATAAACAGTTTGTAGGTCTTTACTACTTTTGAGAGAAAGCTTTTTGCGGAGCTTTTCAATGAGTTTTTGCTGTTTTGGAGTAGTACAATAAGGTGCTAATATTTCTATATTCATTATTAATAATACTTTACAAATTTCTTATCCTGCAAGGCAGTGAGTCGTTCTGCTATAAGGGTATTCATATAGTCTTGGATCTCTTCCCTACTGTTATAAGTAGGTTGGCGATCCTCTTTGGGAAATTCAAGTGTTTTGTAATCTACTTCTTCATTGATAAGTTTTACAAGTGAAGCAGCTGTGATTAAGTATATACGATATGAAAATTCATAAGAAGTTTCTTTCTCTGCTATACTCTTCTGAATATATTCCAAAGCATTATTAACAAAAACAGAGCGCTAAATAATCTTGGAAATAGTAATCATATATCTCTTGAAAAATCAAGTAATCCTTTTATATTCGGTAACGCTTTTTAAAGTGTAGGAAACACGCTTTGCGTTGTTCTGGCGTGATGGTAGGCACTTCGGCAATGAGCGCTAAAGAGTGTTCTATGGGATACCATAGGTTAAAAATTTGCGGCAAAAAGGCACTGCAAGTACTTCGGGCAAGAAAGCTAATAAGCCTTCGTATTGTTTGCTTACAAACAGACGCTCCACGAGTTCATTAACTGTTTGTAGGTCTTTACTACTTTTTGAGTGAAAGCTTTTTGCGGAGTTTTTTTCAAGGAGTTTTTGCTGTTTTGCAGTAGTACAATAAGGTGCTAATATTTCTATATTCATAACGATCTAATAATTTTTTTAAATAAGCTACTAATTTCTTTTCTACAAATTCGGTCATAGTATCAGCTTGCTTTAATGACCTTGGGCTTGGCATATTCGTGTGCAAAGCAAAATATTTCTTTGAGTGTCGGGAGCATAGAGCAGTTTGTTGCCATCGCCATATTTCCAAAACTCCCCAAGCACCAAATAGTCTTTGCCATTGAATGCATCGGTATATAAGTCGGTAAAACGGATTTCTACCCCTTCCAACCTAAGTTCCCCTATATGTTGGAAGAACAGAGAAGTTCCTCTGAGAAAACAACACCCAAGTCTTGGCTCTTTTGGTTAATCTCCGCCAAAGGAATGCCTGCGGTAACCACATTATATTCATCAAAAATCCTTCAGTACCTGCTTGGTAAGTTTGGGATATACCGCCGAAAGACGTTCCCAATCTTCAGGGGTAACGGTTTGCAGGCTTTGTCTGCTCTGCTGTTGCCCTTTTTCTCTTTGAGTTCTTTGAGAGAAGCGGAAACAGCTGCGACAAGCTCTGTATCAGTAGCCTCTGTGAACCATTTTTAGAGGAGCACTATAGCTTTTTTTAATCCTACTTTCTTCAAATAATCAGGAAGTGCTTTTGGGATTTGTTTTTAGAAAAATAAAAATTCTATCATATTACGAATGAGAAAAATCCTTGCTAAAAACACATCGTTTTCCCACTCTTGATATAATCCATCTTGAGAATGCTAAAGTTCAAAAAATGATCGTCCGCCAATGCCACTGGCGCGATTTCCTCCAAGGTAACACCTGCATCTTTTTAGCGCTTTTATGCGTGTAATTTAGCACGGTAAAGCTCGGCATTTCTTCCTCAAATACCATATCTATAATAGCGCAAAGCTTATCTAATATCTGCTGATACTTTTCAGAAGCAATTAACTGTTCCAATTGTTCTTTTGTCTTTTTGCTCCATCGACATAACTGTAATGTTTTTAATTGTTTTATCCTTCCAACTCCTTAGGATCTATCCCTCAATACCTTGTGCCACGCTTGGGCGTTCTCACAGGTGGGGCTCTATCCCTTTGCCTTTGGAATAAAAAGGCTCCCATTGCCAGTCCTCTCCTCCAGTACAGCCCACAGCGGCGTAGTTCATCAGGAATTCCTTAAAGTTATCGGCTAAATAAGTACCGAGATTGCTTGCACCATCGTGACTGAGGTATACAACCTTACCATAGTTCTCTGGTTCTAACTCAATAGCAATATAATCGCCGTTAACATTGATATGAAAAACACAATTTGTTGTACCAAATGCGGTCTTCTGGGTCTTCGTAATTAGGGAAAAACATCAGCTGCCCATTCCTTGCGATGTTCCTCATAATCCAAAAAGCAAATCCAATCCAAAGAGCAATTCTCCACAATAGATGTGCGCTAAGGCATCGGGTATTATAGATTCATCTTCAATAGTTACATCATTCACATCCCAATAAAACTCCAAATGAGCAGTGTTTTCCAAAAGCACTTCACGGAAATGAGGAGGCAGTGTATAGCCTAATTTTTGCCTCTACTGCTTTGATTTCTTCCTCCGTAGCGGGTTTTTTTCTATCGCAAGAGGTTCTGTAGCCCCACCAAGAGCTTCTATTTTTACTAAGAAATAAGTTCAGACGCTTTTTAAAAAAAGCACAAAATTAAAGGGTATTGCCATAATGCTATTTATTTATTTATTGTTTGTTTCCTCCTTATCTTCAAGTCTTATTGTATTGACTTCTGCCTAATTTCTTGATTTCCAAACCCTTTCGGCTTGGAATTTGTTCAACCCTACAAAAAAGAGAAGCATATTGTAATATCTCTTCCTTAGAAAATGCCTGTTGACTGATAGCAAAACCAATTATCCCCATTGATAAGGCTTAGTTTGAGGTGAAAAAGTTTTTTTCTTTTGCTACTTGTCCTTTTACTTTGTCTACAATACAAGCGGCTGGGATTATAGTAACTTGTACCTTATCTATGGCAGGCATTTCAGTTCTTGTCACAGCTTCATTGCCATTGTGAGCTAAGGTATCTGCTTGCGTTTCTTGGTAATCATCCTCTACAAATAATTGCCATAGGTCGCCATTTTCCGAAAAGTATTCTATCCATTTCATCTTTTTGTTATTCATTTTCTTACTTTTTTACCCCTCCAATTCCTTAGGATCTATCCCCAATACCTTATACCACGCTTGGGCGTTCTTTGAGGAGGGGTCTATGCCTTTGCCTTCGGTATAAAAAGGCTCCCCATTGCCAATCCTCTCCTCCAGTACAACCCTACAGCAGCGTAGTTCATTAGGAATTCCTTTAAAAATTATCGGCTATATAAAGCCCGTGATTTTCGCTACCATCGTGGCTGAGATATACAACCTTTCCATAATTCTCAGGTTCCAACTCAATAGCGATATAATCGCCGTTGCCTACTTGGTGAAAGGACATTTTATTATGCCAAACGCGATCATATTCATTATTGTAATCGGGATATACCTCTTTTACCCAACCTTTTCGATCGTCCTCATAGTCCAAAAGCAAATCCAATCCAAAAAGCAACTGTCCGCGAAAGATTTCAACTAATTTATCAGGTAGAGAAATGTCTCCCTCATCCGTAATATCATTAATATCCCAATAAAAATCCAAATGAGCAGTGTTTTCCAAGAGTACTTCACGGAAATGTGGAGGCAAAGTATAGCCTAATTTTCCTCTACGGCTTTTGATTTCTTCCTCTGTAGCAGGTTTTTCTATCGTAAGAGGTTCTACCTCGCCACCAAGGTCTTCTATCTTTTCTAAAAATAGATTTAAACGCTTTTTAAAAAGCTCAAAATTAAAGAGTGTTGTCATAATGATAACTGTTTTTTTAAATTGCAAATATTTTTTCTTTATAATATCCTATTGGCCAATGTCCTGAGTAGTAGACATTCACTATATTCTCCCAGTAAAGACCCAAAAGTTAGTTGTTTTTCTACCAAATATTGCCTAAAAAGCAAAAGCAATTGCTTTTGCGACTTCTGTAAAGTCATACGGTCCGAATGAAAACAATTTTTGTTCAAATTTCTATGCTTTTTCAAGAAGAACTGCACAATTTCCTTTCTATAAGGTAACAGATTTTCTGAATTTGTATGTTTTTATAAAAAGGGTCTGCATCTGTAAGAGCTGAGGGCAACCATTTTACCTCCTTATACATTCCTGCAAAGGCATTTTCCGTAGGATTTACAAAAAGCTTGCTCTACATCTTTTGAGAAGAATGACATTACTGCCCAAAAAAATTCCTTTTACGCCTATTTTTAGTAAAGAAATCTGTTTGAATAATTTTTCAATTTCAGCATCTAAATTCATTTCATTAGGAATTACTTGTTCGTTCTCTCCAAAGTGCAATTTAAAGTGCAAAATTTGCTCTTTTGAATTTGCTGTTTTGCCCTTTGAAAATCTAATTGCGCCCTGAATTGTCTGCAGATGATAGTCGAAAATGCTTCCATTGTAGGATTCCCCACTCATCAGGAGTGAGTTTCCTTCATCTTTCCCCACTGACGCAAAGCATCTACTTTCAGATTTTCTAACCGATTGAGTATTTCGTTCTTATCTGCTTCGTTATATAAATTTTTTTCATTTGCTTGTTAGGTTTTATTTGTTCTATTTTACACCTATAAAAAAATATCTACTTCGGAGCTATCTCCTTGCTGAGACTTCTCGGTGTAGCGCTCATAGTCATATACATAAGTGCGATTGAGCGAGGCATCGTTGTCCCAGATATGTTGCCACATCGCCCCTACTGCCTGAGACATGGCTCCCTTTGGCTACAAACTTTTGAAAGGTTTGTTCAGGAAATTCTCTGCCTTCTAAACCGTTGGGAATGGTGCTGAGCGTGGTAACTTCCACTCCTATTATACAAGTATAAGGCTCGGTATAGTCCTTTTGGTAATCGGTGAGATGCTGTAAATAGCATCGCTTACCTTATTGGGTATTTTTGCCAAAAGTTGCTCGCTAAAAAAAGCGTTGCCAAAAGCTTTCCGATGTCTTGCATCGCCTGTCCGTTCTGATTGGTAGTGCGCACACTGATTCCTATGATTTTCATTTTTAATATAATTAATTATTATATATAACATCACTCTTGGAAATATTCTAAAAATGAAGGAATAATTCTTGAATTTTTCGAATAAAATAAATTTTTACTGCTTTCGTTAAACAAATGATTTTAATAAACTTCTACTTGATATTGCTTTTTATGAAGTTAATTTAGTTTCTAGTAAGTTTATATTTATTCTAGGCAATGAAATTCTATTTATTTTATAAAATCCTTCCCTATTTCTTTTTAACGATATTAAAAAAATTTCAGGGTTATTCATCTCTTGCCAATTGTATTTCAAATATTTGGTCTCGGTCGAAGTTATTGTTTTTTTCCCTCGTATAAAATCCAAATGAAATCTTTATCACATATAACTATCCTATCGGCATTTAATCTAAGAGCATATGATTGTGCTTGCTGAAAAAGTTTCTTCTAACTCTGCATTAGACTTGATATAATATTTTGTCTCTAAAATCATCTTATTCCCTCTCATAACCTTTTTTTGGTTTCAGCAAAGAACACATAATCAGGAAAAATGCGCTCTCCTCGTCCCATTCTTACAGGAAGCTGTCGAACCCAATCATTTTCTGAATAATTGAGGTCTTTCAAAAAAAGGTTCTACTATTCTAACTTCTACTTCTCGTTCGTTTTTACAATCCTGATTAGGAGTAAAGTTTGCTGACGAGAGTTTAGGTAACTGAGAAATGTCCTCTCCCTTTTGTTCTAGTATTTCTAAAAATACGAGTATAATCTTCATTTTGGAGTCTTGTACCATTCACTCCTTGAAAGTTCTTGCGAACAATTGGCAATTTCTTTAAATGCTCATCTGCTTTTTATTTCAGCAAGAGTAATAGGTTTAATATGTTGGATATACCCTAATGTTATGCTTCCATAATAATGAAAAAGGATCTCGAACCCCATCATTCACAGCTCTACAAATAAATTCTATACGACTTTTCAGGTGAAAGGCAATACATTAGAATAATATCTCCTTTCAGAGTATCTTGATTGCCTTGCCAAAAAAATAAGTAGTATCATATTTCGCTTCTATTAAGTGTAGATAATCATCTTTTGCTCCTCCACATAGCCAAATATTGGTAGGTTCAGGCAAAGTTTCATCTTTTTCTTTTCCTATAAATTTAGGTGCAAAAATCATAAAGAAACGCACATAGTTCAAATATGGTAAGATTATTCTGCTTTCTAAATTCATTCCAAATTTGACAAAAATTCCAAATAGTATAAAGCTCTTTCTTTTTATCCTTTCTTAGAGGAACTTTTGGTAGTTCAACATTAAAAGTATCTCGCTATTTTTGCAAGTTAGCAAATTTCATAAAGAAAAAGTAAGGAATATAAATGGGTTCTTTTCTTTCATTTTCCTTAAAATTAAATAGAGCTAAAGATAAAGGTTCTATAACTGAGATGATAAAATCATATTCTTCAGGATAAAAATATTTTCAAATTCTTCCTCTTTTCTTCATCCAAACCTTTTAATCCTTCACTTAAGATATATAGATAAAGGTCTTTTAATTCTACTTCATCAGGGATTTGAGAAAAATCTACAATATCTATCAATATATTTATATAATAATCAAAAATTTTTATTTTTCAATAACAAACTTTGAAAGTATTTGATCCAAATATCCTTCCTCAAATAGTTTAATAACTTCTTTTCCTTCTTTTGCTTTCCTTATAATTATTCCAAATGAATTGATTAAGTTCCATATAATTCTGTTTTTGGGCTTTTCATTATAAAAAAACTCTGGCAAAGCTCATCTAATCTCCTTTTTATACAACGAACTTTGCCAAGTGCTATTAGTCACTAGTCATTTGTCACTAGTCACTATCCTCGGTACATCTTTTCGCGGAGTTCCTGAATGTTTTTGTCATCCATATACTCATCAAAGGTCATATAGCGGTCTATGATGCCACTGGGGGTAAGCTCGATGATACGATTGGCGACGGTTTGCGAAAATTCGTGGTCGTGGGTGGTGAAAAGTACGGTACCTTTGAAGTTTTTTTCAGTGAGTTGTTGAAAGCGGTGATGCTCTCCAAATCCAAGTGGTTGGTAGGTTCGTTGAGCATTAGCACATTGGCGCGCAACATCATCATACGGCTGAGCATACAGCGCACTTTCTCGCCTCCTGAGAGCACTTTACAGTTTTTGAGGGCTTCCTCCCCACTAAAAAAGCATCTTGCCCAAGAACCCGCGCACATATACTTCCTCGCGCTCTTCCTCTGTTTTTCGCCCATTGGCGCAACCAATCCACCAAAGAAAGGTCTTGAGTGAAGAAATCGGAGTTATCCACGGGCAGGTAAGACTGCGAAGTGGTGATGCCCCACGCAAAAAGTACCCGCATCGGGCTTTGAGGTTGTTGTTCAGAATTTCATAAAAGGCAGTGGTGGCACGTGAATCCTTGGAAATCACGGCTACTTTGTCGTCTTTGGCAAGATTGATGTCTACATTTTGGAACAATACCTGTCCGTCGATAGATGCAGCGAGGTTTTCCACGTAGGATTTGGTCGCCAGCCTCGCGGTCGCGGTCGAAAATGATGGCAGGGTAGCGACGAGAGGACGGTTTGATTTCCTCATATTGAGTTTCTCCAACATCTTCTTACGAGAAGTCGCCTGCTTTTGATTTTTGCCACGTTGGCACTAAAGCGTGCGATAAATTCCTGCAACTCTTTGGCTTTTTTTCTTCCGCTTTTTGTTCTGTTGCGCACGCTGACGGGCTGCCAACTGACTACTTTCGTACCAGAAAGTATAGTTACCCGAATAATGATTGATTTTCCCGAAGTCAATATCCGAGATATGGGTACAAACGGCATCGAGGAAGTGGCGGTCGGGAAACGACAATCACTGTATTGTCATAGTTTGCCAAAAAGTTCTCTAACCAACCAATGGTCTCGAAGTCGAGGTCGTTGGTAGGCTCGTCCATTATAAGTACATCGGGGTTGCCAAAGAGGGCTTTGCGCCAAAAAGTACACGCACTTTGAGTTTTCCGTCCATTTCGGACATTAGAGTATAGTGCATATCTTCAGCAATGCCCAAGTTGGAGAGCAGGGCTGCCGCATCACTCTCGGCATTCCAGCCGTTCATCTCATCGAACTGCATTTGTAGCTCACCGATGCGTTCGGCGTGCTCATCGGAATAGTCTGCATAGAGTTCGTCCATCTCTTTTTGACTTTGGAGAGGACTTTTGTTGCCCATAATCACAGTGTCTAAAACGGTGTAGTCGTCATAAGCGTAGTGGTCTTGTTCGAGTACAGACATACGCTTGCCCGGTTCGAGGATCACGCGCCCCGAAGTAGGTTCTTGCTTGCCTGAAAGAATTTTAAGGAAAGTAGATTTTCCCTGCCCCATTGGCACCGATGATGCCGTAGCAGTTGCCTTTGTGTAAAGGTTACGTTTACCTCATCGAAGAGGACACGTTTTTCCGAATTGTACGGATAAATTGGATACTGATAACATTGTTAATGATTAATGTTTAATGATTAATTAAAGATCTACGGTAAAAAATAGTATTTAGTTGGTTCTTCAAAGCATATTTATAAAAATCTAATACCCCTTTGCTCCAACTCAACAAATAGTTAAGTTCTTCCTCATTTTTTTAGTATATGAGTAGTCTGAGGGAATTTTTTTCAAAATTCTTTTTGATAATCTCTTTGTAGATTATTCTCTTCAAGATAGTCTACAATTTTTTTGAATATTATCGAGGTCATTCACAAATATTACACAATCATTATGATCTAATAATAAATAACCTCCAAAAAACAATATTAGGAGCTATTCCTTCTTCTTTGTACCAATCACCCTCACAAAGACAATAGTGAATGCCTTCCCACGCTTTATCTATCTGATAACTTTTGGGTGTACCCAAGAGATTTTCTTCAATGGTGTTGAGCATATAAGCATACATCTTGTCATCATCTTGTTCTGCAATAGTATCTACCTGCTCATCACTAAGTGCATAAAAAAACGCCTAATCGTGCCATAATATATTTTTATTAATACAAAATTGTTAAGTAAGCAGTTGCTTCCATATTATCCAAAATAGGTTTGGGATTATAGATAAAGGTTTCGGTTTCTTTTTAGGATTATTCTCTTTCTCTTCAAAGACATTTCCTCCCATAGTGGTTTCCAACTTATTGGTGCTCAAATTAAAACTCACTATAGTTTCCTCTCCTGTAGCCCCTATGGAAGCTATTGGTTTCCACTCCAATAAGTTCAAAATGGCTATTCTGGTATCTGAACACATACTCTACATTGGTAATATACCAAGAGCCTGCTGAAAAGAAATATTGAAATTTCAGTCGTAAGGTATTGTTTTTATGTTTATATCACCTTCCCTAACGGATCTAATAGAGAAGAATTTTCTTTTGGAGGCTCTATAAAACCTTTATCATTCTTAGCGGCTAATTTGTAAGTACCATTTTCCTGTTTGAATAGTACCAAAAGAGCCCTTGGATTGGTATTCAACGTATCATTATACTCTGTAACGCTTATATTATTAGGATTTTCTTGTTCTACAATAAGAGCTGTATCTGTTAAGCCATCTTTGTTGAGATCTCCATCTACTTTCATTATAGCAGACCAATATTTAGGCACAAAATCTTCCATTTTATTTCCTTGTTCTGGGAAATCAGTCGGATATTCTTCTGTTACTGAGGTAATTGATTCTTCATCTGTTGTTGAAGTAACAGGTTCATTGGTATCAATCACATTAGCATCCTTTTTTTCTTAGATAAGAAATCACAAGAACTTCCTAATAGGAAAAAAAGATAGAATGCTAAATAGAAATAAGACTTTCCTAAAAATAATAAATTGCATACCGATCATATTTTTTTGCGCAAAAGTACACAATATTTGTAAGATATGGAAATAGTTGTGATTCTAAAAGAAAATTATTCTCTTAGTTCTCTCTCCATTTTTCTTACAAAGCGATTGAGTTCTTTACTCTTATAAAAATCAAAACAATCCAAACAAATAAGATTTTGCCTTTAGGATCTCCCATTTCATTCTTTAATAGTCCGCTAGGCAACTCAAACTGTGTATTTTGGATCACGAAATCCTTTGTCTTTTTGTAAACCCTCTAACCCATAATGAAAAATACGACCCCATCTATATGGTCATTAGGAAATCGAAAGGTGCTGTCTATTCGATTGTAATTATGCTCCATACATAAGTAGAACGCATATTTTTTGAGTAGTTTTATACGATCTCTTTTTGTCAAATCTGGCAAGGTAGGCTTACAAGAAGACAACAAAAACAACTATAATAAACGATATTACTTTGATAATTTTCATAAGCCGTAATTTATTTTTGGCAGTGATTATCAGTGCCAAGTATTCAATTACTTTTAATAGTAAGTGATTTCTCTTTTGATAACAAGATAGAGTCCGTAGTCATTATAGAATTCCTTACGTATCCAAATTTAGTAATATACTGCTACGATAATCAATGCCATAGAAGCATTGGGATCAAAAGGGTCTTTTTCTGAAATTACCATATAGATTGATGGTTTGAAATCCTATTTGAGTAAGCCATTGGATAAGTTCGTCAGCGAAAATAGGTTGTAACAGTTCTTCATTTTCTATGGTATCATCCAAAAATAGTCTTGAAACGAATTTTTCCTTCCTTATTGAGATAGTAAAATCGCTCAAACTTCACCTTATCGTTGGCTATCAAGGGAAGATTACCGAGGTAATCGTCTTGTTGCTGGGCAAAAATACTTCTGAAAAATTGACCAACTGCAAAATGAGCTTTCCCCTTGGGAGAGTTGTCCATAGGCTTTTTGCAAAAAAGAGCTGCACAGAGGCCTTACTATCCAGATGTGGGAGCGTATTACCTATACAAACAATGTTGTCAAAGGTGGAAAGTTTATCAATATTGAGCATATTTAGTTTCTGTACAACAATACCTTTTTCAGCTGCTTTGCAATCAGTCGATCACTCAGGTCAATAGCGGTAACCTCGTAATCTTGTGATAATAAGTAAGCAGTAAGATTGCCGGTGGCAGCACCTACATCAAGAACGGTTTTGCCACATAGTTCACTAGCAAAGAAGGTTTGGTGAGTTGGTGATAGCGGAAAGATAAAAGTCGTATTTTTCAGCAATACAATTGTAGAACTGAGACATAATAAATAATGATTAATGATTAATGTTCAATGATTAAGGAGTATTAGGAAGCACTACTCTCAGGTAAAAACTCTTTAAACTCAGATAATCTGCTCATGATTGTTTTTAAAGCAACAAAGATACAATTTTCCTCTCAAAGTTTCACTCTTTCTATAGGAAAAAAATTCTTTTTCGTAACTTTGCATTCTCTTATCTTGACAGATCTTATGAACAAAAATTACCCTAATTGATTGGGGATTAAAGGACTATAAGGAAGCTTGGGACGAACAAGAGAAGCTCTTCCAGTCCACTATCGACCTGAAAGTGGCCAACAAAAACCTCCCTCGCCTATCGAGACTCCTAACTATTTGATTTTTGTAGAACACCCTCATGTACTGACTCTTGGCAAAAGTGGAGTCATGGAGCACTTGCTCATGAGTGAGGAGTTCCTTAAGGAAAAAACATATTTCTTTCTATAAGGTGAACCATGGAGGGGATATCACTTACCATGGCTTAGGGGCAAGTGGTGGGGTATCCTATCTTGGACTTGGACAATTTTTCGCCAGACATTCACCAATACTTACGCTCCTTAGAGGAGGTGATTATCCTCACTCTTGCTGACTATGGTATCAAGGGGGAACGTAGCAAGGGAGAAACAGGTGTCTGGATAGAAGTAGGTACTCCGCGTGCTCGCAAGATATGCGCCATGGGGGTAAGAGCTTCTCGCTGGGTGACCATGCATGGCTTTTGCCCTGAATGTCAATACCGACCTAAGCTACTTCAACTATATTGTCCCTTGTGGTATTGCCGATAAGGCTGTAGCTTCGCTTGAGGGCGAGCTGGGACATCAGGTGTCACTACAGGAGGTGCGAGAGCGTATCACCCAGCATTTCTTAGAGATATTTTCGGCTACATTGGCCTAAGTACTACATACTCTTATAGCGGTTGAGTATCTTAAGTTGCTCTTTGTCAAACTGATAAGGGTCGTTTCGAATAATAAGTTTGCCTTCTTCGTCTACCCATGCGGTAAGATAGGAGACATCTATAACAAGTGTTGTTTAGGGCGTACCCTACGCTGGTCTCGCCCTGTTTCCATTGCCTCTTTTACCTTTTCAGCATCCCATTCCTGAGAGGTTCTAAGCAATTGAGTAGCGAGTCTCTCTGGATATTCCACACGGATACATCCATGGCTATAGGTACGTTGGGCTATTGCCAAAAAAGGCGCTTGAGGAGTGTCATGTAGGTATATACTCATATCATTGTAGAGGACAAACTTGACCAAGCCCAACGAATTGTTCTCAGAGGGAGCTTCTACAAAGTAAAAATGCTCGCTTGCTAATGCGTTCGTCACGCCAATTGACCGTCGCAGGGTCTATCTCTTATCATTTTCATAGAGCTTATAACCACGCTTGGCATATTTGAGGGGGTCTCTACTGCTTATGATATTAGGTATCATCTCCTTACGTACAATGCTTTGAGGCACAGACCAAGTAGGACGGAACTCCACATACCTTAAGCTATCAGAAAAAATAGGAGTGGGAGTCTCTGGATTACCTACCACTACACGGGTTTGGAAGACCAAAGAATCCTTATGGAAGAGGCGCAAGCGATATTCGGGTATGTTCACCAGGATATAATCCTCTCCTAAGTCCTTATTATGCCAGCGCAAACGCTCCATATTCAAGAGCAGTAAGTCTCTTTTTTCCCTTGGCTGTCATTAACAAATAACCCATTGTTTGGGCACCTGGCACCCCATCTGCAGGAATTCCAATACTTCTCTGAAAAATCTTTTACCGCTTTCCACCAATAGTGAATCCACCTGCTGAGGATTCTCTTGTATAGGCGATTCATATCCCTTATGTTTCAGACAAGCACGTAGGGGCTAAGATGGTACTATCGGCATAGCCTATAGTATAGCTCTTGAGATCTGTGATAGCAAAAAGGGGTTAGTACTTCGGCTGTATCCTTCTCTAACTCTCTATAGCGCTGAGCCATCGCCTTATAGAAAGGTTGTTGGGGCTGTAGGGCTTCTATGATCTGAGAGAGGTTGTCATTGTCCTTGAGCTTGAGGAGCAGCTCCACATTGTCCAATAGCGGACGGGTACGCTTCCATACGCGCTTCTCATCCCCTACCTTAGGGACTCTTCCTCGGGTAAGGTGACGGGTAAATAGCAGAAAAAGAAGCAGTAATCTCCTATCGGTCTCCTCTAAGTCTGTCAAGGATAGTGTCCCCTTATATAGGGAATCTACTTTTTGAGAGAGCTCCTTTTGGCGGTAGTTCTCCGGAAAAAAATCCATAATCCGAAAGTGCTGTAAGTACCTGTATATAAGAGGTAAAAAGAGGTGAAGGCTTATTCTGATAGAGCCAACGGGTTTGGTAATTATACTTTTTGTAAAAATCAACTACCTCTCGCTCTATGGCGGGCTTGTACAAAGGATCCTTGATGGTTACCTTCTTGAGGGTAGCCACTGCTGTATCTTGCAGGGATACAGACTGATAGGATTCGTTAATCTCCCTATCAGCAAATTCGTCTCACTACAGCTTTTGCTGTTTTTTTCCTTACACCCCTACAAGAAGTAATGAAAAAGAAAAAGAAAAACACAAATGCTTTTAACATGTTATTATTTTTTTGGGCGCAAAGATAATGATTTTTAAGACTATAATCAAAAATTTTTGGCATGTTTTTTTGTGTAAATATTTCTATTCTAATTTTTTTAAAAAGAAAATTTATGAAAAACTCCTATCTTTTCTCGTTTTTATTTGGGGGATTATCTGTAGCGATGGCGCAAAAACAATAATCCCAGAAGTAAAAGTAGTCAGCGAGGACAATGTTCATCCTATGCAGCTACAAGACCTCTCGGTGGATATTCTCGTAGTAGGGCAAACGGCCGTAACTACGATGGAAATGACTTTCTACAATCCTAACAACCGTGTGATGGAAGGTGAGTTTGAGTTTCCCCTCGCCGAAGGGCAGCAAATCTCTCGCTTCGCCTTGGATATTGACGGCAAGCTCCGTGAGGGTGTAGTCGTGGACAAATCCTTAGGACGCAAGGCTTTCGAGGATATCGTCCGCCGTGGGGTAGACCCCTGGTCTTTTAGAAAAACGGAAGGAAACAACTTCCCGCGCTCGTGTATATCCTATGCCGCGCAAGGGGCTCTCGCCGTATCTTGATTGCTTTTGAGCAGGAACTCTCCCAAAAGAACGGACAGGATTTCTACTTCCTTCCTATTGCCAATGCGGCAAAACTCAAGAAGTTCAAGATTCTGTACCGAGGTGGTCTCTCGCTTTGTCAAGGCCGATATCCAAAACTCCCTACAACTGGACTTTACCCAAAGCCGCAACAGCTATCTCAGTGAGGTGGAGAAAAACTAACTTTACTTTGAACAAAAATATAGCACTACTCTTTCCTAAGATAGACAAACCACAACTGCTTACCGCTTCTCAAGGGGATAAAAGTTACCTATACGGAAATATTGCTTTGGAAAAACAAGAACTAAGGGCTAAAGAAGCTCCGAAAAACCTTAGGAATTCTCTGGATGTTTCTTCTTCAAACGAAAAAAAGGGACTTTGCCAAAAGAATATATGCTCTTGGACAGCTATTTCAAAGAAGTAAAAAACGTAAAGGTAGTTCTCACTACCTTCCACATCTACGCTTCTAAAACCTATTTCTTTTGAAATCAAAGAAGGTAACTGGCAAGCTCTCAAGGATCATTTGGACAAACTTACCTATGATGGGGCTACCGATGGCAATGCCATGACATTCCTTCTGGAGCAGACGAATACTTCCTCTTCTCCAATGGTATTTTTAATTTTTGGTAAGGAGGCATTCCAAATCAACAACCTCGTTAAGAAACTTCATGCTCCTGTGTGTGTCATCACCTCTGAGCTGGTGGCCAATATGGACAAACTACAGTACTTAGCAGGGGCTACAGGAGGTAGTTTTATCAACCTTTCCTCCTCAAGAACTACTCGATGCGGTCAAGGCTTTACGCTATCAGTCCTTCCAACTCTTAGGATATAGGGTAAAAAGTGGAAATGTAACTGACTTATACCCTCAAAAAGGAGCGTTGGTAGGGGAAAACTTTACTTTCTCTGGGGAACTAAACTCGGATGAGGCTACTTTGATAGTTTCCTTAGGGTATTCAGGAAAGGTTGTCGTAGAAAAAAAGAGGTTACTTTTTCTAAAAACAACTCTGCCTCTGCTGGAGAATTTGCTCTTTTACGCCGTATATGGGCAGAAAAGAAGATTACCCAACTCCAAAGAGAGGGAGCACAGGCCAAGGATATTGATACTGTAGGGCGCCAATATGGTATCGTAACCGAAGGAAATTCTCTGATCGTATTGGAAACGGTAACTGATTATGTACGTTACCAGATCACTCCTCCCTGAGGAGTTCCAAAGAGAGTACAATCGTCTTGTTATTACCGAAAAAAACAAAATAAAGAAAAAAACAAAGAAAGCACACCTTGACCATGTGGTAAAAACTCTCTGAGGCTCAAAGCAAATGGTGGAATACTTCTTTCCTATTGCTGGTATTAAACCTAAAAAGAAACTACTGACACAGCAGAACTTCTTCAGGGGAGGGTGGCAGGTATATCTGTGCAAAGAGAGGCTGTAGCTGTAGCTTCTGCAAATAGTGAACAACTATCCGAAGTGTCGGCAAATGCCTATAGTAGCGCTTCTAAAAAGAAAGACGAGCAGCTAAAAACTGCATTACAAGCTAGAGCTGCAGACAACTACCATGAGCAAAGTGAGGGACTATGAAGATCGTAGTGGTGAGCCGACAATGAACCCTTCCAAAATAACATTAAACCAATATAATCCTGACACCCCCTACCTAAAGGTGATGGAGTATGCCGATCCTGCCAAAGCGATAGAGACTTACTATAAGCTCAAGAAGGAATATGGGCAAACACCTTCTTTCTATGTGGATGTGGCGGATTACTTCTTCAAAAAGGGGATACCGAACAGGCTGTTTTAGTGGTGTCCAACTTGGCCGAATTGGGCTTGGAGGATGCCCAACTACTCCGTGTATTGGGCTACAAACTCTCTTCCTACAAGGCTCATAAGGAAGCTATAGAAATATTCCGTAAGGTGCTCTCTATCCGTGAGGAAGAACCTCAGTCCTATCGTGACTTAGGACAGGCTCTCTCCCAAGGGGAGAATATCAACAGGCTGTAGAGACCCTCTACAAGGTTGTGGAACGTCCTTGGGATGATCGCTTCAGAGATGTACAGCTGATCGTTATGAACGAAATTAACGATCTTGTAAATACACAAAAGGGTATCCGCACTTCTTTTTATAGACAAGCGCTTGCTCAAGAAGGAACCTGTAGATATTCGCGTGGTACTCACTTGGGATACGGACAACTCCGATATGGACTTGTGGGTTACCGACCCTGAAGATGAAAAAAATGCTACTATGGACATAGACAAACTTACTTAGGGGGTATCATAAGCCAAGACGTAACAGGGGGCTATGGGCCTGAAGAGTTTATGCTCAAAAAGCTCCTAAGGGCACCTATAAAAATAGCGGTAAATTACTATGGAAATCGCTCCCAAAAGCAGCTTTTCCCTGTAAGCCTTCGTATTACTTTCTTTACGCACTATGGTACTCCTCAAGAGAAAAACAGGAAACTACCGTACGTCTCTCTAACCAAAGAGAAGTCATAGAAGTAGGAAGTTTTGAGTTTTAAAAAAATAAAAAAATAAATTGTATGAGACAATTATTAATCATCTTAGTAACCTTATGGGGACTTAGTTCCTGTACAACTAATGCTACTTTTTACTTTTCATAAGAACTAAACGACCTCTCTCTTAGCAGAAGTAGATATGGAAGGTATCCTCAAGTTTACAGGAGATAGCATAATGAAGTCTTTTACTAATAAGGAACTTTCGAAGAACTGGAAAAGTCTTTACCAAATAAGTAAAGAAAAAGGAGAGCCTATAACCAATAAAGATACCATAGAATTGGCCAAAAGAATGTTCCTCAAAGGACTTTACAAAGGAGAGGTACCTTATGGATTTGCCCTCAAAGCCGATCGCATAAGTCAAAAAAACAATGGAGTGGAATGGAAAAATTTCCAAGAGTGAAAATACTAAGTATGGAAATTTATTTGCTTCTGTTTTCAAGTGGGATGGAAAAAAACTCTTATATTCGATCCCCAAGAGCTTACTAAGATCGGTAAAAAAAGAAAAAAATTAAACTGTCTCGAAGAAGAAAGTAGTGAGGCCTCAAAAGAAGAGATTAAAGCTACTTCTGATGAAACATCCGAAGCAGCTACCTCTTCTGAGACTGGACAAAAATAGAGAGCCCTTTTTCAGATGAAAAATCAATCTCTTTTTGCAAGTTCGATCGAAAGATAAAATCTATTCAAGGAACTCATCCTTACCTCCAGCAGATAGATGAACATACATTACAATTTAGTTTTTAATGCATTAGACAAGCATCCAAAAGAAAGAGGAGATTCCAAGATTATTATCATTACTAAGTAAAAAACAAAGTGCGTAAAATGAAAAAGGTATAGCTAAGTTTGATTTTAGCTATACCTTTTTATCTTTTGTATTACCTCTTACTTATCCTCTGGTAGCTCTTCGGAGGGTATCTCTTGAGGAGTTTCGTTTGCCTTGGCTAAATAATTTGGCAAATTAAGTCCTGCCATATTGAAGAGATCGTTAAGTGGTGGTACGGTCTTCATCATACCAGAGACAAAGTTGGCAGTAGAAGTATTACCATTTTCTCCCTGACCTGAATCCCAAACAGTAATCTTATCAATCTTGATATTCTTAACTGCTTCCACTTGGGTTTTTACCAGTTCAGGAAGCTTTTTCTATGAGCAACAATTGGAAGGCTTTTTGGTAGGATCACCTCCTGCAGCACTTACCACATCCTTATATCCTTGTGCCTGCTTGGTGAGGATTTCAAAGAGACCTTTCGCTTCGGCTTCCATTTTCGCATAGATGGCATCGGCTTCCCCTTTGGCATTCTCACGTAAGCGGTCTGCTTCCCGTTTGAGCTTCTATAATGACGCGTTGCTTAGCGATTTCAGCAGGGACAATGATATTGGCTTGTTGGGTAGCACGCTCTCTTTCTGCACGAGCCGATTCGGCTTTCTCTTCAGCAGAATAGGCTTCTTCCAAGGCCTTAGCCTGCTGTACTTTCTCTGCTGAGATAGCGATACGCAAGGATTCTGCTTCTTTTTCCCTACGAAGGGCATCAGAATTGGCAATCTCTATCTTAGCCTCGTTCTCCCCTTTGATGGCGGAGGCATTAGCTTCAGAGATTTTGATACGGCTATCACGATCCGCTTCTGCCTTCCCTATGGATTCATCTTTCTTAGCTTCAGCGATACCTACCGTTTCATCCTTTTTGGCCTGAGCGATACTAATTTCCTTATTTTTTTGAGTAATAGCGATTTTTTTACATCCCTATCTCTTTGTGTTTCTGCTATTTGTGTATCACGCTCTCTATCAGCAAGAGCTTTACCAGTCTCCCCTATCTTTTCTTGTTCAGCTACACTAATCTTAGCTTCGTTGATAGCCTTAGCTGCGGCTTCCTTTACCAAGGGCTTCTATATAACCTGACTCATCTTTAATATCGGTTACATTGACATTGATGAGTTTCAGACCTATTTTTTTGAGCTCACTATCCACATTTTTTTAGAAATGTTGTCAAGGAACTTATCTCGGTCGGAGTTGATCTCCTCAATAGTCATAGTAGCAATCACCAAACGAAGTTGCCCGAAGAGAATATCCTTGGCCAATTCTTGAATTTGTTCAGGAGAAAGCCCTAACAAGCGCTCTGCAGCAGCATTCATATTCTCTGGCTCGGTGGAGATAGCTATGGTAAAGCGACAGGGCACATCCACACGGATATTCTGACGGCTCAGTGCATTGTATAGATTGGCCTCGATAGAGAGTGGGCGCAAGTCCAAATAGGCAAAATCCTGAATTACAGGCCATACAAAAGCCCCTCCTCCATGTATACAGCGTGCAGAAGAGCCTCCCGTACGCCCATAAATAACTAATATCTTGTCCGAAGGACAACGCTTGTAACGCGCAGTAAGCGACACAATCGTTACAAATAATACGACTGCAAATATCGCAATCAAACTAATTGGTGATGAAAAATCCATTTTATTTAATTGTTAATTATTAACTACTTAGCCCTATCCTCTATTCATTCTTCTTTCTTGACTACCCCTGCGATCTTCTGTACAAAAAAACAATAGTGTCCTTTATCTTGACTATTTGTACCATAGCACTGGAGGGAATGCGTTCCCCTTCGGTCATGGCATCAAGCTCACGAATAGAGCCGCGAATACTTAGAGTAATCTTCCCTGTTCCTGACAGATATTCTGGGATAGGTACATATACCTGTGCCGCCTTGCCAAGGGTTTCTTCTATCTTAAAAAGAATTGTCTTCAGCAAGCCTCATAAGAGCCTGTACCGTGAGAAAGAAAATATAGACAAAGAGGCATCCCACCAATACGGCAAAGATAGTAAGCGTTATTTTTGTTATCTATGACCTCATAGAAAGAAATACCTGTCCAGCTGAAACCCTAATAGAAAGTTAATGAGATTTCTTAGTGAAAAGAGCTGAAAAGGTGCATCTGCTCCAGAGAAATCTCCGTCAAAATCGGCTGTCAAACCATCTGAGGCATTAGCCCCAACGAAAGTCATAATTGTCTGAATGATAAAAATAATAGATACAGGAATGGCTATAAACCAAAAATCCTTGTAAGTAGGTATCCATCATTGAAAATATTTCCATAAATTTATTTTTAATCGGCAACAAATGTACATCATACTTTTACAAAAATTTTCTCACTTTTTATTGAACTATAAAAAGAAAATTCTTTTTGTTGGATTTTTATTTATTTTTTTCACTACCTTTGCTCTTATTCTCCTCTTAGAACATGTAAGGAGAAAAAAATAATTGTAAATTATTCTATTTCAATATTTTATGAGTGAGAAAGATTATCAATTTAGCTATAAAAACATATTTATTAAGCGAGGCTAACGAAAAGGATAAAGCCCCTTATAGAGAGTGCTTTTCAGTGTAGAACCAATGCCTATGTTCCCTACTCCCACTTTGGCGTAGGCGCCGCTATATTACTTGACAATGGACAGATTGTTTTGGGGAATAACCAAGAAAAATGCAGCCTACCCTTCTGGCTTATGTGCCGAACGTACAGCTTTGTTCTATGCCAAGGCCAATTACCCTGAGGCAAAAAAATCATCAAAATAGCCATCAGTGGTGATCATATGGAGCACCCCAAGGGGAGATTACCACCCCTTTGTGGCAACTGTCGTCAGGCATTATTAGAATACGAATGCACACAGGGAAGCCCTATCACTGTACTCTGTGTAAGCTCCAAAGGAAAGGTTCTGGAGATTCCTTCTGTGAAGAATCTTTTTACCTTTCTGTTTTGACTTTTTCTATGACTAAACCCTTGACTAATAAGAATATTATGACACAATATATACCCTTTGAGGATACAGGATATTTCTCTAAGTTCATCACGGACTACCTCGCTCAAAAGGAACCTCTCAAATGTTTGTATCACCGCTTCCCTTTGACAACAAATTTCTTAGAACAGATAAAGGAAAAAAACAAGCACATTTCCCAAAGGAGCACAGAACTCTTCTTTTTCAAGTACTCAAGGAGCAATATCAAAATCTATCCATATCTGAGAAGACCCATAGCCATATAGAGGCACTACAACAGGAGCATACCTTTACCATAACTACCGGACACCAACTAAGTCTCTTCACAGGACCTTTGTATTTTATTTACAAAAATCGTCTCGACCATTGTTAGTTGTCAGCAACTCAAACAACTATATCCTAACTACACCTTTGTTCCCATCTACTGGATGGCTACTGAGGATCATGATTTTGAGGAAATTAACCATTTTACTTTTCAAGGGCAAAAAGCTCTCTTGGCATTCTAAAGAAGGTGGTGCAGTAGGTACTTTCTCACAGAAGGATTGATAAAGTGGCCAGCGTTCTCAATATTTTATTAGGTAAAAGTCATCAAGGAGAATCTCTCAAGCGACTTTTTGAAAAGGCTTATATAGAACATGCTACTCTCACGGAAGCTACTCGCTACTTGGTCAATGAACTATTTGCTCCCTACGGATTGGTCATCATTGATGGCGATAATCCTAAGCTCAAGGGATGCTTAGCTCCTTATCTCAAGCGAGAACTCTTCGAGCAGCTCTCCCAAAAGAGGTAGAAAAACACTTTCTTATATCAAACAAACAGACAAGAGTTACCCTGAGCAGGTACACCCTCGTGAGATTAATATTTTCTATCTAAGCAAGGGATTCTGAGAACGTATTGTCAAGGAGAATGGGGTCTATAAAGTACTCAATACCCATAGAATTCACCCCTGAAGCACTCGAAGAGGAACTAACTCAGTTCCTGAACGCTTCTCTCCCAATGTGATTCTACGCCCACTGTATCAGGAGATTATACTACCTAACTTAGCTTATAGGTGGAGGGGAGAGATTGCCTCATTGGTTGAGCTCAAAAACCATGTTTGCCGCCCTATGGAGTGCCTTTTCCTATGCTTATGCTACGCAATTCGGTACTTCTTGTAAGTGACAAACAGCGAAAAAAATATAGAGAAATTAGGGCTTTCTTATCATGATATTTTTCTCAAAAACAATATATTAGAGAATAAAAATCACCCAAAAGCTCTCAGAATATCCCATTGACTTCTCCTCTCAAAAAAACAGATGTTAGAAAAACAATTTGCTGACCTATTGGAAATAGCTCTACATACAGATAAGTCTTTCTTAGGTGCCGTAAAGGCTCAGCAGAAGAAGCAACTCAAGGATTGGAACAGTTAGAAAAGCGCCTGCTAAAGGCTCAGAAGAAGAAGTACAAAAGAGCAGTTGGAGCGAATTCTCTCGCTACGTATCAGTTTGTTTCGAAGGAATCCTCTACAGGAACGGGTGGACAACTTTAGCGAATATATGATCCAGACCCAAGGTCAGCTTATAGAAATGCTTATCAAGCACCCTCAACCCGTTTGATTTTTCGCTTTGTTATCCTATGCTATGATACTTCCTATCGGGAGGGAGAATGTATAGAATATTTTATATAAAAACACTCAAAAATAGAACATTATGAAAGTAACTTACTTGGGGACACGCTTGTGTCAATATTCAAATAGAGGGGGCTCACTTCCTCGTGGATCCTTTCATCAGTGCCAATCCGCTTGCTGGACACATTGATATCAATAGTATTGAGGCTACCTACATCCTTCTGACACATGCACATGCGGATCATATTTTTGGATGCTGAGGCCATTGCTAAGCGAACCGGTGCCCTCTTATCACCAACCCTGAAATTCTTGACCACTACCGCAAGTTAGGGGCTTGATGGGCACGATATGAATATAGGAGGCTCTCACCGTTTCTTGGACGGGAAGGTAAAGATAAAAAAATGGTCAAAGCCGTTCACTCTTCTTCTTTCCCTGATGGAAGCTATGGAGGAAATCCCGCAGGATTTCTTATCAACTACTAAGGATCAAACAATCTATATCTCAGGAGATACAGCCCTTACCATGGATATGAAAATCATTCCTCATCAGTATAAAGTGGATTTAGCAATTCTTCCTATTGGTAATAATTATACTATGGGCGTACGCGATGCACTTACTGCTGCCAAATTTGTAGAAACAAATAATGTATTAGGGGTACATTACGATACTTTTGATGTTATAAAGATTGATAAAGAGGCTTCAAAAAGAAAATTCAGTGATGCACATAAGAGATTGCATTTGTTAGAAATCGGAAATTCTTTAGAAGTAGATGATTTTATATAATTATACAGTAAAAAAATATTATAAAATCTACAAAATAGCTATATATTACTATAAAAAATAAAGGAATGAATTGTAATTCATTCCTTTATTTTTATTTTTCACATAAGTAAAAAGGTATTTTTATTTATAAAAACCCCATTTATCTATATAATTCCATACTTCTGTAGGTAAGAGAGGTTTTACATTTTTATCTAAAGCAATATCTTCTCGTATAGCCGTTGCCGATATTTCTATAATAGGTGTCTTCACATATATGATATGTTCATTTCTCTTCAATAATTCAGAAACTTCTCCTTCGCTAATACGTGGATATACATAAATAAAATAACTTTTTTTAGAATAGTTTCATAATTCTTCCACTTAGTAAAGGATTTCAGATTATCCTCTCCCATAATCAGTGCAAAAGTATACTGAGGATACTTCTCTTCCATATAGATGAGTGTATCAATGGTATAATTAGGTTGTGGCAGATAAAATTCTATATCACAAAGACGCAATTTTTCGTACTCTTTTAAGCAAAAGAGAAACCATTTCTAACCGATTGGCATTATCCAAGAGTGTTTTCTTTTCTTTAAAAGGATTCTGCGGAGTCACAACAAACCATATCTCATCCAGATCACTGTGTTCTACTAAGTGATTGGCCAAAAATAAGGTGTCCTATATGTACAGGATTAAAGGAACCAAAGTAAAGTCCTATTTTTCGTTTCATAATGAGAAGAGTGATAGGTGAATTTATATTATTGATTGAGGAAATTGCGAACCATTTGGAGGGCTTCTGCTACACTCTGCGAGAGATCATCATTGATAATAACCTTATCGAAATGGATTGCTTGTTCCATCTCATATTGTGCTTTAGCAATACGCATTTCTATCTTTTCCACGGTCTCGGTATTGCGATGCTCTAACCTTCTTCGTAATTCCTGAAGGGTAGGAGGCTGTATAAAGATAGAAAAGTGCTTTAGTGCTCCAAAAATGTTTTTAAGGTTGATCCCTCCGAAAACATCCAGATCAAAGATAATATTCTTTCCCTGGCTGGAGAGCCTATCTATCTCACTCTGATAAGTACCATAATAGTTTTCAGCATACACTTCCTGCCATTCCACAAAGGCATTCTCGGCTATTTTTTTCTCTTGAAATCCTCTACGGTAATAAAAATAATATTCTACCCCATCCTTTTCCGTTCCTCGGGGAGCACGTGAAGTTGTAGAGATGGAAAACGCTAAGTTCAGGTCTGCCTCTTTGCAGAAGATGCCGAATAATCGTAGATTTCCCACTCCCTGAAGGAGCTGAGAATATGATAATCTTAGAATTCATAATTATAAAGTTTTTAGGGAGTAAAAGAATAAGCGCTAGAGATCAGCCTCTACTATCTATTACCTATTTTTACACTTGCCTATTTACTTATTATTTAAAAACTAAAAAAGGGTTTCCTTAAGTGATTAGGAAACACCTTTTAACTAGTATTATAGGAAAATTATACGAGGGAAACTCTTTTAAATCCTGTAATTTCTACATTGTATGCTTTTACGTAGTCTGCTACCTTTTTGCTTTCATCCTTGATATAGTATTGGTCAAGCAATGCTTTTTCAAGGTCAAGAGTAATGTTGTCATCGATAAAGCGTTGTACTTTTTTCCTGGAAGGATTCTATCCCATATTTGTTCTGGTTTTCCTTCGGCCTTAAGTTCAGCCTTAGCAGCTTCTTCTGCTTCTTTAAGTACTTCAGGAGTAAGCTGAAGGGCAGAGATATATTTAGGCACATGCTTTTTCTGTCTTTCCAAGACGGCAGAAGCTCTTCGTTGTCTTTTAATAATAGCTGCGATACGTGCTTCTGTTTCGCTAGCTACATAAGCAGGATCGAAATCCTTGCTTGAAAGTACAATAGCTCCCATAGAAGCTACCTGCATACATACATTGCGAGCCACTTCGTGAGCTTTGTCAATCGCAGCAGAAAGAGAAACTAAAGCAGCAATTTTGTTACCTGCATGGATATAGAAATCTACATAGTTTCCTTCCAATGTCTCAAACTGACCTATTTTCTATTTTTTTCTCCGATCACCCCTGTTTGTTCTGTAAGCTTGTCTGCTACAGTAATTCCTTGGAAAGGAGCAGCGAGGAAAGATTCTTTTGTCATTATAGTTAAGAGCCAATTCAGCTAATTGGTTAGCCAAGGCTACGAAAGATTCATTCTTAGCTACGAAGTCTGTTTCACAGTTAAGAGAGATAATAGCACCTTTGGTATGGTTTGCATTAACTTTTGCAATAGCAGCACCTTCAGCAGACTCTCTATCTGCGCGTTTTTCAGCTACTTTTTTTGTCCTTTTTGCGAAGTACTTCAATAGCTTTTATTGAAATCTCCTTCTGCTTCTACTAAGGCATTCTTGCAGTCCATCATACCAGCACCAGTAGCTTGTCTGAGTTTGTTTACGTCTGCGGCAGTAATTTTTTTGACATTTTTCTATATTTTTAAAAAGTGATTATTTAAAAATAGGCGTTTTAAATAATCACTTTATGAATTTAACAATTTAGTTTTTCAGCAGGTTTTTCGTCTGCTTTTTTTCTACTTTTTATCTTCAAGTCCTTCTTTGATAGCTTCCACTACATAGGAGAGAATTTTTTTCGATAGAGCGAGAAGCATCGTCATTGGCAGGGATTACATAATCCACCTCACGAGGGTCGGAGTTAGTATCCACCATAGCAAAAATAGGAATGTTTAATTTTTGGGCTTCTTTGACAGCGATGTGTTCTCTTAAAGTATCTACTACGAAAAGAGCTGCTGGAAGGCGTGTCATATCCGCGATAGAGCCTAAGTTCTTTTCGAGCTTTTCTCTAAGACGAGTGATATGTAATTTTTCTTTTTAGAGAGGGTATCATAAGTACCATCTTTTTCATTTTGTCGATAGAGGACATCTTCTTAACTGCCTTACGGATGGTAACAAAGTTGGTAAGCATACCACCTGGCCATCTTTCGGTGATGTAGGGCATTCCTACGGAAGTAGCTTTTTCAGCTACGATATCCTTAGCTTGTTTTTTTAGTAGCTACAAAGAGAATCTTTTTGCCAGAGGCAGCGATTTTCTTAAGAGCTTCATTAGCTTCCTCTATCTTAGCAGCTGTTTTGTAGAGGTTAATCACGTGGATACCATTTCTTTTCCATATAGATATATGGCGCCATATTAGGGTTCCACTTTCTGGTAAGGTGCCCGAAGTGCACTCCAGCTTCTAATAGGTCTTTTTACTTCTATTGAATTTGCCATTTTTAATAGTTTACGTTCCGTATGATTTAGCAATAAATGGTGGTTGAATATCTTATGCCCATTGTATTTGGATGTTAAACTAACTTCCTTATGCAATAAGGAAATACGGCAATAAATAAATGTTGAATATAATATTAACGTTTTGAGAATTGGAATCTTTACGAGCTTTCTTCTGACCGAATTTTTACGCTCTACCATACGAGGGTCGCGAGTGAGCAATCCTTCTGGCTTAAGCACCGCTCTGTTTTCGATATCCACTTCGCACAAAGCGCGGGAGATCGCAAGGCGGATAGCTTCTGCTTGTCCAGTGATTCCTCCTCCGTACACATTGATATTAAGATCGTAAGCATCTTCCAATCCTAATAGAGCAAATGGTTGTTTTACCTTGTACTGAAGGGTAGGAGTGGTAAAAATAATTAGCCAAATCTCTTTTTGTTAATGGTGATTTTTCCGCTTCCTTCTTTCATGTAGATACGAGCCACAGCGGTCTTTCTTCGTCCAATTTTGTGAATTACTTCCATTATTTAAGGTCATTTAGGTTAATAGAAACAGGCTTTTGTGCATCGTGATTGTGCTCACTACCTGCATATACTTTAAGATTACGGAATAGAGCTGCACCCAATTTGTTCTTTGGCAACATTCCTTTTACAGCTTTTTCAATAATTCTCTCAGGGAACTTAGAGAGCACCTGTTTGAAAGATTGAATACGTTGTCCACCAGGGTATCCTGTATAGCGAAGATACTCCTTAGTTTCTGTCTTTAGTCCGCTAAGTTCTATTTTCTCAGCGTTGATAATAATCACGTTATCACCACAGTCTGCGTGCGGTGTATAACTGGCTTTGTACTTCCCTCTAAGAAGCTTTGCTACTTTAGAGGCAAGACGCCCCTAATTTCTGCCCTCAGCATCCACTACAACCCATTGTTTTTCAGCGGATTGCTTGTTCACTGAGCGTGTCTTGTAACTTAATGTGTCCACACTTAAATTATTTTTAATTAAACATTCCTATTGTGTTAGTACCTTGATTTATTGGTATTTCTAACAGCGTGCAAAGGTACAACAATTTATCAAATCTGCAAATTTATTTTTATTTTTTTCTAAGCACTCATTTTTCCTACTTCATATCATAAAAAATTGTACTTTTGTACTTTCAAATATTGATACAAATGAACTTATATCCATTTACTTTCACCCTATCTTTAAGGAACGTATTTGGGGTGGAGAGAAACTCGAGAAGGAGCTCCATAAGCCTATCCATCAGCCTCTTATAGGGAGAGTTGGGAGGTCTCTACGGTGAAAGGCGATATTTCTATCATTAGCAATGGTGCTCTAAAGGGTACTTCCTTACAGACACTCATAGAGCAAGCACCTGAGGCTCTTTTAGGTCGTGCGGTATATAAGCGATTTGGAACAGACTTCCCGCTGCTCATCAAGTTCATCGATGCAGCTCAAGATCTTTCCATACAGGTACACCCCGATGATGCTTTGGCTAAAACGCCATAACTCCTTTGGAAAAACGGAGATGTGGTATATCATGGAGGCTGACCCTGAGGCTTCCATTATCATTGGCTTTAATAAAAATGTAAGTCGTGAAGAGTACCAAACCCACTTAGCGGATAAGACTCTTAGCCAACTACTTCACTCATGAGAAGGTAGGTCATGGAGATATGTTCTTTATTCCTGCAGGAAAATCCATGCCATAGAGCTGGGGTACTGCTGGCTGAGATACAGCAAACCAGCGATATCACTTATCGTGTATATGACTTTGACCGCAAGGACAAAAATGGTAACTATCGAGAACTCCATACAGAACTTGCTTTGGAGGCTATTGATTTTTGAGCGAAAAGATGATTTCCACAAGTCCTATTCCAAAAAGAAAATACTATCAATCCTGCCGTGTCCTCTCCTTATTTTTACTACAGATTATCTAAAAATTACTCAAAGAGACTCCCTTGAACTCTCTGGAGATTCTTTCCATATATATATGGGTGTAGAAGGAAAAGGAAGCCTGCACTATGGAGATACTGAGCTGATTTTGGAAAAAGGAAGTACCATACTTTGTACCTGCCGCTTGTACTGCTATTACGCTCAAGGGAGAGGTAGAGGTATTGCAGGTTCATTGTTAAAACTACCCTTGTGATGGAAAAATTATCTTAGGGGTAGACCCTGGTACTACGGTGATGGGCTTTGGCATTATTCAGGTGATGAAGAATCAAATGAAGTTTGTCCAAATGAACGAACTCATTCTAAGCAAATATGATGATCACTACCTAAAAGCTAAAGCTCATCTTCGAGCGCACTACCGAACTTATCGACACCTATAAGCCTGACGAGCTCGCGATAGAAGCCCCTTCTTTGGGAAAAATGTACAATCCATGCTCAAACTGGGGCGTGCCCAAGGGGTAGCTATGGCAGCAGGCCTGGCGCCAAGTACCTATTACTGAATATGAACCTAAGAAGGTAAAAATGGCTATCACTGGCAATGGAAATGCTTCTAAAGAACAGGTAGCCAAAAATGTTACAACAACTACTTCACTTTAGAGAACTTCCTGAACACTTGGATGCCACCGATGGTTTGGCCGTAGCTGTCTGCCATTTTTTTCAATGGGGGAAAAGACTGAGAAGAATAAGAGCTACTCCTCTTGGGAGGCTTTTTGTAAAAGCACAATGAGAACAGAATTTCTTAAGCCGAATGTATAGTCTCTATATACATATCCCTTTTGCCGACAGGCTTGCCATTATTGCGATTTTCACTTCTCCACAACCCCTCAAGCGAAAACCTCAGATGGTCAAGGCATTGTGTAAGGAATTGGAGCTAAGGAGAATTGAAGCCTCTACGCCCTTGCAGACCATCTATTTTGGTGGAGGAACCCCTCAGTACTTACCTCTGTAGAACTTCAGGAGATTTTTTTCTACCATTCACAAGCATTACCGCATAGCTTCGGGGGCAGAAATTACTATGGAAGTCAATCCGGACGATTTCTCTACCCCTAAGAGTGAACTCTCCTTAGAGTTATTAAAAGAATTAGGTATCAATCGGTTAAGTATCGGAGTACAATCTTTCTTTTGAGGAGAATCTTCTTTTGATGAATAGAGCACATACAGCTGAGCAAGCTAAGGATTTTTATTGCTCAAAGCTGTACAATATTTTGACAATATAACACTTGATCTTATCTATGGGATTCCTGGTATGACACTTGCTCGCTGGAAGGAGAATATCCTCCAAGCACTTTCCTTCGGGATTCCTCACCTCTCGGCTTATGCCCTTACCGTAGAGCCCCGAACAGCCCTCTATCAGTTTATCAAAAAAGGAAAAATCCCCCCTACCAATGATGGGCAAGCCAAAGAGCATTTTTACTTACTAAAAGACCTCTTAGAAGCCAAGGGGTTTATCCATTATGAACTCTCCAATTTTGGCAAAGAAGGCTATTTCAGTCGCAATAATACCGCCTATTGGGAACAAAAACCCTATATAGGCATAGGCCCTTCTGCTCATAGCTATACAGGAGAAGAGCGTATGTGGAATATCTCTCACAATATCAAGTATATAGAACAAATTTCTCAAGGGATATTGCCTCAGAGAGGGAAACACTTTCTCTGAAAGATCGTTATAATGAGCGTATCATGACGGGGCTTAGGATACAAAAGGGTATCTCTACAGAGGCTATCGAAAGGGACTTTGGGGAGTTCTTTCTAAATTATTTAAAAAAAGAAGCCCTTCCCTATATAGAGAAAAGGCTTATTGGTATATCACAATGGGCATATCATCACCTCTGAGAAAGGATTATTTCTCTCCGATGGTATCGCCAGTGATCTGTTTGATGCTTTTAGAAGGTATACTTGAGTCCTACCCCCAATATCTGTTTGAACTGAACACGTGCTCCATAGAGGTGTTTTGTACCATTGGGGAGTACCTCTTCTTTGAACTTGATATCATCATCATACTTCAGGTGGGTACCCACACGTGCTTGTAGATAGTTGTTGATCTTCATATCTACGGCAAGTTGCCAGTCTACATCTATGTTGCCAAAACTTTTATCATATTGTGTATAGAAAGAGAATTGGTTGGTCATCTGTACATTTTCATATAGATCGACTGTATGCTTTCCTGAGAATAGGAAACCCACTTTCCACCACCTGCTGTTTGGCATGTTTTAGCAAGTTACCGGCAGGATCATACTCGGCAGGATCCAAACCAAAAGACCCCTCATCGGCCAATTTCTGATCCATTACAAAGGTAGCCTTCATAGTAAGAGGAGAGATAAAAAGTGTTAGCTTTGTCTTCTCTGGAGCATATTCGAAACCGACCCCTAAGTATAAGTATCCTGGTGCCATAAAACGAGAGATAGGATCTGCATCAGGGCTTTTTTTAGGATAGTCATACCCATCGCTGAACTGGGTATTGAAAGTGATTTTGCCCGAATAGTACCAATCTCTGAATCCAGTACGATAACCATAGGACGAAGAAAGAGATATCTGGTCATCGGTCTTTCTCAGTTGCTCTCCTGTTTGGATATTCACTCCATAGTTGGCAGTGAGCTCATTATCCCAGAAGTATTTTTCTACAACATAGCGGCGACGGAGCTTCACATCGGCAAGGAAAGATACAGAATTGACCCCACCGGCATTCCAGTTGGAGTATGCTGCCTCACTCATATTCAGGCCAAAAGAATTGAAGCTATACCATCTCTGTCTCTGAAGGCGGATTTTTCAAAAGCATAGTCCAAGTCCTCCTTAGGAAAATCCAATTCCTTGGGGGCTATAAAGGCAGGTTTCATCTGTAATTGCACCTTTCTTACTTGTGCTTGTAGGGAAAAAAGAAAATAAAAGAACAAAAGCAAATACTACCTTTTTTTCATTTCTTCGATTTTTATTTAAAAGTTTGTTATATAGTGTTCTTAGAAATTATAAGTAAGAGAAAGTCCTACATAAGAAACACGGTAAATATCCTGCTGCATAAAGGGGCTCTATGGCCAGATTTTCATCTACATTGAATTGCTTTGAGGTGGGCATCTACATTGGCTTCTATGATATTCAGTGCATAAAAACCTATAGCAAAGAGCATGGACATCTCTTTTGTTTCTCTGATATAGGTCTTGAGCACGGCGCAGGGCATCAGTACTCAGGCGTGGATTTCCGCCAGTACGTCCTTGATAGAACTCATCGTCGGTACGCCCATCCAAGCGCTGTTTGTAAGCTGTACGATATCGCTGCAACTCATTATCATTCTTGAAATACAAATAGGTAGGAATCCCTATGGCCAAATATACAATAGGAATCTTCCAATAGCTTTTGTTATAAGCCTGACCTAAGCCTGGTAATATAGCTGAGTGAAAGCAGCTTTGGCTGGGGAGAGGGATCGGTATTCCATGTCTTAGGAACAATAGCCTTGGCGGCCACTATGGTATCCTTCATCTTTACAGAAAGAGTATCGGACTGTGACCAAGACTTTGCCGTCAAAAGAAATGCTATTACTATCCAAAAACTAAGCCTCACCGTGTAATATTTTTGTATGCGTTCGAATTCTTCTTCTGTTTTGGAAAGGAATTTCTATTTTTTTCCTTTACCTGTTTTATCCATTTTTCACCGATAAGTGCTTGCCAAAGCGCTGGCGCAACCCATCGACCTTCGCTGCCACCAAGGGAGGAAGGGAGGCTGTAGTCTCTTTGGATTGTTTTTGGAGTAATGACAGCTACCTTTTGAGGATTTTTAAGCTGTTGTACTGCCTGTTCAGTATCGCGTACTGAAAGGTCTTGTGCTATGATACGGTTGTATAGTTCGAGTTGTTCTTCTTTATCTTCTATATTGATCAAGGCACGTCCATGCCCCATGGAGATAAAAGCCATCACGTATCCCTGTTTGTATAATTGGGTCAAGCTTGAGCAAGCGCAAATAGTTGGTGATCGTAGAGCGCTTCTTCCCTACTCTTTCGCTCATCTGCTCTTGAGTAAGGCTAAGCTCCTCTATCATACGATTATAGCTCAGAGCCACCTCTATAGGGTCTAAGTCCTGTCGCTGTATATTCTCCACCAATGCCATCATGAGAGATTCCTCATCATTGGCTATACGGATAAAAGGCAGGGATGGCAGTAAGTCCGGCTATTTTGGAGGCTCGCCAGCGTCTTTCTCCAGAGATAAGCTCATACTTATCTGTGGCTACCTTTCGTACAGTAATAGGCTGAATAACCCCCAATTCCCTGATAGAAGAAGCCAATTCCTCAAAGGGCTTCCTCACTGAAGACTGTTCCGGGGCTGGTAGGGGTTTTTCTGTAATCTGATCTAAGGGAAGCTCCAAGATATTGCCAATGAGCTTCTCTGCATGTGCATCGGTAGCTGATTGTATATCTTCGGAAGGGAGCAATGCTCCTAATCCTCTTCCCAATCGTTGTGTTTTATTGGATTTTGCCATGCTATGCCTTGGTATTCTTTTTAATAATTTCTTCAGCTAAGCTGATATAGTTTGCAGCTCCTTTGCTTGCTGCATCGTAGCTAATGATTGTTTCCCCGAAGCTGGGAGCCCTCACTCAAAGCGTATGTTCCTCTGGATAACAGTCTCAAAGACCATTTTCACTAAAAGTGCTTTTTGTACCTCTTCGACCACTTGGTTCGATAGGCGCAAGCGTGAGATCATACATCGTGAGCAAGAGACCTTCTATATCCAATGCTGGATTATGGAGCTTCTGTACACTCTTGATTGTATTGAGAAGCTTTCCTAAGCCCTCCAAGGCAAAATATTCACATTGGATAGGGATAATCACCGAATCCGCAGCGGTAAGAGCATTGAGGGTTAGCAGTCCTAAGGAAGGAGCACAGTCTATAATAATATAATCATATCTGTCTTTGATAGGTGCGAGAGCCTCCTTGAGCTTATACTCACGGCGGGACTTATCGACCAGTTCTATCTCGATAGCTACCAAGTCAATATGTGCGGCTATCAGATCTAAATTGGGCGAAGTAGGGAAGTATGGCGCTTTCTGCTGTAGCAGAATGCTCCAATACATCGTAAGTTCCTCTCTCTACTCCTTCTACCTCTATCCTAATCCAGAGGTAGCATTGGCCTGTGGATCGGCATCTATCAGGAGTACTTTCTTTTCCAAAAACACCTAAGGCAGCCGCTAAATTGATAGAGGAAGTAGTCTTACCCACCCCTCCTTTTTGGTTGGCTATAGCTATGATTTTGCCCATAATATCTTGTTCTTTTTCAGAGGGTAAAAGTACAGCTATTTTTGCGATTGACAAAACAAAGTTATTAACACGGCTGTTAAAAACCGCAAACTGGTATGAGCTTGTAACTCATACCAGTAATCTTATTTTTCCTTATGCTGTAATCATTCCTCCATCTATTCTCAGTACTTGTCCCTGTGATATAGGAACTCATATCTGAGGCCAAAAACACACAAGCATTAGCTATATCCTGGGCGGTTCCGCCTCTCTTAAGAGGGATAGAATCACGCCAGCCTTGTACTACCTCTGGAGCAAGCTTAGCTGTCATTTCCGTTTCTATAAAACCAGGAGCTATGGCATTACAACGAATATTGCGAGAACCCAATTCCAAAGCTATTGATTTGGTAAAACCTAAGATACCTGCCTTAGAAGCAGCATAGTTAGCTTGCCCCGCGTTGCCCTGTACCCCTACCACACTACTCATATTGATAATATTACCATGACGTTGTTTGAGGAATATTTTTGTACCGCCTTGGTCATATTGAAAATGGACTTGAGATTCACAGCTATAACTTTATCAAAATCAGCCTCACTCATACGCATCAGTAAGTTATCTTTGGTAATTCCGGCATTATTGACCAATATATCAATCCTCAAAATCCTCCAACACTTGGTTCACTAACACTTCACAAGCCTCAAAATCAGCAGCATTGCTTTGATAAGACTTTATTTTTAGCTCCTTTGTCTTTTTAGTTCTTGTATCTCAGCTTCAGCTTCTTCAGGTGCTGTTCCACTAAAAAGTAAAAAGCTACATTAGCTCCTTTGCTCTATAAAGGCTTTTACAATCCCAGCCCCTATACCACGGCTACCTCCGGTAACAATCTGCAGTCTTTCCTTGTAATAAATTCATTTTTATATATTTATACATTATATTCTTTTATTGTATCGGTTGAAGACTGAAAAAATATCTATCAAAAATCTTCCGCACGATATTTTCCTTTTTATTTTAGGGTGATTCATTTCTATCTGCACAATACTATCGGAAAGAAATTCATACCTCCCATAATAAGTAGTGTCTCGAATCATTTCATCATCCAGATATTCTGAAAAACACAATTCTCCTTTATCAAAAAGCATCTTGGTTGCCACATAGTATGCCCTTCGCTGCTGATAATATACTACTTCTTTTATACTATCAAACATTTTCCACCTATCATTTTACCCTAAGTGTGGAAGGAATATCTCTTGTATCTGTACAAAGAAAACCCATAAGTTGCCCCTCTTTTGTATGAGATGGCTTCTCTCTCTGTATTGTCTAATACTTCTTTTTAAGGTTATTTTTCCTCCTATACGCTTTAGATAAATATCGTTTTGCAGGCCAAAGGGTTCCCCTGCGATTTCCCCCTCCATAACGACTCATCATAACAATCACATCTGGCTCGTAACCTTCCTTTTTAACCTCTTCACTTACATAGACTGGCGGTGCTTCAAACCCTATAAAGGTAAATTCGTGATACCTTTTCTCTGGAAGTCTAAAAATATCCTTTCTTATCGGTAAAAAACCTCTCCTACTTGACACTTTTTCTATAGGATTTCCTTGGTAATCCAGCACCCGACCTGTGATAATAGGTCTTGCCATTCCTAAACCAAACACGAAGTACATAAAAATACTTACAAGAAATAATACATAGTTTTTCATAGGCTACCTCCTTGATTTTTCGTATCATATACACTGCCAATAGGGCGAACATAGCATTGGGTATAATCACTGCCATAAGGGGTAATACCAGACTTTTCGGCCATGATTCCAAAGATACGTTCGAAAAAGACATAGGAAAACCCGATAAGTACTCCAAAGGCTAAATTGACTCCCATACCTCCTCTTTTTCTTGACAGAGGAAACTGCTACAGCTATAATGGTCAATATGAATACGTTAAAAATAGCTGCCCAACGGCGATAATATACCAGCTCATAAATACGGATATTAGGTGACCCCTTTTGACGCTCCTCGGCAATAAACTTGTTGAGCTCAAAGAAATTTTTAGTCTCTGCTGCATACTCTATTGGGAGTAAGTCTGTGGTCTTGAAGTTCAAGAGAGTATCCTTCTGATACACCTTCTCATAGATATCATTCCAGTCTCCTACCTTGCGATGGGTATAGTTATAGAGGCGATAGGTCTTTACACTATCATTCTGCACCCATTCTATGGAATTGGCTGTAATCTTATCGGTCATCCTCAGTCCATCGAAACGCTCCAAGACAAAGTTCGCCCCTTGGTTGATATTGGCATCGAAACTACTGACATAGATATACTCATTCTTATTCACCTGATTATATAAGCGACTCCTTTGCTATAAAGATCCTTAGAAAGATAAGTACCATAGAACTCATTGTACACTCCACTGGAATAAGGTACTACGAACATCCCCATCACCAGTACAAAGACCGAGAGTATTGTCGCTCCATAGAAGTAAGGTCTGAGGAATCGGTTGTAGGAAATTCCGGAACTGAGCATGGCTACAATCTCCGTTTTTCAGCCAGCTTGGAGGTGAACCATATCACCGAAAGAAAGAAAAAAATAGGAAAAAAGGATATTGGCAAAATGCACCACAAAGTTGGCGTAATACTTGATAATCGCCTCAGTGGGGGCATGGTTATCTCGCCATTTTCTGGTTCTTCTCTGCAAAATCCACCAAAAATTCCAATGGGAATAAACATCAGAAAAAGAGCAGAGTATGTCAGGAAATAACGCTTTGAGTATGTATCGGTCTATTATTTTCATTCCTTGTCTAGTTTACACAGGGGTTACAAACGATTGTTCATTTGGCTGACCATTTGATTCTTCCACTGGGAAAAATCACCTTGTAGAATATGCTTTCTTGCCTCACGTACCAGCCAGAGATAAAAAGCCTAAATTATGTATAGAAGCTATCTGCTTACCTAAGGATTCCTCTGCTGCGAAGAGATGGCGCAAGTAGGCTTTGGTATAGTAAGTATCAACAAAAGTATATCCATTCTCATCGATAGGAGAGAAATCGTTTTCCCACTTTTTATTCTTGATATTAATGGTTCCATGAGCGGTGAATAGCATCCCGTTACGCGCATTGCGAGTAGGGCATCACACATCCATCATATCCACTCCTAAGGCAATATTCTCCAATATATTAATGGGAGTTCCTACTCCCATCAGGTAACGAGGCTTGTCCTTAGGGAAGAATATCACAAACAATGTCTGTAATCTCGTACATCTTCTCTGCGGGCTCTCCTACCGAAAGTCCCCCGATAGCATTGCCATCAGCTTCCTTAGAAGCTATATACTCAGCAGAGATTTTACGCAAATCTGGATATACAGAGCCCTGAACGATAGGAAACAAAGATTGATTATATCCGTACTTGGGTGCATTCTCTCCCAAATAGTCAATACAACGGTCTAACCAGCGATGGGTCATATGCATAGAACGCTTGGCATAGCCATAGTCACAAGGGTAAAGGGGTACACTCGTCAAAGGCCATAATAATATCAGCTCCTATACTACGCTGAATCTCCATAGATTTTTCTGGAGATGATAGGAACCATCAATATGACTTTTGAAACGCACTCCTTCTTCTTTTATCTTTCGAGTACTGGAAAAAGAATATACTTGATACCCTCCACTATCGGTGAGAATATTTCTATCCCAATGCATAAACTTATGTAGCCCGCCTGCCTGCTCCAGTATAGAAGTAGTAGGACGCAAGTAGAGATGGTAGGTATTTCCTAAAAATAATATCGGCATTAATATCCTCAGTAAGCTCGCGTTGTTGTACTCCCTTGACAGAAGCCACTGTCCCTACTGGCATAAAGATAGGGAGTTTCTATCACACCATGATCTGTGGTAATACGCCCAGCACGTGCCTTGGTCGTGGTATCTGTAGTCTGTAATTCAAAATTCATATAGTACCTTATTTTCAGGGTGCAAAGATAGTCAAAAATTTAGCTTTTAGAAAAAGTTGTGTAATAAAGTAAATGATAAGACCTACAGCTCCTCCTACTAAAGTACCATTCACACGGATAAACTGGAGGTCTTTACCTACCTCCAATTCCAACTTTTCGCTCAGCTGCCTACCTTCCCAATGTGCTACTGTTGAAGAAATAAGACGCCCTACTTCTACTTTATTTCTCAGCACAAACTGATAAAGCTATTTTCTGTACCCAACTATCTATTTGTGCTTGTAATAAAAGCATTGGTCTTAAGTTCTTGAGTAAGATATTCTATTCCTTTTTAGTAACCCTGTTAGCTGCTCCTGCCAATAAGGAGTATCTAACTTTTGAGCAAATAGGTGAGAGCTCTCCCGTAATCTCGGAACGAATGGGATGAGTGGTATCTTGTGCCATAGCAAGTACATACTGAAATAATCCTTCAGTTACTTTCTCGGATATGGCTTCTCTGAGTAAAAAGCAGGAATAAGTAAAGGAAACTGATCTTCAATTTCTCGCTCCAAAAGTATCACGATGGGTATCGAGATAGAAAGCCACCTTGGTAAGTGATTCAGTGAGGAGGCCTTCATGCTTATGTTCTTCTAAGAACTGTACCAAAAAACACTAGCTTTAGTATGGAGAGGATAGGGCTTTGAGCAAAGTATCTATCTGCCGAAGAGTGTGCTCTTTGGAAAGCCATTCAAAACAAATGATGAACACTTTATTTTTGCTAATATAGGGACGTATCTGTCCATAAGAAAGAAAAATTTTCTACTACAAAACCTCCAAGATTTTCTCCTATATCGTTCTTTTCTCGTTTCAATAAGATTAGTATGAGGATATTCAGCCCCATAGGGTCGGCGAAAGAGTGCGACCACGGCAAACCAGTCCGCGAGTGCTCCTACCATAGCCGCCTCCGAAAAAGCCTTCAGATAGCCCACCCAACTCCACTGGGGGACTTTGCGCTGGCAAATAACCGCTGTTATATAGAGCACTAACATCAGCAGTAAGAGACCCTAAGGCAAGGTTCTTATGTTGTTGGAGTTTTTCTGTTTGGTATCTTGGTTCATGGTAACTGAGATAGTTTGTTCTTCCTTACCTGTTAAGGTTCATCATATTTTCTTTCTGGATAATTCAGATAGGGTAGCTTTGTATCCTTGCTCTTCCTTGGTTAGCAAGATCTCATAATCGGTGTATCCTTCTTGGAATTCCCTATGGACTTTAAGCACTATACCTTCTGAGGTTTTCTTAACGGATTGTACCTTTTCTCCGCAACCTTCGTCATTACAAAATTCTAAAAATCTACTTTCCCCCTTGAAGAATGATCATAATTAAATACATGATGAGCGATTTCATTTTTCTCCAAAGTAACCAAGCCCTTAAAGCCATCTATGGAGACCAATACTACAGGGTCAAAAGGAGAGCCACAGCCTGTAAGCTCATCTGTAAAGATAGGTTGTCCATAATATTCTGTCCGATAAATCCGAATTGCCTGTGAAGCATCGAAAACTTTTTCGAAAGGTTTTTCTTGAAGCTTATAGACACGTCTTCCGTCTAAAATAAGAGGTTCTCCATTGGGCAGTTCTGCTTTTACAAAATGATACTCATCACAATATTCTTGGGTATCATTATACATTAGCTCTGAAATTGCCTTAATTGTAACAAACTTCCGATCCAGATCCATGCGATACTCCAAGAATTTCCCTTTTTTTATCATAAGTAGCAATAGTATCCCCCATAAGGATAGCCTCCCTTTCTCTCTTTTGAAGACAATATCACTTACTCCATCAGGGAATATTGGGGGCTATAATTAGGGCACTGTATCCACCCGTGGATAACCATCATCTTCTAGTGGATAATCATCTGCCACAGTAGGCGGTTCCTTTTAGCTCGTCTGAATCAGAGGAAGATGATTTGAAAAATTACAACTTACAAGCAATGATGCTACCAGAATATAAATAATCTTTTTCATTTGATTTGGTATAATTAATTTGATTTTTTTCTTTTTACTAAAATGGTCTCCCAGCCGTCATAACCCCCGTGAGTATCCAAGGCTATATCTATCAAATCCCAAGTGTCACCATCTATATCAATAGGCGTATTTTCCTTGGATAGAATGAGACAATAGCCTAAATCTTCCTGTTGATCTTTTGCCCTCCTCTGGTACTACTTTTTACTACTATACACCGTAAAGCCTAAAAGCCGCAGCTTTTTTTCTATAGCCATAAGCATATCCTGCTCGGTATCAAAAATAAAGCCAATGCTCTATAGGGACGTGGCACCTCCACTTGGTCATCATTCTCTTGACAAGCGGAAAGTATCTCTCGATTATAGATAGTCTGCTTTTTCATAAATATTAGGATACAAGCCTTTTTAGGAAAAAAATTTCCAGGGCTTATCCTCGGAACACTCCACCTGATAGGTATACCCTATCTCACTGTCCCAGCTAGTACTTAGTCGTTCCTGTAGTAGCTCAGGTGCTTGTGTATAAAAATACCAAGTAACTTCGCCCTGCACAGTAAGTACAGCCACTAGTATATCCTTATCCGACTGTAAGGGGCGCAGTACTTTGTCCTCTATGGCATAGATAGCAGGACGCTCCTCATCGGAAGAGAAGCCATTTTTGTCAGGCTCTTTAAGTACCACTGTGATTTTTACACAATAGGAGAAGCCCTCTATGGGTGCTATTTCATCAAGAGCTAAGTTCAATCGGAACACGGCTGGGTCGTCATCAAGCCAGCTTCTGTAGACATTCCATTCTTGGGGAATCTGATTTGTCATTTCTCTAAGTTTTAGGGGTTAGTTTGGGGTTAGGGGGTTAGCGGAACCAACCTCCTGAGAAAGTTATTCGCAGAGGAGGTAATTCCCTTTGAGGGAGGGTGTTATTCCTGAAAGGGTCGGGTTCTGTAGGAAATACTGTAGGCTTAGCTGTATGATATTTTTGTTCCAGTTCAAAGGTATTCTGTGCTCCTATGACCTGTTAGATCTTAAGTTCTAAAGCCCCTACTTTCGCTAAGACATGCTTACCTATAACATCAAATTCCAGATTTACCTTATCTCCCTGCTTAAGAGTATGGAAAGAGGTATGGTCATAAGTATAAGGAATCACTGCCACGGAGAAGGCGCCCTTTTTGTGAATTTACTACGGTAAGGCTCACCCCATTGACCGTAATAGAGCCTTTTTCTATGGTCATATTGCCCAAGGAAGGATCGTAGTGAAAGGTAAAGACACGGCTTCCCTGGGCATCCTCTATCGCATAACAGATACCCACTTGATCCACATGTCCCTGTACGATATGCCCATCAAGCGATCACCGAGCTTCATAGCACGTTCTAGATTGACCCTATCACCTACCTGCCAAGTACCTAAAGAAGTTTTTTGTAGGGTTTCATCAATGGCTACTACCTCATACACTTTCCCTTCGATTCCTACTACTGTTAGGCACACGCCGTTATGAGCTACACTCTGGTCTATCTTGAGCTCTGGAGCAAGCTCACTCTCTATAAAAAAAGTGGCGATTTTTACCTTGAAGAGAAATTTTTGCCACACGACCAATTTTTCAACAATTCCTGTAAACATTTTCAATAATTTTATGTATTTTTGCACCTTCAAACGCACGCGCTGAAAGACGATGCAAATTAACAAAAATGAGCGAAAAAAACAAATATTCGTATAGGAGTTTCCATAGGAGATCTCAATGGGGTAGGTTTGGAAGTGGTAATGAAGACATTTGCCGATGAGCGTATGTTGGACTTCTGTACACCTGTACTCTTTGCTTCCAACAAGGTGATTGCCTTTGGAAAAACAATTTGGGATTGATTTCACTTACAATGGTATAGTTCACCTCAATTCTATTATTGATCACAAAATCAATGTCATGAATATCTGGCAGGGAGCTACCTCCCATTCAGTTGGGGGTTCCTACTCCCGAGAGTGGTCAGTGCGCCTTGGACTCTCTTTCTGCAGCAGTAGCTGCCCTGAAGGAAGGGCTTGTCGATGTACTGGTTACAGCTCCTATCAATAAGAAAAATATACAATCCGAAAGTTTTCACTTCCCTGGCCATACAGACTACTTGGCTCAGGAATTGGAAGGAGATAGCCTGATGTTCATGGTCTCCGATGAGCTTCGTGTAGGCTTACTTACCGATCATCTCCCTCTAAAGGATGTCGTAAAAAACCTCAGTCAGGGAATTGGTAGAGAAGAAAATCCGCCTGATGGAAGCCTCTTTACGTATGGATTTTTGGAGTTATTCGCCCCAAAATAGCAGTATTGGGTATCAACCCACACTGTGGCGACCAAGGGGTCATCGGCAATGAAGGAGAGAATCATTCACCCTGTGGTTCAAAAAGCTCTACAAAGAAGGAATTTTTAGTATTTGGCACTTACAGTGCTGACAGCTTCTTTGTATCTGACTACAAGCACTTTGATGGAGTTATAGCTCCTTATCATGACCAAGGACTGATCCCCTTCAAGATGATGTCCTTTGGCAAGGGGGTCAACTTCACTGCTGGACTTTTCCAAAAATACGTACCTCTCCTGATCATGGCACAGCTTACGCTATTGCTGACAGGGGTATAGCTGATGAAAGCTCCTTCCGACAAGCTGTCTATACCGCCATCGATATCTTCCGAAGACGTACTGAGAATGAGGAACTTATCAACAATGCACTGGATGTTAATAGCTTAGACAAAGGATTCCTCTCTAAGGAGAAAGGAGACTAACAATAATTGTCAATTGTTAATTGTTAATTGCTTATTTCCTAAATCCTAAACTAAAAACTCAAAGGAACTACCAATGATTATTAGCATATTGACTCATCAACTTATTAATAATTAATAATTAACAATTAACAATTGTATTTATGGACTGGTTTTTTTAATCTGATGACCAACCACGAAAGTGTCGCGTATACTGTTATAATTTTACAGTATAGTGATTGCTGTAAAGGGGTAGCTCTTGGGAAAGGTACGTATAGGGAGGAGTATCCTTTGGTATTGCTTGTGTACTCTTTGCTGGGATTGCAGCCTCTCATTTTGGTTTCACTGTCAATGGTGAAGTACAGCATTTTGTAAAGGAATTTGGCCTTATTCTGTTTGTTTACACCATTGGGTTACAAGTAGGACCTGGTTTCTTTGCTTCCTTCAGCGAGAAGGAATTAAGTTCAACGCCTTGGCTGTATTGGTTGTAGGGCTATGTATGCTTACTGTCATTGCCCTCCACTACCTCACAGGGATAGATATGCCTACTATGGTAGGGATTATGTCCGGAGCAGTAACCAATACTCCTGGACTGGGAGCTGCTCAGGCCACTCTAAGTGACTTCTCCCCTACGGCTTCTGACTCAGTACTCTCCACTGGCTATGCTGTGAGCTTATCCTTTTGGGGTATTGGGAATTATCCTTGTCATGCTCTGCATGAAAGCTTTTCTTAGAATCAATATAGAGGCTGAAAAACGCCTACATAGTTTCAAGCACAGAGGAGAACATTCTCACCATAGTGCGAATAGCTTTCCAACTGGAAAATCCCGCACTTTTCGGAAAACTCAGTGCTATTCGCCAGACATTGGATTTCAACTTTATCTGTTCAAGAATTTTCGAAAAATGGCGAAGTAATCCTAGCTAATGACCATATAATTCTAGAAAAAGGAGATATTATTCTCTTTTGTAGTAGATAAGCAATATACTGAAAAACTCAATAACCTCATTGGGGCTGTCGTCAAGACTGAAGAATATTTCACTGAAGTTGCCAAAGAAAAAGAAATTTATTTCCCGCCGTATCAATGTTACTCAAAAGAAACTTATACCAAAAAGCTCTCTGAAATGAATATATATGAGCGTTTTGGAGTTACTGTTACCCGTGTATACAGAGCTGGTATTGAGTTTGTAGCCTCCCTGATACCAAATTACAGTTTGGGGATACGATTACCATCGTAGGAGATGAAGAACGATAAAGACTGCTACCAAAGGAATTTGGTAACTCAAAGAAGCGCCTAAGTACCCCTCATATAGCTGAACTCTTCTTAGGAATCACTTTGAGGGGTACTCTTAGGAAAGTATTCCTTTCAATATTCCAGGTGTTCCTGTACCTGTCAAATTAGGTTTGGCAGGTGGTCCTCTTATCGTTGCTATCCTTATCAGCCGCTATGGTGGACGCCTTTTCGGTAACACACTATGTATCCCAGAGTGCAAACCTAATGATACGTGAGATTGGGATTGTCCTCTTCTTGGCCAGTGTTGGCTTGGGCGCTGGGCAGAACTTTATCAAAAACCATTACCGAGGGGGACGGACTATTATGGATGGGGTTAGGAGCAATCATTACCTTAATACCTGTGGTCACCGCTTGGATTTCTCGCTGGAGGAAAACTCAATTATTTAGAGACTTGTGGACTTTTGGCAGGCGCCTCCACAGACCCTCCTGCTTTGGCTTTTTGCAGAATGATTCTACCGGCTCCGATGTACCGGCTCTGACCTATGCCAGTGTATACCCTCTGACAACTTTCATGCGTATCATGGTCGCTCAGTTACTGATTGTTTTCTTTGCATACACACAATAACCCTATAAAAAGACGCAATAAATTGCATCTCTACCTATAAAAAAATACTCCCTATTACTTAGAGCAAATAGGAGTATTTCATTTCCACCAATCGGTATTTTTCTATTTCTTCAGCAGAGGCTACCTCCGTGCATGGCAAAGGCAACACCGAAAAAGCCTATAGTGCGCAGCTTGTCAAAATAATCCATACCATGAGATCCGCACATGGTCATATTGACCAAAAAATACGCGCCCGCTCCTTGGGATCGGTGATAGAGTCATCTGAGAAAGTTTCCGCCGCTCCACTTCTTGGGGCACTTGGAAGATTCCCCAACCTCCCTTCTTGAGTACACGGTAGAGCTCTCGCATCGCTAGGGTATCATCTGGTATATGTTCTAAGACATGGTTGCAAAGTACCACATCAAAGGATTCATCTTCAAAAGGCAAGGCGCAAATATCGGCTTTGACATCAGCCAAAGGGGAATAAAGGTCTGAAGTGATATACTCCAAGTTGGCTTGCCGCTTAAAGCGCTTATAAAAAGCCTGTTCTGGGGGCTATGTGCAATACCTTGAGCGGAGCTGAAAAGAAAGAGGTTTTTCCGCGGATACAGCCATAGCAACCGGTGGCGCTCCAGTGATAAGGTGAGGGCGAGGCACCCCTCACGCACCTTCCCATAACCATAGGGCAGAAAACGACGGAAGCTACGTCCATCTATAGGATCAGTATAGCGACTCCTTTATAGTAAAAATGCCAAAAGAGGTCTCACCCAATAGCTGGCACGGATCAGCCACGGACGCGGGATTGTATTGAGAAGGGTCTTAATCAGGCGCATTACTTATACAAAAATTCGTCCTCCTCGTGACTTTCTATCCCCAAGGCTTCATAAATATACTTAAGGTAGAAAGCAATTTAGGCTTACCATCTACAAGGGCAACATCGTGCTCAAAAAGTGTGCTGAAGGCTTACCATCACAGGTGAGAATCGTCCATCCATCACGCAGCTGGTTGATGTTCTTAGTCCCCATATTGATCATAGGGCTCTATGGCTACTACCATTCCCTCTACAAACTTCTTTCCGCGCCCTCGCCTTCCATAGTTAGGCATCTCTGGGTCTTCATGCATCTTGGTACCTACCCCATGGCCTACCAGCTCACGTACTACTCCATAGCCATGTTTTTCACAGTAAGTCTGTATAGCATAGCCTACATCCCTCTACCCTATTGCCGAGCCTAAATTCACGGATACCTATATAAAGTGATTCCTTGGTTACTTTCAGCAGTTGTGCTACCTCTGGACTCACCTCTCCTACTGCAAAGGTATAGGCATGATCTCCATAATAGCCATTCTTCAGCGCCCCACAGTCCACCGAGATGATATCCCTTCCTGCAAAGGCTTGTTGTTAGAATTCCATGCACTACCTGTGCATTAGGGACTTCACAAAGAGTATTTGGGAAACCATATAAGCCCAAAAATCCAGGCTTGGCATCTTGCGAACGTATATATTCTTCAATCAACTTGTCTAAATACAAAGTAGTTACTCCTGGTTTTTATCTCACGAGCTAACATCCCTAAGGTACGAGAGACCACTTGTGCACTCTCATACATAATCTCTATCTGTTCTTTTTGTTTTTATTTTTATCATCGAATAGCACTTTACAAACATGCAAAATTACGAATTTAATTATCAATTATTAATGATTCGTGATTAATTAACTTTTTCATAACTGATAATTCATGAAAAGGTATTATTAGAATTCAAACCTCAAACAACATTGGGTAAGAAGCTACGACAAATTGCGTTTCCTTCCCTGGAGCACCACGCAACATCAATGCAAGTGTAACTTACAAGTTTTAATAATTGATACCCAAGTCTATTTTAAGGAGAAGGTTGCTCTTTTGGGCTACCTTTTTTGTTATGTAATTATCACTTCTCCCGAGCTATTTCCTTGATTTTTATGGCGAAAATGTAGTATCTTTTGCAATTATTTTTTTCCATATCTAAATATTATGATATTTAAAGCTATGACAACTATTTTAGGCTACTTATTTGATAAAATAAAAGAAAAAGGATATGAACTCTTGAAAGATTTTTCTTTCCTACATATATATAGGAAGATTACATAAGATTATAATAAACACAATACAAGAATTTGAAAAGAAATACACTATTAGAGAAAATAGAAATGAAAGTTTTTCCTTTTTATCACTCAAAAATTTTATATGAGAAACTAATTATAGTCAAACAGAAATGGTTTGCGAAAAATTAGCGTGAGCAGGTGTGAGGGGCAAAAGTCGTGTAAGCGAGTATGTGAAGCAATTCGCCCTTGAAAAAGAGCATATAAAGAATTATGTTCTATTTATTCGCAATCTAAATATGATTGACTATAAGTTCTAATACTTTTTCCTGCATGACAATTAAATGAAATAAAAGCAAAAGGTAAAAAGTTTCTCATTTTACTTTTTACCTTTTTACTTTTTACTTTAAGAGTTACGCCAATATCTGTGTGGCACGTATCGTATTTACACGACCTTGGTAGCTAATCGGCATGGCACTAAGACTGATAACAATATCGCCTACTTGTACGTGTCCCTCACGGGTAGCAATACGGTTGATGTCCTCTATGGTCTCATCGGTGGACACGTAACGATCATAGTAGTAAGTAGTTACCCCCCATAACAGACTAAGCCTATTAAGTAGTCGTTGGTTGGAGGAGAACACCAGGATATGAGCGCTGGGGCGCAAGGATGACACCTGAAAAGCCGTGTAACCACTACCTGTAAGAGTGGAAATGATCTTAGCATCCATATCATCGGCCAGTTTGGCAGCACTCAAGCAAACAGACTGGGTTACAAAACGATCATTGCCCTCACGTACAGGTGGGATGCGAGGTATATTAACAAAAATCGGAATCCTCTACACTATTGATAATGCTAGACATTCGCTCGATTACCTGTATAGGATATTTCCCTGTAGAGGTCTCAGCCGAAAGCATCACCGCATCAGCACCATCTATGATAGAGTTGGCCACATCATTCACCTCTGCACGGGTAGGGGTAAGGCTCTCTATCATGGTTTCCATCATCTGGGTAGCGATAATCACTGGAATATGGGCTTCTTTGGCCTTGCGTACCAATTCTTTTTGACGTAGAGGCACCTCTTGTGCAGGTGTTTCCACAGCTAAGTCACCACGAGCTACCATGAGTCCTTGGCAGTTGGCGATAATCTCATCTATATTGGCCAAAGCCTCTGGTTTCTCTATCTTGGCAATGATAGGAATATCCACGGTGGTGTGCTTTTTGATCAAGTCTTTGAGGTCTTCTATATCTTTGGCATGGCGCACAAAGGAAAGCGCAATCCAATCTACCTCTTGTTCTATAGCGAAAATAGCATCCTTGATATCTTTTTCGGTAAGTGCTGGAAGGAGATATTGGTATTGGGTGAGGTTGACCCCTTTTTGGATTTGAGTACCCCTCCTTGCAACACTTTGGCAACTACTGTATCTTTCTCATTGGTGGAAAGCACCTCAAAGATAAGTTTGCCATCGTCCAAAAGTACTCGTTCACCTACTTTTACATCACGAGGGAACTGGGCATAGTTCATATAAGCACGGTCCTTGTTCCCTACGAAAGGTTCCCAGTAACAAAAGATATTTGGTCACCATTTTCTACTACTACATTGTCCTCCATAACCCCTACACGGAGTTTAGGGACCTTGTAGATCTCCTAAGAGGGCTACATGGGTATTGAGTTCCTCCTGTATGGCACGCACTTGAGCGATGCGCTGTTTCACCTCGTCATAATTAGCATGTGAGAAGTTGATACGGAATACATTCACCCCAGCGAGAATCATGCCTTTGAGAATCTCTGGGCTATCGGTAGCAGGTCCTAAGGTGGCTACTATTTTGGTTTTCGTCCTATCATACTATATAAATTTTTAAAATATTAGTTTTGCTTTGATTTCATTGAGTTTTCTTTGCTCCTTATAGGAGGTTTTTCCCTCTGGGAATAATGGTATTTCATAGACATGATCTATAAAAATACTGTTCTTTTAACAAGGAAATATAATCGGTTCTTTCATCAAAGGGGTTATCCTGAGAAAATAATCCACTTTGGGAAGTTCTTTGATAAATGGCTGATACTCTTCTACTTGTGCAAATAATCCCAAAGAGACCCTCTTGAGCATTCTATTGGCTATAAGATACCATTGAGCATCCTCCTTATAGGAAAAAAAGAGGGAACAAAGTATCGGAATCCTTATCATACAAATCTTGTAGGGTTCGCTCAAGGCGAATGCCAAGTTCTTTGTTGAGCCAATAAGCCAATTTGCAAGGAACAAATCGGGTATGTAAGGCAATAAGGGAGTTCTTCCTCTTGGTATTGCTCAAAGTCCCATTCGAATACTAAGGCCATCGCAAAAGAAAACAAGTTACAGATTATCTTGTTCATGTGCCGTCTCAGGCAAATGCACGATTTCCACACCTGCCTTCTCCAAGAATTCTAAGCCACTAGTATCCCTATAGGCTTCATATACACCACACGTATGATACCTGACTGGTGTATGAGTTTGCTGCATTCCTTGCAGGGTGACATGGTGATATAGAGGGTGGCTCCTGCACAAGACTGGGTGGAGGCCGCTACCTTGAGAATGGCATTGGCCTCAGCATGGAGTACATACCACAGGGTTTCCCCTTGGGCATCCTCGCAGCAATTGTCAAAACCTGTGGGCGTACCATTGTAACCGTCCGAGATAATCATACGGTCCTTGACAATGATTGCCCCTACCTGCTTGCGCTTGCTATAGGAGAGCTTTGCCCATTCTTGTGCCATACGCATATAAGCGCGGTCGTATCTTTCTTGTTTTTCCATATCTGATGGCAAAGGTACTACTTTTTGAATAATATCGCTATTTTATTAAAGAATTTATTTACTAACGAATAGGCATGATTTCAGCCACCAGCTTGGGATACATCTTTTGTAACTCAACCCCACTCTTAGGTTCCCTATCCATAGCAAAGTCACCAAAAATCATAATTGATTTCAGGCCACTTTTCATCTACCGTATCGCGAATGATGTCCTCATCGCTATCCGGACGAGCTTCTTGATTGGCCGCATCGGCTACATAGAGAAGTTCCTCTGCCCAAGTCTCTCCTATATCAAAATGGTACTTGCCTGAGACAAAGGATTGTATGTCCTTGGTGATGTCGTCATAAAATTCTTTTACCCTTAAGCAACAGCCAACAGCGGAAATAGAGAAAACCATCATCGGAAATAAAGCCATCAAAAACTATATGTATCGCCGTCTTTCTCATATTCGTTCCCAAGAATGATATAGAGTTCGGCAATGGAGGCGGTATAAAGGGAAATGAGTTTTTGTTCTAAGGTTTTTTCAAAGAGGATCAGCCGCTCTTCGCTGTATTTGGAAAGGTAAGTGGTGAGTTTCTCTAAATGCTCCTCTAGATCATAAGCTTCCCAATCCTTTTTATTGTATTTGTAGCTCTTTTCTATAGCTTCCCAGAAGAAATAGTCTGCTTTTTCCTCTTCAGAGTATTCCTCGTTTCTCAGGGGCAGCTTCGCCTTCGGCAAGTTCGGTATAACCTTTCTTGAGTTTTTGTGCGATGAGCTTTTCGCTTTCCTTGGTACATTCCTCAGCTGTAGCAAATTCCTTTACAGCTTCACGCCCTGCGGTACCTGTTTTTCCATAAACGACAGTTTGAGTAGTACCTTCAAACTCAATATCCCAAAAACTTATCCGATTTGGCATCTTGATATACAAATCTTCTTTTCATATATTCTTAAATTACAATTTATTATTACTTATTTGGAGCTTTTTAGCCAACTCAATATGAGCTAAGTGGTGCTTGCCATGCCATACACTCTTGGCTATTTCTTGTTTGATAGATATCGTTTGTCCACTCTGTGGGTGCAGATAAGTCTTTTCAAAATCCTCTGGGGTGAGGGGCGCTCAAGAACTTCCACCAGCGCCAGTGTACTCCTTCTATGATATGCAAGGAGGGTGCTATATAAAAGTCTTTTGCTTCAGGAATCTCTGCCCACAAGGTTTCTTCATAGGGTTTTTACCATAGGGATTTTCTTCTGTCAGAGCGAGCTTACAGCGAATAAAGCTATTCATACCCACATCGGCTAAGTGATGGACTATTTGAGCTATTGTCCAGCCTCCTTCTCTATAGGTAAGGTTGAGGATATTCGGCGGACATTGCTTTACTGCTTCCTCTAACAAATAAGGAAAGCACCCTAAGTTCTTCTATATAAGTGGTTATATGCTTCTGAGTAATCTCCTTAGGAAGTTCAAAAAGCACCTATAGGATATTTAATTTCATCCATATTTATATACGATTATCATTAATCATTCGCTTGCCATTATTTATCATCATTAAAAAGCCCTCCCAAGAGCAATGCTGTAAAGGCAAATAACCATTTCCTATTCCATATATTGTATATCCAAACACTACAAATTGTGTTATCTCCATACAATAACGTCTATCATCTTCAGGGCAGAGAAAAATAAGTAACTACCATCATAGTAAGCCAAAAAAAGTAGTGATATAGAAAAGGAAAATAAGCATTACCCCTAAGATAAAAATTTCTTTGAGCCTACTATAGAGGTGAAATTGTAGTTTTTGCCCTACAAAAATAAGCCAAAAACCAAAGTAGGTATATAGAGTGCTGTAATAGCGGCATAAGTGCGTATGGCACCCATTGAAGTAACGTAAGTATTTGATTTTTGGTTTATTACAAAATGCATAAAGAGACAAAAAGCACATACTCTACAAGCAAAGACAACAATATATACTTAGTAGGGGCTTTCATATTATGACTAACTTTGCGCAAAATATACGAAATAATAAGCAATGATGAATGATTAATGAATAATTTTTAATCTTTACCTATTACCTTTTACTTTAAAAATTGTATCTTTGTTCCGACAAACCCATTAACCCTTATTCATATGGAAATCAAAGATTTACTTTCTATAGTGCATACTTATGGATGTCCTGTGTATGTGTATGATGCTTACAAAAATCAGATCTCAGTATGAGCGACTTATCAAGGCTTTTTGCCGCTGTGCCCAGCCTTAGGATCAACTATGCAATGAAAGCGCTGTCCAATGTCTCTATTCTCAAGCTTATGCGAAAGCTGGGGAGCAGGCTTGGATACGGTCTCTATACAGGAAGTCAAGTTAGGTCTCCATGCAGGTTTTTGCTCCCGAACAGATTATCTTCTACTCCCAATGGGGTCTCTATGGAGGAGATTGAGGAGGCTGCTTCTCTAGGGGTACAGCTCAACATAGACAACCTTTCTATCTTGGAACAATTCGGCAGCAAGCACCCACAGGTACCTGTATGTATCCGCATCAATCCACATGTTATGGCTGGGGGCAACTCTAAGATTTTCAGTTGGACATATAGATAGTAAGTTTGGTATAAGTATTCACCAAGTACCTCATATTCTGCGTATTGTAGAGAACACCAAAATGCACATCAATGGGATTCATATGCACACAGGTAGCGATATCTTGGATATAGATGTCTTCCTCTACGCTGCTGAAATCCTCTTTGATGCTGCCAAGCACTTTAGGGGAACTGAAGTTTATTGACTTTGGTAGTGGCTTTAAAGTACCCTATAAGGAAGGTGATATTCAGACAGATATAGAAGAACTGGGTGAGAAGCTCAGCCAGCGCTTCTGGAGTTCTGCAAGCTCTATGGGAGAGACCTGACCTTGGCTTTTTGAACCTGGGAAATTCTTAGTCAGTGAAGCGGGCTTTTTTTCTTGGTAAAGGTCAATGTAGTCAAGCAAACTACCTCTACCGTTTTTTTGCCGGAATTGATTCGGGTTTCAATCACCTGATCCGCCCTATGTTCTATGGGGCTACTCACTTCATAGAAAAACATCTCTAACCCTCAGGGAAAGAAACGCTTTTACTCGGTGGTGGGCTACATCTGTGAGACAGATACTTTTGCCTCTAACCGACAAATTGCGGAAATCTCCGAAGGGGATATCCTTTGTTTTAGGAATGCAGGTGCCTACTGCTACACTATGGCAAGCAACTACAACTCACGTCCTCGCCCTGCCGAAGTCCTCTGGATAGATGGGCAAGCCAAGCTCATACGCAAGGCAGAAACCCTTGAGGACTTACTGCGCAACCAAGTAGAGATTGATTTATAAAAATATTAAAAGGCTATCCCTTTGTGAGATAGCCTTTTTCAAACAGATATTTTTCTTTTGATGAAACGTTTATTTTTACTTTTTCTACAATTGCTTTGAAAGCCTCTGGGTGATTCAAGGCTAAGTCAGCGAGAACTTTACGGTTAAGTTCTATATTATTAGCTTTGAGTGCTCCCATAAACTTAGAATAAGACAATCCATAAGGACGAACCCCCGCATTGATACGAACAATCCACAAAGCGCGGAAAGTTCTTTTCTTATTACGACGGTCTCTGTAAGCATATACCAACGCTTTTTTTCAACCGCGTTCTTGGCAACTGTCCAAACGTTCTTTCTGCGGCCAAAGTACCCTTTGGCTTGCTTCATTATTTTTCTACGCGCTCTACGCGCAACTGCGTTTACTGATCTTGGCATAAATTTCTAATGTAGTAGGCGACTTTACGTTCTTTTTGAGCCATACTCCAAGGTGAGACAATTATTTTTAACCTGGAAACAATTATTTTTAAGCCTAATTGTTTCTTTACACTAGCCTCGTCATTAGTATGTACTAAGGTAGCGTGTGTAAGAGCTAACTTACGTTTTTTTAGCTTTTTAGTCAAGATGTGACTTTTGAAAAGCGTGCTTTTCTTTTGATTTTACCAGAGCCCGTTAGTTTGAAACGTTTTTTTAGCACTGGACTTAGTTTTAATCTTTGGCATTTTGTTACTTAAAAATTAATGAGGAAAATATCTGTTATTTTGTTATTTCTTCTTGATAGGAGCGATGAACATTGTCATACGCTTTCCTTCGAGCTTAGGCATTTGTTCTACCTTTCCATACTCTTCTAAGTCCACCGCTAAGCGCAAGAGGAGCTCTTGCCCCTGATCCTTGTAGACGATTGAACGGCCTTTGAAGAATACATAAGCCTTTACCTTAGCACCTTCTTTGAGGAATTTCTCCCCATGTTTTTCTTGAACTCATAATCGTGATCATCGGTCTGAGGACCAAAAGCGAATCTCCTTGATTTCCACCTTAGTTGCTTTTGGCTTTTTAGTTCCTTTGCACGTTTCTTCTGCTCGTAGAGAAATTTCTTATAGTCTACGATTTTACACACAGGAGGCTGGGCATTGGGAGAGATCTCTACCAAGTCCAATTCCATTTCTTCTGCAAGCCGTAAGGCTTCCTTTGTAGGATAGACACCTGTTTCCACATTGTCACCTACCAAACGCACTTCGGGGACACGTATGTCTCTGTTGATCCGATGTGAAGTCTTTTTCTTCACCAGCGCTCTTACTATTGGGTACTTTGTTATTAATGGCTTTTCAATTTTTTTAGGTTAAACTTCTATTGAGAAAGGTCGTACATTTTTGTTTATTTCTTCTTGTATCAAGGTGATAAAATCAGCTATCTTCATACTACCTAAGTCTTCGCCTCCATGACGACGTACCGAAAGAGTACCATTCTTTTCTCTTCTTCTCCTACGATGACCATGTAAGGGAATTTCTGTGTTTCTGCTTCACGAATCTTCTTCCCAATAGTCTCGTTGCGATTGTCCACATGAGGGCGCAAATCTGCTTCTTGTAATAAATTGGCTACTTTGTGGGCATAGCCTTCATATTTCTCACTGATACAGAGAATATTCACCTGCTCTGGCACCAACCAAAGTGGCAAGTTTCCTGCGGTATGTTCCAGTAGGATGGCGACAAAGCGCTCCATACTACCAAAAAGGTGCTCTGTGGATCATCACTGGTCTATGCAGTTCATTATCAGCTCCTTTGTACCATAGGTCAAAAACGCTCTGGTAGGTTATAGTCTACTTGGATAGTTCCCAGTTGCCAGCTTCTGCCTAATGCATCTTTTGACCATGAAGTCAAGCTTTAGGACCATAGAAGGCTGCTTCTCCAGTTTCTATCACATAGGTTAGATTCTTTTCTTTAGCGGCATTAATAATAGCATTCTCTGCCTTTGCCCAATTCTCATCGGTTCCTATATATTTGGATAGGTTCTCTGGGTCTCGCAAGGATACCTGTGCGGTAAAATTATCAAATCCTAAGGAACCAAACACATAGAGTACCAAGTCTATCACATGCTTGAACTCAGCATCGAGCTGCTCTGGCGTACAGAAGATGTGGGCATCGTCCTGAGTAAAGCAGCGCACACTGAGTAAGTCCATGTAGTTCCCCACTCTGTTCGTAGCGGTATACAGTACCGAACTCTGCAAAGCGCTTAGGCAGATCCTTGTAGCTCCATGGGTGAGAGTTGTATATCTCACAGTGGTGAGGACAGTTCATTGGTTTTGAGCAAATATTCCTCTCCTTCGTTAGGGGTAGCAATAGGTTGGAAAACTATCTTTTCCGTATTTTTTTCCCAGTGTCCTGAGGTTACATATAGGTTCTTATGTCCTATGTGTGGGGTTACCACTTGTTCGTATCCCGCTTGTTTCTGTGCTTTGCGCAAGAAGGCTTCTAAGCGTTCTCTCAGGGCAGCTCCTTTAGGCAACCACAAGGGCAACCCTTGTCCCTACCTTGTTGGAGAAGGTAAAGAGCTCTAACTCCTTACCGAGCTTGCGGTGATCTCGCTTCTTGGCCTCTTCCAAGAGTGTAAGATATTCTGTGAGATCTTTCTGCTTAGGGAATGAGATACCATACACTCGTGTAAGTTGAGGATTGTTCTCATTACCTCGCCAATAAGCACCTGCTACACTAATATCTTTACAGCTTTTTACAAAGCCTGTGTTAGGCAAGTGCCCTCCTCTACAGAGGTCAGTAAAAGTGCTATGATCACAGAAGGTGATACTGCCATCTTCTAAGGCTTCTATCAGTTCTGTCTTATACTCATTCTTTCCCTTATAGTAAGAAAGAGCTTCTGCCTTGCTCACTGGGCGCATCTTGAACTCATACTTACCACGAGCTATCTCAAAGCATCTTGGCTTCTATCGCTGGAAAATCCTTGTCTGTAATTGTATTTCCATTGAAAATCCACATCATAATAAAAACCATTGGCAATAGCTGGCCCTATAGTAAGCTTGATATTAGGGTATAGTTCCTCCAAGGCTTGCGCTAATATGTGCGCTGAAGAGTGCCAAAAAGGCTTTCTTTCCTTCAGGACTATCCCAAGTATATAACACTAAACTTCCGTCCGTCGTGAGGGGCGTAACCGTCTCTATAGTCTTACTATTGTAGCTGGCTGATATTACATTACGAGCCAAGCCTTCACTAATACTTTGGGCTACTTCAGCAGGGGTGATTCCTTCTTGTATTCCTTGACAGAACCGTCAGGCAGTGTAATTTTTATCATGGGTGTAATAGTTGTTAAAAAACTCGGCAAAAATAAGATTTTTAGTAGTAACTAAATTATTTTCGCAATTTTTTTCTACACTCCCTTTTTATATGGTTCTTTTGCTAAAAATCTCTTAGTTATGGGTTAATATATTTTCTTCTTTTTCTTATGTTTTCTCAAAAATATCACTACCTTTGTACTGTTTTTATGAAGATATGGCTAACTTTTACAATGAAAGCTCCCTGAAGGAGATTATCCCTGCTCTCTTTAGCCAGTACAACCTCAACTATGGTCTTGACAAGGTACGTGTGAAGGAGGCTTGGGTAGAAATTGCAGGTATGGGAGTGGTGAAATATACCGAAAATGTACGTCTGCAAGGAGACAAATTATTCATTTCGCTAAACAATGCCTCCCTGAGAGAGGACTTAAACCTTCGTAGAAGCGAATTAGTCCAACTCATCAATGATTTCCTGAAAAAGGAAGTGGTAAAGGAGATTATCATCTCATAGACTCCTGTTTTTCTCTTATCATTGTAACTAAATTATTTAACTATGATATATAACTTTGACGAAATTATCGACCGAAGAGGTACCGATTCTCTAAAAATTGAAGCTCTTCTCCCTCGCTGGGGACGCGAAGACTTGATCCCTATGTGGGTAGCCGACATGGATTTCAAAAACACCTCCCTTCATCGTAAAAGCGGTAAAAAACGTATAGAATGCGAAATCTTTGGCTATACTGAAAAAGCCCTTAGCTTGGTGTCAATCTATAATTGATTGGCAAAAAGCGCCATCAACTCTCCATCGATAAGGAGATGATTTGTTTTATCCCAGGAGTGGTACCTGCCTTGGTCATGGCTATTGAGGCTTTTCACTCATGTAGGTGACAATGTACTTATACAACCGCCTGTATATTACCCTTTTTGCCGCAGCTATCCGCAATACAGGACGAAAAGTAGTCACCAATCCTTTACTACTTCAGGAGGGACAGTATCATATCGATTTTGAAGACTTTGAAGAAAAAGCTAAAAACTTGCAAGCTCTTTATTCTCTGCAACCCTCATAACCCTGGGGGACGTGTGTGGACAAAAGCTGAATTAGAACGCTTGACTGCTATCTGTCTCAAGTACAAGGTGCTGATGATCTCTGACGAGATTCATGCTGACTTGACACTTCCTTCCCTATCAGCATGTTTCCTTAGCAAGTCTCTCCCAGGAAGTAGCAGCCAACTGTGTTACTTTTTCTTCTGCCAGCAAGACCTTTAACATGGCAGGGCTTGCCAGTGCTATGCCATTATCCCCAATCCAGAGATTAGACAAAAATTCTTGGACAAGACCGTAGGCTATATGCTCACCGATGGAAATATTTTTGCTTTCCAGACAACGGTCGCTGCCTACCGAGAAGGAGAAGAATGGCTCAGCCAACTACTGACTTATGTGCAAGGGAATATTGATTTTTCTAATCCAATATATTGATGAACACTTGCCTAAGGTAAAATACCTTGTTCCTCAGGCTTCCTACTTGGTATTCTTGGATTTCAGAGCATTAGGCCTTTCCCAAAAAGAATTGGTTGCTTTCTGTACCAATCAGGCTCACTTAGCCTTGGTCGATGGTAGTGTCTTCGGTAAAGAAGGTACAGGCTTTTATGCGTATCAACTTAGCTTCTCCACGCTCAGTAATCGAAAAAGCACTTGACCAACTCAAAGAGGCTTTTTCTAAATAGAATTAGCACTTCTCAAATAATCAAAGAGTGAGTTAGACTTTGTCTAACTCACTCTTTTCATATCAATTACCTTTTCTTATTTTTCACTAATACCCAAGTATTTTGAGCATTTCTTCCGCCTTTTGTTGTTCCATAAATAGGCGCGTAGTGAGCTCTCCATCCTTGTTCCTATCTATAAGAACTATTTTAGGCTGAGGGATCAAGCAGTGCTGCAATCCTCCTACCCCTCCTATAGAGTCTTGGTAAGCTCCTGTATTGAAAAATCCTATATCAAAAGGCTTGTTTTTGTTATACTTAGGTAGGTAAATAGCGTTCATATTCTGCTCACTATTATAGTAATCATCCCCATCACAAGTGAGTCCTCCTAAGAGCACACGCTCATATTCATCATTCCATCGGTTGATAGGGAGCAACACAAAGCGCTTGTTAATCGCCCAAGTATCGGGGAGGGTTGTAATAAAGGAGGAATTGATCATATTCCATTTCTCACGGTCATTCTGTTGTTTCTGGTACATGATTTCATAAATGGCACCTCCTGCCTCTCCTACTGTAAAGCTACTGAACTCAGTAAAGATATTTGGTACAGGCACTTTCTCTTGGTCACAAGCTATCTTTATCTGTCGAATGATCTCATCTACCATATAGGCATAGTCATATTCGAAAGCCAAAGAGGTCTTTATCGAAAATCCCCTCCTATATTCAAGCTATCCAACTCTGGGGCTACTTTCTTAAAGCTGTATATACACTTTCAAACACTTGAGTAGCTCATTTCCAGTAGTAAGCATTGTCCTTAATCCCTGTATTGATAAAGAAGTGTAACATCTTGAGGGTTACCTTCTTATTATCTTTTATCTCTTTGTTATAAAAAAAGGTACAATATTCTTATAGCCTATCCCTAACCTACTGGTATAGAACTCCGAACGAGGATCCTCTTCGGAGGCTATACGGATTCCTATATTGTAATTTTCCTTTATTTTTTTCATCAAAGAGATTGATCTCTTCATAGTTGTCTATGATAGGCATACACTTATCATATCCTCGATTGATAAGATCAGCGATACCATCTATATAAGCATCACGCTTGAAGCCATTGCATAGGATATAATTTTCCTTGCTGATAAGCCCTTCTCTGATGAGGTTATTGATGATATTAATATCAAAGGCCGATGAGGTCTCCATATGAATATCATTCTTGAGAGCCTCAACCATCACATGCTTAAAATGAGAACTCTTGGTACAATAACAATAGTTATAAGCTCCCTTATACTTATGTTTCTTAATGGCTTTTTCAAACCATTTTTTAGCTCTTTGGATATTCTCTGAAATTTTAGGTAGATACATGAACTTCAGTGGTGCCCCATATTCACGCACAAGTTCCATTAGGTCTATATCATGAAAGCGAAGTTCGTCCCCTCCAAAGTAAATTCATCTTGGGGGAAATAGTAGGTTTGATCTATCAGATCTATATATTTATTTTTCATTTTATTTACGTATTTATTTTAATTGTTCAAAATTAATGGGTGCTGAATAAATAGAAAATAAAAATTCAAATTCTTAGGGAGAAAGTCCTCTTATCTATTCTCTGTAGTGGCTCCTTTGTTATTAAAATAGGAAAAAAAGAACAGAAGCTCTACACCCTAAGCAGCTGCAGAGTCTTTCTTATAGAAAAAGAAATTGAGGGAGGCTCAATAAGTTTCTTCATTGATTATCAAGCAATTAAATTATTATTTACCTAAATAATATATTTCCTATAGAGAGCACAAATATACTACTTTTTCTTCAAATATGAAAAGTTTTTATAAAAACCACCCTCGCATGAGGGTGGTTTTCAAAATACTAATATTTTTCAATTATTTCAATTCGAATGTTGCACGACGTGCTAACTGACGAGCGTTAGAAGAATTAGCATTAACTGTCTTATCTTCTCCTTTTCCTTCGAAAGAAAGCTGTGAAGCATTGATACCTCTGTCTACTAACAATTGTTTGATTACTTCAGCACGTTTAGTAGATAGTTTTTGGTTGTAGTTTTCACTTCCTTTTTCATCAGCATAACCTATTGCATTTACACTTGCTCCAGAGTTTTGTTTCAAGTAGTTAGCAACAAAGTCTACAGCCCATAAAGATGATTTTTTTGAGGAGTTGAAGAGTTGAAATCAAAATATACATTGATATACCCTTTTTCTATAAGCTCACGAGCAACATCTCCTGTAGCATATTTGTTTCCTGCATTGTTACCATATTTTTCATTAAGATAGTTTTTCCAATTCGTCTGGAATACGGTTTCCATTAGTATCCACCATTCTATCTTCTTTTGATCCAATTTCTTAGCCAAGTTAGCTACATCGCTTTCTGCTTTTTGCTATACGATCTTCAACTGCTTGAATCTTTCTTTCAAGTTCTTTACCTTCGCTATACCAGTCTGCATGGATCATGTGACGACCCAAAAGCTACTTGAAGACCAATAGTTCCAGTAAAGTTCATACCTTTTGAACCCTGTGTTTCCTGTTTGACTAAAGCCATCAAAAGTTTTGTGCTGTCTAGCATACCAATACATAGATCCATCAAACAATAAAGCTACGCGGTTGCTAAGACGAACCTGTGGAGTAAGCTCCAAAGGTAACAAATCCTAAGTTGTCTGCTCCATCAAAAAGCATCAGCCTTCAATTGTCCGATACCTACACCTGCGTGGAACAATAGACCAAGATCACGAGTCAATCTTCGAAAGAAAGTACACGTCCTACATTAGCCACCCCTTGCAAGTTAACATTCCATATATTGGAATCAAATTTAGAAGAGTTATCTCCTTCTACGAATTTATCGTATCCCCTCCTAATCTCAAACCAAACTTGTTATTGAACATATAACGAACACCTCCGTTAACTGTAAAAAGTTTGGTGTCTTTTGTCGAATATCCTGATGTAAATTCACGAGTAGGTTTGTTAACACCTCCATTTACATCTATCGACCATTTGTTGTATTCTTGAGCGTTTGCGCCCAAGGCTACAAGAGCTGTCAAAGCTAAAATTTGCTTTCTCATAAATGTGATTTTTAATCTTTAATTAAATTTCATTAACGTGGGGGCAAAGGTATAACTTTTTTTCATTTCAACAAAACTTTTTCTTTAACTTTTTACCCCTCTTTCTGTATTTTTATAATTTCTTTAGCTATTTTCTAATAAATTTCACTTATTTGTAAATCCTCATAACGCAGTATGTAAACTGCTCTATTCTCATACCCTCCTCCCTTTGCTGCATTCTTTACATATTGGAATTTGTTCTCCTGATAGGAGGTTTCTCCTATATTGGCTTCTTTGATAAAAATTCCCTACCAAACTGGTTCGCAATACTGCATCCATTGTGAGGTCAAATCCTCTAAAGGCATATTTGCTAGGTGATATTTTATAGGTCTTGAGGTATTTCTTTTATAAAAGGATTGCTCTCACCTGCATATCTATTGGCTGCTGGATAGGTAAATTTCAGTGCTGATAGCTGGCTATTGGATATACTATTGTGGTCATAAGCATCTCCCTTATCCAAAGTAGCCATAATAATATTATAGTTCTTATTCTTCCCATTGATTCCAGCTATATTGTATAGTATACGTATCGCATCGGAGAGGAATACCACATCATCTGATGATACAAAGACTATATTTGTTGCCTCTTTGTTCAATGCACTTTGTATACCTTGTATATTATCTACATTTTTAGCCTGAGAAAAAGAGGATAATAGTTTTTTTCATTCATGTCCTTACTCTTGGCATCGGATAGTAATACAATATTGGCATCTGGATATTTTTGATTGATAAAGCTTATCATGCTATTCTGCTGTACCTCTATTGTAGGAACAGTTTGGAATACATTGGGACGGAGTTCTATATTTCTATTGGAAAGAGGTGCCAATATAGCAATATTGTCGGAAGTGATTGTCTCCGATAGAGCGTTAAAAGGCTGAAGGAGAAAAGGGACCTATAATCACTGTGAATTCTTCAGACCTTCACTGGAGGATATGGCTTTCACTCTTGAGCATTCCCATTGCTATCATACATTCACCGTAAGGGAGAATCCCATTTTTGTAGAGAATCCAAGGCCATTAGTGCTCCTGAATAGAAATCTGAGGCTATGGCTGTTATTTTTCTTTCTGCAATTTGATCTTAATATCAGCTATATTCCCGCCTGTATTCCATTGACTCTAAATGGCAATACGAAGGAAACTGTCTTGATATTGGAGAGATTCATACCAGATTTTTATCTTAGGATTTGCATCAGTGGCATTGCCTGTGGCTACATCTGTTTGGGAAGCTCCTCTAATGTAGCTACATAGTCTAAGAAATTGTTCTTAGGTATCCAGATCTGTGCTTCTAACTTGATTCCGTCTTTGAGTTCCGGATTGAGCTTTTCAAGCTCTTTCTGTGAAAGACCAAACTTGCGTTCTAAGCTCATAAACCCTTCCCTTTTCTCTACTTGATAAAGTACCAAAGCCTTGTCTGTAGTCACTTCTGGAACACCTGATTTCCCTGCAGGCACCCATATTTCCACCCCTTCTTTTAGTGGATTGGGTGGGTTGGGGTTGAGTCGTTCTAGGGTTTCTGAGTTACTCCATAGTTCTGAGCTATACGCCATAAGCCTTCTCCTGGCTTTTACGATATATTTAGTAAGTCCTTCCTTGCCTTTGGATATTTCTTTTAGGAGTATCTCGGTAAAGAGGAATAGTAATTTCCTGTCCTTTGCGCAACTCTTTCTTGTATAATATCATATTGTAGCGACGTAGGTCATCTTGCGTAATATGGAACCTCTGCGCCAGTCCATAAAGTGTTTCTTTTGTCTTTTTACCGTATACTTCTCAAAAACCAGTAGGTTGCTTTTTATTAAAGTAGCTTATTTCATCTCCAGGTATGATAAGCAGCATTCCTTTCTGTAAAGCCTTTTTCCAAAGTGGGGTTTAGGGACTTTATATCACTGGGGATACACGGAATACCTTGGCTATACTCTCAAGGGTATCTCCCTCTTTTTACTGTATAGCTATTGTGTTGTTTAGGTTGTGCCCATAGGCTAAATCCTGTAAGTACACACAAAAATAATAGTATTTTTCTCATTCTTTTATGTTTTTTTACAAATATCCTAATTTTTCTCTTACACGTTGTAGGGTTTGCTTTGCCACTTGTGAGGCTTTTTCAGCACCTTCTCTGAGTATTTCATCCACTTGAGAAAGGTGATCCATATAGTAGGCAAACCTCTCTCTAGGCTGAGCGAATTTTTCTAAAAATAAGCTCATATAAAAGCAGTTTTAGCATGTCCAAAACCATAATTTCCTCCTCTGTAATTGGCTGCCATCTGGGCGGTCTGTGCTTCTGTGGCTAATAAAGCTTATACAGGGCAAAAACATTACAATTGTCTGGATCTTTGGGGCTTCCAAGGGGGTGCTGTCCGTTTGTATAGACATGATTTGTTTTTCAATTCTTTATCTGACAAAAAGATATTGATATAGTTCCTTCGAGATTTGCTCATCTTTTCCCCATCAGTTCCTGGAATAATCATAATATCTTCTCGAATACTTTCCTTAGGGAGTACAAAGGTCTCTCCCATCTGGTAGTTAAAGCGGCCAGCTACATCGCGAGCAAACTCAAATGTTGCAATTGATCCTTACCCACAGGAACTATCTCCTGCATCATAGAGTAATATATCGGCAGCCATGAGCATGGGATAGGTAAAAAGACCTGTATTGACATCCTCCAAACGATCAGCCTTATCCTTGAAAGAATGTGCTAAGGTAAGTCGCTGATAGGAAAAAGCATTCAAATACCATGCCAATTCTGCAGTTTGCGTACATCACTCTGTCGGTAAAAGGTAACTCGCTGATAATCCAATCAAAAAGCCAACCAAGTAGCTGCCACCTCATAAGTGTTTCTCCTAAGTAATGCGCCATCTTTGATTTGGGTAAGGGAGTGCAAATCTGCTATAAAAAAGGAAAAGAGTCATTTTGGGTATCCTTTGCCATTTCTAAGGCGGGCAATATGGCGCCTAACAAATTCCCTAAGTGAGGAGTTCCTGTGCTTTGGATACCAGTAAGTACACGTGCCATAAATTAATATCTCTGTGAATATGGTGCAAAAGTACAACTTTTAATTCATATAAAAGTATTTTTAGATAAAAAAATAACGTATATTTGCGCCTGAATTTTTAAAGGTTGTTTTTATTCTATTATTTACTTTAACTATGCAAAATAACGTCAATATACAGAACAAACGTGCACGTTTCGAATACGAACTCTTAGATAAATATATTGCGGGTATCGTCCTTAGAGGTACCGAGATCAAATCTATCCGCTTGGGAAAGGCCTCCATCGCTGAAAGTTTCTGCGAGTTCAATGAGAAGGAGAACTCTTCGTGATCAATATGACTATTGAGGAATATGCTTGGGGTACTTACTACAATCACAAGCCTAAAAGTGAAAGAAAGCTACTACTGAAAAACAAGAACTCAAAAAGTTACACAAAGAGGTCAAAAACTCGGGGCTTACTATCGTACCTCTAAGGGTATTTCTCAGTGAAAAGGGGTTCGCTAAAATGGAAATTGCTCTGGTAAGGGTAAAAACTTCATGACAAGCGTGAGACGATCAAGGAAAGGGACAACAAGCGTCAGCTGGATCGTATCAAAAAGGCTTACCAATAGTTATGAGCAGTCCTTTTCGCTTTAAACAATTTTCTATCTCTCAGGAGTATAGCCCTATGAAGGTAGGCACCGATAGTGTATTACTGGGAGCATGGACACCTGCTATCAATCCTACTTATATATTAGATATAGGAGCCGGAACAGAGTACTTTCCCTGATGATGGCACAGCCTTCCCTCTCTCCCATATCCATGCGGTAGAGCTTCACCCTCTATCGGCCAAGGAATGTAGGCTGAACGTATCTCTCCCCTTGGCATCAGGCTGTTGAAGTCTTCGAAATGGATATCCGTGATTTCGCCTCGACAAGTGCTACTGCCTATGATCTTATCATCAGTAATCCGCCTTTTTTCTCCGAAAATACGCTCTCACCCGACAGGGTACGAGCTATGGCACGTTCAATGAGTATCTCCTTTCTCCGATTTACTCTCTTGTATCCCTTTGTTATTAGCCCCTCAGGGCTTTTTCTCTGTGATTATTCCTACAGAGAAGAGGGTCTTTTTACAAATAGCAATGGAAACGGCCTCTTCCCTACTCAAATCCTTCATGTTCAGGGTAATTCCTCTCTCTATAAAGCGAAGCTTACTTTTATATACGTGCTCAGGAATGCCCTTTGCCTACTGCTGAAAAAGCTTATTATCGAAAAAGAACGTCATCAATATACACAAGAATATCAAGAACTTACCAAAAATTTTTATTTTGCGATTCTAAATAAATTCTTAAAATATAATTCGTATTCAAAAATAATTCGTAATTTTTGTGGTCATCTCAAGGGGTGCTGTAAAAAGCTGAGATTATACCCATAGAACTTAGGGCTGGTAATGCAGTCAAAGGAAAAAATGAAGTCTATCTAATTACTATATCATTTGGCTTATTTTTGCACTTGGGTAGCAAAGATAAAGCCTTTTTCATTATCTAATGACAAATAATGCCCCTTTATTTGTAAAAACGCTTTTTACAATGAAAAACATTGTTTTGTGGGGCATTAGTTCTTTCGCTTCCCTCTTTTTGCTCAAGAGATGCCCACTATCAAGGATTCTCTCTCAGAGAAACCTATCTCATTGGATGAGGTCGTGGTGCAAGGTATCCGCGCCCGAGAAAACTACTCTATAAGTTTCTCCAATGTGTCTAAAAAGAAATCCAACAAAAACACGGCCAACAGCTACCGATCTTGCTGGGCAATCTGCCTAATGTGGTTTCTTATTCTGAAGATGGGGCAGGCTATGGTGCCACTGCGCTCTTTATTCGTGGAAATGACACTTATCGAACCAATGTGACTATCAATGGGATTCCTTACAATGATGCTCGAATCTCAAGGGTTTTCTTCTACAATCTCTCTGATTTCGCCTCTTCTGCCGAAAATATCCAGCTACAGCGAGGGTAGGTACTTCTACCAATGGGGCGGGTGCCTTCGGGGCTAGCCTAAATATCCTTTCCGATGCCTCATCGGAAAAACCTTATGCACAAATTGCCAATTACCTCGGATCTTATATGACCCATAAGCATGCCATTAAGTTCTCTACAGGAAAACTCAAGGAGCATTTCGAACTGGCCGGACGCTTCTCCAAAATCAATTCTGATGGGTATATCGAGTCGGGACTTCTTCTGACCTTAAGTCTTATTTCCTTCAGGGAGCTTTTCTAGTAATAACAACACACTGATTAAGGGATTGGTCTTCGGAGGTACAGAAAAAGACTTACCTTACTTACAAGGGGATATCTGCCGAACAATTACAAAGGATAGAAGGTACAATCCCGCAGGAAAATATACTGTTGGTGGACAAACATTTTTCTATGATAACGAGACTGATAACTACCAACAAGATCACGCCCAACTTCATTGGACTCAAAAGTGGGATGAGCATTGGAATACCAATCTTTCTCTCCACTATACCAAAGGAAAAAGGATACTGGGAACAGATGGACAATTGGGGGAGACAGTGAGAAACTTCGTGATTCGCTATCAGCTGGACAATGATTTCTATGGTACTGTATTCTCTGCTAACTACCGCAAACAGGCCATTGAGCTTATCTTAGGGGAGCCGCCAATGTATACGAAGGAAATCACTATAATGAAACCGTTTGGACTGAGAATGCTACTAACCCTCACAGAGACATCTCCGATTGGGTATGCGGGGAACAAGCAGGAAGTATCTGCCTTCACTAAACTCACTTGGCAGATGAGCTCCCAAGCTAAGCCTATTCAGGGGATATTCAATACAGAAGAGTCAATTTCAGATCAACTCTTAAGAAAACTCAAGTCAATGAGTCTATTCCTATGCTCAATCCTAAAAGCAGGTATTAGCTATTTTCTCTCACTGCCAGTACTCTCTATTTCTCTTTTTGCTCATGCTACCAAAGAGCCTAACCGAAGTGATTACAAGGAATATGCTAAGAATATCAAGAAAAGGAGCTGAACTTCCTCGCCAGGAAAAGGTTAATGACTTCGAGCTGGGATGGCGCTATATCTCTGAAAAAGTAAAACTCAATGCCAATGTATACTACATGCTCTATAAGGGATCAGTTGGTGCTCACTGGTGATATCAGCAATACGGGCCATATTCTTTACGCAAAAAATAGTGGAAAAAGCTATCGTACTGGGGTAGAAATTGATGCTACTGTAGCACTTGCCCTGGCTGGAGTGGGCTCTAATGTGTCTTTTAGTAAAAATAAAAATATTGACTATACCATTCAGGATCCCAATACACCTACTCAAAAATTAACTTAGGGAATACTGACATTTCTTTTTTCTCCTGATTGGGTTGTGGGCAATACAATCTCTTTCACTCTATTGATAACTTCCAGATTAGTCTGATTTCTAAATATATAGGAGAAGATACTTGACCAATGAAAACCAAGAGAATGCCTTGCTTGAAGATTTTTAGTACATTCTCTTCACCTTTCTTATGAACTTCTTCCACAAAGTTGTTCAAGTCTGTGCTTTTTCTGTAACAGCCAACAATTTACTTAACAAGAAGTATGTAGCTCATGGAAGATATGCTTCTGGCAAACCTTTATATTTTTCCTGCTGCTGAGCTCAATAGCATGGTTGGAATCACCTTTACTTTCTAAAATAAAAACGCAAGCTCTCTAATCAAGCGCAATAAAATGGCGCCTCTACGCTTAATCACCAATCTAAAGATGGCTTTCCTGTAGAGACGCCTTTTTATTGCGCATTTTCTATTATCTTAGCTACTCTTAAAAACTCTTCTCAGGATTCTCCTTTTCTCCAACTGGGACTGGAACTCCTCTATAGCTGGCTTGATGGTACTTTCTGGGAGATCATCTATGCGAATATACATAAGCCCATCTACTGCATTGTTAAAGAGTGGATCCACATTGAAAGCGATCACTTTGGCATTCTGCTTTATATACTTCTTAATGAGTACAGGTAGCGTAGGTCACCTGGTTCCAATTCGTCTATAATTTTGTCGAATTTGTTAAAGGTCTGACTGGGTCTCATCAAAGATAAAATCCTTATCAGCATCCTTGAGCTTTTACTTTATATTCCTTCTTAGGCTTCACATACTGAGCTATATAAGGGTCATAGAAATTGGATTTCATGAACTCTATCATCAGCGATTTGGAAAAAGTCCGAGAATTGGTTGGAGATACTCACACCTCCCAATAGGTACTTATGTTCTGGGAAATGTAGTGTTGTCAAGGCAATCCCTTTCCAGAGTAGGAATAGAGGCATCGGCTTTTGTTGATACTCACTCACTAAAGGCACGACCCATCTCTATAGTCTGCCGAAGCATGGTATGTAGCTCAGAATCAAATCGGAACAAGCTATGAGTATAAAAACCATTCACCCCATACATATCGAAGAAATCACTCCCTAAGCCCATACGATGAGGCGCCTACTATTCGCTTGGTGTCACTCTCCCAAAGGAAAAGATGACGATAGTAAGTATCATATTCGTCCAAATCAATAGAGAGGTTGGTACCCTCCCTACTTACGGAAAGTAATTTCTCTTAATCGACCTATTTTCATGAAGAATATTAGGAATATACTCAGCCTTAGCTAAAAAAATATCTCATATTCTTTGTGTTGTAATAAGCGTGTACCCTTCTGTTGACGTAGAGCTTCTTTTCCTTTTCAATAGTTCTCAGCTATAGGAGGGCTACTTCCTCTGGATCTTTGTTAGTATTGACTTTTATCATCGAGGCAAAGGGTCTAAAAATGCTTCTTCTGCTCATAAGTATTCGAGAGCAGATAGGTCTTTTTGCGAAGAAGTGGAGAACTCATACAAATCCTCTATTTCATCCTGTGTCTTAGGCAATATAGGACGCCCTATACGGATTTTTATACTCTTATTCTTCTGGGTAAAGTAGCTCTGAAGGGAGCTTAGCTGTACGCATATATCACTCTGCTTAGCCAATTGGTAGAACAAAGGACTATTCTTAGCATGGAAATAGATAGGATAATAGGCACATTCGCTTTTTGATAAGCTACAGCCGATTTGTCCCAAGTCTTATCCATAAATATTCCCACTAATCTGCGTAGAAACCTCTCCTGCAGGAACATTCCTGAGGTTTCCCTCAGCTAAGTGTGCCATGGCTTGCTTAAAAACCTTGCAGGCTAGAGGAAGCTCTCTTTATGATCCTCGAACGGATTCACTTGGAATATATAAAGGAGCCAAAGGTTCTATCTTGGAAAAGCAAAAATTGGCCATTATTTTTATAGTCCGGCCGCTGCTCTATAAGCATCTTTAGGAGTATGATTCATCCAATCCTCCTAAAAGGGTGGTTAGAGATAGTAATAAAAGGTCCTTCCTTAGGGGATCTTTCTGAGGTCTTCCTCAGGAACTTCATAATGTACCTTGAACTCCTTAAGCAATGCTGAAAGAAACTCCACCCCTTGCAAATGCTTGTTCCTATCATATATTCTATTCAATGGTGCCAAGCGTAGTAGGTGTAAAAGCCCCCATCCACAGAAGTCCCTACAAATCCTAACTTATCTATCTTGATAGCTTTCGCTAACTCTTTCGCTGTGATTAACCCCATATGTTGTTATAAATCTTTTTGATAATGTCTCTCTAAAATAGATTTTTGTATGAGAAAAACAGACTGTTTTTCAGATTGCAAAATATAAGAATTTTTTTCATCAAAAATAAGCCTTATTGTTTTATTTTTTTATAGAAAAACTTTTGTCAAAACATAAAACCCTTGACAAAAGTTCTCTTTGTAATATCTTGAATCCTATTGTATTATAGGTAAGATTTTATCTTATCAGCTACCTCTTGAAATTCTTCATTTGTAAGGGTTACCTTTTCCTCAAAGGTCATTTCTTTCATCCTCGAGATAGGAATCAGGGTGTATGTGTGCGTGATGCACTTCCAGTCCTACTACCGCCATCCCTACTCGTTCGCAAGGAATAGCTTTCTCTTGAGCTATTGCTATCTTGCAGGGCAAACTCTAATAGGTGGTGATATAGTGTCTCATCCAAGTCAAAAAGCTTATCTACTTCTTTCTTGGGAATGCACAAGGTATGTCCCTATTGCATTGGGGTTGATATCCAAAAAGGCAAAAACAATGTTCGTCTTCTGCTATCTTATAACAGGGTATCTCGTTGATAATTTTTAGTAAAAATAGATGCCATGGTTATTCTTTATTAGCGGGTTATCTCTATAATTTCCATCTGAAGGATACCATTAGGTACTTTTTATCTCAGCTATATCGCCTACAGACTTACCTAAAAGCCCACGCCCTATAGGAGAACTTACCGAAATCTTTCCTGTCTTTAGGTCTGCCTCACTTTCAGCAACCAAAAGTATAGGTCATTACGGCATTGTTGGCTTTGTTCTTGAGTTTTACTGTCGAGAGGATCAATACTTTTGAGGTATCCAACTGTGATTCATCTATCACACGGGCACTAACGACAAGCTCTTCTAACTTGGCTATTTTTCATCTCCAGAAGCCCTTGTGCTTCCTTAGCAGCATCATACTCAGCATTTTCAGAAAGGTCTCCTCTATCTCTGGCTTCTGCTATAGCTTGTGAGGCTCTTGGGCGCTCTACATCTCGTAGCTGATCTCAGCTCTGCCTTAAGTGCTTTTTAATCCTTCTTCTGTATAATAAGCTACTTTCATAATTTATTTCTTTTTAGTTTGACAAATTAATAAAAATGACACTCCAGCAAAGTCCAATTACAAATGACTAATTCTCTCTGTCTGAATGACGTAAATACTAAAAATCAGCCCTGTAGCTAAAAACTATGGGACTTGATTTTTTCAGGGGCAAAGATACAAAGCTAAATCTATTCCACAAGGAAAAAGTAAAAATTACACTTTGCTGATTCCTCTACCTCTTACTCTATATTTGAGCCCTCAATTATTATACTCTTATCCTAATTTCTTTTGGACGTTGGACCACTGACCTCTGTTACTCATAGTGTATTCGGTAGCGTATTTCGATAGCGTATTCGGTTCTGTAAAATATAGAAAAATTTCAGCAATAGAGTGATTTTTAATACAAACCACTCTCTTCAAAGATTTACATTTTGTAGCGAAGGGACGGATTTGAAACCCGTGACCTTTGGGTTATGAATCAACGCTCTAACCAACTGAGCTACCTCGCCATCATTACTTTCAGGTTGCAAAATTACACTGGTATATCCAAAATTATATTGAAAAAATTTTATACCTTTATAATATTTTTGATTATCAATATATTAAAAATATAATTGCTTTATTATCCGAGAAACAACCTTAAATCCACCGAAAAATAGGAATTTTTCACCCCTACATAAGAAAATTTGTTTTTCCCTTCACATCTTACCTTTGCACTCTCATTTGTAACACACACTCCGAGTACTTTCGTAGCTCGGACTTTCGTGAAAAACTAAACAATTATAAGATTATCTTCTATAAGTAAGCTATATCCTTGATAACTCACTTTATTATTTCAACTTATGAAAAATTGCAGTATATAATACTCTCTTATTTCGAATGCAAAGATACAAAGGTTTTTGAACCAACAAAACAATGATAAAAGTTAAAAATAATTTCCTTTATGTTTAAATCTGTTAATACTATTGCGTTTTGAAAAGGTAAAATGATAAAAATATTTAAAAATATTTTTCTTTATAGGAAAAAGATGTAATTTTTGCTACCGAAAACTAATAAAAGATATGTTATTATTACAAGCAAATACATTAGCAGATGCTGGACAACCTTCTGCTGAGGTGCAAGAGGAGAGTTTGTCTATAATGGACCTTATTTTCAATGGTGGTCTGGGCCAATACCATTATTATAGGTATCTTGTTTCTGATGTTAGCCATGAGTCTTTACATGTTTCGAGAGAAGTTTTTACATTGGTGCCGCCAAGAAGATTGACAGCAATTTCATGAATGTTATCCGTGATAATATTTCTTCTAGCAGAATAGAAGCAGCTAAGAACTCTCGATTATCAATATAATAATCCTCGTAGCTCGATTGGTAGCCAAGGGAATTTCTCGTATAGGAAAGCCTATTGACGACATCCATAAGGCTATTGAGAATGCAGGATCTTTGAGGTATATAGGTTAGAGAAGAATGTATCTCTATTGGCTACTCTGGCTGGAGGTAGGTCCTATGATTGGTTTCTTGGGGACGGTTGTGGGGATGGTCATGTCTTTCCATGCTATGGCTACCAGTGGCGGACAGGCGGATATGAGTATCTTAGCTGGAGGTATCTATACCGCGATGACAACGACTGTCGCAGGACTTATCGTCGGCATTGTCGCTTACTTAGCTTATCAAACCACTTGGTTATGAGAATTAATAATGTCACTCAAAAACTTGAGGCTACCACAGTAGACTTCTTGGATATGTTGAACGAACCTGTTTAGAAAATGAGTATCAAATCAGCAATAAAGTAACGCCAGAATTCAGTATGTCCTCCATGACGGACATCGTTTTCTTGCTCTTAATCTTCTTCATGCTTACAGCGTCCAACAATCCTAAAGTCTTGGATATGTTGCTGCCTAAAGCCCATGGAAAAACTTCTGGCATTCAGAATGTGGCAGTGAGTATCAATAAGGATTTGCAATACTTTGTCAATAACAAGCCTGCAGCCACCTTCTGATATAGAGAACGAACTGAAAAAGTGCGCTCTCAGGAGTCGAAAAATCCTACTATTATCCTTCGGGTGGAGAGAGTGTTCCTATTGAGAATGCTGTCTTGGTAATGGATATTGCCAACCAAAAATCAGTACAAACTGATACTGGCAGTACGTCCTAAATAATTATTATTATGGTATTAGATACAGTTCATAAGCAAAAATCTTTTGTTCTTACTTTGATAATCATGACTTTGATTATCTTATTGTTATTGGTATTTAGGATGAGCCTCACCTCCATCCCTCCTGAGCAGGAGGGAGGCATCGCTATTACTTTTTGGAACAGATAAGGGTAGGCCGTGGAGAAATCTCTCCGGCTCAGCCCTCCTCAAGCTGTATCTCCTCCTGATCCTTCCCCTACTCCCCACAGCCTACCGAAACAACTCCTCAACCTACTGAAAAATGTGCTCACTCAAGATACTGACGAGGAAACTGTAGCTATTCCTAAAAAGGAAACTAAAAACCCTAAAAAGAACCTCAACCTGAAAGAAAAAGAACAGAAACCTGAAGCCTCCACTACCAATGCCTTGGCCAATGTGCTCAACGCTTCTAACAAAACTTCTGCTCAGGGAAAAGGAAATGGCAATCTAGGGGATGACAATCTTGATGGCTACAGAGGTGATCCCTAAGGGAGACCCTTATTCTAATAGTTTCTATGGAGGGGATGGCTCTGGTGGCAATGGTGAGGGATGGGGACTCAATGGCCGTCGATACATAAGCGGAGAAAAATATTCCAAGATTGCAACGAATCGGGATTTGTCGTAGTACAGATAGAAGTCGATAGGTCTGAAAAAGTAATTCGCGCCAAAGCTGGTGAAAAGGGTACTACCAACAAGGCTCCTTGCCTATTAGAGGCTGCCCGCAAATCGGCTCTTACTTATAGATTTAATCCCGATGACAAAGCTCCTCAAACTGCAGATCGGTTTTATCTCTATGCATTTCAAACTGGGAGAAAACAAATAATTCTTTTGAATATTATTAGGTTATTCAATATTTTTGCAGTACATTTGTCTCATTATAAAAATAAATTCTAATATTCTATATACCAATGGCTTATATTGATTATTATAAAAGTTTTGGGGGTGGATAAGTCCGCTTCCTCTAAAGAAATTAAGAAGGCTTACCGCCAGCTGGCACGAAAGTATCATCCGGATATGAATCCTAATGACAAATCGGCAGAGCAGCGCTTTAAGGAAATTAATGAGGCTTATGAGGTATTGGGCAACTCCAAAAACCGAGCTAAGTACGATAAGTATGGTAAGGATTGGCAACATAGTGAAGCCTTCGAAAATGCACAACGACAAGGAGGAAATCCTTTTGGAGGATTCGAAGGGCTACTTTATACCAATGAAAATGATTTCTCAGATTTCTTTAAGGAAATTTTTGGTAAGGGAAGCTGGATTTGCCAGAAGTAATTATGGATCCGCTTATGGGAAGTTCAAGGGACAGGATCTCCAGACTGTACTCTCCCTCTCTCTGGCAGAAGCCGCCACTACACATCCTGTAACTTTTTCTGTCAATGGTAAGAATATCCGTATCACACTCCCTGCTGGTGTCCAAAATAATCAACAGATAAAAACTCAAAAGGCTATGGGTACAGAAGGAGTCAATGGAGGCCTAATGGAGACTTGTATATTACCATTCATATACACCCAGATCCTATCTTCGAAAGGGTCGGTAATGACTTGAAAACTAAAGTGACTATTGATATGTATACGGCTATCCTCGGCGGAGAAGTTCAGGTCAATACTCTTTCGGGGGAAGGTAAAAGCTTAAGGTAAAACCTGAAACTCAGCACAGGTACCACCGTACGCCTCAAAGGAAAAAGGATTCCTATTTATAAGGAAGGAACTTTCGGAGATCTCTTTATCACTTACACAGTAGAACTCCCTAAGAATCTCTCTGACAAGCAAAAGCAATTACTTGAACAAATGAAAAAACTACAAGAAAAATGGAACAACCGCTTAGAATTTCAAAAACTAAAGTAATTAGAACTTACAAAATCAAATCTTCTTTTTCAATGCTTTAGTCGATAATGGATTGATTAAAACCGAAGTAATTGATAGGGTTACTTATGTGCACTATGACCAATTAGCTTCCTTAGAACGCTTTGTCAACTGGCATTATGACTTGGAGATCAATGTGCCAAGTATGCAGATCATCCACCGCCTTTTTGGAGCAAATTAAGACCTTACAAGAGGAAAACCAAAAACTAAGAAGAAAAATAATAACCAAACCCAAAAAATCTAATTATGAAAAAGAATAGCTATCTTGTGCACTTGCCTATTATTATGAATAGGTTGTAGTCGCTCTTTTTCCCGTAATCAAGGGAGATAATTCAATCATCTCCAAAGAAAGAAACCTCCCTCTTATAGCCAAATCAACTTAGAATGTGGTGCAGATATTATCCTAACAAAGGGACAAGTAGGGAATATAACTCTTAAGGCTTCTCAGAACATAGAACCGTATGTGATTACTGAGGTAATTAATGGAGTACTTACCATAAAACTATCTCCTGATTTTTCTTTCCAGTTTACAAGAAAGTTAGAACTTTATATCCCTGTGGATGAGTCCTTGAGCAAAATATCTGTTTCAGGATCGGGAGATATTAGTTCTCGTGAACAATTACATGTTAAAAACTTGACTTGCAAGGTTGTAGGAAGTGGTGATATAGATCTTTCTCTACAAGCGGATTCTTTGTCTGTCTCTATCAAGGGTAGTGGTGATATGGATATCAAAGGCACTACTGAGACTCTTGATGTAACCATTGCCGGCAGTGGTGACTTTCAAGCTGATGAACTCATAACCAAGAAAGCTACAGCATCCATCAGTGGTTCTGGCGATGTGGAACTTTATGTAACAGGACTACTTTCTGCCATTATCCGAGGATCGGGAGATATTACTATCAAGGGAAATCCTAAGAAAGTAGATGTCCAGACCAAAGGCAGTGGTAGGGTAAGATATCTATAAACTATACTTCACTCCTTTTCTTCAGAAAAGACATCAGGAAAATCCCTATTCCTATAAAAGCACTAAGGCGAGCTATATAATCTCCATAGCGAACATATGTAGTTATGTTCTCATTGGCAAGTACAGTTCCCCTTAGTGCTCCTTTTTCCATATCCCTAAGGATTGGATGATTTCACCTCGCTGATTGATAAAAGGCGGATATCCCCGTATTGGCACTACGGGCTATGCTCTTACGTGTCTCTATGGCTCTTAGGCGGGTATAGCTTAGCAGTTGCTTGTGTCCTTGGGTATCTCCCCACCAAGCGTCATTGGTGAGTACTCCTAAGAATTGGGCACCTTGCTTTATATATTCGTTCACATAGGATCCATAGATGGATTCATAACAGATCACAGGTGCTACTTTCTCTTGGGATACACTCACTTAATACACTGGGGATCTTTTTGGGTCGTTTTCACGGCTACTGTGCCCCCTAAATCAATCATAATATTTGTCCCAGAATGGGTCTTAGCACAGATTGCAAGGGCATATTTTCTACTCCTACGACCAATTTCGACTTATGATGAAAACCCATAATACCATAGGTATTGAGCAAAAAGCGCTATTGTAGTCATTGAACCAATAGTTTTGCTGTGGGTTATAGTTACTCTGTGCTCTACCTTATTCTCATCGGTAGTACTTGATAGATCGCTTCGCTCCCATAACCCAATTCAGTTGGGGATATTTCTCCAATAAAGGGTGCATACTGGCCACTTCTTTTCCTCAGGAGATATCGTCCAAATGGTATACACCTTGCGAAATTACAGTCTCTGGAGTGAGTACAAAGTGGGTCTGTGGAGTAATTTTTCTCTGCTAATTCCTGCAATAGGGTTATAGTCTCTTCATTGGTAAGACTGTATTTCTCCTCATAGGGGTCTATATTGGGCTGTGGGACAACGACTTCTATAGGCTTCCCCTGCTCTGTATAGTGGGAATATATACCCAAAAGAAATGATTATAGGCAAGAGTAGCAACAATCCTATACCTGCTATTCGCTTTGTAAAACAATTTTTTTATCTTTCTCATGCAAAAAGAAACGCAAGGTATGGAATAACAATACATTGACTACCAGCACCCACAGACTTCCTCCAAAGATTCCTGTATATTCGTACCATTGTATCCAACTAATATTCTCTGAAAAACATTTCCTAAGGAAAAGCCAAGGCCAAGAGAAATCCCAATGATGATGGAATTTCTCAAAGGCAATCCATATAGTTATAAAAATATAATGCTTATCTTGGTGCTATTTCTCTTGGCTACTATATGATAAGAGAGAAAACTAAGCTCATCAACAGGGCTATTGACCAAAAAGCAAAGAGGGGCCCACTACAGTGGAGTTCCATATCCACCATGTGGTGAGGGTGTTCCATACCAAAAAAACTAAGGTAGGAGCGAGAAATACTTTTACCTTTGCTTGCCTTCCCCGTACTACGTAATTGGTATTCTACCCACAATAGGGGAACCCAAGCTACAAAGACTAATAGGGATATACCATAGGTTGGCCAGGCAAGGGCTAACAATATGCCTGTCAGAAGTGCCAAGAATAAGTGTTTCATAGTTTTTACTAATTGTTCTTTTAGAAATGCCTTTACTTTTTCCAAATAGGGATAGGGAGTGATATCTTCTTTGAAGAAAGGAATAATCTGCCGTATCTCTTGATACCACTTTTGGGTAGTGCTGGAGAGTTTGTCTTGGTATCCCAGTATATCTATGGCTTGTGCGATAGTAATAGCTTCTATAGCCAGCACCTCAAAGGCGTTTTTCTATGACTTTATGAGTAAGGGTGGCAGCATTGGTACCCATACTTACTATATCTTGATTGTCATTGTTGTTAGAATACTGTGTACATACATGGAGCTTGATAGAGTCTGGTTCTCTGCCGTTGTGGAGGTCGCAGTGAACTGGATTCCTTGCATGCCAAAGTTGAAGCCTAACTTGCCTGCATTGACAAAAAGCAGGAAGTATCTCATTGATTTTTGGATTCAGTAGGTAGTTCAGTTGTCGCTCACTGGAGCATACTAAGGCAGGGTAATGGCCAATTTGAGCTTGTCCATTTCCAAGGAAATATAATCATACGTGAAAGTTACCTCCATGGTACACTTGTTGGCTTTCCATATCTATAATAGGATTATCATTAGCCGAATTGGGCTCTCGAGTGGCTACTTCTTTGGCTTGGGATAGGGTCTCATAGATAGGCCCCAGTATCTGGGGAACACAGCGTAGGGAGTAGTATTCCTGTACCTTATCTTTGAAAAACGGTTTCTTTATGTTCACCTTTGTATAAGTGGTCAGCACGCTTTCTTGTCAGCTGGCTGTCTGTGAGGTAGTCACGCATCTTGCGTGCTATAGTTGTTGTCCCTCATGTCTCTTGGCGGCATTAAGCTCCTCTGAGAAATGGTCATCATAGCTCCTTACCAGCTCATTGATGGCACAGGAGAGCTTGACAGACCAATTCAGCAAAAAGTGTAGCATAATGGATATTCACCAAGGCAATACCTGTCATCACTGAAGTTCCGTTCATCAGAGCGATGCCTTCTCTAAGGTGTATCCTTAGGGGCTCAAGTCCTTCTTCCTTGAAGACTTCTTGGGTAGGGCGTCGCTCTCCCTTGTAGAAGACTTCTCCTTCCCTATAAGCACTAAAGCCAAGTGGGCTAATTGTACCAAATCGCCACTGGCACCTACACTCCCATGCTGAAAAATTAAGGGGTAACATCTCTGTTGATGAGTTCTTTCATCAGGTATATCAGGGAAGGATGCACCCCTGAGCGACCCTAAAGAGAGAGTATTGAGCCTACAGAGTATAGCTCGACTTTACGACTTCTGGAGAAAAATAGGCTCCCATACCAGAGGAATGACTGCGTATGATGTTGTATTGTAGGGGCTAACTGATCTTCCTCTTCTATTCTATACTGAGCCATTGGCCCAAATCCTGTATTTACTCCATAGATAATCTTATCTTTGGAAAAGTTTTTAGAAATTCATAGCTCTCTCTTACCGTTTTCTCTGTCTCGCGGAGATTTCTACTTTTTATGATCAAAAACGATCTTTTGCAAATTCTTCAAATGAAATTGAATATGGTTCCATGTTATAGGTTTGTCTGCTTTTTCTAACAGGAGCAAAGTTAGTGAATAAAACTATATCAGGCAATAGGGTGGGAAAAATTTATTTTTCTTTTAGTGCTTTTTCTTTGTCGCTAATGAAGTTTTTTTGTACATTTGTCCCTTTGTAAAACTCTTAATCATAGCCTCATGAACAGATTATTCTTACTTTTTGCTCTTGTTCTCCTACTTCGGTTGGGCTCAAGAAAAATCTATATCGACAATAGTGGAAACCCTGTCTCTCAGGACAAGGCATCTCTATCGTACCATCTCTGAAAAACAAAGGGATTTATCACATCAAAGGATTTTTACCTCAATGGCAAGCTCAAATGGATGCTTTTTCTAAAAAATAAGGACTTTAGAGGAATCGAAGAGCTTGTGGGCAAATTCATTTTTTATCTCGAAAACAGGGAAAATAGAAATCCAAGGAGAAGAGAAAAGGGGGAACTCAAGTATAAAATGTTCGATGAAAAAGGTCGTATCACAACCCTCTATAGTAAGGATGCTAAGGACAATGAAATATCTCAGTCTTATTATTATCCCGAAGAAAAGGATAACTTCAACATTGTTTTATTTTCAAGAAAAATGGGGAAATAAAAAGATCGTTCTCTTCGATAAGGATCTCCAAGATTCGTATAGAACGCTTCACTCAGGACAATGGCAACATACTCTCTCATTATTATGACGAGCGTGGTAAGCTCATCGGCTCTCGCCTGACTAAGGATGATGACTCGCCCGCCGAAGGTACTGAAGTAGAATACTATTTCAACCCCGCTCAGGTGAGAATGGTTACTCAGTGGGATAACAAGGGTAATATTACTACCAAAAAGGGAATTCTATCGTTCCGCAAAAGTATTCTCTGAAAGAACAGTCCGCCAAAAAGATACTATCATTACTTTCCTTGACCCTAAACAAAAGAAAATGGGAGAACTTCTTATCAAGAAGGACATCCTTACCAAGGAGTAGCTTATAACTTGGATGAAAGTGGAGTGCTTCAGGGAAAAGAGGATTACAAATTGGGTATTCTAAGTGAAAGTACCTTTTTACAAAAATGGAAATATCAAACAAAAGGTGGACAACGATATCCATGGAAGTATAAAGCAAGATTACATACTTCAATAAGAACAAATCACAAAGAGAAACATCTCCTTCAGAAAGTGAAACGCTTATGAGGGCTACCTCTATGACAATTTGGAGAAAAAAATGAAAAGCTATGTATTCTACAAAGAGGGGGAAATAAATGAAAATAAAACAATTAGATGACACTAACCATCTTCGTTTTTACAAAAAGTACAAGAAAAATGGCTGAGGAAGTAGGTGATATTTATAATAAAAAGGGCGAAAAAGAGTTTCATTATATCATCAAAAAGATAAAAGATAAAGACAGCTATGATATAAAGACTACCATATCATTCAAACAATTCAAAAATGGCAAAGAAATTCATTCAGGAGTCATAAAAGATGGTATTCTTAGTCAAGAAGTATCCGATTGAATAATCGATATTACGAAAATGCTGATTATATCTACAAAATAGTAGATAATAAGATTGTAAAAGATCATTTCTATAAGGATAAGATCTTCAAAACAGAAATTCTTTACTTGGATTACAAAAAGGAAGAAGATAGTGTGTTCCATCCTTACTTAGATGGTTTCGAAATTAGCGAAGAGGATTTTCAACCTTATATGAACAATCCTACTTTCTACCAGCCTATCATGGAATCTTCTAACAGATACTAAAGATAAAAGTGCCTAAGGGTTTATTATATTTCCTTCTGCAAGCCTTTTTATCTCTATGCGTCTTCGACCTGTCTGTCTTGTACGTATAAAACTAATATCCTAATCATTATACGATGATAAAAATTCTCAAAATATTCATCTTTTCCCTCCTTTTGGGAGTGCTCTTGGCTGGAGGCGCTATCTATGTGTACTGCCTCTCCCAATACAGATTTCAAAGGAAAAAGAAGTTCATTCTGTATATCCCTACAGGTAGCTCTTACCAAACGGTCATCGATAGCTTGTATCCCAAGCTCTCTCATGAAAACACTTTCTTCTGGGTGGCTAAGTGCATGGGATATACCGAACACGTTCGCCCTGGGCGCTATGTGGTTCATAAAGGCATGAACAACTTGGCTTTTAGTACGCATGCTCCGAAAATCGTAGTCAGCCTATCAAGGTCTCTTTTAACAATCAGGAGCGCTTACCCCTCTTAGCCGCTCGTATCGCTCAGGAGATTGAAGCTGATAGGTGCATCCCTGATGAAGGCTACCCTCAACCCTTTCTTCCTCTACTGAGCATCAGATGGACTCTCTCAATGTATTGGGACTTTTTATCCCCAATACCTATGAGTTTTATTGGAATACCTCTGCCGAAGAGTTCGTCCATAGAATGGGAAAAGAATACAAGGCTTTCTGGAATGATTCCAGAAGAGAAAAGGCGGATTCTTTGGGACTTTCTCCCAGGCAGGTCTCCATTCTTGCCTCTATCAGTACAGAAGGAATCGTATAGGGTGAGCGAGCGTCCTACCATCGCAGGGGTATATCTCAATAGGGTTTCGCCAGAGAATACCTCTTCAGGCCGACCCTACTGTGATTTACGCTATCAAGGAAACTTCAGGCAATTATGATACGATTATCAAGCGGGTCTATCTTAAAGACTTACAAATAGAGTCTCCTTATAATACCTACCTACATTCTGGTCTTCCTCCTTCACCTATATGTATGCCGGATATATCTTCTATCGATGCCGTACTCCATCCCCAACAACATGATTATATCTTTTTGTCGCCGATACAGCACGATTAGGCTATCATAAGTTTGCCAAAACCCTTCAAGAGCATAACAAAAACCGCGATGCCTACCGAAAATGGCTTGATCGGAAAACAATGAACAGTAAAGTAAATGGTGAGCAGTAAAGAGAGGATCCAGAAAGTCCAAAACATTATTTTTTCAAAGATTTTATTCTATCAAAAATCAGTTGTTTTAGATCCTGCTGTAGGGGTGATTTGCAAATCGCCCTTCATGAATAAGACTTTTCGGACTGCCTCTTGGTTTCTCTTCCCTACCCTTGTGAATATCTTTTTATTTTTGTCTTTATTTTATTACTTTTTGCGAAAATCTTTATCACCAATAACATTTCGATACTTTTTATGCGCAAGATACTACTAAGTATCTTTTCTCTCCATCTGTACATCCCATGCTCAAGAGTTTGATGTAGGGGTCAAGGGAGGAATCAATTATGTTTCTCTCAGAGGAACCACTTCCGAGGTATCTACTTTCAAAAGCAAACTCGGAGTATATGTAGGAGCTTATGGCGAACTCTTCCTCGGGCGTATCTTCTCCCTACAACCCGAAGTGCTCTTCTCCAGAGAGGGTGCTCGTTGGCAGCGTGAAGGGCTTCTGCCTTCTGGAGATACCTATAAGGCTTCTCTCAATATGGATTATGTCAATGTCCCTATCTTGGCCAATGTCAAGCTCCATGAAATTCTCCTACAAGCCGGCCCTCAGTTCAGATTCCTTGTAGTAAAAACCAGAAATAGGATCTGAAGAACCCTATCTTCGGTGGAGAAAAACTACTTGGACAAAGGGATCTATCGTACCTTTGACTTCGCTGTTGTCTTAGGGATTCAAAAATACGCTTTACTGACAATATTGCTGGGGAACTACGCTATACCAACTCCCTGACTAATCTCTTTGATAAAAACACCCCGCACTTGAGGCTGCTAACTTTGGAAATAATAACAACTTCAGACATTCTTATTTCTCCTTCTGGTGTAGAGTATCAGTATCAAACAGCTTACTATTTTCTAAACAACAAAGGGAGCCTTCTTCAGGACTCCCTTTGTTTTTCTTTTCTCTCAAGCTACTTATGCTCCTACTGGAATACGCTCGTCTATCAGGGCGAAGAGCAAACTTGCTTTCTTTCTCATTGACAAAAGTCAAACCAAGAAAGAATATCTCGTACCAAACGCTCTTCTTCCAACTGTTCTTCCACAAACCATTGTAGGAAGTGTTCACTGGCATAGTCTTCCTCTTTTCTAGCCAATTTCACAATCGCATTGATAGAATCGGTAACTGCGATCTCATGATCAAGGTCTTCTCATACACATCTCTCAAAGCCTTTGAACTCTTGGGGATATCCTTCACCTCTGGAGAAAGCTCGTGCTCCATTGTCATTTAAAAAGTGAAATATCTTTAGCATGTGACACGCTCCTCTTCAGCATGTTCTAAGAAAAAAAGGCAGCACTCTTAGAAAGCCATTCGCTTCACACCATGAGGACATTGCCAAATAAAGTAGCACTCGCATGTGCTTCCATTCCTACTTGTTCCTGTAACAACGCTACTACTTTTGCGTTAAGAACAGTCTCTCTTCTTGTTGATTTAGCCATAATTACTATATTGTAAATTCAGGGTGCAAATATATTACTTTTTAGCGAAAAATAAAAAACTTTTTAATTACTCATTAATCATTGATTATTAAGGCGTTATTTTTGTTAAATTATTCATTTTTCTCATTTTTGGAACAATATTAGCTATCTGATGAGAAAATCTATTACCCTTATGAGACATTTCTTGGTATGCCTTTTTGACCTCTCTATTACTGATAAGCTGTCATAAAAAGAAAAAGAACAGTATTTTGCCTGATTCTGTGGGAAGTATCAACTCTCTGACTATCGTTATGGATCCGCAACTCTGGGGTGGAGTCGTAGGGGATAGCCTCAGGGAATATTTTGCCTCTCCAGTCGAGGAGATTGCGGGTGCGCGAGAACCTCTCTTTGACATCCAACAGATTCCCTTGGAGGTATTCGAGTGGTATGACCCGTGCCAGTAGAAATATCTTGATTGTCTCCACCGATACACGCAATGGATTCGATATCCGCGACTCTCTATATGCCAAGCCTCAGAAAGTCGCTTTTTATCATTGGACAAACCACTGACGACCTCATCAGTGAAATACAAAATATGCCCCTAAGATTATCCATACCTTCAAGGAAAATGAAATGCAAGAGGTCAGAAACCGTTTCCAAAAATACGCTAAATAATACCAAGCTAATAGAGAATACTTTAGGAATACAACTCTTTTCCCTTCCCTGTACAATATTGTCAAACAGGAAAATAACTTCTTTTGGTTAGAAAGAAAAGTCAAGAATGGTACTGCTGATATCCTTATTTATGAAGTCCCTAAAGGGAAAAATCTGTACACACAGCAACCTCTGTTCCGAGGATATTATCCAAATGCGTGACTCCATAGGAAAGCGCTATGTGCCAGGCCCTCAGGAAGGTATGTATATGATTACCAGCCCCGCCTTTGCACCTACCTATACCAAAACCCAGCTCAATGGCTATCCTACTATCGTAAGCAAAGGACTCTGGGAAGTAAAAGATTTTTATCTTAGGAGGCCCTTTCTCCAATTATATTATAGAAGACCCTAAGAAAAATCGATGTGTCGTTATCGAAGGCTTTATTGCAGCCCCAGGCACCTCCAAGCGAGACTTACTCTTCGAATTGGAAACAATTATAAAGTCTGTTAGATTTATCTATTGATTACATTGATTAACAAGTTGTTGTAATTTTAACAACACAGCTGAAACATTATCCTTAAAATTAATTTATCTTATGATGGAAATATCTAATCCTTCAAATGATGTTGTAGCATTTATTTGTATATGATGAGAAGAAGTTTCAATCTTTAATGTGACCACATTTCCAGTTTCATCAAATAAATATCTCATATCAATTATTCTTCCATAGTTTTTCTATAGGGAGAATGGGACATTATGCAGAAAAATATCTTCCTCTTCTAAATCAAAAATTACAATTTATCTTTGGTGTCTCTACAAGTTTGATGTTACCATCATTAAGAAGATATTTCTATTATCTTTCCATTATCCAATTTTAAGAAAAACACCACCAAAACATAGGTTTAAATACAGATATTTCTCCCTCTCGTTCTACAAATCCCGATAGAAAAAAATATCTTCAATCAATAGATTATTATATTGTGTCATACATTTACTCTTTATACATAATTCCTAAGTCAAGTCCTTCCCTCTGCTGGCACGTCTCTCGTAGCTTGCACCCTATCAATCAGGCTTTATCTTTTTTTACATTATACTGCTTGGTAGGTTATTGTGATTTAACAACATAGCTGAAATATTACCAATTCTGATAAAACTAAGTATTAACCCGTTGTGCATTTTGATTTAAAAATAAATTGTTTATTTGATTAAAAATCGTATGTTTTGATTGAATTCCAAACAATTAAATATAATGAACAACTTGGAGCAAAGTTACTAAAAATTCTTGAAGTATTATCAAAATTCTCTGGAAAGAAACTATTAAAAAGTAAACGTTATTTAGCTTTAACATCCTTACTGACAATCAACAGGTTAAAAATAGCGCTCTAAAAAAACTTCCTATTGAGAGCTGTTTTGAGATAAATTCCTCAGTTTAAAGACGTTTTTTAAAAAAATTGTTATTTCAAATAAAATGCTTATTTTTGCACACTAATAATTTAAATACAATAGTATATGTATAATTTATTAAAAGGGAAAAAAGGTATCATCTTTGGTGCCTTGGATGAAAAACTCAATAGCTTGGAAAAACAGCCGAACGCGTACATGAGGAGGGAGGACAATTTGTCCTTACCAATGCTCCTGTGGCTATGCGTATGGGAAAAATAAACGATTTAGCAGAAAAAACAGGGAGCTCAAATAATCCCCGCTGATGCCACCAATATGGAAGACCCTACAGAACTTAGTGGTCAAAGCCATGGAAATATTGGGTGGAAAATTGGACTTCGTGCTACACTCTATAGGGATGTCTGTGAATGTTCGTAAGAATATTCCTTACACTGGAGTCCAACTATGAGTATTATGCCAAAGGATGGGATGTATCTGCTCTTTCCTTCCACAAAGTATGTCAGACCCTTCACAAGAATGACGCTATGAATCAGTGGGGTAGTATTGTCGCTCTTACTTATATTGCAGCTCAGCGTACTTTCCCTGACTACAATGACATGGCCGACAACAAGGCTTACTTGGAGTCCATAGCTCGTAGCTTTGGATATTTCTACGGAAAGGATAAAAAGGTACGTATCAATACTATCTCTCAATCTCCTACCGCCACTACTGCTGGTCAAGGGGTGAAAGGTTTTGATGGTTTCATCACCTATGCCAATCTGATGTCTCCTCTGGGCAATGCCACTGCCGAGGATTGTGCTAACTATACAGTAAGTCTCTTCAGCGACCTTACCCGCATGGTCACTATGCAGAACCTATACCACGACGGAGGTTTCTCCAATGTAGGAGTAACTCCAGAGGTTATCGCTTCTATGAACAAATAATCCCTAAAGGATATACTACTAAAAAAACTATCATTACGAACAATGATAGTTTTTAGTTTTTAGTCGTTAGTACCCTGACAACTAAAAATTAAAAACTAAAAACTACCATGGAGCCTTTCAGCAAAGAAGTTTTTGATCTATTCCAACAAAAAGTTAAAGGTAGGCAACCGGCGTGGTGTCCACCCTCAATGCCATTGCCAATAACTCCCGCTATAAGTTCGACCTATCGCGACTTTCGGCTATTTTCAAGAGCCTTCCTGAGCGCTTTGTCTTGGATCTGCTCACCCTGAGAAATCTCAAGTTTTCTTTCTCCCTCTATGATACTCCTTCCACCGATATAGATCATCGTTCCTATAATACTGAATCTCACGGGAAAAACTCTTAGAGAGAGGACGACAAGGAGCAAAAAGGCAGTCCCAATGAAGGGAAAGATAGAGAAAGTCTCTTTAGAAAAAGCTCTCTACAAGTATGGACAACCTTATTTTTCAGAGTGAGGCTATTTTACAGGAGAGAGGGATCAATGCCTTGGGATTTGGTTTTCCTATCTTGGTCAGAAGAGACCTCACCGATGGTCAGATCACCGTGGCACCTGTTCTTATCTGGTCGGTCAGAATACGTCCCTCTTCTCAGATGAGTACTTGGGAGATCAGCCGAACTGAAGAGGATCCTATCTATATCAATGAGGTTCTAATCAATCACCTACAGAATGACTCCCTATATCACCATCCCTCCTATCCCTGAGGAGATGCTCGAAGATGGCAAAATTGATAAAAACGAACTTCACAAACTCTTAACCGAGCTCTTAGCACAGCTCAAAGTCAATCAAAATCTTGATTTCTTGGAGAATAACTATGCCGAAATCTCTCCTATCCGTTCCAAAGCTTATTACGAAGACCTACTCCCTGAAAGAGGACAAGCCCTTATAGAAAAAGCTGGACTATTCTCTTTTTTGAAGTACAAAAACAAAAATATTATCAATGATTACCAGACCCTGAAGGAGAGTTTTGAACCCTAAGGAAATAACCCTAAAGGAAGATTTCCAATCTTTTCTCTGTAGCTACAGACCCCTCTCAACAGGAAATTTTTAGAAGGACTCCGTACTCAATCGCGTATCCTTATACAAGGGCCTCCTGGAACTGGAAAAAGTCAAACCCTCACGGCGCTGCTGGTTAATGCTCTGGAAAACCAACAAAAAACACTGGTCGTTTGTGAGAAACAAACTGCCTTGGAGGTACTCTATAATGCCCTAAAAGAAAAAGGATTAGAAAAAAATATACTATCCTGATCAAAGACAGCATCACCGACCGAAAAATTGGTGGTAGATGCTCTGAGAAACACCTTGGATAGCAATACCTTCAAGAATCCTATAGAACCTTATCCGCTGTCTCTTCAAAAAGGAACAAGTGGCAGAAATAAGCGCCCTGAAGAATCAGATCAACCTACACCATTCCTTACTCTTCACCCCTATCCTTTCCCAAGAGAATTGGACAGACCTCGCTGGAAAAATCCTTGAGTATGAAGGAATAAAAACCTCTATAGACCTCACTTCTCTTCCACTAACCTATCAGGGAGAAGAATATGAGGGTATAAAAAAGATGCTTGAAAAAGCTCAAGAACGCTATACGCCCTTTGCACCTTATAAGGAAAGCTATCTGTATAATGCCAAGACGCTCATTGAGAAATCTATTTCCCAAAGCCAACACTATATAGAAGAAGCCTTTTGCCTCCTATAGCAGCCAATGGGAGCAGATTCTCTCATATATCAGGACTATGAAAAAGAATATAAGAGATTGCGCCAAGAAGAGTTCTCTGATCAGATAGAAACGCTAAATGAATATATCAATGAGATAGAGACTCTTACTGCCATGCTCTCCCCGATGCTGATCAGTACCATAGAGAAAGAACCAATAGCTTCTTCTACAGAATAGGTGCTTTATTTTCTTCCTCAAAAAAACAAGTCCTTAAGGAGCAGAAAAGGCTTTTATGGCTCTTTCAGGAAATCAAGAAAATAAGTGTCCACCCTAACTTTTCTTTTCTTTTCCTCTCTGATAATTTGTATTCGAACAAAGAAAATATACTTTCCTACCGAGGAGAAATAGAAAAAAAGTAAAGCAAAAACTTCGAAGCAAATGTCTCCCAAGCTTTTCGGAGCATTGGATGTATTGAACTTTTTGAAAAATACACCAACCCCTACCTTTGAAAAGGCTTCTTAGTGCGATTCACACACTAAAAAGAACAGATAAAAAGAGAGCATTATACCTCCTTTACCGATGTAGGAACGACCTTTTTCGAATTTCGAGATAGGATCATAGCGCTCCTTACCCAGCATGCTCAGTACCAAGAAGACAAGAACAATCCTTTTCATGATAGGTTATGAGTGGTTTTCTTTCTATGAGCCTCTAAGTGACTTGCACAAAAATGTATAGGGCTGCTTGAGAGTGCCAAGGCCAACCATTGGGAGGCTTCTTTCCTATATGCTTACTACAAGGCTTTTTACTCAAGAAATCAGGAGAAAACCCCGTTTTCACCCAAGCACTTACGACGAATTAAGGAAGAAATTGAGAGGTTTCGCGCTTTCCCAGACGGAGATAATCAAAAGATATTGGGACAGTGCCCAGCGGCTTGCGGTCAAGAATTTTTGAGACCTTGCACAAAAGATCTCAGCGTAGCCAATCTATACAACAAGCGCAAGAGTGAAAAGCACAACCGGCTTCCTCTTAGGCAAATAGCACAAAAAGATATAGACCTACTCACCTGTTTTTCCCTATTATCCTCACCACTCCCGATACCTGTTGCAACCTTTTTCCAAGGAACCTATTTTTACTTTGATTATGTTGTCTTTGATGAGGCCAGTCAGCTAAAATTGGAGGACAACCTACCAGCTATCCTCAAGGGAAAGACTGTAATCATAGCAGGCGATGAACATCAGATGCCTCCAAGCAATTATTTTAGTAAAAATCTTCGAGGGGCAACTACGAAGATGAGGACGATATGGAGGACGAAGATGACCTCTTGGTCAAGAACTCCCTTCTCTCGGTGGAGTCTTTTGCTCGATTTTTGCTCAAGAATACAAGTATGATAAGCATTATCTAAACTTTCACTATCGTTCCCGACACCCTTCCTCATTGATTTCTCCAATGTAGCTTTCTACAGAGGAAAAATTGCGCCCCATGCCCTCCTTAGCCCAATACACTCCTATTGAGTTCTACCAAGTAGGCGGTACTTTTCCACGAACATATCAATGAGCAGGAAGCCGAAAAATCATTGATATTCTGAGAAATATCCCTGAAAAACCTCGATGGTACCTATCCTTCTGTAGGAGTTGCCACCTTCAATATCACCCAGCGCAACTTTATCCGAAAAGCGACTCCTTTCCTTGCGCAATGACCCTCGCGAAGAAGCCTTTGCTCAAAAGTTAAGCCTCTTAGAAGAAGCTGGACTCTTTATCAAAAACTTAGAGAATATACAGGGGATGAGCGTGATATTATCCTTCCTCGGTAACCTATGGCAAGAAGAAAGATGGCAAGTTCATACAGAGTTTCGGCCCTCTGAACCATCAAAAAGGGTACAAACTCCTCAACGTAATCATCACACGAGCTAAGGAGAAAATATATGTGTGCAACTCCATTTCCCTCAAGAGTTTTTCATGAACTATGCCGAAGCCTTTAGCCCAAGAACAGTCCAATAACCGCCGTGCTGTCCTATATGCTTACTTGGCGTACTGCAAAAGCCGTTAGTGAGAACAATGAGTCCGAGCGACAGAAAATATTATACTCCCCTATCCCTATATGGAATATAGAAAAGAGAAGACCTCCTTGGGGCAACTCCTATTCAAAGAAGAAGTATTCTTGTATTTACAAGAAAAAAATTCCCTTCCTCTCCCTAAGCAAGGACAAACCTTTTGGAGGATATACCATAGACATCTTTATAGAAAGAGACAAGGGCAACCCATTGCTATAGAGTGTCTTAGCAAGGAAATCTATCAGAACGAAATGGGATACTTGGAGGATATACACAAGGAGCAGATCCTCAGCAAGGTAGGTGTCCTCTATATGCGTATCCATGCCAATATGCCTATAAAAAATTACCTAACAGCCCTTGAAAAAACTCTTAGCAAACTCATGAACCGAAAAAGTCATACTCACCCAAGATGGTTCCTCTACCTTGGAGATAGAAGGATGGGACGAACACTATCATTCCCACTCATGGCGCCATTACTGAAGCCTATCATGTATTCATCCACAATGGCTTAGCTCTATTTGAGGGAAAGGAAATACACCTTTTAGAAATAGGATTAGGAACTGGCCTGAATGCTTTTATCACTTTCTTAGAGCATGAGCGCTTAGGACAAACCCTCTGTTTTATGAAGGAGTCGAGGCCTACCTCTCTCAGAGGAAGAGGTACAAAAACTCAACTATGTAGAGAGGCTACAAGTACCCTGACAAAATGGATATTTTTATAAGATACACCAATCTCCTTGGGGAACATTCCAAAAAGCTCAGTGATTCCTTTTTCTCTGAAGAAACGACAACAATTCTTTTCAGGACATCGACGACAAGGAGCAGTTTGACCTTATTTATTTCGATGCTTTTTGGAGCTCGTGTACAGCCCGAACTATGGACAATGCCTCTCTTTGAGAAAATGTATCAAGCTCTCAGAGAAGGGGAATCTTGGTCACCTATGCCTCCAAGGGAAGTGCACGAAGAGCTATGCAAGAAGTGGGATTCCAAGTAGAAAAACTCCCTGGTGCCATGGGAAAAAGAGAGATGGTCAGGGCTTACAAAAATAAAAAAATTCTAACATAAAAAATTTTTTCTAAGAATTATTTGTTTTTAATAAATAGTTGTACATTTGCACACGGAATTGGTAATTAAAGAGGTAGAGGGCAGTTAAGTCCTCTTTATAATAATATGAACTTAAAAAGAAAAAAAGTAAAAAGAGCTGATTAGTAAGCACTTAGAAGAAAAATCCTTCCTTATTTCTTATCGAATATAGCATTGGAAAAGACAACCTTATTAAAAGTGATTGTGGATGGAGATCATGGGGTAAATATTGACGATTGTGTCGCTCTAAGTCGCGCTATTGAGCATAATTTAGACCGAGAAGAGGAGGATTTTTCCCTTGAAGTAAGTTCCTGTGGCATATCTCGCTCCACTGACCCAAGAGAGACAATATACCAAAAAATATAGGTCAGGAAGTAGAGGTAAAACAGCTACAGCTACCCATATAGGTGTGATCCAAGAGGTAAGCGATGGAAAGGTCACCCTACAGGTCACCTCCTCGCCAACCCAAACCTCAAGGAAAAAGGAAAAAAATAACTGTAACCGAAACAATTTTCTCTCCCTATAGAAGAGATAAAAGAAGCAACATTAAAAATAAAATTTTAGATACTCTATGGAAAATAATCTTGACTTGATTGAATCCTTTTCAGAATTTAGAGACGATAAGCCTCATAGACTCATGAAGCTCTTATGTCTATTTTGGACGAGGTGTTCAAAACAGCCTTAAAGAAAAATATGGTTCTGATGAGAATTTTGATATCATCATCAACCCTGACAAGGAGATATAGAAATATGGCGCAACCGTATCATCGTGGACGATGGAATGGTAGAGAACCCCAATGCTGAAATCCCCCTAAGTGAAGCCCTCAAGATAGAATCCGATTTCGAGGTTGGAGAAGAAGTCTCTGAAGAAGTAAAGATAAGTCAGCTCGGCCGCCGTGCTATATTAGCCCTGCGCCAAAACCTTATTTCCAAAGTACATGAGTATGACAACAATACTGTTTTACAAGAAGTTCAAAGAACTTATAGGAACTATATACACCGCTGAGATACACCATATCAAAGGAAAAACTGTAATTCTTTTGGACGACGAAGGCAATGAGATTCTCCTTCCCAGAGACAAACAGATCCCTTCTGACTTTTTCAAAAAAGGAGAAACAACCAAAGGTATCATAGAATCGGTTGATTTCAAAGGAAATAAACCCTCTATCATTCTCTCAAGAACCTCTCCTGTATTCTTGGAACGCCTTTTCGAACAAGAGATACCCGAGATTGCTGATGGACTTATCACCATCCAGAAAGTGGCTCGTATCCCTGGAGAAAAAGCTAAAATAGCTGTAGATACTTATGATGACCGTATAGACCCTGTAGGGGCTTGCGTGGAGTCAATGGAGCGCGTATCCGAAGCATCGTTCGCGAATTGGGGCAATGAAAAATATCGATGTTATCAGCTATTCTAACAATACTAACCTCTTTATCAGCAAAGCTCTTGCCTCGCCAAAAATTACCTCTATCACTGTCAATGAGGAAACCAAGCGTGCTGAGGTATTATTAGCTTCTGAAGAGGTTTCCAAAGCTATTGGTAGGGCGGAAGCAATATACGCTTAGCTAGCCTCCTTACTGGTTATGAGATAGATGTATTCAGGAAGGGCTGAAGAGGATGTAGAACTCTCCGAATTCGAGGACGATATAGAACCTTGGGTTATCGAAGAATTCCGCCGTATAGGGCTTGATACTGCCAAGAGTGTTTTAGAATACAGTGCTGAAGAACTCGAAAAAGCGTGTAGACTTAGAGCGAGAAACTATCGAAGAAGTATTGCGTGTTCTTAGAGAAGAATTCGAAAAACTAATATATTTACTATAGAACAATATATACAAATATACACAAACCAACACACATTTTAAAAAAACAAAAACGAGCTTAGAAAAACTTATGGCCGAGGATAAAAGATTAAATAAAGCAGCAAAAGAATACAACATCTCTACCGACAGAGTGGGTTGAATTTCTCAAATCGAAAGGACACACTATAGAAGATGTCAATCCAAATACAAAAATCCCTAGCAGACCTGATTGTTCTGTTGGACAAAAGAATTTGGCTCTGACAAGAAAAGTCGAGAAACGTCCAAAGAGATTACTGAGGAACAACGCAAAGAAAAAGAAGCTATCAAACAAGAACTCTTAGAAAAAGAACGCAAGGAAAAAAGAAAGACTTCAGAAGGAACAAGAGATTATTCGTGCAAAAGCAAGTGTACCAGGAGCTAAAATCGTAGGTAAGATCGACTTAGACCAACCTAAGAAAAGAAGCCCCTGAGGAAACTCTTTGCCCCATCTACAGAGGAACCAGCTCCTATAGCCTCTATAGAGAAAAAAACTCCCAGGTGAAGGTAGAGCAATCTGCACATGAGGAACATCCTGACAAGCACGAAAAACAAAGACAAACACAACCATAAGGATAAGAAGGACTCTAAAGAACCTATCTCAAAACAAGAAAAAGGATTTCAAGAAAAAGTCAAGAACTCCTCTCTGGTAAGCCTATCCCTCTTCCAAAGATGCTGCTAAAAAGAAGAGAAAAGCTCCCAGACTGAGCCTGAACCAGGTGTTATAGAAACTAAGTACACCAAGCTGACAGGCCCTAAGCTCGTAGGTGATAGACTTGTCTCAGTTCGAACGACCTAAAAAGAAAAAAGAACGGCAAGGATAAAAACAAAGACGGTGCCGCCTTGGACAAACAAGCTAAACGCAAGCGCAAACGTATTTCTTCTGAAAAAAAGAAAATCCGGCCAATCCTAATACTCAAAAGAATGGCAATAACAACGCCAACAATAATAAGGATAAAAACAAAAAAAGAAAAAGAAAAGTAAGATTTTCGTAAAAGCTGAACCTACTGAGGAAGAAGTACAAAAAACAAGTACGTGAAACCTTAGAAAAGCTACAAGGAAAAATCTATCAAATCCAAAGGGGCTAAGTATCGTAAGGAAAAACGCGATAGCCACCGCCATAAGACTGAGGAGGAACAAGCACTACAAGAGAAAGAAAGCACTATCCTAAGAGTAACTGAATTTGTTACGGTAAATGAGCTTTTCTACAATGATGGATGTCCCTGTGAACAAAAGTCATCGGAGCTTGTATGTCCTTGGGTATCTTTGTAACCATGAACCAACGCTTGGATGCAGAGACGCTTTCCATCGTAGCCGATGAGTTCGGCTATCAAATAGAGTTCTCCACTGCCGATATAGATGAGGCTATTCCTGTAGAGGAAGATCGCCCTGAGGACTTGGTACCACGTGCTCCCTATTGTAACTGTAATGGGTCACGTAGACCATGGTAAGACCTCTCTACTTGACCATATCCGCAATGAGAATGTGATTGCCGGAGAGAGTGGGGGAATCACCCAGCACATAGGTGCCTACTCTGTAACTCTTAAGCGAAGTAAACAGCGTATTACCTTCCTGGACACCCCTGGACACGAAGCCTTTACCGCGATGCGTGCCCGTGGAGCTCAGGTTACCGATATTGCTATTATCGTAATCGCTGCCGATGACGATATCATGCCTCAAAACCAAGGAAGCCATTAGCCATGCTCAGGCAGCTAATGTACCTATCATATTTGCTATCAATAAGATAGACAAAACCTACCGCTAACCCTGAAAAAAATAAAAAGAACACCCTAGCCAATATGAACCTTTTGGTAGAAGATTGGGGAGGTAAGATCCAGTCTCAAGACATTTCTGCCAAACAAGGGATAGGAGTCAGCGATCTATTGGACAAAAGTACTTTTTGGAGGCTGAAATTCTGGAACTAAAAGCCAATCCTAAAAAACATGCCTTTGGGTACCGTCGTGGAAGCTGCGCTGGACAAAGGACGCGGATATGTCTCCACTGTACTGGTACAAGAGGGAACACTTCGTGTAGGTGATTACCTGCTGGCTGGTACTCATTCTGGTAAGATTCGTGCTATGCATGACGAACGTGGAAAGAGTGTCAAAGAAGCCATTCCTTCGACCCCTGTAACCATCTTAGGACTGGATGGAGCACCACAGGCAGGAGATAAGTTCTATGTATTCGAGGACGAAAAAGAAGCCAAACAAATTGCTGCCAAGCGTACCCAACTCCTCAGAGAGCAGTCCGTACGTACTCAGCGACATATCACTTTGGACGAAATTGGTCGCCGTATAGCCCTTTGGAGACTTCAAGGAACTCAATATTATCCTCAAAGGGGATGTAGATGGATCCGTAGAAGCCCTTACCGATTCCTTCCAAAAAAACTCTCCACTGAAGAGATCCAAGTATCTATTATTCACAAGGGAGTGGGTGCCATCACCGAGTCCGATGTACTCTTGGCTTCAGCGTCCAATGCAATCATCGTTGGGTTCAATGTACGACCTATGTCCAATGCTCGTGCCTTGGCTGAGAAGGAGGAAAATCGATATCCGTACCTACTGATCATCTATGATGCTATCAATGACCTAAAAATCTGCTATGGAGGGTATGCTTTCTCCTGAAATGAGAGAAGAAGTTACCGGGTACAGTAGAGATTCGTGAACTTTTTCAAGATTTCTAAGGTAGGTACTATCGCCGGTTGTATGGTTACCGATGGAAAAATATACCGTAACTCCAAGATACGCCTCTTGCGTGAGAATGTAGTAATCTACACTGGAGAACTCTCCTCTCAAAGAGATTCAAAGATGATGTAAAAGAGGTCAGCAAAGGGTATGATTGTGGTCTCCAGATCAAGAACTATAACGATATCAAGGAAGGCGATGTCTTAGAAGCCTTCCAAGAGGTAGCTGTCAAGAAAAATTATAATTGTTATGAAAAATATCCGCTACTATAGCCAAGGATATAGCAGGAACACTGCTTGATATTCATGCCATTAAGCTCAGCCCTAAGGCTCCCTTTTACGTGGGCTTCAGGGTGGAAGTCTCCCATCTATTGTGACAATCGCATGCTCCTTTCCTATCCTGAGGCTCGAAACAAAGTAGCTCTTGCTATGAGCAAATTTATCCAGGAGAAATACCCTCAGGTACAGCTCATTGCCGGAGTAGCCACAGGAGCTATAGGTATAGGGAATGCTCGTAGCCGATAGGCTTGGATTGCCCTTTGTATATGTACGCCCTGAACCTAAAAAGCATGGGCGCGGCAACCAAATAGAAGGTAGCTTCAACCCTGAGGATAAAGTAGTAGTCATAGAAGATCTCATCAGTACTGGCATGAGTAGTATAGGAGCAGTAAGAGCTCTAAAAGCTCACCAAGTGGAAGTATTGGGGATGGTAGCTATTTTCTCCTACCTATTCGATATCGCTCAAGAGAATTTCTCCCAAGAAAAATATAACCTTAGATACCCTCAGCCAATACGATGCCCTCTTGGAAGAGGCCAAAGACAGAGATTATATATCCCAACAAGAGATAGAAACCCTGGCTAAGTGGCGCTTAGCCCCTGATAAATGGAATTAGTATGAAAAATCACTTCCCCTGCTGTATCGGTAGCCCTTCCTATAGCGGCTGTCTATGAGAAATTAGAGAATGTATCCCTCTTCCAGAGACTCATGCCTGAGAACTTGGCTCAATTCTCGTCCTCCGAGGACAACAACTCTTTTTCCTTTACCCTGAAGGGGATGCCCGAGATTTTCTTGGAGAAAAAGAAACTTACTCCTACCTCTGAACTCGTATATGGAGCACCTGAGGGAAAGCTCCCCTTTACTCTTAGTATAGCCCTAACTTCTACTTCTGCACAACACTCTGAAGTAGTCTATACCTTCGAAGGTGAGTTCAATCCTATGCTGGCTTTTGGTGGTAAAAAGCCCCTATCACCAAGCTGCTACAAACCATGGCCGAGAAAACAAAAACACTATGAAGAAACACCGAAACCTCATGCTCAAGTATGGAAGTATGATGGGTGGTGTATCCATAGCCCTCACCCTACTTCAGCATCAACTACAAGCCTACAATGGAGCGCCCTTGACTATATTTGCTTTTCGGCATTTTACCTATTTTATTCCTTACCTTTTTATAGGTATTTACCTAAGCAAAGAACGTAGTTTCCGCCAAATGATAAAAAAATAGGACTGGGTATCTCTATTCTTTTTGCCGTTATTGCTGGAGTATTTTTGGGTTATTTTTATCCAATACATAGACCCTAACCACTTGGATATGGTCAATCACTTACAATTGGAAGCCTACCAAAAAACAATTCCCCTCAGCCGACCCTCAGTCTATAGCTCAGATGGAACAAGATATGGAGCGAAACAAATTACCTTGGATACAATTCAACCCTATCGGTAGTCTCCAATATGTTTTTGGCTTAGTTATTTCCCTATTGGGAAGTTCATTTTTCAAAATTTTCAATAGAACTTAAAAACAAATCCATGCAGATATCGGTTGTCATTCCGCTATTCAACGAAGAAGAATCCTTACCCGAGCTACACCAGTGGATACAGATGGTGATGGCCAAGGAGCAATTCTCCTATGAAATCATTTTTGTAGATGATGGCTCTACCGATCATTCATGGGAAGTGATCCAGAATATATGTGCTTCTGATAGGCATGTGAAAGCTCCTACGCTTTTTAAGGAACTATGGAAAGTCCCAAGCTCTCAATGCGGGTTTTGCAAGAGCCGAAGGACAGGTGGTCATCACCATGGATGCCGACCTGCAGGATAGCCCCGATGAGATACCCGCCCTCTATCAGATGATTGAAAAAGGAACACTATGACCTGGTCTCTGGCTGGAAAAAGAAACGCTATGACCACAAGCTCACCAAGAATCTCCCGTCCAAGCTCTTTAATTGGGCTGCTCGCAAGGTCTCTGGCCTTACCCTACACGACTTCAACTGTGGGCTGAAAGCCTACCGCAAGGAGGTCGTTAAGACAGTCGATGTCCGTGGGAGATGCACTCGATACATCCCTGTACTGGCCAAATCAGCAGGATTCGATCGCATTACCGAAAAAAGTAGTTCAGCACCAAGCTCGCAAAATATGGTAGTACCAAATTCGGAATAGAACGGTTTATCAACGGCTTTTTAGACCTATTGACTATCGGGTTCCTTTCTAAGTTTGGCAAGCGACCTATGCACCTCTTTGGTGCCTTAGGGGTACTGATGTTCTTCATTGGTTTTTGCTTGGCCTTTTACTTGGGGATTGACAAACTTTTTATAGACCCTACAGGGAGGCTCATCACTAACAGGCCTCAATTTTTTTCCTTTCTCTTACAGCCATGATTATAGGGACTCAGTTCTTTTTAGCTGGCTTCTTAGCCGAATTGGTGCTAAGAAGTAGAGAGAGCGAACCAAGATATCATATCAAAGAAACTATTAACTAAAAAACAATCACTTTATGTACAGAATTTGTATTCTTTCCCTGCTATTGTTCGCCTGCAAGGGCAATAATACCTCAGAGAACACTCCTACAGAAGAACCAGTTACAGAACAGAGAGAACAAACCGCACAAGCTCCAAAGGAGCAAGACAGCCGCCAAGGTATCCTATACAATGGCATTCTCCCCACCCCCGATGGAAAAATGTAGATACCACAGTTATCTTGGGGAAAATAATACCTATACCAAGACCGAACGTTATATAGAAGATGGGCATAGCCAAAGTGAGAAAAGGACGTTTTCAATGGAATGGAGAAGACAAAACCATTGTCCTTATAGGTGAGAATGGTTCTAAAGCTACCTACAGAGTAGATGCTCAGTGCTCATCCTTCTTCCTGACCCCAACAAAAATGAGCCCAGCGGAAGAAGAGCGCTACACCCTACACCAAAAATAAGAAAAATGGCTATCCCTGTCTATTGTATGCCTGGTATGGCCGCCAGTTCGCGTATTTTCGAACACCTTGAGTGGCCTGAAGGGTATCAAGTACATTTGTTGGAATGGGACGAACCCCGTCCTAAGGAAGGTCTCTTGGACTATGCAGTCCGTATAGCCCAACAAATCACTGCTCATAACCCTATCCTTATAGGAGTATCCTTAGGTGGGGTACTGATGCAAGAAGTCGCCAGACTACTGCCAAGCTATCGGTGTGTCGTTTTAATCTCCTCTGTCGCCTCCCCCGAGGAACTCCCCTCGTGGATGCGCCGTTGTAAAAAAACTAAGACTACACCATATTCTCCCCTTAGCCCGAATGATACGTTTTGACTTTTGGAAACACACCAAGCGCTACAAAAAAACTATATATTCACTATATAGGCCTCCTCAAGTCCTACCTACTTGGCATGGTGCGCGCGTGAGTTGCTCGATTGGGAAGGAAAAACCCTTGATAAGGATAAAATCATTCATATACATGGCGATAAGGATTTGGTATTCCCTATCCGATACATCGGCGATTGTATCCGAGTGAAGGGAGGTACTCATATCATGATCGTCAATCGTTTTCGTTGGTTTAGAGAACATTTTCTTCCAATAATTAATTCAAAAATCTCCCCTACAGAAGAGCCCACCCATACTCCCATGTAGAGGGTGTCAAAGCACAATACTATCATAAAAACAACATAAGAGAAAACCCTCTGAGAAATCAAAAAGAAAGTTATTGCCAAAACGTGAAAAAGTAAAATATATTTTTGTGATCTAACAAAAAAACTTATTTTTTGCACCAAATTTTATATATAAAATGAGTGTTATCTACATGCTCATATCCATTAGTACTATAGTAGTCGGTCTATTCTTATTCTTATACCTTCGTGCCATCCATAAGGGGCAGTATGATGATGTAGAGAGTCCTGCTATACGTATGCTCTTTGAAGATGAATTAGTAGAGTCCTCACTCTAAAGAAAAACACTTTAGAAAGAACACATACCTCTTACCACAAGAAAGATACAGAAAAGCAAACAACAACTTAAAATTTGCTAAATCATTTTTATGGAAATGGAACAATTTTATTACGACAACAAAATTGTTAAGAACTTCCTTTATGCAACCCTCTTTGGGGTGTTATAGGAATGAGTGTGGGGCTACTATTGGCTACTATTTTTCTATTTCCTACACTTACCGAAGGAATCTCTTGGCTAAGTTTTTGGTCGATTGCGACCACTACACACCAATGCAGTGATCTTTGCTTTTGTAGGAAATGCTATTTTTGCGGGGAGCTACTACTCCATGCAGCGCCTACTGAAGGCTCGTATGTATAGTGACTTCCTAAGCAAGCTCAACTTCTGGGGATGGCAGTTGATCATCTTGGGAGCAGCTATTACTTTCCCTATGGGGATAAGCACCCCAAGGAGTATGCTGAGCTTGAATGGCCTTTTGATATTGCCATAGCTATTGTATGGGTGGCTTGGGGGGCCAATATGATTGGAACCCTTATCAAGAGAAGACAGCGCCACATCTATGTAGCGATTTGGTTCTATTTGGCTACCTTTTGTAGCTGTAGCTTTGCTACACATTTTTAACAACTTAGAGTTCCCTATTGCCCTTACCTCTATGAAGAGCTACTCTGTATATGCTGGAGTACAAGATGCTTTGGTACAATGGTGGTATGGACACAATGCGGTAGCCTTCTTCCTGACTACTCCTTTCTTAGGACTTATGTACTACTTTGTTCCTAAAGCGGCTAACAGACCGGTATATTCCTACCGCCTTTCTATTATCCACTTCTGGAGCTTGATATTCATCTATATGTGGGCTGGGCCTCACCACTTGCTCTACACCGCTCTTCCTGAATGGGCTCAGAACCTTGGGGTAGTATTCTCTGTAATGCTCATAGCTCCTTCTTGGGGTGGTATGATCAATGGGCTACTTACCCTACGTGGCGCTTGGGATAAGGTGCGTACCGAGCCTGTACTTAAGTTCTTGGTTGTAGCCATTACCGGATATGGGATGGCAACCTTTGAGGGGCCTACCTTGGCGCTAAAGAATGTAAATGCCATAGCACACTTTTACCGACTGGATTATTGCTCACGTACACGTAGGTGCCTTTGGCTTGAACGGGTTCCTTACCTTTGGTATGATCTACTATCTTGTTCCTAAGATGTGGAAAACCAACCTATACTCTATCCGCCTTGCCAATGTGCACTTCTGGATAGGTACCTTAGGAATTGTATTCTATACCATTCCTCTCTATATAGCAGGATTTACACAAGCCTCCATGTGGAAACAGTTCTACCCAGATGGAAACTTGGTATATGGTAACTTCCCTTGATACTGTCAATGCCATTATGCCTATGTATGCTATGCGTGCCATTGAGGAACGCTTTATATCACTGGGGCTATCATGGCTATTATCAACGTGATTCAGACCATCCGCCAAGGACAGAAAGTAACGGATGAACTTGCCGAAGCTCCCTGCCTTAGCTCCTATTAGTAAAAACGTGTGGCTGGTGAAACCCTTCACCACTGGCTCGAAAGAAAACCTGTACAAATGACCATCTGGGCTACTATTGCTGTAGCTATAGGAGGGGCTGTACAGATCATCCCTACCTCTTAGTAAAAAGAAAAATATTCCTACCATAGCTGAAGTAAAACCTTATACGCCTCTCGAATTGAAGGCCGTGACCTCTATATCCGTGAAGGTTGTGTGGGTTGCCATACTCAAATGGTTCGTCCTTTCCGTAGTGAGGTAGAGCGTTATGGGGAATACCCAAGGCTGGAGAATTTGTATACGATCGTCCATTCTTATGGGGAAGTAAGCGTACAGGCCCTGATTTGCATCGCTTAGGGGGCAAATACAACAACAACTGGCACTTCAACCATATGTTAGACCCAAGAGAAACCTCCCTGGTAGTATCATGCCTTCTTATCCATGGCTTATCAAAAAAATGAATTGAATACCGATAGGCTCTTACAGAAGATGCGTACCTTATCTAAATTGGGGGTTCCTTACAACGAAGATGATTTCAAGTTTGCCCAAGAAAACTTAGCTGTACAAGCCAGAGCTATTGCCAATAGCCTACTGAACGACCCTAATTTCGTGGCCAATTATGAAGCCTCTAAGAAAAACGCCGAAGTTCGTGGGGAGAAATTTATCCCTATCGAAAAAACGTGAAATCGTGGCTATGATAGCCTATTTACAACGATTGGGGGTAGATATCAAAGCAAAGAAAAGAAAACGCTGAAAAAAATAATTCGTTATGATGAAGTTTATCAAACACCACATGGCTTCCATCGAAGGTGTTTTTCACTTTTACCCGATTATTTCTTTTAATTATTTGCTTTTACTTTTTTTCATCATCCTATTCTGGTGGGTACTCTCCTACAAGAAAAAAAGGATCTGAATGAGATTAGTAACCTCCCTTTTAACGACGACGATCAAAAACAACAACATTTTATGAGAAATTTATTAGCATTAATACGTATTCTTATCATTGTAGGTTTTGCTGCCTTATTGTTAGAATATATATATGGAACAGAAGAAGCTTCTGCTATTGTTTCTATGGTTCCTATCCAAGCATTTTTAGGGTTCCTTACCTTGATACTCATTGCTATTGAGATGATCCGCTACCGCTCTGAGGATATTCTTGACCGCCTGCTCACCGACTCTCAAAAACAACAAAGAGAGCTTGCGGAGCAAAACAGCTGGTGGGGGCGCTTTGTAGCCAAGATGCTTGACCAAAAACCTTTAGAAAAAGAATCTGAAATTATCCTCGATCATAACTATGACGGGATCCAAGAGCTGGATAACAACCTCCTCCTTGGTGGACATATCTTTTCTATGCTTGTATCATCTTTGCTGTAGTATACCTATTCAAGTATGAAGTATTTGGAGGGCTTAGTCAGAAAGCTGAATATGAGCAAGAGATTACCGATGCCCAACATGCGATTGAGGCTTTCAAAAAGGCCAACCCTGGTATGATTGATGCCGATAGCGTTACGGAACTTACCGATGCAGCCAGCCTACAGGAAGGAAAAAGTATCTTCCAAGCCAACTGTATCATGTGCCACGCTCCTGACGGTGGGGGTATAGGTCCCTAACCTTACCGATGATCACTGGATCCTTGGGGAGATATCAAGAATGTATTCCACACCATCTCCGAAGGAGGACGTGAAGGTAAAGGTATGGTTGCCTGGAAGGCTACCCTTACTGCCAAACAACGCCAACAGGTAGCCAGCTATGTACTCTCCCTACAGGGAAGTAGCCCTGCCAGCCCCTAAGGCTCCTGAAGGAGACATTATTTGGAAAAATAACAATCTGTAATTTTATAGAAAAGTGCTTGTAGTTCTAAGGTTCTACAAGCACTTTTTGTAACATATTCAGTCTCTATTGTATAAGCTGCGACAAAGCAAACAACGGACATACTCTTACCACTATCTATTTGCCTACTTGCGTTGCACCTCTTAACAACAAAGGTTTTCGAGCAGGGCACTCAGCCCATTCTTTTTAGATAGCTGTCTATTAATCTTGGGTAATACATCTTATAAATTATAAAGAGTTATATATCAGGGCGAAAAAAGGGACGAAATTAAAATTATCCAAAGGAATAAATTGCTTTTTTGTGTAAAATCCAAAAGAAATAATGATTTTTACAAGTTATTTTTACTCAACACGGGGAGGTCTTCAAATATTCATATTCTTGTTCCTCTTCCTATTTCCAATAACCTTTCAAGAGTAGTTTGTAGTACCTTATTTAGTTTCAGCTGCCATTGATATTGATAATCTTACAACAGGGTCATTCTCATCTTTCAAATTCTTCCCTATAGTTTGTACGTAGATAATACCATTTTCCACGTGATAATCTCCCATTGTATAACGTTTTGTTGGTTCTGGAAAACGTTCTGTAAATTCATTCCTATATTTATTTCTGATTAACAAGTTATTGGAATTTTAACAACACATCTGGAACATTACCCCTTTTCCCATTTTCATCATACGCTTCATAAGGAGTTCCTGCATACTGTACAATTGATCTTACTGAAGGTACAAAAATTTTAAATTTGTGAAAAAGAATTACAAAACTTGGTTTCTTATAATCACCAAGGTCTACTTTTTATAACTTCACAAATTCCTGTTTCTATATTAATATAATAGTTGATACCTGACCAATTATAGGCTATTATCCAATTACCATCATATACCTTAATATTAGTAAAGGAGAATCTATAAGTGGGTTTATATCTTCAACTTGCCAAATTAAATTTCCTTTAATATCTTCTCCTGTTATATTTCTATTACATGTATATCCTGCAGGAACCTTATATAATTTTAACAATAATACTATTACACTTTAAAAGTATCTGTACTTCAAGATTACTAATATCTATTTTTGTTTTTTTCCATTCAAATTAATGCTCTTTTTAAAGGTTTTGTATTTTTGAAACACTCATCAGGGATACGCTCTAATAATTGGAATTGTTTTGCATTTTTGTCTCATTCCTCCAAAACTTAAAAAGAGGATTGATTTTTCCTGATCTGATTCTGGTTTCTTTAGGTACAACTACTGTTGTTTTATGAGTAGGCACTTCAGGGAGACTAAATTTTTCTTTAATCTCTTCAGGAGATAATCCCCAAACATCCACCTCAGTATTACTATCAAAAGTATACCCATAAAACGCCAGCCCACCAGCCAATCTTATCGGGTCTTGGCTAATATAAGTGCCGCTTTCAGGCGAGTAATAACGGAAACGATTGTAATACAGTCCTGTTTCAATATCCTCATACTGTCCTTGGTAGCGGAATGGTATAAAACCTTTAGACATACTCCTGCTTTGCGCCCGCGCAGGACTACCTTCAAGGTCGTAATCAGTATGCTGTTCTACATCACCCTGCAAAAATCGTGCTACCTCCCAGCCCATACGATTATAACCATAACTCGCTTGCCATAAGGCTATGGGAGTGGTAGCTTGTGCTTGCGTTTGCGCCTGTTGGTTTACCTCTGTGCGTACGCACTCACCCCACTAATCTTTTGCACTTAAAGGATATTTTTAATTCATTAAATATTTATCCTTTAGTTCTGATACTTTTTCAAAAGGAATTTTATATAAAAGAGCAAGGAAATGAAAGCATTTATTCTAACTTAAATCTATAATCTTACCCGATGCCTGCCCTATCATATCTACATAAGTTTTTGCATCTACTATTTGCAGTGTTTTATAGCTCTTTTTGCCCCCTAATGCAGGAATAGGAGTATAACCATAACACTGACCGTAAGCTAATGGAGGCAAAACACGTTTTTACTTTCTGATAGTTTTTAGAACGCCATTCTTCTACATAAAATTCAAAGTCTTTATGAGTTTCGTCTTTCATATTGATATCTAAACCCATGCCTAACCAAAAAGCTGTATCAAAATCACTCATAACATCATCATCACAATCATTTACAAAAATAACATTGATGTGATTACCTTGTCCTCCCATACCCATTCCTTCCCAAGTAATCAGGTCACCCAAGGCTGTAATACCAATAACGATTACTGGATCGTTGATAAGGTCTATATAGTCAAACACAAATGTCCATTCATCAGGATTGACAAACTGAACAAAACCGTGTTCATAGATACCAAATCCTGTACGTCGCCACACTTCCAAAATAGGCTCTGGGAGTACTCCTGTATACTTATCAATGAGCACTTGAGGTACATCACTATACTTGATATAATCTTGATTTCTATCAAAAATAGTTCGATATCTTCCTGTTCTTGTTTTTGTTAGTTTACTCATTATATTCTAAATTTTATAATTTTACATTCATCATTAAATCATTAGGTATATTACTATTGGGAGGGATTTTTATTCCCATATCTTTTATTTGTTGTTGAACTTGGCTTTCATATTATCTGCAATACCTTTAGTTTCCCATTGTTTCCCCCGCTAGCGCGAGCTTGTAGCTCGTGCCTACTACAATAAGAGCGTGTCGCTCATTCCTTATCAATTACTTTCCCCCTTACTTGCGCAACCAATATTTTTAAACTCACTTGTTAATTTTTTCTCTTTGAGTTTGGAAAGTAGCTTCTTCCTTCCTGATAACGTGTTTCTTGTATTCCAATAACTTTTCACCGCAAAGAAAGAAAAATAAAATGAATCTTACAAACTTTTAAAGAAGTTTTCTGCTCATTTGCTCATTAATCATTAATCATTGTTCATTGCTCATTGTGTATCACTGGATAGTTATGAGTAGTATACTCCTTATAGGAGGCGCCTTTGAGCATACAGTCCATAATTCTATGCATATAGTCCGCTATGGAGGGGTTAGTCGTATTGAACAAGAAGGTAAAGACCACTTCTTCCTCAGGATATACATAGAACCAAGCATATCCCCCTATCCCGTTGCCTATATGCCCGTAATAGGTACGCCCTTGCAGTCGGTAGTTGTCTGCCAGCCAATGCCATAGCCTGTATCTTTTCCAGTATTGAGCTGTTGAGAGGTGAGCATTTGCTCTTGATATTCTGGTTTTAGGAAAAGCCTTGCCCAGCACTGCCTGTCCCATTAGGGTTTTTACATCATAGGCAGTAGAGAGGAATCCTCCACCTCCGAGCTTAAAAGAAGTTATTCACCTCTGTAGATCTTTTGAATTGTTTCTTCTTATCAGGAGAATAGGGGTATCGACTGGTTCGGGGACAGTCCTCCCATATCAGGAAAGGTATGCTTCATCCCTATAGGCTCCAATACATTGTGGGTTACATACCATCTCGAAAGGTTCCTTTACGTGCTTCCTGCATAGCCAAAGAAACAAGGTTCATATCATAACTATTGTAGTAATATTGCGTCCCAGGTTCGAAAAAGCAAAGGGTCTTCTGCGAATACGCTTATTCCTTCCTTAATGCTCATAAAGCGGTTAAGAAAGACTTCTTTCCCTTTGTAGGCACGTATCCCTGCCAAGTGCCCCGCCAATTGTTTTACGGTAAAGTCATATTGTTTTTTTAGGAAAAATAAGGGACATAGTCATAGAGCGAACAGTTCCAGTCTATCCAGCCCTGTTCCTGCATCTTGGTTAGTGCCATCCCTGTCAAGGGCTTGGAAACACTGGCGATACGGTACAGCGTCTCGCGGGGGTTCACCCTACTTTGTTCTCTATATCGGCATAGCCATATCCCTGTTCCCAGATCGGAAAACCGCGCTTGGTCACACATATGGACATACTCGGAGTATAGTGTTCCTGTAGAAGGTAATTGACTACCAGCTCCGATTGTTGGATTGCTTTTTCCAGAGAGTTTATCTTGGAAATATCTTCTGCAAAAATTTGTTTTGAGTAATGGGTTGCGCAAATAATTGCTGAAAAAAATGTAAAAAATAGACATTAGTGCTACTATTTTTGTTCTCATATTGCTCTATTAGGTGCTTTATTTTCTTGAAAAACGCTCCAAAGATAGGATCTTCAAAGCGTTAAAAATATTTTTAATATGTTCTTATTTTACTAAATCATTGAGTACCTCTACAGCCTCTTCTACATAGATATCCTTTTGAAGATTTTCATGCCAACGATCACGACGTATCTTTACATCTTCATTCTCTTTAGCTTTCTTCTTCGGAAGGCAGTGAGGAGAATTGTAAGGATGATTTGTATTCGGTCAGTTGCTTGAACTTCTTGATCATCGCCTCACTCTCATCTATTTGTTTCTTATAGGCATTGTACTCAAGCGAATAGGTATTCTCATCTCGTTGTTTCTGTACCCAGCGGGCATTCTCATCTATGAGCTTGAAGAGGGTTCCCTCTTCTATACGCTTCTTGCTATTGGCAATAGCAGTAGCAAAGTTCTGGTTTTTCGCTCCAGCGGGTATAGTTGGCCTTAGGTATCTCATCCCATGGCATAGGGTTTTCCATTTCTCTCTCTCCTACTTTTATGTATTGGTAACGATCTGGAATCACCACATCGCTATTGACTCCCTTCAGTTGGGTAGATCCTCCATTGATACGGTAGAACTTCTGGCGAGTGAGCTTGATAGCTCCCAAGTCTCCCAAGGAGCTATTGCGTATCTCGCGGTTTAGGTCTATCAGCTCCTGTACTGTGCCTTTGCCGTAGGATTGCTTGCTGCCTATGATGATTGCACGTCCGTAGTCTTGCATAGCAGCTGCCAAGATTTCTGATGCTGAAGCGGATAATTCATTGATGAGAATCACCAAGGGTTTATCCCATTGGGTACTACTGTCGGTATCGCTGAGTACTTGTATATTTCTCTCGGCATCTCTCACTTGTACTACCGGACCTTCTTTGATAAAGAGACCTGCTATTTCGACTACTTTGGATAGGGAGCCCCCTCCATTGTTGCGCAAGTCTACGATAAGTCCATCTACATTCTGCTTCTTGAGCTTGGCTATCTCCAAGGCCATATCCGAAGCGGAGTTACGCTCACGAGTATTGTTGAAATTCACATAGAAGGAGGGTAGGTTAATGATTCCATAAGTATGGTTTCCTTGCTTGATTATAGCCGATTTGGCAAAAGGTTTCCTCAATCTCTACCACATCGCGCTTTATGGAAACTACTTGTATACTTCCATCTACACGCTTTTACGGTAAGGCGAACTTCAGTACCTTTTTCCCTTTGATAAGCTTCACTGCATCTTCCAAGCGCATGCCTATCACATCCACAGGATCTTTACTTCCTTGTCCTACCTTGAGGATCATATCTCCTACTTCTAAGAGCTTGCCTTTCCATACAGGCCCTCCCATGATAATATCAGAAATACGGATTCCATCGGATTTCTTCTGTAGTACAGCTCCTATCCCTTCGAACTTTCCGGATATATCTCGATCGAATCGCTCTTTGATATCTGGTGCCATATAGCTCGAATGCGGGTCTGTAGCCTCTACATAGCTATTGAGGTAGATGCCAAACCAATCATCTGAAGTTAGGTCTTTGTAGGAAACAAACATCTCTTCAAAAGGCTTTCTGAGTAGCCTCTACAGCTTCTGCTGTAAGTTCCTTTGTCTCCCTTAGGGGGTATAGTTGGCATCTTTCTCTTTCTTGTCTTGCTCTTCTCTTTTGCTTGATAATCAAGTTCGAAAGTATAGAATATTTGATAAGCTTTCTCCAGCGCCTCTCAGCTGCTTTTTGTTCTTGGTATAGGGATCTTCTCATAATCCAAGTCGATAGTTTCATTTTTGGTAAACTCGTACTTTTCTTTGAGAAGTTCCTGTGATAGTTTGTTTGCCTCTTCTATACGTTGGCGTAAGCGGTTATAGGTCAGGGTAAAGAAAGAAATATCCATCTTCTGAGATCATCATCAAGCTTTGTTTCACTCTTCTTGAACTCATCTATATCCTCTTGGATAAAAATAACGCTTCTGAGGGTCTAAGTATTGGATATAGCCCTTGAATACACGCTTGGAGTAAGCATCATCCAAAGGTTGTGGGTCATAGTGGCCTCGAGAGACCATATACTGAATGATCTCCATCAGGAGCTTTTCCTTATCTCCTGTATACTCAAATTTTTATCTGTAAAACTACAAGATGCAAAAGGAAATTATTCCTAAGAAAAAAATAGAATAAAGATATTTTTCATGGATTTGTTTAATAATCGGCAAAGATACTACTTTATTATGAGAATAGAATGTATTTTTATAGTTTTATAACACCTTAAGCCCCTAACACTGCCCACTGCTCACACCAGCATAAGGCAATTTGCAAATCGCCCCTACCACAGAACACAACAACCCTCATACCAATATCGGCAATCTCTCCTCACTCTTCACTCTTCACTGACCTCTGTTCACTGCTCACTGTTCACCGCTCACTGACCTCTGCTCACTGACCTCTGCTCACCGTTCACTGACCTCTGTTCACTCTTCATTCTTCACTCTTCATTCTTCACTCTTCACTCTTCATTCTTCACTCTACAAACGGGTATAGGTATCATTTTTGTGTTGGTTTGCCTTATTCAGCCGCTTAAAAATAGCCAATACTTGACTCTGCCGTGGGGTAAGATGAGTCTCCTCTGCCCCACTCTCTACCAATCGCATTGCCCATTCCAATTCGTCATAGGTAGCACCAAGCTGGTCTTCGTCGGTACGATCATCTCCAAAAAGCCCATCGGTAGGAGCTGCCTGAAGAATCTCAGGCAATACACCCAAGTAGCGCCCTACTTCATATACTTCACTCTTGTATAGGGTCGCCCATAGGGCTTACATCTACCCCACCATCACCATATTTGGTGAAAAAGCCAACCCCAAAATCCTCTATCTTGTTGCCTGTCCCTACTACCATATAGCCTTGTAGACCTGCAAAGTAGTACAGAGTGGTCATCCTAAGGCGAGCTCGGGTATTGGCAAGCGCAAAGCATTGTCCTCTACAGGAGGAACTTGGGCGACAAAGGTATCAAATACAGGGGTCAAATCCACCTCCAGACTACTGACATTCGGATATTTATTCTTTAGAAAGGCTATGTGATTGCGTCCTCTACTTACTTGATTCGCAGCCTGATGGATCGGCATTTCCAAGCACAGTACGGGCTTACCTGTCTCTGCACATAGGGTGGAGACTACAGCTGAGTCTATCCTGCCTGAGATTCCTACAACCATCCCTTTTATCCCTGTCTGGACAAGGTAATCCTTAAGCCATTCTACAATCTGTTGCGTTACTTTTGGGGTATTCATTCTCGTTCGTTTAGGGCACAAAAAGTAGCGATTATTCTCCAACATTCCAAGAAGATTTTTTTCTTTATTTCCGAGTGATGACAACCGCTTGGGTTGGGGTCTCTCCATTGATACGATCTCCTATCCCACAGTAAGTTACCTCAAGGGAAGTATCGCCTACACAGTGGCGGATAAAGTCTTGAAACTCTTGGGGTGTCCATTCGAAATGGTGATCTTCATGCCTTAGGCTTTCTGGATCTTCGTCAAAGTAATATTTGTTGAACAAGCTATTGGGGGTGGTGATAATCATCTTGTGGAAATTCAAGCTCAGACAATGCTTTTACCAAGGCCTCGGCTGCCTCAGGGGTATTGTGCTCTATCACTTCGGTAAGGATGATGTTCACTGGGTTTTTATACTCATAATCAGCCCAATCGGAAAAAGAAATAGAGGTTATCGGCTTCCATTCGTTCTTTCAATAGTGCAGCATAATCACCTACTGACTTGTCCATATCGGTAGCAAAAATAGGGGTGACTATAGTTGTAGTTTCTTCTCATAAAGCGGCGATAGTACTTGAGCTCTCCACACCCTATGTCCAAGATCGGATACTCCATCCCCAGCTCTTTGACTATGAAGTCCATACGACTACCATGGGTATCGGCAAACTGGAAATCTATATCCAAGCCTTCCGCCTTGAAATACGCCTCGAACATAGGCTTGATTTCAGCAAATTGGCGTTCGCTCTTGATGGCTCGCTTGATAAATAGGTAGAAAACAAAGTAAGGAACCTCTGGGATATTGGTCAGAATTCGGGCATACTTTTTGGGCGAAATGGTCATCTATATAGGTGTATTCTCCATAGGTATTGGTAATATGGGTGGTTACAGCTATGAAGCTTAAAAGGTTCATGGCTTCAAAGACACTCTTCCCCTCTACTCTTAGGCTCAGATTGTTACCCACTATCGGGGTTATGTGTATGTTTTTGAAATAGCGCTCCATCATAAAGTGCCCCTTGCTATACCAAGTGGAATTGGCATATAGGTTCTTTACTTCTATGGTACAGGGATAGGTATCTACCTCAGCTCGGGTGCGCTCTAACCATTTGATCTGTTGTGACCAATAGGTTTGTTTCTCCTGCAAAAGTTCTTTGAAAAACTCATTGCAGATATGTAAAATCACCAAGGGGGAACAATAGCTTTGGAAGTCTATCTGATTGCTTTCCTCTGGAAGATAGCTATAGCGTGTATCCTGAAAGACTACATCATACTGATATGCACTGACCGCATTGCCTATAAGCTGCCCATTGCGTAAGCTCTTCGCGTAGATTCCCAAGTCGGTATGTGGATTCTTATTGAGCAAATCCAACAAATGTGGGTTCTGGGAGTGTATTTGTAAAATCATAAGTATATATATTCTTGTTTGACAGGGCAAAGGTAATTATTAATTGCGCAATGTTCTTACGTAGAAGATCTTCAAAGAAAAAGAAAAAAATATTTGTCAGAACAAAAAAATAGTTGTATCTTTGCGCCCTGTAAATGAAAAGGAGGTGTTATACTATGCTAATCATACCAGTAAAAGAAGGAGAAAAACATTGATAGAGCTCTAAAGCGCTACAAGAGAAAAGTTCGACCGAGTAGGAATCGTTCGAGAACTTCGTGCACGTCAGCACTTTACTAAGCCCTCCGTACTTCGCCGTAGCGTAATCCAAAGAGCGGAGTTCATCCAACAACTAAGAGATGCTGAAGAAATATAAATTTCTTTTATAATAGAAAAATCCCTGTCTCACAGGGATTTTTGTATAAAAACAAAAATGAATCCATGAAAAATTTGCTTTGCTATGCTCCTTTTTGGCGCTTGCCAGTTGTGAAAATGATGATATCTGTGATGACTCTGTAGTAACTCCTCGCCTTATTGTACGTGTGTATGATAAGGATACCCCTACCCGTACCAAAAACGGTCAATAGTCTCCTTGTCGTGGGGAATAATCAAAATACCCCTACACAACCCATCGCCACCACGGATTCCTTTAGTCCTCCCTCTAAAACTCTCCTCTGGTGAGTCTTCTTTTATCTTGGTAAAGGATGCCGCAGTGGATAGCTTAGGACGCATCACTCGTGGAAGTCAAGTAGCACTGAAAATACAGGCCAATGCTTCCCAGTTGTTTGCTAACAAGGGCTGTGGATACAAGGTGGTATATGACCAAGTCTCCGCCTCTATCGACTCTATTGCAGGAAATACACGCTGGATTGATCGGGTACAAGTAATGTTTAGAAAAGTTGAAGATGAAAAAAAGCTACTATTCGTATTTATTATTAGCCTCTTATCTGTATCTTATGGATTTGCTCAGGAGAACAAACTAAAAACCGGTGGATTCTCTTACTAAAAAGGATAAAATCAAAGAAATTCCTTCTGAAAAGCTCGAAGGCATAAGCCCTGACAAGATATACTATCAGCATTATGGCTTACGTATAGGCGCGGATATTTCCCGACCCTATCCGCTCCCTCTTGGACAAAAAGTTACCAAGGGCTGGAACTCGTAGGCGATTACCGTCTGAACTATCGCTATTACTTGGCTGGAGAAATAGGCAAAGAACGCAAGGTCAGCGAAAAACAACTATTTCGACTTCACTACCAATGGACAATATATCAAGTTTGGTATCGATTATAATTCGTATACCAACTGGTATGGTATGGAGAATATGATCTATTTTTGGGGCGCGCTATGGCTTTTCTATCTTCAATCAGGAGGAGACCCGTTACAGCGTACATACCCTTCGCAATTATTGGAATGAATCACTCATAGGTACCCAATCGGATATACTAACCTCTTACCAAGGGCGCACCGCTCATTGGCTCGAAGGTATCTTAGGTATCAAAGTAGAACTCTTCAAGCACTTCTATGCAGGAGCCTCCCTAAGATTCAGCTTCTTACTCTACCAGAATAAGGACAACTTCCCCAACTTCTGGATCCCTGGGGTACAGCGTGTATGGGAAGGAAGCAATATAGGAATCAACTATAACTATACCCTTTCCTATATGATCCTCTCTACAAAAAAAGCTAAGGAAAAACCTACAAAAATGACAAATGATTAATCAGCAATGATTAGTGGGGCATTCTCTGCCCTATTACCCATTTTTACACTTTATTTTTCATTCTTCATTTACCCAAACAACCGCTCCCAAAAAGTCCTTCTTATCCTTGATTTAGCTTGGTACTTTTCCCCATGGGTCTTGCTCAAAGGCTTTCCACTCCTCTTCAGTGGTGGTTTTTAGCTTTTCTTCTTCCTCTTCACCGAAGAACTCTTCCTCTGTGTAGACTCTCCCTGTTTCTACATCCATAAGGTAATAAACATACATAAATTTAGGTTGATCATATCCTATTGATATGCTATGTTTCGCTGGATCAAAGGGAATTGCGTTATTTATTTTAATAATCCAAAGGGTTTTACCTTTTTAATTTTTGTATAATTTATAGAATAAGCAAACCTATATTGCTCATTATACCATAATGTTCCTCCTTTTATATTAAGTTGTCCTTTCTCTTGCAGAAACAACAAAAACATCATCTATGGTATACTTGAAATTTTCATACTGCTTATCCTCATCTACAACAGTTAGTTTTCCTTCCTTGCTATAGTGATAGCTTTTTCCAATAGCCAAAGCATCAGGTATAAAGGTTTTTGTACTTTTATATATCCATCAGGGTAATACTCCTTATAAAGAGTATAAAATGGATATTTATTAACAATTTCTTCCATTAAGCCTCCACCCTTTTTCACTAAATGACATGACAAAGACAATATTTCCATTGGGCCTTATAAAGTTAAGTTTTTCCAAAACGAGTTTTTTTGTATATAACTCAAAATCAAATTTTTTTCTCTTGTATCTTCTTGACTTCTCATAATATTTGTGCTTAAAAATAAATAAAATAATAACTACTATTCTTCCCATTGTAACAAACCTTTGATAATAATATTTTTCGTTAATAATTCTCCATTGTCAATAATAGAGGCTAATTTTTTTCAAACCCATTAGGGAGGTAATCCATAATATTACGTGCATAGGACTGCATATATGTAATCACTGAGCAAAGCCCTGTTGGGAGTTGCCATAGAGGTCTTGTTCACGTTCCCATATTAGCGCGCCTTCTTGGTTGTAGACTTCTATGGGGTGCCCTAAGTGGTCGGTGATGATAGAGTAATGTTTTGCCGTTGACAATCTTTCCACAGGGCACAAAGGAGTTCTTATCAAACACCCAAGTGATAAGGTTATCAGTTACAGGATCTTCCTTGTCATAAACTAACAAATTGTCCTTATCTCTACTGAGATTAGGTCGTTCGCTTAGGTCATACTCCCATTCGTGGAGAGGTACATTTCCGTCCCACAGAAAACGCTTGATGCGCTTGCTACTGAGATTTATCTTTGCGGTGCGTCTGCCCAAGGCATCATACTCAAAGGCAAAATGTACTCAATATTTTTCAAAAATAGGTAAAGTGCTGTGCTTTCTAAAAGGAATATCAGTGAGTTCTTCCTCATCAGGAAGTGGTGCGTAGTGGCGGTGCAGGTTCTCCCCACTGCTGATAACCGCTTCCCAATCCCGCCCCTAAAGTATCGGATAAAAAAACTCGTTCGCTCTACATTAGGATCACGCTTGATAAGTATTTATATATTGAAGGACTACTCATCAACTATTTTTTTATTTAGAAATTCTTTTTATCTGCTCTTCAGTACGATTATATTTCTTTTTATAGCTATATATTTCAATCTTTTTAGAGAATTATTATAAAAAAATAGGGTTTAAGTCTCCGTTTTTTTATATCATCATAAATATAAAGGTTTTCTAAACTATTAAAAATCTTTTTATAAATTCTAAATTATCAACCTTATCAATAAATAAATTTTTTTAATATTACTTTCTTTTAAAAGACTCCAGGTAAATGTTCTTACTCCTAAGAATTGTTAAAGAGCTAATTTTTATCGCATTGATTAATAGCATTGATGTCTTTCAACTTTGGCAGATAGTCAAGTTTGAGATGCTCCAAATTAGGTAAATATTGCAATCCCTCTATAGTTGGAAGTGAACCGTGTCAGTTCTAAATTTTTTTAATGTATTTATTTCTGATAAAAAAACACAATCGGTATGGTTTAAATGCCATAAATGCAAGGTTTCAAGATCGTTTAGATTTTGAAACCTTGCATTTCCTTCTAAATGATTTTTTTAGAAAAATGAGTGTATAGATATGTTATAGATGTTAATTGAGTATGATCTAAAGGTATGCTATCATACCCCGCATACGAAAGACGCTTTAAATGCTTAAGAATATAAATTCCATCAATATTAGAGTTTTTTTCCTATGCGTACAGAGAAGTTAAGGGTTTCAATATCAGGATATAGAGACAAAGCTGATAAATCAATATCAGGAATTTCAAATCCTTCTTGCCTAAGAGTAATAGATTTTATTCTCTTATTTTTTTGCATAAGCAACTCCCTCTAACAATAAGTTATAAGGGACATTAAGACTATTTGTAAAATCTAATTCAAAAATTCATAAAAATTTAATGATGTTTCTTCTTTATATCTTTATCTAACTCTTCTCTTAATTCTTTAGCTAATCTATCAGCTTCTAATCTTTTTATCTTTTGTTAAATTCTTGTATGCGGTGCTACCTGTGACAATAGAATTTTCTAATCTATCCTTTGGTATATAAGCTTTTATTTTTTTCCACTTTTTTAGCATAAGCTCCTTCATTTTCCAATGCTTTATACTCAACAGCTTTTTCCTAACTCATTATCTCCATTTGTACTCATATGTGCCTTGCCCACTACAGTTCTTTTTTTGCTTTTTTTCCATCTATTTCAACTTCTTTATTTGTTCTCTCCTCAATAGATTCATTCATATGACCAATTTCACCTTTTTCCAACATAAATCTTACCGTCACTAAGTTTTATCATATACGCCCCTCCTGTACCTGCAAGTCCAAAAACATCCACCTCAGTATTACTATCAAAAGTATACCCATAGAAATTAGGGTTATTCCCAACTAGCCTTATCGGGTCTTGGCTAATATAAATACCGTTTTTCAGGTGAGTAATAACGGAAACGGTTATAAGCTAACCCAATCTCCTCATCATAATACTGTCCTTGGTATAAGAAAGGAATAAACGAACTGTCCCCAGTAATAGCATTCCCGTAAAGGTCTAATTCTCGTGCCCACACCTTTTTCCCCATTTTCATCATACGCTTCATAAGGAGTTCCTGCATACTGTACAATTGATCTTACTGAAGGTACAAAAATTTTAAATTTGTGAAAAAGAATTACAAAACTTGGTTTCTTATAATCACCAAGGTCTACTTTTTATAACTTCACAAATTCCTGTTTCTATATTAATATAATAGTTGATACCTGACCAATTATAGGCTATTATCCAATTACCATCATATACCTTAATATTAGTAAAGGGAGAATCTATAAGTGGGTTTATATCTTCAACTTGCCAAATTAAATTTCCTTTAATATCTTCTCCTGTTATATTTCTATTACATGTATATCCCGCAGGAACCTTATATAATTTAACAATAATACCATTACACTTTTAAAAAGTATCTGTACTTCAAGATTACTAATATCTATTTTTTTGTTTTTTTCCATTCAGATTAATGCTCTTTTTTTAAAGGTTTTGTATTTTTGAAACACTCATCAGGGATACGCTCTAATAATTGGAATTGTTTTTGCATTTTTGTCTATTCCTCCAAAAACTTAAAAGAGGATTGATTTTTCCTGATCTGATTCTGGTTCCTTTAGGTACAACTACTGTTGTTTTATGAGTAGGCACTTCAGGGAGACTAAATTTTTCTTTAATCTCTTCAGGAGATAATCCTCTTATTGCAGATTCATGCATCATCCATTGTCCACCTTTATTATTTTTCTCCATGAACTCTAACAAAAATTTCCTCTTGTGTTGTAGTAAATTCAGTCACTTTTGAATTAGGCTTATATGGAGGATCATAGTTTGGCATTGTAGCATTAGCCTCTGTTCCTGTTTTTTTATAATAATATCTATTGAGCGTTTTTCAATAGTTAATCCCTCAAACATCCACCCTCAGTATTACTATCAAAAGTATACCCATAGAAATTAGGATTATTCCCAGCTAGCCCTATCGGGTCTTGGCTAATATAAGTACCGCTTTCAGGTGAGTAATAACGGAAACGGTTATAAGCTAACCCAATCTCCTCATCATAATACTGTCCTTGGTATAAGAAAGGAATAAACGAACTGTCCCCAGTAATAGCATTCCCGTAAAGGTCTAATTCTCGTGCCCACACCTTTTCCCCCATTTTTCATCATACGCCCCTTTATTGATAAAAAAACTCACTTTTAGAATAAAAATTCTTTTAAAAACTATCTAATTCTGTTTTAAATTCATCTAAAAATACCATTACTATTATCTACTTTTTCCTTTATAATTTAAATATAAACTCATTGAAGCTCCATATACAGTATTCAAAAAAATATTGAGAGGGACTTCTATTTTTCTTATCTAAAAATAATCATATCTTTATTAATTTCTAAATGAAATTCAAAAAGAAGAATCTAACGCTGTAAACGTAATATTCTTTTGATTTTTTTAGAAATGCTATCTCTCAGACTATACAGAAAAAATTAGTCAGTGTAGGGAAAAAGCATAAAAATTTTTGATAGGGGGCTTTGTCCCTTTTTGCTTGTTATAATAAATTCCGATTGCTGAATAGTTATATCTCCTAATTCAAATTCAGAAATTTTTTTCATCGTATGTTGATGCAATATCAAATTTAATAGTCATATAATATTTTTAGTGATTTCCATTTCCTCTAGCAGGAATATTGTAATTATTTTCTTTTCAATGGTGTCAACATAAACTCTGACAAGCTCTTTCTTATTTCCTTTTTATTTTGATTTTCATTTCAAAAAGATTGCATTTTCTTAGTTATATCCTTAGTTATTCTTTTACCTTTTTTTACAATTTTATTTGCAGCTTTTTCCAAATGCTCTCTTGTTGTACCTCTCGTAAATAAATCACCTTCACCTCTAGAGTGCCCTCCACTGACATGTCTTAGATCAATATGCACCCACCCTCCGTTCGAATCCCCTTTGTTGAATTACATATTTAAATGTTCTATCTCCAATCGTTAACCCCCAAACATCCACCTCAGTATTACTATCAAAAGTATACCCATAGAAATTAGGATTATTCCTGCCAACCTTATCGGGTCTTGGCTAATATAAGTATCGCTTTCAGGTGAGTAATACCTAAACCTATTATAAGCTAACCCAATCTCCTCATCATAATACTGTGCTTGGTATAAGAAAGGAATAAACGAACTGTCCCCAGCAATAGCATTCCCATAAAGATCTAATTCTCGTGCCCACACCTTTTCTCCATTTTCATCATACGCCCTCATAAGGTGTTCCTAAGTGGTCAGTGAGGATGCTATACGATTTATCCCCTACAAGTTTAGCCGCAGGCACAAAGGAGTTCTCATCAAATACCCAAGTGATAAGATTTTTCTGTTACAGGCTCTTCCTTGTCATAAACTAACAAATTGTCCTTATCTCTACTGGGATTAGGTCGCTCGCTTAGGTCATACTCCCATTCGTGAAATGGTACATTTCGTCCTACAGAAAAACGCTTGATGCGCTTGCTACTGAGATTTATCTTTGCCGTGCGCTTACCGAGGGCATCATACTCAAAGGCAAAAATGTACCCTGTCGTTATTGGCGACACTCTTTAAACTTCCATTGGCATTCCACGAGTAAAAACCACCGCAAGGTTGCAGGCTTCTCATCTTCTTCTACTATCAGACTAAAACGCTTTGAGCTGTTGCTTCTTGGATATTTTTCTCTATTAGTTGCCCTTCAAGGTCGTAAACGTACTTCCAATCAGGACACTCTAAAAGCCGCCCGCCCTCGCTATAGGTATACCCTTTGCGGTCAGGGGTTTCTATACTGACATACTGTCGCTGTGCCAGCTCCCGCCACTATCTACTGCATCATAATCAAAACTCGTGTGTTTTAATATGACAACCAATGTGGTTGATATTTGCTCAATAGGGTAATCCTTTAATAGAGAGTAACCATTTTTTTATAATACTCTAATATTTGGCTAAAAGGGGCAATATTATTAATATTTTCTTCTATGTCAAAAAAATACAAACAATTTTATTTTCTGTATTAATTCGTTCTCCAATTTTTAAATTTATTGCCTTTATAGTGTTCTGTAATTTAGGGATCATAAAAATAACCTAAAGAGCAACCTTTAATAAGCATTTTAATTTTATGTGTATCAGCCTTGTTACAAATTTTATAAAAAAGCATCACTTAAACGATCTGATTTACTATATAATATAGTGCCTTCTTGATCTTTATATTTCATGAGAAAAAAATTTTGAATAAAGCCTTCTAAATGACATTCTCTCCTGAAATCAAATCCTTAATGATAGGATTATATTCTTTTTCTTCCCTTACCTCTATATCTGCCTTAATAATTCTATTATTTAAAAAAATACTTTAATATTAAAAAGAATTAGTGTACTTGTCCATTTTTTTATGTATTTAGTGATGTTTTTCTTTTAATATCTTTCATATGTGTGGTGTCTACTATATTTTTCATTAGGAATTTTATTTATAACAGCAAATTCTTTTTTCATTAGGAAAGGGACTATTTGAACCTAACGTTTTTATTTACATCTACTCCTAAAAGAATCATCTATCTCAATCTTATAAATATAACCATCACCACCATGATAATCATTTCCAAAAATCAATAGCACTATCAATACTATATGATGTAGATATATATTGAGAAGGTGTATTCATCTCTGCATATTCAAGTAAATCAATATTAGAATTTGGAGATTTAGCATTGAAACCTCCAGATTTTTTTAATTTCAGCAGGAGACCTTGTATCAAAGCGATAAACAGTAATTATTTCCAACCCCCATGGGTCAATCCATCCATTACAATCGAATACATACCCATAAAACGCCAGCCCACCAGCCAACCTTATCGGATCTTGTGAGATATAAGTACCACTTTCAGGTGAGTAATAACGGAAACGGTTATAAGCTAACCCAATCTCCTCATCATAATACTGTCCTTGGTATAAGAAAGGAATAAACGAGCTATCCCCAGCAATAGCATTCCCATAAATATCTAACTCTCGCGCCCATACCTTTTCTCCATTTTCATCATACGCTTCATAAGGCATTCCTAAGTGGTCAGTGAGGATGCTATACGATTTATCACCTACAAGTTTAGCCGCAGGCACAAAGGAGTTCTCATCAAACACCCAAGTGATAAGATTTTCTGTTATAGGCTCTTCCTTGTCATAAACTAACAAATTGTCCTTATCTCTACTGAGATTAGGTCGCTCGCTTAGGTCATACTCCCATTCGTGAAGTGGTACATTTCCGTCCCACAGAAAACGCTTGATGCGCTTGCTACTGAGGTTTATCTTTGCTGTGCTTACTCACATACTGCCGCTGTGCCAGCTCGCAGGACTATCAACTGCATTATACTCAAGGCAAAAATGAACTTCAATTTTATAAATTTATATCCATCTTCCTATATTCATATTTTCAATAAAAAAAGGATAATTGCCCTTGTGTTATTCTACCTTCATCATAGAAAGATTTCATAATATCTCCATATTTTTTTGTACATCATCAGCACATCCTATTTTACTTCCTAATAATTTTACAGCTTCTTTTATAAACTGAATTTGAAGAAGTCTTATCAGCAAGTATTTCTATTATAATTTGCACAATTTTTATCCATTAATTCTTCATATTTTTTTCATACCTTCCTCTGCTTCTTCTCTTGTTTCATAAGATACTTCATCTAATATTGAGAAAGTACATTGTATTTTTCTAACTGATCAAAAATAATTATTCATATCAAGTATATTTTAATGATCTTTATTTACTATTGTATATGCCTCTTTTAGGAATTTCACCATCAATTAGAACTTCTACATCTTTAGTAGCATAGTAATAAGCTTTTACCTTTTAATCTTTTACCTGTTTGAGGGTCAATACCATTTGATATATCTATAACTTTTTCAGGATCAATCTTATCTGTGTCTATTGCTATAATAAGCGAATGATTATAAAATTCAGCTCTTTTTATATCTTTAGAAGTAGATATATATTGAGTATTTAAATTTCCATCGTCAACATGTTCTTGAATACTATAATTAGCATTAATATCTTTAGGTTGAATATTTGTGCCATTCTTTACAGCTTCTTTTTGTTTGGGATGGATACCACGATACACAATAACTAACCCCCAAACATCCACCTCAGTATTACAATCAAAGGTATACCCATAGAAATTAGGATTATTTCCTGCCAACCCAATTGGATCTTGGCTAATATAAGTACCGCTTTCAGGTGAGTAATACCTAAACCTATTATAAGCTAACCCAATCTCCTCATCATAGTATTGCCCTTGGTATAAGAAAAGGAATAAACGAGCTATCACCAGCAATAGCATTCCCATAAAGGTCTAACTCTCGTGCCCACACCTTTCCCCATTTTCATCATACGCTTCATAAGGAGTTCCTGCATACTGTACAATTGATCTTACTGAAGGTACAAAATTTTTAAATTTGTGAAAAAGAATTACAAAACTTGGTTTCTTATAATCACCAAGGTCTACTTTTTTTATAACTTCACAAATTCCTGTTTCTATATTAATATAATAGTTGATACCTGACCAATTATAGGCTATTATCCAATTACCATCATATACCTTAATATTAGTAAAGGGAGAATCTATAAGTGGGTTTATATCTTCAACTTGCCAAATTAAATTTCCTTTAATATCTTCTCCTGTTATATTTCTATTACATGTATATCCCGCAGGAACCTTATATAATTTAACAATAATACCATTACACTTTTAGAAGTATCTGTACTTCAAGATTACTAATATCTATTTTTGTTTTTTTCCATTCAGATTAATGCTCTTTTTAAAAGGTTTTGTATTTTTGAAACACTCATCAGGGATACGCTCTAATAATTGGAATTGTTTTGCATTTTTGTCTATTCCTCCAAAACTTAAAAGAGGATTGATTTTTCCTGATCTGATTCTGGTTCCTTTAGGTACAACTACTGTTGTTTTTATGAGTAGGCACTTCAGGGAGACTAAATTTTTCTTTAATCTCTTCAGGAGATAATCCTCTTATTGCAGATTCATGCATCATCCATTGTCCACCTTTATTATTTTCTCCATGAACTCTAACAAAAATTTCCTCTTGTGTTGTAGTAAATTCAGTCACTTTTGAATTAGGCTTATATGGAGGATCATAGTTTGGCATTGTAGCATTAGCCTCTGTTCCTGTTTTTATAATAATATCTATTGAGCGTTTTTTTCAATAGTTAATCCCCAAACATCCACCTCAGTATTACTATCAAAAGTATACCCATAGAAATTAGGATTATTCCCTGCCAACCTTATTGGGTCTTGGCTAATATAAGTACCGCTTTCAGGTGAGTAATACCTAAACCTATTATAAGCTAACCCAATCTCCTCATCATAATACTGTCCTTGGTATAAGAAAGGAATAAACGAACTATCACCTTACCATTGGCATCTCTTCCAAGGCGATAACGCTCGCCTGCTTCATTGTAGGTAATTTCTCTCTTTTTCAAGTTCTTAATTATTAATATGTATAGTTATCTGCCTTTTAAATGTTCTATTGGTAGAATCTCATCAAAATGGTATTTTTATTTGTAATAGCATCATTTTTTTACTTTTTGAATGAAATCTTTGTTAATTTTGTTTGTTTCAATTCTTTTGGATTATAGATAACTGTCTATTAATTTCATCTTTGATAAACATATTGTTATCTAAAAATATATTCTATTTCGTCTGTTATTATTTTTTTATATTGTTTGATTTAATTAGAATTATTTGTTGAATTATATCATAAACATAATAAAAAGTAGTAAAAAGATTTATTCTTTCTATTAATTACACAATTATAAGTAGTATCTAAGCAGATAATCATATTTAGAGCAATAACATTATCTTGTTCAGTCAGAAATAAACTCTCTAAATTTTCTAATTTATTTTCTATTGATAAGTCTCTCACATTATTATATAGGAAGTTCCATAAATAGTTTTTCATTCTGAATAAAAATGTTAATAGTTTCTAACCTAAAGAAGCTTTTATTAAACAAAGAGAACATTCTCTCTGTGTTCCAAAGAGAATATAAAGTATATTCATTATAAGACATTTCATCAATTTTTCTCTTTTTATATCTTCAAATACCATAGAGGATAATTTTAATGATTGTGCCTGTGCCTGTTGGTTTTACCTCTGTGCATACGCACTCTCCCCACTCATTGTAGGTGTGTTGCAGCTTTGCACCCAAACTACTTTCCATCGCTGTGCGATTGCCATAAGCATTGTACTGATGGGTGATGCGATGCCCATTTTGAGTTTCTGCTACAATACGCCCCTAGCACATCGTATTCCCAAAAGCGTCTGGCTGGTAGGGTTTTCCCTTGGGTTATTATTATCTTTAGTTGCTTTAATAGAGAACTTAATTTACCCTATAAAAACTAAGATATATGTTCCTCTAACCATTCAACACCATAATCTAAGAAATCCTTAACATACGGATTAGTACAAGAATTTACTAAAGATTTATACTCCTCAATAGAAACCTTTTTCACGTACCTCAATAGATTCTATAAGACTTGATATTACTTCCTCATTCCCATAAAAACTTTTTCTGTAGGTAGAATTGACAATAAAAAGTATCCGTCCTCTAATGATATAGGTCGTTCAATAGATTCTAATAGTTCCTCATATTTACGCGCTAAATTAATGATCTCTTGTGATCATTATATAAATCTTCATTAGGCATTTTCCCCAGTTCCTTCAGTTTTTTTAAAATATTACTATCCATAAAATTAAAAATTAATGTAATCTTTTTGCCTTTGTATTAATATCATCCAAATCAACGTCTAATTCAGTCCTTAAACGATTTTGAAGTTCAGATATCTCTTTTCTTGCTAAATCCTTATCTCCATGAATGTTATATCTTAACTTAATATCTCTAACCTCAAATCCGACTTGAAGACTATAATCAGCATGAGAACCTCTATGATAATATTTTTATTGTTGGCTGTTGCCATTTTTCTCATTATCCCACATCATTAATCCATTCTCTTTTTTATCTCTACCATCTCCTAATCCTATGTCATTAAAAAAATTTAGTATTATCAGTATCATTCCAAACCTCTTCTGGAATTAAATGTTGAGCTTGTTTGTTATCTCCATAGGGATGCCTCTAAGTTTCTCCATAGTGCTGCAGAACTTAACCCCACAGGGTCAATCCACCCATTACAATCGAATACATACCCATAAAACGCGAGTCCACCCGCCAACCTTATTGGGTCTTGGCTAATATAAGTACCGCTTTCAGGTGAGTAATACCTAAACCTATTATAAGCTAACCCAATCTCCTCATCATAATACTGTCCTTGGTATAAGAAAGGAATAAACGAGCTATCACCAGCAATAACATTCCCATAAAGATCTAATTCTCGTGCCCACACCTTTTCTCCATTTTCATCATACGCCTCATACGGCGTCCCTAAGTGGTCGGTGAGGATGCTATACGATTTATCCCCTACAAGTTTAGCCGCAGGCACAAAAGGAGTTCTCATCAAATACCCAAGTGATAAGATTATCAGTTACAGGCTCTTCCTTGTCATAAACTAACAAATTGTTCTTATCTCTACTGAGATTAGGTCGCTCGCTTAGGTCATACTCCCATTCGTGGAGAGGTACATTTCCGTCCCACAGAAAACGCTTGATGCGCTTGCTACTGAGATTTATCTTTGCGGTGCGTCTGCCCAAGGCATCATACTCAAAGGCAAAATGTATCCTGTCGTTATTGGCGACACTTTTTAAACTTCCATTAGCATTCCACGAGTAAAACCACCGCAAGGTTGCAGGCTTCTCGTCTTCCTCTACTATCAGACTAAAACGCTTGAGTTGTTGCTTCTTGGATATTTTTCTCTATTAGTTGCCCTTCAAGGTCGTAAACGTACTTCCAATCAGGACACTCTAAAAGCCGTCCACCCTCGCTATAGGGTATACCCTTTGCGGTCAGGGGTTCTATATAAGTTCCCGACGGCATCAGGAACTTTATAAATCGTCTCTGTTTGGTTATGGGTGGCAGAGGCAAGATTTCCCACTAATCTTTTTGCACTTAAAGGATATTTTTTTAAATTCATTAAATATTTATCCTTTAGTTCTGATACTTTTTCAAAAGGAATTTTATATAAAGAGCAAGGAAATGAAAGTATTTTTTGGTTCTATAATCTTACATTGTAATAAATTGCTTACCACCCTAAAGGATAATAAAAATATCATAACCATTATCAGCTTGTATGAAAGTCTCATCATAATTTTTCTATATCAGTTTTAACTCCAATTTCATCTGTAGAAACTATGTATTCGTTTTGAATGTCTAATTCATATCTTCTCAGTAATTGATTGTTTTTAAAATGTTCAAATAACATTGTAGGTATCCATATATCTATATTAAATTTATATATATATGAATTATTAGATAGTAATTTTTCTTTATCAATAAAAATTAATACATTCACCTTCTACTATATACATATCCAATAAATCTATTGTTGAAAGTTTTTGATAAACTATTTGATATATTTATCTCATCAATAGTCTTCCATGTGATATTTTCTCTTATCAAATCTAAATTCAAATCATTAGAAAAAGAGATAAATAAGTTTTTTTGGTATTATAACCAACTTCTATGACTAAAAAATTAAATAAATTTTGCATCTTAATGATATTTTGATGATATATCTATACCGTTCTCAAATACACTCCCATCAGGATGATAAACTCTGATATGTTCATTTCCTAATTTATCTTTCCAATGATATGTAATTAACATGTCATTTTCTTTTTGAATGATTATAGAGTAATGCATCACATTGCGAACAAGGAGGAAGAGGACCAGCAGGATATGATGAACTACTTCCTTTTTCAAAAATAGGTAAAGTGCTGTGCTTTCCAAAGGAATATCAGTGAGTTCTTCCTCATCAGGAAGTGGTGCATAGTGGCGATGCAGGTTCTCCCCACTGCTGATAATATCTTCCCAATCCCGCCCTAAAGTATCGGATAAAAACTCATATAAAATAGGACGTTTTTTATACTTTCTTTTTAGTAAAAAGTTAAAAGGATATTTTATAAGTTCGTAAGAGTTCAAAGTTATTTCCTCTACTTTATTATCTAATTGTTCCTTTTTCATATGGATTTTCAAAGAAAAAACAGACACTCTTATATTCAGGAATAATAAAAAATTTTCATCATTATCATATATAATATTGGGGTATTTTTCAATAATTCTCCAAGTGTACTTCCTATTCCTATACCTTTAAATTTACCTAAATAATTATTTAAAACAGATATTTGTGCAATTTTATTTTTAAATAAATTGATATTTACAATAAGATTTTCATCAAATGAAAACCTTAAGAAAAATTATTAGATAACTCTATATCTAAAAATACCATTCTTATAGCCATATTTCCATACATCTTGAAAGGCTTTCTAATGGTTGTTCCAAACATATATTTCCTATATAATTTGGATTTATTTCTTGACATCTCTTGACATAACTCTTAATGATTGTGTTCTAACTCCTGCCAAATATATGTAGTTTTTACCTTTTTCATCTATTCCATTTTCTATAAAATGTCCTCTATTCCCATTATAATCATAAAAAGACAATTGTCTCCTTGGTATTTATAATCTGTTGGATCTATAACTTTTATTGTTCCTTTTTGAGCTAGTTGATATTTTATAGTATGGTCCCTCAGTATGTCTACCACCACCAGGATGTACCTGAATTTGAGAAATTTGGGATTTTCCCATTAATGGAAACTTTATCCGCTTTTTGAGCCTCTAGTTGTTTTGCTGGTAGAAGCATTAATCCCTCTATTTTGTTTATTTCATCCTCTAACTCTTTCGCACTTTTTCCCCACACTGAAGCAGGATTAGCTAAAATATCATCAAGAATATTTAACCCCAAAACATCCACCTCAGTATTACAATCAAAAGTATACCCATAGAAATTAGATTATTCCCTGCCAACCTTATCAGGTCTTGGCTAATATAAGTACCGCTTTCAGGTGAGTAATAACGGAAACGGTTATAAGCTAACCCTATTTCCTCATCATAATACTGTCCTTGATATAAGAAAGGAATAAACGAGCTATCACCAACAATAGCATTCCCATAAAGATCTAATTCTCGTGCCCACACCTTTTCTCCATTTTCATCATACGCCTCATACGGCGTTCCCAAGTGGTCAGTGAGGATGCTATACGATTTATCCCCTACAAGTTTAGCCGCAGGCACAAAGGAGTTCTCATCAAACACCCAAGTGATAAGATTTTCCGTTACAGGCTCTTCCTTGTCATAAACTAACAAGTTGTCCTTATCTCTACTGAGATTAGGTCGCTCGCTTAGGTCATACTCCCACTCGTGAAGTGGTACATTTCCGTCCCACAGAAAGCGCTTGATGCGCTTGCTACTGAGGTTTATCTTTGCGGTGCGTCTGCCCAAGGCATCATACTCAAAGAGCAAAATTTACCCAATATTTTTGAGATAAAAATCTTTACTTTTTCAAATTCAGTTAATAATTGCTTGTTATTGCGTGTGTAAAAATAAAAGTCTCATTGATTTTTATTATTTACTTCAATAATAAGTTTTCTACTTCTTAGTTTAACATATCCAAAAAGTACATAAAACTAACATAGAGTAAACATATACGAATGACTAAACCCCCAGAACTTCTGAAGTTCAGATGTATAGAACATCGGTATAAGGAACAAAATAATAAATACTATAATCGCCTCCCATAAGGATATCGACCAAAACTCGAATGTTTTTGATTTGGCAGATACACTCATAATAAGGATTTTTAAAAAGTCAAACCAATGCAAATTATCTGTAAAAAGAGCTATAAAGAAAATAAGTGCAAAAGGAAGGCATATAAGTAGTGTGCTATAAATAGTCCAGAGCATTAGAAATGGTATCCAATCGATAGGTTTGCGGTTAGGATTATTACCTATTACACTTTGTAACTCTTTAATATTCAAATCAGTATTCCTTTATCTTTTCTTTACCAAAATCTTCCGTATAAATATAAAAACAGTTCGTTTTTAATTCGTATCATAGACGCTGTTCTACGCTTATACAACCTTATATAAAAATTTTGTTTTTCGTTACAAAGGAACTACCAATGATTTATTATTGATTCTGCAATTAAGTTTTTCATTATCAATTACTTCAATAGAGAGTTTTTAGACCTTATACGACAATATCCCAAAGCACAAAAAGCACAGCAAAGGAACATATATACGGATAATGATACCTGCCCATTTTTGAAAATAAAGAGGGAAAAATAAACAAAAAGCAAATGCCCCAAAAATTATAAAACTCTCCCACAAAGGCAGCACAGAAAACTCGAATGTTTTTGATTTGGCAGATACACTCATAATAAAGATTTTAGAAAGTCAAACCAATGTGTATTGAAGCCGTCTCGACTTTTTAAATAATTTGTAAAAATATAGGGATTCCTTATCTTTGTATTTACAAACCCAAAGACAAGTCATCCCTATATTAGAAATTTTGAGACAAAGATACGATAATAAATGAAATAATACCTCATCTTCCTATAGGAAAAAGTGTTGATCGAAGTCATACACCTGCTATTTGTGAAGGAGAACAAACAGCAAAAGTAATGCTTGGTGTGATTCTTATCGCTCTATATTGAATCATTCTGATACAGCTATTAGTAGCTGGAAAGGATTTAATTACTTTATCCTTTATAATTATGGACTCAAAAATTTAATACAAAAAGTCAAGATGAACTTCATAGTCAAATAGAAATAATCCAATCGACTTAAGAAAAGACAATATACTCCTGCTCACTTTGACTTTTCACTCTTCACTCTTCACTCTTCACTCTTCACTCTTCTACCTCTCCCTCCCGTAAATAGTCTAAAAGCATGGTTACCTTCATGAAAGAGCAAGTCCAAGATACTAAGGTTAGGGATAAAACCATGTTTGTCAGAGAAAAATCTGGTAATAAGGTGTCTGTGTACCTTCATAAGGACGCTTGGCATCAGTAAGATAGCGAAAAACTCATACTCTGGGTAGCTTTCCTTATAGGAAGTTGTCTTCTCCCACTCCACAGAAGCATGTAAACAATCCAAGAGCACCTCTATAGTACGAAGATTCAAGTCCAATAGGTAGGTATGTTGCTCTTGAAAAATAGAGTACAATCTTATCCTCGTAGTACTCAAAAATAAGGAGAAGTACGATAAGCTGTCTGTAGCGTTTTTCCAATGTTGTTTCTGCCAAGCTACATTGTTATCTACCCGCACCTCTTTATAAAGCTGTCGCCCTGTCTCCCTCCAGTGTGTAGGATAGGTACTGTGAGGATTTGCCTACCATTCGCCCCTATAGATATACGTACGATTGCGATAGGTTTGCTTTTGGTAATTATCCGATACTTCCAAAATACAAGGGTTGTTACCAATAGTGAAAAAGAGGCTATCGTAGGGAAATAAGTAGGGTGTAATAATGCCTTCATGTGCTGTTATTTCTTTACTTTTTCCTTTTTGTATTTCTTCTTATATACCTCTATAACCAATATAGCTAAGTACTCCTAAGCCCAATACCCAATAGAGGTAAGAGACAGGTTCTCCTCACCATTGACAGTGGTAAAGAGGCGGTTCCAGCGAATTTTTATTCAAGCCTGAGGCATTGCTATCCCAGCTCATCCAGATAAGTACTGGCTTACCTACCACATGGTCAAAGGGCACAAATCCCCAATAGCGGCTATCTTCGGAGTTATGACGGTTGTCTCCCATCATCCAATAGTAATCCTGACGGAAGGTATAAGAGGTCACCTTCTGCCCATTGAGCAGAATATCCTCTCCTTGTACCTGTAGGGTATTCCTTCATACTCAGTGATAATACGCTTATACAGTGGCAGATTCTCTGTGGTGAGCTGTACGGTTTTTACCTTCAGCAGGGATCTCCACAGGACCAAAGTTATCTTCACCCAAGCGTAGTGCTTACTATGAGGGAATATGGCAGGATTGTACTCTTTAGGACTTATCATCTTGGTCACACTCTCTACATGAGGGGTTTTCTGCAATTTCTGGGCTACTTCTTCGGTGGCGGATTGTACGACAAACTCGGTATTGCTTCTAAATCCAGAAGCATCCGTTACTCCAAAGTTCTGGAACAGATAAGCAGGAAGCTAACTGCTCAGCTGTATATTGCCCTCCATAGAGGCTTACAAGATAATTCTGAAACTCAGGAGATACACGTACTATATAGGATGTCTGTAACTTAGCTCTCACCGGATAGATTTCTTTCTGCCCATTGATATACACATCCCCTCGCGTATCTCGAAGGTATCTCCTGCTATGGCCCTACGGCTCTTTTTACATAGTGAATTTTTATCTACCGGCTTATATACGTGATAACCAGAAGGGTCTCGGAAGAAACGCACCGTATCAGTAGGCCAGTTGAATACTACTATATCATTACGCTTGATCTTCTGCAAAGCAGGCAAGCGCAAGTAAAAGTAACTGAGGCTTGAGGCAGATACGACTTCACCCCTACCAAAGGTAAGGTATCATGCACCATAGGGTAGCAAGAGGGGTCATAGGCAGGCGTGCCCCGTAATGGAACTTACTGACAAAGAGGAAGTCCCCTACCAAAAGGGTCTTTTCAAAGAAGAGGTAGGAATTGTATAAGGCTGGATAAAATAGGTATGTATAGTGAAGCTGCCACTACAGCATAGAGAATCCCATTGAGCCAAGAGGGGACATTCTCGGCGATTACCGCCTCACTTTTCCCTATATATTGAGTCTTAGGCTGATACATCACATAAGCAATGAAAAGCCCTAAGGTCACTACTGCCAAGAGGGTATAGCGCTTCTGGCGGTAGCCAAATACATGCAACCACTCATAGGCCAATACCACAGCCATAATATTGCCTATTACAGGCAAATATACCAAAAAATACCCACCACCAAGGGCGCTCAATAATCTTCAGAAGAATAAGCATATTCCATACAGGTACAAAGGCTTGCCACCCTTTGTAGCCTGCCTTCTGGTAGCCTTTCCACAAGAAAAAGCTCCTTGTAGGAGCTGAACTCCTATAGTTAGATAGGTCAACATGAATATTTCTTTTAGCGCACAAAGATAGCATTATTTATGCTTTTGATGCAAAAACTACTTAGAAATTTTCCAAGTAGTTTCCTCTTAAATTAAATTGCTATGAGTTATGAAGCTGTTTGTATCTTTTTCCAATTCAATAGCCTTAGGGAATAGGATATTATTCTCCAAGTGGATATGACGATGTAGGGTCATTTCGAATTCTTCCAACATCTCATAAGTAACTTTATAGGTGTTACAAGCATCGGCAGGAGGAGTATATCCTTGGGTAATTTCAGCTATTTTAGCAAAACGATCTCCCTCAATAGTATGATCGTGCTTCATCATTTCGATAGGGTTTTCCACTGTACCAAAGTGAGAAGGCTCCAAAGGGGTACCGCTCTGGGCAGCTTTGAGCCAATTTCTCAATAAAGGGAAAAGTACACGCTCTTCTTTTTGGAAGTGCTCTCCTAAGTCATGAGCACTTTCGGTAAAGAGTGCATTTACCTCAAAGAGTTCTGGGTGTCTGTCTCCATGCACTTTGCAAAGCTTATCCAAGAATTGCAATAACATAGGAGTTTTTCCCTTACATATTCGTGGTGTATCTTTTACAATATAGTTAGCTAATAGGTCTAAAGGCCAGCTACTTACATCTACATTATCTCCTTTTCCAGAAGGCAAAGCAGAGAGCTCGTCTATGAGTTGTTGTTCCATAACTTTTTCTTCTCACAAGCCTCTTCTATGGTTCTTCCACCACGACAGCAGAAATCTATTCCGTGTTTTTGAAAAATAGCAGCTGTACGAAAATCTTCTGCTACTATCTCCCAATTGTTTTTATTTGTAAAATCCATTATTTTTATTTTTGCAAAGGTATAAATTATTTTTCCAATTACCTATTATAAAAATATCTTAAAGTCTTTTTAACTTTTTATATAATAGAAAACATCATCAACTATTTCACAATCAATGAATTTAAATATAATTTTTAATCAATAATTAACGTTCTTATTTTTCGCTGAAAAACAAAATAAATCAAAAATAAAAACTATAGCGATATAGATAAAAACTATAGTTGATTACTTCTCTATCAAATTGTAAACAGATAGAGGTTATCTGAAGAATAACCTCTATCGAACTATTGCAAAAAAAGCCAATTACTATATAGCTAAAAACACCTTATCTATAGCTTCCTGATGGCGTGCTTTGTGGCGCATAGGGCTTCCTGGAGCTGGTGCAGAATATGCATTGGCCGCAGCCAATCTCCATTTTACTATATCAAAATTCATCAGCATATAGCCATAAGCCCCCATGTTCTTAGGTTCTTCCTGAGCCCATACATAATCGGTCACATTTTGGATATGCGTGCAATTATAAGCTTTAAGCTCTTCTATAGGGAGAGGGAAAAGCTGTTCTATACGTACTAAAGGCTACATCCTTACGTCCCAATTTTTCTCTTTCAGCCAAGAGGTCATAGTAAAAACCTTCCTGAACAGAAAGTAAGAGTACGTACTTCTTCTGGATTCACCTGAGAATCATCCAATACTTCTTGGAAATATCCTTGAGTAAGTTCTTCAACAGAAGAAATCACCAATGGATGTCTCAGTAAGCTCTTAGGAGACATCGCTACAAGCGGCTTTCTGAAAGGAGCTTTTGAGCTGACGGCGAAGCAAGTGGAATAGGTTGGCTGGAGTGGTACAGTTGGTCACATACATATTCTGGGTAGCACATAGCTGTAAGTAACGCTCCAAGCGAGCCGAAGAGTGCTCTGCTCCTTGTCCTTCATAACCGTGAGGCAAGAGCATTACCAAACCACTTTTGGTTTTTCCATTTGTCCTCACCACAACATATGTATTGGTCTATCATAATCTGAGCACCATTGGCAAAATCACCAAACTGAGCTTCCCAAATAGTCAAGGTCTGTGGAGCAGTAAGGGCATACCCATACTGAATCCTAACACCCCATATTCGGAGAGCAAAGAGTTATATACATGGAAAGTTCCTCCGCCTTGTTCTTTTATACGGGATAGAGGAATGATACTTTCTTCTGACTCTTCCTCTTTGACTACAGCATGACGGTGAGAGAAGGTACCACGACCCTACATCCTCACCAGAGAGGCGTACATCATGCCCTTCGGATAAGAGAGTCGCAAAAGCCAAGTGCTCAGCCATCCCCCAGTCTACCTTATTTTGTTCAAAAATAAAGATTATGACGCTCTTTGATAATCTTAGTTATCTTATTGATAAACTTCTTATCCTCAGGAAGTGTAGTGATAAGCTGGGCTAAAGCATCCAATTTTTCTCTCTCATAGGCAGTACTTATCTTAAGTAGCATATCCTGCTGAGAAGCAATATGCTCCAATCCTTCCACTCATTCTGCATGATAGGTGTGATGATCGTAAATTCCTTCAGGCGAGAAGCCTCCAATTCTGTATCCAGATGATTGCGAAAAAGTCTCCTGATAGGGCTTCTATCTCCTGAGGAGTGATCACCCTTGTCTTACCAAAGATTCTGTATAGATCACTGTCGGATTGTTGTGTCCACCTATAATCTTATACAAGGCAGGTTGTGTGAATCGAGGTTCGTCCCCTCATTATGTCCATATTTTCTATAACCAATTACATCGATAAAGACATCATGCCCAAAAGCCATACGATACTCCATAGCCAAAAGCATAGCACGTACTACCGCTTCGGTATCATCGGAATTGACATGCAGCACAGGAGCTTGGAATCCTTTAGCTACATCTGTACAATAGGTAGTAGAGCGAGAATCCGAAGGATTCGTAGTAAACCCTATTTGGTTATTAATCACTATATGAACTGTTCCTGAAGTAGTATAACCACGAAGGCGCTCCATCTGCATTACCTCATATACGATTCCCTGTCCAGATACAGCCGCATCGCCGTGCATAACGATGGGCAATACCTGAGAAGGATTATCGGCATAGTGAAGATCTTGTTTAGCACGTGTAATTCCTTGTAGGACAGCACTTACTGTTTCTAAGTGAGAAGGGTTGGGCGCAAGGTTCAACAACACTTCGTTACCCTTGGCTGTAGTACGATGAGTAGTAAGCCCCAAGTGGTATTTTACATCCCCATCAAATTCGGGATCTAAATAATCCTTACCATCGAATTCAGAGAACACATCTTGAAGGTTTTTCCCTAAGATATTGATAAGAACATTCAGACGACCACGGTGCGCCATTCCTATGACTACCTCTTTTACCCCTCTTGGTCAGCAGCTGCCTCAATAAGAGCATCCAAGGCAGGGATTACAGCCTCATTTCCTTCCAAAGAAAAGCGCTTTTGACCTACATATTTGTTATGAAAAAGTTTTCTAAAGTAGTAGATTCGGCTAATTTCTCCAAGATACGTTTCTTTTGCTCTTTGGAGAACTCAGTAGTATAATCTCCTGAATATATTTTTTTCTTGGAACCATTTCTTTTTCTTCCTCATTATCCAAGTGCTCAAACTCTATGGCGATACTCTTAGTGAAAGTATCTTCTAACTTTTTCAAGATTACAGAAAGAGGAGACGGTGCCAAATGGATTTCCTTAGCGGCATCGAACACTGTAGAGAGATCAGCCTGAGAAAGGCCAAATTTTTTCTAAGGATAGGGATACCTGTGGCGCTTTACGCCCTTGAGCGGATCTATCTGAGCAAGCAGATGTCCTTGGCGCTGGTAAGCCTTGGATCAAATTAAGTACTTGCAATTTTTTCTCTACCTTGCCAGAGACTGGCACGGGGGCAGCTTTGAGGGGCAGAAGCTACTGAAGAAGCTCACAGGAGCATTTATAGTAGAAACTTCTTGAGGGAACCGATTCCCTGAAAGAAATCATCTCCATAGCTCTCGCGAGCAAAAATCAAACCCTGGAAGAATGCTCTCCAACTGGCCTCCACCGAGTCGGGATTCTCCAAATATTGGTCGTACAAATCTGCAAAGAACTGTGTATTTGCAGCATTAAGAAAAAGAATATTTGTCCATAAGGAATCAAGATTTTATAATAAAATTCTATATGTGATATTTATAAGCAAATATACGAAAAAATAATGATAAAAAGCCTTTTACTTTTAGTTCGTTGAAGATTTTCTCACCAAATCAAGGGTTCTACTCATCCTTTTCAGAGGCATATCATCAGAAGACTTCTCACCACCTGCCTTAGCAAAATGCAAGACTTCTTCTTTAGGTTTCAGTACCTTTATTTCTATAGAGTCATAACTTTTTAGAAAACATTCTGTTATCACAGGATACTCCTTTTCAGCTTATCATAATCAATCTCTACCTCTTTAATATCCTCAACTTTGATTACACTATCTTTTTGGGCTACATATCAAGAGAGGACTAATTCTTGTCGTCTATCATTCACAAAATCAGTAGGAATAGACAAAGGAGATACACTTCCTTTTTCTTGATAAGGGCATAGTTTTATAATTATTACTGTCCGGTAAACTTTGAAATAGGGTTATAAAAATTAGGGCTGAATCTTTTGGAGGATTCAGCCTTTTTATTTCCTTTGTATTTGGACATTAAAAGGAAATTCCAGTGAGCAAAAGTACATATTTTTCGGACAGCCGCTATATGAGTCAGATAACTTTTTACTTGACAAAGATAAGATATTGAAAATCAGTCAAGAATTAAAGGAGAAAGATACATTAAGAAGTTTTGATATCTGGCATCATCTCAATTCAATGCTATACGCTACTATTAGTCGTCTTGATTCATTGCGTGAAATAGAGATGGCAATGACTGCAGAATCAAGAAAATTAAGGCACTTAGGACTCACTACAGTACCTAAACGCAGCACATTAGCCGATGCTAATGAGAAAACGTCCAGAGGGTATCTTTGGAGCTATATACGCTGATTTATACAATACCACTAAAAGACTCCCTTTTATCGGACAGCCGAACTAAAGATATACCTCAATGGATGAAAAAGCTGCTAATTATTGATTCTACGACTATTAGCTTGTTTTCAAACCTAATTTTTAAAGGGAGTTGGACGCAATCCAAAAACAGGGAGAAGGGAGGTCTTAAAGTACACTCAATATTAAGAGCCACAGAAGGTGTTCCTGTGATATTCAATTTAGCTCATCAGCTACTCACGACCATTTTATACTTTCTCCTGAAAAACTTACTTCTGAAGATATTGTTGCCTTTTGATAGAGCATATATCAACTATGAAAGAAAATTTGAAAAACTCACCGAGAATAAAGTTATTTATGTTACTAAAATGAAAACGTAACTTAAAATATGAGTTAGAATCGGATACATTTTTATCAAAATCAAGAAGGAAAAACTGTTTGTAGGGAGCAAAATAGTTGTTTTTAGAAAAGAATTAGCAGAGAAAAACAATAAATCATAAAGCAAGAATAATCTCTTACACAGATATTGAAGGTAAAAACCATACCAAAACTTATATCCTTATTAACTAATGACTTCAATATGAATTACGATGATATTATAGCTATTTACAAGAAAAGATGGCAAATAGAATCTCTTTTCAAGCAACTTACAGAATTTTTCCATTAAAATACTTTTATGGAGAGTCTGAAAAACGCTATCAAAATACAGGTTTGGGTAGTCTTGATATGCGAAATTTGCTACTACAATTATGAAAAAGAAGATAAAACGTCATTGGAGTTTTTCAGAATGGCTACTGTTATAAGGATATTACTGATGCAATACATTAAGTTTGAAAGTTTCTTTGAATCACCTGAAAAAGACTTAAAACGTATGCTAGAAGAGGCTCAAAAATCACCTCCTGCAGGCTCCATATCAGCTATCCTTATTTTAGAAGCTTGGAAAATAAAAAGTACTACTCATCCTTGTATTTTCAAGGCTTTTGAGCAGCACTTTTATGTCTTTTGATTTTACCGGACACTAATATTTTATAATATGCTTTTTAAAAAGGAATATATTTTTCTTTTTCATCCAACTGCATAGCCTTATTGGACAGATGGATGTCCGCTCCTTTTATATATTTTGCCCTCAATGACACAAAATGAAAAGAATCATTTTTAATGGTTATCTTTTTATAAAAAGAGAAACTTCCATCTTTTGAGGTATAAAGAGATTAATCCAGTAGGTAATGTTGATTTCGAGGGTTTCTCTCTATCTTTCTCACTCCATATACTACTGCCATAACTAATTATTTTTATATTATAAACTTTCCATCAAAACTACAGAGGAAGCCTACTTGGCATGTTTGAAGCGATTGTGAGTCCATAGGTAGTACTGAGGCGCTTTTCGTATCTGACACTCAAGCATTTGAGTAAAAATATCAGTAATCTGGTGCTCAGGAGTCTGCTGCGGTTCTTCACTGATAAGAGTAAAAGTAGCCTCATAGTAACCTCTTTTTGACCTTCTGTATATCACAGAAGACCACTGGGATATTGAACTGACGAGCGATACGCTCTGCCCCTGTGAAGACTGGCACAGTAACCCCATAAAGGACGCCAATAGTTCTTAGGAGAACTCGATGGAGATTGATCGAAGCCAAGCCGTAGGCACAGAGCATTCCTGGTGCTGCTGGCGACGTATCTCCTCTATCGCCTTGTAGCGAGAGATAAGGTAGCTGTGGAATCGCTCCCTGAGACGACGTATATATCGGTCAAAATACTTATTGGTAATAGGCGTATACAGTGCATAAGAAGTGTGGGGTATCTGTGAGCCAAAGAGAGCAACCACTCATAACTATTGTAGTGCCCACATGATGATAAAACTTTTCCCCTTCTGGTGAAATTCCTCCAAAAATTTCCTTATTGGTATAGGTCATTCTTCTGTGCATTTCCTTTTTGAGAAAAAGACATCGTTCTGACCATTTCCAAGAAAATATCGCAGAAATGATGATAGAATTTCTTCTCTATTTCTTTGATTTCCTCCAAAGATTTTTCTGGGGAAAAACACGTACAAGATTACCCCTTACTACTCTCTTGCGATAGCCAATAACTCTATAGATAAGAAAGAAAGCCCATCCGATAGGCCATAGAGGAGCCTATCAGGGCGAGCGAGAGATTATCCAAAGAAAAGGATAAGTAGGGTAAAAAGTCATCCATTGCATAGGGCAAGGAGTATGGTTATACTTCATGGGTGATATCCCACTGTTCGAGATACTTGGCCCTCTTTGGACAAACATACCTCCGAGTGCTCCATTGACCACTCTATGATCAAAACTGTGAGAGAGCATCAATTTGTCAACGGATAGCGATGACATCCCCTTCAGGTGTTTCCACCACCGCAGGTACCTTTTTGAATGGCGCCGATGGCTAAGATTCCCACTTCAGGCTGGTTAAGGATAGGCGTACCAAAGAGGTTTCCAAAAGCCCCTATATTGGTCACCGTATAAGTACCTCCCTTAACCTCTTCCGGTTTGAGCTTGTTCTCACGGGCACGCTTGGCCAAGTCATTAACCGTTTTTAGCCAATCCTACCAAACTCAATTGATCCGCATTCTTAATTACTGGTACGATAAGATCGCCATTGGGCAAGGCTGTAGCCATCCCTATATTGATATTCTTTTTCTAAAAATACGTTCGCCATCGGTAGAGATATTCATCAAAGGAAAATCCTTCAATGCTTTTAGCTACTGCTTCTATAAAGATAGGAGTAAAGGTAAGTTTTTCCCTTCGCGGCTCTCGAATTGTTTTTATATTTATTGCGCCAGTTCCAGATACGAGTCACATCCACCTCGATAAAAAGCTGGTTGCATGAGCTGATATATGCTTGCTCTCGCTCATATAGTTGGCAATAAGCTTGCCCATACGAGTCATCTCGATCACCTCCACATTGTCATCGACAGGAGAAGGCGTATAGGAAGTTGTTGCCAGTGGTGCCTGCTCAGGAGCACTTACAGGTATCTCCAAAGAGGCTGCAGGAGTAGCCTGAGCCGCTGGAGCAGGAGTAGCCTGGGCTGCAGGAGCCTCTTTTTGAGACTGGGTAGCGGCTAAGTTCTTTATAAAATCGTCAATATCAGGATATTTAACTTCATGACTTTCTGCTACTTTCTCCTCAGGGGCTGCCTCTTTTTCCTCTTGAGCAACCGGTAAAGCTTCTGGTGTAGAAGAAGCAGGAGTAATTGTTGCTGGCTCAGGAGTAACCGCCACTTGTGCTTGTTCTCCCTCTTGTCTTGTTCTATTTTCTAAATAGCGAAGAATATCATACTTAGTGATGCGTCCCTGAACCCCTGTTCCTCAATAGAGGCCAATTCCTCCTCTGATATATTTTCTTCTTTGGCAATGGTTCTTACCAAGGAGAGTAGAAATCTTTTTGAGTCTCTTCCTGTGAAGCAGCATCCGCAGAGGTATCCACTTGAGTAGGCACATAAGGTACAGCAGGCACTACCTCTTGTAGTTCTTCCTCTGAAGTAGCTGCAGGGCAGGGCTATCTCCTGAGGCTCCTCAAAAGAAGAAATGTTCTCTTGCTCAGGTTCCCCTATAAGCAATAGTTCCTCAGAAGAAGGCTGTAGCCTCAGGCAGAGCAATAGTAGGCTCCGATGCGGCATTTTGCTCTATTGTTTCGATCACCGCCATGAGCTGTCCTACCTTTACCACGGTTCTTTCCGGAGTAAGGATTTCGGTGAGGATTCCCTCTACATCACTGGGAATTTCAGAATCAATCTTTGTCAGTGGCTACCTCCACCAAGATATCATCCAAGTGTATGGTATCCCCTACTTTTTAAGCCAGAAGAGACAGTAGCCTCCTCAACGCTTTCTCCCATTTGTGGTAATTTTTAATTCGTACTTTGCCATTTTTAATTGTTAATTGTTAGTTGTTCATTGTCAATGATTAAAACAATAAACTAAAAGATTCATTTGATCTTTTTATTGTTTTTACTTCTATTTGTTTAACCATTGCTTTTTACAACTTTATAAATAATTTTTAAGTTCTGACTTAGTAAAACCCAACGACCTCCTCCCTACATCACCTGAAAGGGGATGCGGTGTAGGATACTCCTGCCGAGGGTTACCTCATCGGTATATTCGAGTTCATCCCCTACGGATATGCCTCCGGGCAATGGTAGAGGTGGTAACATCCAAGCCTCTAACCGTCTGTAAATGTAAAAATTGGTTGTATCGCCTTCCATGGTATTGCTCAGGGCAAAGATAATTTCCTTGACAGAACCTTCTTTTTACCTTTTTGACCAAGGAGGCGATGGTCAGCTCATTAGGCCCCACTCCATCGATAGGAGAGATTTTTCCCCGAGCACGTGGTAGAGCCCATTGTACTGTCCGGTATTCTCTATAGCCATGACATCTCGCACATCCTCCACCACACAGAGCAAGGAGCTATCCCTATGGATATTGGCACAGATGTCACATATTTCCGTATCGGATATGTTATGGCACTGCTTACAATAAGTAATCTCATTGACCAAACTGACCAAAGATGCTGCCAAGCGCTCGGTTTTGTGCAGGAGGTTGCTTGAGCAGGTGTAAGGCCAATCGCAGGGCGGTGCGCTTTCCTATTCCTGGCAGTTGTGAGATCTCATAGACTGCATTTTCCAATAATTTGGAAGAAAAAAATCCATCATGGTACATTACAATTAAGAGCGCAACTGGGCACCCACTTCCTGCTGGAAGGCAGCCAGTAAGGACTCCATTGTCTTATCTATCTGCTTATCCGTAAGGGTTTTATTGCTATCCTGTAGGAGGAACCCTATGGCATAGCTCTTCTTGCCCTTAGGGAGTTTTGTCCCCTTGATATACATCGAAGAGGAATACCTTTTTGAGTAATTCTTTTTCTGTCTTATGGGCGATATTATAGATCGCTCTGAAGGAAACATCCTCATCCAAGAGCAGTGCCAGATCGCGGCGTACTTCTGGGTACTTAGGGATTTCCTATAAACGACCTTCTTAGCCAAATGTTCAAGAGCTACCTCCCAGCGAACATCGGCATAGTATACCGCTTGCTTGATTCCGAAATGATTCAAGATATTTGTCCTGACTATCCCTAAGGAAGCCAAAGTCTGTTGTCCTATTTTTTTAGAGTTATTCCTTCTTGGAATATTCCTTCTGTGGCAGGCTCTTCCTGATAATCTACGATTCCCAAGCGGGAGAAGATAGCTAAGAGGTAGCCCTTGAGCTGGTAGAAGTTGGTCTTCTCAGTAGGGGTATTCCATGTCTCGGATAGGTATTTCCAGAGAGGAAAAAGCGCCAAGTGCTTAGGCTCGGTGTAGCTCTGCTCTACCTTGTGATAAGTTTTACCAAACTCAAACAGCGCCAAAGTCAGTGCGCTTACGGTTGTTATTGTAGCGATGGTTTCCAGACCTGAGAAGAGCATGCTCTGTCGCATCACAGCCAGATCCTGGCTAAGTGGATTGAGCAACGTCACCCTCTGGGCTGGCTGAATATCCTCAGAAAGTGTCTCGTACTGAGCTGTAGTAAGGCTATTGTTCATTATCTCGAAGAATCCCTGCCCTACAGAGCTGGTCAGCAATAATATTTTTGAACATTGAAATCTTCATATCGGTTAGCATGTGCCATAGAAGCACTCACCTTTGGAAGGAGCTTCAACATTGTTATAGCCATATACACGAAGTATCTCTTCTATCACATCCACATCGCGCTGTACATCGACTCTATAAGAAGGCACTGTAAGCCCCATACCTATCTCGGTAATGCTATTAATCTGGATACCCAGAGTGTAGAATACTCTTGATAACATCGCGAGGATCACCTGACCGACAAGTGCATCCACTTTTTCATAGGTGAGGAATACTTGGAAATCCTCTATTTTTCTGGGATAGAAATCAATCACATCGGAAGAAATCTCACCTCCAGCCAATTTTTGATCATAATAGCGGCTCTGAGCAGCGCATACTTACAATCATCGGCATTGACTCCCCTCTCGAAGCGGAAAGAAGCATCGGTAGAGATTCCATATCTTTTTGGCAGTTTTGCGAATCGCCACGGATTAAAGTAAGCACTTTCCAAGAAAAATATGAGTAGTATCCTGACTTACCCTGAGTTGTTACCTCCTAATACCCCCGCCAAGCATAGTGGTTTGTCTACATCGCAGATCACCAGATCCTCGGCTGAAAATGGGGTTCTATCCACCCCATCCAAAGTTTGAATTTTTCACCTTCAGAGGCATTGCGAACAATAATCTTCTTGCCTGAGATATGTAAAGCATCAAAAAGCATGAAGAGCTGTCCCAAGTCATGAAGTACATAATTGGTTACATCCACTATATTATTCTTAGGCGTAATCCCTATTGCTCTAAGTCTGTTCTGTAACCATGCAGGCGAAGGAGCCACCTTCACATTGGAGATGCTCACTCCACAATAGCGAGGTGCCAATTCCTTGTTGTCCACCAAGACATCTATCTTAAGCAAACGATTTTCTACAAAGAAATCTGTTACTGAAGGAGTAATAATTTCCTTATTGGTACCCCTGCTAAGAGTCCTGCTCTGAGATCACGGGCTACGCCTAGTGACTCATCGCATCAGCACGATTGGGGGTGAGGCCTATCTCAAAAAAATAGTATCAGAGACAACATTGAAAAACCTCACTACAAGGCTTGCCATTGGGCAAAAGAGCTATCCAATACCATAATACCCTCATGGCTCTCTCCCAGACCCACTCGTCCTCCGCACAGATCATTCCATGACTCTCTTCCCCACGGATTTTTGCCTTTTCTTAATCTTGAAAGGTTCCCCTGCTTGTCATAGAGAGTAGTCCCAATGGTGGCTAGCAGCAACTTTCTGTCCTTGAGCTACATTGGGGAGCCCCACAGACAATAGGTACTACGCCTGCATCGCCTAAATCCACCTTGGTAGGCTTAGCTTATCGGCATTGGGGTGCTTGGTACACTCAAGTACCTCTCCTACCACCACGCCAGCGAGCCTCCCTTTACACTCTCGTAAGAGTAGATACCTTCTACTTCCAATCCTAAATCGGTAAGAATCTCGCCTACCTCTTGGGCTGGTAAATCAATCTTGAGAAATCTTTTATCCAGTTATATGAGATTTTCATAAAATGATACTATATTTTTGGAATGGCAAAGTTAGTATATTTTTATTGTAATGAGAAAATTTTTGATTGAAGTTGCTAACTGATAATACAAAGACTGATTATTAATAATTAATGATCCCATGTTGATAGGGGGCTTACAGGTCTTGTTAGTAAAAGAATTTGCTTTATATAATTGGAGGCAATTGCCATGTGTTGGGAAGGGCAGTGCCTCTCTTGTTGAAGGGCAGTGCAATTCGCCCCTACACATATGTGACACAACGCTGGTATTAGGTATTTGTTGGTTTACATTCTTCACTTTTCACCACATACCCAAGCTCATTCGCTTGGCTACACTTTTTCACTCTTCACTCTTCATTCTTCACTCTTCACTCTCTTTTACCATTGTAGCAGTTCTGAGAGGGGAATCTTGCGGGGAGGTTGGCGGCACTCTACCGAGCCCGTGAGAGCATCAGGGGCATCGTCATGAGGTTGGTTCCCTCCTTGAGGTAGCCCATGAGGTCTCAGGCAAAAGTCGGAAAGCGTTTCTTCCAATCCAGAGGCATGTGTACTAACTGCTGCACTGAGGGACGAGGCAGAGAAAAATACGCGCTATCTTATTCTGTGATTGATGGAAGGGATAGAAGCGGGTAAAGTTGTTCCCCATCTGCTGAGCACGTTCCTCCAGATTATGAACAAAAGAGTCCTCCGCCGTTGTTACTCTCTATATGACAGCGCTCCACCTGATGCTCCAAGAGCTTATGGGCAATCTCCATCTCAGTTACCTTCATTGGATCCTTGGTATAGAGCACATCTACGAGAAAATTCCCTTCCTGTGCTTCTTTGTAAAGAGCGCACAGAGGTAGTCGGCACCACTATCAGCAGCGTCGATATAAGCCACAGAGTAAGTACGTGAGGGAATCTCGGTATAGCACTGAAACTCCTCATACATAAGCCCTTGCGAAGGTTGCGGGTTCTGCTGGTAAAGACTCTCGAAGACAGCCCCATTGCGCTGCTTGATCTGTAGGAGCTTTTCCAGATTGTGTCGTTCTGGCCAGAGCACCTCTCCCTGAGCTCTGGGGTCAAGAGGGGTAGGCGGACTGTCCTTGATAGCAGGGAAACTCAGCAGTACCCACCCGTGCGGGTTGTCTGTAGGGTGGTAGAGACCTTCCTTCTGCAAGAGGCGTCCGGCGAGGTCATCCTCATGCCAGCGGGTGAAAACCAAGAGCTGTTGGCTGGAGTTGTGCAATCGAGTAGAGGCTACCGTATCGTACCAGTCGGCTATATTCTGCCGTATCAGAGGCGACCATGCCGCAGCGGCATCCTTGTAGAGGTCATCCATGATAAGTATATCCACTGGTTCTCCTGTGAGAGAGCCGCCGACTCCTATGGTCTTGAAACTTCCCTGATAGCCCACTATCTCGCACTCATCAGCATTGCGAGCGTAGTTGCGGCTCTTCCTTGCTGCTTGGGAAGAGGGAGCACGTGCAAGAGTCGCTTGTGGGAACAACTCATGGTAGGTATCCTGGTCCATGATGCGCTGGAGTTCACGGTTGAACTTGCGTGCCTTGGTAGCATTGTAGGGAGACGATAGCTATGCGCTTATTGGGATTACATCCCAAGACAAAAGCCGGCAAGCGGCGGGTAGCTCCCTCGCTCTTGCCATGCTGAGGCGGCATGGTAATCATCAGTTTTTGGATACGCCCCAAGGCAAAATCAGTGAGTTTTTCATAATAAGTCCTATGAAAAGGTGCTGGCTTGAAGTAAAGGGGAGCGTTTTTGGGTAAAGGTTAGGAGGTTGAAAGCAAGGTTTTTTTCTTCCAATAATAGGGGTGTTGGGAGGCAGGTGTTATATATTGTGTTTGTTCAGTAAAGGGTGGGTTGGGATTGGGCTGTGGACACTGGCTGGCTACATTCTTCATTTTTCACTTTTTGCCTCTTTCGTTCTTCATTTTTCGTTCTTCACTCTTGAGAAACCAGCCTTCCATCCTCCCCAGTAGAGAGATAGCAGTAAGGCTCTCACGGAGGGAAGCCACATGGGTCTTCCCGCCACGTTGTATTTCTTCGCCATTGACGATTTTTCCATAGGGAGGTCTGTTGCTAAGGAGCGCATTTCTTTAGAGAATATGAAAAGTGAAGAATGAAGAACGAAGAGTTGGCTCATTCTTCACTTTTTCACTTAATTTGCGACAAAGATACCACATGGAGAAGACAAAGTCAAGGAAGGAGACCATAAGAAATAAGACGAGAAGTGAGAGGAGTTAGGGGAATTTTTGAATTGCTAAAATAATAATAATTTATTCTTGAGTGTTTATCTTTTTGTAACTTTGCACTCTTAAAAATAATTTATAGAAAAATGAAACGATTAGGAATTTTCTTGCTTTTTAGCAAGTACCCTTGCTTTTGGCCAAAACCAGAACAAAAAGACAGGTTGGGATGCTGCCAAGCTCAAAGGAAAAGTAAAAACTTACATCATAGAGGACTATCGTATAGATGAAAAAGGGAAACCCTTCAGAGGGAATACAGAGCTAATCACCGAGTTCGACCCTAAGGGACGTACTACTAAGATGCAAGTGAAGAATAATGGAGTGATCATGTCCTATCATGATACTTATAACGACCAAGGCTATTTGATAGAGTCCATATCCAAAGATGAAGATAACAAAACACTTTCGTCGAACTTATATGAGTATGACCAAAAAGGAAATCGTACCCGTCATGACCTACTCACTGCAGATGGAAATCTATTCATGAGCACCTTCTCAAAAATACAACGATAAGAACCAACTTATAGAAAAAGTCAAATTGTGTGGGTGGTGTATGTGATGAGAAAAAGTGTACTGACTTATGATGAGAAAGGACACCTTATCCAAGAGGATAAGTACAAAGAGAATGAACTTTTTTCCAAAACCCTTTATAAAAATGATGCTAAAGGAAATCCGATTGAACGACTCTCCTATGATGCTACAGGTAAACTCCTAAAAAAGATAACCTCCACCTATGACAAAGAAGGTAATGAGGACTGAGAACATTGTCTACGAAGGAGATGGTACCATAGCCCAGAAGAAAAAAACTATGTATACCAGTATGATAAGAAGAGAAACTGGATCAAAAAGACTGAAAGCGAAAAACGGAGAACTCTCTCTGATCATTCAACAAAAATTCGAATACTACAAATAAAAAAGCTGCCTATAGGCAGCTTTTTATTATATAATATAATTACCAGCCAGGATTTTTGTTTCCATTTTCCTTTTTCATAAGTAATATCGGTAGCAGGAATAGGCCATGTCATTTTTGTAATATCCTGCAGAGATATTCAGCTGATAATATTCGTTGGCAGGAGAAGTAGATGGCATCAGTATTCTGTGGCGTACCACGTACCACCCCTAATCCCCAACGCTTGATATCGTGAAGGCGGAACCCTTCAGCTAACTCACGATTACGTTCGTTCTGTATCTCTGTAAAGAGCGCATCCCCAGTGGTTGTTAGCGCAGTGGTCAGTCCACGAGAAGCGCGGGGAGACGGTTGAGGTATACAAGAGCGTTAGCCTCATCCCGATTGCGGTAAGCTGCCTCGGCTGCAATGAGATATTGCTCGGCAATACGGAACAATTTCGGTTTGTGCATATGGGTAGGCAGCCCTGAGGGATTGCTCTTTAGGTTGCTATTATCCGGATACTTGGTTTACCAAATAGATATTGCTATATACAGTATTTCCATAATCCACAAAGAGTTTTTGGAAATAAATACTTTTTCTATAATCCGCTGTATCGAACAGATCTACAAAAAGACTGTGTAGGGATATAGCTTGGGTTATAGAGGAAGCAGCGCAAGCGACGGTCGAAGTTATTAGCCCCTATATAGATATCATTGGCCTTAGGTAGCTCATTGACAATGCTAACATTCCCTGTAGAGCCAGCCGCTGCATAAATCTGGACAATGCTCTCCGTTGCAGCATCCTCAGTCCAGATATTTTTAAGGGTAGCGGATGAAGTCGCCAAAGGATAAGTGCCTGCATCAATAAGAGCTTTAGCTGTCTGATAAGCTGTTGCCCACTCACCCTGATAGAGCAAGACACGTGCCTTGAGCGCTTTAGCTGCATCTACAGTAAAAAGTAGTGGAACCTACCTCTCCTGCTGTATTGGCAAGATACTCCTCGGCCAAAAGCAATATCACTAAGGATAAACTCATAGGTTTCCTTCAAAGAGCTCGGTGCAGGGAAGTCTGCTACCTAGGGCTCTCTTAGGATAGGGAGTCCATAAGCTGAAGAAGCATCATATGCGCCACAGAAGTGAGTAACCAAGTAGGTGTAGAAATAAGCACGCCCTAAATAAAGTTCGCCCATATTACGCTTTATTTGTGCTTTTTGAGTAGTCTCTCTATCCTTTTCTATTGGAATAGAAGGGATTCTCTGGAGAGAGAGATTGATATCCTGTATTGCCTTGAAATGCGCCAACCAGATAGCCGCAGTTGTCTCATCGGAAGAAGTGAAAGTATTCCCCCAACGGTGAAGCGCAGGAAGTTTTTCATTATCACGGCGTACTGCATTGAGAAAAATCAGCCTGTATGTCGGTACTTATCATGGCATTACCGTAGGTATTGTCGCGCAAGGCTCTGTACATACCATTGACCCAATACTGAGCATCTTCGACATTGAGGTAAAGCCTTTTTCGTCACTCAGATCTACATAAGGCTCTTGATCTAACTTAGCACAACCTTGCAGAGAGAGTGCTAAGAGAATAAATAATGGTAATTTGTTATATATTTTCTTCATATTTTTAGAATTTAAGTTCGACACCAAAAAGTAAACTGACGAGAAGGAGGGTATCCTCCTATAGATATAGGCTGAGTGAATTCTGGATCTGCTCCTTCGTACTTGGTTATCGTAAAAAACATTACAGAGCAGTACCATAGAGGCGTACCCTTGGAAGAAGCCTACTTGTTCTATCACTTCCTTTAGGCAAACGATAACTTAAGGTGATTCCCTTTAGGGCGAACGAAATCAGCATTCTGTATCAGGCGTGAGTCACTTCCTTGCACAAAAAGTAGCCTCAGTAATTTTAGGATGGCGAGTAACATCCCCCGCTTGTTTCAATAATCAAATACATTACGGGCTTAGGTTTCCATTAGCAAAAGTGTTAGGGTTCTCTGTATAGATCATATCTCTATTCTCCCAACGACCTATGGAGAAGGAAAAATTCATATCCAAACTAAAGCCACCATAAGTAATATCCCATCCGAAACCACCATTGATTGGAGCATCATCTTCTTACCTGTGGTCTGTCCCAAATTCAAGTTATATTCTGTAGTTACTTGAGAGTCATCGGTTTGTTTTTCCATTTTATCCTCTCCTGGTTTATACCACTCGATAAGTCCTGTATCCGGATTAACCCCTTGTGTAGCACTGCTGTATACTCAAAGAGCTTTTTCCTACCTTGAATCCAATTTTGTCACGAGCATTGACCAAGGACTGTCTTCCATCGAAAAATTTCAACGATCTTTTGTTGATTATAGTTGAAGTTAAAAATAAGGGCGTATACTAAGGTTATTTGCCTCATTGTAATATACTCGTGATGATATAGAGAGGTCTATCCTTGGTTTTGCATTCCACCAGTATTGCCATAGAGTTGTGTATATCCACTGGCACTGTTGTTATCATGGTAAGAAAGCGCATCATAGGTACAGCGGTTATAGTACTCTACATTAAGCGAGGTATTGTAAAGGAATACCACATTGAGCCCTACACTGGTTTTTTTGTCTGTTCCTCCCAACGAATGTCAGGATTTCCTAACCTACTAAGGGTATATCCTGTTTGCCCTTGATATACTGCCAATGGACTTACGACATTGAGGTTGCTATAGTTAAGCCCTCCTGCATTTTCCAGAGAGTCCTGTACTGAAGCGCAAGTTAAGATCGGTAAGCCATTTGACCTCTTTGAGGAAATTCTCCTTCTTAAGCTTCCACATAGCCCCTACTGCCCAGAAGTTGGCATAGCGATTGTTACGTCCAAAAATTAGAAGAGCCATCGCGACGGCCTGAAAGATCCAAGAAAAAGCGCCCTTGATAGTCGTACTCCAAGCGAGAAAAAAACGAATTGAAAGTACTGACAGACTTATTATCCCCTATAGCAAAAATTCTTATTACCATGTACCAACATAGAAAGTCCATCAGAAGGCTGCCCTGCGGTATAGTTAGTCAAAGTCTTAGCAATATTCTCAGTCGATTCCTGTCCAAGCAAAGCTGTAAAAGAATGAGAATCTCCTAAAAAGGAATTTGTATTCTAAAGTGTTGGTAAAAGTCTTTTTATAAGCCTTTACTTTGACTAAGTTGAGTAAATGCTGTAGTTTCATAACCAAACTTATAATCAGTAAAAAGAGTGTAACTGTTTTTGATTCAGATTCTCCAGCACTGTATTGTACCCCTGCTTGAGTCTTGAATACTAAGTTCTTAATAGGTTCGACAGTCAAGTACGCTATAGGCATGACATCCACCCTATAAGATCCATAGGGGATGCTTTTTCGGCATCATACTCAGGGTGATAGAAGCCGGTAGAACGCCCTGTAAGTCCACGGATAAAATTCTTTCTTGACCCATCAGGATTATAAGGGGTATAAAGTGGTAAAGCCAAGACCTCTACCTCCTACTACAGAAGAGCGTCCTCCTTCGCTTTCGGTATAGCTCATAGAAAGAGATAGTCCCGCTTTAAGCCATTTATTAATACGTGTATCAATATTGGAATTGACATTATAACGATGATAATCCAGTGCAGGAGCCGTAGAGCCCTCTTGCTTAAAAATATCCCAAAGAGAAATAGTAAGCAGTGTTGGCAGTTCCTCCCGATATAGAGACATCGGTACGTGAAGTAGGTACAAAAATCACGGAAGAAGATCTTGTCCCAGCGTGTGTTATAAGGATTTTCTTTCAATATCTTTTCGATAGCAGCATCGGTATCGCCTGACACCCCTGCTGCAGAGCGAATCGCAGCAGGGTCACGCTGAGCCCAAAAGTCCATATACTCACGAGGAGACATCATGTTGTCAAAGAATTTTCGACTGGCACTGGTGATGGCATTGAACCCTACTTGATGACTGATGGTAATATTTGTTGGCTGGTTGTACTTGCCACGCTTAGTAGTGATAAGAATCACCCCATTGGCCGCACGAGAACCATAGATAGAGGTAGAAGCGGCATCCTTGAGAACAGTAATATTCTCAATATCATTAGGATTGATACTGGACATGATATCACCGTCCACCTGAGCTCCATCGACTATATAGAGGATCCTGTCCTGAGGCACTCCCCTTGAGAGCTGATTGAAAATTGTTAAATCCATGGATAAGCACATTGGAAGAGGCGCCTGGTCTTCCTGAACTTGTAGTAACTACCATCCCTGCTACACGACCAGCAAGTGCATCCATCACATTGGCATTGGGAGTTTCAGCCAGAGCTTTTCCTTGTATAACTGAGACAGAGGCTACTGTCTTACTGGCTACCTTAGGTGCTCCATAACCGGTGAAGACAAGCCCTGTATCGATCTCCTGAACATCGTCCTGTAGGACAACATTGATCACCGAAGATTTTTGAGTTACCTTCTTCTCCACCTGTTTCATTCCTAAAAAGGAATAATAAAGTACATCCCCTACATTGGCCTCGATGGTATAAGCCCCCTTATCATTGGTCGTAGCACCCTTACTAGTCCCTTTGATAAGAATATAGGTACCCAGAATAGGATCTCCTTGTCCATCTTTTTACCGTTCCTGTAACGGTTACTTTTTGTGCTAAAAGCCCCTTGTATGGCTATAAAGAGTAGCGCAACTGCATAGAAAAATTCTTAGTTTCATTTTATTTTTAAAAGGCTGCAAATTTCTATAAAAATGAAACTAACAAATATTTCTTTTATTTTTCTTTTATTAATAAAAAATCTCTAAAGAAAAATAGATAACAGGTAATAAGTAATTTTAAGCTTCGTAAGTCGTTTTTAGAATACAATGTAAGATTATAACTATTTGTAAAATCAATATATTACAAAGAAATCCCCCTCACATACTCAGTTCCATGTATTCACGGACTACCCTCTCGGAGGGAAAGCCAGCAGTGCTCACAGCTGGGTATGGGGATGCAAGGTTTATTCCCTAATACTTGTAAGTAAGATTTAGGTTGAAGTAGCGGCCATTGCCATGAGCATATTCGGCATCGCGGGCAACAAGCATAGAGGCAGGGGTATAATACACCTTATCGGCGAGGTTCTCCACCCCTAAGCCCAAAGATAGATTCTTATTGAAGGTATAACCTGCACTAAGAGAGAAGAGGTCTATAGGAAAGACGACCCCTTCGCCTTCGGTATATACTCCTTTGTTGTCTGGAGCAAAGCGATCACGGCTGCCTGTGTGTAGGTAATTCACTTGAAGGTAACTCTTAGCGGTTGGGGTAACCCTTACATAAGCACTTGCCTTAGGTGCAGGAATGGAAGTACCACTCATATAGCCATCCCATGGACCATCTTCGGTAGATTTTTTTCTTTCCTTCGAGAGGAGATAAAGCTACCACCGAGGGTAAGCCAGTCGGTAGGGAAGAAATCTGCATTCACCTCAAAAGCCATATACCTTCTGTGGGCTTCTATCCACTACCCAGAAACCACTTACCGACTTGAGGTCGCTACCGAGCTTGGAATAGGTATAGAAGTAAGAGCCGCTCAGGTGCACATATTTACCTATCTCGGAATAAGCCCCTATCTCATAATTATCCGTTTTGACAGGTTCTGTGTTGATCTTAGAAAGTACATCGGCCTTAGCAGCACGAAGGGTACGACCTAAATCAAAGATAGAAAATCCTTGTGAATAAGAAGCAAAAAGGCTGGAAGTACTTGATCTGGTTGTAAGCAATCCCTACATTGGGAGAGAGGTTGTTATAGGAGAGTTCCCCACCTTTTACATAGACACGCGGATCGGTATTTTTTTGAGCCTAAGCACCTGATAGTCTGGCACAGCCACGTCTATATAATCATAGCGAAGTCCTGCCTTGAGTACATAGTGGTTGAAGAAAGTGGTTTTGGTTTGCAAGAAAGGAGCTGAGTTGTAGGAAGTCAGTTCAGGCATCCAGTAACGCCCATCTACAAGGGGCTGACTGGTCTTATCAATCAAGGCATCTATTCCATAGAGCAATTGGGTAAAGATGTTCTCCCAAGGAGCAATTTGGTGGTAAGCTGGGTACGGATTCCGTATTTCTCCCCTTTTTACAGTTGCTTGTCCGCTGGAGCTTTCCCAACGTGGGCTCTTGGCATTATGCTTGCGATAGTCGAAGATTGCGTACTGATGTTGGGTAAAGGCAGAGGTTCCAAGTCGGTATGGGCGAAGATATTATTGGAATTGAACTTCACGTAAGCATTGTGATTGTAGCGCATCCCCTCATCCTGAGCAGCTGGATCCTTGCTACCATAGACTCCAATACGAGGGCTCTGCAAAATACTTTCCTGAAGAGGCGACCAAAGGGGGTATGCTGCAGGCTCTGGTAAAAGTTATACATGACCTCTACTCTGTTATCCTCATCGAACTGGTAGCCAAGCTTTATAAGACCATTATAGGTACGTACATCGCCCAAGCCATAGCGAGGAGAGATATACTCCCTGCCCCATCCACAGCCGAGCCTGTCTGTGTAAGAGCACCATCAAGTAGGTAAGAAAAAGCCCTTATAGTTACCCGAGAACTGCTGATTGAAGCGGTAACCAAAGCCTCTGTTTTCCTTGAAAGAATCTCTGGCCGAAACCCCTAAGGAAGTTTTGCCCGCTGAAAAGCCACCCCTTTAGGAGCTTTCTTGGTTACGATATTCATAATCCCTCCGATAGCGCCATTCCCATAAATAGCCGTAGAACCTTTCACAATCTCAATACGCTCTACTGCTGCAGGATCTATGGAACGTATATCACGGTCGGTGGAGCGTAAGGGCGTAGATTGAGGAATCCCATCGATAAGCACTAAGAGTGCACGCCCGCGTAAGTTCTGATAGCGATTATTGGTTGTATTGGTAGAGAGCGCCATAGCTGGCTCAATCATTCCAATAAGATGCGACATATCGGGCGCAATCTTAATAAACTGTTGCAGTTTCTTTTGGTCAATAATCGTTACATTCGCCACCGCATCGGTTTTCTTCTCCTCTATACGATTGGCAGTAATAACTACCTCTTCCAAGCCTAAGGTATCACGCTCCATACTACTGGGCTGCTGTGCATAGCCCGTAAATGTTAAGCCCAAGGCCATAATTACCATTTTCTTCATATAAATAATTTACATATTCAAGGTGCAAATATAATAAATTATTTAGAAATAAAAATAAATAAATTTAATTTGTTGATTTGCTAATTTGTCAATTTGTCAATTTGCCGATTTGGCTCATTGACTCATCGTCTCATTGACTCATCGGTTAATTGTCTAACTTGCTCATTGGTTAATGGACACATTAATCCCTTTCCGCCCAATTCAGCAAGCCAATAGCCCTGAGCATTCTTAAAGAGATAGAAATTGGTACCAGGGGTGGGATCCATACCACAGCCTTTTTCATAGCCCCTCATAGATAGCTAGAAGTTCTACGTCCTTGTTTTGGAACAGCCTTGTAGTACCATCATACCAATAATCTTTATCGGCTAAGAAACCATTGGGTACTTCCTTTAGAGAAGCATTGTCATAGCCCTTTACGACTACATATTTACGCTCAATCCTCCAACCATATTGGTCATTATCATACCACTCCTTATAAGTCAAATGATAAATCTGTCCGTTATGCCTCCAAAAGGAATAGGAAAGCTCCTCAAAGCCTGTGGTATCTATTTCTTTATTCTTTTGCTTATCGTCTTGGGAAGGGAATAATTCCCTTAGGGGTGTGTTTCCTTCTTTTAGCAACGCTAACTGCTGGGGGTTGAGGTGTGGTACATAGAGGCTATCGTCATAAGTCTTATAATAAGCCTGATCCTCATAGATACATAGACTCTGATTATCCATATAGAAAAAGTTTTTTCCATACTCAGGGCGGTTTGTATAGTGGAAAGGCAGTTTCTTATCCCAATCATACACCCCATTCTTGTCATACTGATAGTAATAATGTCCTGGGACAATCCCAAAAGTAGCCGCATCATAGCCAGAGAGTGGCTTTTTCTCTGTAGAGCTTGTCCCCATCAGTTACAAAAACTTCAAATAGCTTTATCTTGCTCAAATTCTCCTTGGGTATGGGCACTCTAAGGTCTTTATTTTCTAATGGATAGCTATTTTCATCATAATAGAGGTGGTTTTTATCTATCAAATAGAAATCATTCAGCCTTCGTAAGGTAGGAATATCAAAATAATCAGGGAGTTTCACAAAGTAATCCTCTGCCTTCTCCTCCTTATCATACCCTCCATTATAGCGCAATACATGGGTAGTGGTTTTGTATATATTATTCGATACCTGCTGTACCCGCTCCCCCTTATAGATAAAGGGTTTTCCTTGGTAATAGGTGTTATTTTTGTCGGAGACAAACTCCCCATTTGCCAAATCCTTCTGAAGGGTAGCCACATCAGCCCCCTCTACCTTTTGGTCGTAATAGTATAGGTAGTTTTTGTCCTTAAAAATAACAAATGGAAACAGTTTCGAAGGTTGCAGGGTCAGAGATGTTAATCTGCTTTGTTCCCCTAAAAGCCTTCTTATAAGTTCGCCAAAATAGGTTCTTCCCAATAGTCAGACGGCTTGTCATAATGGCTTATAACGCCCACTACTCTAAAGCCTGTGGTATCAATCTTTATTAAATCCCCTTGGTAATAGATCCCATTTTTGTCTTTGGCAAATCCCTGATACATCAAGGAGCGCGAAACTCGCCATATCAGGTTTTATGATCTTGCGGGCATCTTGGTAGATGACATAATCCTGATTGATGATATAGCCCTCCACATAGGGACGCTTATATTCCCAAAAAGGAACTCCATAGGGAATCCGTGCGATGGATATCGGACACAAGCATGGTATCTTGTACCACAGCCGTATCATCAGTAGTAGGGAGTTGCTCGACAGATTTTTGCTTGCAAGCAACGAGTAACAAAGTAAGAAGTAAAAGACGGTTCATAAGAGCTTTGAGTTTTGAGTTGGTCATTGGCTAATTGACTCATCGGCTAATTGGCTTATTAGATTGCAAATATACTCATTTTTTTCTTAATTTTGTACCCTGATAGCCGATTATTTTTATGACTTACCAGAATATTCACATCAATAGCGATTCTCCTGAGGATTTTGCTCAAGGAGAACATACTACCCTATACTATATATTTCTCTTACAGGAGATAGCCACTTTAGTGTCGACTTCAACGAATACCATTCCCAAGGGGATTCCCTGCTGTTCCTCTCCCCCTATCAGTATTTCCAATGGAAAGAAACGGCACCCAAAATGGACTTTATTGCCTTCCATGGAGATTTCTATTGTATAGAGTACCACAAAAAAGAGGTGGCTTGTAACGGCTTATTATTCAACAACATATACCAACAACCCCACTTTGAGGTCTCTCAGGCGGTTTTGGAGAATTGGAGAGCCTCTTGAAAAAGATGCAAGCCATTGCTTCAGACTCCAATCCTTACCAAATTGCAGTGCTTAAGAGCTACTTGCAACTGATCTTGGCCATTGGAAGCCGAGAGAAACAGCATTTTTTGAGCCACTTAAAAGAAGAGAACCCACTGCAAAACCCCGTGGCCAATTTCCAAGAGCTTCTGGAAGCCAATTTCCTCAAGGAAAAGGATATCAGCTTCTATGCAGCGGTGTATCACCTTTCGGTGAGTGCTTTCTCCAAGCGTATCAAGCAGTATTATGGAAAGACCCCATCGGCACTGCTAAGGGAGCGCTTGGTTCTGGAGGCCAAAAACTGCTACACCTCACCCATAAGTCGGTCAAGGAAATCGCCTTTGAACTCTGCTTTGAAGATGCTTTCTACTTCAGCCGCTACTTCAAGAAGGAAGTCGGGGTTTCCCCTAAGCAATTTCGAGAAAATGTGGGAATTTCCATCGTGGCAAAAATAATCTATGTTTGTGGTAAAAAAATCCATTCTTATATGGAAAATGCTTTGTATTTTTTTGCATCCTGAAAATAATATAGTCATGCAAACATTATTAGAAAAATTGGCTGGATTACAGTCACAGTTTATCAACTTTATTCGCATTGCGATCTTTATCGTAATGGCGTGGATTGGAGGCTTAAAAGTATGTCAGTACGAAGCCGACGGGATTGTTCCTTTGTTACCAATAGCCCTTTTATGAGCTTCTTCTATGCAAACTCAGGTAAAAACCGCTATCGATGAGAATGGTGTTACAGGAGAGGCTAACAAAGGCAAAAGAAGTAGCAGAATACAAATTGCACAAAAAACCCAGAGGGGAAAATGGTAGCTGCCAATATCGAATGGCATAAACAGAACAACACCTATATCTTCTCCTATGGCTTAGGGTACGGTAATTTGCCCTAATTGGTTTGCTTACTCTTTTTAGGTATATGGTCTCCTAAAATCGGACTTATCGGTGGATTGCTTACTTTTTGGTATGTCCATCGTTACCCTTTCGTTCCTTATCACTACCCCAGAGGTATATGTACCTAACTTAGGTGGTGATATGCCTACCCTCAACCATGGCTTCCCTTACCTATCAGGAGCAGGACGCTTGGTACTGAAAGATATTATCATGTCGGCCGGTGGACTTATTGCCGCTTCTGACGCAGCAAGACGCCTCTTAGCAAAGAGCAAATAAAAATCATTCAGAAATAAATAGCCCCAAACCGCTCTGGTTTGGGGCTATCCTTTATACATTATGATAATTATTTTTCTGGTAGGTAGTGGGTAGGTACCTTCTACAAGGATGCTCTTATCTACATCTTGGATATTGCGATGACCAGAGAAAGCCATAGTGGTATCCATTTCATCATAGAGGATTTGTAGGGCACGAGTTACCCCTCTTCTCCATAAGCACCCAATCCGTATACTGGAGCACGGCCGAGCATGATTCCTTTAGCACCCAAAGCCCATGCCTTAAGCATATTCTGTCCTGTATAGAAACCAGAGTCTATCCATACCTCTGTCTGGCTACCTACAGCGCTTACAATATCTGGTAAGGCTTTGATAGAAGAAATAGTATCGTCCATCTGACGGCCACCATGGTTAGAAACGATGATAGCATCGGCACCGTATTTGACAGCTTCTTGTGCATCTTCTGGGGTCATGATCCCTTGAGGATAATAGGGCCTCCCCAGAGTTCCTTAATCTCAGCTATATCCTTCCAGCTAAGGCTTGGGTCAAACTGTTCTTTAGTCCAAGAAGAGAGAGAAGAAAGATCGGATACATTCTTGGCATGGCCGGCGATGTTGCGGAATGTCCAGCGACGGTTACCAAATACATAACGCAAGCCCCAAGGAATTTTTGGTAGAAAGGTTTATAATATTAGGAATAGTAAATTTTTGGAGGAGTAGAAAGACCATTCTTGATATCACGGTGACGGTTTCCAAGTACCTGTAAGTCCACCGTTACCATAAGAGCAGAACACTTAGCTTCTTTGGCACGACGGATGAGATCCTTCATGAACTCACGGTCACGCATCACATAGAGCTGAAACCAGAAAGGTTCCACACCAGCCTCTACCAAGTCCTCAATAGAACAGATGGACATAGTAGAAAGGGTGAAAGGAATCCCAAACTTCTGAGCCGCTTTGGCCATATGGATTTCTCCATCAGCCCACATCATTCCCATAAAGCCCACAGGAGCAGTCATAGCAGGGAATTTCACCTTTTGTCCTAAGAGCGTAGTCTCAAGGGTACGGTTGTCCATATCCACCAAGATTCTCTGCTTGAACTTAATAGGATTGAAGTCCGATACATTCTCACGGTAAGTAGCCTGTGTCCAAGACCCAGTATCCACATACTCATAGAACATCTTAGGCACATTGCGCTTGCATACTACACGCAAGTCCTCAATGTTAGTCATTTTTGTTAAATCTCTCATTCTATAATTTTTATACAATTGCTTCTATATCAAGAGGAAAAATTTCACCAAAGGAAACCACCCCTCTGTTTCTCGCTGCAAATGTAAGAAATTATTTTTGGTTTATGTCATATTTATTTTTAAGTTTTTAACTCGAGTTTTTGAAATTTATATAAGTTACTAATTTTCAAAATCTAACACCCTACCCCAATATTGATTTTCAAAACCTCCCCTACCCCAATATTGATTTTCAAAACCTCCCCTACCCCCTATTGATTTTCAAAAACCTCCCCCTACCCCCTCGATGAGGGGATAGCCAGCGAATACCTACAGCTGGGTATGGAAAAGTAAGTCATAAATTCTCAATGAGTTATAAAAACTAAGTTTCTTAAGATTGACGAGGCTTGAATCTTCAATTTTCAATTTGTTGTAGGATGATTCCCTTTGTTAATACCCTTTGCGATAAGTAGTTTTACGTTTTTTTGCTTGAGAGGGTCTCTGACCTTAGAACGAAACATAGAGCTAAAAAAATCATTACAATCACGATTACAAGGGACAAAGCAAAAATATACAAATCGCCTGTGCCCATAAGGGTAATTCTTTGGTAAGCGCTCCATAGATAAGTCCTGCGCATAGCCCCATGGACATGGTGAGAATGACACCATAGAGCAGTCCTTTGACGAGATAATTACCATAGTTCTTCATCGGTAGGCCTGTAAGATAAAGGTAAATTCCCCAATAAGCAAAACCCTCCGAGGACAAAAAATATGATCAACCCTATGATTTTCACTACAATATATACATCTGTTACAATGATCTCATCTGTGGAGGCCTTATAGCGAATGTTATAAGAGGATTCTCCATTTACCTCAGTAGCAAAAAGGCAGTGCTCGTTCTAATTCCTGCCCTGATTCTATGGTAAAAAGTAACCACAGGGTACCCATTTCTACATATTCGGTATAATACGTTTTACCACTCTTGCGTTCGAATCTTTCTGTATGAATATCCTCATACCTTACCACCCTGAGCGGTATAGGGTTTAAAGTCACTATCAGAAGCCAGTTGGTAGAGTTCCTTAGCGGTATCTGCTCCTAAAGCTAACATAAAAAGGGGTAAGCCCCACCAATAGGGAGATAGGCACCCAGATAAAGAAGGCGGTAAGACAGCCTGCTTTTTTTCTTTTGTTTTTATCCTTAGCCTTGCTGTTGAACTTTCTGATAATCAGATAAGTAAGCCCTACTGAAACCACAAGAAACAGTAAGACAATGATTCTATTGAAAACTATTTCATCCATAAGCGATAATTATTGATATATCCTTCTTTGGGAAGGTTTTTCACATTCAGATACAAAGATAGTTTTAGGTTCTACCTTGAGTTGCTTCGGATCTGTGATACTTCCTTGTGTCTTGACCTGTAAGTATAGTCTGGTTTCATCATCTTCAAAAAGGTGCTGAGGCTTGAATCTCCCTATCACTGTACCATCTTTCTTTAGGAAAACAAGTGCCGTAGGAGGCTCTATATTCTCTTCATAAAGGAAAGAGATAGACACCTGACTAATATCTTTAGGATTTTCTTTAGGGACGAAAAACCTTTTAAGATCCTCTTTAGGTACCTTCTTCAATCTTTCCTTAACCATTTTTAGTTCCTCCTCTGGCCATTTTTCCTCTATGGAAAAAGCTCCTTTTTCCCTTCTAACTTTATAGGAACGAGCACTACATTTGCCTTCTCACGACTAAGTTTATCATAGTAAATCAAGAAATCATTATACGCTCCCAAGGGAAATTGCAATGTGTTCTTAATCCCCTCTCCCTCAAATAAATAAGACACCTCTTCATCATAGTATCCTATATGATGTATGAGGGTAAGTGTATTGCCTACCTCCTTTCTATCAAATGTATGTATATATTTGTAAGAAAAAAACAGTTAGGGTTATCATTGAATACACTATAGGTCTTTCCATTCTCATACTGAATATAGTTCTTCCCTCTTCAAAAATTGGCAAAACGGATACGCACCTTATCCTTCCCAATGGAATCATTATGATACCCATATACCAAGAACAAGGGTTCTCTCTGAGGCTTTTTAATAAGTAGACCCCATCGGGTCTTTTCTGTAATAACCACGAATAACCGTTATATAAGTCAAAGCCGCAAAAGTTTTATTCGGAAAAAAGCATAATGCTCGATTCGGATTGCTTATAGCTCTCTATTAGCTTTCTGTCCTGAGCTGAAGAGCTGTTCGCTACGAAAAAAAGAAAGCCAGTAATAAAAAGTATTTTTTTGTTTTCATAAGCATTTTTAGTCATTATTCAGGAAACAATGGTGAGATTTTTTTATTTTTTTAGTTTTTCATATCTATTTCTGATTTTTTTGTATCTATAAGATCATATTTTGTGATATGTCCGATCTCGTTCCGCCTCTTTATATATATTTTTTTCCTTATCATAAGTAATTTCCCCCATATATTCATAGGGAGAGGTACCCTCTCTTTCATATTTTTCTCTAAAGATAGTTTTTAGAATACTCTATCCCTAATTGAGATTGTACCGTCTTCAACATTTCTTTTTCATTTTCATCTTTTTTTCCTGATATAAATATAGTTTTTTTATTTCTTTTTAATGGTGTTTTTCTATATTAGAGCGTATTTTTTTGCAAGTGCTTCTTTATTCTTTTCTAAGGTTTCTTCTTCGTTCATTAAAAGAAGTATCTCCATTCCATCTTTATTGGTAAAAGCAGCTATACTTTCCTCTTGATATAGAGAATAACTATGACAGAAAACGATATAATCATTATAAGCTGGATTCATACCTACTTCGTAAGCATTTTTTTATGCCTACAAACTTCTTATTGTACTCTTCAAAGAGACTTTCCCCTATAAAAGTAATAGATTTCCCTACCTCTTTTTGAGCAAAAAGTATGTACCAAATCATTATCTTCGTTGGAAACAGAGTAATATCCGCCCCTCTCCAAGTGAATATAGTTCTTTCCCTGCTGAAAAATTCACCAGCTCCACCCTGTATTTTTATCCTTGGATAAGTCCTTATCATTGCGCGCATAGACCAGAAAAAGCGGTTCTTTCTGAGGTTGCAAACCATATCATCCCATCTTTTTGTACTTGGTAGTCTCCCTTTACCCCAGCTAAAGGGATTCCATAGTAAGAACTTCTTATCAGAGAGCAAGAAAAAGCCCCCACTTACGCCCTTGGTAGAAACCTTCAAGCTGGTTATTTTTGAGCCTGTGTAAAGCCTCCTAAAGAAAAAGAAAGCCAGTAATAAAAAAAGTATTTTTTTGTTTTCATAAAGGTAATGGATAACTAAGCAATCGAATATCGGTAATTATAGAAAGGGTAAATCCCTTAAAAAGAGGTGCTTTTGCCCAAGGAATGGCATAGCCAGCATCTACCCGTAACAAATTAAAGAGAGACAGTCCTACACGTGGAGTAATTGCCTCAGTGGAAAGAGAGACCCCATAGCCCAGCAACAGGTGATAGAACTCAGCCCCCACCTCAGGGACTACTCTATGAGAATCTCTACCCGCAAAATGAACTCCTGCATAGAAGCCCCGCCGCAAGCAATACAATCATTGTGAAGCATCAGCCCCGCAAAGTGTGAACTCTTAGCATCGGCATAGGTATAAGCCAGCCTTGGGGTCAGGTTAATCATTCCCTGAAAACAATCACAAGAAGGCGGATACCTCCTTGGCGGAGTAATAACAAGGCTATCACTCTGAGCAAAACCCCATATAAGAGAAGAAGAGAAAGAGAAAGTACTTTTTCATAATAATAAACCTTAAAAAAACACTATGCTATAGCGCGACAAATATATGAAAAAAATCCTGAAAAAGAAGAGAATTTTTCATGACTTTATTGCTATGTTTATTTTTGACTACCTTTGCAAAAATATAACTAATGAGTGCTATTGTAGCTATTGTAGGACGCCCCAATGTAGGCAAATCCACTTTTTTTAACCGTCTTGTACAGCGCCGTGAGGCTATTGTAGATAGCATCAGTGGGGTGACCCGTGACCGCCATTATGGAAAAACCGACTGGAACGGACGTGATTTCTCCGTGATAGACACTGGGGGATATGTAGCCGGAGGCGATGACATATTTCAAAAAGAAATAGACAAGCAAGTAAACCTTGCCATAGAAGAAGCCGATGCCATTATCTTCCTAACAGATGTGGAGAGTGGTATCATGGGTACCGATGAGGAGATTGCCCAGCTGCTACGCCGTAGCAAAAAAACCTACTTTCCTGGCAGTGAACAAGGTAGATAATACCAAGCGCGCTATTGATGCCAATGAGTTCTATGCCTTAGGATTTGAGGAGATCTTCCCCTATCTCCAGTGTCAATGGTAGTGGTACAGGCGAGCTCTTGGATGCCGTAGTCAAAGTACTCCCTGAGGAGGAAAAAGTGGAGGAAGAGCCCCTACCCCGCTTTGCCGTAGTGGGACGCCCCAATGCGGGAAAAATCGTCCTTTATCAATGCCCTTATTGGAGAAGATCGCTATATCGTTACTGATATAGCTGGCACCACCCGCGATGCTATTGATACGCGCTACAATCGCTTTTGGCTTTGAGTTCAACTTAGTGGATACCGCAGGGATACGCCGTAAAGCAAAAAGTCAAAGAAGACTTGGAGTTCTACTCGGTGATGCGCTCAGTACGCGCCATAGAGCACTCCGATGTATGCCTACTCTTGGTGGATGCTACTCGTGGCTTCGAGGGACAAGATGCCAATATCTTTTGGCTAGCACAGCGCAACAAAAAAAGGAGTGGTTATCCTGGTCAATAAATGGGACTTAGTAGAGAAAGATACCCATACCACCAAGCATTTTTGAGGAAGGGATTCGCAAGATCATCGCCCCCTTCACCGATGTGCCTATCATCTTTATCTCTGCCCTAACCAAGCAACGTATCTACAAAAGCGATAGAAAAAAAGCAGTAGAGGTGTATAACAATCGTAGCCAGCGTATCAAAAACCTCGGTACTGAATGAGTATATGCTCCCTATCATCGAGGGCTACTCCTCCACCGGCTACCAAAGGAAAAATATATCAAGATCAAGTATTGTATGCAATTGCCTACTGACCTGCCTCAGTTTGTCTTTTTGCGAACCTTCCCCAATATATCAAGGATCCTTACCGCCGCTTTGTGGAGAACAAGCTCAGAGAGAAGTTTAACTTCGAAGGGGTACCTTTGGATATTTTCTTTAGAGAAAAGTAGAGAGTTTTGAGGTTTGAATTTTTGAGTTTTTGAGGTTTGGGGTAAAAAAAGTGAACAAGAAAAAAATAAAATGAGTAAGAAAACTTATTTCGCAATGATTGATGAAGCTATACAACAAGAGGGAAAAAGTAACTATTGAAGAACTTAGGCAAAAGATATTTAAAAATAATGAAAGAGGAAATAGAGTTAGAAAAAGGAAGAATATACATTTGAAGAAACTAAAAAAATTTCTTGATCACTTAGAGATTTTTAAAAATCTCTAACAAAATAAAAATAGGATAAAAAAATATGAGAATTATTTTTGTTCATCATTTTTAGTCCTTGTATTTTATATCTTATCGATAGTAATGTACAAGAAATATCATGGCAAGAAATTACTATTCTATTATCTTGCATGCCTTTTTAGGTGCATGCATAATGTATATGCTTAGTTTAGTTCTAGTCGCAAAAGTATAGTACGGAAATGATGGATGTTTGCCATGATTTCTACAATTCTATACTTATTATTATTATGACAAATTTAATAATCATTATAATGGAAGCTCTTGTAAATTTCCTCATTAAGTTTATGATGAGTTTCCATGTAAAACACAATGGTTTTGTTATGAATGATGAACGTATTCAAGTAATAGATAAGTTCAAATCCTTATTCATAAAAATGGGGTAGAATCCTTTTATCTAATAGGGTGTATAATTTTTAATTACAGGATGTATGTTTAGTTAAAGGAGGTTCCTACTGTTTATTGTAAAACTCTCATTATAGAAACGATTTATGAAAGATATAAATAATTTAAGTTTCGCAAGTCGTTTTTTTAGGTTATTATAAAGATTGTAAATAATTAATAATCAGTTGTTTGTAAAAAAACCTCCCCCACCCCTCCAAAGGGAAAAGTCCATGAAAGCGGAGTATGTGTCTTTAAGGGCGTTAAAAATAGCCTAATTTGTTGTCATATTGGAAAAATTTTTCTTCTATAACTTATTGAGCCTCTACTACTTTACTACCCCCTCAAGGGGGATAGCTAGCGAGTGTCCACAGCTGGGTATGTGAGGGGATGTTTTTGAGAATCAGTAAGTTATAGAACTTTGCGAAACTTAAATAAATAATAAAGAAATGTTTCCCATCCAACAATCTTATTCAAAAGAAGAACAGATTAAGCGTTATTGGAAATGTAACTATACAGCTGCAGAATCACAATTAGCGTATTGGATTCTGCTACCTAAGGACGTAAAACCTGTACAGATTAAAAAGCAACCTATAGAAGGACTTGACATTAATAATATCGGGCAATATGTTAGTGTTGACAAAAACCTGTTCGATGTTAGAGGTCTCCGTATATTATGAACATTGTTGGTATGAAATGAACGCAGCAGATTGGCTTGTTAAAAAAACTTAATCTGATGGGAGAAAACATTCTTCACTACAGGAAAATTAATGGGACTTCAACAGGAACTTATGCTGATATTCTCACGTCAAAGAAAAACAAAATAAAGGTGAGAGTGTAATATCTCGCTTTTCTGTACTAAAAGACTATGATCCTGATTTTTTTCAGGAGCTAATTATTTTATGGCAAAAGCATCTTGCTTTTAAAAAAAGATTATCAAGGAAGGATGTTGGATATGCTCCAAATCACAAATAATTGGGATTTGATAAACAAGACGAATTGGAACATGGCAGAAAAATTTACAACCCTTTAGTTTCAACTTCAAACAAAAATAATTTCACATTTTATTTCCCAACATCATGGAAGATGTTCAAGGACAGCAATCATGATAATTTGTCCGCCCAATCTATTCGTTTTCTTCTTAAGCATGAAGACGAAGGAAAGAATATAGGTGTAGTCAATATATATTTGTATGCGAAGACAAGCAAAGAAAATTTTGAAAGCATCGCCTCGAACATAGAAACATGTTTAAAAACATATCAGAATTTGAATGCAAAAATACAAAAAGGTAGCTGATAATATTCTAAATCCAAAAATTAGAAAAAGCATGGTACATTCAAGGAAATTTAGAATACCCTGAAAAAACAATTCAGAGCTTTTTCTCATGTCATATCTTATACAAAGTAATAGCGGCATCTGTTATATTGAATCAATTGGACCGAGACCCAGCTTAAATAATTATTATTGGGAAGCAGGCAAACGATGTATAGAGTTAATAGTCGAATCATTCAATAACTTGGATTTCTCCAAGGAATAGAATTTGTAAAAAGGCTCTTATCCGAGGTATTGATTGTAACGACCTCCTTTACTATCATATTTTATCAATTTGGAGTTTTTTTAATAATATTAGCTGTGTCTATTTCTTACAACTCCATCACCGCCTGTGTTGGTAATGTACAAGTTCCGGAGGAGAACACGAGTGAAAATGGTAGTGTATATAAAGTGTCAGGAGAAACAGACGCCATTGGTAAAAATATTCCTTTCTCCTGCTCCTTATATCAAACCTACTGAAGTGATTTGTGAAGGAGCGCAACGAGAAGTTTTCGATCTTATACAAGAAATCACTTTTTTTAGAGAACACATTGATTCTAAAAAGGAATCAGCAAAGAAAAACAAATACTGGATGGAGTACTATATCACAGAGGGTCAATGGGTATTACTATAGATATACTACTTTCTTGGTTTCAAAAAAATCCTCCTCAAAGACCTCAGAAAGGTTATAGACGGTAGCTGAAGGAAAAGCTACTAGTTCTTCAGTAAGATCCCCCCTTTTAGGTAGAGAATCCCTCGCTTATCGCCCTTATGGGTTACAGGTTTGAGCAGATGCTTGGTGAGCTTGTAAAAGTCAGCCATTTGGGTCACAGCACGGCTTACAATATAGTCATATTGTCCTGCAAGAGTCTCTACACGTGCCTGCTGGTAGGTGACATTGGAAAGAGACAAAGCAGAGGCGACCTCCTCTACCACCTTGATCTTCTTACCTATGGAATCCACCAAGTGGAAAGATACCTCAGGATAGAGAATCGCCAAAGGAACTCCTGGGAAACCTCCCCTGTACCTACGTCCAAGACCTTTTGCCCTGCTGAAAGAGGGTGAATCTTGGCAATCCCTAAGGAATGAAGTAGGTGATGAATAACAAAGTGTTCCATATCCTTACGAGAAATCACATTGATATGGGCGTTCCACTCCTTATACAGGCTTACAGCCTGAGTATATTGAGCCACTTGTGTAGGGGTAAGTTCAGGAAAAATACTTGAGTAACAACTCCATAAAGACAAAGTATTAAGAGTGCCAAAAGTAGCATAATATTTCCAATCCTACAAATTTTCAAGAAAGATTTTTAAAAAAATATTTGTACATTCCAAAAATAATAGTACCTTTGCCCCCTTTCTTTTTATGGGAGCTTTTTAGTAAACGTTTAATTTAAGATATTAATATTCAATCCGATGAAAAAGAACATTTCAACCTTCCAAGAGAAAAAGAAGAAATAAACACGGCTTCAGAGAACGTATGGCTACGGCGAACGGACGTAAAGTATTGGCACGTCGTAGAGCTAAAGGAAGAAAAAAACTTACTGTTTCCTCTGAACCAAGACATAAGAAATAATGTTTATAACTTTCTGTAACAAGTAAGGTGCCATCTGACTATAGATAGCACCTTTTTACTTTTTCTTATTATTTATTTTATGAAATCTATCGCAGAAATTGCTGTGATTTCCTATCTTAGAGAGAAAGATAGGAGGGAATCCCTTTAGTATATTTTGACAATGGAGCGACCTGTCAAAAGCCCCAACAAGTAATCGATAGTATAGTACAGTACTATACCACCCTACAATGCCAATATCCACCGAGGGGTGCATACCCTCAGCCAAGAGGCCACAGAAGCTTATGAGACAGCCCGCAAGAAGCTCCAGAAGCATATCAATGCCGCCAAACCCTATGAGGTACTTTTTCACCAGTGGCACCACTGAGGGAATCAACTTGGTAGCTACCTGCCTGACCCCTTTTGTAAAGGCAGGAGAAGAGATCTTGGTACTGACCACAGAGCACCATAGCAACATTGTCCCTTGGCAGCTACTTGCTCAGCGTACAGGAGCTGTGGTACGCCCAATCCCTGTGGACAAGGAAGGTATGATCCTGATGGAGGATTTCAAAGCGATGCTCTCAGAACGCACCAAGGTAGTGAGCTGTCAGCATGTATCCAATGCCTTGGGCAATGTACACCCTGTCAAAGAAATCATCCACTTAGCCCATAGTGTGGAGCTGTTGTCCTTATCGATGGCGCCCAGAGCTGTCCACACTTTTCCATAGATGTACAAGACTTAGATGCAGACTTCTACGCCGCCTCTGGACACAAAAATGTATGCTCCTACAGGCATTGGTTTTCTCTATGGAAAGGAAGCCTGGTTTGAGAAGCTCCCCCTACAAAGGCGGAGGAGATATGATCAAGACCGTCTGCTTTGAAGAGACAACCTACGCCGACCTCCCTTATAAGTTAGAGGCAGGAACCCCGAATATATGTGGAGGAATCGCCTATGGAGTTGCCATAGACTATATGCACTCCTTAGGTATGGCTGATATTGCTGCTCATGAGCACAACCTGCTGAAGTATGCCCATGAGCAGATCCAAGGCTTGGGGGGCATCATCATCTATGGTACCCATGATCTGGATCGCAAAGCTGGTGTCATCTCCTTCAATGTAGAGGGTGCCCACCCTTTACGATGTAGGAACACTCCTTGACCAGATGGGCATAGCTGCACGTACAGGTCATCACTGCGCCCAACCTGTGATGGATTTTTATCACATTCCAGGGACTATACGCGCCAGCTTCGCTGTTTATAATACCCTTGAAGAAGTTGACTGCCTGGTTACAGGGTCTTCAGAAAGCTATGAAAATGCTTTTTATAAGACTCCTAACTACTTAATAATAAACAACTTTTGAAATTTTTAAAAATAATTGATTTTTGCTTGCCAATTCAAAAAAATAGTTGTACCTTTGCCCTGTCTTAAAAAATCGCACGCGGGTGTGGTGAAATTGGTAGACACGCCAGACTTAGGATCTGGTGCCGTGAGGTGTGTAGGTTCGAGTCCTATCACCCTGCACTAAGCTCTCAGAACTTCTCTGAGAGCTTTTTATTATAGTCCTCTTCGAGCATGATAAACGCTTTTTGAAACACATCTTGAGCAACACTTCCCCTGCTATGGCAAAAAGAATCATCTTGGCCATCAGCGCAGGGATAGATAGTGTTGTATTGGCACACCTACTCCATGAGCTGGGGATACCCTTCCTTATGGCACATTGTAACTTCCAACTTCGGGGAGAAGAGAGTGAAGGTGACCAATACTTTGTAGAGACCCTTGCCAAGGAACTCTCAGTACCTATTGCCATCAAGCGCTTTGAGACCAAGACCTATGGCAAGGCACATGGCCTAAACACTCAGCTGGCCGCACGGGTACTACGCTATGAGTGGTTCGAAACCCTACGTCAGGAACAAGGATATGACTATATTCTTACTGCACATCAGGCGAATGATTCCTGGGAGACCTTCCTTATCAATACCTCCCGTGGCAGCGGACTAAAAGGGCTTTTGGGCATTCCTGCTGAGAACGCTCACGTGCTTCGTCCTTTGCTCCCCTTCTCCAGAGAAGAAATTCTGCCTTTGCCCAAGAGAGAGGTATCTGCTGGAGAGAAGATAGCTCCAATAGCTCTGACGCCTATACTCGCAACAAGATACGGCATCACCTCTCCCCTATTCTCAAGGAAATACACCCTAATTTCTTTAAGAATTTCGAAAAACACAAAACCTCCTACAACTCACCTATGACTTCCTCCAAGAGAGTGTAGCACAATACCGAAAAGAATGGTTCATAATGGGGCAACCTATTGTCTTTGAAGTAGAAAAAAACTCAGAGATCACCCTCACAGACGTTTTTCTACTATATGAACTCCTCTCCCTTACGGATTTGGAGATAGTGAGATTTTGGAACGATTTTTTTGCGAGCCCTCTACAGGGCGGCAACTAAGCTCAGACACCCATCGCCTACTCTCCAACAGAGAGGCAATGGTTGATAAGTCCTAAAAGAAATAGATACAGAAACAAGCTATTCTATTGCAGAGGATATGGAAGAACTTAGCTACCCCATAGCCCTAAGAATCAGCTCTACCAAAGCCATAGAGAGAGGGCTTGCTGGCACCCTATTCTTGGACAGAGACAAGATACAGTTTCCCCTGCACTTACGCAAGCGAAAAAGAAGGAGACTTATTCTATCCGCAAGGAATGGATGGAAAGCGAAAGACCCTGCGCAAGTATTTCAAAGATGAGAAGTACTCCCTTTATGACAAGGAAAACCAGTGGCTGCTTACCGATGCTACTCGATCAAATCCTTTGGGTCATAGGCAAGCGTGCCGACGAACGATTCTTAGCGATAGAAGAAACAAAAAAATATCCTGCAAATATCCATCACTTTTTAAAAAACAACTATTTATGAAGAAGATACTCCTTATCCTATCCTTTGCGTCCTTACTTCTCTCTTGTAAGGGGGAAGACCTAAGCCAAAACCCTAACGATCCCTACAAGGAGATAGAGACTCTTGAGCGAGAAAAAGAGAAAGAGCGCCCACATGTGCCCCAAACCTATCAGGAGATCAGAGTACCCAATAAGCTGAAAATACTATTACCAAAGCATTAATTTTTCCCAAAGAGGTGAAGCCCTCAAGGAGGATTTAGCTATCCTTACCATAAGCAAACATACCCGTATTTTAGACTACCTACAGCGCCATCCTTATCTGAAGAAAGCCGATGCAGACCTGAACAATCCTGAAAATGTAATTGTCGTATATACAGGTGAATCACGAGAGAAAAAGCCATATCAACCGTTCGGTGAATACTGAGCATATATATCCACAGAGTTATCTAAAGAAATACAGTAACCCTGAGCGCCCTATAGGAGACCTACATCACTTGCGCTATTGTGATGGTAATATAAATAGCCAAAGGAGTAACCTCCCTTCGGCAAAGGAGAGAAAGAAGCTAAAATAGTCAGCAACGGTAAGGCTTGGTACCCTTCCGACGCGTACCGAGGAGATGTAGCCCGTATGATTATGTATATGTACCTAAGGTATAACCTTCCTTGGAATCATGTAAGCAATCAGGAGTAAGTCTCTTCCTTATGTGGAATGCACAAGATCCAGTATCCCCTTAGAACTTCAGCGCAACAATGAGATAGAAACAGCGCAGGGCAATCGCAACCCTTTTATAGACAATCCCTACTTAGCCACTCTTATTTTCGGAGAAGTGACGGGGTATACTCCAGAAAAATACTTGGAAATAAAAAACTCTTTTTCCTTGCCTAAATGGATAAAAATTGTATCTTTGTCCTACTGAAAAGATACTCTAAAAAGTAACTTATGAAAAAGTATTTGTCCAACTTTCTTTGGCATTAGCTCTTATAGCTTGTAGTGGTGAGAGTATTGAGGATAGGCTCATAGAAAAGCCTCAAACACCTCAGGAGACACCTAAAACGCCCGAAACTCCTAAGAAACCTGAAACTCCGAAACGCCTAAGCAACCTGAAACTCCAGAGACTCCTAAGCAACCTAAAACCCCAGAAACCCCTAAGCAGTCTGACAACCCTTCAAAGGAGACAGGAGAAATCAAGGTACCTCTGAGGCTAAAAGCCTACTATCTAGGAGTGGATTTCACTAAAACAGGGAATGCCTTCAGAGATGAATTGGCCGCTCATACCATAAAGAAACACCATACTTTCTTAGGGTATGGTCAGCGTAATCAGTACCTCTCTAAAGCAGATGCCGATCCCGCTCATAGAGGAAATGCAATCCTCCCATACACAGGAGAAAGTCGTAACTATAATGCTAGCACTGTAAATACAGAGCATGTCTTTCCTCAAAGTAAACTCTCTAATGCAGGACAACAAAAAGGAGATCTACATCACTTACGTGCTTGTGATAAAAATGTCAACAGCACTCGTGGAAACCTTCCTTTTACCCAAGGAAGTGGGCGTGCTCGCAAGGTAGGAGGTGGCTGGTATCCTTCGGATGAGTTCAAAGGAGATGTAGCCCGTATGGTAATGTATATGAATCTACACTACAACTTACCTTGGGATAGGATAAGCACCGATGGAGTGAAGCTGATGCTCCGATGGAATGCTGAAGATCCTGTATCTGCCCTTGAGCAACAGCGCAACAATGTCATAGAAGAAGCTCAGGGCAACCGCAATCCTTTTATAGACAATCCTTATCTGGCTACCAAAAATATGGGGTGGCAATCCTGCTGAAAACACTTGGAAATAACTTAATAAGGGAGCTATAAAAAGCTCCCTTTTTCTTATGAGACTAATACCACTGATTCTACTTACCTTCCTAAATGTGCTCTCCTATGGGCAGCACACCCTTTCCTCCTATGAGCCTATTATAGTTCCAAAAAAAGCTCAAATATTACTACCAAAATGTCGATTTTTCTAAAAGAGGAGAAGCTCTCAAGGAAGAATTGGCAGTGCTTACTATTGTAAAACACCCGCATTCTTCCCTATAGCAAGCGACATCCCTTTCTGGAGAAAGCTAATGCAGACCCAAAGAAAAACAGGCAACCTTTTGCTTATGTATACAGGAGAGAGTCGCTCAAAGGAATTTGTTCAGAAAAAGGAAATCCAGAAGGCACTATCAATACGGAACACATCTACCCGCAGAGCTACATCAAGAGACTTAGTCATAGTACAGAAGAACCCTTGGGAGACTTACACCACCTACAATATGCCGATAGAAGTAAAAAAATTCCTCACGTGGGAACCTACCTTTTGGTGCGGGAAAAGGACAAGCAGGCAGGGTTTTTCAAAGAAAAAGCATGGTATCCGTCCGATGACTATCGTGGTGATGTGGCACGTATGGTGCTATACATGAATCTGAGATACAATCTACCTTGCGAGCAAGTAAGTATGGGAGGGATTTCTCTCTACTCAAGTGGAATGCCGAAGATCCTATATCAGTTTTAGAAATACAGCGCAACAATGAGATAGAAGCAGCGCAGGGCAATCGGAATCCTTTTATCGACAACCCCTACTTAGCCACTCTTATTTTTGGAGAGGTTGAGGGTATACTGTGGAGAATCTTTGGAGATAAGTCTTTGCTCGTTTTTCCTATAGAGCCAGTAGCCTATATGAGCGGTGGTGATTCCCACCAAAAGCCCCACTAATATATCTGTAGGGAAATGTACCCCTAAGTACAATCGGCTATAAGCATAGGGAATAGGCCATAGGAAGAGCCAAAAAGCCACCTTCATACGTTTTCTAAAGACAAGATACAAAAAGTGGTCAAGAGCAAAACTATTGCTAGTATGTCCAGAGAAGAAGCTATACCCCCTTTCTGTCAGGAGGATACGGAGCTGAGGGATCAACTCTGGAGTATGTAGTGGGCGTAAGCGAGCTACCAGTTCCTTAGTAGTATTGGTAATGAGTACTGTAAAGAGAAGAGTTCCTATAGCATAACCAAAGATACGCCATGCTTTTCTTTTCTCAAAGAAATAGAAATTAGCCCATAGGATAAGTGCAAAGAAAGGCACCCAATGCCAGGCATTAGTAATAGCTAACCAGAAAGCATCCCAAGGGATAGACCCCTGTCTGATTAATGGCTACCAGTAGTTGATAATCCTGTTGTAAGAGATCCTTCAAGGGCAAGAGAATTATAAGGTGAGTATAACAAAAAATCCCTGAGCTAAGGCTCAAGGACTTCTGTGCCACGACTGGATTCGAACCAGCACGCCCTAACGAGCACCACCCCTCAAGATGGCGAGTCTACCAATTTCTCCACGTAGGCAAAATAAAAACCCAATATTACTTTTTAGCTACAACAACTAAAAAATATAGTGACCCGGGTGGGCCTCGAACCCACGACCCCTAACATTAAGAGTGTCGTGCTCTGCCAACTGAGCTACCGAGTCATAAAATCTTCTGTGTGACCTGGCTGGGGCTCGAACCCAGGACCCCAACATTAAAAAGTGTTGTGCTCTACCAACTGAGCTACCAAGTCGCCGCGTAAAATTTAAAAATCTCTCAAAAATGAAAAAAATGTGACCTGGCTGGGGCTCGAACCCAGGACCCCAACATTAAAAAGTGTTGTGCTCTACCAACTGAGCTACAAGTCCTAAACTATCTCTAAATAAGGATTTTTAATGCGAGGTGCAAAATTACGGATTTTTCGATATAAAACAAGCAAAAATGATTATTTTTTTGCATTTTATTTTTGCACATATCGCAACACGCTATTACACTGATATTTATGAGTAAAAAATTATTCTTTTAGGATACATGGGTTGTGGAAAAATCGACCATAGGAGCCCATATAGCGACCGCTCTTTCGCTTCCTTTTTCAGGATTTGGATGTTTTTATAGCCGAGCAAGAGGGAAAAAGTATCCCAGAAATCTTCCATGAGAAAGGAGAAATCTACTCAGGCGACAAGAGCAAGAACACCTCAAGAGACTACTTGCCCTCCCTACCCTATGGTGGTCTCCTTAGGCGGAGGCACTCCCTGCTATGGCAAGGCGATGGAGCTGGTTCGAGAGGCGACTCCTATAGCTTCTACCTACAACTGCCTGCCAAAGAGCTGGTGGCACGGCTGTCCCTGCAACAGGAACAGCGCCCACTTATCAGAGGAATTGCCAAGGAAAAATTTTGGAAGAATTTGTCAATATTCACCTCTTCGAACGGGCAGCTTTCACACACAGGCAGCCTTTGTGATACCTTGCCTAGGGACTTTCTATAGAAGAGATTGGGGAGAAAAATCCGTCAAAAATAAAATAATTCACAAAAATACTTGACAACCTCTGTTAAATATCGTACCTTTGCAGGCTTAATGTTATTGACCTATAACGATGAAATTATCTCAGCTTTTTAACTTCAACCTACCTAAGGAACTCCCTTGCCGAATACCCCAGTGAGAATCGTGATGAAGCACGCCTTATGGTCGTTCACCGTAAAACAGGAGAAATAGAACACCGTCTGTTCAAGGACGTAATCGAATATTTTCGATGATGGAGATGTATTTGTACTGAACAATACCAAAGTATTCCCCGCCCGCCTATATGGACATAAGGAAAAAACCAATGCTAAGATTGAGGTTTTCCTCCTTCGCGAACTTAACAAAGAACAACGCTTATGGGATGTCCTAGTAGACCCTGCGCGAAAAATACGTATTGGGAACAAGCTGTTTTTCGATCCCGAGGAAGAATTGGTAGCTGAGGTGATTGACAATACTACTTCTCGTGGGCGCACCCTACGTTTTCTTTTTGATGGATCCTACGAGGGTTTTCGCAATAAACTCTTAGAACTGGGACATACTCCACTCCCTAAGTATATCTCTCGTCCTGCAGAGCCTGAAGATGAGGAGCGCTACCAGACTATCTATGCCAAATACGAAGGAGCTGTAGCAGCACCTACTGCTGGACTACACTTCTCCAAACAGCTGATGAAGCGTCTTGAGATCAAGGGAATCAACTTTGCTGAACTTACCTTACATATAGGTCTGGGCACCTTCAACCCTGTAGAGGTAGAAGACCTCTCCAAGCACAAGATGGACAGCGAGGAGATTATTATCCCTCAGGAGGCTTGCCAGGTAGTGAACAAAGCTAAGGAAGCGGGCAAGCGTGTATGCGCTGTAGGAACAACAGTGATGCGTGCCATGGAGAGTTCCGTATCCTCACACAATACTCTGAATCCTTTTCATTGGGTGGACGAACAAGTTCATTTTTCCTCCTTATGATTTTGGTGTTGCCAATGCAATGATTACCAACTTCCACACCCCTAAATCCACCCTACTGATGATGGTTTCCGCCTTTGCTGGACACGAACTCATCATGGATGCTTACGAGGAAGCTGTCAAAGAAAAATACAAATTCTTCTCCTACGGAGATGCAATGCTTATTATTTAGATGAGACAATTATTTCTTATAGCCCTTTTGTGTATAGGGCAACCCTTTATCTGGGGGGCAGACCCAAGCGGAAGAAGTAGCCAAAGAAAAGGCAGCACTACCCAAAACCCTATAATACAGAGGAAGATGGGCTTGCCAAAATAGAAGAACTGCTTGTCAAGTGCCAGAAACAAAAACAAAAAAACTCCTAATCCAGATTGGGGGAATTGGTGTGTATGAGTGCTTACGCTTCAATCATTTGGTTACCACTGACAAAGAATTGAAGAAGATTTTAGATAAGAAATACATCTACTATCATCTGAATTATTCTCCTGAAAAATAAGAATGAAAAAGCCTTTTGCCAAGTATGGAAACCCAGGAGAAAAAATACGGATATCCTGCTTTTTAATTCTTGACAAACATGGAAATCTTCTTGCTACCCTGAAAGACAGAAGACATGGAAGAAAGTAAAGGCTATGACCGTATCAAGGTAAAAATTCTTACAAGGACGCCTCAACTAATCACTCTGATTTTTAACGTTTATTTTAAGATAAAAAAAGTATTTTATTTTACAATAAATATGTACCTTTTGTACTTTAATAAAAAAATTATTTTTATGGCAAAAATAACATTTCATAACGAACCTGCTACTACTGTAGGGAGAACTGCCCAAAGTAGGCAGTATAGCAGCCAATTTTTGTTGCTGTAGGGAAAGATCTAAAAGAAAAAAATCTCTTTCCGATTACCAAGGACAACGTATAGTGCTTAACATATTCCCCAGTGTAGACACTGGAGTATGTGCTGCTTCTGTAAGACGCTTCAATGAGGAAGCAGGCAAGCTTAGCAACACAAAAGTGCTTTTGCATCTCCAAAGACCTACCTTTTGCTATGGCTCGCTTCTGTGGTGCAGAAGGGCTTACCAATGTAGAAGTACTTTCTGATTTCCGTGGGGATTTTTTTCTAAAAATATCCTGTAGAGCTTTTGGATACTCCACTAAAGGGTTTACCTCTCGTGCTGTCATTGTATTGGATGAAGAGTATAGGGTTATCTATACCGAACAGGTAGAGGAAATCACCGACGAACCTGATTACGAAGCTGCACTCAGCGCTTTAAAAATAAGAAACAAGACTTTAATAAGAAAAATAGGGAGCGAAAGTCGCTCCCCTATTTTAATCTTCATGCTGATGATAACAACTACAAGTGGTATCCCCACAACGGAAATTACTAGTATCTATCTCCAAGGTGGCATGTTGTATGCCTTCATGATAGAGGGAGTGCTTTGAGTTCTTTCTTCATTTGCATTATTTCTTCCAAAGAGACACCTTCCTTAATCACCAAGTGTGCAGTCAAGGCGTTCTCGGAACTACTCAGTGCCCAGATATGTAAGTGATGAATAGATAAAAATACTAGGGTGATTGAGCAGTAATTGCTGAATTTCCTCATTGGAAACCTGATGAGGCACCCCATCTAAAAATTAGCTTAACACTTTCTTTCAAAAGAGACCATGTAGAAAAAAAGAATCACAAAAGCAATAACAAAAACTAATGATAGGGTCTATTATATTCCAGCCTGTAAATGAGATTATAGCTCCAGAGACAATAACTCCAAAGGAAACTAAAAGCATCTACCAATAAATGTAAGAAAGCCCCTTAATATTAATATCGTCCTTCTGTCCTTTATAAAAGAGGAAAAGCAGAAAGCCCATTGATCAGAATCCCTATCAGAGCAGTGATAATAATCATAACGCCCTGCATCTGAGGAGGATGAGAAAAAACGCTCAATACTCTCCACTCCTATCTTAATAACAATCAGGCAGAGAATTACTGCATTGACAAACGAAGCTAATATAGAGGCCTTTTTATATCCATAGGTATAAAGTGCTGTAGCTCCCTTTTGCGCTAATTTCATACCCAAAAGAGAAATGATAAGGGTTGCCACATCACTCAGGTTATGACTAGCGTCCGAGATCAAGGCTAAGGAATTGATACGAATCCCACTACAAACTCAATAATTGTATAGAGTGCATTGGCACCTATCCCTACATAAAAAGGCCTGATTGATACGTTTCAGATCAGGTACATGATGATGGTGGTGACCATGATGGTCATGTTCATGATGTTCCATATTTTTAGTAATTAGTAGTAATTAGTGATTAGTTGCTTTTGAACTAACCACTAACCACTAATCATTAACGATGGTTCCGACGGCTTCACCTGCCACTACTTTTTTGCTAAAATTGCCTTTTTGTTCATATCAAAAACAATGATAGGTAAGTGGTTTTCCTGACTGAGTGTAAAGGCAGTCATATCCATTACCTTAAGATTCTTGTCTATAGCTTCTGTGAAAGTAATATGATCATACTTTAGTAGCATTTGGATCTTCTCTGGATCAGCAGTATAGATACCATCCACACGGGTACCCTTTAGGATCACATCAGCATTGATTTCTATGGCACGGAGTACTGCTGCTCGAATCGGTAGTAAAGTAAGGATTCCCAGTACCAGCCCCAAAGATAACCACACGACCTTTCTCCAAGTGGCGTACTGCTCTACGGCGGATAAATGGCTCAGCGATAGCTTCCATGGTAATGGCTGTCTGTAAGCGAGTAAGCACCCCTCGTCCTCCAAGGCACTTTGTAGAGCTAAGGAGTTGATCACCGTTGCGAGCATCCCATATAGTCGCCTTGTACTCTATCCATACCATTACTAGCACCGGCTACTCCTCGGAAGATATTCCCCCACCTATGACCACTGCTATTTCAGCTCCTTGTGCTACTACTTGTTTGATTTCTATGGCATATTCCTTCAATCGTGCAGGATCTATCCCATGCTGACGGTTGCCCATAAGGGCTTCTCCACTTAACTTGAGGAGGATTCTTTTTATATTTCATTTGGTTACTTTTTCATTAAGGGTTATAGAACTATAGGGGTTATCGCTAACTCCCCTTCTTCATTCCTTGAATTTGATTGGACAAAAGGTACAACATCTTTGTAAGATAACCAAAAATATAAGCCAATTTGCTAATTAGCCAATTGACAAATGTGTTATTAGAGGATTCAAAAATAAATCATAAAAAAACACTTCCATGTTCCAATAAATTCTTACCTTTTGCCTAAAAAGATGACACTTACTGAAAAAGACCAACAATATCTTTGGCACGCCTATACCCAACATAAAAACCAGTGACGCCCCTATTGCCATTACTAAAGGAAAAGATGCCCTCCTATGGGACGAAGAAGGCAATACCTACATAGATGCTATCGCCTCATGGTGGGTCAACCCCTACGGACATAGCAACGAACGCTTGGCCAAGAAGGCCTATGAGCAGCTCACCTCCTTAGAACATGTACTCTTTGGCGGCTTCACCCACCAGCCTGCTTGCGACTTAGCGGAAGCTCTTTTGAAGATCTTACCTAAGAACCAGAGCAAGGTCTTCTTCTCCGACAATGGTTCCACTGCTGTAGAAGTAGCTGTAAAGATTGCCCTACAGTATTACTATAACCAAGGAGAGAAACGCACCACCTTTATCGCTTTTGAAGAAGCTTTCCATGGGGATACTTTTTGCTGCGATGGCTGTATCAGGGTATTTCCCTATATACCACCGCTTTTCAGGGGCAGCTCCTAGATGTAGTACGTATCCCTATCCCTGAGAAGGCAAAGAAGAGGCTTGCAAGAAGCGCCTCTTGGAAGTACTCTCTCAGGAGAAATGTGCAGGTTTTATCTTTGAACCCTTAGTAATGGGAGCCGCAGGTATGCGTATGTATGCGTCTGAGATCTTGGATGAGCTTATCCAAATCTGTCGTGAGCATAAGGTACTGACCATAGCCGATGAAGTGATGACAGGCTTTGGAAAAAAACAGGAAAAAAACTTTTGCCTGTGATTACCTAAAAGAAATGCCTGATATGATTTGCTCTCAAAAAGCACTCACAGGGGGAACTATTCCGCTTTCAGTAACCACCACCACTGAGGCTATTTATCAGGCTTTCTATAGTGATGATATCAGCAAAGCGCTCTTCCACGGACATACCTTTATGGCCAATCCTACAGGCTGTGCGATAGCCTTGGAGAGCCTTAAGATTCTTGCAGAAGAAGAAATGCAGGACAACCTCAAGCGTATCCATGCCAAGCATGTAGCCTTTGCTGCCAAAATGGACAAACACCCTAAGGTAGCCCGTACACGCACGCTGGGAGTTATCTTTGCTATGGATCTGAAAGTACCAGATACAGGAGAGTATTATGGAGCTATTCGTAACGAACTCTATCGGTTTTACATCGACCATGGTGTAATCCTACGCCCTGTATACCATACTATTTATATATTACCCCTTTACATCATGACTGACAAACAGCTCGATAGAGTGTATGAAGTAGTAGAAGAAAGTATCACCCATCTTAGTAAAAAGGATTGTTATAACAGCCTATGAAGCAAGTACCTACTAAAATATCCCCACCCCTTAGCATAGGGACAACGTATCATCGCTTTCAACAAAGGCTTACAATACACAGGCAGCCTTCCTGAGGGTTTTTGCAGTGCTGAATCCCTATTTAGACAATCCAGAAAACGATAGAAGTGATGACCGCTTTTTATAATAGGGTTCTATCGTGATGAGGCACCGCGCAAGTTCATCATTGGAATCAATCCCAGCCGGCACGGGGGCGGGATTACAGGGGTACCCTTCACTGACACCAAGCACTTGGAGAGTGATTGTGGCATTCGCATGCACTCGGCACGTACTCACGAGGTCTCCTCGGTATTCGTCTATGATATGATTGCACAGTATGGTGGAGTGGAGGCTTTTTACAAAGATTATTACATCAACTCTCCCTTTCCGTTGGCCATTGTTCGCCGAAATGCACAAGGGAATTGGCTCAATGCCAACTATTACGATGACCCTGAGCTCTTTGCCCTCACGCGAGAGTATATGATAGAGACCCTCAAGAAACATATAGCCTTGGGAGCTTGACACCCAAAAAGTATATGTCTTAGGCAAGAAAAAATGCTACTTTTTGGAAAAACTGAACAAAGAAGCTTTTTATTTGGTGAAATGGTTGTTCTAGAGCATCCTCGCTATATAGAACAATACAAATCCAAGGAAAAACAACTCTATATAGACAAATTTATCACCCTACTAAAAACCTAATTATATGAGAATAATAGACGAATTAGACGAACTGATTGCAGCTGAGGTTATCTCTCCCGAGATAGCTGAGCGCATTCGGTTGTATGCCCAACAGCGTGCCAAGGATAGTTCTTCCCATCGGTTACTACTTATCTTTTGGCTCCTTAGGTGCCTTACTGATAGGGTTGGGAGTAATTGTCCTTTTAGCTCATAACTGGGACGAACTCCCGCGCTGGACAAAAACTTTCATTTCCTTCCTTCCCTTACTGGCAGGACAGGCAGCATGTGGCTATCTTCTCTTTAAGAAGGGTATCCACTCGTGGCATGCCGAAGCTGTAGCCACCTTTTACTAGCCTCTCTGTAGGAGCCGCTATTGCTATGATACATCAGGTATATAACCTGCCGGAGAGTTCCTTTGCCAACTTTTCTATCCCTATGGCTACTCTTAGCCCTTCCTACCCTCTACCTGATGCGTCTGCGGGCTACCGCCGTTCTCTATTACATTGGCTGTTGTGTATTAGCTGCATTAGGCTCCGACAAAGAGTGGACTACCTTCTTTATCGCCCTATTGGCCTTTGCTTTAGCACTTCCCTTTTACCTCTGGCATATAAGAGAGAAAGCCGCCAGCTACATTACAGGAATCTTCCACTGGGCAGGAGCTGCCTTTTGTAGCATGTATCGTTTGCTCTTTCTTGGACAACATTCGTCTGACTAACGACTATGCTTTCTGCTTGGTCATGCTCGCTGGTGCCTATCTTATCATAGGGAAATACCTACAATCCAAAAATCTATTACAATGCCTCACAAGGTATCGGCCATTTGTGGATTGGCTATTTGTTTCTTTGTCAAGGAAAATACTCTATGTAAATCAGTCTCCCTAAGACAATCATTAGCCCCATACTTTTGTTTGCCCTTGTATATCTCCCATTAGTTATCAAGTACTATTTCTTAGATAAGAAAGAGCAAACCATTGACCTTATCCTATTCTACCCTATTCTATATATATTGCTTGCTCTCACACAAATAGCTTACCTATACGACTTAGCTATTCTTGCCCTTGGGAGCTACTATCTGTGGAAAGGTTTCAAGAGCGAGCGTACCCTACTAGTCAATTTCGGACTTGTAGTGATTTCCGCCCAAGTAGTCTACCGCTTTTTCGACTCTTCCCTATCCTTTGTACTCAAAGGAATTGTCTTTATCCTCTTAGGAATTAGCTTTTTTTGTGGTTAATTATCTCATCCTAAAAACAAAAGAAAAAATGCGTAAGAAACACCTTATCATAGCCTTTACCTTCATGGTATTAGCACAGTTGACTTTTCCTCTGAAAAATGATTTTTAGAGAGAATTTTATCCTTCTCAAGGAGAGACCTTCCTCTTCCAGATTGAGCCCCTTGACCCTTATGATGCTTTTCGTGGGCTATGTAAATATCAGATATCACAATAACAAAGTAGATCTACCTATAGAATTGCAAAATCTCAAAGACATAAAAGAACTTTATGTCACTGTAGAAAAAAGACAATTCTGGTATGGCTTTTTATGGAAAGACAACCAAGGAAAAACCCTACAGGCACCAATAGTTATCTTTCTCAAAAGGCTGACCTTTTTCTACGAATATAGCTATACAAATATGCCACGCAACCTATGGATAGACCTTCCCAATCGCTACTATATGAATGAGAACAAAGCCCCTATCGCAGAGCGACTCCTCAGCGAAGCCTATGCTGAGGTAGTAATCTACCGAGGACAGGCCATTCTCAAGGGAATACAAGTGGAGGGAATGCCTATAGAAAAAAATATATTAACACATTAGAAAAAGATAAATCCCATTAAGAAAAACACCTGCCTTTCTATGAAAAATTCTCTTTAGACACACTCAAACAAGAAATATTCAGCAAAAGATCTTTTTCTCTGTGTAGGATTGGATGTGGATTTGAATAAAAATTCCTCCTTTTCTCCTCAAGGAAGAAGACCCTATTTTCGCCTTCAACAAGGCAATTATTGACGCTACCTACCCCTATACTATCGCCTACAAGCCCAATATTGCCTTCTATGAAGCCTATGGGGAAAAAGGGCTGGCAGTCGCTGAGAAAAACCATTGAGTACCTCAACGAACAACACCCTAAGCTCTTTACCATTGCTGATGCCAAGCGAGGTGATATAGGCAATACCGCTACGATGTATGCCAAGGCCTTTTTCGAAGACTTACAATTCGATAGTGTGACGGTAGCCCCCTATATGGGGCAGGGACTCTGTAGAGCCTTTTCTTGCTTTCGAGAACAAAAGCAACCATCCTTTTTGGCTTTGACCTCCAATAAGGGAGCTTTTGATTTCCAAACACTTACTACCGAAGGCACTCCACTATACCAGCAGGTACTCACCCGTTCGCAACAGTGGCATAATGCCCAGAACCTCATGTATGTGGTGGGAGCTACCAAGGCAGAGTACTTAGCTGACATTCGCCACATCGTTCCTCGAGCCTTCCTACTTGTCCCTGAGTGGGTGCCCAAGGAGGCAACCTACAAGAGGTATGTAAATATGGGCTCAATGATGAGGTAGGGTTAATTATCAATGCTTCTCGCGCAGTAATCTATGCCTCACAAGGAGAAGATTTCGCCCAGAAGGCAGCTGAGGCAGCCCATAACCTACAAGAGGAAATGGCCACTATCCTACAACAAAAATATCCAAATCTATGACTTTTTTTCTGAAGAAAAATTATCTAAAAAAATCATCTATCACCCTCAGCCAAGAGCGCCAAGAGGAAGTAACCACCAATGCCATAGCCGAAGCCATGCAGACCAAAGCCTCCTCGGTGACCGATATGCTCAAGAAGCTACATGAGAAAGGCTGGGTGGATCACAAGAAATACCAAGGAGTTTCCCTCAACTGAAGAAGGAGAAAACGCTCTTTTTGTCATTCGCAAGCATCGCCTTTGGGAAGTGTTTTTAGTAGAAAAAAACTCCATTTTCCTGGGATGAAGTACATGAGGTTGCCGAACAATTAGAACATATACAATCTGATAAGCTCATAGAAGAGTTGGACAAGCTCCTGCTCTACCCTGAAAAAGATCCCCATGGAGACCCTATTCCTGACAAAAGAGGCAATATGCCCATATTCAAAAGTGAACTTCTCTGCCTACTGAAGAAAGGAGAATCAGGGGCAATGTATTGGTGTGAAGAATACCTCGAAGGAATTCCTACAATACCTGAACAAAATGGAGATTTCTATCGGGAAAAACATACAAGTAACAGAGATACACCTTTTCGATAATTCCATTGAAATTCAGTTAGATAACAAAAAAATTAACATTTCGGCTATGGTAGCATCGAATATCTATGTTACAAATAAGTCCTATTTTTTTCTTTTTATTTCCCAACTACTTTTTGCCGTCCTATTCAAGATAAAAATGTTACGATTATATCTTATCCTCCTTATAGTGGCTGCTATTGCCGTTGGAGTTTACTTCTTGTGTTTCCCATCAGGAAAGTACCGATTTGTCAATCAAGAGATTATACTCAATGATTGTGATGGAGAGGATTGTGCTGAAGTCTCCATCAACTACTTGTTGTGCAAAAAGCCCCAGAGACTTTGCCAAGATATTCAATGACTCCCTACAGCGACAACTCATCAGAAAGCTTATAGCTAAGGACACCCTAATGGATGTAGAAGAAGCAGGAAACCTCTTCCTCTCCCAATACAAGTCCGATAAGCAACAGTTTGAAGGAATCGCCCCTATCAGATCCAGATTGTAGATACCATTACTTTCCAGAACCACTCCTTGGTATCGCTTCAGCGCTCTGGTTCAGAATACTTAGGAGGTGCTCACCCTATTGATTGGATTACTTACTGGAACTTCAAGCCTACGGGAGAAGTATATACCCAAGAAGACCTCTTCACAGACAAAAGGAAAAATATTAGATCTGGCCGAAAAATATTTTTAGAAAAAAACATTCAATCTTTCAGAGAACCAAGAATTGAAAGATGGAGGGTTCGTATTCCAAAATGATATCTTCACCCTCCCCGAGAATATTGGATTTGACAAGGATAACCTTATCCTACTATACAATCCGTACGAGATAGCCCCCTATAGTACAGGGATTATGGAAGTGAAAATACCTCTGAATGAAGTGATTCCTTGGCTATCTTTTAACCTAAAAGACGACAAGAAATAATGACATCTACCAAGAAAATATATTACTTAAGTTCCTGTGATACCTGCCAACGCATTCTTCATGAATTGCGTACCTTAGAAGACTTTATCTTCCAAGATGTAAAAGAAGAACCTATCTGTGAAAATGATTTAGACTTTCTAAAAAACTTTACAGGTAAGTACGAGCTCCTCTTCAACAAAAGAGCCAAACTCTACAAAGAAAGGAACCTAAACCAAAAAGAACTCACTGAAAAGGATTACAAAGACCTTATCCTAGAGCACTATACTTTTTTTAAAACGACCTATCGTGGTTATTGACGATCATATTGTCTTGGGCAATGCTACCAAAATTATAAAGGAAACACGCAAACATTTATAATTTTTCCATCTCTTTACCGAATTTTTATAGACAAAGGAACTCAAAGGGTTCCTTGATGTTCGTTATGTGTACCTAATAAATTAATCCCTTAGAAAAATTATGAATACTGTCTCACAGTTGAATATTCCCACTGTAAACCTACCCCGCATTGTTGTCATTGGGGCAGGATTTGGAGGTATCAATATAGTAAAAGCAATTGAACTTCTCCCAGATGCAGGTGGTACTGATCAATAAGACCAATTACCATACCTTCCAACCACTACTCTACCAAGTAGCTACTGCAGGTTTTGGAACCCGATTCTATAGCGCATTCTGTACGCTCTATCTTCAAGAAAGAGAATCAATTCCATTTTCGCATAGCAGAGGTAAAGAAAATCAATCCCTGATAAGAAAAAAATATAGAAACCGACTTAGGTGAGCTCTCCTATGATTATTTAGTAATTGCCACTGGTTCTCAGACCAACTTCTATGGGAATGCCAATATTGAGAAATATGCCATGCCCATGAAGACAGTCCCTGAAGCAATTGATATGCGTAGTCTTATCATTCAGAACTTGGAAGCCGCTATTCTGACCAATGACTTAGAAGAGCGCAATAGTCTGATGAATTTTGTCATCGTAGGGGGAGGTCCTACTGGAGTAGAACTTGCCGGAGCCTTTGCTGAACTCAAGAGCCATATCCTCCCGACGGACTATCCTGATTTGGACATTCGCAAAATGAATGTACACCTGATTCAGGCGGATCCTCGCTTGTTGGTAGGAATGGGAGAAAAATCCAGCCAAAAAGCCAAAGAATACTTAGAGAAAATGGGAGTTACTATCTGGTTCAATACCTTTGTAAAAGACTATGATGGCTCCAATGTAGAGACCAACACCCACCATTTCGAGACTCGTACCCTTATCTGGACAGCAGGGGTAAAAGGGAGTACCATAGAGGGACTTCCCCAGGAGAGTATCCAGTTTGGTCGCTATATAGTCAATGAATTCAATGAAGTAAAAGGCTGTGAGAACATCTTTGCCATAGGCGATATAGCTTGTATGATCAGCGACAAATACCCTAAGGGGCACCCCATGGTCGCACAACCAGCGATCCAGCAAGGGAAACTCTTAGGAAAGAACCTCAAGCGAAAGATCAACAACAAATCCATGACCCCTTTTAGCTATTTTGACAAAGGCTCTATGGCCACTGTAGGGCGCAATAAGGCCGTGGTAGAAGTCGCTGGTATGCGCTTCTCTGGCTGGTTTGCCTGGATACTGTGGATGGTAGTGCACCTGGCCTTCTTGGTAGGGTTCCGCAACAAGATGGTTGCCTTGGCCAACTGGATTGTGCAATACTCCAGTACAACAAAGGGGTGCGCCTGATTATCCGCCCCTATAAGTCCGCCTACGAAAAAGAGCAAGAAAAGAAATCACAACCCAACCCATAATCCTAAGAAAGAGGCCTTCTTGTGAAAGCCTCTTTCTTATTTTCCTTTCGATACTATATAATAGGAAAAGATTTCCATATAATAAGGGAAATAAACGATAATATTTTTTTATGCAACAGAAAAAGAGTTATCCTAAGTGGATGAAAAATATTTTTTTAGGAGGTATATTTGCTATATCAAAGCTTAGTAATCTATCTAATCTATGAAAATAATTACTTCTGATATTGACTATTATTTTAATAAGAGAGATCCATATTTCCTCTATATGATTGTATCATCGATTCTATTTCCAATATTCCTATTTTTATTTGAGTATAGAAAAAGAAAATATTTTTTTATTTATTTTTATAGCTGTTGGCATCTACTTACTTTTGGTAATAATATCTATTATATATTCTTATTTTTGAGATTATTTATTCAGACAGTTATATTGATTTAGTTGAAAAATAAATATATAATAAGTCTCTTAGCTGAGAATATTATTACATTCGTAATAATAGGTGTTATATATCCTTACATTTACACCACTTAATCTTATTATTTTTACTTTCCTTTTTCTTATTAAAAAAATATAGAGAATAGTATACAAATCTACGGCTCTAATAAGTTATATCAATTGCTTTTTAGGTACAGGTTAGAGCGCTATTATAGAAAGCCCTCTGAAATTATAAGGTAGAAGTTTTTTTACTTAAAAATTAGAGGATAGTTCTTGCATATTCAAAAAATATAAGTACCTTTTGCGCCCGTATTTAGTACATAATATCATTAAAAATTATCTAAATTATCAAACGATGAAGAAAATTATGTTTTCGGCAATAGCCCTTTTGAGCTTTGCCACTTATGCACAGGAAGAAACAACCAGCACTGAAGCTGCTGTTTCTACCTCGACCGACACCCCTGCAGAAAAAAACATGGACACGTGCAGGTATTATCTCCCTATTGTTCAACCAAGCAGCTTTCAACCATGATTGGACAGGAGGAGGAACCAATAACTATGGAGGAAACCCTAAACCTCTCCTATGATGCCAACTACAAAAAGGGCTTTGGACATGGGATAACAAGCTCCTTATTGACTACGGACTTACCCGTGTAGATGGTGACGCTTTCTCTAAGAAAAACGAATGACCGCTTTGCTATCACCTCCCTATTAGGAGCACAAACTCAAGAGGGGTCTGAGTGGTACTACTCTTTTCTTCGCTAACTTCCAGACACAATTGGACAAAGGGTACAAATATGGTACAGATCCTCTAGGAAACCAGACTCGTACAGAGTACACCCGCTTTATGGCTCCAGGGTACTTCTCTTTCGGTCCTGGTATGTTGTGGAAAAAGAGCGACAACCTAAAAGTGAACATTGCTCCTGCTACTTCTCGTCTTATCTTTACTGCTAAGAAGTTTACTGAAGATGTTGCTCACTTTGGGGGTAGAAAAAGGAAAAAAACTTTTTCGTTATGAATTCGGTGCAGCTGTTAATGCTTATGCTAAGTTCAACCTTTTGGAGAACATAACCTTAGAAAACACTCTTAACCTATACAGCAATTACCTTGACAAACCTAGCAATGTGGATATAGATTACACTTTCAACCTAATGATGAAAGTAAATGACTACATTTCTGCCAGCTTAGTATTCCAAGCTATCTATGACGATGACGCGGTGAAAGCATTCCAAATAAGAGAAGCTTTTCGGAGCTGGACTTACTTACAAATTCTAAGAGAAGCATCCTATAATAAAAATCCTTCCTTGCCGTGGCAAGGAAGGATTTTCTCTACAATGAAAAAGTTCTTTAGAACTGATAAGTAACTCCTGCTTTGAAACCTCCAGAAGTAATAGAATTACCTGCATTATTTTCTAGGAAAAGTTCAGCATTCACTCCGAAGTTATCAGTAAAGAAATAACGTCCTCCTGTCTGTACACGTAAGCCTAAGCCTGAATCGTAGTCAGATACCCAGTAACGATTATATCCACTATAATCATTATTCCAAGAATAAAAACCAAGGCTCACCCCAGCATACACATCTACCTGAGAAGGTAAGCGGAATAACTTATCGAAGTGATAATTTCCGTTGGCAAGTACCCCCAAAGTTATTATAGCGTACACCCGCTATTTTGTCGGTACGGTAGAAGAGTTCTCCCCCTACGGTTATCTGAGGAGCTACCCCAAAATCCAACCCTAAGTAGACAGGGATACCCCATCCTGTGAAACCGAAACCACCATTGAGTTGTACCCTCCTCTGTCCAAGGAAGCTTGTTGTGCAGATGCACTACCAATAGCTAGTATAAGACTAGCCAAGACTAATAATTTTCTCATTTCTTTTTCTTTTTAAGCGTCAGGCAAAGGTAGCATATTTTTATATTACCGTCCTTATCTTTCATAATTAACAAGAATACAACTGTTATTAAGAAATAATTTCTATAAAGAAATATGACTATCTATCCTAAAAATAGACAGTCATATTCACTAAGAGATCATAAATAGAGTCTCTACCCAACACTAACCAAATAAAACCCTAATTCGTTTAATTAGCTGTTTTTGAGTAGTGACCTATATTAATAAGTTTCTTTTTTTCTTCATGAGGACGCTTTCCGAAGATATTTTCCAAGTCCTCCTTAAAGATAACTTCCCTTTCCAAGAGCAATTCAGCCAAAATAGTAAGTTTTTTTCCCTATTTTTCCTGTAGGATAGAGATAGCACGCTGGTATTGTTCTTCTATGATACGGTTTATTTCCTCATCGATTACCTGAGCTGTTTTCTCACTATAAGGTTTTGTAAATCCATATTCTTCGCCTGTAGGGTCATAATAAGTCAAGTTACCAATTTTTTTCATTAAGGCCATATACTGTAACCATAGCGCGAGCCTGCTTAGTGACCTTCTCTAAGTCACTGAGAGCGCCAGTGGATATTTTTCCGAAGACAATCTGCTCGGCCGCACGTCCGCCCAAGGCAGCACACATCTCATCCTGAATCTGATCTGTACGGACGATCTGTCGCTCTTCAGGCAAGTACCAAGCAGCTCCTAAGGAGCGACCACGAGGTACAATAGTTACCTTGACCAAAGGTGCTGCGTGCTCCAATAGCCAGCTTACTGTCGCATGACCTGCTTCGTGATAAGCGATTGCCTTCTTCTCCTCTGGAGTAATAATCTTATTCTTCTTCTCCAAAACCACCAATGATTCTATCGACAGCATCCAAGAAATCCTGTTTGTCTACCGAGGTCTTGCCACGGCGAGCAGCGATGAGTGCCGCCTCATTACATACATTGGCAATATCTGCCCCAGAGAAGCCAGGAGTCTGTCGGGCTAAGAGTCCAAATCCAAGTTCTCGGTAATCTTGATTGGGCGTAAGTGTACCTTGAAAATTTCCTTACGCTCGTTCAGGTCAGGCAAGTCCACATATATCTGTCGGTCGAAACGCCCAGCCCTGAGCAGTGCCTTATCCAAGATATCTGCACGGTTGGTAGCGGCAAGAACAATCACATTGGTCGTAGTACCAAAGCCATCCATCTCGGTAAGTAGCTGATTGAGTGTGTTTTCTCTTTCATCATTAGCATTGGTAAGATTGTTTTTCCACGAGCTCTACCTATGGCATCAATCTCATCAATAAAAATGATAGAAGGCGATTTTTCCTTAGCCTGACGGAAAAGATCCCTCACACGAGAAGCCCCTACTCCGACGAACATTTCGACAAAGTCAGATCCAGAGAGCGAGAAGAAAGGCACCTTAGCCTCACCTGCTACCGCCTTGGCAAGAAGTGTTTTCCCTGTTCCTGGAGGACCTACCAAGAGAGCCCCTTTTAGGGATTTTTTTCCTCCTAAGGAGGTATATTTTTCTGGATTTTTAAGGAAATCCACAATCTCTTGTACTTCCTCTTTAGCTCCTTCTAAACCAGCTACATCCTGGAAAGTAATCTTCTTATCCTTTTTCTCCATCAAAGAGGCGAGCACGAGAGCGTCCTATATTGAAAAATTTGTCCTCCTCCCATACCACCACCTCCTGCGCGACGCATGATGAAAATCCACAAACCGACAAAAGAGCACCAAAGGCAATACTACTGTGATAAGAATATCCCCTAAGAAATTCTGTTCTGTCTTATAGATAAGCTGTGTATTGGAGAGGTTGTTCTCAGCCACAATCTTATTGAACCTATTTTCGAAATTCTCCAATACCCCTACTTCCATTTTATACTGAGGCACCTCGGACTCTGCTCCCCTTGAAGAGAGAACTCTCGGGACGTACCGACTTATGATCTGGCTTTTCTAAAGCTTCAGGGAATAGGTAGATACGCGCTTGGTGCTTATTGACCACCACTACTTTGGAGATATCTCCATCCTGTAGGAATTTTTTTCGAATTCTGTCTGAGGGATTTCTCTGGTTGTTTCCATAACCCAGAAGAAGAGAGCGGGTTAAGGATAAAAGAATAAAAATAATAGCAAGTCCCGCATAGAACCAAAAAGGCCGAAAAAGCGAGAGGGTTTGTTTTCGTTCATAACTATTCATTCGTTTTTTTATATGAGTAATTTTAGCATCACCCCATAGGCCTTCTATATCATAGTATTCGCGTATAGGTTTTTTTGGAAGACATGCACCACTATATCCACATAGTCCAAGAGAATCCACTCAGCATTCTGCTCGCCTTCTACATGCCATGGTTTCTGAGGAGTCTGTCTCTGTACTGCTCCAGAGATGGCCGACACTTGGGTATTGGAGCCCCTGTGCAGATGACAAAGTAGCTACATACTGCATTCTCAATGGATCTAAGGTCTAAAAATAGTGATATCCTGACCCTTTACTTTTTAGTATTCCTTCCAGTATGGAAGACAACATTTGTTCTGTGTTATCTGACATTCAATTTTTTTAATTACTTTTTGCAAAGCGACAAAGGTATAACATTTTATGGAAATTATCAAACTTAATGCCACAAATTCTACCAATACATATCTGAAAAATCTCTTAAAAAGAAAAAAACAAGTAAAAGACCTAAGTTGTATATGGGCTCTCTCACAGACACAAGGGAGAGGGACAACAAGGAGCTAAATGGATTTCTGAGCCAGGTAAAAATCTAACATTCAGTGTTTTGAAAAAAGTTTGAGAACCTCCCTTCCGAATACCATTTCCTACTGAATATGGAAGTATCTTTAGCTATTTTTTTCGTGCCTTAAAAAAACTATATATCCCTGACTTGGCTGTCAAGTGGGCAAATGACATTTTGTCATCAAAGAAGAAAATCTGTGGGATCCTTATAGAAAAATACCCTACACAAAGAGCAAATTAGTTCCTCTATTATAGGCATAGGTCTGAATGTAAAACCAAGTATTTTTTTAACGATTTACCCAATGTATCCTCTTTACAAAAAAATCATGGGACACCCTTTTGACTTAGAAGAAGTATTACTTCTTATATGCCAAGAGTTGGAGGTATCACTCAAGAGCCTCTCCCTACTCGCTTTGAGACCATGTTGGACGAATACCACACCTACCTGTTCCGCAAGGACAAGCCCTCCACCTTCGAATATCCCAATGGAGAGCGCTTTATGGGCTACATCAGGGGTGTAAGTCATAATGGGCAACTCCAAGTAGAACAGGAAGATGCCCTAATGAGCTCATTCTCCCTTAAAGAAATCAAATTACTCTACTAATCCCTTTATCTTATGAAATGGATCTTCTGTATAGTAATGATTGTCTTTGTTACCCTCAGTGGTTACCAGCTCAAGTAAAGAGTGAAAAATGAAGCATAATTAGAAATTAACAAAAAGGCCATTAACCATTAACAATTAAAATTTGTATTTTTGCACCATCAAATCAACTTTCATGAAAGAAACAGATATTATCATCATAGGGGCGGGACCTACAGGACTCTTTGCCGTATTTGAAGCAGGTCTTTTGCGCCTTAAATGCCACCTAATAGACACCCTACCACAGCCAGGGGGGCAGCTTACAGAGCTTTATCCCAAAAAACCTATCTTTGATATTCCAGGATACCCCAGTGTAGGAGCCGGAGAACTGATAGACAACCTCATGGAGCAGATCAAACAGTTCCAACCTGAATTTACCCTATCGGAGACAGCTGTAACCTTGGAAAAAAACAAGCCGATGATACCTTTATCGTCACCACCGACAAGGGTACCCAAGTGAAAGGTAAAGCGGTGGCTATCGCAGGAGGCTTAGGAACCTTCGAGCCACGCAAGCCCGAGATCAGCAATCTGGCTGATTATGAGGATAAGGGGAGTAGAATATTTTGTAAAGAACCCTGAGCGCTTTGCGGGCAAGCGAGTAGTGATTGCCGGAGGAGGAGACTCTGCCCTTGACTGGAGTATCTACCTATCCAGCATCGCACAGTCGGTGACCTTAGTACATCGTCGCAATGAGTTCCGTGCAGCCTTGGATTCGGTAGAAAAAGTCAAAGAACTCAAAGCAGCAGGTAAGATCAACCTTATCACCCCTTGTGAGGTGGTAGGCCTAAAGGGAGAAGGAAAAACTCTCAGCGGTAGTCCTTGAAAAGGAAGGTGCGCAAGAGGAACTCACTACCGACTACTTTATTCCCTCTTTGGACTTACTCCTAAGTTAGGGCCTATCGCAGATTGGGGATTGGAGATAGAAAGAAATGCCATCAAGGTAAATAATGCTCTTGATTACCAAACAAATATAGAAGGGGTCTATGCCATAGGCGATGTAAATACCTACCCAGGAAAGCTCAAAGCTAATCCTATGTGGTTTCCATGAAGCTACCCTGATGTGCCAAGGGGTCTATAACCGCCTCTATCCTACCAAGAAGTATGTACTGAAATACACCACTGTAGCAGGTGTTGATGGCTTTGATGGCTCCCGTAAAGAAGCTGAAAAAAAGCAGTCATTCAATCTATAGAATAAAGAATGGAAATTTGATACTTATCAAAATATAAAAAGAGGCTATCCCATATAGGGACAGCCTCTTTTTACATTTATATTGGCCATATTATATATGATTGACTATCTCTTGCAAAAGAATAGGTATTTTTGCTCGCCTGTAAGCATATTCTTCAGTATAGCCTTTGCATTGCTTAGTTCCTCTTCGCCTATAAGTATCACATACCTTACTTGCCTACTATCGGCATAGGACAATTGTTTCTTAAGCTTAGTAGACTCAGGATAGAGTTCTGCTCTATAACCTTTGCACGTAATTGTTGTATTACCTTGAAAGACGCCAACGCCTCTTTTTCTCCAAAATTGATACAGAGCACATCGAGCGTATTATCCAAAAGTCTTGGGGAACAAATCCAATTGTTCTAAGACAAGGTATATCCTATCCAAAACCAAAAAGAAATACCTATCCCACTCATACCCTTAAGACCAAATATCTCAGTGAGTTCGTCATAGCGCCCCCCACCGCCTATAGATCCTAAAAGCAACCTCTTTGGGTGCGGCTACCTCGAAAATAGCCCCAGTATAATAGTTCAGACCGCGAGCGAGTGTTACCTCCAACTCCAGAGCAGCTGTTTGTAAACCCAATAGCTGAGTCTGAGTATAGATAAACTCTAAGTCAGCAATTCCCTCCAGTCCTGTAGGAGAGTAGAGAGGATGTCCTTGAGCTGTGCTATTTTCTGAGAGAAATCCCCTCAAGAGAGAATACGGGCTGTATCTTAGCAATAGCCTCAGGAGTAATTCCTCTTTGATCATTTCCTCTTCGACTTTCTCCTTGCCTATCTTATTGAGCTTGTCCAAGGCTACTGTAAAGTCAATCAACTTGTCTGGAGCCCCAATAATTTCAGCAAAGCCAGAGAGAACCTTTCGGTGGTTCATCTTGACAGTAACCCCTTTTACTTGTAGGTCGGTAAAAGACCCCTATCATAGAGCTGTACGAACTCCACTTCCTGCCAAAGCCCTCTTGCGCCTACCACATCGGCATCGCACTGATAGAACTTCACGATAGCGCCCTTTCTGAGGGCGATCTGCACGCCTACGGGCTGAATCTGATAACGCTTGAAAGGGAAACTTATCTCATTCTGATGCTGTACTACATAGCGAGCAAAAAGGCACCGTAAGATCATAACGGAGCGCCTTTCCACTTATATAAGGCGCCAGCTTAGCACTATTGGCTGACTGATATACCTCGGTAGGGACTTCTGAGAGGAAATCTCCTGCATCTAAAATTCTAAAAATCAATCGATCTCCTTCCTCTCCATATTTGCCCATAAGCGTTTCTGTTTTTCAAAACAAGGAGTCTCTATAGGTTGGAATCCAAATTGTTCGAAAATTCTTTCGGATTGTTTGTACAATATAATTGCTGCTTGGCCACCTCCGAAGGAGAGAAGTCTCATGTTCCTTTTGGGTATGCTTGGTTTTTGCATTGTAATAGTTATTAGTAACAAAAACAGCTAATTTTACATTAACTGTTTTTTTGTCTGATATTGAAATTTAACTTTTATAACATTAATCTACATTGTCATGTAAAAAGCTATTGTTCTCACGAATCTGAGTTACATTGTTAGAGTCTAAGCTAATTGTACTACGTGAGACGGCATTAGCCTGAGAAGAGGACGAAATATCAACATTTTTCCTCATATATGCAGGGGTATTCTCCAAATCTTCCAATCTGTAATTATTCTGATTAGAGAACTGATGGCTCATATTCTTGAAAGTTGTTCTTCTGTTAGCCGCATTTTCTTTCAGAGCTGCCAGGTAAGCATTTTGGTTTTCTTCCTTAGGGCTGCTCCTTAGGTGAAAGTAGTTTCTTTCACACGTATTTCGGCTCTGAACTCCTCATCGATTTTTTCCTCTGGCTGTGGAGAATGAGCTTGAATGAGCATTTCTTCCACCTCCAGATAATCATTGAGATTGTGTACTATCTTGGCATCCTCTTCTGCCATAGCTGGCATTACTGCTTTTTGTTTTGTAACAGATGCCTGAGGGCGTTGAGGTTCCATTACGATTACCTCTCTTCTACCTGCAAAGGTTGTACTGGCTGAGGCTTAGGAGTTGTCTGATATATTACAAACTCTTCCTGAGGAGCTGCAACAAAGCGCTCTACTACCTCATACTGCACAGGCACTCTATAGAGAGTCATCAATAGTTATAGAATTAGTCAGGAGCATGGAGAGTGATCCCTACTTCACTTCTAATCGGCTGAGAGACTGTAGCCTGAGGTGTAGTAAAGGAAGTCACACTTTCACTCTGAGCTTGTTGCTTTCTTTAGAGAATTTTCAAAAAGAAATATCGGTAAAAGAAGAAGTAGTATCCAGTTCCTGAACAAAAAGGTGTATTTTCATCCAAGGAATGGACTATTTTCTTAGGTTCTACATCAATAATCTCATGTTGTTGTTCGGTAGAGAAACCAGTGGCTACGACTGTAACCATAACCTTTATCCTCGAGGGCTTCTTCTTCGCCCATACCCATGATGATATTAGTCTTGTAACCGGCAGCCAGTTCCTGACTGTTACCTGCCTCCTTCTGGATATACTCATTGATTTCAGCCACTCGTCCATGGTGATCTCTCTTTTCCATAGAGGATAAGCAGGAGGACATTCTTAGCACCAGTGATTCTATTATCATTGAGCAAAGGAGATTCTAAGGCACTTTTACAGCATCCATAGCACGATTGTCACCTGTTCCGTAACCTGTACCCATGATAGCAGTACCACTATTGGAAAGCACTGTGTGTGCGTCCCTTAGGTCAATATTCACTTCGAAATCCTTGGTGATCACCTCGGCAATTCCTTTTGGCTGCAATGGTAAGCACCTCATCTGCTTTAGCAAAACCAGTCTTTATTCCCTAAGTTGCCATAAGTATCTCTGAGCTTGTTATTATTAATAACAATCAGAGAATCCAACTGTTTGCGGAGATTTTCGATTCCTTTTTGCGCTTTGAGCTAAGCGGATTTCCCTTCGAACTTAAAAGGACTGGTTACGATACCTACAGTGAGTATACCCATATCTCGGCAAATCTTAGCGATAATAGGCGCTGCTCCTGTTCCAGTACCGCCGCCCATACCTGCGGTGATGAAAGCCATTTTGGTATTGGTACCCAACATAGCTTTTATCTCCCTCAATACTTTCCATGGCAGACTGTTCTCCTACTTCAGTGATTGGATCCTGCACCGAGTCCCTCAGTCAGTTCAATCCCTAAGTGGATTTTGTTCACTATGGGGCTCTTATCAGTGCTTGTCGATCCGTATTGCATATGATATAGTCGACCCCTTTGATATTTTTGCTTATACATGTAGTTTACGGCATTGCCACCGCCGCCACTCTACACCAATTACTTTGATTAGGTTTTCCGCATTCTTTGGAAGATCAAATGTCAGATTATCAAATTCTATCCCCATAATGCTGTTTTTATAATTGCGCCTATACCGCCTTTGCAAAGTGATGTATATTACAGCTCATACACTGAGTGTACTGACCTATATATACCTGATTTGCAAATGAGTATAACAAATATTATTCTGTATATATACTTTTGCTCATTGAGAAAAATGACTCGATGCAAAAATTATTGTTTTTCTCACTTATCCACAAAAATGAAAATTGTTCATAACTTTTATTGTATTAAAAATTAAGTGTTAATATTTGTTTAATTACACAGGTTTATTTGACAGTATTTTTAAAAATCATACCTTTAATTTCCTTGTTTTATTAAGAAACACTCCTCTATAAATAAAGAAATGAGATGAGGTATCCTTTTTGTAGGATACCCTCATCTGATCTATTAGTACTTTTAGTCTCTTTTGAGATACAACCAACCACTCTTAGTCTGAGTCTGGTTATTGCTATTTTCGTACTCTAGGATATAATAGTAAGTGCCTTGCGGTAACTTTTTACTACTTTCTATAACAGTGCGTCCATTAGAATATCCTGTGAACGGATCCGCATTGGTATAGCCTTCCTTCTGGTATACCAAAACTCCCCATCGGTTGAATATCTTTAAGGTATTCTTTGGATAAGACTCTATTCCTTCTATTCTAAAGCCATCATTCTTACCATCGCCATTACTAGATACTCCATTGTAAATCACAATAGGATCTTCTCTTTAGCAACCATAATAGTAACAATAGCATCATCACATACCGCTAATTGGTCTGCTATACATAGGTTATACCTTACCCTATAAGTACCCGCTGAGGGGCTCCTTTGAGGTATCGTAACATCTCCATTAGGGTGCAAAGCTTACTCCACTAAGACCGCCATTATCTAGCAAGGTAATAGTTACCTTAGTAGGATCCGTGATGGCTACTCCTCCAAGCGTATCATTATCCAATACATTACCCACCACTGCTGACTGATGGATTACATTCACCGGTTGTGAGCTATAATCATCATCATTAGCTACCAATGAAGGATGTAGGTTGATAATCGCTTGGGTTGTCTTACAATCTGTTGGATTGTTTACCCTACATATAGTATATTCATACGTATATGTACCCATCTGGTGTATTCGGAGCTATCGTTATCGTACCATCAGGATTCATATGCAAGTTAGGATGACTCGGTACCCTGGGGTAAGTGTAACATCCGTACCTATCACTGGGGCTTCTTTCCATCCATCTCATCATTGGTGATAACACTTGGGGTGCTCTGTGGACTAGACTTCGTATTAACCATCCTATATTCATCCTGCTGTGCTACAAAGTTCACCACTTTGATAATCGCCTTCGCTCTCGATGTCTGGTTATTAGTCTTGTCGATAATCGTATAGTAATAGATATAAGTACCTATTGCTATCCCCTGATTTTACAGTAATACGACCATCTACATTCATCACCAAGTGACTGTCCGGTGTTGGCTGACCTTGTGTCTTCTATCAAAACATCTGAGGCTGTAAGCCCTATCCTAGTACCTATTTGGTCATTATCCAATACACTTGGAGTCAGGAAGTCGCCTTGGGTTCCTACCTCCCAAACCCCATCATCATTCGCCTGTATCGTTGTTGGGAGTTCCTGTTACTGTGATCTTAACCTTTAGCTGTATCACATGAAGTTGTTCCACCTACAGCACAGATCTTATAGGTTACCTCATACGTACCTGGGGTTGCATTAGTTGGAACTTTTAAGCTTTCCTGTAGTATTATCTACCGTAAGACCCGTAAGTCCTCCATCGTTCGGAATTGTGATAGCTACATCTGTTGGCGTTACTGGATTACCATTCAAGCGGTCATTGCTCAAAAATATCCACGATTCCGCCGCCGCCAACTGTAGTATCAGGATCATCATTCGCCTTTTATCGTTGAGGGTTACCTTGATCTTCGCTGTAGCCGTGTCACATACATTCGCATCGGCCTTATCACAAATCTTATACGTTATTGTATAAGTTCCTGGTGTTGTATTATTAGGTACTACCAACTTACCTGTACTATCTACAGTAAGTCCGGTAAGACCTCCGTTGTTGTCTATGCTACCGTTACATTGCTTGGGGTAGCTGGAGTCCCATTCAACGTGTCATTGGTCAAGATAGATACTGTTCCTCCTGTTTGTGGCACACTTACCTCTGTATCATCTACCGCATCTATTACTGACGGTACCTTTGATCTTCGCTGTAGCTGTGTCACATACATTCGCATCAGCCTTATCACAGATCTTATACGTTATTGTATAAGTTCCTGGTGTTGTATTATTAGGTACTACCAACTTACCTGTACTATCTACGGTAAGTCCGGTAAGACCTCCGTTGTTGTCTATGCTACCGTTACATTGCTTGGAGTAGCTGGAGTCCCATTCAACGTATCATTGGTCAAGATAGATACTGTTCCTCCTGTTTGTGGCACACTTACCTCTGTATCATCTACCGCATCTATTACTGACGGTACCTTTGATCTCTGCAACAGCACTCCTAACGGTACCACTAACTACCCGTTACTTCTACATAATAGAACTTACTTCCCTATTGTAGAGGTAGAAGGTGTATAGCTTGGACTATTGCTACCTACTGCAGTACCTGGAGCTGTTGGGGAAGTGGCTTCAAACCATTGGTAGCTAAGAACTCCTTCCCTGTAGCTGTTACCGTAAGTGGAGCAGCTATCGCATCCTTCGTATAAATAGCTCCCACTGGGTTCGTAGTCGTTGTAGCTGCTTGTTTCGCTTTTGATCTCAAAGCTACTAGAGGCCACCGATTCACAGCCTGCATTCTTTGTGGTAATCGTATACGTACCTACTCCAAGACTTGTAATCTCATGGGTCGTTGCATTTACAGTAAGCTGAGTCGTACCATTCCAATATGTCTGTCCTGCTACATAGTTACTGATCTTTAGCCACGGTCAAGCTTTGTACAGCTTGCTGGAGTCAAGGTAACTGTTGGAGCTGCCGGTACTGGTAAAGCAGCGTCTATCGTAAAGTTCGTCTCGGAGTACAAGTTCCTTGTTTTGCTTTTTACTTTATAGCTGCCTGCTGAAGTAATACCATTGATAGTACCATCTCCCCGCTACACTCGTGCCTGCTACCGCAGCATCCGTAGCTGTAGTAATGGTAAAGGTAGTACCTGTAGGGTACATAGCATAGTTGCTTACCTTCGCTGTGCTAAGCGTTCCACAACCTGCAGCTGTTACTTGCGCTACTGTTGGAGCTACTGGCACTGGCAAGGCTGCATCTATCGTAAAGTTCGCCTCTGAAGTACAAGTACCTCGTGTCACTTTTACTTTATAGGTGCCTGCGGCTGTTATACCATTGATAGTACCATCTGCCGCTACACTAGCGCCTGCTACCGCAGCATCCGCAACTGTGGTAATGGTAAAGGCAGTACCGGCAGGGTAGGTAGCGTAGTTGCTTACCTTCGCTGTGCTAGCGTTCCACAAACCCGCAGCTGCTACTTGCGCTACCGTTGGAGCTACTGGTACTGGCAAAGCTGCATCTATCGTAAAGTTCGCCTCTGAAGTACAAGCACCGTGTCGCTTTTACTTTATAGGTGCCTGCGGCTGTTATACCATTGATAGTACCATCTGCCGCCACACCAGCGCCTGCTACTGCAGCATCCGCAGCTGTGGTAATGGTAAAGGTAGTACCGGCAGGGTAGGTAGTGTAGTTGCTTACCTTCGCTGTGCTAAGCGTTCCACAACCCGCAGCTGCTACTTGCGCTACTGTTGGAGCTACTGGCACTGGCAAGGCTGCATCTATCGTAAAGTTCGCCTCTGAAGTACAAGTACCTCGTGTCACTTTTTACTTTTATAGGCGCCTGCGGCTGTTATACCATTGATAGTACCATCTGCCGCTACACTAGCGCCCTGCTACTACAGCATCCGTAGCTGTGGTAATGGTAAAGGTAGTACCGGCAGGGTAACTAGTATGGTTGCTTACCTTCGCTGTGCTAAGCGTTCCACAACCTCACAGCTGCTACTTGCGCTACTGTTGGAGCTACTGGCACTGGCAAGGCTGCATCTATCGTAAAGTTCGTCTCTGAAGTACAAGTACCTCGTGTCGCTTTTACTTTTATAGGTGCCTGCGGCTGTTATACCATTGATAGTACCATCTGCCGCTACACTAGCACCTGCTACTGCAGCATCCGCAGTTGTGGTAATGGTAAAGGTAGTACCGGCAGGGTAGGTAGCACGGTTGCTTACCTTCGCTACACTTACTGAAGTACAGGTGGCAGCAGTTACAGTCAGTGTAGGTTGGGCTATATTGATAAGAGCTACTGTAACTCCTACTTGGTTTGTCTCACAGGTTGCATTAAACTTACTTACCGTATAAGTATCTGTAGTTGTAAGCACTTCACTATCATTGGCAACCAAGACTCCATTCTTATAGACTCTTACCTTAGTTATATTAGTATCTACTTTTTGCCTTCAGATCAGAGATGCTTGCTCCTTGACAAAGAGTATAAGTCTGTCCTGCAGTTGGGGCATTCAGTATATTTACTTTTATAGCTGAAGGTCAAAGTATCAGCCCCACAAGTAAGCCCTTCTGCCTTAACGGAATAGGTACCTGAGTGGCTCTCTTGTACTGAGGGAATCACTAGCTTGGGGGTTGTTCCTGTATCTTGTATAGATCCATCGGGTAAGGTCCACAAGTACTTAGTAGCCCCTACAGACTGTAATTCTATAACAAGTCTTTTCTCCTTTGCAATAGGCTGCATTCAAAGGGTTCTTTAACAGAAGATTAGACTGGGATGCCTTAGCGACAGGTAATTCCTTCCACACATGAGCTGCTGCACATTCTGAACTCAGTTATTTTTACCCAACGAGTACTTTTGTCCTGCAGCAAAAGTTCCTAAGGAATTGAACACCACTTCAGTCCCCTTTAGGCGCTGTCTTAGTATCGATCCTAGTCCCATCTTTTTACATCATATAGTTCATAAGTATAAGTACCTATTGATCCCATGCCATTGATTGCCTTTTAGCCTGATTTCTCCTGTATTATCATCACAACGATATCCTTTATAGGTATTAGAATCAAAGCTCAGTAATGCACTATCCACATCAAATTCAAAGGTACGTACACAACCTTGAGTGCCTCCGCTTTGGATATATTTAGCAATTCCTGATTCAGAGTTATTAGCACTCTGTCATATCTCCTCCATACACAAAGAGATATTTCCTACAGAGTTCTGATTTCTTGGTAAGGAAAAATATTGATCTACGGAAGAAGGATTTTTAGGATCATATACAGCTTTCTTATAGAAAACACTTCCTACCGGATTAGTAAGTCCACTACTTACGGAGACTTCTCCGTCATTAACACCTGTAGGGAGTTTATAAAGGTAAACAAAGATCCTTTTCTCATCCCCATTTATTTTAAGCCAATCCTTCGCAGGGTTCCCTCTGAAGGATATACTCTTACCTTGGTACATTCCGCTTCCACCCTCAGGGGTCAGTTCTTTTTCCTTATAAGAGGGATATTGTAACTTAAACTCATCTACACTATAACGACTATATAGATAAGTCACATTCCCACACAGATCCTCTACCTTTATTTTGTATATTCCTTCAGGGAGAGTAAAGTACTGCTCTAGATCATCCTGATTCTGAGTAGCCATGATGTTAGTTATCACCGAATTGGGATTCCTGTAGGCTATTGTAACTGTTTGGTTAAGCTTTGAGCTTACCTGGTTCATCTCTCGTACGCTGCAGGTGCTTGTAATAAAGTAACCTTGAATCCATTCATAGAGAATTGTGTTCCTCCCATATTTCTCCTAAAAATACGTCCTAATCATTCCCTTTAGGGGGTTCTAGACTACCAAAACACCTATCTTGTTCTATATATCCTCCATCTGGCTTTACAGTTCTATAAAAATCACTAAACTTATCTTTTCGGATCTCAGTCTGTCCGTCGGCTGAGGTGAAAGTTACCTCATATTCTTGGTTAGGATCAAAAATATCTTCCTCCATCTAAAACAGTTATTTTTCCTGTCCTGCTTGTGTGAATTGTCCTTCTTTTACTTTTACTCCTCCTTGTCTGATTTCATAGGATATGGGAAGACACACCAAACTACCCCCTGCTGTTAATGTCATTTCGGGTGCCTGACATGTACCCAAAAAGAGATATTAGCTCCCATAAACCTCATATCACCAGCATCCATTGATGATTGACAATTTGTACCCTTTGATTCTAAAATAGAATTTAGGGCGCCCTGTACTTGTTTTTTAAGTCTTTATATTTTCGGCCATGAGCCCTGTAGGTCATAATATATTACATTAGTAAAAACTGTTCTTCCTGCTGGGACATCGAAAAGAGGTCGCCATTGGATAGAGGGATGGTTGGGATTCCCTCCATATATTTGATTAAAGTCATCATCTGAGTAAGCTGTATACTCATACAAATCTCTAAGTTCTGGAGTAGTAAAATATTTATAGAAAGGAGAATTCGTATTCCTTGAATAACGAACATCCATATAAGCACAATCAGCTTTCCCTCCATTCTTTATATCCATATACACTTGATCTCTCCCAAAATCATCATTTGATCTATCGGTAGCAGGAAAAATCTCTTGGAAGTGTATTTATAGTGGCTGGTACGGGTAGTAGATTTATGGGATTTGTAGTATCTAATAGTTTTACTTCATAGGCACCTGGTGGCATCACATACGCTGTTTCAACAACAAAGGATATTCCTCCTACTTTTTTTACTTTCATCAATTAGAAACTCTGTATCTCCCGTATATCCTGCAGGAAATTTGGTTAGTTTCACCCTATAGGTTTTTTTCCCTGATTTGGGCTTTTTGTATTTGGATACGAAGCTGACCAGTAGGCTTACAACTGAGCGAGTTATTGGGTAGAGGTTAGTGTTACCGTCTCATCATCAATACCTCCTTGCTCTATTTCCATTCCTATCGGGGAAATATGGCAAAGCTTTATTTCCTTGCAAATGGTTATATATTCCACTGCCTCCTCTATTGTTCTATCATAGGCATGAGCCCTTACTGCTAAGAACAATAAGAAGATACCTGTAAATAGATACCTTATTTGCGAAATAACATTCCTTTTTCTCTCATTTTTATAATTTTTTTCGAACTTTTTAGGGGCGCAAAGATATTACAAATTATTAAACTATACAATAGTCTTTTTATTCTTCTCCCTAACATCTTTCTTACTTTTTTATCCTTTTATTTATAAAAGAAAGAAGGCATCCTAAAAAGGATGCCTTCTGATGGTTTTATCTCCTATTTATTATTCTGTCTTGAGATACAACCAACCACTCTTTGTCTGTGTCTGGTTATGACTATTCTCATACTCTAGGATATAATAGTATGTCCCTGTGGAAGCTTCTTCCTCTCTCTATCGTGGAGCGGCCATTTGAATATCCTGTGAAGGGTTCCGAGTTGGTATAACCTTCTTTCTCATATACCAAAACTCCCCAACGATTGAATATCTTCAATCTGTTCTTAGGATAATCCTCTATGCCTTTTTATACTAAAGCCATCATTATGACCATCTCCATTACTAGAAACCCCATTGTATATCTCTATTGCTCCTTCTTTGGAAACCTCCAATGTTATAACAGCATCATCACACACCATTGTTAGGTCTGATATACATAGATTATACCTTACCCTATAGGTACCCGATGGGGCGCCTTGTGGTACTGCAATAGCTCCATTGGATCCAATACTTACTCCACTAAGTCCTCCATTATCTAGCAAGGTGATGATAACCTTCGTCGGATCTGTTATAGCAGCTCCTCCTAGCGTATCATTATCCAATACATTACCAACCACTGCTGAATGACGAATGACATTCAACGATTGAGCACTATAATCATCATCATTCGCTACCACTGACGGATGTAAATGGATTATCGCCTTTGCACTCTTACAATCACTCGGATTGCTTATCCTACATATTGTATACTCATACGTATATGTACCATCAGGGTGTGTTGGGCGATATCGTTATCGTTCCATCTGGATTCATATGAAGGTTCGGATGACTCGCTACCCCCAGGGGTAAGCGTAACATCTGTACCTATCACTGGGGGCTTCTTTTCCATCCATCTCATCATTGGCGATAACACTTGGGGTGCTCTGTGGACTAGACTTCGTATTAACCATCCTATATTCATCCTGCTGTGCTACAAAGTTCACCACTTTGATAATCGCCTTCGCTCTCGATGTCTGGTTATTAGTCTTGTCGATAATCGTATAGTAATAGATATAAGTACCTATTGCTATCCCTGATTTTTACAGTAATACGACCATCTGCATTCATCACCAAGTGACTGTCCGGTGTTGGCTGACCTTGTGTCTTCTCTATGGATACATCCGAAGACGTAAGTCCTATCCTTGTGCCTATTTGGTCATTATCCAATATGCTCGGTGTTAGGAATTCGCCTTGTGTTCCTACCTCCCATACGCCATCATCATTCGCCTGTATCGTTGTAGGAGTTCCTGTTACTTTGATCTTAGCGGTCGCTGTGTCACATACATTCAAATTAGCCTTGTCACAGATCTTATACGTAATAGTATATGTACCTGGGGTAGTATTGTTCGGTACTACCAACTTACCTGTACTATCTACGGTAAGTCCAGTAAGACCACCATCGTTATCGATGGTTACCGTTACATTACTTGGGGTAGCTGGGTTACCGTTCAACGTATCATTGGTTAAGATTGATACTGTTCCTCCTGTACCTGGTACACTTACCTCTGGATCATCTACCGCATCTATTACGGATGGAACTTTGATCTTCGCTGTAGCCGTGTCACATACATTCGCATCGGCCTTATCACAAATCTTATACGTTATTGTATAAGTTCCTGGTGTTGTATTATTAGGTACTACCAACTTACCTGTACTATCTACAGTAAGTCCGGTAAGACCTCCGTTGTTGTCTATGCTTACCGTTACATTGCTTGGGGTAGCTGGAGTCCCATTCAACGTGTCATTGGTCAAGATAGATACTGTTCCTCCTGTTTGTGGCACACTTACCTCTGTATCATCTACCGCATCTATTACTGACGGTACCTTGATCTTCGCTGTAGCTGTGTCACATACATTCGCATCAGCCTTATCACAGATCTTATACGTTATTGTATAAGTTCCTGGTGTTGTATTATTAGGTACTACCAACTTACCTGTACTATCTACGGTAAGTCCGGTAAGACCTCCGTTGTTGTCTATGCTTACCGTTACATTGCTTGGAGTAGCTGGAGTCCCATTCAACGTATCATTGGTCAAGATAGATACTGTTCCTCCTGTTTGTGGCACACTTACCTCTGTATCATCTACCGCATCTATTACGGATGGAACTTTGATCTTAGCGGTCGCTGTGTCACATACATTCACATCTAGCTTATCACAGATCTTATACGTAATAGTATATGTACCTGGGGTAGTATTGTTCGGTACTACCAACTTACCTGTACTATCCACAGTAAGTCCAGTAAGACCGCCATCGTTATCGATGGTTACCGTTACATTACTTGGGGTAGCTGGGTTACCGTTCAATGTGTCATTGGTCAAGATTGATACTGTTCCTCCTGTACGTGGTACACTTACCTCTGGATCATCTACCGCATCTATTACGGATAGAACCTTGATCTCTGCAACAGCACTCTTGATTGTACCACAACTACCTGTTACTTCTACATAATAGAACTTACTTCCTATTGTAGAGGTAGATGGCGTATAGCTTGGACTATTGCTACCTACCGCAGTACCCGTAGCCGTTGGTGAAGTAGCCTCAAACCATTGGTAACTAAGCACTCCTTCCCTGTAGCTGTTACCGTAAGTGGAGCAGCTATCGCATCTTTTACATAAAGTAGCTCCCACTGGGTTCGTAGTCGTAGTAGCTGCTTGTTTCGCTTTTGATCTCAAAGCTACTAGAGGCCACCGATTCACAGCCTGCTCCCTTTGTGGTAATCGTATACGTACCTACCCAAGACCTGTAATCTCATGGGTCGTTGCATTTACACTAAGCTGAGTCGTACCATTCCAATATGTCTGTCCTGCTACATAGTTACTGATCTTAGCCACGGTCAAGCTTGTACAGCTTGCTGGGGTCAAGGTAACTGTTGGAGCTGCCGGTACTGCCAAAGCAGCGTCTATCGTAAAGTTCGTCTCGGAAGTACAAGTACCTTGTTTTGCTTTTACTTTATATGTACCTGCCGAAGTAATACCACTGATAGTACCATCTCCTAATACACTAGCACCTGCTACCGCAGCATCCGTAGCTGTAGTAATGGTAAAGGTAGTTCCTGTAGGGTAGGTAGTGTAGTTGCTTACCTTAGCCGTGCTAAGTGTACCACAACCTGCTGCTGCCACTGGGGCTACTGTTGGAGTTGATGGCATTGGTAAAGCTGTATCTATAGTGAAGGTTACTGGTGAAGAATCACAAGTTCCTTGTTTTGCTTTTACTTTATATGTACCCTGCCGAAGTAATACCACTGATAGTACCATCTCCCAATACACTAGCACCTGCTACCGCAGCATCCGTAGCTGTAGTAATGGTAAAGGTAGTTCCTGTAGGGTAGGTAGCGTAGTTGCTTACCTTAGCCGTGCTAAGTGTACCACAACCTGCTGCTACCACTGGGGCTACTGTTGGAGTTGATGGCATTGGTAAAGCTGCATCTATAGTGAAGGTTACTGGTGAAGAATCACAAGTTCCTTTGTTTTGCTTTTTACTTTATATGTACCTGCCGAAGCAATACCACTGATAGTACCATCTCCCAATACACTAGCACCTGCTACCGCAGCATCCGTAGCTGTAGTAATGGTAAAGGTAGTTCCTGTAGGGTAGGTAGCGTAGTTGCTTACCTTAGCCGTGCTAAGTGTACCACAACCTGCTGCTGCCACTTGGGCTACTGTTGGAGTTGATGGCTGTTCTACTATCACCTTAGCTGTCCCTACTCACTGCTGCCGTACAACCTGTAGTGCTAGATACTTGTACATAATAGTAAGTAGTTCCCTCTGTTGTCGTTGAAGGAGTATAGCTAGCACTATTTGTCCCTACTGGAGTACCTCCTATAGTACTATCTGTGGTATTGCTATACCATTGATAAGATAAAGTACCTGAGCCTATAGCTGTTACACTAAGAGCGGTAGCTGTGATTCCTTTACAATGGGTAGCATCCTGTGGTTGCACAGTTATAGTAGGTGACGTATGGAAAAACTACTGTAAGTGGCACACGAGAAGTCTCACAGCTACCTAAGGAACTGGAAGAAGAGGATTCTGCCACATAGTAATTACCTGCACGCAAGAGGGCATTCCTACTCAGAGCTGTACCTCCTGTAGCGTTTTCATAAATCCTCAGAGAATGATCACTATCATTAGGATCTATAGCATCCCAAAGAGTTTCTACTTTCGTACCTGGACAATAGGTATAGCTAGCCAATACCGTTGGGGCGAGGCACCAATTTTACCATAATAGCTCTACGATCACTCTCACACTTGGAAGGATCTCGTATCCTGTAAGGAAAAAATAATAGGTTGTATTATTCGTCAGAACAGTTGTATTCGACAAAGGTGTTGTGTCGGTATTGTTAGCATATACACGTAGTGTACCTACATTTTGAGGATTATTATCTATATAATCCTTTAAACTTGTTAGAGTTGCCCTTGGCAGAAGGTAGCTGCCGTAGGAGCAGACGGCGTAGGGAGTCTTACGAGTGATACGTACAATCAAGGCTGTTTTCTCACTTGGACACTTGCCTGCTTCTTGTATAGTGTAGAAGTATGAATTATTCTCACTTACATTGTCATTATCCGCCTGTAGTTGCCACTGGTTATTATTACGTATGAATATACGTGCATTAGCTCCTACAACAGTCTTAAGGTCACTTACCTTAGGTTGCTGGCCTGCAGCCTTACACACCTCAAAGCTTTTCGGAGTTGCTATAGTAACATTAGTATCCTTAATAAGAGTTAAAAGGCACTTTAGGGCTACGACATTTGCCAGTTGCTTCAGCTGTAAAGTAAAGAGCTGTGTTCCAATCTACAAAAAGCGGTTCTTGCAAAGGAGCAGTAGACCTACCAGCTATTATTTCTACATTTGTATAGCCATAGGTAGCTTGCAATTGGTCTGCTAATTCACCAGCCATAATCTCCTCGCAAGTGGTAATAGACTGAGCTTGTACAGGAGTAGTATCATTTTGAGCAAGGCGCACCACATAAGGCAAGGACTCACACTTACCAGCTTCTTGTATTTTTAAATCCTGAATAGCCAGTAATTGACACCTCAGAATTAGGGTTTGTTTGTACATACTAATTTCCTGAAGAGCTACCCAAAACAGTTATTGTAGCAGTTGGATAGAGCACTTGTAAAGCATCTTTAATATCTTTTACTTTAGTATGCAAACCTCCGTAATAGCCTATAAAAAGTACATACTGATATTTGTTCGTTTTTTTAGCAACAGAACGAGGGGGTAAAGTTAAAGTTCAGCGGTGCTGGTGAAGTCACACAACGATAAACATTTTTGGCATACGTATAACCCACATTATCTTCTATTATTGTTTTCATCAGCCAAAAGCTACAGTACCCCATTTTTATAGATAAGTACATTGGCTGTATCGGCAGGGGTCTACTAAAGCTTTTAAGGTCAGCAACTGTGGTAATCTGACAGGCTGTATTGGTGAGCGTTTTAGCTGTCACACTTGTTTCACCTACTATGGTAATTTTGTATATAGTTTCAGTACAATAATTATTTTTGTAAAAGCGCAAGTAATAATCTTGCGAACTACCATTAGGGGTATTGATAGAAGTAGTAACTGCTATTTCTGAAGTTTGAGCTTGCGCATCGAGAGCGAACTATACCAATGGAATATAGGTTGCTTAGCTACCACCTCTGGAGAGCCTTCATTAATAAGTTGTTTTACTTCATTCAAAAGTTATAGATGGATTACATACTTTGATAGTAGTCTTTACGGCAGGTTTGAAAGCTACGTGCTACTGTTAGCTTAGCGGTAGCTTGGGTGATGAGTTCTCCACAAGGGCTAAGTATTTTTATAGAGGAATATGAGTTCCCATCACCTCTGATAGATTGATGTAATTATACCGTTGGCAGGCACTGCTATTACTCCTGAAGCTTCTTCAATAGTAGTAGTAACACCACTTGTAGTAAGAGTAGTCCCTGTAAAGAGTGTATTCAAATCGAAATACATAGCCCCATTACCTTCCATACATTTTAGAGATTATCTACTCAATAGGAGCGGTATATGAAGGATAAGTGGTAATTTGCTGGAACTGATAAGCAGCAATAGCGTTGGTGATACAAGTAGCAGCAGCTGGTTTTCCTGCTATCTTAATAACTACTTTGTATTGGTTTGTAAAGTCAGCAGCTGTAAGAGCAGGGATGGTGAGTGATGACTGTAGCTACTGCAACAGCCATATTGTCGGAGCGATACCACTCAATAGTGATATTAGGGCCCTAAATCATCCATTTTGAGTACTGCTGATTGACCTACACAATAGTATTCTTTTTGTGCCTTAATTTTTAGGGAGGCGGATATTACTAAAGGGTAAGCTCTCTATCTTTTTGTACTTGGGCAGGCATCGGTTACCGTAAACTTATAAAGCGGTATTGAGGTTCGTACCATCCAAATCGAGGGAAAAAGTTATCTCCGGCTTGCGTACGCGCTACAGAGGTATCAGGGGTAGTACTTCCTGCAGGGGTTTTATGCTACAAAGCCTATAGGTAAAAAGGACCTGTACCCCTTTGGGAATTACCACTACATGGAATTTATTTCCAACACAACCTACCCTATAACATCAGGTTCTTCAAGATCACCTCCGAAATCTTTTTCAGCAATCACTTGCATACATTCAAACGTATTATCTAAGTTTGATATGCGGCGCACTCACTCGAAACTTTCCTTTTCTAGTTAAATACTCATCGGTAACCTTGCGGTTAATATTTTTGATTAAAACCAAGTCCTGAATAAGCCCATTGGTTCCAAGTTTGAGTAGCTTCGTTGAATTGTTGTATTACAAAGCTTGACTCAGTATAGCGCCAGTCGTCAGTAGGGGCTAAATCAATGCGCCCTTGCACAATAGGTTCACATCCAGGAGCAAAGGAAAATGAATAGGTTTGCCCTGAAGGTCCTTAGAAATAACATTTACACCCCCACACATTGGTTACTCTCACCTTATAATTACCGGGGAAGATCACGCAAGTACCAGTTATCATTGTTAGCACGATCAGAAGCTGTTAGAGTATAAGGCAAAGAAAGAGATGTACCAGGTATAGTGCCCGTGGTATTTCCATTGTATTCTATAACTTCTATTTTTATCAAGATCAGCTCCTACATATCTTTTGTATATGCATAGATGCATAAGGCGCATTGGTAGCCGTAGCATCCTTACAACTAGCTACATTTCTGATAGCTACATTTGTAGAGCTTTGGTGCAGGAGGAGTAGTAATCGTAAAGCATCCATTAGATTGCTGCGATTAGTATCGCACTCATCATCTACCAAACGGAATTGGAAAAGTATCGCCTAAGTTTGTATAATCAGAGGCTACTACTGTTTGATAAGCTTTGAGGATTGTATTTTATTTTCTTTACAAATTTACCTCTAAGTAAAAGGATTAGGATGGGTTGCCGGTATTTGGTAGAAGCCCGCTCCCGTATAGTTAAAGGTTGCAGGAGCTTGTTCAAGCACCAAATAAGTATTTAGTATAGGTGAATTGTCTCTTATGTACTTATGACCAAGGGTAAGTTGTACTTTTTAAAACAAGTATCACTTGAGTTCTCATCGAAAACTGGCGCAACATAAGCGTTTTCTATAGGATTATAAAAGAGTAGCCGTTACAGCAGGGATAGCGGTAGTAGTACCACACATCTGTACTTCAGCTGCTATCTTCCACTCTCCATACTCTTTAGGAATACGGTGCTCTCTAAAGCCGTTCTCTACTCCTAGATCATTTCTTGTTCCAATAGGTAGATATAAATAAAAGTCACTTTTTATTATTAATGGTATAAGTAGGTGTATACACTGCACCTGAAGGAGCTGTAATCACATACTTTTACTGTAAGCGGATAAGGGAAAGTATCGGAAGTGTAAGCCTCTGTAAGACTGGTACCATAAAGGAGAACAGAGTCAAACTCAACATAATCACAATTAAACTCTTTAGGGACGTGGATACTCCCATAAATTTAGTAAAGGTAAGATTAGCTGCAGCTATGGTAATGCTTTTTAGGAGTAGGGCTTGCTCACAGAAGTTTTTCTACTTTCACTCTGTAAGTGCCAGGGGTGAGACCCGTAAAAGTGTTGGCAGTTTGTCTTATCTTACCTGGAATATCATTTCCTGTAGCATCTTGTAGGGTATAGTAGACAGGATAGTTAGCAGAGTGGTTACCCCGATTGATCTACTTTTTATATCTACTTTATACCTATACCTGCTGAAGCACAAGTAGTAGGAATTTGTGATAAGGTATAATCAATATCTTTAAGATCTTTTTGATTTCGATATTCTTAACCTCATATCGCTCGTACCTGATTTTAGGTCGTGCCAAGAGGTCATACTTACCTGCTGCTAAGGAAGTAACTCCTGTAATAGACAATGAAGTAGTAGTGTTATAAGTAGGCACATTACTTTTCTTAATATAGAAGTTATAATTACTATTATAGCTCCTGTACCTACAAGGGTAAATCGGATAGCCCTCCATTTACCACACCACTCGTGTTCTACTCTAGTAGCGAGCTTCAATGCTGTTTGTGGAGTAATAGTGTAATTGAAACCTGTTTGATAGGCACAAGCACCTTTTTGAGCCTTGAGCGAAAACTTGCTACACTATTCACAGCCCCGGCATTAATGTAGATGTACTCTTCAGTACCTGAAGTATAGGTGAGCGAATAACTATTTCCCTCATTATCAGAAATAGTATAGGGTGGTCCCGACTAAGGGATAGCGAATCGTAAAAATCGCATCTGCTCCTTGTGTTACCTCGGTATAGGCTGAAATATGTGTTGCCTCCAACGATTTTTGTATTCTCATCACAAGCAACTTGTCCCTAAGTTGCCCAAAGGAAACTAAAAGGAGACATACAAACATATTAAAACCAAAAATTTCTGAAATTATTCAACTTTCTCATATGGATAATTTACAATATTTTAAAGGCGCAAAGATAGTATATTTTCTAATTGATAACAAAAACTTTAACATTCTAGGAGTAATCATAAAAATTTTTCAGTACAATCACTCATTAATTTAACACATTGATAACCCTCTATTTTAACACCCAAGAAACTAAAAATATTACGCAAATAATTGAAAAACATGTTATTATATATCAGTTAAAAGTAAACCCAATTGGAAATATTAGTCCCCTAGAAAATAAATTCAATTTCAAATCGTAATTTTATTAACAAACACTTTTATCATATGGTTTTCTTTCGGACAAATTTCAAAAACTTATCCTAGACCCTTCCCTCTTTTTACTAAAATATTTTTCTGTCTCCTAAAACAAAGAGAGGTATCCCTCTTAGGGATACCTCTACTTATTTAATTAATTATTTAATTATTTACTTGTTATTCTATACTCCTATTCTGTCTTAAGATACAACCATCCACTCTTAGTTCGTTTCTGGTTGTGGCTATCTTCGTACTCTAGGATATAATAGTAAGTGCCTTGCGGTAACTTTTTACTACTTTCTATAACAGTGCGTCCATTAGAATATCCTGTGAATGGATCCGCATGTGGTATATCCTTCTTTCTCATATACCAAAACTCCCCAAACGATTGAATATCTTCAATCTATTCTTTTAGATAGTCCTCGATACCCTTGATCCTCAAGCCATCATTCTTACCATCTCCATTCGTAGAAATTCCATTGTATATCTCAATAGGATCTTCCTTAGAAACCACTACAGTAATTATCGCATCATCACACACCGCTAATTGGTCTGCTATACATAAGTTATATCTTACTCTATAACTACCCGCTGGGGCGCCTTGAGGTATCGTAACATCTCCATTGGAAGCAATCGTTACTCCAATAAGACCGCCATTATCTAGCAAGGTTATGGTCACCTTAGTAGGATCCGTGATAGCTACTCCTCCAAGCGTATCATTATCCAATACATTACCCACCACTGCTGACTGATGGATTACATTCACCGGTTGTGAGCTATAATCATCATCATTCGCTTCCAATGATGGATGTAGGTTGATAATCGCTTGGGTTGTCTTACAATCTGTTGGATTGCTTACCCTACATATAGTATATTCATACGTATATGTACCATCTGGTGTATTCGGAGCTATCGTTATCGTACCATCAGGATTCATATGCAGGTTAGGATGACTCGGTACCCCTGGGGTAAGTGTAACATCCGTACCTATCACTGGTGGCTTCTTACCATCCATCTCATCATTAGTAATAACACTTGGTGTGCTCTGTGGTCTATCCTTCCTAGTAAGTTCTATATTCATCCTGCTGTGCCTACAAAAGAAACTACCCTAATAGTAACCTTGGCACTTGAGGTCTGATTGTTGTTCGCCTTGTCGATAATCGTATAGTAATAGATATATGTACCTATTGCTATTCCTGATCTTACTGTAATACGACCATCTGCATTCATCACCAAATGGCTATCTGGAGCAGGTTGTCCTTGTGTCTTCTCTATGGATACATCTGAGCTGTAAGTCCTATCCTTGTGCCTATTTGGTCATTATCCATATGCTCGGTGTTAGGAATCCGCCTTGTGTTCCTACCTCCCATACGCCATCATCATTCGCCTGTATCGTTGTAGGAGTTCCTGTTACTTTGATCTTAGCGGTCGCTGTGTCACATACATTCAAATTAGCCTTGTCACAGATCTTATACGTTATTGTATAAGTACCTGGGGTAGTATTGTTCAGTACTACCAACTTTACCTGTACTATCTACGGTAAGTCCAGTAAGACCACCATCATTATCGATCGTTACCGTTACATTACTTGGGGTAGCTGGGTTTACCGTTCAATGTGTCATTGGTCAAGATTGATACTGTTCCTCCTATACCTGGTACACTTACCTCTGGATCATCTACTGCATCTATTACTGATGGAGACCTTGATCTTAGCGGTCGCTGTGTCACATACATTTGCATCTAGCTTTATCACAGATCTTATACGTAATAGTATATGTACCTGGAGTCGTATTGTTTGGTACTACCAACTTACCTGTACCATCTACGGTAAGTCCAGTAAGACCACCATCGTTATCGATCGTTACCGTTACATTACTTGGGGTAGCTGGGTTACCGTTCAACGTATCATTGGTCAAGATTGATACTGTTCCTCCTGTACCTGGTACACTTACCTCTGGATCATCTACTGCATCTATTACGGATGGAACTTTGATCTTAGCGGTCGCTGTGTCACATACATTCGCATCTAGCCTATCACAGATCTTATACGTAATAGTATATGTACCTAGGGTAGTATTGTTCAGTACTACCAACTTACCTGTACTATCCACGGTAAGTCCAGTAAGACCACCATCGTTATCGATGGTTACCGTTACATTACTTGGGGTGGCTGGGTTACCGTTCAACGTATCATTGGGTTAAGATTGATACCGTTCCTCCTGTACCTGGTACACTTACCTCTGGATCATCTACCGCATCTATTACGGATGGAACTTTGATCTTAGCGGTCGCTGTGTCACATACATTCGCATCTAGCTTATCACAGATCTTATACGTTATTGTATAAGTACCTGGGGTAGTATTGTTCAGTACTACCAACTTACCTGTACTATCCACAGTAAGACCGGTAAGACCGCCATCGTTATCGATGGTTACCGTTACATTACTTGGGGTAGCTGGGTTACCGTTCAATGTATCATTGGATTTAAGATTGATACTGTTCCTCCTGTACCTGGTACACTTACCTCTGGATCATCTACCGCATCTATTACGGATGGAACTTTGATCTTTGCGGTCGCTGTGTCACATACATTCGCATCTAGCTTATCACAGATCTTATACGTTATTGTATAAGTACCTGGGGTAGTATTGTTCAGTACTACCAACTTACCTGTACTATCTACGGTAAAGTCCAGTAAGACCACCATCGTTATCGATGGTTACCGTTACATTACTTGGGGTAGCTGGGTTACCGTTCAACGTATCATTGGTCAAGATAGATACTGTTCCTCCTGTACCTGGTACACTTACCTCTGGATCATCTACCGCATCTATTACGGATGGAACTTTGATCTTAGCGGTCGCTGTGTCACATACATTTGCATCTAGCTTATCACAGATCTTATACGTAATAGTATATGTACCTGGGGTAGTATTGTTCGGTACTACCAACTTACCTAGTACTATCCACAGTAAGACCGGTAAGACCGCCATCGTTATCGATGGTTACCGTTACATTACTTGGGGTAGCTGGGTTACCGTTCAACGTATCATTGGTCAAGATAGATACTGTTCCTCCTGTACCTGGTACACTTACCTCTGGATCATCTACTGCATCTATTACGGATGGAACCTCTGATCTTAGCGGTCAGCTGTGTCACATACATTTCGCATCTAGCTTATCACAGATCTTATACGTAATAGTATAAGTACCTGGGGTAGTATTGTTCGGTACTACCAACTTACCTGTACTATCCACAGTAAGACCGGTAAGACCGCCATCGTTATCGATGGTTACCGTTACATTACTTGGGGTAGCTGGGTTACCGTTCAACGTATCATTGGTCAAGATAGATACTGTTCCTCCTGTTTGTGGTACACTTACCTCTGTATCATCTATCGCATCTATTACTGACGGTATCTTGATCTCTGCAACAGCACTCCTAACGGTACCACAACTACCCGTTACTTCTACATAATAGAACTTACTTCCTGTTGTAGAGTAGAAGGTGTATAGCTTGGACTATTGCTACCTACTGCAGTACCCGAAGCCATTGGGGAAGTGGCTTCAAACCATTGGTAGCTAAGAACTCCTTCGCCTGTAGCTGTTACTGTAAGTGGAACAGCTATCGCATCCTTTGCATAAATAGCTCCCACTGGATTCGTAGTCGTGGTAGCTGCTTGTTTCGCTTTGATCTCAAAGCTACTAGAGCAACCGATTCACAGCCTGTATTCTTAGCCGTAATCGTATAGGTTTCCTACCCCAAGACTTGTAATCTCATGGGTCGTTGCATTTACACTAAGCTGAGTCGTACCATTCAATATGTCTGTCCTGCTACATAGTTACTGATCTTAGCCACGGTCAAGCTTGTACAGCTCGCTGGGGTCAAGGTAACTGTTGGAGATACCGGTACTGGTAAAGCAGCGTCTATCGTAAAGTTCGTCTCGGAGGTACAAGTTCCTTGTTTTGCTTTTACTTTATAGCTGCCTGCTGAAGTAATACCATTGATAGTACCATCGGCCGCTATACTAGCACCTGCTACCACAACATCCGTAGCTGTAGTAATGGTAAAGGTAGTACCTGTAGGGTACATAGCATAGTTGCTTACCTTAGCCGTGCTAAGTGTACCACAACCTGCTGCTGCCACTTGGGCTACTGTTGAGTTGATGGCATTGGTAAAAGCTGTATCTATAGTGAAGGTTACTGGTGAAGAATCACAAGTTCCTTGTTTTGCTTTTTACTTTATATGTACCTGCCGAAGTAATACCACTGATAGTACCATCTCCCAATACACTAGCACCTGCTACCGCAGCATCCGTAGCTGTAGTAATGGTAAAGATAGTTCCTGTAGGGTAGGTAGCGTAGTTGCTTACCTTAGCCGTGCTAAGTGTACCACAACCTGCTGCTGCCACTTGGGCTACTGTTGGAGTTGATGGCATTGGTAAAGCTGCATCTATAGTGAAGGTTACTGGTGAAGAATCACAAGTTCCTTGTTTTGCTTTTACTTTATAGCTGCCTGCTGAAGTAATACCATTGATAGTACCATCTCCCGCTATACTAGCACCTGCTACCACAGCATCCGTAGCTGTAGTAATGGTAAAGGTAGTACCTGTAGGGGTAGCATAGCACAGTTGCTTACCTTAGCCGTGCTAAGCGTACCACAGCCTGTTGCCACTGGAGCTACCACTGGGGTTGCAGGGGTTGCATTGGTTATTACCTCTATAATATTACTATTTACCTCACTACAACTGCTGCTCTTTACTTTTACATAGTAATATTTAGTTCCTATAGCCGTAGTAAGTGGAGTGTAGCTTGCACTATTAGTGCCTACTTGTGTTCCTCCGGTATAACTATTAGTGGCATTCCTCATACCACTCGTAAGTCAGTGTTCCTAATCCATTAGCCGTAGCTGTCACCGTAAGAGGAGTAGATGCCACGCCCATACAATATGGAGCGGTCGGTGCCACCGGTTGAGTGGCGATGCTTGGGGATGGATTCACCGTTACATTTACCTGCTGAGTTGATTCACAGCCATTGGTACGTCTTACCGTTAGCGTATAAGTAAGCGTAAGCGGTGCTGTCAATTTTGCCCCATTATACAAGAAGGTAGGGGTAGCCACATTTCGATGCCGACAAATAATTCGCTGGCGACCAAGAGTAGCTGTTGTATGTCGCTGCTGCTCCATTATAAACAAAAGTCACTGAATCAGATTCGCAAGTAGTAACGTCGCTTACCAAATTACCATTAATAACAGGCGCTGGCAAAGCCACATCTTTGTCTCCACAAAGACATTTGTTATCTTCATTGCGGATGAGACAATCGCAAACGGCATACTTGTGATGGATCGGCTAAAAGGTAAAGCTTTGTACTGCTGAAGTAGCATTAGCTGCTAAGCTTTGCGTACTTGTGTGAGTAGCTAAAACCTCCTACTATCTACCAAACCATTGTTGTTTAAATCGTTGTAAAGACTTACTACCAACTGCCCGTTATAAGCTGGGGCAGTTGCTGCATTAGCTCAACTTATATTGAATAGTAAGGTTTTTCTTTATTGGCTTGTCGTACAGCTGTTACCTGAACATCAGCAAAGGATATCTCTGAACAGTTGTTTTTAATCACTGCTGTTCTTTCCGGGTGATACTCACTATCAGAGCTGGACAAGTAGGTGGTGTGAGCGTAGCACAAGGTATATTGGTTACTTTATCGGTTGTAAGTACTTTCAGACTTCTTTCAACTGCACAATCTACCAAAGTATTGGCATTTTGTTTAATCTTCAAGAACACGTCAAAGTATGTGTATCTTTCATACCCTTAGGTACGACCATCACTATCTCGGTTTCATTTCCTGCAACGTTTCTTGATTCGATGGTAGGTGTTAAGCCAATTTGATGAAGCAGAAACACTTCTATCTAGAGATATCACTATTTTGAATATCATAACTTTGTAGGGAAACGTATGTGCAAACGAGCATTGTCGCCTATCTCAAAACGAAGGATTAGGAGGTGTAGCATTTACCGCTACGCGCACCTTGTAAGTAGCTCCAGATCACAAGCATTGGCATTACCACTTATATAATCAATCGTTGATAACAATACATTATAATTGTTCACGTTCGCATTTTTGTACTCCTGCGACGGTGGCTACAATTTTTGGCCCTACTGCGGATACTCCACAAGGTTAGTACCCTCTAGATCTATATCAAAGAGGATCCTAGAGACAAAACCACAGTCTGGTTGTACGTTAAAACGTACTTTTGAAACGCTGGTTGTTCTCTACATTTAGTACTTACTGAACCTGGCAAAGAGCCTCCTGGTAAGATATCTGACAGTTTGTAGGTTGTCTTATTGGCTGAAGGTATCACGCCAATGATTTTCCCTCCTACAGCTGTAGTGGTGTTATAGAAAACTCCTGAATTTAATGGGTATTCTACCTCTACATCGCTAACAACAATACCTGGTTGTTTGGTAACTATTAAGTTAGCTCCAAAGATATCACCTTCATCAGTTACTCTTTACAATGTACTCAAATGGTGTTTTGGTACTTTACATTGGTAAGCCTAGCTGGACTGCTGTGCCACTTCTATCTCTTTCTTACTTTGAGCTATATTTACAGTGTACTCTAAAAATTCTCGTCACTAAGCCTCACTAAGACCTCCGGTAGAGTTGCCCTCACAATTCCAGCCCGCATAGACTTTAAACTTCATCTGTGGATTACTACAGTTGGTAAGCTTAAATTTTTAAGCGGTAGTATTTTTGATTGAGTGGTTCCTACTTGCAAAGTCTGGTTTTAAGAAGTACATCTTCTCGCCCGTAATGCTCGTTTCGGTGGTAAGCGTACTAACTACTGAAGTACCCGCTGCATCATTCACCTCTTCTAATGCCCAAAACTTCCATTCCTGCTAACATCTGGAATGAGATGTCAAAGCATTAGGAGCTGTATTGCTAACGTGTCTCGATAGAGAAAACTGTTTTGTTGCTCACTCCTGTTTGCCTAATAGTAGAGCCTTGACCTTGTGCTCCTAATAGTAATTGAGGCTTTCACCTGATACCTAATTTCCGCTATTTTTGTTGATTGGTAGGCAGTGAGGTGGATTTTGTGACCTATAATGATAGTAGTAATCCTCATAGTCTACACTAGTTGTTACGCACTTCGCCCGCTGCCGATATTTCAGCACTTGTAGCCTCTCTTCCTGGGTTATTTCTCTCTGGAAATCTTTAGATTTGCAAGAACCTCGTACTGAAGCACGCAAAAATTCGGAGTGAGTCTGTCCGTAGCATCCCTGGAGGCAAATGAGGTGCATCGCCTCGCTGAGGATTGGTATAGAGTGTACACACAGGAGACCACCTTCGGTAGTTTCTACCCATTTATTTTAAAGGAATCATAAACCCTAGGACGAGCCACTCCATTCTTAATTTGAGAAGCTTCGGCAATATAGGTATATTCGGTACTAAGGATTTTGTACGCCAAAGGCATTTTAATAACAATCTTCTTAATCAAACGCCCTGGACGATATTCTTCAGTATAAAACTACTTCCCCCTCCTTGTTGACGACCTGAGTAAATAAGATTGCCCCTATGTAGTTAGGATGACAACCTGACAAACCATAACGATTACTGCCATGCTTCGTAGCTGTATGTGCATAATTAAAAATAGGCACAAAGGTTGTTCCACAGCGCAGCGCGTTGGTGTAGTATCCTTGGGAGGTAATATTGGTATCGTTTTTATCGGCTAAGGTATAGAAATAAGAGCAATGCCGATTGCTCCTCTACGCCATAAGTTTGTACGTATTCTTTACACTGATAGGTAGCTACTACCGAGAAGGTTTGGTTTTTACCTAAAGTTCCGGAAGGCAGCGCATCGGTGAGATTCAACGGTAATAGTGCCATTGGCATCGAGAGCATTGTTACCACACCTGGGTCGGTAGCAAGTAAAAGTAACTTCGTGAGTACCTATTTTTACTTTGATAAACTTGGGATCTAAAGTCTGCTTGTACAGAAGTATAATAGAATAGGTTATCGGATGCAGCAGTGGGCGAGTTGTTTTCCTTCGGCGAAAGAAATTCTACATCGTCTAAAGAGGCAACACTTTACGGCGTTGCTCTGCAGATATATTGGCGCGTTGTACGCGTTGGGTCATAATAGCATCCGTCCAACCATAAAGGTTATCGGCGCGTTCTACTTTAGGTGCTGAGCATCTCAGGACCATTTACTCCTGAGTACAGAACATCCTAATGCCACATTTACACTTTCGCAAAGTATAGGTATGGGGTAAAGTAGTTTCCCCTATGGTTTCTGCTCATCCAGACACTTTGTAATCAATAGAGTAGCATTGCTCCAAAACCTGTACAGTCAGTGAAGCTCGATATCAAAGAGATATATCACAAGCGCACATTGTTACCCGTTATGTACACAGGAGGCATTTCGGGGTAGTAAAATCTAGCAATCCACCAGCTGGTATATTGCCAATAGCAGCAGAGGACAGATATCGCCAACTTCTGTGGCGTAATAGAACACTACATTTTTGAGAGCAATACCCGAGAGGCAACTGCATATAGTAGCGTAACGGATATCATTAGTTCTAGCACTTGCATCTCCTTGAAAGCGTTCAAAAACTCCTACTGGGTTCATATTAGAGCTATACGCCCCTTTCTCAGGAGCATTTTTAAGCAACTGAGCAGGGGAAGAGGGTTTTGTTACTCGTCCAAAATAGCGTGTATAAACATTTAGATTATCTCTTAGTTCTATTGGTGTATTATTACAAGCACTTTCGTAATGATAATAAAAGGAAGGTTTATATATAAAAATAGGATTACAAGAGAATGGAGTACCCATGTAACAAATCAAAACATACTCTTACCTCGGCACCAGGTTTTTGAGGTCATCATGAAACCATCGCCATCTTCATCAGTAAAACCGACATCCTTGCCTCGTAAAGAGCTGCATCGGCTAGAGCGAGGCGGATTGCGAAAATCAAAACCTGTAGGTTTACGTTATTGATAAAAAGTTGAAGGTACCGGAATCTTCAAGTACCATCGGTAGCAATGATATAAAAGTGTATCAGGTTTGAAGAATGTTAAAAATTTGATACAGATTATTAAGTCGGTTGTTATAAGCCGTAGCATCAGTACTTTCGTTCTTGAAGGCGGTATAGAATGTACCGAGTTTTTGTCGGTAGCAGCCGTAAGACCTGCGCCTTCGACAAAATATCTTTTATTTCCGTCTTGGGTTTTGCTTTACTGAAGGAGTATAAGTACGTACTTTTATGTCTCTATCCACCTTAGTATTTTTGGGCAAATGGGTTGGTAGCCGAAAAAGCCCCAATAAGGCACATAGCCTATTTTAGTTTGGTTACCGCAAAGAGCAGGGGCTATCTTATAGGTTTCGGTAATAGTTACCAGCTCATTATTAGCAAATCCACCTGTTTTGGTAAGGCTATACAAAGGCTTACCTGCATCGGGGAAGACCCAACAGGGTACATTACCCGTGAGTTAAGGTTACCCCTGCAGGAGGGTAAAGCGTACGTTAGTAACATTGCTGGGTAATCTACAGAGAAGTAAATGGTATGCGCATAGCCTACCCCTGTATTACGTATGCCGAAGGTAGCTGTATTTTCGCCTATTTCGACATTATCAACTCGAGTGACACCTTGTACCGTAACTACTGGAGGCGTTACCCTATACTGGTTAGATTTTTCTTTTTCTTCTGGTTCGCCTACCACTGTTACTTTCACCTCATCGATAAGGTATCTACCTGCCAAAGCATCGGTAGCAGCCTTAGTAAAGCTTACGCTTAAGGGTAAAAAGCCACTTCGGTATTGAGGCGTACCTACAAAGGGTAAACACAGGTTTTATTAAGAGGGCTACCTGCCACTTGGGATACCGAGTAGCATTGGCTCCTCCAGTTACAGAGCCTGCTACATACTCAATACCCGTAGAGCGAGGTAACGGTTACCTCGGCTGTACTTTTAGCAGGGAGGCAACTTTATCTTAATCGTAAAAGGGTACCAATTTCAAAGTTGGTGTTGTTAGCAAAATGTACTTCGCTTTGGGCTACCACACTATTGACGGCTAGCTGAGCCTAAGCTGTCCAAAGGAAGCTAAGAGGAAACACACCAATGCATTACACCAAAAATTCCTGAAATTATTCAGCTTTTTCATATGGATAATTTTACAATTTTTCAAGAGGCAAAAGGTAGGTCATTTTTAATATCACCAACAAATATTTACTTTTTATCAAAAAGTTTTTCAACATTTATCATTTTCTACATGCCAAAAAAACAATGATATTTACCTCTCAAAAAAGAAAAAGGTATTCTTTAAAATACTGATATTCAAACTTTTAAAAATACAAAAAATTTAATATCTTTTTCTCATTTTTCATCCTATATCATTTAAAAACATTTGACAATTGTCTAAAATAAAAAGACGCAAGAAAAAGGCTTTTTGGAAACTGCTGTTTTTGCAGAAAAATATATTTTAAATAAAATATACATTTGCCATATAGAAGAAAGAAAAGAGGATTATTTTTATTTCTTTTTCTACCATTTCTCTACATACCGAAATACAATATAAGCGATGATAATTCCTAAAAATATCTGCCAATAAATCCATGACATCTCCACTTCGACCATTGTCCATAAGGTGTTGGGCTATCTCTGTGAAAAATAGCATATAAAGTAAAAATAGCCAGATATTTATAAAAATCCTGCTTGGGATAAGTAGCCTCAAACAAAAATCCTAATACTCCAAAGATACCCTAAAAATGCACTGACCTTATCAGCCCCCTCAAACCAATGAATATCCTTGGGAAGGCTATTGGCAGGGGCGCAGGAGCATGTAGGGTAAGCAGTAGTGTATAAAAAAATAAAGTAATCTGTAATAGATTGTGTATTTTTGTTAGTAAGAGACATAAAAAGAAGAAAAATATAAAATATAATTATGAGGCTGTCCCAGTAGAGACAGCCTCATAGATAGAAAAATAAGTAGTATTACTTAGCTATATCCACTATTTCTATTTGGAATACCAAATCAGAGTTAGGAGGATAAGTCCTTGAATACCTTGTTCGCCATAGGCTAAGGCTGCAGGAATGAATACACGTAGCTTGTCTCCTACTTTCATAGAAAGCAACGCTTCCTTGAAACCAGCTATAAGACCTACTTTTTGGCTATACTCCCAAGGGTAAGGCATATATCCATACTGAGGATCCTGAGCACGTTGAGGATCAAATACTCCATTCTCTTGAGCCACTTCCTTAATATTAGAATCAAAAAGCATCCCTGTATCACGGATATAGCCAGCATAATTGACTAATACCTTTTTGTCCATCCTGAGGTTTTACTCCTTTCCCTTCATTAGAGAAAGTATCTTAATTCCAGAAGGGAGCGCTTTGGCTTGTTTTTCTTGTTCAGAGATCAAGAGAGATTTCTCTGTGCTTGCTCCATTCTTATTTTGGTTGCTTCTTGTGCTTCCTCTTCACGTTTTTAGCTAAGGCATCTTGTTCCTTCATAAAAGCATCAAATGTCTTAGGTGCATCCCATTTCTGAGCGTCCTTTCCTACACGGATAATTTCTATTTTTAATAATCACAGGGTTTTTAGGACGGCTATCCTCCTTACTGGTTTGTTCATCGGTAATCTTACTGATGACCTCTTCTCCCTTAACCACTTGTCCGAAGATAGTGTGGCGGAAAGTAAGCCAGTCGGTAGCTACTTCAGTAATGAAGAATTGACTGCCATTGGTAGCAGGGCCAGAGTTGGCCATAGCAAGCTGCCCTTCTTAGTGAACTTAAGAGAATCTACAAACTCATCAGCAAACTGATAGCCAGGGCTTCCCTCACCTGTTGCGGTACGATCTCCTGCTTGCAGCATAAAGTTCTTAATCACGCGGTGTGACTTGGTGCCATCATAATAGCGTTTTCCCTTAAGAGAATCCGCTACATAAGTATTGGTACCTTCGGCCAAAGAAACAAAATTGGCTACAGTACCTGGGGTCGCTTTGTAGAAAAAGTTCCACGAGCATATCACCGTGATTGGTTTGAATATCTGCATACAAGCCATCCTTTAGATCTGGATATTTAGCTGATTTGCAAGCTACAAACAACAAAGGCAATAACAATGCCCAAAATTTGACTTTTTTTCATAAAATTCTATATTTAATGAACGAAATTACACTAACAAATTAATTTTCTAAAAATTCTTTTAGTCACATCCTCCCAATTTTCATAAGATAAGGGAGTATTCTGGTAAAAAGCTTCAAAAAAAGGCAATACATCCTCTACTTTAGGGATATATCTTACGATAATGTGTGAAAGTATCCTTGGTATGGTAGAGACGTGCTTCTATCAAATAAGGACTATGCTCGCCTAAAGTATCATCCTCCAAAGTGGTCTGCACATAATCCCTCTTATCTGGATCACTATCATACAGAACAAGAAAACGATGCCCATTAGAAACAAATGCTTTAATGATATCATTAATCCTTTCCAAAGAGAGTGTTACCTTTGTATATTTATTGGTATTCACTTTTTTCATTATACTTCTTACTCAAAATCACACTTAATAAGCCCTACAGACTCAGAAGTAGAAGGTGGTGGTGGAGGAGCTGGGGTTATCTTCAGAATATGCACCTGAGCCCGTATGGGCTTATTGACACCTATTTTTTCTTTATCTCCATGATAGCCAAAGGCAATTTCAGAAGGGAAGAAAAAAACTGCTTCTTCATTCTCTTTCAAGAGCTTAATAGCTTGCCGAAGTCCCTGAAAAAGTTCTTGCTTATCCACATAATAGGTAATTACCTTGGTATCCTCCTTGGAATAAATCTCTTTCCCATAAATATCTGAAAGACTATAGGTAAAATCGACCATATCCCCAAAAGCAGGTTTGTAAGTAGCTTCCTTATTCTCAGTAACATAATAATACTTAAATCCGTCCTCAGACTTCAGATAAGTATGTAGAGTATCCTTAGCAATAATAGAGTCCATCACAGCCTCCTGATCTTGCAAAAAGCGCTCTATTCTTTTTGGCCGATTCCTTGAGGAAAGTATCTGTTTTGACCATCACAGGACGACGTGCTTCTTTTTGGCACAAGAAGATAAAAATTACAAATAATAAGGTAATGATAATTCTCATAAGGTATCCATTGGTTGATGTGCATTGGGCAAAGAAAGGAATTTAGGTAATACTTCCAAGAAGTACGCTATTGTATCCTCCAAAGAGATAGACATAGATCCTCCTGCAGCATTGATATGTCCGCCTCCGTTGAAATAAGTACGTGCCAAGAGATTTACATCCAAGGTCGTCTTGGAGCGGAAAGATATTTTTATCAAATTATCCTCTTCATTTTCTATAAAAAATAACAGCCAATTCAGCCTCTTTGATACGCAAGCCATAATTGACAAAGCCTTCTGTATCTCCCTTTCGGAAATTGAACTGTTTAAGAATTTTGCTACTTACAGACATATAAGCCGTTCTGTACTCCTTAAGATAAGTAAGTCCATCCAATACTGTACCCAAGAGTTGTAACCTATCAATAGAATAACTATCAAGTACATCGGAAGCAATCTGAGCACAATTAGCACCTTTTTCCAAAAGAACAGCTGCCACTCTATGAGTCTGAGGTGAAGTCATAGAAAAGCGAAAATCCTCCAGTATCGGTCATAATCCCTGTATAGAGACAAGTAGCAATAGTCTGATTTATAGCTTCTTGAGAGCCAAGACTCACTATTGTATTATATATCAGTTCACAAAGCAGAACTTGCCTTTTCATCTGAATAGGTAATAGTAGCATAAGTATCCGGCTGTTGGTGATGGTCTATCATCACAAATGTAGCCAAGGCTTTCTGTAAAAAGGGGGTTAGTGGTTTTGCTCTAAGCAAATTATTAAAATCCAACGTAAAAGATAAGAGAAGAATCCGCTATACGCTGTTCTGCCCTACTCTCTTGATCAGGATAAATAAGTATTTGATCAGCCTCAGGCATCCATTTTAGAAAATCAGGGAAATCGGTAGGAGCAATGACCTGCACGTCATGTCCTTGATTTTTAAGAAAATGATATAATCCCAACGTGCTCCCTATGGCATCTCCATCAGGGGAAGTATGCGGTATAATAGTGATTATAGGTCTCTTATCCAAAAAGAGCCTGTAGGCTTTTTGCTATCTTGCTTATTCATACCGCAAATATACAAATTCTTTTTAATTATCAATCGTTAATTGTTAATTGTTATTCTCAACTAGATAATTTCCTTGTATATACTTCATTTTTCTGCTCCATAAAAGGGAAAAACAGACAACCATGCTGTTTACCTAAATTAGTAGAAAAAGTTCTTCCCTAAAAGTTCAAGAAATCCCTTCTATAAAATGATTAATAATCAATGGTTAATAAAAACCGAACTATTCTTATGAATAATTCGGTTTTTTTGATAAGAAAACGGCGACATACTCTCCCACAAAAATGCAGTACCATCTGCGCTAAAAAGGTTTAACTTCTCTGTTCGGAATGGTAAGAGGTGAGACCTTTCGCTATAACCACCTTAAAGTCTTTAGTGAATAGTGAAGAACGAAAAGTGAATAGTCCCTCACTACACTTATATTTTTAGTGAATAATGAATCTTTCATCCTTCACTTAATTGACTACATTGGATAAGACACCAAAACAATGTTTATTTTGATAATGGTTAATGAGTAATATTTAATGCAATGATTGATCATTAATCATTGAACATTAATCATCAAAAAAAGAATGTTTGTACAATAAGTCTTCGGGTTATTAGTATCACTCGGCTTTGATGTTACCACCTTTACACCTGTAACCTATCAACGTGGTCATCTCCCACGACCCTCAAAAGAAATCTCATCTTGTGGTGGGTTTCGTACTTATATGCTTTCAGCACTTATCCCTTCCTAACATAGCTACTGAGCTGTACCCTTAGGCAGAATAACTCATACACCAGCGGTTAGTCCAACTCGGTCCTCTCGTACTAGAGTCAGCTCCACGCAAATTTCTAACGCCCACAGTAGATAGAGACCGAACTGTCTCACGACGTTCTGAACCCAGCTCGCGTGCCACTTTAATGGGCGAACAGCCCAACCCTTGGAACCTTCTCCAGCCCCAGGATGTGACGAGCCGACATCGAGGTGCCAAACCCCCCCGTCGATGTGAGCTCTTGGGGGAGATCAGCCTGTTATCCCCGGCGTACCTTTTATCCTTTGAGCGATGGCCCTTCCATACGGAACCACCGGATCACTATGCTCTACTTTCGTACCTGATCGACTTGTAGGTCTCTCAGTCAAGCTCCCTTTTTGCCATTGCACTCTACGCACGGTTACCAAGCGTGCTGAGGGAACCTTTAGAAGCCTCCGTTACTCTTTTGGAGGCGACCACCCCAGTCAAACTACCCTCCACGAATTGTCCTCTCTATCAAGAGAGTTAGGCCTCAGATAAGCAAAGGGTGGTATTTCAACAACGACTCCTGAAAGCACCGGAATGCCCCACTCATAGTCTCCCACCTATCCTACGCATCACTTATCCAAGGTCAATACGAAGATGTAGTAAAGGTGCACAGGGTCTTTTTCGTCCCACTGCGGGTAATCGGCATCTTCACCGATACTACAATTTCACCGAGCTCATGGCCGAGACAGTGTCCAAATCGTTACACCATTCGTGCAGGTCGGAACTTACCCGACAAGGAATTTCGCTACCTTAGGACCGTTATAGTTACGGCCGCCGTTTACTGGGGCTTCAATTCAGACCTTCGCTTACGCTAAGCCCTCCTCTTAACCTTCCAGCACCGGGCAGGTGTCAGACCCTATACCTCATCTTTCGATTTTGCAGAGTCCTGTGTTTTTGATAAACAGTCGCTTGGACCTTTTCACTGCGGCCTATCTTACGATAGGCGACCTTTCTCCCGAAGTTACAGGTCTATTTTGCCTAGTTCCTTAGCCATGAATCTCTCGAGCGCCTTAGAATTCTCTTCCCAATCACCTGTGTCGGTTTACGGTACGGGTAGTATCTCTCGCTTTTCTTGGAAACGTTGTCTACGCATTATCACCTCGACCGTAGCCTAAGTGTACTATCAAAGCCATAACAGCTCCTTCAACGCAACTCCGTCTGTGCGCAGCGTATATCTCATTCCGTCGCTTTTATTGAAATACTAGTACTGGAATATTAACCAGTTGTACATCCACTTCCCCTAAAAGGGTACGCGTTAGTCCCTCGACTAACCCTCAGCTGATTAGCATAGCTGAGGAAACCTTGATCTTTCGGCGGGCAGGGTTTCTCACCCTGCCTTATCGTTACTTATGCCTACATTTTCTTTTCTATCAAGCTCCACTATGGCTCACGCCTTTAGCTTCAACGCCTATAGAATGCTCCCCCTACCGGTATCTCTACCCCATAGCTTCGGTAATATGCTTATGCCCGTTTATTCTCCATGCCAAACCGCTCGACTAGTGAGCTGTTACGCACTCTTTAAATGTATGGCTGCTTCCAAGCCAACATCCTAGCTGTCCATGCAGTTCAACCGCGTTTTTTCAACTTAGCATATATTTGGGGACCTTAGCTGATGGTCCGGGTTCTTTCCCTCTCGGACTTGGACCTTAGCACCCAAGCCCTCACTGCTGTAAAACATTTAATAGCATTCGGAGTTTGTCAGGGAATTGGTAGGCGGTGAAACCCCCGCATCCAATCAGTAGCTCTACCTCTATTAAACTCTATTACAACGCTGCACCTAAATGCATTTCGGGGAGTACGAGCTATTTCCCAGTTTGATTGGCCTTTTCACCCCTACCCTCAGGTCATCCGAAGTCTTTTTCAACGACAACCAGTTCGGTCCTCCACACTGTGTTACCAGTGCTTCAACCTGCCCAAGGGTAGATCACCAGGTTTCGCGTCTACTCCTACTGACTACAGCGCCCTATTCAGACTCGCTTTCGCTTCGAATGCGCACCTTAAAGTGCTTATCCTTGCCAGTAACAGTAACTCGTAGGCTCATTATGCAAAAGGCACGCCGTCACGGATATCTCCGCTCCGACCGCTTGTAAGCGTATGGTTTCAGGGTCTCTTTTCACTCCGTTATTCACGGTGCTTTTTCACCTTTCCCTCACGGTACTAGTCCACTATCGGTCTCTCAGGAGTATTTAGCCTTACCAGATGGTCCTGGCAGTTTCAGACAGGGTTCCACGTGCCCCGCCCTACTCAGGATACTGCTATTACTTATTTATCTTACCTATACGGGACTATCACCCTCTATGGTCACACTTTTCCAAGGTGTTCTAATTCGATAAACAGCAAATATCGCAGTCCTACAACCCCTGCATTGCCGAAAACAATACAGGTTTGGGCTCCTCCCATTTCGCTCGCCACTACTCTGGGAATCACTTTTGTTTTCTTCTCCTCCGCCTACTTAGATGTTTCAGTTCAGCGGGTTTGCTCATCTTACGATGTAGTATACCTTCAGTATACTGGGTTGCCCCATTCGGATATTTGCGGATCTCCTCGTATGTGCCAATTCCCGCAACTTTTCGCAGCTTATCACGTCCTTCTTCGCCTCTGAGAGCCTAGGCATCCCCCATACGCCCTTACATAACTTATTTGTACTCGTATGTAGTAGTTATTAATGATTATTGTGCAATGATTAATCATTGTTGGCATTAATCATTAAAACTTACCTATTAATTCTTGTATCTACTTGTTTTTAATTTTTTTGATATCTTATCCAATATGTCAATGAACTTGTTCTAAAATGCTTCTTATCGCATCTCTTTTGTGGAGAATAAGGGATTCGAACCCTTGACCCCCCCTGCGTGCAAGGCAGGTGCTCTAGCCAGCTGAGCTAATTCCCCAAGTTATTTTTGAGTTTTCGAGTCTTGAATTTTGAGTCCCTATATTGAGTCAGTTTATCCTAACTCAAAACTAAAAACCCAAAACTAAAAACTTCTTCAGCTTCTAGAATTTCCTTTCAGCTTTGTAGTCCCAGGCAGACTCGAACTGCCGACCTCTACATTATCAGTGTAGCGCTCTAACCAGCTGAGCTATGAGACTGCTTATCTTTTTATATTTCTTAATAACACAACACAGATCTAAAACTAAGCTGACCCAAAACCAGTCGTTTCTCTAGAAAGGAGGTGTTCCAGCCACACCTTCCGGTACGGCTACCTTGTTACGACTTAGCCCCAGTCACTGGTTTTACCCTAGGCAGCTCCTTGCGGTGACCGACTTCAGGTACTCCCAGCTTCCATGGCTTGACGGGCGGTGTGTACAAGGCCCGGGAACGTATTCACCGGATCATGGCTGATATCCGATTACTAGCGATTCCAGCTTCACGGAGTCGAGTTGCAGACTCCGATCCGAACTGTGACCGTCTTTATAGATTCGCTCCTGCTCGCGCAGTGGCTGCTCTCTGTAACGACCATTGTAGCACGTGTGTAGCCCAAGATGTAAGGGCCGTGATGATTTGACGTCATCCCCACCTTCCTCACGGTTTACACCGGCAGTCTTGCTAGAGTCCCCAACTTTACTTGCTGGTAACTAACAATAGGGGTTGCGCTCGTTATAGGACTTAACCTGACACCTCACGGCACGAGCTGACGACAACCATGCAGCACCTTGAAAACTGTCCGAAGAAGGGCGTATCTCTACACCTGTCAGTCCCCATTTAAACCTTGGTAAGGTTCCTCGCGTATCATCGAATTAAACCACATGCTCCACCGCTTGTGCGGGCCCCCGTCAATTCCTTTTGAGTTTCACACTTGCGTGCGTACTCCCCAGGTGGGATACTTATCACTTTCGCTTAGCCACTCAGCTTGCGCCAAACAGCTAGTATCCATCGTTTACAGCGTGGACTACCAGGGTATCTAATCCTGTTCGCTCCCCACGCTTTCGTCTCTCAGCGTCAATTGTCTGTTAGTCCCCTGCCTTCGCAATCGGTGTTCTGTGTAATATCTAAGCATTTCACCGCTACACTACACATTCCAAGAACTTCACAGATATTCAAGACTACCAGTATCAAAGGCAATTTTCTCAGTTAAGCTGAAACCTTTCACCCCTGACTTAATAGCCCGCCTACAGACCCTTTAAACCCAATGATTCCGAATAACGCTCGCATCCTCCGTATTACCGCGGCTGCTGGCACGGAGTTAGCCGATGCTTATTCATATGGTACCGTCATCAATGTACACGTACACTTATTCTTCCCATATAAAAAGCAGTTTACAACCCATAAGGCATTCTTCCTGCACGCGGCATGGCTGGTTCAGTCTTCCGACCATTGACCAATATTCCTCACTGCTGCCTCCCTGTAGGAGTCTGGTCCCTGTCTCAGTACCAGTGTGGGGGATCTCCCTCTCAGGACCCCCTACCTATCGTAGCCTTGGGGTGCCGTTACCACTCCAACTAGCTAATAGGACGCATGCCCATCTTTCACCACCTCAGTTTTAATTGTCAAATGATGCCATCCAACAATATTATGGGGTATTAATCCAAATTTCTTCGGGCTATCCCCCTGTGAAAGGTAGGTTGCATACGCGTTACGCACCCGTGCGCCGGTTTCTGCCCCCGAAAAGGGCTTCTCCCTCGACTTGCATGTGTTAGGGCCTGCCGCTAGCGTTCATCCTGAGCCAGGATCAAACTCTTCATCGTTAAAATCTTTAAATCTCTTTTGACTCGTATAAAAGCCCGCTTAGTCTAAATCTTTCTGTGCTGTATTATCAATATTTCTTAATGAACTTAGTCTGCTCTTTTTGGTGGGCAGTTGCATAACCTTTTTCCTTTTCTACCAAATATAAAATATCAGGCTTCTTGAAAAATCACCTCGTTGTTTTCGTGGGCAGAGGTGCAACCTATAAATCATTCCACCAAACATGTAAAATATCTTCTTCATGAGCGTCGCTCCTTCTCGAAAGCGGTGCAGTAAAATTACAACAAGTTTTTCAATTGACCAAATGTGAAAATATGATTATAAATGAGCTGATTTATAATTTAATGTACAATAACTGGTGCCTCATGCGAGTAAAAATTAAAACTCTCTCTAAGAATACCACCATACATTGTCTCTGAGTTGGAGCATGGACCATTCCTTTTAGGAGACGAATTACATTATCTCCATCAACATACGCCCTTATAGCTTCTGCATTTACTACCATATCTCTCTGACATGATTCCTCCTCCATTAGGGTTGATTAGCTTACATATCGCCATTTCTTTTAGAAAAGACAGCTAAGTTATATATTTCCTCATCACTACTTAAAATAGCATCTACTACATCTGTTCTAAAAGAAGCTCTAATACTCTCAGAAGTACACAGTCTCATATTCTTCCAGTGACCTTACAAACATATTTTTATATTTTTGATTATTCCTTAATTCTACTCTAAAACTATATATGAGCAGTTTTAACTTCTCAAACCCTCTTCTGCAGCAGTCCCTCTTTATCTTCATCTCTGTACCGTAACCAAAGACCACTATTTCTGCCTCACAGAGGCGAGAAATTACCTAACCACTTAGCGTGAGGGTTTTATCTCCCGCGATTAGCAGTGTTTTCCTTATAGAGAGGGTTGCAATTATTTCCTTTCCTCCCAAAATAGCTTCCTCTTTAGTCTTTTACCCTCTGCAAAATAACAAAAGAAAGATTTTCAAGAATATAGGAAACTTATCTTTTTCTCCAACTCTTTTTCCAATTCAAGATTAAGGAACTTTGCGTATCTTTCCTTCTCTTTGAGTGTAGTATCATACTCCCACTCTCTTACTATGATGGTTATTCTATGTAAAAGGCTACGACCAATATTTTTCCTAAAGATACTTGATTCTTGTTCTCTTTTCAGAAAATGTTGATTTGAGGCGAGAGAATAATTGATTTTCCCCTGTGTGGGTTCCTTTACCTCTTTGTATAATCTCTATCCATCCTTGAATGCTTTCCCCTCAAAATAATATAAATACTATTAGATGGAATTTCTCTTCTCTTGAAAAGGAAAAAGAAAAACGTTTTGTTGATTGAATAAATTGATGTAATCTTACTGCTAATGATTCCATAAATATACTATTTGAGTTGTTCGCCTTAAGAATTGTAGTACGTCGTTCTCCTATCTTCTTACCTCCAAAGGTGTTCTATATGTTTTAGTGCTACCTTAATAGGTGCAAGATAGTTTTCCCCGCCAGTATAACAAACTTATCCTTTTTCCCACATCGGCTACTTCCATTAACTGGTGCAATGACTTCCTTACCCCAAGCCGTCCTGTTTATTCATTGTATTGAGAGTAAGGTCATAAGGCTCTATCTCGTATCAAGAGCAAGTAGGTGATGTTTAGCTGAGAGAGAATATAGATGTTATCATGCTTAAGTTTTTCGAGCTATGTCAAGCTCTTTTATAAACAGAGCACTCTCATACATCTTTTCTGCTTTTGCTGTTCCTTTTAGAAACACAAGATATAAGAGAATCATTGTTTACTAGTCACTTTTCTCACCACTTTAGGTCCCCCAAAAAGCAAGCAAGTCTTAAAATCCCAGCAACTCTTGTATCTTTCTTTGTATACCGCCTCAATGTAGTAGGAAGCCCATCATTGCGGAAGTCTTGGAGCGAAGACCTGTAAGTCCTATATAGCTCGTTTCCAAGAAAAGAGAAAATCCTGTCCCTTTCAAAAATCTTACTAAGCATCTCTTTCCTATAGTTTTGAATGTTAGTAGACGTAGAACCAAAATTCGTCCCTATCCAAATTACATTATTTAGTAGACTCAAGTAATTCTTCCACGACCCTTCTGTCTTATCTCTCCTGCTTTACGTGCTGCTCTCCATTCTCTCTTAGCTGCTTCCCTTGGCCTTCTTTAGTACGCAAAGACCCACTTTTACCACTTTGCTTTTCGTTTTAGTCCACTAGTCAGCAGTGATTTCTTTCCTGCTTTTTCCTTTTCTTTTCTTTCTTTTGCTTCTTAGCAGGCAAGGCGAGCCTTTTTAGCTCTTCTCTCACCATTTCTTTTGTATGCAGTTCGTTTCACATCTACTTTTCCACTCTGCGGTTTCTCTCTTTGCATCGCCATTTTCTTCTAATTTAAAGGTTAAACAATCATTAGCTTCTATTTCCAAGTCCTCTCGCATCCTCCACATATTCATCAAATATTTTCACTTGCTTTTTCCTCTTCACTCCAAGTACTTCAGCAAAAGCAAATAGTTTTTCTATTTCTGTCAGCAGTGATCACCCCACTCAGAGTGCAAGCATATCTACAAGGTTACAAGCTACCACAGCTTCTTTCGAGACTCTTTATCTTCTTAGCAGAGCCTCCTCTAAGTAGCTTACCAAAGTCATCATCTTCTAATCTCTTTCAATCTTTTTGAAAGCTACTTCTACCTTTGTCACACGTGTCTTTTAGCCCAAGCTCTTCGGCTAAGCTCCACAGTTTCTTCAACTTCTTCATATATGCTCCCTTCTACTGAGATAGCAGCTGCCATAAAGGGAGCTATTGCTTTTGATGCTGTAATTCCACATATAAAAATATTTCCTAATGTTAATCAAAGGTTTTGCTATTTTCTGTAAAAGGAATAAAATATCCAGCCCTTGTTAAAAGTGTAGCTAAATACTTCTATTGTTTTTAATACTATGGTACTGAATAGTGTATCCTGGATTATTTAATCACAACAAACTCAACTCTTTCTATTTTCTTCCGCTTCAGGATTCGTGCATTTTTTGTTGTTACTGGATAACCTTTATAGTGTTTTTTGTTTTTTGTTTGGTTTGTTTTGTGTGTTTTGTTTTTTTTTTGTTGTGTGTTTTTGGTTTTTGGATGGATTTTTATTAGTTTTTACCAACCAATAAACTGTTTTTAGCATCCTCATTAAGAGATCATACTCAAACTGAGCCGCATTAAAGTTGTCTTGACTCTTGCTTTCTCCACATGCTACTACTTTCCACCTTTCTTCCTTAGGTTGTTCTATCACTATAGGCTCTGCGCTTTTCTTCTTTCTTAGAGAGAGCAAAAGTGTAAGCAACAGTCAGCCTTATAATGAGTAATCCTAAAAGAAGCTCGTATCCACTCAAGCGAATTCCTCCTTTTTCCCTTCATACTGTATAGATATATACATATCATTCTGGCTCATAATCTTTGCTCCCTTTAGGAATATCTCCTACTTGGTTTAGCTATAATAACACTATTATTTCACTCTGTAGCTTAGCAAGACTAGGGCTGTCCATACATCTTACAAAAGCTACTTTTTACTTTACCTTGAGCTATACTTCTTGGTAAAACAGGCTTTGAGCTCTAGAAACCATTCCCAGCCATTCTCTCTCATATACTCACACTTTCCTGAGCTGTACAGGATAGACACTCATCTATTCCAGCATCAGTGAGTCATTTCAATCTTTACCGAAAGATTGTTCAGTTCACTCAGTGAAGTATTCGCAAAGTTCCCCATAGGCTGCACAATTCCGCGTTGTCACCTATCTGAGTTCTTCCACAGTTACAAAAGCTTTCTGCACATGTTTCTTGTTTTATAATCATTAATTTTCTAAAATCTATTAATAAGCTTACACTTTGCCAAGACTCCATGATCTCAGCAAAGTAGGTTACTTTGTTAGGCCTGGAGTGCTTTCTATTACTTTGCGCTCCAAATCGTCGTGTATTCCAGCTTTCATCATAGCAATTTTGTACTTTAGGAAGCTACTGTACGTAAGCCTTCCTTAGTACTTCCTTCACATTTATTCCCACGACACGGAGCCACTAGCATCCATACATACACACACAGTAGGTATCATCAGCTATAGCAGGACTACCAATACCTACTGCACTCATCAATTTTTACCAAACTATGACGTTGTCCAAGTCTTTTGTCGTGGCCTGAAAACTCTATTCATCGGCTATTTCACGCAATGCACCTCTTTAGCAGATTGTCGTATCTGTGGTACACATCTACTGAACACCGAAAGTTGTCATAAACAGCCACAATAAAGTCCCTCAGAAGCCACCACTCTCTTTTGTATTGCTTTATCATAAAAATATATAAAATTAAAAATTTGTTACTTCTGTTTGCTATTAACTCTGTAGCATCTTTCTATTTGTCAAATTTTCTAGCTGCTCTCATCATGAGAAGCAGCCTCTCTATTTTATATATACGTTGCTTTAGAACTTGCTGAAGACGTTCCTTTTATAAGTGCTGCACAATGAGGCACTATCCTTCTTTTTCCTTCTTTTTCCTTTTCGATCTTGCTCTTTTAGATTCATTATTTGTTTTCGGTACATTCTACTGACATAATAATAAATGTTATTTCAGGTCTTCTATTTTCTTTTATAGCTTTTCACACCGCAAAATTACTTTATATCCTCAGAAAACACTCCAATTTTATCCAAATTAAATATAAAATATGTCCAATTTTGTCTGCAGATATTAGATTTGTACCTTTGCATTTGCTTTGTGGTATTAGTATACAGTCACATATCCTACAAAAGTGGTCCTGATTGTATGAACAACATATTTTGTCATGAAATACGAAAACTATATTATGCAGAAGATTAAGGCAAACAACAGATCTCATCGCCTTCAGAATGAAGTAAACTTCGTGTCTGGGAAGGTGGTCACTTCCGAAATAGCCGGATTTTGAACACAGCAGAATTACTACACATCTTTCTCGCAAAGCCTACGCCATGTTTCATTATGGGAAAAATAGATAAAGACAAGAACCAAGTCCCTCCAGCCTCGCAACCTCGATTTGCGCTTATATCGAGTGCCTGACTGGGAGAGGCTTCGCAAAGGGGCTGCTGTACACCTTGACCCCCACTTCGCATTATCGGATGCTTTCTACGATACGGTAGCTTTTCCTTCCAACGCCAGCTTCTTTCGGATGCTCGCCCAAGGGACACCACATGAAAACCCATGTTGCGCGATGATTTATTCTCAAAGATATTCCTTATGCTCACACCTTCTTGAAAGCGTTGGTCGCAACCATCCTGTCGATTACTCAATCTCTAGCACTTTGGTTCCTTTATTATGATCGTGGCTGGCTCATCGTGATTACACTCACTCTAATAGAAACATACTTAGAAACCAAACCTTTCAGATCACTACTTAATGGTTTGTCAAAATTCTTTTCTGGCTTATGGCGCTTTTTGAAGTCAGGAATGGGAGGGGAGAAATATTAGAGAAAATATTCTACAGTAGGCAGAGATAGAGATACATAGAAAGTGTATGGAAAGAATATCCTGATAGCTTTTCATTATCCTGAGACTCGCTATACTATTGCTAAAATAATACAAGCTTATACAACAACAATAATGAACAAGAAGCTATTCGTATAGCTACAGCTCTCTATCCCGAAATCTGCAAGCTAAACCTTTGGGATGTATTTGATGAATATTTCCATACTCCTGATATTCTTGTGTCAAAACTCTGCAATGCTCTTATTTGGATGGGAAAAATTGATTTTTGCAATAGAGGTATACTCCACTTTTCTGAAGAATTATTCTTGAGCCAAGACCCCTAGAATATCAGTCCCAGGCTTTTTGTCCATGAAAAGAGACACTAACTTTGCTGCACAAACAGTGGATATGTTACGTCTCGATCAACTATTCCTAAATTAGAATCAAGCGGCAACCCCATTGGAAAACAAGAGAATATGAGCAGGTACAACAATACCTTATTGCTCTAAAAGAATGCAAACGCACAGCAAAGCTCTCTCAAAAACATGCTTTAAAAACAACACCTCGATCATTGGCTCACACTAAACATAGGTAGTATAGAAGACCTTATAAAAATCTTTTTCTTAACCAGTCGTCATACTCTCCTTAATCCTTATAGATATATGGTTTACAAGTCATCGGTCTATATTCTTGATTTATCTCGGTAGTATCTCAGCGGTGAGTCCTGTTTGGGTGAGCTTGCTACAGCGAAGGAGAGGTCTTCGTAAGAGCTTCTTTACGGGGCATTTGCTGAGAAGTGAACCAATACCGCACATTGTTCGGCCTGCTCGTAGGTATGGTCACATATTTCTATAAGAAGCTCTATCACATAATCGAAGATTGTAGTCAATCGTTGTAGAGCATGATTTGGTAGATTATCAGCTTGCTGGGTGAGGAGCTCTTCTTGGCTCTCTTTTTGGGGAGTAGGTTGTGTCTGTGGCATAGCTGTTTTCCTTTATTATTCTTCTTACTGCTCTTATCTCCAGCACGGACAGGCGGCGCTTAGCAGCGCGTTCTTCAGCCTTTGGAGGTATCATGTGCTTTAGCAAATCACCTTATCATTGATCATTACCTTGGCTTGGAAGCACTGGTACGCCCCTTATAGTGGGATCTTCTTCGGAGACAAAAGCAATAGTTTTTGTGATACTTTTGAGCCCATTCGACCATGAGAGACTTATAACCGATGACCTTGTTCTCCAGATCGCGCATGCTCAGGTTGGTATCTAGGGTGAGTACGGTGAATAAACTCGGTAGCTTTGCTATACCCCCATCCAAGTGCAGATAGCTCCCCACGAGTGCCTCAACAAGTTCCCCGCAATATTGCCACTGAGGAGGGTACGCTTTTATCGGCAGGGAGATATTCCCTCAGGCGAAGTCTCCTATTTGGTTTGAGATTCTCGCGCTCACCATACGGAGTGCCGCATTTTTGGTCAGGTCGCCCTCATTCTTATCAGGGAGCCTGTAGGAAGATTAAAGCGAGCGATGACCGCCCCGAGGATAGCATCGCCAGGAACTCCAAACGCTCATAGCTGATATGAGGTTGGGCACTATCGGTACGTACTGCCGAGGTAAAAGCCTCGTCGTAGTAAATGAATCTCCCAGAGGGAAGCCCAGGAGTTGCTCTCATCTTATACATCCCGTCTTTTTAAAACGGGATAGAATTTATGAAAGATATTCATCTAATCTATTTTAAATAGCACACATGCATTATGTCCTCCACCAAAAACGTATTACCATGAGCGACATTGACTGTACGTTTTTGCGCTTTGTTAAAAGTGAAGTTGAGTTTTTGATCGATATTTTCGTCTGGATTCACGAAGTTAATCGTAGGAGGAATTGTTTGGTGTTCTATAAGCTAGTACGGAAGCGATGGCTCAACAGCGCCTGCTGCCCGAGTAAGTGTCCTGTCATGGACTTAGTAGAGTTATGATCAATCTGGTAAAGCATGCTCTCCAAATACCCTCTTTCACCAGCCTTCGTTTCAGCTATATCTCCTAGAGGTGTAGAGGTACCATGTAGGTTGATGGCATCTACCTCTTCGAGAGAGACCCAGCATCGGCAAGGCAGTTACATTACGGCCTTGGCGCCCACTCGTCCAGGATGTGGGGCAGTGAGGTGATAAGCGTCGGCGAGAGACCTCCCGGCGAGTTCACAATATATCTTAGCGCCGCGAGCCTTGGCATGTTCGTATTCTTCTAAGATAAGAGCTCCAGCTCTTCGCCGAGGACAAATCCATCACGAGAGTGACATCATAAGGGCGGGAAGCTGTTTTTATACTCATCATTACGAGTGAGAGTGCGTGTAGGGGCATTGAATCCTCCGATACCTGACTCATTGACAGCTGCTTCAGATCCCTCCAGTGACGATGACACGGCATAGCCCAGACGGATATGGTTTAGTGCATCAATCAGCGCGATTAGCCGAAGAGGCACAAGCAGAGACTGTAGTGAAGTTAGACCACGGAGCCCATGACGGATAGAGATCATACCAGGACGATATCGGCGATCATCTTAGGGATAAAGAAAGGTTGAAGCGAGGGAGTACCATCGCCCTTTACGCGAAAAGGCGAGACACTGCCCTTCTCTTGGAAGGTCATGAGTCCCCCAATACCAGCACCCCAGATAACCCTCCGATGCGGTCTTTTGTTTTCTTTTCTAAGTCAAGAGATGAGTTCTTGATAGCTTCACTCGTGAAGCGACGATCGCCATTTGGGTAAAACGGTCCATCTTGCGCACCTCTTTTTATCAATAAAATCGGTAGGCTCAGGGCCCTTCACCTACACAGGCGAATTGAGTTTTGAACTTAGAAGCATCGAAATGGTGATAAAGGTTCGCCCCACTCACACCCTTGAGTAGGCCATCCCAATAAGCTTCCAAAGTATTACCAATGAGTAATGGGCTCTAATCCGGTTGCTAACTACACGTCTTGTTTGCATACTAATTGAGGTTTTTCGATTAAAGTTTGTAGTCCCTACATATACCAAACGGGGAGTTGCCTCCCCGTAGAGCATTTTTCATGAGTAATGCTATTGTTTATTATCTTCAATATACTTAATAGCTTGTCCCACGGTTGAGATGTTTTCAGCTTGGTCATCAGGGATCTGGATGTCAAATTCTTTTTCGAGATTCCATGATCAATTCCACAGTATCCAAGGAATCAGCTCCCAAATCATTGGTGAAACTTGCCTCAGATACTACTTCGGTTTCATCAACTCCGAGCTTATCCACGATAATAGCTTTTACTCTTGATGCGATGTCTGACATAACTTTAAATTTTAATTTAACCTCGTTGCAAAAAAGTACTAAAGTCATTCACACTACTTTGTTGAGCATTTTATTCAGTTAAATACTTGTTTATCAGAATTTTAAATCTTAATTTTTAGCTGTTTTAGCTGTAAAAATTATTAATTCTTTTAGTGACTATGTAGAATCATTTCATTTAAGCGGATAATTCTTTTTGCTTGCAAAGGCATGAAAAATGATTTATACATTTTGCCCATTATTAATTATCGCTTTGCATGATTTCTTTTTCTTTTCACCCTTTCCCTACTGAGTTTTGGGGAGAGGACACAGTCAAAACTTCACTATAGATGGGAATGTGAGCAGTCCATACTGAAGGAAAAATATACCCTATGGTATGGAGACAAGGTAGACAGAGTACCACGTGGTGAACAAAGAGTTTCGCTTCAGCGGTGAGGTAGAGCTACCCTACGAAAAGCTTCCCTTTCGGTAAGTCGTAAGTTCAAGGATACAGTGTTTTTTGTCCTGGAGGCGGAGCAATCTTTCGGTGGACATAGCCATAGAGAACCGTCACCAAGTATATATCAAGAGTCTCAATGGGAGTCCTTCGCTGACACAAGTAAAGGATTTTTAGTATATAAGTACAAGAATGCGAGCCTCTCAGACCTTCCAGAGCTACTGGTGGCGCGCCTGAGACCATCATCAAGCAGAACCCTAAGAGCCAATTTGCCGGCATGCTACCTCGGAACTTATCACCGATAGAGAGTTCCCTATAAGCAAGCCCAAAGGCTGTATAACCTTTTGGACAAGAAGACCCAAGACAAGGAAGACCTTCAGGAAGATGGATGTCTTCTGGGGGCTATGAGCAGAACAGTAGGCAGCCAACTCCCCGATATTTCCTTTGAAACAGAGGAAAAGGCACTCCTGAGAAAACTCTCTTCTGCTGAGAAAGAAATACACCTTGGTACTCTTCACAGCCTCGGACTGCATCCCTTGTGTGGAGAACGACCGCCAGTTCGCCAACCTATATAAGGAATATCACCGCTCTCATGGTTTTTACTATCTACTCGGTATACCTCGATGGAGAGCGCAACACTTGGCTGGATCACATCCACCGAGAAGGGGTGCGCTGGAGTGTTACCATTGCTCCTAAGAAAATCAAGGACGAGACCTGAAATCCTTAGGAATCACCGAGATACCCTCGAACTTTCTCACAGATGAGAATGGAAAAATCTTGGCTGTGGAACATCACCCCAAGGAGTACACCGCGGACTCGATCCCGAGGCAGCAGCCTACGTGCCCGTGCCAAAGAAAGACAAAAAGGCGCTAAGAAGAATCCACCTTTGAAACCAGTGTGAACAAGAATAAGAACACCAAAAAGAAAATGATGATAGATCCTCAGTACATTGAGTTAGTTTTGCCTCTGTATGTATTGTCCTTAGCTTCGTGATGAAGAAGGTACAACACATCTCGTCTTATCAACCTTGTAGGTTGTTTATGCTTTGTCATCTATGGGCTATGAATACACCCCAGCTATGGCCAGTGATTATTCCCAATGCCCTCTGATATGTATGGTACAGGTATATTACTTATGGATTAAGAAAGAGGCTCAGTGAGCCTCTTTTTCGTTCCAGAAATCAAAATAGTTAAACCACTGAAGGGGATACTTGTAGAATCATCTGCTCCATATTGAGAGTAAAGCCTCCAACAAAGCCTGAGGATCTCGGCTCTTGACCTGCGCCATACGGGCATATAAGTGATAGTGTAAGCCCTTTTCCTTCATCACATAGACAAAATGACAGGGACTCCCAAGCGAGAGGCAATCAGGTCCTGCGAGAGTGTTTCCCTTTCCCAAAAAGAGGCCGTCGGGTGCTTAGTCCCCTCGAAAATAGCGATCGCCGGTAAAACAGATAATCCATCGTCCTGAAGTGCCTGATGTATCTCAAAAATATGAGACATATCCTCCTTGACAAAGATAAACTTAGGGGTATACTTCGAGAGAGACACTCTCAAGATACTCCTGATAGCTGAGCGCTCCATATCGGTGGTGACCGTATGTATCTGACATTCTACATCTATTTCCCATAAAGAAAGGTTCAGCGACCTCGAAATGTGCCTATATGGAGCAGAGATGAGTACGCCCTTGTACAATGTTAGAGCTTATGCAGCTGCTCCTGACCATCGAACTCATAGAGTGAAGCGATGGCGGAGGTTGGAGAAAATAGGGATTTTGTCAATAATTGTTTGCCCAAAGACATAATAATTTCGGTATACTGACACCCCCGGCTCTAAGCGTGGTATAGCCTAAGCGATGGCGGAAATAACGGTACAGATAGCCATTGGACGTCCACTGAGAGAAAATAATAAGAGCCACAAAGACAAGCAAGAGATACGCTGAGCGTACCCCCAAGTGCTTGATAAGGAATACAAATATCCTATATCCTAAGACATTGCCCTTTGGACTTGCCTTTCGCCATTTGGTTTTTAGAGGTCTTTACTTTCATTGATTTTTCGCTCTAAGGTCGCATAGAAGTCATCAAAAAGTGACTATAGGTTTGAAATCGGCTTCTACGAGCTTCACTCCAAACTTTTCTTCTATGACCACCCACTAAGTCTACATAGTCTAAGCTATCCAAACCGAGGGACTCTCGGAAGTCAGCCGCGGGCTGAATTTTGTTACCCTCGACTTTCAAATTCTTCTACTAAAACCCTCATTGATTGTTTTAATAATTTTCGTCTCTTTCCATTGTATGTATTTTGAGGGTGCAAAAATAAGCATTTTTAGCAGATATAGAAACAAAAACCGCTCTCTCGTCGTTTTTCTTTCCTCTGAAGGGATACCTCACCGAAGAAAAAGTACCCTTTTTAGGTGATTTTTCATCTCAATTTCTCGAGATAAATACATTTTGAAATACCTGATAATCAATCAAACAAAAATAATCGATATAAAAACTATTGTTAGAATAAAAATGTTGTATCTTTGCACCGCAAAACAAAAAAGCGAGGTCTGATAGTTCAGCTGGTTAGAATACATGCCTATGCACGCATGGGGTCGCTGGGTTCGAGTCCCGTCAGACCGCTAAAAATTTAGTTGTGTTGTTTTGTGTAATATTTGGTTTTTACACAGGTTTATCTAAAACCAATGAAAGGCTTTCCTTTGGAAGGCTTTTTATTTTAGGTAATAGGTAATAGGTAATGGTAAGAGGGATGTCTTATTCATGTTCTAAAATGGTTGATGATAAAATATCTATCTTATTAGCAAATAGTCTTAAAAATAATTCGTATATTTGTCTTTGAAAATAAAAGACATGAGCAAAAAGTATTGTAAGAGATAAATCTAAGAAATTTGCATATACGAATTGTTCGATTATGCAAATATTCGACTCAAGAAAAACGAGTTTGTTATCGCTAAACAACTTCTACGCTCTGGAACAAGTATTGGTGCTAATCTCGCAGAACAAGAATTCGCTGTCTCTCGAAGCTGATTACCTGAATAAAACCAGTATCTCCTTAAAAGAATGTGCAGAAACTGCTTATTGGCTTGAACTACTTTATGGGGCCAATTATATCTCCTTAAAGAAGTATGAGAACATCCAAAAGGATTGTTCCGAAAATTATTAAAAATCCTCATTGCTATCGTAAAAATCTGAAAATGAAAAACTTAAAATCAGATAATAGGTAATGAGGTGTCTTGTCCTTCGTTTACCATTGCAATAGTTCCGAGAGAGAGAATTTTTCTTTTGGGTTGTCGGCATTCTATGGCACCGGTGAGGGCATCGGGAGCATCGTCATGGGCGTTGCCTCCGGTGCGTAGATAGCCCTATTGGGTCGTGGGCAAAGGCAGAGCGCTCCTTCCAGTCCATAGGCATAAGGGTCATGCGCTGCACCGAGGTGGAGCAGGCAAAGATACGTGCAGCCTTGTTCTCCCGCTGGGTGAAAGGGGAGAAAGCGGGTGAGAGTATTTGCCCATATTGCGGGAGAGTTCTTCTATATTCTGTGAGAAATAATGGCCGCCGTTGTTGCTCTCTATATGACAACGCTCCACCTGATGGCGCATGAGCAAGTCTGAGAGCAGGCACTCGGTACGCTCCATGGGTTCCTGAGTGTAGAGCACCTCAAGGATAGCAGTTCCCTCATCGGCCTCCTTGTGAGATCGGTGCATGAGGTAATCGTTGCCCGAGTCGGCTACATCGATATACGCCACCACAGGAGCATCATACAGGGGCAGACTCATATGCAGCAAACTCTGATAGAGCAGTCCCCTCCACTAGGCTGAGGGTTCTGCTGGTATAGGCTCTCGAAGACCTGAGGGTTTAGGCTCCTTGAGCGACAGGAGCTTAGGGAGGATCATGGCGCTGAGGCCACAGCGCGGCGCCCATCTCTCGAGGATCCTCGGGAGAAGGCGGGACATTCTGTATAGCAGGGAGGAAATGACCTGCCACCCTAAAAGGGATTGTTCTGGGCATCATAGTGTCCTTCCTGCTCGAGCAAGCGCCCCGCCAGGTCGTCCTCCATGCCAGCGTGCTGAGACTAAGAGCTGCTGCGCTATTGTCGAGCAAGCGCGCTAGTGGCTACCGTATCGTACCAGTCGGCTATATCTTTGACGAATGGTTGGCGACCACGCGCTGAGGGCATCCTTGTCGAGATCGTCCATGATGAGCACATCCACCGGTTCTCCAGTGAGGGCGCCACCTACTAGGGTCTTGAAGCTCCTCGGTGACCTATATCTCACACTCATCCGCATTGCGAGCATAGGCACGGTGGTTGCCCCTCATCCCTTGTGGAGCACCCCCTGCGAGGAAGGTTTGGAAACAACTGTTGGTAGCTTTTCCTCCTGCAGGATGCGCTGCAACTCACGGTTGAACTTGCGCGCCTTGGTGGTATTGTACGAGACAATGGCGATACGGCACTCAAGGGGTTGCGCCCGAGCAAGAAAGCCGGAAGGCGGCGGGTGGCACCTTTCGCTCTTGCCATGCTGCGGGGCATGGTGATCATCAGCTTCTGGATGCGCCCCTACTGGGCAAACTCGGTGAGCTGGCGGTAATAGGAGTGATGGAAAGCCGCTGGAGCAAAGTAAGGAAGGGTATACTGGGTAAAAGCCAGAGATCGCTTCTGGGCAAGTGCTGATAAGCCCTTCTTCACAGTGGGTTTTGCTATAGGAATACAGGTGGGAGGTGATTCCTCGGCGGAGACAGCGATAGCTCTCGGTGTCGGTATCGTCCGCATCTTCTTCCTCATCCAAGACTTCTTCAGGCGGGATTATCACGTCCTCGAGCGCCTCGTGGGTGCGCTGTAGGTCTTGGGCGATGATTTCAGCGGCTTTCTGAGCGGGTTTGTCCCAGCCTTCCCACTTGCCGAGGGTAGTGAGTGCAGAGATACGTTCGCGTACAGAGGGATGAGATGATTTTTCTCCTTGAGGGATGGCATCGCCCTTTTGATGATTTCCCAGAGAATGGATTCAGCTTGTTTTTCAAGATTTTTAGGTTTAGTAGTTAGTAGGTTAGAGACATAGGGAAGAATATGAGGGGCGATCTGCAAATCGCCCCTACACGTATGTATTATCTGTATGTTGCCCTTTTGTTCTTCAATTATTTTGCGGCAAAGGTACGATATCACAGGGAGAGGAAAAGTCAAGGGAAGAAGGCAGCAGAAGATGAGAAGAGAAATGATCAATGATTAATGAACAATGGTTAATGATTAATGGTTAAAATGTATAAGATTTTGAAAATCAGAAATCTTTATCTTCTCTATTATTTTTAAATCTACTTTTGTGATTTTTATTAAAAACAATATTTTTGCTAATTTCAAACATGTGGTTTAAAAATTTTCATTATGTTTAGAAATACAATATTATTGATAAATTTTTATCATTTTTCGTTTGCCTGCATAGAATTTATTTTATATTTTTGCAGTGTATTCTAAGAATGTAAAAACCACTTAGTGTTTTTGGGATCGAAGAGTATTTGGTATTTGTTGTGTATTTTGAAACATCAATCCTATGATATTATGTAGAAACATTTTCCCCTTTATTACGTATCTCTATATCGATAAATGATCGAAAAATAGCTCTTGCTCCTGGAGGAAGTGTAGAAATGCCTTTGGAGAAGAGCGATCACTATGTCATAGAGATAGTATCCCTCTGCTGCTTAAGAAGAATAGTAAGACAGTGAGCGATTCA